>PVML01017354.1_pt1 | contig 442756 bp, 369 predicted proteins | sample 1853371 | NCBI WGS metagenome assembly PVML01 (sample SAMN08533508, study PRJNA380276) | Human gut metagenome, whole genome shotgun sequencing project. | isolation source: participant 1, chromium library | host: Homo sapiens | collected 2017 | reverse complement strand
GGGGCCGGGGAGAGGGTGTTTTCAGGTTCCTTTTCAGCCCATGAAGATGAGACTTAAAAATTATGGAAGGCACACCTGACATAATTTTTCGCCCAAGGCTCATCGCAATGCCCGGGCTGACTGGAACCTGAAAACACCCTCTCCCCGGCCCCGCCCTTTTCCATTGCGCCCCGCGCCCCATAGGACTCTCTCATTATCGGCGGCAGGCAGGTTGTGTAGTGAGGAAGGGATGGAAGGGAGCTTTGGAGCTGTAGAAATGTCCGCTGAGGGAAAAATGGGGAAGGAAAAGCCGGAAGTGTAGGCTTCCGGCAAGAATTGGGATGAGTTTTTTTGGGGATTGGCGCAAAAGATTACAGAGGGGCTTTTTTGGGGGCCTGGGGAGGGAGGATGGCGGCTCGGAGGAGTTGTTTCCTTATCTGGAGTCCGAGGGCGTAGGCGAGGATAAGGGACAGGATGTCTTTGGGCAGGTAGGGGACGGATACCAGGAGGGCTGACTCGGGGAAGTTCATGCCTGTGAGGATGCTGAACTGGAGGGTGCCCAGGAGGTGGCAGGCGATAAGGCCGAGGAGGCCAGTTGCAACTCCGAGGGGTTTATTTTTCAGTGTGGCTCCGGCTCCGCAGAGGAGGGCGAGGAAGAGAAAGCCCCAGATGAAGCCGCCTGTTTTTCCGGCAATGATGGCGAGGCCTCCGGTGAAGTTTGAAAATACGGGGACTCCTACTGCTCCCAGAAGTATGTATATGCCGGTTGCGGCTGTTCCGAGCCTGGCTCCAAGGACCGCGCCTGTTAACGCTATGGCAAAGGTCTGGAGTGTGATGGGGACGCCTGAGGGCATGGGAATGGCTATCTGGGCAAGCACCGCAATGACGGCGGCAAACATGCCTGTGATGACTATGGTTTTTGTAGTTAATTTTCTTTCCATTTTTTTGTTCTCCCTGTCTGGGAATTTCTCCCTTGTTTTCCGGGAAAGCAGAAATAGACTTTCTTCCGGTTATGGTGAAAGTCTATCATTGTTTTTTACGATTGTCAACTAAATATTTTACATGGTTGACAATTGTTTTTATTCCCGCGAGCAACGAGCCAAGTATCCATGCAAGCATGGATATTTGGCGACTGCCGCGAGGGTCAAATACCCCGTTGCTTGCAGCGGGGTATTTGATTCAGTTAATGCACGCTTATACGACGATGGCGCCAAGGCCAAGCTTGCTGATGTGCATTTCTTCCACAATAGTGGTGTCTTTTTTGTCGTGGAGTTCTTTGCTGGCTACGATTTCTTCGATGGAGTATTCCCGGTTAACATAGCCGGCTTTTTTGTGTTTGCGGCCGTCTGCGGGCTGCCAAACGCTCATTTTAAAGCGGGCCTTCATTTTCTTGCAGGCCTTGAAGGAGGCGCTGTCGGGAGTCATGTAGAAAATGTGGTTTTCCGGGGTGGTGTCAGGGGCTACCTCGGTGAGGAGAATGCGGACAATGACCTCCTTCAGCTTGTGAGGGATGTTATCATCCTCAAGCATTTCCTCATAGGTATATCTGGCTCCGATATAAACGTTGGTTAAATCCTGTATTACGTATTTAAAATCCTGGTCTGCCATAGGGTATCCTTCTGTCCGGCGGGACATTTCAGTATTGTACAGTGTGTGTTACAGCTGGGTTCCAGAGGTATCAATGTCTTCTATGCTGTCTCCGGAAAACTGGACGGCTTCTTTGATTTCATACAGGGTCATGCCCGTTTCGTCGGCCAGCTCCTGTATGGTAACCTTGCGCCCCAGGCTTTCCGCAAGCTCTTTGGCCTGGTCTGCCACCTGGTTCACCTTTTCCGCCATTTTATTGCCGGTTTCTTTTTCCTGGACGTTTACGGTGATATAGTTTTCCATGGCTTCCATAATCATGCTTCCCAGCATTCCCTGGGCTTCCGCGGCATTGGATGCGGTCTCCAGCATTTCCACCGCCATGGTAAGCGCCACATTGCCTTCTCCGATGAGATCCTCAAGCAATGCGCCCTGTCCGGCATAAAGCTTGGAAAGATCTACCACCTGGGGCAGATAGATTTCAATCAGTTTCTGCTTGGCATCCATATCTCCTGCCATGGCGGAAAGAGTAACTGCTTCTCTTTCACCTTCTGTAAGCTCCTCCAGGAGCGCGAGGCTTTCCAGATAGGAGTCCAGATAATTGATTTCCTCTTCCGACAGGTAATCCTCAAGAGGAAGGGGCTCTCCGATGCCTATTTTCTGGTTTTTCAGATAATCGTATACCATCTCCAGCTGCTTGTCATCAAAACCCAAAGGGGCAAAGGCTTCCTTTACCTGTTCTTCACTGATGCAGTTTCCCTGCTGTCTTGCGAGCTGTTTTATTTCTTCCAGCGTTTTTGCAAACTGCTGTTCCTGATTCATAATAGTCTCTCCTGCTTTGTTTTTTTGTTTCGGGCAGGCCTGCGCTGCTGCCCTTACCCGGCAAGCACCCGGCCCCACCGGGCAGTGCAGCTGCAGGCAGTTCCCCTGTCCTATTTTCCGGCCTCATGGGGAGGTCTTACGTGTTCGTGGGTATACAGATGGTACTGGCAATATTCATAATTACCGAAGCATTTGGAGCAGAAACGGAATTCCAGCGTGGGATCATCCTTTTCCGTCCTGCCGCAGATGGCGCATTTATGCTTGGTAATTCCTGCCGCCGACTGGGTCTGTTTTTTAAATTCATGTCTCCGTTTCATCTGTTTGGGGGACATATGGATATGGTTCCTGCTTGTCAGGAAAAATACCACAAAGTTAAGCAGTGAGGAACCGATTACCACCCAGGTCACCAGGCCGCCTGTCAGGCACTCAAATACAAGCATGGCTCCGTAAACAATGCCCAGCCATTTTACCTTGATAGGGATAATGAACATGAGCAGGACCTGCATATCGGGAAAAGTAGCCGCATATGCAAGGAAAATGGACATATTGATGTAATAGGTGCTGAAGGCGCCGAAATTAATTCTTATACCGGCAATAAGGCAAAATATAAAAAGCAGAAAACTACCGATAATTGTAAAAAACATACCTAAAAACAAATATAAATTATAACGGTACGTTCCCCAGGTCCGCTCAAGCTGCGTCCCGATAGAATAATAGAATACCAGCATTATTGCCGTAAAAAAGAAATTAGATAAGCTGGGTGGAATAAGAATCCAGGTTATGAGCCGCCACACTTGTCCATGGAAAAAAATTTCAAAAGGATCAAGCGTCAGATAATTTAAAAAAAGAGGATTTATCCTTGCAATCAGATAACCTACCGCATAACATATAATTAAATACAAAGAGATGTTCGGAATGGCATACTTCCCGAATTTTCTTTCAAATTTGCTGGAAAAATTGCTTCCCATAATCAAACTCCTATCTGCGATTTACGCGATTCTTTTTAAGCTGCTTTCAAGCGTCCGCGCAGTATTCCGGCAAACCGTTAAACAGTGCGGTTTTACCCAAAAACCAACTGTCCCACAAAAACCAACCGTACTGCAAGCGAATATATTCTATCATCTCACCCCGAAAATGTAAACGAATGCAGCTCCAATTTCATAAATGTTATAAAAACTTTAGAATTTCACAAGCCTGCATCTGCTCCTGCCGCAGCCTTTGGCATCCGCTTTTGCGTGGTCCCGCGGCGGGGATGTTTTTTCCGGTTCCTTTTCAGGCCATGGAGATGAGACCTAAAATTATGGAAGGCTTTCCTGACATAATTTTTGCCAGGGCTCATCGCAATGTCCGGCCTGGCTGGAACAGGAAAAAACATCCCCGCCGCGGGACCACGCAAAAGCAGACGCCAAAGGCTGCGGCAGGGGCAAATGCCCGGTTTACGAAACCGCCAAAATTTTTTTAACAACTTCCGCAGTTGCTTTTACGTCTTTGCTGTCGTATAATGTAGAATGTTGTTTTAAAATACATTTTAATAAGTAGAGAGACAACTGTTCAGCAGGTCAGTGCATTTACTGCTCTGACTGTAAGAAAATAATTCATGAGTGTCAAAATCCATCGCTGCAGGCGGTTTATGGCAGATTTTGGCAGTAACTGTGAAGTAACTGGACAGTTACGAAGAAAGGGCATTTTTAACATATGAGCAATTCTATTCATTACACTTTGGGAATCGATATCGGTTCCACAACTGTCAAAATTGCTATCCTGGATGAAGCCCATCATATACTTTTTTCCGATTATAAAAGGCATTTTGCCAATATTCAGGAGACACTGTCGGATTTACTGAAAGACAGTCTGTCCAGATTGGGAAATATAACGCTTCATCCTATGATTACCGGCTCCGGCGGGCTGACTCTGGCAAATCATCTCGGAGTACCGTTCGTTCAGGAGGTTATTTCCGTTTCCACAGCGCTTCAGGAGCTTGCGCCGCAGACCGATGTGGCGATTGAGCTGGGCGGCGAGGATGCCAAGATCATCTATTTTGAAAACGGGAATGTGGAACAGCGTATGAATGGTATCTGCGCCGGCGGCACCGGTTCTTTTATCGACCAGATGGCTTCCCTGCTTCAGACGGATGCGGCAGGCCTGAATGAATACGCCAAAAACTATAAATCCTTATATACCATAGCCGCCAGATGCGGTGTGTTTGCCAAATCCGATATCCAGCCTCTGATTAACGAAGGGGCTACCAAGGAAGACCTTTCGGCATCGATTTTCCAGGCGGTGGTGAATCAGACCATCAGCGGACTGGCCTGCGGGAAGCCTATCAGGGGGCATGTTGCTTTCCTGGGAGGCCCCCTTCATTTTCTTTCCGAACTGCAGATCGCCTTTGTCCGAACACTGAAGCTGGATGAGGAGCATACCATTAAAACGGATAATTCCCATCTGTTCGCTGCAATTGGATCAGCGCTGAACGCTAAGGAAGAAGTATATTTTACGCTGGAGGAGATGGTCCGGAAGCTGTCCGGCGGCATTAAAATGGAATTCGAGGTAGCCCGTATGGAGCCTCTTTTCTCTTCCGATGAGGAATACGAAGCCTTCCGCACCCGCCATGACAGCCATTGCGTAACGACGGCTTCGCTGGAGGATTATGCAGGCAACTGCTATCTGGGGATTGATGCGGGCAGCACCACCACCAAGGTGGCGCTTGTAGGCGAGGACGGCGCCCTTCTTTATTCCTTCTACAGCAATAATAACGGCAGTCCGCTGAAAACCGCCATAGGCGCCATACAGGACATTTATGCGCAGCTTCCCAAAGGGGCGAAGATTGTCCGTTCCTGCTCCACCGGATACGGGGAAGCCCTGATGAAGGCCGCTTTCCTGCTGGATGACGGGGAGGTGGAAACGGTGGCCCATTATCACGCCGCCGCCTTTTTTGACCCGCAGGTAGACTGTATTCTCGACATCGGCGGCCAGGATATGAAATGTATCAAAATCAAAAACGGCACGGTTGACAGCGTGCAGCTGAACGAGGCCTGCTCCTCCGGCTGCGGCTCCTTCATCGAAACCTTTGCAAAATCCCTGAACTACAGCGTGCAGGATTTCGCAAAAGCCGCCCTGTTCGCCAAACATCCCATTGACCTTGGCACACGCTGCACCGTTTTCATGAATTCCAAGGTAAAGCAGGCTCAGAAGGAGGGAGCCGAGGTTTCCGATATTTCCGCAGGCCTTGCCTATTCCGTTATCAAAAACGCCCTGTTTAAGGTAATCAAGGTATCCGACGCCTCTGAGCTTGGGAAACAGATCGTGGTCCAGGGCGGAACCTTTTATAATGACGCCGTTCTTCGCAGTTTTGAAAAAATTGCGGGCTGCGAGGCCATCCGCCCCGATATTGCAGGAATTATGGGCGCGTTCGGCGCGGCTCTCATCGCCAGGGACAATTACAGCGCGGGCTACCAGACCACCATGCTGACAATCGATCAGATTAATTCCCTGGAATTTGAAACCAGCATGGCAAAATGTAAGGGCTGTACCAACCACTGCCGCCTTACCATCAACCGTTTTTCCGGCGGACGTCAGTACATATCCGGCAACCGCTGTGAGCGCGGCCTGGGAAAACCGAAGAATCCCAGCCAGGTGCCGAATCTGTTTGAGTATAAGCTGAAAAGGCTGTTCTCCTATGAACCGCTTTCCGCAGACAAGGCGCAGCGGGGACGCGTGGGTATTCCCCGGGTTCTGAACATGTATGAAAATTATCCGTTCTGGTATACGTTTTTTACCGAACTGAAATATCAGGTGGTGCTCTCTCCCAGCTCCACCCATAATATTTACGAGCTGGGCATAGAATCCATCCCCAGCGAGTCCGAATGCTATCCTGCAAAGCTGGCTCATGGGCATGTGTCCTGGCTGATTAAACAGGGTGTGGATTTTATCTTCTATCCCGCTCTTTTCTATGAAAGAAATGAAACGCCGGATGCAAGCAATCATTACAACTGCCCTATCGTCACCTCTTATTCTGAAAATATCAAGAATAATGTGGATGAAATCGGACGCGGGGAAGCGGTTCTGCGTAATCCTTTTATGGCCTTCAGCAATCTGGAGGTTGCCACACAGGCTCTGGAGAAAGAATTCAGCGAACTGCCTGCCGAAGAAATACGCCGCGCCGCGGCCAGGGGCTGGGCGGAGATGGAAGCCTCCAGAGAGGATATCAAGAAAAAAGGGGAAGAGGTGCTCTCCTATCTGGAGGAAACCGGAACACAGGGAATTGTGCTGGCAGGACGCCCCTACCATCTGGATCCGGAAATCAATCACGGCATTCCTGAACTGATCACCTCCTACGGCCTGGCCGTACTGACGGAAGATTCCGTTTCCCACCTCGGGCATCCGGAACGGCCGCTGATCGTCTCCGACCAGTGGATGTATCATTCCAGGCTTTATGCTGCCGCCGCCTTTGTGCGCACCAGGGACGATCTGAACCTGATTCAGCTCAATTCCTTCGGCTGCGGCCTGGATGCCGTTACCACGGATCAGGTAAACGATATCCTTTCCGGCTCTGGCAAGATTTATACCTGCCTGAAAATCGATGAGGTAAACAATCTGGGGGCAGCCAGGATCCGTGTCCGTTCACTGCTGTCCGCCATCAAGGCCAAGGAAAAGAAGAAAGAGAAAAGGACCATCGCCTCCACCGCCCTGCACAGGGAAATTTTCACGGAGGAAATGCGTAAGGATTATACCATCCTTTGCCCGCAGATGTCCCCGATTCATTTTGAGCTGCTGGAAGCGGCGTTTAATGCCTGCGGATATCATGTGGAGGTGCTTCCCAACGATAACCGTCATGCCATTGACACCGGCCTGAAATATGTAAATAATGACGCCTGCTATCCATCCCTCCTGGTGGTGGGACAGATTATGGACGCGCTGCTTTCCGGAAAATATGACCTGAATAAGGTGGCTGTGGTAATGTCCCAGACCGGAGGCGGCTGCCGTGCCACCAACTATGTGGGCTTTATCCGCCGGGCGCTTGCCAGGGCGGGCATGGAGCAGGTGCCTGTGATTTCCGTCAACATGGCGGGACTGGAAAGCAACCCCGGCTTCAAGCTGAATCTGGATATTCTGCTTCGCGCCGTGTATGCCGCAGTTTTCGGAGATATTTTCATGCGCTGCGTATACCGGATGCGTCCTTATGAAAAGGAAGCGGGAAGCGTTAATGCCTGTCATCGGAAATGGGTGAATAAATGCAAAGCCTTTGTGACTGCAAAGCATCCCGGATTCCATACCTTTTTCAGGATGTGCCGTGAAATCGTGGAGGATTTCGATGCGATTCCCATCACCGATGAGAAAAAGCCGAAGGTAGGCATTGTCGGCGAGATTCTCGTAAAATTTGCACCGGCAGCCAATAACCATCTGGTAGAGCTTCTGGAATCAGAGGGCGCGGAGGCTGTGGTCCCGGATCTGCTGGATTTCATGTTCTACTGCTTCTACAATCAGCTTTATAAGGCGGAGCATCTGGGAACCAGCAAAAAATCCGCATTCATGGCAAAGCTTGGAATCAAGGGCATGGAATGGGTGCGTTCCTCCGCAGCAAAAGCTTTTGAGAAATCGGAGCATTTCCACGCGCCTGCAAAAATCTCTGATATTGCTTCCTATGCGGAGCCCATTGTTTCCATCGGCAACCAGACCGGCGAAGGATGGTTTCTGACCGGAGAGATGGTGGAGCTGATTAAGTCCGGCACCAATAACATAGTATGTACTCAGCCTTTCGGCTGTCTGCCCAACCACGTGGTCGGTAAAGGCGTTATCAAAGAGCTGCGCAAACGGTATCCAAAATCCAATGTGGTGGCTATCGACTATGATCCCGGCGCCAGCGAGGTCAATCAGCTGAACCGAATCAAACTGATGCTGTCCACTGCGCAGAAGAATCTTCAGAAGGAACAGGAAGCATAGCAATATAGCAAAAACACTGCGATCCCATCCGGAGTTCAGCTCCGTTTTGGGACGCAGTGTTTTTTAGTTGGCGGAAAGACTTTTATTCTTTTGCTCTTCGCCTTATGACACTTCCTCTTCCTGCAGCTCATAGGTGATACAAAGCGGCTTTCCGGTCCAGGGATCCTGTCCGATACAGGCCTTCAGAGAAAAAACCTCCTCCAGTACCTGCGGGGTCATAACCTCCTCCGGGGTGCCTTCATGAAGTATTTTCCCGGAGCGCATGGCAATGAGCCGGTGGGAAAAACGGGCTGCCAGATTCAGGTCATGAATGACGAGCGCAATTGTTTTTTTCCGGAGCCGGTTCAGCTTTTCAAGGAGCCGGAGCACCTCAAGCTGATGGGCCATATCCAGATAGGTGGTGGGCTCGTCCAGAAGGATAACCTGGGTGTCCTGTGCCAGCGCCATGGCTATCCATGCCCTTTGGCGCTGGCCTCCGGAGAGCGCGTCAATATTTTTCCCGGCGAGTTCCTCCATATGGGTGATGTGCAGAGCCCAGCGGATGGCTTCCCGGTCCTCCCTGTCAAGCCTTCCGAAGCCTTTTTGATGGGGATATCTCCCGTAGGATACCAGTTCTTCCACTGTCAGCCCCGCAGGAGCCTGAGGTCCCTGGGGGAGAATTGCCATCTGCTTTGCCACCTCGGCCGTGGGCATTTGTGCAATCATCCTGCCGTCCAGCAGCACCTGGCCTGACCGGATGGGAAGCGTCCGGGAAAGCGCTTTAAGAAGCGTGGATTTTCCGCAGCCGTTTGGGCCGATAATGGATGTAATGCATTCTTTTTCAATTTTTACATCCATCGGCGGGATAATCATATTTTGCTGGTAAGCCACAGAGATCTCCCTGCCTGCGAGCACAGCGTCCATAGTAATCTCCTCCTTCAGGTTTTTATGCAAAGGTATAAGAAATAGGGGGCACCAATGACCGCCGCCACAATGCCCACCGGAATTTCATCCGGCGACAGAAGTGTACGGGATATAATATCCGAAAAGGTCATCAGCACGGCGCCGGTAAGTGCCGCCGCAGGAAGCAGCAGCCGGTAATTGGAGCCTGTCAGGCGACGGGCCAGATGGGGACAGACAAGGCCCACAAAACTGAAGCCGCCACCCACCGCGCAGCACAGGCTGGACATGGCGACGGCAGCGCCCAGAAGAAGCACCGACTGCCGGGAAACACCCACGCCCAGGCCTGTGGCGGTCTGATGCCCCAGAGCAAGCACATTCAGCGTTCTGCTTTTATAAAATACAAAAACCAGCAGAATCAGCAGCCCCGTGGAAAGGATGCGTATATTGGGCCAGTCGGCGCCCCAGAGGCTGCCTGCAAGCCAGTTCTGCACGAAGGTATATTCGCTATCGGACATCCGCAGCATCAGCATCGTGGTCACGCTGGACAGTACGGTGGACATGGCTATTCCTGTAAGGAGAAGCCTTCCCGGGGACAGGCCCCTGCGGGTGAGCGCCAGGCGGTAGCCACACAGGGCAGCTGCCAGGGAGCCCGCAAAAGCGAGCAGCGGAAGAATTAAGGGAAGGCTTAAGCCTGTCCTGGGAAAAAACACGATAAAGGCGGCTACAAAAAGTCCGGCCCCTGCATTGATTCCCAGAATGCCAGGTTCTGCCATCTCATTCCGGGAAACACCCTGAATTACACAGCCCGAAACAGACAGGCCGGCCCCTGCCAGAAGGCTGGCAAGGACACGCGGAAGCCGAAGCTGCAGCAGCGTAAAACGCACCCCCTTCTCTCCTTTTCCCCATAGGATATTCCAGATCTCCTCCGGGCTGATATGTCTGTAGCCTGCATTGATATCCACCCAGATTCCCAGGATAAGAAGCGCCGCCAATATGGCAAGCACGATGCAGGCACGCATTTTTTTCCGGGAGTCAGTCAAAGCCTTTGTCCTCCTTTCTTGCAATCCAGATGAAAAACGGCACCCCGATAAGCGAAAAAATCAGACCAATGGGCGTTTCGGCAGGCGCATTGATGGTACGGGAAATAATATCTGCAGTGAGCATAAAGAAAGCGCCCGCCGCCATGGAACAGGGAATGACCGCCCGATAATCCGCTCCTGTAAAAAAGCGGACCACATGGGGAACCAGCAGACCTACGAAGGCAACCGGCCCGGTAAGGGCCACGGCGCCGCCCGCAAGCAGCAGAACAGTAAGAAGACAAAGGAAACGGGAACGCTCCACTTCCAGCCCCAGGCCTTTCGCGGCATCCTCTCCCAGGCTGAGCATGGAAACACGCCCCGACAGCAGGACTGCTGCCACCAGGCCGGAAACAATGACCGGGCCTGCCAGCAGAAGCTGCCGGGAGCGGATGCCTGCCGCACCGCCGGCGGTCCAAAAGGTAAGATCATAACCGATTTGAAAGAAAATGGAGACCGCCTGACTGAGTGAGGACAGGAAAATACTGACAGCGCTGCCTGCCAGTACCAGCCTTACAGGCTCCAGCTTACGATGTCTCATGCTCATCAGCCCATAGACAGCCAGCATGGAAACCGACGCGCCCAGAAAGGAAAAGATAACCACTCCTGTAAAACCAAGTCCGGGTAAAAAAGCAAGACAGAGCGCCAGCGCAAAAGAGGCTCCCGCATTGATGCCCAGCAGTCCTGAATCCGCAAGAGGATTCCTAGTTACCCCCTGCATGAGAGAACCCGCTGCGGAAAAGGCGGCGCCGGCCAGGATACAGCCCAGCGTACGGGGAATACGCAGTTCCCGGACTACGATATGCTGCTGATCCGCAGCATCCGGCCGGATGACGGCGTTTACCACCTGCCCGAAAGTAATCTCCATGCTTCCATAAAGCACGGAAAGAGCTGCGGCCAGAAAGACCGCAGCGCCGACCGCAAGCAGAAACAAGGTCATCCTTTTTTGTCCGCCCGCACTCATTCCTTTTCACCAACGCTACGGAAAAAGTCAACAAAAATATCCAGCTGGGCATTCAGGGTAATCGGATCCCTGTGCATAAAAGCGACCTGTTCATAAGCAAGCACACGACCTGCCTTAACAGCGTCAAGACTGTTCCAGAGCCGGGATTCCTCCACAAAGGAGCTGTCCGTATCCGCCAGGACGCCGTACAGGATAAAATCTCCCGTATACTCCGGCAGCGCTTCCAGAGATACCACCTTATAAGGGGTATCGGCATCTACCATTTCCGCCTGTACTGCCGAAGGGGCCTTCAGTTTCCATATATCATACAGAATGGAACCTCCTCTTGCAAAATGACTGCCCATGGTATAGATCTGCTGCGGCCATACCTCCACAATAGAAACGGTACGATTTCCCACAATTCCCCGGATTTCTTCCCCGGCCGCCTCCGTTCTTTTCCTGAAATCAGCAATATATGCTTCCGCTTCCTTCTCTTTTCCCACAAGACCTGCGATGTAGTAAAACAGCTCCTCATCACTGCGGCTGCCATCCTGAATATATACCGTTGGTGCGATTGCGGCATATTTTTCATAATCTGCTTCAGTAATTGTGACAATCAAATCAGGCTCCTTGGCAACAATCATTTCCAGAGATGTCTCCGCGCTCACCGTATTCAGTTCCTGAATGCCTTCCACCATGCCTTTCAGGAACGGATTAGACAGGGAGTAAGGGGATGCTATTACCGGTTTTACATCCACAGCCAGGAATTCTCCCAGATAGTAATCCGAAACGATCACCTGCGGATTAACGGGAATTTCCACCGGTCCCTTGTCTGTCTGCACCGTACGCATTCCTTCCTCCGGCATTTCCGTCAGGTCCTCTTCACCATCTGCGGAAGCCTCTCCGGCTGTTATGGAATCCCCGGCTGCTATAGTAACCCCGGCTGCTGTGGCGTTCCCGGCTGTTTTAGAATTCCCCGCCGCAGTTTCTGCGGCCTCCTGCTTTCCGCCTTCCACGCGGGCAGCTTCTGTTTCCGGAGCAGCGGCTTTCAAACCGCATGCTCCCAACAGCGCCGAAAAAGCCAAAAATACACATACAGAAAGCAGTCTTGCTCTCATCTTCTTCATAACTCTCCTTTCCTTCCATCCGGTATACCGGCAATTCAATCAATATTAGTTTCAATCAACTAACTCTTGTTAGATATGCTAGCATAAATGTGTATGCATGACAACTCATTTCAGGCATACGGATGCTTGTAATATTTACCAGCCTTTTGGAAAATTGCCATAAAAATTGCTGTGAAATAAGAATTGACCACAGGACATCCCTCCTGTGGGGCAGTCCGGAAAGAAACATAACTGAAAACCGAAGGGACACGTCTGTGCTCCTTCGGTTATAAAGAAGGATCTAGGAGACAGCCACCTGCCGCCTAACCCTGGACAATTTTAAAGTATGTGCGCGCTGTCAGCCGGTAAACAAGCAGATAGGCCAGCGCAAAAACAAGAACGGAAAGCACGGTAAATAAAGCGAACATTTTTATATTGGTCATACTGAATACCGTAAGCATCTTGCAAAGCTGCGGGAATGCCACCGCAATGTGTATAACAGCCATTCCCAGAGGCAGGAAGAAAACAAGAAGCACCTGGCGGGTGATGGTTTTCTTTACTTCAGCGGCGCTCATCCCCACCTTTTCCATGATTTGGAACCGTTCCCTGTCATCGAAGCCTTCCGTAATCTGCTTATAATAGATAATCAGCACAGTGGCAATGAGGAACAATACGATGAAAAATACGCCGACAAAAAGGATGCTGCCGTACAGCTCATAAAAATCCGCCCTCTGCTCACTGCGCACATAAGTCCTGTAAACGCCGGGCACGGCGCCGTGTATGCTGCTTTCCAGCTGCCGGACGGCTTCCTTGCTCCCTTCCAGATCAAAAAAGCAGTTAAATTCCACAGAGGTGGGAAATCTGCCGTTCTGTGCCTGCGCATTGCTCGCCGCTGCCAGCCTGCTCAGATCTTCCAGGCCTGGGACAACAAATATACTGAGATTCACAGGCGTGGCAAAGCCCATAAACATTGTAACGTCAAACTCCCAAAGCCGCCCGGCCAGACTGTATTTTTCTCCGCAGATATCCGCAAATCCGTTCATTTCCGGTCCTGTTGTATAATAGAATACCTCTCTTTCTCCGAGAGAAAGGCTTTTGCCAAATAAACGGTTGTAATCCTCCAGCGTCATGGCATAGACCATGTTCGTTTTTCCCTCATTATTAAAGGCGGTGGTAAACTGGCCGTCCGCATAGGAAGCGCCAAAGGATATCTGGTAAAAATCCATCTGGTTTTCCAGTGTACAGCCGGCAGAGGCTGCCAGTTCCTTTACCTTTTCCCTGATGGAAACGGCCAGTTGTACAGCCAAGGCAGTATCCTGCGGGGAATAGTCCGGCACGTCCGCATACATATTGACATCCCGGGGAAACTGGTTTTTCAGCATATCCTCCTCTCCGGCATAGAGGCTTAAACAGCTGGACAGAGTTACCAGTACGGCTGTTGACAGAACACAGATACTTGCCAGTCCCGCGGCGTTCTGTTTCATCCGGTAAATCATCCCGGAAACAGAAACAAAATTCTCCGGTTTGTAATAAAAACGTCTGTTTTTTCGAAGCGTTTTCAACAGGGCGATACTCCCTGCCTGAAACAGGCAGTAGGTTCCGATAATGACGAGGAGCACCGCAGGAAAAAAGGCAAACAGCGCATCTGAAGCCGTCTGGGTGGCAAGGGCCTTCGCATAGCCAATCCCCAGGGCTGCCGCTCCTGCAAGTGCGACAGCCCATCTGGTTTTAGGCTCCTTCTCTCCTTCCCGGCTGCTTCTAAGCAGGTCTATGGGATTGGTTCTTGTCACACTTACAATGTCATAAAGCAGGACAAAAAAGAAACAGACCAGATAAATCAGGAAGGTTTCTGCCACCGCATTCAGCGGGATCCGGAAGATTAGCTTTCCGGGCAGCCCCACGAATTTCAGAAGAAGAAGGAACATTGCCTGACTGAAAAGCATACCTCCTGCAATTCCCACGGATACGCTCAGAAGCATGCTGAAAAGGACCTCCCAGAAAAGGACGAAGGCAAGATGTTTTTTCTCCATGCCCAAAATACAGAACAGGCCGAATTCACGTTTGCGGCGCTTTATGATAAAGCTGTTAATATAAAACAGGATGATAAACACGAAAAGAATGCATATCATAAAGCTGATCCTGACCAGCATATACATGATATCTCCACCCTCCATGCCGCTGTCCGCCACCATGATGCCAACGGAGTTCAGGACATAAAGAAGCCCCGCCATCAGGCTGCCTGCACACAGATAGGGAAAATAAATGCTTTTGTTCTTTTTCATATTGGTTCCTGCCAGCCGGGGATAAAAAAGGAGATTATGCAGGGAAGAAAACTGTGGTATATTCATCTGTCAGTCCTCCCCTCTGCCTGTGGCAAGAACCGTCAGGGTATCCGATATCTTCTGGTACATCTCCTCATTGCTGCAGTTCCCACGGTACAGCTGATGGAAAATAACGCCGTCTTTGATGAAAAGGACCCTTCCTGCATGGCTGGCCGCCCGTGTACTGTGCGTCACCATAAAAACGGTCTGGCCGCTTTTATTCACGTCTTCAAAAATACGGAGCAGACTGTCCGCAGCCCTGGAATCCAGGGCGCCCGTAGGTTCGTCCGCAAGCAGGATCTGCGGCTGCGTAATAAGCGCTCTGGCAACTGCCGCCCGCTGCTTCTGCCCTCCTGAAACCTCATAGGGGAACTTATCCAGCAGCTCTTTAATCTCCAGCCTGTCCGCCAGTGGTTTCAGTCTCTCTTCCATTTCTCCGTATTCCTTTCTGGCAAGAACCAGGGGCAGGAAAATATTGTCCCGCAGAGAAAAGGTATCCAGCAGGTTGAAATCCTGGAACACAAAGCCCAGGTTATCCCTGCGGTAGGCAGCCATCCGGCTGTCCGGCACCGCCGCCATATCCCGGCCGTTTAACAGAACCTTGCCTCCGGTAGGCTTATCCAGCGCGGCAAGGATATTGAGCAGCGTGGTTTTTCCTGAACCGGATTCGCCCATGATTGCCACATATTCCCCTTCCTCTACGGAAAACTCCACATCGGCCAGCGCCTCCACCTTTGCGCCGCCAAACCTTGTGGTATATACTTTTTTCAAATGCTTTACTTCCAGCAGTGACATTTTTTCATTCCTCCATTCTGCCTTACACCAGTGCGCTTTTTGTATGTTTCGTGCTTATTATAAGACAGGCAGAGGAAACAATCCATCGAATGGGCTTACATTTTCTGAGTGAAGGTTGCATTTTTGTAAGGTTAGTGTGAAACCTTTCATCAACCAGCATGCGCTGTTTTGATAAATACCATTTTGATGATCACTATTCAGATAACAACAATCGACAGATACATTTATCCATGGTATACTTTATATAAAAATTATATGAAGAGGTGCTTTATGTTTTCTTCCATTGCTTTAGCTCCATGCAGAGTCTGATTCCGGACGGAAACTGCATGGAGCGGTAGCGTAAAACTGCCGTCCGAATTAGGCTTTGCATTCACATTCCATATAACTTGTGAAGGAGAGCAAAGCCATGAAAATAAAAAATAAGTATTCAGGGCTCCGGGATTTTTTCATTCTCTGGAGTTCACAGGCTGTGTCGGAACTGGGCACGGCAATGACCAATTTCGCGCTCATTATCTGGGTCTACAGCCAGGAAGGAACAGCTTCCAGTATAACCTTCCTGACGCTATGTTCTTTCCTGCCGACGATACTTTTCCGTTTTATAGCCGGAGCGATTGCAGATCGCTGGAATAAAAAGCGGATTATGCTGCTTGCAGATCTGATGGCCGCCTGCGGTACGCTGACAGTTTTAATATTGTATTCGTTATCCGCATTGCAGGTATGGCATTTATACGTCATCAATTTTCTGCTCAGTTTTATGAACGCGTTTCAAAGCCCGGCATCTTATGTGGCGACAAGCCTGCTTGTGCCTAAGGAACATTATTTAAAAGTGAGCGGCTTGCAGTCCTTTTCCGGTTCCGTAATTACGATACTGGCTCCGGCGCTTGGCAGTTCCCTGCTTGCCTTCGGAGGCATGCCGATAATTTTGGCAGTTGATCTTGCCAGCTTCGCAGTGGCGTTTGTCACATTGCTGATTTTTATTAAAATTCCGGATATAATTCACAATACGGAAGAAACGCCGGGTCCTTTTCTGAAAAGCTGTATGTCAGGAATCAATTATCTGCGGGAACATAGGGCGCTTTTGCGCATTATATTGTTTTTTTCTGTGGTTAACTTTTTAGCGAAAGCAGGCAATGACGGCATGATGTCCGCCTTCATTCTTGGCAGGACAGGCGGCAGCCAGAAAGCGCTTGGCATGGCGGAGGCCGCTGTTTCGCTTGGCGTACTCGCCGGCAGCGTTGTTGTTACATTTGTAAAGCCGCCAAAAAACAAAATAAAGGTTATATTTATCAGCTGCATTTTTACATTTCTTTTGGGAGATGTAATGCTGAGCCTGACCCCTTCATTGCCCTATTGGGTAGTTTCCGCTTTTGTTTCCTATGTGCCGGTTGCGGTTCTGGGGGCTAACCTTAATACAGTTATGCGTGTTCATGTGCCGCTCGAAATGCAGGGCCGTGTTTTTTCCGCCAGGGATACCCTTCAGAACATCACAATCCCTTTAGGGCTGTTCCTCGGCGGTATTTGGGCTGATCATGTTTTTGAACCATTTATGAACAGGCCATCAGCCATTCAGCATGCCTTGGCGTTATTTTTCGGGGCGGGGAAAGGTTCCGGTATCGCGGTTATGTTCTTTATTGTCGGGATAATTGGATTTATTTTGAGTATTGCTGCTTTAAGGAATCCATTGTATCAGAGTCTGAATGACAGTGAGTGATTGACGGCTGCACAACAGCCAAACAGTCAATGTAATAACGGGAAACAGGGAGCAGCGGTATATGCCGCTGCTTCCCGTTTGTTCCGTACCAATTCTGTCGGCAGCATAACAAACCTGGCATGGCGCTATAACCATTCGTGCTGTAAATCATGCCATTCGTGCAGAAATGACGTATTCCAGGCCTTTTCTGATAAGCTTACAGATGATAAGCTTACAGGCAGGAGGAAAGAAAAAATGGAACATGAACCGTCCTCTGGAAAACAGGCGCAGGCAATTTACAAACACTACTCTGTTTTCCAGAATATCCTGTACTGCATAAAAAATACATATATCTGTTATCCGCCGCTTTTATTCTGGTGTCTGCTTCTCATGCTGACCAGGGTGGCTCTGCCGGTGCTTTCCACTTTTCTGCCCAAGGCGGTAATTGATGCGGTGACAGAAGGAAAAGGTATCCTTGAGACTGCGATGATAACACTTTATTTTACCATCAGTATTGCGGCAATCACCGGTCTGCAGGGCTTCGGGAAGAAATGTGTCTATTGGCATAAATACAAAATGAATACCTATTATCTGCGAAAGGCGGCGGATAAAGGCCTGACCACCGACTACTGCAATCAGGAAAATGATGAATTCCGCAAGCTGCAGAGCGAGAGCCATGAATACTGCCATGGGAATTTTTCTGAGATGACCGAAGTATATGATGCAGGCGTTTCCATGCTCTCTAATCTCCTTGGATTTACGGTATATATGGGCATTCTGGCAAGGCTCAATCTGTTTATTGTCCTTTTTCTGGCAGCCACCACGCTTGTAAGTTTCTTTTTGGATAAACAAATTCTCAAATGGGCGGAGGCCCACAGCAGGGAAAAAGTGGGGTATCGGCAGAAAACCCAGTACATTACCCGTATTTCCGGCGATTATGCTTCAGCTAAGGATATCCGGATATACGACATGAGCAAGTGGATGAATCAGATTTATCAACAGAATTTAAAAGGGTTATCCGGATATTTTCACCGTTACACGAAAAAGGTGTTCGGCGTATCCGCTGCTGACAACGGATTAGCCTTACTCCGGGAAGGCGCGGCATATGCCTATTTGTTGGCGCTGGTTTTTGGTGGTCAGATCAGCGTTGCTGATTTTGTGCTTTATTTTAGTGCGATCACTGGTTTCTCAGTCTGGCTTTCCGGCATTCTCGGCCAGGCGTCCAATATCTCCCGCCTCAGCATGGCCGTCAGCCATTTTCGCAGCTTCCTCTCCTTTCCCGAACAGTTCCAACGGGAAGGCGGAGTTAAAACCGACGCATTATTGGCTTTTCCCAAAGTCATTGAGTTAAAAAATGTCTGCTATCGCTATCCTGGCGCCAAAGCCGATACTTTACTGAATATTAACCTTAAAATCAATCCTGCCGAACACCTGGCTGTAGTAGGTTTAAATGGGGCAGGCAAAACCACGCTTGTAAAATTGATCTGCGGCCTGATCGATCCGACTGCGGGTACGGTATTATATGACGGTACAGATGTGCAGGCATACAACCGAACCGCTTATTACAGGCTTTTTTCTGCAGTGTTCCAGCAATTTTCAATTCTGCCCGCAACAATCGAAGAAATTGCAGGCGAGAGCGCACCCGGGCAAGTCGATCCGGAAGCTGCAGAAAATTGCCTGCTCCAAGCAGGATTGTGGGATAAAATCCAGGAACTCCCCAATGGAATCAAAAGCACATACAGCAGGGTCATCCAGGATGACGGTATTGAATTTTCCGGAGGTGAGCTGCAGAAATTATTGCTTGCAAGGGCCCTTTACAAAAATGCGCCTATAATGGTGCTGGACGAACCCACGGCTGCCCTTGACCCGATTTCTGAAAGCAGGCTGTATGAAACTTACCATAAAGTAATGGAAAACCACTCCACCGTCTTTATTTCACATCGTTTAGCCTCCACCCGCTTCTGCAGCCGGATTCTTTTAATGGATGGCGGGCGTATTGCTGAAGAAGGGACCCACGAACAGCTGCTTTCCCAAAAAGGAAAGTATTACGAACTGTTTGAAACGCAGGCAAAATATTACAGAGAACATCCCGTAGGAAAGGAGGCGGAGGAATGAATAAATCTACCCTCAGAGAACGGGTTTCTGTCACCGTACGCGGATATGATATTCTAAAGGAGTATTGTCCGGGCCTTGCCTCCGGCAAAGCAGCGTCTGCGCTGATAACCGCTCTTCAGCCTTTCGTCTCCCTCTGGTTCTCAGCGCAGATTATTAATGAACTTACCGGACAACGGCGGGTAAATCTGCTGTTCTTTTACGTCTGTATTGTGCTGCTTTGCAATCTTGTAATATCAATGCTGCGCAGTGTGTTAGATCGCATTACCAGTGAGAAGCAGGCGCAAATGTGGGATTTTTTCCAGAAAGTATTCACTGACAAACAATTGTCTATGGACTATGTGGATTTGGAAAATGCAGAAATTCTGCAGCAGCGCAAAAAGGCGGAAGAAAATCTGTTTATGTTTGGCAACGGTCTTGGGCAGCTGGTATGGGGAACGGAAGGGCTGGTCCGTACAGCCGTTAATATTATTGTTTCAATTTGCATGTCAGTTACTTTGTTTACCGGGAAAACCGGATATGGCTTATTGGATTCCCCGTTTTGTATTTTTGCCATTCTGCTATGTATCCTGTTCGGCGGATGGTGCAGCTCCCGGGCCGCTGTTAAGGAAAATAATGCGTTTGAAAAATGGAGTAAGGAAAACGTCTCGTTCTACAGAGCCTTTGACTTCTTTGGCTGTGATTTATGCATGAAACCGGAGTATGCTAAAGATGTGCGCATTTATGGGCAAAATCACGCCGCAGACCGAGCGTTTGAGAAAATGCAGCTGCATGACAGGGAACAAAACCATCTGATTCACCAAATGTGCTGTCCTGAGGCCTGGGGCGGTTTCCTTGCCAGTCTCAGCAATGCCGTCTGCTATCTGTTTGTGGTAGCCAAAGCGGCCATGGGCGCTTTCGGTGTGGGCAGCATCGTTCAGTATGTGGGCGTGCTCACACGTCTGGGTGAGGGGCTGCAGGAAGCAATGTTTATGTATACGGACAACGCTGTGTGCTGTTCTCATCTGAAGGGACTGTATGCTTTTCTTGATATCCCCAATAAGAAATATCAGGGCACCCTTCCCATTGAAAAGCGTGCATTATGCGATTGCAACGATAATGATTATGAAATTGAATTTTGTGACGTATCGTTCAAATATCCTGGTTCCGATGCTTATGCCCTGCGGCATATCAGCCTGAAATTCCGCGTTGGAGAACGGCTTGCAGTCGTCGGAATGAACGGTTCGGGAAAGACCACCTTCATAAAACTTCTCTGTCGCCTGTATGACCCGACAGAAGGAAAAATTCTGCTCAATGGCATTGATATCCAGAAGTACAATTATGAGGAATACATGAGCATCTTTTCAGTGGTATTTCAGGATTTTAAGCTTTTTTCATTTTCACTGGGACAGAATGTTGCAGCAAATGCTGATTACGACAAAGCCCGGTTGGAATATTGCCTGAAAAGAGCAGGCTTCGGAGAAAGACTTGCCCAGATGCCAAATGGAACTGATACCTGCCTTTATAAAGATTTCAGTGAAAACGGCGTGGAAATTTCCGGCGGCGAAGCGCAGAAAATTGCTCTCGCCCGGGCACTTTATAAAGATGCTCCTTTTATCGTTCTCGACGAACCAACCTCTTCTCTCGACCCGGTTGCCGAGGCAGAGGTTTACAGCAAATTCAATGAGATTGTAGGGCAAAAAACCGCTATTTACATCAGCCACCGCCTTTCCTCCTGCCAGTTCTGCGATGAAATCATCGTTTTTGATCACGGTCTGATTATCCAGAGGGGCAGCCATAACGACCTGGTTGCTGACGTAAAAGGCAAATATGCTGAATTATGGCGCGCTCAGGCGCAGTATTATGAAAAGTGATTTGCGGCTTCATAAACAGAGTCAGCGACTATTTCAGGGATTCGATAACATATTCTGACATCCACTGCAGTATCTCATTTTCAAAGGGAAAGACTTCACCCGCCGGTGCCGGAAGTTCATCGTAAATCTTTACTGCCCCGCTTTCTTTATAACCGGAATCATGGCATTCTTTCAGCCACTCATTGATATCATATATTTTATAGCCCTTTAAGTGATAGCTTTCATCAAGTCCGTTCATTAAGCGGATCCATTTCCGGGAGTTTTCGCTTTGATAATCATTGACTATGCTCATATTATAGACAGCATGTCCACCAGGCTTGAGAACCCTGTATGCTTCCCGGAAGCCCTCCTCCATTTTGGCCTGCATACTTTCAAAGCCTCCATTGGAAAAAATCAAATCGATACTGTTATCAGCGACAGGGAGCTTTGAACAATCGCAGGCAAGATAGACCATATCAACATATGGATTTTTCCATTCGTCGGAATAGAAAACCCGGTTCCATTTCAGGATTCTGTGGCTTACATCAGTCATGATAATTGTTACCGGCCAATGTATGCGTTCTATCATGTATTTTATGCCCTTTCCGGTACCGCAGGCTATGTCAAGAATTGTCCGCAGACGGAGTTTTTCTATTTTTTCCCACATAACTTCTCTATATGTCGGATTACCCTGCTGATACCGAGGATTTCCTGGATGGTGCTGTTCTATCAAATAGTGTTCGTAATTTGGAAGAAATAAAGACCAGAGTTCTCCGTCTATTTCCCGGCTTCCAAAATGGACAACGCCATCCACGAAATCATACTTATGTCCATTCTTGCAGGTAAAGTTTAGTTTATCCTGCTTATGGGGAACATTCATTTTCAGTTCAGTCCGGCATTGCGGACAGATAAGAAATTGACCTGCAAATGCGGTTCCCCGATCTATACCATCGGGAATGCCAGTGAATAAATCCCCTTCCAGTATGGCGTTTATGGAAGTCCGGCCGATCCAGGAAATAGTAAGCAGTATTTCGATATCAGGCAATGCAAGACCATTCTCCCATTTTGATACCGCCTGGGCGCTGACATTCAATTTCTGTGCAAACTGAGACCGAGAATACCCAAGTTCTTTACGCAATAAAGCAATCCTGTGTCCTGCAGCATTTTTATCAATCATCGTATTTCCCCTCCTTATGCTTATTATTTTAGCTGTTATTCTGTGTGTGGGCAATGGAAGGCAAATTCAATTTTGGGCAGTTTTAGCAACCTGCAGTTGAGTCTGTATAAACTCCGGATCCAAGTTCCCGCAGAAAATCAAGCGCCCTTTCATTTACTTCTTTTGCATGCTCCATAACAAAATGGGGGCGATGTCCGCAATTTGGTACTTCAAAGGTTTTTGCACGCGGGCATTTTCCTTTCAGCTGTCTGCAGGAACCAAAAGGATCGCTGTCACCGTTTATGAAGAATAAGGGACAGGATAATGCGTTCCACTCTTCTTCCGTAAGATTTGGATGCTGCCGCCAGTCAAGGACAGTCTGTTCCATGAAGGTCTCCCAGTTTCCTCTGTGAGCCTCAAAATGCCGTGCTGTCATGTCACGTATCATTCTGGTGTCATTCCTTTTTATAATACTTTCGGGCAGGAAATCCTCAGAGCCTTCAGGATTCGGCTCTGTCCCGGCTCCGATTGCGATAAGGCTTCGGACTTTTTCAGGATATTTGGATGCCATATACATTCCCACGGTAGTTCCAAAGCTATAGGCAAACAGATGGGCACTCGGAATTTCCAGAGCATCTAAAAAACCTGCCATATCATCGGCAATCTTGCGGGAATCCCATTCCAGACTTTCGCATTTCGTGCGTCCATGTCCGCGGAAATCCGGAAACAGGCAGCGGTATTCCCCCTGAAACGGCTGTATCTGTGCACCAAAGGCCAGCAGGCTGCGGCTGAAATGGCTGTGTAAAAACAGTATCGGTTCGCCGCAGCCCATGTCTTCGTAGTACATATTAAGATCTTTAAAGTTCATATATGGCATTTATTTCCCCCTCCTTACCATTCGAACATATATTCGTATATTAATTAAGTATACTATCGTAAGCAGAAGGAGTCAACCAGTAAAATTAGTCCAAGCCAATACTCTCCATTCATACAAAAAAGTCACCATGGTTTGCCATATTGACAACAGGTCCCATGATGACTTTTATCTTGTTTCCTATAATATCCTCAGCTATTCAGGTTCTTCACCAATAATGCCGTACCTTTTCCTGTGCCTCCTGTTCGCTGATGCCAAGACGGAGTTTTAGTCTTGCTACAGTCTGCTCAAAACTGACCCCCAATTCCTTACAGGTTTCTACCATTCCTTGTTCTATTCCTTGTTCTATTCCCTGCTTTATCCCCTGAGCAATTCCATCTTCTTTACCGTTCTTATACTCGCTTGCGCGGATTTTTCTCATTTCCTCTTCTTCATTATACTCAAAGATTGACACTGCTATCACCTCCGCTCTCTGTGACGACAGGAAATCTGCCAGAATGCCTTCTCTGGTACATTCCGTTACCGCCCGCTCAACCGCTTCCTCAATCCGCATTCTCTTTGCATATTTTCTGACCCGGTCCACATACTGGCTGTATTCCCTCAATGTCCGGCATTTATCCATCAGCTCTTTATTGTGTCCGAAATTGATATTCAGCATGAGCACCTTCAGTTCCAGCTCCGGTTCTGCCGTCTCTTTTTCAAAAGCATCCGACAGCCGCAGGATCTGCCTTTCCGGCTGCCCGTCTGTGCCGTTGTAAAATACCACGAACCGTGGCACCGGAATTTTCACCAGCGTGGAAGAATATATGGTCTCATCCCGCGTATATTTTTCCAGCTGCTTGGCAATGTACACCAAATCCCGCAGCGGCATATTGGGATTATACGAACCCTGGTGCTCGTACAGATTCATCTCGGAATCCAGCAGGAATGAGATGTCATTCTTAAAATTCATATAAATTGCATTTTCCAGGGTACAGATTGTCAGGTCCTCCGGGCTGTTATACGCGGAATCATTGAGTGCATTATACAACTCCAATAGTTCCTTCTTTTCCCGAAATAGCATCCGGAAAACCGTATCCTTCTGATTTCTTACTACGTGCAGTTTTTCTGCCATAAGCTGCTCCTTTCTGTTTGTGTGCGGAGCAGCCTTCCCAATCAGCCGCTCCTGCTTTCTTTGTTGGATAGTAAGCATAGAGTTTCTGAATAGAGAATTGGAATTTAGACGGCACATAGGCCAAGATTCGTTAGAAATTTATGCTTGCGTTTATTTTATCACTGTTTTTCAATAGATTCAACTGCTCCTGAAATTAATTTTTTGTAACAGCACAGTTCAGGTAACAGTGCAGCCAAAGGCTGAACTGTTACCAAATCGGGCGTGAACAGTTACAATTTTACTAAATATCTGCCTTCAGATTATTCCACAACCTTTCATAATCCAACGTAACCTGCTTATCAGCGGAGAGAAGGAACAGCCGGCAGCCATGGGGCGGGATACTGACAACAAGCTGCTTTTTCCACAACGCTTCCCTTTCTCCTGTCTGAAAGGAAAAAATATTCCAGGATGGATCAAAGTCCAGTTCTTCCGGACTATATGTTTCTCTGAGGTAATCCTCTGTTTTATTCAAAATGAACAGCAGTCCCTTTGCGCCTTCTTTGTGTACCATGACAATTTCAGGACGTTCTTCTGCCAGAAAAGGCAGGGATGGCTTCCTTCTTTTATCCGGTTCTATGAAACGGAAAAGCGCAGCCCTCTCCTCCGCAATCCGGTGCAGGGGATCCGAGGTATAAATACAGCTGCCTGAAATTGCCGCCAGCAGGGCAAGGCTGTGTATTTCACGTTCTGTAAGACGGATTTGAAAATCACGAAGCATGACAGCATCCGGGTCCGTCTGATAATAGTGGTGATTGGTAAAATGGTTTCCCACAAGGCAGCGCATCATATTCTGCGGACCAAACTCCCCGTCCCAGCTTGATCCCACATCCCCGCCTATGCGCATGCCATCCGCATAACCCACAAACGGCAGGAAGGGGGCAATACAGCCCAGCCAATAGCTTTCTTCTCCAATGGCTTCTCTGATCACCTGCAGATATTCTCTGAAGTATTCCACAGAGGTTTTCCCCGGCGTGTGTCTTTTTACCCGGCTGCTGTCCTGCAGCCCCCAGAGCATGAAATCTGTTTTAAACATTTCTGCGCCCCAGCTGTGAAGTGTTTCAAATACATTTTTCATATAGGCCATCGCCTCGGGATGGGAGGTATCCAGACAATAATACTCCTCATCCTGATATCCCCAGGGCTTTGGCTCATTATCAGTTATCCAGGGTCTGACTGGCTTATCCTCCGTATCATACAGAATCCAGTCCGGATGCTCCCTGTAAAGCCGGCTTCTGTTTCCTGCCATAAAGGCGCCGACCCAGATTCCCGGGACAAATCCTGCAGCACGAATTTCATCAAAGGCTGCCTTCAGTCCTTTCGGAAACCGTTCGCTGGGTTCCAGCCAGTCTCCAATGGAGGTACAGTACCCCACATCCAGCTGAAAATATTTAATATCCGGCCGTTTTTCCATTCCGGCAAGACCATTCAGATACTCCGTCAGCTGCAGTTGATCAAAGTTCTGATAGCAATAGTACCAGGAACACCAATGGTAGGCAGGCGGCATGGAGAGCCGGGCAGACATATTGCGCCCGATTTCCTCCGCAGCCTTTTCCAGCCCCGCTTCCAGGGACTCTGTCATCAGGAATTTCAGCGGCGCAAAATCCACGTTTTTCCGGTTTACATTTTCCATTCTGGCGCCGCAGGAAAGATGCAGTACCGTCTCCTGGCTGTTTCTTCTGCTGCCGTCAGTATATCGCTCAAGGCGGCAGCCTTCCATTTCACATATAGTTTCATAATGCTTCTGTGAGGTGGGATAGATGGTCAGCGCACAGCCGCTGAACTGAAGGGCGCACAGCCCAAAGCCTGTCAGCCTTTCCTTTTCCAACAGGCTTTTCCTTCCATAATATCCCGTATCATGCCCCATTCCTTCCGCTGCCTGGTAGAAGCCCTCCGCATCCGTATCCGCCTGGTAAAAAAACTGGAAGGTATGAATGGGCCGTAAGTAATCCACAAGGGAAAACTGCAGCTCAAAGCAGTTCTCATCCTGCTTATCCATATGGCAAACAATGCTGCCTTCTGCGGTTTCCCATATGATTCCCGCTTCTTCCCTGCGTACCCGAAGCGCCCGGACGGAATGTCCGTCGATACCCGGATAAACATTTTTAAGAAAAACTTCTTTTTCACTGCTGACGGTCAGGCTGCCATCCGCCTCGATCCTGAACCTTAATTCCATTGACTTATTCCTCCTTCAGATACTCATGAGCCATAACAAGCATAACGCTGGCCGTCCAGGTATATGCCCGATCTCTCAGTCCCGCGCCTGTCAATGCATCAAAATTCTCCGCACATCCGCTTCTGCTCACGTTTCTGCAGAATCGTTCCGTGATATCCCTGACGAATTCCTTTTCCCCGCATTCCCACAGGCCGTCCGCCAGCAGCATGGTACTCGGCGCCCAAATGGGCCCGCGCCAGTAACCGTCAGATTCATAGAGACTGCTGGACGGACTCTCTGTCGCCAGGCCATGCTCCGTATAAAATCTGACGCTCTTCAGCTGTTCTATCAAATAGGAACGAACCCCGGCCGGCAGTCTCTCTCCCAGAACAATCGGAAGATACAGTATCAGACTTTCATTTTCTGTCACTTCCCCTGTAACGGTCTGAATCGCCAGCGGTCTGTTGTCCCGGAAAAGCTTCTCCAGCATTTTACCAAGCATCCGTTCTGCGCGTTCCTTCCACAGGAGGCTGTCGCTCTTGCGGCCGATCAGTTCCGCAATTTCTCCAAGCTCCTCCATCTGGATAACCAGAAAAGCTGCCAGATCCGGAAGGGTAACCGGAGGAAGAAAACGGAACGCCGTTGAATTATCCCACCCGGAATCATTTCCGTGGGTATATTCACAAAGACCATCCCCATCCTGATCTCTGTAATTCAGCCACCATTGTGTCCATTTCCCCAGCTTCTCATAAGCTTCCTCCAGCTGGCTTCTGTCAAGCCTCATGAGCTTCCTGAGCTTGCGCAGTGTCCAGCCGTGGATCGGCGGTTTACAGTAATTATCTATAATTATGGAATCATTGATGCTGTCGGGTATTCTGCCGCTTTCACTCTGATGATCGAACATGATCATAAACTGATTCCAGGCCTCCTGCGGCTCGTGATAGGCAAGAGCCAGCGCATTAAAGCAGTGGTCCCAGCTCCATACGTTGCACATCCAGTTTTTCGACATAAACATGGCATCTCTTTTCAGGAAGCCGCATTTATTCACAATACTGCTCCAGTTAACATAGGCAGCCATCTCCCCCGCCTCTGCAAATCTGCCCGGCACCGATGGCATGGAATGATAAAAAGCCTGAAAATCAGCATAAGCTTTTTCAGCGCTGCTGTCTAAATCAAATTTTTCTTTCCTGTTTATCCAGGTGTCCTTTATTTCCTCCATCACCAGCAGGAATTCACCGTCTTCTGCTTCCACATCAAAACAGCAGTATTCAGAATTACTCACCTTCCATTCCTGGGAAAGCTTTACCTGTCCCGACTGGTTAAAAAGCATATAACGTGAGTGGCATTTAAAACAATTGGCCAGATACCAGGTTTCTTCCCCGGACAGCACCGGCTGGATAAAGTCAAAAGCGCCTCCCGGAAGAAAGTCCAGTCTGATTCCGACACCGTCTCCCCTTCCGCTTATGAGGAGTGTATCCGCATCCTCATAGGCCAGAAACACTTCACCTTTTTGCGTAGACAGAGTTACCTTTTCCGGCTGCGCCTCTATCCTGCAGGGACACTCCTCCCCGTCATTCAAGGTCTGCAGACGCGCCACAAACGGCGTCCCGGCATCCCCATGGACAGTTCTCAGATAAAGCCCTTCCGCCATTCCTGAACCCCTGAAATTTTTTTCATGATATGAAACCGCCATATAGCTGCCTCTCATACTGAAAGGCACCTCCTGTAAATTTAACTGCATACCCCTGCTCCTTTCTTTTTTCCCTCTTTTTGTTATGGTAACTGAATCCTATTCCCGCAGTTACCTTTTCTCCATCATACTTTCTCTCTCTTACCCCTTCAAGCCTGAAAAGGTAATCCCTTCAATAAAATATCTCTGTGCCATAAAGTACACAACAATCATAGGCAGCGTTATCACCGAAGACAATGCCATCATAAGATTCCATTCACTGTTATGCTGACCCATAAAATTCTGCAGCGCCAGAGAAACCGTCTTCAGATTTTCCTTATCCAGATAAAGCAAAGGCCCCATAAAGTCATTCCAGGTATTCATAAAGGTAAAAACTCCCACTGTGCACAAAACCGGCTTTGCCATCGGAACGATAATACGCAGATAGATAACAAAGTAATTAGCGCCGTCCACCAGAGCCGCTTCATCATATTCCTTGGGAATTCCCGCATAAAACTGCCTGACCAGAAAAACATTGAATGCGCTTCCGAAAAAGCAGGGCAGTGTAAGAGGGACAAAGGTATTGTAAGCGCCGACTGCCTGCCAGATAAGAAACTGAGGAATCATCAAAACGGTCTGCGGTATCATCATTGTGGAAAGCAGCAGGGCAAACCAGAAATTTTTTCCTGTAAAACGGAGCCTGGAAAAACCAAAGGCGATAAAGCTTGCGCTGAGTATGCTGCCAATCATATTAATCAGTACAATGATACCCGAGTTCACGAAATATCTGGAAAAAGGCGCCCGCGCAAAGGCATCCCTGAAATTATCCAGATTGTAATGGCTGGGCAGCCATTGTATCGGCACCGTCATAATTTCCCTGTTTGTCATAAATGAACTGCGTACCATCCAGAAAAACGGGAAAAGCATTAAAATGGATATGGCCGCCAGCAATAGGTAGGAAATAATTTTCCCTCTGTTTTTCTTCTTCATAATCAGTCTCCATTCTCATAAATAACCCATTTGTCCGAGGTTTTGAATACAATCGTTGTCAGCAGGGCGATAATCACGAATAAAATCCAGGACATCGCCGCCGAATATCCCATCGCAGACTGTTTAAAGGCAGTCCGGTACACAAGCAGGGAATAGAAAAGGCTTGCATTGGAGGGCCCTCCGTCCGTCATGATATAGGATTGGGTAAAGGTCTGCATGGAACCGATAATCGCCATAACAAAATTATAAAAAATAATCGGAGTCATCATCGGTATTGTAATATTCCTGAATTTTGCAAATGCGCCTGCGCCGTCAATTTCAGCGGCCTCGTAAAGCTGTCTTGAGACGCCCTGAAGCCCTGCCAGGTAAATAACTACCGTATTTCCCGCCGCCCATACCGCCATAACAGACAAGGACGGTATTACCTCCTTCGGGCTGAAAATGAAATTATGCGTATGCCCCCCGAATGCTTTGATTATACTGTTAAGCAGGCCATACATGGGATTGTAGATATACATCCATATCGCAGAGCTTGCCACAACAGGCACAATGGACGGGATATAAAAAATCGTCCGGAAAACGGACAGCCCCTTCACCTTCGTGTTTAGCAGCATGGCAATAAGCAGCGGTATACAGGTCACCAGAGGCACACTTAACAAAGTATAATAAGCGGTTACCTGCAATGACTTGATAACGAGAGGATCCCTGAAAAGATTCCTGTAGTTTTGAATCCCGATAAACTCCTGTGCAGTGATAACATCCCATTTGGTAAAGCTGATCCACATACTGAACAGCATTGGGCCGAAATTAAAACATACCAGGCCGATTATCGCAGGAGCAATAAAGAAATATCCCCATTTCAGCTGCGTTTTTTCCTTTAATGACATACTTTTTTTTACCTTCATGCTTACTGGCCTCCTGCCTTCACTTATATTCGGGTAAAAAAAGGGCACCCACCCCTTTAGAGCCAGGCGCCCTTCCTTTTTCCTTATTTATTTCCAATAGCCGTCAATACTGTCTGATAAGTCAAGCGCTTCCAATGCTTCTTTGGCTGAAACCTCGCCCAGCCATACATTATCAAGTGCCGGTACGATAGTATTATCCACAATGACAGGGAAATTCTTTACTCTGACATTATCTCCCAGTACAGTAGTGTCTGCCTGCAAAATATTTTTAAAGGCCTCGCACATTTGCGTCGCATCTACCTTTGTGTAGGTTGAAACCCACTTCTTCTCATTTTCCCCACTGTCAAATACTTCCAGGGTATGAGGGAGCCCGCCCAGTGATACCCCCTGACCCAGCGCAGCCTGAATGGAATTCATGAAGTTGGTAAAATACTGATAGAAATCAAAAGCTTCTTTATTATCCGCCGCATTGGGAGACATACACAGGCCTGCCGTCCAACTGATATCCGCAGGATGCTTAAATGCGGGAATCGGGGCTACGCCTACGTCAAATCCTTCGTTCGTATAATTTGCCAGCGCCCAGCCGCCGTCAATCACCATTGCCACCTGACCGTTCATGAGCATGGCGGATGCATCGGAAAAGGCCCCTTTTGCCATAGCGCTGGAAGGTGCGCAGTGGATTACATTTCCAAGGTCGGCAATTGACTGGATGACCTCGATACCTGCATCACTGCTGATACTGAGCGCCGAACCGTCCTCATTCAAAATACCCGCATCATTTGTGTGCAGCAAAGCTATGTATTTTGTCCAGTCCGTCGGCATCATTGTTCCATATACCATGATATTGTCCGGATCAAAGCCTGCATCCTCCGGCCCGTTCCCATTGGCATCCTTGGTTATCTTCTTCGCATTTTCCACAAATTCCTCCCAGGACCAGGGCTTTGATGCATCGGTGGAAGGAAGTTCTATACCGTTCTGCTCCAGCAGCTCCTTGTTATAATACATGCATATCGTCGTTATATTATATCCTACTGACCATACATTTTCATCCGTAGCAAAAATAGCAGAATCCACAGATACGTCGGAAGGCTTTACTCCTGCCGCATCATACAGCGGTTTTAAATCCAGCAACGCACCCTTTTCTCCCCACTCAAAAACATTCCCTTCAGGAAGATTAAAAATATCAGGCATGCTTCCTGCCGCAGCCATTGTATTTATTTTGCTCAGATATTCAGCATAGGGTATGTAATTTTCTTCGATATCAATATCCGGATGTTCTTTTTCATACTGAGCCACAATCGCTTTGTCAAATTCCTGTTCCGCATCTGCCGCCCACATATAAAAGGTCACTGTTTTCTTTTTGCCGGAAGAGCTTTTATCCGCCTGGATATCTGCCTGTCCGGCATCAGCCGCCGCATCTGTGCCACTGGCTGCCGCACTTTCAACACCTCCTGCAGTACCTGTACTGCTGCCGCAGCCAATAGTTGTACATACCATACAAATCCCCACCAATAATGCCAATAACTTTTTCTTCATACTTTGCCTTCCCCTTTCTATCTAACCTTTTTGTTTGGTCGATATGTATATAATATTTATTTTCACAGTCCAAATCTAGTACAAAGTTATCATTCCACTAGCACAATTTTTTCCATTTTTATTTATAAAATCAGCCCGACAACATCTGATTACTGGTGCCGGACCTGCGTCTCTGGTAAAAAAAAGCAGGTGTACCGGGAAAAACGAAGGTTCTTTTCCCGTACGCCTGCCTGCTTTATTCATGTTCTGCTCCGATGGAATTTCTGTATTCTCTCGGAGATATTTCATATACCTTTTTAAAGCTTCGTGCAAAATAGTTGGGATCGTTATAGCCTGTCATCTGGGAAATCTCCGATATGCTCAGAGATGACGTGTCCAGAAGCTCCCTTGCTTTCTTCAGCCTTATATTCTCAAGATACTGCATTACCGTACAGTTTTTCTTTTCTTTGAACTTCTTTGCAAGATAGGTGGGCACGACAAAAAATTCACCTGCCAGTTCACTCAGATTGATATCCTCTCTGTAATGCTGAACCAGATACTGTATCACCTTATCAACCAGTTCACTTCGGGAAACTATCTTCTCAATCTTCCGGTTCAGCTGTAAGGAATAGTCCCCAAGCAGGCCAAGCATCTCTCTCCGGCTTTCACAGACGGCCGATGCAAAAGGAAAAAGCTCCTGCCGCAGTTCTCCGGGAAGCTGAATATCATACTTGGTATATTTATTCGCGATAATCAGAATAAGAGCCTGGTAAACCTGTTTAATAAGACTGCAGTATTTTTCCTCTTCAAATAACGGCTTCAGGATCTCTTCCAGACACTCTGTATATTTATCTTCCCTGGTACAGTCCAGCGCAGCATCAAATGCCTCATAGCTGACGGCCGGCCGCTCACATGGCATGCTTTTCAGTTTCATCAGCCTGTATTCAGGATGGTAAAAACGGATATTCAGCATATCTTCAAACTGACCCGCCAGTTCCTCCGGATTACCGCATTTTCCCATATGGTACACGATTTGGGATGCTCCGGCGAAACAGTCCTTGCCGGCAAGCATTTCAAGCTCCCTCCCGGTACAGTACTTTCCTTCCATTAACAGCAGAAGGATATCCTGTACACCGAAAAAACGTATGGCAGTACAGTGCATTCCCCGGTCAGCCATCTCAATCTCCCTGAGAATCTCCGCCGCATTCCCTCCGATTTTCTTTCCCCGTATCAGAAGGAAGGTCCCTTCCGGCTTTTTCTGCCCATCCGCATGCAGAAAATCCGTCCAGGAGCATATATTCTCCTCCTTCTTATCCTCTTTTTCTTTATCCTCCTCCAGCTGTCTGAAAACATCCCAGAGCATATCACTGAATTCCTGCTGCAGTATCGGCTTTTTAATATAATTAATTACCCCCAGCTGAATCGCCTTTTTCATATAAGCAAAATCATCATAGCCGCTGATAATGATAAAACGGGTGTGGGCTTCCGGATACTGTCTTCGAATCCTTTCTATGAAATCCAGCCCATTGATAACAGGCATATTAATATCCACGAAAAAAATATCCGGCCTCATTTTCTCATACAGTAAAAGCGCCTCCATCCCGTTGCCTGCCGTACCTGCCACTTCAATCTCCATACCGCTGCTTTCTATTCTCTGGGCAATGGATTTCTGTACATATTTTTCATCATCTGCAATACATATTTTATACATATACTTCCTCCTCACCGCCCGCTCTCTCCAGCGGTATTTCCATTTCAATTCTGGTTCCGTAACCGGCATTGGAAATAATCTTAACGTCAAAGGCATCTCCATATTCCAGATAAAGCCGCTGTACCACATTCTTAATTCCAACATGCCCCGTTTCCGGAAGACGTTTCATGGGATGTTCATAAATATTCTGTATCTCTTCGCTCAGAAGCTGCTGCTGTACAGTCTCCATGCCGCTTCCATTGTCCATCACTTCAATATGTATTTTCTCATTTTTCAGATGTATTATAATGGAAATACAGCACTCCTGATTCTTTCTCTGAAAGCCGTGCTTAATGGAATTTTCCACAAGCGGCTGCAGGATTGCTTTCATAAACGGCGCTTCCATTAATCTTTCATCCACATCGTCAAAATAGGAAAAATCATTGATTTTATACTTCATAATCAGCAGGTACTGCTTTGTATATTCCAGTTCCTCCTTCAGCGTAATCCATTTGTTCTGTTTTAAATTATAGCGATAGAGCTGTCCCAGCGTTTCACATACCTTCACCGCTTTTTTTTCTTTCTTGCTCAGTATCAGGCTATTGATAATCTCCAGCGTATTAAACAGGAAATGCGGATTGATCTGCCGTTCCAGCATCTTGATTTCTGCGTCCTTCTGAAGGGCGCTGATCATCTTGTTTTTTTCGATCAGTGAATAAATAGACCCCGACATTTCATTAAAGCCATCGATAAGCTCCCCGATTTCATCCATATATGTGTTTTTGATTTGAATCCCGATATGATTATTTCTAATCTCCAACATGGCACCTGCGCAGTTCAGAATCGGTTTTGTCAGATATCGGGATACGGCTAATGCCACCAGGATCAACAGGCAGCCCACAAATCCAAGCATGCCCACAAAAACGAGGAGCACCATAGGATTATTTACCTTCTGATAATTCTCATCCGATACGGTAATCAGTATCCATTGGAAAAATTCCGTATTCAGCATTTTCCTGGACATATAGTACCTGTTATCCAGCTTTACAATCTGCTCACTTTCCTCCCGTTTTTCTCCTGTATCCAGTTCTCCCGGCAGATTAGAGCAAATACTGCTGCCGTCTTTTTCCTCCAATGCAAGCCAGGTTCCCTCATAACCGTTTTCCAGCAGCTTTTTTATATTTTCCAGCGGAACCGTAATTACCATGAAGCCCGTAAGCTCCAGGGTATTATAATCGTGGACAACATAATAAATCGTCATATTCCATTCCGGATGATTTCTGTAAATTCCTTTATCTTCCCCCTCTCTGGCCTCCACATATTTTCCATTCAGAAGCAGTTCCTCATACCATGGCTTCTCCCTAATGTCCACATCATAATCTAAACGGTAGCTGTCGGTTCCTGTGACTCTTGTACCGTTTAACGCAATCACCGCAAACTGATTTCCTTCATACAGGGTACTGAGGCTCCCCAAAAAATCTCTGGCATTTTCCTCCATCTCCTGCCTTCGCACAACGGAAACACTTTTCTTGAAAATATCCTGCATCCAGTTGCTGTAGCAGATATTATAAGCCAGGTTATCCATATTTTCAAAATAGCTTCTGATTCCGTCTTCTTTTTCCGACTCAATACTTTTAACGTGGTTAATGACCGTACGTTTCCAGGTATTGCTGTAAATCACGCCAAATATAAAAGAAGTAAAAAGGACGGCGCCGATAAACGTGCTCATAACAAAAATAACTGTCTTCCTTTTCAGCCCAAGCTGCATAAAATGTACCTTTGCATTTTCCAGAAGTTTCCTCAACGCCTGCCTGCTGCCTGTTTTATCCTTATTGGCATTATCTGTACCGTTATTTCCCGTACTTGTTTTATCCATGCCTTTTCCCCCTCGTGCATGATATCCCTTAAGTAAACCCTGCCAAAGCCCATGTAACATATTACACCGCACTTTAGAGCAATTATAACATTGTAACTCCTGCCGCGCCACTACTACCAAAGTGATGACCACCCAACCGCTTTAAGCCCTTCTGGAGCCCTCCCGCTTGACATCCCCGCCCCCTGGCATATAATTAATTAAAAATTTTATATTTTCGTGCAACGTTTTTCCTCTCCCGGTTGTATATAAAGCAGAAACATAAAAACGCATGAAGGAGAATCCGATATGAAAAAACTAAGCCTATGCATTATCACTGCTCTGTCCCTTGTATCCCTTGGTATCCTTACCGCCTGCGGCGTTTCCGCCACGCCAAAGGAAGCCGGCTCAGCGCAGCTTCCCAACCCATTTATCCCCTGCGCCTCCATAGAGGACGCTAATGAAATTCTGGGCTTCACCGCCGCCGTGCCCTCCATTCTGCCGGACGGCTATGAAACCGCCGCCATTGCCGCCGTTTCTTCCTCCGATCCGGCCTTTGTACAGATAAGATACGAAAATGGGGAAAAGACTATCACCTACCGCATAGGAAAAGGCTCCGGCAATATCAGCGGAGATTACAACTCCTACGAATTCACAAAAACACTGGAAGCGGTTGAAAATACACTCACCTGCAGCGGCGCCGGAGAACTGATTTATAATGCGGTCTGGGAAGCGGACGGCTATACCTACAGCCTGACCGCCACAGACGGCATCACCGAAAACGAACTGCAGGAACTGGTGGAAAGCATCGCCTGAAGCATTCCGCGCCGTATGAAAGGAGGAGTCACATTATGAATTACGGCAGTTCCATAAGCCGGACCGCAGCCGTCCCGGGGCAGAACCGATCCCCTCTGTACCTGCTTGCCTGCGGACGGCTGCGTTTTATCCTGTACAGGCTTTGCCGCTTTATTAAAAAGGATGCGGACCTTTCTCCCTCTCCGGAGGCCGCCGTGTCCCCGTCATCATCAGAGCGGGCCGCCGGGATTCTCCACCATCTGCCAAAAAACAAGGCCTCCAAAACCAGCCGGGTCACGAAAATCAGCCAGGGCCCAAAAACCAGCCAGGCCACCCATGCCAGCCAGGCCTCTCAGATTTCCCGGCCTTCCCGCCCCTGCCCTCCCCTCTCCCCCGAGGAAGCCCTGCACCGCTATGGTTCGCCCATCCTCCGTCTGGCGCTGTCCTATCTCCATAACCTGCCGGACGCCGAAGATATCCTCCAGGAAACCATGCTCCGCCTTTTCTCCTCCGCCCCGTCCTTTGAAAGCCCGGAGCATGAAAAGGCCTGGCTCTTCCGGGTGGCCATCAACCTGAGCAAAAACCGCCTGAAGGCCAACAGACGCCGCAGCTACGAGGAGCTTCCCGAATCCCTCACCTGCGCCATGCCCGAAGACCTTTCCTTTGTCTGGGAAGCGGTATCCACACTTCCCATAAAATACCGGGAGGTTATCCACCTTTACTACCAGGAAGAAATGACTACCGCCCGGATTGCCGCTCTGACCGGCGCAAAGGAATCCACCGTGCGCTCCCTTCTCTTCCGCGCGCGGGGCATGTTGAAAAAACAGTTAAAGGAGGCGTATGATTTTGAAGAATAAATATCAGCAGGCTGAAGAATACATTCAAATGACACCGGACATGGAACAGCGCATTCTGGAAAAAATCAGAGCTTCGCGCACCACCCCGGTTCCGCAGATACAGCCACAGCCCCCCTTCCCCCGGCGTTTTCCCATTCCCGCCGCCCTGGCCGCCTGCTTTGCCCTGGCTGTCCTCACCCTGTTCTTGTATCCCCGCCTGAAAACCGGCTTTCCCCCGGGACAGTCCCAACAGCCACCGGTCCAAATAGCTTCCCCTATCGTGGAATACCCGAATACGTCCTCCCTGGCGGATGCCCTGCCATTTCCGCTTTCTCTGCCGGCACAGCTTCCAGAGGGCTATACCCTCCGTTCCTGCTCCTTCCTGAATGGAGAGATGGCACAGCTTATATATGAAAAAAACGGCTCACAGCTCACCTACCGCATCACAGAACAGAAGAATGCCCCGGGAGTTGACATCAGCGGCGATTATAACCAGTATACGCAGTCACAGATCCTGGAACGGCCCTGGGGACAGCTGACACTGAAGGGTGACGGCACCGCCTGGTCCCTCCTCCTGTGGTCCCGCGGCGGCTACACCTGCTCCGTGTCCACACAGGCCCCGCTCACCGAATCCGAAGCGGCGGCCCTGGCGGACAGCACCACCCTGTATGAAGCTGAAGCGCCTACACAGTAAATTTCCTCTGATATATTATAAGTTCAAAAAAGGGAAAAAATAAAAAGGACCGGAAATCCAGCATAAATCCGCTGTTTCCCGGCCCTTCGTTTTATTTCCCGGCATTAATGCAGTTTTTTCAAAGCCGGCCAGCTATAGACAGGCTGTTCGTTACCGTCCTATAGTTTTAGCACTGCGGATTTGTTCGGAATTTTATTTTAAAAATTATACTTAAATTCCCATTTCGGAATATTTATTGTTATTAAGAATATCATATGCTATAATTGGAATAATAGTCAAAGACCCCGCTGCAAGCAACTGGGTATCAAACTTGCAGCGCTGCAGAGCAGCGGGGTATTTGACCCTCGCGGCAGTCGCCAAATATCCATGCAAGCATGGCTACTTGGCTCGTTGCTCGCGGGAATAAACAGGAGGCAGATGCGATGATTGAGCGAAAAGAATATTTACAGCGTCTATATGACTGGAAAGACGAACAGGTTATCAAAGTAGTCACCGGAATCCGCCGATGCGGTAAATCCACTCTGCTAAAGCAATATCAGGAAAAGCTTCTGCAGAGTGGTATTTTACCGGAACAGATTATTTCCATCAATTTTGAAGATTTGGAATATGAAGAGCTGCTGGACTACAAAGCTCTGTACCGTTATATAAAAGAACGGCTCTGCGAGGGGAAAATGACTTATATTTTTCTGGATGAAATCCAGAAAGTGGATTCCTTTGAAAAAGCAGTAGACAGTATCTATATAAAGGATATGACGGATATCTACATCACCGGTTCTAATGCCTATATGCTTTCCGGTGATCTGGCAACACTGCTGACCGGAAGATATGTGGAGATTTCCATGCTGCCGTTTTCCTTCCGGGATTATTATACTTTAACGGCTCCTGAGCTGTCACCTGATGCCGCTTTTGCGGATTATATGCGCTACGGCGGCTTTCCATATCTGTCCACAATGAAAAAGACACCGGAAAAGGCTGCGGTCTATCTGGAGGGTATTTATAATACCGTTATAATAAAGGATATCGAAGACCGGCAGAACCGCAGGGAAAATGATCCGTCCAAGCGGAAAATAACCGATATTGCACTGCTGAAAACAATCGCCCGCTATCTGGCAAGTGTGGTCGGCAGTCCCGTCTCCGTTAAAAGTGTTACGGATTATCTGACCTCAAACGGACGTAAAATCTCCCCTAACACCGTAAGTGATTATATGGAAGCCCTGAAGGAATCCTTTATATTTTATAAAGCCGATCGTATCGATATCGTTGGAAAACAACTTCTGAAATCTAATTCCAAATGGTACGTTGTTGATTTGGGGCTGCGCAGCCACATGCTCCCCCGACAGAAGTATGATTTAGGCTTCTCCATTGAAAATATTGTCTATTTTGAGCTGCTGCGCCGCGGCTACCAGGTCAATATCGGAAAATCAGGGAACACGGAGGTTGATTTCGTCGCACACAGTCAGGATGCCTGCTGCTATTTCCAGGTAACTGCGGACATGACCTCTGAAGAAACCTTCTCCAGGGAAATGAGGCCGCTGGAATCCATCCGTGACAATTATGAAAAAACCGTCCTCACGCTGGACAGATTCACCGCCGGCAATTACAACGGCATCAAAGTAATTAATGTTATTGACTGGCTGCTGAATCCATAAAATCAAAGCCCTCGTTGCTCGCGGGAATAAAAATGCCGATCCCTGAAGCTGAGAAACTACTCTCCGGGGACCGGCTTTTCATTTTAAAATCAAGGGCATACGAAAGACCAGGGCATACAGATTGCAAAAATAATTTTCCATATATACCGTAGTTTACCGCCCCGCCTATTCACCAAAAATTCCGCACTCCTCCAGCGTTTTTCCATCCGCCGAAAGCTTCAGCGTCTTCACCTCAAAGGGGTGCATCACCACCTGACACTGCGCATTGAGGACCGGCACGCTGACACATGCCTTTCTTTCCTGCCCCGTGGATTCAAACAGACGCAGCAAATATTCCTTCTCTTTCTTTCCCCTGCGCAGGGCTGAAAGCACCACTGCCGGATCGTCCACACAAACCACGCCTTCCGGAGCTTCCTTTCCTTCCGCTTCTCCGGAGGGGAAGGCCGGCACCGACATGGGCGCTTCCTGGAAGCAGACCGCCTCCCGGGTAATGAATTCCCGGCGCTCCCTGCAATCTCCCGCATTCATTTCAAACTCAAAAATTCTTTCCCCCTGATCAATATAAGGAAGGAAGCGATCCTGTACGAGCAGCGGCCTGTCTCCGATGGGATGCGCGGCATATACCGCAGAATGCAAAAGGGAAATCCGCATGGTGCCCTCCAGGAAATCTACGCCGTAGTTTCCTTTGTTTATCACTGTAAGCGCTTTGCCCGCGCCCTCGTCAAACAGCCCGCACCACCGGTGGAATACCTTCTCCCTTCCGTCGCATTCATGCTCCATCACACCATAGGCCGTTTCCGCCAGCGCGGCCGCCGGCCTCAGCACCGTGGGAAGCTCCAGCTTCAGAAAAGCTCCCTTTTCCGCCCAGTTAACACGGACCTCCGTTTTCACCTTTGTACCCTTGGCCGGCAGATAATACCGGATATAAGCCTGGGAATTTCCATAACCAAAAACCGCCTCAATCACCCGTCTTACAGGCCCGTCCTCAATGATACGGACGCTGGGAATCAGGCATCCCTCTCCTGCGTGACGTTCATTCAGGGTGCCGGAATAACGGCTTCCCTCTTTCTCATCCATCAGATGAAAGCTCCCAATCTCTTCCCTGTAGCTGCACCGGTTCATTCCCCAGGGATCACAGTCCGTTTTCATCACAGCCAGCCGGAAAGCGCCTTCCCTGAGATACTCCGTACCGTCCACACAGTAGGAATCCAGATACCCGGTCTGCGGGTTGATTTTTACTCGGATCCTGTCGTTAGCAAATACAAAGCTGTCGTCACCGCTTACCTGCGCACGCTCCGGCTTCTTATCCACCATCTGGATTCTCGCGGAAAAACGGTTCATGCAGGCCGGCTGCAAAACCGCATGGAAGGTCACCCGCTTACGCCAGTCCAGATTCATATTACAGCTTTCCTTTTCCACCTGGCTCTCCAGAACCTCCCCGTTTTGGCTGAGCACGGGAAGCGCATAGGAATCTGTCCAGTTCTGGTTGGCAAGCTGGAATTCTCCCTGGAAAATTCCTTCCACAGGAAAAGGATGGGGATTATAAATCAGAATTGGATATTCCCCCTCCTGCGCCTTTTCCTCTCCGGAAAGCAGGGCAAAGAAAGCCCTCTGCTTCCATCTGTGCACGATTTCCAGGCCGTGATCCAGTATCCTCAGGCCGCCCTCCTCAACCTCCTGGATGGAAGAACCGGGAAGGACATCATGGAATTCACAGAACATCAGCGCTTCCTGCGCCTCCTTCAGCTCCTCATACGGATAATCAAGCAGTCCCCGCAGCGCTGCCTGGGAAAGCATTTTTTCAGTCACACACAGCTCCCCTTCCAGCTCACGGTGCTTCTGCTTTATCCTTATCTGGGACGTATAGCAGCCCACAGCCCAGTAATTCAGATCCTTTTCCACCACAGGCTCCGTTATCCCCGCCTTTTTTGCAGCCTCACTCCTTGCCGCAAAATATGCCTCCGGCGTGGAGTGGACCAGATTCCAGTCCTCCGTCCTTTCCTTCAGCGCCCTGAGCGCTTCCAGATCCGCGCGGGACGGCCCGCCTCCGTGGTTTCCCACGCCCCAGAGGACACAGCCCACTGCCGGCTGGTTCCCTTCCGGCCGGCTGCGCTGCCGATCCATCCATTCCTCCACTGTTTTTCCGGCCTCTCCCATCAGTGTGCCATAGGTATCCGCCCTGTGCGCCGCGATCCGGGAACCGTCAAAACCAACCCAGATGAAATCATCCGCCGGAAGCGGGCAGTTCCCTTGGCCGGGCCTGCAGAACAGATAGGAATCGTACCCCGCCTTCGCCATCAGCTGGACAAGCCCCCTGCTGTGGCCGAAGGGATCAAAATTGATGGCGGTGGAGGGAGCCTCCCCGAATTTTTCCAGAAAATATTCCCTGCCGCTCTCCATCTGCCGGATAAAGGATTCCCCGCTGGGCATATTACAGTCGGGCTGCAGATACCAGCCCCCCATAATATGCCATTTCCCTTCCTTCACCAGCTTCCGGATCCTTGCAAAAAGCGCCGGCTCCATCTCTTCAATCCAGTGATAAATCAGCGCCTCATTGTGGTTAAAAACCAGCCCGTCATACTCCTCACAGAAAACAGTCGCCATGCGGAACGTGGAAATAGCCGCGGAAATCCCCTCTTCCATATCCCACAGCCATACCGGATCAATATGCGCATTGCATATCAAATGTAAATCCTTCATACCTATCCCTCCATCTGCTTTTAAGGCGCAGCCGCCTGTTATAAGCCGTAACACTCCGGGACGGAAACCGTCCCGGACTATTATGGCAAATCATACATAAACAGCTTAAAATTCAATCACCCATTCATCCTGCATCCGAAGGGGAAGCATAAGCTCCGTAAAGCCGCAGCCCTCCTCCTCCACGCCGTTTTTCAGTATCCGCTTCACTGGGTTATCCCCTTTCCAGCGGAGGGTAATTGTCTCTTCGCACCCGGCCGTCAGCTTCACACGGCTGATCCGGTAATCCTCCATGTCAATCGTAACCTTATGCCCGCCTTCCACCGTCAGGCCGCTGCAGCCTGCGCTCTTCCACTCATCCGGCATCCCCATCAGCAGCCAGACCGTATCCAGCGCCCTGTGCACAAACATTTCACACAGCGCCGTGGGAACAAAGAAGCCGCTTTCCAGCGTAAAGGCATCGGAGCTTTCTCCCGCATTGGTATCTGAAATCCGCAGTATGCCGTTCTGATAAGGATCTCCGTTTACGGTGAAGGAATTCCTGGAACGGAACACCATACAGTATAATTCCAGCATCGTTCTTGCCATATTTCCTCTTCCACACCGGGAGGCCATAATCCCCAGGTACGGGCAGGAAAACGCGGCAAATTCCAGGAAGCCCTGATTGATCGCCGTATCCAGGGAACGCTGCGCCACCTCATTATGCGCCGCCTCACAGAGCGGATAAATGGGGAACAGATGGCAGAAATGCCTGTGGGACACAAACACATCGATCCCGTCAAACAGCGGCAGTCCCTTTTCATTCGTCTTCACCGGCGCCAGCCTGCCGCCAAAGGCTTTCCAGCCCGAACCGTCCAGCCCCAGAACCTGTGCATAGCCCTCCATCTTCCGGCACAGATAATGCAGACAGGACAAGGTAAAGGTGGCATCGTCGGCAAGAAGCATATGGCCGTCCCGATCCACCTCAGGAGATGTGGTAAAGGGTATATGCAGATAACCGTCCTCTTTTTCAAAAGCAATTCCCTGATACAGATGCAGCACCCTTTCCACAAACGGATAAATCTTATCCCTCAGCGTATCCTTTTCCCTGCTGTATTCATAAAACCAGGTGAAGTCCACGGATACGAAAAGCTCCGGCCCCAGAATGGTATTCCAGAAGCACCATTCGGAGGCGGCCCCGGTTCCGTCCGGCGCCATCATGGTGGGGATGTGGATCGCATCCCGGATGCCGAATAATTTCCAGGTTCTCTCCATAAAACGCTGCGAAGCCGCAGAATAATAGTCTATGTAAGGCCGTACCAGATTCACATTGCCGGTTTTATACGCAGGCCAATAGCAGGACTGCACGTTCAAATCATTGTGCAGATCCCCGAACCAGGCCGGCATGCGGTGGTTGGGATTCCATACCCCCTGCAGAGTAACCGGAGAAGAATCTTCACGCTCATTGCAGTAAAGCTTGAACATCTCCTGCCAAAAGGCCTCCTGCAGCCGTTCATTGGGCACCCGGATATCGAAGCCGCTCCAGAATTTTTCCCAGTCCCCGCGGTGCGCCTCCAGGAAGACTTCCGTCCGTGCAAGATAGTCAAGCACAAGGGCGCTTCCTTCCTCCGCCATCGTTTCTTCCTCCGCCTGCGTCCCGGTCCTGATGCTGACCGCCAGACGCAGCCCTTCCTTTCCTGCCTCCTTAAAGGCCTGCCCCGCAGCATTCAGCACAGCACTCCTGTCGCCGCCAAAGTGCTGGCGGACAACAAAGCAGCCCTCCTTTTCCGTCTGGATGCACGGCTCATAATTCCAGTTTTTAAGCGGCCTGAGACGGGGCGAATCCAAATCCCAGCCCAGTGCCTTCACTTCCAGGGAATTGGCTCCCTCTCCCTGTAGCTCAATCATAAGGATATTGACGCAGGAATCCAGATAGATCCGTCCCTCCGCCTTCCTGTCCCCTTCCATTTCCAGGGAAAGAAACGTTTCCGCCTTTTCCAGATCCGTTTCCGCCCTGAAGCCGGTAATCGATCCCGGAAGCTGCAGCTCCATCGCCAGGGCAGGCAGCTTCGTCCTGCCTATATGCTCTTCAAAAATATCCGTCTGCTCCACATAAGCGGGATCCCCCTCCAGGTACTCCTTTTTATGCTTCAGGATCTCTGAAAATACGGCCTTCGGCTCATCCGGAAGTGTTTCCCTCAGCTCCCAAAGGCCTACGTGATCCACGGAAATACAGAGCTTTCCGTCCTGCACATACAGCACTGCCCCCATTTTCCCATTTCCCCAGAAGGGTCCTTCACAAAACTGGCGGGGTATCCTGTCCAATACCATTTTCCTGTCCATCTTTATCCTCATTCCTTCCTGTCATAATTCAGCTTCCGGAATTCATTGGGCGTCATTCCCTTTATCCTTTTAAAAGCCGTCCGCATTACATATACGCTGTTATATCCGGTCTGCTCCGCGATCTTTTCCACGGTCAGCCCTTTTTTCAGCAGGCTGCACGCCTGTTCTATGCGCATTCTCTCCAGATAAGTGGCAAAATTCTCCCCGAACAGCTCCTTAAACAGCTTGGAAAAATAGGTGCTGGCATATCCGAAATCATCCGCAATTTTCGTCAGTCCCATATCGCTGTCGCAGTAATGGGCGCGGATATATTCCTCAATCTCCTCCGCCTGCCTGCTGCTGCTTTCCTTATTGGCCGCCTTAACCATGTCGCAGATATACTTGAACAGACTGTTGATCCGGTTAAACCGGAGGAGGATGTCGTTTTCACGGCTCAGCTGCTCCAGCTGGCGGTAAATTTCCTCTTCCTCAATTTCAACCCGGTTATTCAGGCTGTGAAGCACCTTGAATACCGTACACTGCAAATCGTTTACCAGGAAATGCATCATGGTGGGACTGATATTCCTGGTCAGCACGTTCACCTGGTATACCTCGCTCAGCTGCGCGTGCATCGCTTCCACATTCCCTGTGCGCACCGCATTCACCAGACGTTCCTCCAGCGTCACCGGGAAATAATAATATTCCTTGCTGTCCTGATAATCCCCGTAAAAGAACACGTATTTTCCTTCGCCCGCCCCGTAGGTGAGCATATCATAGGTCTGATCATAGGCCTTGCCGATTTCCGTCATATCCTTGCATATGCTGCTCACGGCAATCCGCACCCTTACGCCGTATTCCTCCCAGAATGTCTCGCTCATATGCTCCAGCTTCTGCAGGAAGCCCGCCCTGGGCGGCTGGAAATCATCCTCCAGCGTACAAATGACGGCGCAGGAATCCATGTCCGTATCGCACATGTACTTGTCTCCCGAAAGGATTGGTTCCAGCCCCTGGTGCAGCACCTGCTTGTAAACCACCGTTTCACCGGTATACATTTCCACCTCCGAGGTGTCCGGGCCGCCAATCAGAAAGGCGATTACCAGCATCCTTTTTCCCCGCAGACATATACCGTAATCCTCCAGGCTCTGCAGGCTCACACCCTCTCCGCCGTGAAGCAGCCGCTCCAGCAGCAGCCCTCTCGTCACCGGCTTCTGCCGGATGATGCTCTCCTGCAGCCCCGCATTATTATCTATCAGCTGTTTCAGGGAATTGGATATATACTCCATCTCATCCCCCTTCAGCTCTTCCTCTGCCTCTGCTCCCAGGCTGAACAGCATCTGAAGGATACCGTCAATCCTTTTCCCCCTTTTCCAGGATACCAGCAGGATGCTCCCGATTCCCACAAACAGCACGGCCACAATCAGCAAAAACAGCTTCTGCTGATCCTTATTGATCTGCACCGTTATGTAATCCTTGGGCAGCACGGAAACATAGGTCAGCCCCAGGTAATCGGAATCAATGCGGATGACCTCCGCCTTTCTTCCATTCAGCGTCACCTCCTGGACCGCCCTTCCATTACCCAAAATTTCCTCCGGCACCAGCTCAAACGTACCGTCTGCCGCAGGGACCCTCAGAATCGTTTCATCCTCCTTTTTATCCAGAAGATATGCCCAGCCATCCTGGGAAATATAGGCGTCGCGCATAAGATTTTTCACCCCCTCCGAACGGATGGGAAAAACCAGGCATCCCTTTACCCCGGAATCGGTTACCAGGGACTGCACGAAAAGAAGCCGCTCCTCCTGTTTGCCATTCTGCATCGTCATCCGCTCAGGAAAGAACTGCTCAGAATAATGCCCCTTCAGCATCAGCTGCCAATCCTCCCAGGACATATCCCCATACCGGAAAAAAGAACGCAGGGTGTCCTTATACAGATATACGCTGTCCGGTGTAATAACCATGTCCGCATCCTGGAAGTACACATAATACTCCTCCACAAACGTCTGGATCTGCATGGCTGCCATGTATTCCTGTGCGTATTGTATCTTGGATATCTCTATCTTCTTATCTTCCTCATCCATCTGCGTGGCAATATACCGGATATTGCTGTTTGCGGTCAGCCGGGCAGTAATCGTATTGATTTCCCGGAAATTATTATCCAGCATGTCCATGGTATGGGACATATTGGAATATACACTGGCACAGATATTTTCCCGCGTGGAAACCGAGATGTTTTCCAGCGTAACTATATTGATGATCAATGGAAGCAGGAAGATTGCCAAATAAGTAATAATTAATCTGATATATACTTTTCTGTACTTCATCTGCGGTACCTGTCCGTGTGCGGCGCTTAGCACTGCACACTGCGGCTTCCTGCCGCTCCCTTTCCTCATATCTGCTGCCATCGGCGCGCCGGTGCTTATGTAAAAATCCATCCCCGCCGTCTGCGCGTTCCCCAGCGCGTCCCGCATATGGCAGGCGGCAGGATTATTATAGCAAACCCGGATAGAAATAGATAGCATAACAGGCTAAATCAGCCTGACTGTTTTCACCTCAAATGCGCGGAAATCAAGGGTAACCGCTCCGTCCTTAATCGGGATTTCCTCCAGCTCCTGCTCCAGCATATCGCAAAGATAAGCCCGCTCAAATTCCTTCGGCAGATACACCTGTGTGACAACGGCGGCGCGTTCCGCTTCATACATACGCAGTATCATATCCCCGCTGCCATCCTCCGCCGGCTTCATGGTATCCAGCAGAATATTTTTCTTCCCGATCCCGAAGGACATCGGGCCCTCCTGGCCTGCCGGCCTTCCCGGCCTTACTACAGGGCGCACGTTCAGCTCATATCCCTGCCGCACCGCTTCGCCCTCCCGGAAGCTTCCTTCCCAGGCATAGAAGGCATAGGTAAATTCCTGGATTCCGTTGTCCGTACGCATCTGCGGACTTGCCGCCGCCCTCAGAAGAGTCAGCTCCATACAGCCGTCCTCCACGCTGATGCCGTACTTTCCGTCATTGAGCACCGCCGCCCCATGGCCCTCATCACAAAGCGCCGTATATCTGTGATTGCAAACCTCAAACCGATCCTTATCGTATGTCCTTGACCGGTGCGCCGGCCGTTCCACAAACCCGAACTGAATTTCATGCCTGGCGTTTTCCGCATGCACCCGTACCGGAAATGCGGCCTTCAGCAACCGATGCAGCTCCTGCCAGTCAATCCGTGTATGAAACTCCAGCCGCTTCTGCCCGGCCTCAAGCCTTATGTCCTGTGTATAAGAGGAGCTGCCGATTTTCCCGGTGATGCGAAGAACCGCTTCCAGCCCTTCCGATACCTTATCAAGCCGGATATCCCGCGCACCCTCCAGCTCCATTTCCCGGTAGCTGGCATCGATGTCCCACGCGTCAAAATGTCTGGGCACATCCTTGAATATCCGCAGCCGGTTCATCGGCCCCGCCGCCAGCTCCCTGCCCGATTCCTTCAGTACAAAGGAAACAACCTCTCCTCTGTGATTGATAACTGCGGCTAACCATTCGTTTTCCATCCGCCAGCCATTTTCCGTCTGCCTCAGGAGGGCAGGGCTGATCAAACTGCCCTCCCGGACAGCGTTCTTCCGGTGTTCCCGGTCCCCTTCCCTGCTTCCGCAAATCCCGTTCTGCGGTTCTCCCTTTTCCTCCACGGCAGCGCTCAACACGACAGCGCCCCCCGCGGGCAAACTCACCAATGTCTTTAACACGCCGTCTGTATACTGCACCGGCAGCCTTTTCCCATCCTCCGTCACAGCCCCGTGGCAAAAGGTTTCCGGAAGGCTTACCATCGCCTGTCTGGGAAAAGACAGGGAATTTAAAACAGTGACCGCAGCCTCTCCCTCCTTCTCCTGAAGCAGCCAGGAAAGCGCCTGCTGCGTCATTTCCCCCGCCTCCTTCAGTATCTGCAAAAAAGCCGCCTGTGCTTCCTCATATAATGATATACAAAACCGGCAGTGACAGCATCAGATACAGCTGCCATCTTTTCCGAAAATCCTGTTTCAGATTCCACTTCTCTCTTTTCTTCTTTCCCATCTTTGCCCTTCCCTTCTTCCTAAGATATAAGACACCTGTTACAGGCAATTCAGGCTGTCATATCCAAAACCGTTATATTTAATCAAACCTGTATTTACCTGTTTGTTTGAAGGATAAATAGTATCATCTTCTTTTTCAAGAAAATATTATTGTGATCCCTGCCAATTCTTATGAAAACAGGGGAAAGGATTCTTGTGAAAAGAGCTTTTCCTTGTGTTTTACGGAAAAATTGTCCTGCTGCCTCCTTACCGCCGGACGTTCTGATAAGCTTCAAAGAATCACCATACTCTGTCATTCCAGATTTTCAATAGCCCCAACTATGCTCATCCCGGCAATTTTCCTTAAAGGGATGCAGGTCGCCGCCAGACAGGCTGTGATTGAAAGAGCCGTGGCCTGAACCATCGGAAGAAAGGGCAAAGGCGCCAGGCTAAGTTCCTCCTGTGCCGCCGCCTGTACAAAAACAGTACAGATATATCCGGCGGCGCATCCGAGAATGGCGGCGATCAGGCCGTAATAAACGCCTTCCCAGAGAAAGGTCCGGTAAAGGCTTCCCACGCTCATGCCGATAGCACGCTGTGTCCCGATTTCATTAATCCTTGTGTGGATATTGGTATAGACGGTGTTAACGATGTTAAGCAGCCCAATCAGTCCTATAAAAAGTATCAGCCCCCAGGCGAGCATTTTAATCTGGGCGAAGCTTTCCTCCAGCTGTTTGTCCGTCTGCTCAAAGGAGAGACAGCTGGTTCCCGGTATCCGGCGGGACAGCTCCTCCAGCGTGGTGTCGAATGCTTTTCTGTCCGCATCCTTTTTCAAAACAGGAAGTATCTCCTCATAGACGCTTTTGCCTGTAAGCTCTGTGTACAGGCCGTTGCTTACAATCATCTGAACGCCGTTGACAAATCCGCTGCTTCCGATGCTGATATAGCCGCCGTAATCGTCAAGCACATACAGAACAGGGATTTCCTTTCCCCCGGCGTGGATGGTTTCCCCTGCCCGGATGCCGGTTCTGGGAACCTGCTTCCCGTCATAGGCAAAAGGGACAGGGTTGCGGATTACGCAGCCCTCACCGGCTTTCAAAGCCTCCAGCTGTTCTTTTGTAAGCTGCGCTTTGAAAAATTTATCCATATACAGCCCGCTGAGTCCTGCGACCTGAAAGGTTTCGCCCGGCTGCAGGGAAAAATCCAGGGCCATCTCTTCTATTCTGTTTTCATCGTTCTGTAAGTATATGGAAAGCTGCAAAGCGGCGGCGGCCTCCACATTTTCATTTTGTTCCAGCTCTTCCAATATCTCCGGAGTAAAGCCAACGGTTTCATTGATCACGGAATAATCCCCCAGATGCGCCTCCTCCAATGAGCCTGCCGTATTCAGCAGGGAAACAAAGCTTTGCAGGGCAATAAAAACAGTAATGCTCATAACCAGGGATAATATGGTAATGGCCGTCCGCCCCCTGTTCCTTTTCAGGTTGAGACGGGCATAATAAGCTTCAAAGCTCCTGATCCGTTTCACCTTCCGCCCTCTCCCTCTGCGCCTGACTCTGGTATCGGTATGGGATATTGCCACGACAGGCGGCACATTCGCAGCCGACCGGGCGGCAGGCAGGGCCGCAATCAAAGCAAAGCCTAAAGTGATAACGGCGCTCAGTGCAAGGAAAAGGGCTTTCCCGCCGCTGTTTTCCGCAATCAGCCGTTTCAGCTGTGCGGCGTCGTTCACTAAAAAAATGTCCGGTGACAGCATTCCGGCCGCGGCGGACAGAATCCCCTCTGCCGAAAGCATCCCCAACAGCATTCCGGCGGGGATTCCGCCAATACATAACAGGAGGACTTCGGTGGTGACGATGGCATAGAGCTGTCCTTTTTCTCCTCCCATGGCCCGCAGCGTCCCGAACTGTCTGATCCGTTTGGATACAGCGATCTTCAGAATGTTATAAATGACCAGCCCCGCTGCCAGCAGGACCAATGTCCCCGCCAGAAGGCCCGCCGCCGTCAGAAATGGAAAGCCCTGATCCGAAACCTCCGTATCGGCGGCCTCTTCATCATAGGGTATCCCCAAAGCCCTGAGATACGTCACATTATAGATTGTGTCAAGCTCATGGACATGAAGACGTGAAACCAGATCGTCCATGGTATCCTGAAATGTCTTTTTTTCAGAGGTCCGGATATCCACGAGGCAGTAGATATAGGAATCCGGCAGGACCTGTTCCGCCGTCCCCTCTCCCACAATGCCGCAGATGCTTCCCGCTGCATAACCCATATAATTGCTCTCAGTAATCCCTGTAAGGATAAAATTAGCCTGATACGTCAATTCTTCTGTTTCAACGCCATGCCGGAGCGTTTTTGCCGCCGTGAGGGTAATGGTATCGCCCACCTTGCCCTCAACCCCCATCAGACGCAGCGCATCCTCCGGCAGCGCGATTTCCATCGCCCGTTCCGGCAGACTTCCTTCCCGAAGCCGCGTAAAGGATGGAAAAATCTCCCCGCTGCCATCCCGGAACTCAATCAGATCCAGATGAAGCGCCCTGCTCAATTCCACCGTGCCCAGGCTTACGGACACCCCCGTATAAGAAAGCCTGGGATCGTTTTGCAGAGCCTCCGCCTGCTCCTCATTCATCTGCACAAACGTCGCATAACGGTCGCCTCCAATCGCGATGGCCTGCTGCTGCCGCATGGCGGAAAGAACGCCGGCGGACTGCCCGATCACTGTTGTCATCGCCGTGGACAGGATGATTGCAGCCAGAATTAAAAAAGAGGTCATTTTCTGTGCCAGAAGCTCTTTAAAAGCCAGTGTGCGATATGATTTCATCCTGCCGTCACCTCCGAAAGCACGCCGTCTGTGATATGGAACTGCCGTTTTGCCATCCGCGCTATACGGCTGTCGTGGGTAATGATTACGAGGGATTTATCCATATCCTCCCAGATATTCTTCAATACCTCCATGACCTCGCTGCCGCTGCGGTTATCCAGGTTGCCTGTCGGCTCGTCGGCAAAAATAATGTCAGGCTGCGCAATCAGCGCCCGTGCAATGGCCACCCGCTGCTGCTGCCCGCCGGACAGCTCCCCCGGCAGATGCGTCAGGCGGCCGCCAAGCCCCAGGACATCGGTGAGCCGCTTTACATAGGCTTCCTCCGGCTGCTTTTTATCCAGCAGGAGGGGCATGATAATATTTTCCCTGGCCGTCAGCACCGGGAGCAGATTAAACTGCTGGAATACAAAACCGATGCGCCTGCGCCGGAAGGCGGACAGCTCCCTGTCGCCCATGCTGTAAATATCCCTGCCATCGTAAGTCAGGCTGCCCGAGGACGGCCTGTCCAGCCCGGAAAGCAGGTGGAGCAACGTGCTCTTCCCGCTTCCCGACGGCCCCATTATGGAAATGAATTCCTTCGAGGCGATCCGTAAATCCGCTTTATCCAGAGCCACCACCCGGTTCTCGCCGCTGCCGTAAATCTTTGTCAGTCCCTTTGCCGTTATGTTCATAAAAAAACACTCTCCTTTTCCAAGTAATAAGGAGAGTGTAGCGCATGGATCTCAAGAAATGCTCAAGGCTATTTATTAATTTGAAAAACCGCCGTTGCGGCCGCTCCATGACCCTGTACATTTTTCAGCGTCAGCGTTCCGCCATGTTTCATGCAGATCATCCGACAGACATACAGTCCCATGCCAAAGTGCTCCGCATCTTCCTTCATTTTTCCGAAGGGCTTCGGCCCGTCCTGCACGAGAGCGTTGGGATAGCCGGGGCCGTCATCCCGGACAGATAACGTAAGGAAGGGATCCCGGATACCGAGACGGATGGCTATCTCACGTTCCGCAAAGCGCGCGGCATTCCCAAGCAGGTTCTCCGCCACTGTCAGAAACAATCCATAATCCAGAAGCACCGTACCTGTCCCGGACTGCTGTCCCGGAGCAGAATCATATATCTCGGGATGCTGCCCCGGGACGGTATCTGCCGCCTTTTCCCCAGCGCAGACAGACACCTTCAGTTTCGGAGCCAGCAGCCTCGCCGTTTCCTCCAGCTCCTCAAGCAATACAGCACAGGATACTTCCTTTTTGCAGACCGGCATTTGCTCCAGCCGCTGGATACTGCCCATCACCTCCACATACTGCTCAATGCGCAGCGTATAGCTCTCAAGCCGGGAAAGCGCCTGTTCGTCCGCCGTCCCCTGCCGCAGCTGCTTCACGGTACCCTTCAGGACCGTTACAGGATTGCGGAGATCGTGGGAAAAGGCCGCGTTCAGCCGCTTTCGTTCCTCCGCCTGCCTCCAAAGCTCCTGATTTGATTTCAATAATTCTGCTCTCATGGTTTCAAACGCCGCACACAGCTGCCCCAGCTCATCGTCCGACACCACCGGAATGGCAAAATCCAAATCCTGCTTCCTGATGCGCAGCACACCTTCCTGTAATATCATAATCGGCGCCCTGCATTTCAGGCGGTAGAACAAGGCCCCCGCACCGGCAAGGCCGCAGACCGGAAAAAGAATACAGGAAAAAATCTGGATATACCCCAATGCCGCCGACACCGCCCTCTGTTCCCCCGTCGGTTCCTCCAAATAAGTTATCATCCCATCCGGGCCAAACGCAATGCCTCCGGCGGGAAAGGCAGAACGGAGCGCGCTGCAGCCAGCCCAGACCGCGGCCGTCAGAAGCAGGGAGCCTAAAAGACACATGACGGCCAACAGGAAAAAGGCCTTCTTTAGCCCCATATTTTTTATCCGTTCCACTTATATCCGCACCCCCAGACCGTTTCAATATAATTATGAAGCGTATGCGCGCCCAGCTTCGCCCGGATTTTCCTGATGTGCTCCATAACAGTATCGCTGCTGCCTTCACCGTCAATACCCCAGACGGTTTCATAGATACGTTCCCTCCCGAAAACCTGCCCCTCATTCAGAGAAAGAAGCTCCACGATATCAAACTCCCTTTTTGACAGGGGCACCGGTTCACAGCCCGCCGCAACCGTCCGGGCTGAATAATCAATAGCCAGCTCACCGAAGAAACGGACCGTCATACATTTCTCCCGTCGTTTTTCCCGCCGCAGATGTGCGTCCACTCTGGCTCCCAGTTCCTCCAAATCAAAGGGTTTCACGATATAATCATCTGCCCCGGCCTGAAAGCCGCTGATTTTATCCGCAGACTCCACCCGCGCCGTCAGAAATAAAATGGGACAGCTGATATATTCCCTTAGCCTCCGGCAAACCGCAAGGCCATCCATTTCAGGCATGTTGATGTCAAGAAGAATAAGCTCCGGATTCCGGGCGGCCTTTTCCAGCGCTTCTTTGCCGCTGTATGCGGTCAGGACCTCATATCGCGCCTGAAAATAACTCTTCATCATATCTACTATGCCGTACTCGTCATCCACGATCAATATTTTCTGTTTCATCACCTTTTCTCCCATTTATTTCTATCCTATTATGTTAAGTATAAACGGTAATTCTCAAGATTTTCCCAAAATGGGGAGGAAAAATTAATTACTGTTTTTCCGTATTCCCTCCTTCTGTTTTTCCTCCTATAACATCCTCCAGGAAAACCGGCCGGTATCCGTTTTGGTGGAGAATGCGCAGGGCGGAATGAAGCTTCTCCTCAAAGTCCGGCTGCCAGGCAGCATAATCTTCATAAAAATACTGCTCATGGGTCATCAACTGGATAAACGGCGTATGCTGCCCCCGTTCCACATTCTGAATTATGTTTTCAATAATAGCTTCCGTCTCGCCGAGCCCATGCTGGTTCAGAATGATATCGTTGTGCGCGAAGGTCAGGCCCGTCTGTGCATCATATACGAATTCTCCCCTGCGAAGTTTTTCCGCCTCATCCGGCGAAAGATGATAATGAAGGGCTTCCCTTCCCGTTTTTTCATAAAACATGCCAATCAGGCCCCTGATACCGTGATTCCCAAGCATGGAACAGCCCTCCGGGGACGCTGCCGCATAATGTATGGTAGTGGTGCGGGCCACAGCGTCCGGTCCTGCAATTCGGTTAAGCTGTGACATGACATCTTCAAAATCGCGCTCCAAAAGCGCTGCATCATCTTCATAAGGATATGGGGGATCATTATGGCGCGCATGAAAAGAAAATTTAAGCCATCCGGAATTTTCTTTTAATTCCTTTTTATAAATATCGGGAACATCAGCCAGTGAAAAACTTCCGGGATAATAGCTGTAGAACATATTGAGCTGAAACTTGCAGCCAAATTCTTTATGCTGACGGAAGAGCATCGCCAGATAAGGGCTCTGTAATAAAGACGGTTCCTTCCGCCGGCAGGCGTTTTCCATAAAACGGATGTTATCATCAAGCGTAAAACAATATATTTTTTCCATAAATATGCTCCTTTTATTCGTTGGAAATTTCAATGACTGCCGGAATATGGATTGTGACCACCGTCCCGGCACCCGGGACGCTTTTGCAGGATAATCCATATTCGTATCCATAGGCTATCTTTAAACGGTCAATAATATTTTTAACACCATATCCGCCCGGCTCCCGTGCGATTTCACCCGGCGGAGAAGAAAATACCGCATCGGCTTTTTCCTGTGGCATTCCGATTCCATCATCGGCCACCTCTATATATACGTCTTCCCCTTTCCGGTATCCATGTACCGTAATGGTCCCCGTTCCGTCCTCCCGTTCATAAATTCCATGGATCGCCGCATTTTCAATGATTGGCTGGAGCACTATTTTTATAATGTACAGGTTTTCGATTTCAGGGGAAATATCCCATCTGGTTTGAATCCGGTTTTCAAAGCGTGCATTCTGGATCCTCAGGTACATCTTTGCATGCAGGACTTCATCGCGGACAGGAATCCTGTCTTTTCCCCTGCTCAGTGAAATTTTATAAAAGGTGGCCAGGGAGGTGGCCACACCTGCGATTTCCGGCACGGCCTTCTGGATCGCCATGCAGTTAATGGTATCCAGCGTATTATAGAGGAAATGGGGGTTAATCTGTGCCTGGAGCGCTTTCAGCTCCAGATTCTTAATTTCAAAACCATACCGGATTTTTTCCTCCATCAGCTGTTGGATACGCCCCATCATATGGTCGAAATGCAGAATGAGCTGTCCGATTTCATCTTTTCCCTCGCTGTTGAAACGGACCTCCACGTCTCCATCCTCTACCTTCTGCATTGTTTCCGACAGCTGCCATATACGGCGGAGCATATGGTTGCTCAAATAGAGTGCAACGGCGTAGGCAGCCCCTGCAACCGCCGCCATGATCCCAATCATTTCATTGCGCAAAGCCCGGCCGACGGAATAAATATCCGTATAAGGGACCACCGAAACGAGCGTCCATCCGGTAGGCGGGAGCGTGGCGCTGTAAGTATAGCAGGGTATTCCGTCTAATTCAATGGTATTCCAGGTATCCTGGGCGGATTGTGAAAGGGAAGCCCCGATATCCTCCGGCAGATTCTGGCCGGCTCCATTTTCAGAGGATAAAACAGTGTTATCCCCGGAAAGCAGAAGCATGAAGCCGTTCTGTGTGATGGCGGTCCGGTTAAGCGCCTGTTCCAGCATGCTTTTTGATAAATCCACACGAAGGACGGCAAGAGGCGTAGTCAGGGTATCTGGATCATATATCACCCTCATACAGGAAAAAAAAGACTGCTCCCGGGAGGGTTGATCCGCAAAATCCAGAGGCGTGTACCATCGATTGGAAGGCGCCTGCCACAGTTTTTTATACCAGTTTGTATCCGCCGCCGAATCCAGTGGTAAAATGCGGGTATTCTCATTGGAATACAGATAGTCATTTTTCACATACAGACGGATGTTTTCCACACCGGAAAGCTGTTTCAGCTGATTAAAGGAGATTGCCAGCGCATTGGAATCCTCCAGCTGATAAATAACAGGATAGTCCTGGGGATCAGTAGACGCCATTTTATAAATCATGTCATCATAGGTGAGCAACTCCGTAACATTGACTACCTTCTCGATGCGTGACTGCACGGCGGTAAAGGTTTCCTCAAAGGTCTTGCCCGCCGCCAAAAAGGTCTGCTCCTGAATTACAGAGCTGATGCGCCGCGTGGCGTAAAGGGTAAAAAAACAAAAGGGCAGGATCAGCACCATGAAAAAAATAAGCACCATTTTTACACGTAGGCTTGCATCCTGAATGATGTATCTGAAAATATATTTTAATTTATTTTGCTTCATGATGACGCTCCCTATATTCCCGCGGGGAAATACCTGTTTCTTTTGTGAATACCCTGGTAAAATATTTCCCGTTTGTATAACCGACACACGCCCCTACCTCGTACAGCTTTCTGGCAGGCTCCTTAAGCAGCTCACACGCCCGCTCAATGCGGGCTTTCGTGAGCGCGGCATTGATTGTCTGCCCGGTTTTTTTCTTGTAAACGGCGCACAGATAGCTGGTGTTAAAATTCAGATCCCGTGCGATCCCGTCCACAGTAACCGTACTTTCCGTAAAGTGTGCCTGGATATACCCATTTACCTGTGATACCGGATCGAAATCCCTTTCCCTGATTTCTTCATATAAAAGTTCAGCAATTCGTAAAAGTTCATTTTCCAGATCCTTTAGACATTCCATCTGTGCAGTCATATATACAAAAGCACCGCCGGCAGCCTGTGCTTTGGCCGCGCCATGGAATTCAGCGGCGCTTTCCAGCAGGAGGCCTAACTGGGAATATACATTCCGTACATAGTCCGGCGGCGTACCTTCACACCTGCGGATCCGGGCGCACAGGGAATGCAATGCAAGCAGCAGGGCTGTTTCATCACTTGTCCCAAGCAATGCCCTGATCTGGCTTAAATCCGTTTTGGTAAGCGTAAAAACCGCTTTGTTCAGTAAAGCTGCCTTTGTATCCCCATGGTAAAAAAACAGCTCAGGATTCTTCTGTGCCTCTTCCCGGAGGCACAGACAGACAAGCTGCCGCACCATGGATGAAATCTCCGGTAAATCAAGAGGTTTCTCAATATACCCGTCAGCATGTAAATGGATGGCGCCCTTCAGGTATTCCTTATCCGTATAGCCGCTCAAAAAAACAAGGCGGCTGCCAGGGAACTGTTCCCGGATGAGCTGCGCAAATTCCATGCCCCCCATATGCGGCATTTTAATATCAGTTATCACGATGGAAGGCTGCACTTTTTCCGCAAGCTCCAGCGCGCATACGCCGTTCTCCGCAAGATATACGGCATCTGCGCCCAGTTCTCCCCAATTTATGTAATTTGCCAGAGTATCCCGCACCAGCTTTTCATCATCTACAATCAAAACGGATATCATAGCAGATTTCCCCTTTCATTTTATGAACACATTATACATCTGTTTTTATAGCCGCACAAATATAATCAGGCATTATGACGAAACAGCAAAATTCTGTGTTCCTTTCCAAATTTTGTTCCGTTGAAATCGAAATCCAAAAACTGTTATGCTTAATGCAGAAAAGGAGGAGGGCGGATGAAAAAAACACATTTGCTGTTGAACGATTTAAAGAAAAACCGCATTAAGTGGCTGATGCTTGTTCCGGCGGCGGTTGCAGTAATCCTGATGTGCTATATCCCGATGACAGGCATCGTGCTTGCTTTTAAAGAATTCAATTACCAGGACGGCATCTTTGGAAGTCCCTGGATCGGCCTGGCGAATTTCAGTTATTTTTTTAAAAGCGGCAAAGCCTGGTCTATTACACGCAATACAATCCTGTACAACCTGGCCTTTCTGGCTGTTAATACTTTTTTCCAGATTACCTGCGCCATTTTATTATCAGAACTGGCACACAAGCATTTCAAACGCATCACGCAGTCATTGATGTTTTTGCCTTATTTTATTTCATGGGTTGTGGTCGGCGCTTTTGTATACAATATGTTTAATTATGAATTCGGCGCTGTAAATACCCTACTGCGTCAGCTGGGGCTGCATAGTGTTGATATTTATTCCAATCCGAAAGCATGGATTCCTATCCTGATCGGCGCAAGCCTTTTAAAAAACCTGGGCTATGGTACTGTGATGTATCTGGCAAGTGTGGTGAATATCGATGATCAGCTTTACGAGGCGGCGGATGTGGACGGAGCCACAATGTGGCAGAAAATATGGAACATTACGCTTCCGTGCATCCGGCCGACAATGGTCATTCTGATACTGCTTTCCATCGGCACCATTATGAAAGGGGATTTCCAGATGTTCTGGCAGGTGACGGGCAACAACCCTATGACGCTGGAGGTTACGGATGTGATTGACACATATGTGACACGCAGCCTGATGTATTTGCAGGAATTCGGTATGACAAGCGCGGCAGGCCTGTATCAGTCCGTATTTTCCTTTATCCTGATTATGCTCGCCAATTATGCGGTCAAAAAAGTAGAACCCGACTATACACTCTTCTGAAAGGAGAAGGCAATGGAAACACAGACCGGTTCCAATAGAAAACTCAGCAGCGACCGGAGAGTATTCAATATCATCAGTGTGGTATTGCTTTCGCTGCTTACCCTGTTTTGTACTCTCCCGTTTTGGCTTATCCTCTCAGGCTCCTTCACCAGCCAGGATTCGATCCTGACGGATGGATACCGCCTGCTTCCGAAAATATTTTCCCTGGAAGCATATCAGTTTCTGTTCAAAGCGCCGGAAGATATGCTGCATGCTTATGGGGTCACGATTTTTGTGACTGCCGTTGGTACATTCTCCAGCATGATAGTTACGAGCATGGCTGCCTATGTGCTTTCAAGCAGAGATTTTACATACCGTAATACCGTTTCCTTTTTCTTCTATTTTACAACGGTTTTCGGAGGCGGCCTTGTACCATGGTATATTTTCAATATGAAATATCTTCACTTTAAAAACAATTATATTTCCCTGATTCTGCCTACGTTAGTCAATGTCACCTATCTGCTGATACTCAAAAGCTATATGGCCAACATCCCGGAGGCAGTTTTCGAATCGGCGCGGCTGGACGGCGCCAATGACTGGACAATATACCGCCGCATCGCGCTTCCTTTAAGCAAAGCCGGCCTTGCTACGGTGGGACTGTTTATTGCATTGAACTATTGGAATGACTGGTATGCAGCCATGCTCTATATTGATGATGACAGAATGTATCCTTTGCAATATTATTTGAACGATATTCTCAACAAAAGCCAGGGAATGATGAATGCCGCCGCCCGTGCGGGAATTCCATCCGCACAGGTTCCCAGCGAACCTGTGAAGCTTGCGATGACTGTGGTGGCTACAGGTCCTATTGTCCTGCTGTATCCATTTTTACAAAAGTATTTCGTTAAAGGGGTTACTATCGGGGCCGTGAAGGGATGAGTGCCGCCCCGGTGAAAAATTAATTAAGGAGGGTTACAAATGAGAAGAAACTCTAAAATTCTTGCAATGTTTCTGGTACTGATAATGCTTGGGGGCATGTTTTTATCCGCATGCGGCCAAAAGCCCACGCCGCCGGCAGACACCGCTCCGGCTGCTGCGCCGTCCGAAGAGCCGGACAGTAAAGCGGCTGTTGCGGAGACGGAAGGAACGGAAGCCATTGATACTTCCCAGGAAGTGAAGCTTGTCATGTACCTGTTAGGGGAGCGGACGCCGGATTTTGACAAGGTATTTGACCGGATTAATGAGAAACTGAAAGAAAAAATCAATGCGACCATCGAAGTTAAATTCATGGGATGGGGGGAATGGGAGCAGAAGTATCCCCTGGTATTTGCATCCGGTGAGGACTTTGACCTGATTTACTCCGCAGACTGGGCCATGTACAATACCCAGGCAAGCAAACAGGGATTCTATGAAATCACGAAGGATGAGCTTGAAAAATATGCTCCCCTGACCGCCGAAAGCATTTATGAAGATGCCTGGGAACAGGCTAAAGTAGACGGGAAGGTCTATATGCTTCCCATGAATTATAAAGAGCTCACTGCCTTTGTATTCCTTGTACGCGGTGATCTTATGGAAAAATATGGGATTGAGAAAGTAGAGACGATGGACGATGTGGAAAACTATCTGGATCAGATCGCGAAAAATGAACCGTCCCTGATTCCTCTGGATATCGGCTCCGACTTTGATGCTCGTATGCTTTATGACCTGTTCTGGCAGAAGGAAACAGTGAACCGTCTGGAAAAAATCAATCCCATGCAGCTGATGGGATATACCAAAAAAGGGGACGATACCGTCACCGTATTCAATGAGACGGAGGATCCCGCTTTCCTGACTGCCGTAGAAAAGCTTCAGGATTGGAAAAACCGCGGTTTCTGGAGTAAGAGCGCGGTGGTAAATACACAAAACAACAAAGAGAGCTTTGCAGCAGGAAAAAGCGCCGCTGCACTGATGAACATCAATAATGCGAAAAGTGAATATACAAATAATACCCTTGCGCACCCCGAATGGGATATCCGTGTGGTGGACGCACAGGGAGATGTCCCTGCTATCGTACAGTCGTATCTTGCAAATGGCATGTGCATTTTCTCAAAGTCCAAAAATCCTGAGCGTGCACTCATGGCGCTGGATCTGCTGCGCAATGACGAAGAGCTTCATGACCTTTTCAGCTATGGGATTGAAGGAGAGCATTACATTGACCTTGGCAATGGAAAGATTGAATTAACGGAAAATAACAGCAATTATCCCTACGACACCAACGGCAACTGGGGTATCCGAAATGACAAATACTGGAAATCAGTGGAAGGCGGAATCCCCAATTATGACAAATTATATGACAAGTGGATAAAAACAGCGCAGGCAGGGGAATTCGCAGCATTTACCTTTAACAATGAAAGTGTGAAAAATCAGGTTGCAGCTATGAATGATATTTATAACACCAATATCAAACTGCTTTACCTTGGCTTTACAGATGATCCCCAAAAGGACATAAAGGCAACACAGGAAAAGCTGAAGGCCGCCGGAGCCGATGAGGTTTATTCGGAAATGACACGGCAGGCAAAGGAATGGAAGGATTCTTTGCAGGAATAGGCGGCAGTATATGATCTTATTGGAAACAGTCTCTGTCCGGCAAAGACTCAGGCCATAACCAAAACGGTTCGCGGACAAAGCGCCGCGGACCGTTTTCTTATCCGCAATGCATTGTCCCTATACGCTCCGGGCAGCTTCCCATACCATCCATCCGTGCAATGTCAGCCGCCCATTATTTTATGGGAGCCGTTTTTTTCAACAGGAACAGACGGTTCAGTCCCTCCTGCCACGGATACCTGAACTCCATATAGCGTTCCACGCGGCCATAAGAGGCCAGTATCCTTTTCCAGTGTTCCGTTGTTTCCTGATGAAGCCGGAGAACCCCGTCTTCCTCATACAGATGATCCCCCATTTTCTGATAATCAAACCTTTTTAAGTCCTTGGGGGAATAAAAGGGATTCAGTTTAATGAACCAGTACCCTCCGGGGGCAAGAACACGATCCAGGTTCCGCAGGACGCTCTCGTCCGCCTTCTTTGGCATCACGTCCAGAACGTTTGACAATATGACTCCGTCAAATTCACCGGCCCCAAAGCCGGCCAGCAGACTGCTGTTTCCCGTAAAAAAATGCAGTCCCCGGTATCCGCTCATATTTGCCGTCTTCCTTGCAAATTCAATCCCCTGTTCCGCCTCATCGATTCCAACGCCTTTTTTCCCCGGAAAATTCTGGATATATTGAAAAATAACATCTCCTGTTCCGCATCCAAAATCCAGTACATAACTGGTTTTTTCGCCGAATTCCCGCAGACAGCTATCAAAACCCGGTTCCACTGTCAGGTCCGTATTCCTCAAATCCACTGCCTGATATTCTGCGTAGATTTCATTCCATATACCTGTTTTTCTTCCATATGATTCCATTTATCCCCTTTCCGTTTCTGTTTCAACCTGCATTCCCGGCAACACCTGATACTTTATAATAGTTTTTTAATAACACCTTCTTTCCTCATATATAGGACGCCCTCAAAACAAAGCGAGGAGTCAGATCCTCTGCCCCTCGCCGTTTAATCATATTATATGGTTATTCCATGGAGATGTATTTCTCTTTCTTATCTGACTACGTTGTACCACTTGTTACCGGCGCTGTCAATATACATCTGCATTACTCAAAATTATCTTTGTTTCTCTTGCTCTCCCTCCAATCAGCATCCACGGGCGGCCAATCCTTTTCCCGGGTTAAATAAATCCGGTCTATCCGAAGCCCTGATTTTCTGCCAATAACAGATAGAACATGTACACCGGCATCCATTTCCATAACAGCCGCCGCGCGCCAGTGCCACCTTTGCTTCATGCTATAGGTAAAAAATCCGCCATGGGAAGAAAAGGTTCTTTCCGCGTCCAGTACCATACCATCCAGCGCAAGATAGCAGGAATCGCTGTCGGTATCTTCAAATTTCATCAGAAGCCATACAAAATAGTTTCCGGCATCCCGTATCCTGATCCGATAGTGCATTCCCGGAGCTTCCTGCGGATTTTCCCAATATCTACCCCTTCCTTCTATCATCATGGCAAGGCCTGAACGGCCGTCCGTTTCTGACTGGGTGTGGCTCCAGCAATATTTTCCATTCGGGACAGAAGGCGTCAAATATGCATTCTCTGAATTTTCCAACGCATACTCTGCCTCAATTGCCACAACTCCATCCTGTTCCTCAAACAGTCCGTTTCCAAATTCCTGAAATACATTTTTCGTACCATCCGCCCGGGTTCTGTACTTAATATTTCCCAACCGGTTCTCTTTTTCATCGCTGCGCGCATACAGCCTCTCTGTTTTCCAGAAATCCGGCGCCGCATACAACATGGGAAGCAGCAGCTCCTTATCTGCAGGACTGCCATAAAGTTCCCGCCAAAAGGCTGCCTGAACTTCTCTGGCGCTTTCCGGCATCCTATCGCCTTCGGCTTCTTTCCATTTTGTCCCATCAAAAAAAACGCTCTCCAACGGGCCGAAATTGCTTTCCTTCCGTCTACGGGTATAAATGACCAGTTTATGCAGCGTTACGTATTGATCCACAGGATATATTTTCAATCTGTGCAGACCTGCAGGCAGCCAGGGAAGCATAGTGTAAAGCTTTTCCCCATCATTCATAACCGCCTCTTTCCAGCTGCCTTTCCATTCGTCCACTGTTTTGGTTTCAATAATTACCGGCCGGCCGTTATCCACTCCAATGGCAAACCTCACCTTCCCGACAGGATTGAGCGTGAGGAACCGATGTATTTCCAGGAGAAAAGCTCCGCTGCTTTCCAGGAAAAAAGAATAATCCAGATAACAGCTGTCCATTATTTTTAAATTCTCACCGGATACCGCCGCCATATCTTCACCGGCTTCCAGGAATACCTCCATAGCGCTTCCCCAGCCTCTTCCCAAATGTTTTATTTTTCTCCAGCAGGCCTCTTTCGAACACACGCTTTCCGCATATCCCTCTGCAGGAATGGAAATACAACCGTCAGCTTCCGCGTAGAAAGGCTCCGTATATGAATAAGCCGCCTCCTTCAAAGCCTGTACCTCAATTTCGAACCGGCCGCCATCTTCCCCGGTAATGACGATCTTCCCCGTTCTTCCTTTTGCAAAGGATGCGGCGCGTTCACTTTCCCGGATATGGACGCTCAGCATTTTTTCCACAGCAGCCCTGCCTTCCTTTTCACTGATTTCCAGCCAATCCGGAATCTCTGCCCGAAAGCCAACCGTCCCGCATCCTTTATTATAAAGGATAATTGTTTTCTCTTTGCTTCCATGTGGATGAAAGATAAATTTATCCTCCCACATAGCTCCAAGAGACGCGGCTCCAATCACCAGAGCAGGTTTGGCCGCCGGATACAGTACCGTCGGAGGCGGTGTAAAACTTTCCGGGGTCAAAATACCTTCCCATTTTCCATTCTGCATCACATGATTATAATAATACAGCAGCTCCTGCTTTCTTCGATCCATCTGCCTTGACTTTTCCAGATACTCATCCGCCGCCTGCATTCCTCCCCACTCCCAGAAAAGCCTGCTTCTGTCCGCATAGTAAAAAGAAGCATTTATATAGTAGGAAGCCTGCAGCTTCATGAGAAACAATTCAAAAAAGGCATCTCTTTCCTCCGCAGGAAGACACTGATAGATTTCTCCCGCCCTGTCCGACAATTCCTTTAGGCTGTCTAACCTGCGCTTCGCCTCATTCCCATAGGCAGCCTGCGAAAATTTATCCGACTGCAGATGCTCCGGCTTACATACGTTATTAAGCTGGGCAAACCGATTATAAATATCTGCTGCCGCCACGCCGAAATCTCCGGAAAAATTTCGGTTAATCCAACAGGAAATAAACTGGCTTACATCCTTTGTCTCTCCTTCCTTCCGGCCGGCTTCCCAACCATAACGCAGGAAAAATTCCGTATCTATTTCCAGGGGCTTCAGCGCTCCCACATTCAGCACCCACATCTTCCTGATGCCCTGCTCCCAGCATTTTTTCAGTTCATTTCCCGTCTGCGCCAGAGGAATGGAGTTGAAAAAAAGATAACTCATACCAGGGGACGCCCAGTAGGATGAATGATAATACAGACCATTTCCGCCTCTCCGCTTCCGTTCCTCTTTTTGGGGATAGCGCCTCATATATCCAAAGTTATCATCCACCCAAATCAAGGTTACATCCTCGGGGATCTGCAGGCCGCCGTCATACAAATCCAGGACCTCTTTATACGGGATAAAGGTCTGCACTGCCTTCTTTCCTTTATCTTCACCCAATACCTCTGTCAGGATCTGCCTCTGATCGCAAATCACCTTCTCCAGCAATTTAATCTTCTTTTCCGTTCTTTCTTGCGGTGTCAGGGAAGCGTCCTGATCAATGGTTTCAGTTACAAACCCTGAATCATGGATTCCGCGCATACCGACGGTATAGCACACTTCATAATCCTGGTTCATCTCCACGCTTTCCGCCCAGTACTCCTTGATTATTTCTCTGTTTTTATCAGGGAGTGAATAATCATATCTGATATTCTCATATCCCTTTTTCTTCAGCCAGGGCGTCCACTCATTCTGATTACTGCGAAGTAACATATCACAATGGGAAGTTCCCACAATAATCCCCATTTTCTCAGCAAGCCTTCCGTTTTCAGGATCACCGTTAAAGTAATTCACATGCATGGCAGGCCATATATAATTCGCTTTTAACCTGAGCAGCAGTTCAAAAATATGAGCATAGGTTACCGGTCCTATGGTATCATCTTCCGTATGCAGCTTTGACCATGCCTCCAATTCCTCTTCGTCATTCAGGAAAATTCCTCTGTAAGGCACATCAGGCCAGTCCGCTTTGCTGTAATCCTTTGAAAAAATAAACCGTTCCTTTTTTCTGACCGGAACATCAGCCCAGAAATACCACGGGGAAACCCCCAGCTGTTCGCTTAAATCATAAATACCAAAAACGGTTCCTCTCCGATCCGCCCCCACAATATAAAAGGAACTGCCATAAATCTGATGCAGATAAGCCTCCCAGCGTCCCTTCCCCTGACCGTCCTTAATCCTTTCCAGCGCCGGAAGCATTTCCTCCGGAATATTCTGTAAAGAACAGGGAGTATCCATAGTGGTAATAATTATCTCCGTCTCATTTTCCGAGACAGAATTCCCAAAGCTGCTTCCCAATTCCACGGTACAGTCACAAACTTTTCGGATATCCTCCGCCAGCTTTGAAACTGCACATTTTACTGCGCTGTTTTCTTTTTCAGAATAAGTAATCCTTACTTTTTTCCCTGTTTCCAGCAGGACAAAATCTCCGTCTCTTTCCATTTTCTTCCCTCTGCGATCAGCCCTTCACGGCGCCAATCATCACACCCTTTTCAAAATATTTCTGAATGAACGGATAGATACACAATACCGGCACCGTGGACACAATGATCACGGCAAACTTAATCTGATCCGCATACTGCTGGGCATAGCTTCCTTCTCCCATGCCCGTCGTCCCTGCCATAGCCTGATTACTGATCAGTATATTTCTCAGAACCGTCTGCAGTGGCTGATATTCATCCCGGTTCAGATAAAGCAGTGCAGTGAAGAAATCATTCCAGTGTCCCACCGCATAATATAGTGTTATTACGGAAATAACCGCTTTTGACAAAGGAAGGACAATCGCGGAAAAATATTTGAAATGGGAGCATCCATCCAGCTCTGCCGCTTCCTGCAGCTCATTTGGAATGGAATTTTCAAAAAAGGTCCTTGTAATAATCACGTTATAGACACTCACCGCTCCCATAACAATCATAATTAAAGGTGAGTTAGTAAGATGCAGGGATTTAACCAGCATATATGTAGGTACCATGCCTCCGCCGAAGTACATGGTGATGACAAAAAGCGTCATCACAAAACGGCGCGCCCGAAACCTGCTCTGCGCCAGCACATATGCTGCCGGAAGGGTCACCGCAAGATTCAGCAGCGTTCCGCATACCGTATACAAAATCGTATTTCTGTATCCCACCCACAAATCCATGCGCTCCAGGATTTTCCGATATCCAAAGAAATTAATATCTTTCGGGAACAGGGTTACAAGCCCCTGATTTACCATATTGGAATTACTGAAGGAGGCAATCACTATAAAGTACATGGGGTACAATACTATCACCAATGCAGCAACTGCAATTGCCGTTACAAAAATATAAAAAATACGGTCTGACAGACTCTGCTGCATTTTCTTTCCAACTGCTTTCATGTTCTATTCCTCCTACATCAGGCTGATATCTGCGGCCTTCTTCGATACCATATTGGCAATCATCAGAAAAGCAAAATTTATAACTGTATTAAAGAGCCCTACTGCAGAGCCAAAACTGAATTGCCCCGACTGTACGCCCACATTAAAAACATAAGTTGAAATAACCTCTGATACCGGCAGGTTCATATCGTTCTGCATTAAAAATACTTTTTCGAAGCCCACACTTAATACACGTCCCATATTCATAATCAGCAAAATAACAATAGTGGGGACAAGCGCCGGCAGCTCCACATGGATTACCTGCTGCCAGCGGTTGGCACCGTCCACCTTTGCGGCATCATACAGCTGCCCGTCCACTGAGGAGAGCGCCGCAATGAAGATAATGCTGTTCCAGCCGGCCGACTGCCAGATTCCGGACAAAACATAGACCGGCACGAAAGCACTGGGTGTACCCAGAAGGTTGATGGAAGGTGGTATCAGATGCATGCTTTTCAACAGACCGCTGACCACACCAGTAGAAGGGGAAAGCAGTATCTGGAGTATGGCAACCATAACGACCGTTGAAATAAAATAGGGCATATAAACCGCGGTCTGCACCACCTTTTTCAGTTTCTGCTGTCTTAACGAGTTTACTACAAGCGCCAGCAGTATCGGCGCCGGAAATCCACATATCAAAGTAAAAAAGGAAATAATAAAGGTATTCCGAAGCGTTGTCCAGAACATGGGGCTTTCAAAATATTGTATGAAATATTTGAAGCCTACCCAGTCCCCTCCGGTTAACCCCTTGGAAAAATCATACTTGCGAAATGCAAGCTGGATTCCATACATGGGTCCATAGCAAAATATAATAATATAGACGATCGCCGGCAAAATCATTATCCAAAGCTGCCAGTCTTTTTTTAGAACGGACAATATTTTTCGTCCCATAACGTACCTCCGCTGATGCAGTTTTTTATAGTCCTTTATCTGGTAAGAGCCGGGAAAACTGTTTCCAGATGTTTTCCCGGCTCCTGCATTCTCCGGATTACTCCATTGATGCCAGATATCGCTCATATGCTGCCTGTCTGATCTCAAGATTCTGCGTCAGGCCGATATCATAAACAGACTGCACATAGGCATCCCATTCTTCTATATTTCTTGAAGGTTCTGTGAGCCATGCGGAATAAGTCTGATCCACTATATTATTGATATTAGCCTGTGCCATGGCAAGATCGGAATTTTCATCCGTCGTGTAGGTTATGAATTTGGACGGATAAGTCTCACACTTTTCCTCCATCATATCCAGCGTCGCTTCCAGAGGCTTTCTTTCCTCCAGGACTCTCTGCATATCTTCGCCCATAGTCAGTCTGTCCTTCATATCGTCCGGAATATAATAAGGACTGTAATCCGCAAAGGAATTTGTCCACTTCCAGGTTCCTGCATCAATACTTGAATCAGCGGGAGGCAGTACGGTATAGGTTCCGTCTCCATTATCCTGAATACATTTGTCGACATCATTCATACCGCCGAACAGCACCTGAATTCCCATATTTTCCGCATAAAAAGCATCAATAAACTTTACCGCCGCCTCTTTGTTTTTACAGTTTGCACTCAAAGCTACCGTCGCGGCATTAACAGAGTTATTATCGGAGTAATAGCCCCAGTAAACCTGACTTTCATCGGAATCCGCATGAGGCTTCAGCGCGGGCATCGGCGTATATTGATCCGCCACCTCCGTTCCGAATCTGTCACCGCTTTCCCAGCCCAGAGTGACGCCAACCCTGGCCGTTTTTCCTTCTCCGCGGGCAAGTGACTGGAATTTGGAATAATCCTGTGTGATCACTTCCTCATTAATCAACCCCTCACCATACAGCTTCTGCAGCCACTGCATAAAGGTCTTATAGCGTTCATCCACACGATAATTCTTTACCTTGCCGTCTTCCACGAAATAGCCGTCACTTTCATTCATCATAGGAACGCCAAAGCAGGCCAGCATAAAAGTAGGAAAGCCGGAAAAATCCAAAGGTATTTCATCCGTCGTATCACCATTGCCGTTAGGGTCGCCATTCTTGAATGCAATCAGAACCTCTTCCAGCTCATCCATTGTTGTGGGGACCTGCAGTCCCAGATTGTCCAGCCATGTCTGGTTTATATACAGAACCCTGTTTGTTCTCGGCCAGAGGCTCCTGTAATTAGGGATTCCGTAAATTCCATCCTTTTCATCGGTACAAAGCACCCGCAGTTCAGGATGATCTTCAAACATTTTAGCTACATTAGGCATTTTCCCAGCATCTATGTAAGGCGCCAGATTTTCAAAGAGTCCGTTATAGGTGGCAAAATCAGTGGTAACCGTTGCTTTCACCAGAATATCCGGAATATCCCCTCCTGCAAACATAACGCTTTTTTTCTGATCCCAGTCTGCAGTTATCTGCTGCCATTCCACGTCAACTCCGTTTTCTTCCTCCAGAAGCCTCAGCCATTCCATTTCATTTACATCTTTTGTGAGACTGTGTTTGGAAATCAATGCTGTAAGCTTAACCGTTTCACCATTTGTTTTCTCTTCTCCCTGTGTTGTTGAAACAGAAGCCGCAGAAGTCTCATCTCCTCCGCCGGAGGTATTTCCGCAGCCGGCCAGACAGCTTATTCCCAGACAACCGGCCAGTATCCATGCTAACCATTTTTTTGCTTTCACTTTTTCTACTCCCTTTCCTGATACATAGTCTTAAATCACTTTAAAATTGATGTCGACATCGTTGTGAGATTATTATATTGAAAAAAGGGCAGCGGAAAAATGGATCAGATTTTGTTTTATGTGTTATTTTTTCTCTGTCATCATTTTCTCCCTGCAGGCTGTAGGCGTCATTCCCGTTTCCTCTTTAAAAACCTTGGCAAAGCGCCTGGCGTCTTCAAAGCCTACCCTCTGGGAGATTTCATTAATGCTCATATCGGTATTGCAGAGAAGTTTTTTACTTTTTTCAATCCGCAGCTTTCTTAAGTAGGTGCTGAAATTTTCCCCGGTGTATTCTTTAAAGGTACTTGAAAACATTGAATAATTCATGGAAACATGATTGGACACTTCAGCCATATCTATGGATTTACCATAATTCTGCCGGATATAGTCAACCGCACGCTGCATTTTTAACCGGCTTACCCCAGTAACCTCAGCTTCATTGCCGGAATTCATCTTTTCCGGACTTTCCACACCTTTTGCCCGGAGAATTTCTTCAGCATGCCAGAGAATCTTTCCCAGTTCCTCCCGATCCACCGGCTTGAGCAGATAATCAACTGCCTGAAATCTCATCATGCCCTTCACATATTCGAATTCCGCATATCCGCTGATTGCTGCTATGAGGGGCCGTTCTTCCTCTTCCAGATTTTCATATATCCACTTTGAAAGCTCCAGCCCGCTCATTACCGGCATTTTTATATCTGTCAGTACAAGGTCATACCTGTCCTTTTTCAAACATTCAACCGCATCCCTGCCATTGCGGCACTCCGTTATTTCACTGTAAGGGACTCCGCTGTTCTCAATCATGACATAAATCCCATACCGGATCATTTTTTCATCTTCCACCAGTAAAATCCTTCTCATAGCATTTCCTCCGCATTTATTGTAAGCACTACTTTCGTATAACAGTTTTCCATGGAAAAAATTTCAACTCCATACTGTTCTCCGTACATCAGCCGGATTCTTTCATGAATGTTATGCAGTCCGATTCCATTCGTTGAATTATCCCCTCCGCCTCCGTTTTGGATTACATCCCGGACCTTCTTCAGTTTATCCGCATCCATACCTTTCCCCATATCGGTCATCTCAATATAAGCGCAGCTGCCTTTTATGTATGCCTTCAGATAAATCGTTGTGTCTTCCGCCAGTTCATCCAGCCCGTGGGCAATGGAATTTTCTGCGATGGGCTGCAGGATTACCTTGGGAACCTTCAGGTTTCTTATGGAATCCTCAACATTTTCGCTGAGATTGATATAGTAATCATATCTTATATTGCATAGCTTCAGATAATTTTCCAGATAGGAGATCTCTTCCTGTAAGGTAACACTGTGACTGTCAATCTGCAGATTGTAGCGAAACATTCTTGCCAACGCCAGCAGCGCATCGGATACATTGTAAATCCCCTTGACTTCCGCCATCATCTTAATGGAATCCAAAACATTATAAAGGAAATGGGAATTGATTTGCTTTTCCAGGCTTCTCAGCTGTGCTTCTTTTATCATGACCTCCCTATGGATGCTGATCTCCATCAGCTGCTTTACCCTGCCGAGCATCCGGTTATATTCCATAGCAACCGCATTGATTTCCACCTGCTCCAGCCTGGGAATTTCCACATCCAGATTCCCGTTCTCCACCTCCCGCATACACTCAGAAAACACATCAAAATCGTGCAGCAAACGCTTCACAATACTGTTGATAGCTTTCAGCAAAAGGGCTGTCATAAGAACCTCTGTCACCAGAATTACCATAATCTGCAGCGCCATTGCCTGATACTGCTTCTGCACGGAAGTAAGCTGCATGAGAAAAATACCCGTTTTTTCATTCCTGCTGACGGACAGCAAAACGGGAGAATGCTTCCACATACTATGATATATCTGAATTCCCTGTGTATCATATTCCTCCAGGGAAGCAAGCCCCATCATTTCCACCAGATTATTTATGGTAATATCACCGAATTTTTCCTCTGTTTCCATGCCTAAAAGCCTGTTTTTTGAGTCAATCAGGAAAACATCCTGGTTCTGCATAGTGCTGTATAGTTCCGGCACAATCGCCTTCATCGGCAGCATTATCTCAAAAATGCCGGTCAGCTCGCTGCTGATTCTAATGGGAATGACATAAGAAGCCATATTTTTTTCAGTATAATAGTCTGAATAGGTCCCGTAGGACTGTTTTTCCGTCACGTTCATATACCATGCGCCGTTATAAGTAAGGGAGTTTCTGTCTTCATACCAGAGACTGTCCTCCGCCCTGTCCATCCTGTACAGATAGGAGGAGTATTCCCTGAGTTCAGGATAATCCAGATGAATCCTTGCACTCTGTACCTGACTGATGCTGGTAATTACCCTGAGTGTTGATAACGTCTGCTCCTGAAACAGATACCGGTTATATTCCCCCAGGCTCCCGTTAATGGCCGCCTTCCCAACCTCAGTAATAAAAGTGGTATCCGACCACACTGTTTTAGCCATTAATTCTATGGTATTCATCTCATAATTCATATCGTCCACTCTGTTCTGAAGCTCTTCGTATACCTCATCCTGGATTTTGCCCACCTGATTTTTGTAGATAACAGGAAGTGAGATGCATGCCAGACAGATCAGAGGCAGAAGGGAAAAAAGCAGGATAGAAAACCTGACCTTTTGATGCAGTGTCATATTCGTGTATTTTCTCTTTATCTTCTTTACCATGACATTCTCCATTTTCAGTTTTAGTACGGCAGTTTTGCCGGCAGAATTAATTTGTATAATCGACTTTCACTTTGTATCATACCAGAAAACTACTGCTTTTTCATTCAAAATCAATCTGTCCGTCCGATTCCCATAAACAGGACGTAAACTCAGGCCCGGCCCGTAGATAAGCCGGACACAGCAAAAAAGGAAATACATATTGGTTCTAAAACCCAAAATATATTTCCCATATTACTATCACTTTTATGCTAAAACAAACCACAGTAAAAATATTCTATACAATCTACGAATACAATATCATACCGCCGTTTTCCCGGTATCCACTGTTCCACAATTCCTGAAAAGACAAATACCGGTAACCTCCATAGGTTGTTTCTTTTACATAAAGCTCCCCCTCGAACTCTTCATATCCCGTCAGCATGAACCAGTGCCACAGCAAATCCTTGAATTTATTATTCTTATGCCGAAGCAGCAGATACGGAATCGGGAACTTACTGTCAATCTGATTCTTTACCACCTGCATTGCTTCCTGTACCGGATTGGAATCTGAGTAAGCACCCAACTGCAAATCCGTATTGCCAATATCCCGAAGATACCTCCCCATTCCATCCACATAGATATCCAGCCGATCGATTCCTTTCAACCTTGGCCGCAGATATGGCTTCATCAACATGGAAAAATCCAGATAATCACTCTTATTAAGATTTTTAATATCAAACGGATACAGCTTCTTCTTCACACCTGCTTTTTCCATTGAAATACAACTGTCACAAGCCGCGGCAGCAGCACATCCGCCCATATGCATCCAATAATCCCGAAACCAATCCTGATTCCCGCCAAATGAATTTTCTATATAAAAATACTCCAATTCCTTTTTCATACATGTCCGCTCCTGTTCCTGAATAAACAAGCTTCCGGGTTCCTCATTTTCCTGCCATTCCTTCATGATATCCTGAGGGAAGCAGTCCTTTACGACAAACTTATTATACAACGAAAAGGACCTGAGTGACAGACTTTACCATATCTTTTAGCCTGCCCTCAACTGCCTGAAAACATCCTTTCAATCCAATTTCTTTTATGCTGCCGCAGTCCCGTCCCTCGTCAGAGCGGCGGTTGTATCAATCAGGACTACCAGCAGGCGCTGCCAGGTGCTGTTTTAATGGACAACGCTATTATACGCAGATGTTCCGCAGATGTTTTGGAGTAACACCGGGCAGATAATTGATCTGTACCGAGCTTTTCAAAGCCGGGCTAGTCTTTCGCTTTCGCCATATCACATCCCCATCTACATTCCATAATTCATAACGTATACAGAAATGATAGAATATGCAGTTCAATTACGGTTTATAATTCGTATATAATCCTTGCGTTGCTTTTTGTACCGCAATATAATAAAAACAAATTGCCTGCTGTAACATTTTACGGACATTCACCTGTTATGATAATTTCAAAACCCTAAAGCGAGGAAATAATGATATGAAACAGATTTTGATTGTCGAGGATGATAACCTTTTGAATAAAACGCTGGCCTACAATCTGGCGTCTGACGGCTACGGGATTACCTCCGCTGCGAACGCAAGGACAGCCGCCTCTGCTCTGAATTCAAAAGTGTTTGATTTAGTGCTGCTGGATATTAACCTGCCCGATGGCAGCGGTTACGACCTGTGCCGCCTGATTAAACCGAAATACCCTGACACGGTGGTAATTTTCCTGACCGCAAATGATCAGGAATGCGACCAGATACGTGGCTATGAAGCCGGAGCGGTGGACTACATCACAAAGCCATTTTCCATCGGGGCCTTACAGCGGAAAATCAGTGCCATGTTCGCCATGTTGGAACACCATAAACCGGCAAAGGACATTTACGACGACGGGCGGCTGTTTCTGGATTTTTCGGAGCAAACCGCCAGCTTGAACGGCAAGCCCCTCCCCCTCTCCGCTATGGAATTTAAGATGCTGAACCTGTTCTGCAAAAATCCGAAGCAGGTGTTGACCCGCCAGCAGCTTTTGGAAAAGCTGTGGGACGTGGATGAAAAATATGTGGATGAACATACCCTTACCACGTCTATAAGCCGTATTCGCAGCAAGATTGAGGCAGACGGAGAAAACTATATCAAGACCGTTTACGGGATGGGCTATCAATGGATGGGAGGTGAAAAGAAATGAAGCTAAATCGCCTCTCTGTCAAAAGGCTGTGCCTGCTGATCGGGGCCGGGGCGCTGCTCTCCATGTTGGCAATTACCATCACGTTTTATGCCCTGACTGGTAATGAACTGTTTTTTCTTATGGGCGCTGCGCTGATGATCTGCGCCCTGTTTTGGCTAATCCTGCTGGTGCTGTTCTTTGGAAAGCGGCTGTCCCTCTTTACTTCCGAATTATGCCAGACATTGGATAACATGATCAACGGCAGCGCCGAACCGCAAAGGGCCAGTGACAGCGAAACACTCTTTGCCCGGATCAGCCACCGCCTGACCCGGCTCTATGAGATTATGCAGGAAAACCGCTGTAAGGTGGACGAGGAACGCAAGGAGCTTCAAAGCCTTGTATCGGACATTTCCCATCAGGTAAAAACGCCGGTCAGCAATCTGAAAATGGTAACAGACACGCTTTTAACAAAGCCGGTCACCGAACAGGAACGGACGGAATTTTTGCAGGGAATCCGCAGCCAGACGGATAAGCTGGATTTTCTCTTTCAGGCGCTTGTAAAAACCTCCCGCCTGGAAACCGGGGCAATTGTGCTGACAAAAAAAGATGGTTTGCTATTTGATACCCTGGCACAGGCCATGAGTGGGATTGTCTATGCTGCGGAGAAAAAAGGCATTGCCGTCACCGTAGACTGCCCGCAGGATTTACGCCTGTACCATGACAGCAAATGGACAAGCGAAGCCTTATTCAATCTTCTGGACAACGCGGTAAAGTACACGCCTGACGGGGGAAAAATCTGCGTGACCGTGGAACAGTGGGAAATGTATGTAAAGATAGATGTAAGCGACAACGGCAAAGGAATTTCCGAGTCCAATCAGGCCGCCATTTTCCGGCGATTTTACCGGGAGGAAGAAGTACACGGCGAGCCGGGCGTGGGTATCGGCCTGTTTCTGGCCCGTGAGATCATCACCCGGCAGGGCGGCTATATCAAGGTGGTGTCCGAAGTCGGCAAAGGCTCTGCCTTCTCTGTTTTTCTTCCCAGCCGGTAATGCAAGCGGCGGCCTGCCCTCCATCGGCTGGCCGCCGCCTTTTCAGTCATTTTTTGTCGCCTCGGACATTTCTGTGACATTTGTGGTTTACACTGGCTTCATCAACAGGTGGAAGCCTTGAAAGGAGCATTTCTGATATGAGTATTTTACAGACGATTGACCTTAAAAAGTATTATGGCGTTAAACCCAACATTACCCGCGCTCTGGACGGTGTGAACTTTTCCGTGGAGCAGGGCGAATTTGTGGCCGTGGTGGGAACCTCCGGCAGCGGCAAATCCACGCTGCTTCACATGATGGGCGGACTTGATACGCCTACCTCCGGCAGCGTAATCGTCCGGGGCGACGAACTGGCAAAGAAGAACGATGAAGAACTGACGATCTTCCGCCGCCGCAATATCGGCTTTATCTTTCAGAACTACAATTTGGTGCCGATCTTGAATGTGTATGAAAACATCGTCCTGCCCGTGGAGCTGGACGGCGACACGGTAGATCAGAACTTTATGGACGGTGTGGTGCGTATGCTGGCCTTGGGGGATAAGCTGAAAAATATGCCGAACACCCTCTCCGGCGGCCAGCAGCAGCGTGTGGCGATTGCCCGCGCCCTGATTACCAAACCGGCGATTATCCTTGCCGATGAACCGACCGGAAACCTGGACAGTAAAACCAGCGCCGACGTTCTGGGACTTTTGAAGCGCACCAGCGGGGAGTTTCACCAGACCATCGTCATGATCACCCATAACACCGAAATCGCCCAGCTTGCCGACCGTATTGTGCGGATTGAAGATGGCAGGATCGCCGTCGAAAGGAGATAACCGGAATGACTTGGCCTTTTGAAAATGATACCAACATTTTTGTAAAGAAAATAGCAAAGGCAGACTTGAAAAGCCACAAAATGAAAACTGTGCTTTTAAGTATCATTATTATCCTGTCAACTTTCCTGATGGCAGTTGTATTTATTGTCTTTCTGAACGATGCCCTTGATCGGGCAAATAGTTCTGCTTACCATGCCATGTATCAAGCCGCCTCCCCTGAAATCATTGCAATCTTGGAAACAGAACCTCAATTTGACAAAGTGGGTTTTTATAAGTATTTTGGCAGCAGCACGACAGAAAACGGACGGGCCAATTATGCTTATATGGATAAAATGGTTATAGATGCGACTGGATGCCATATTCTTGACGGGACATTTCCCCAAAAGGAAAACGAAGTTTTAGTATCTAAACAATACTTGAAAATCAGCGGACAATCCCATCAAATTGGCGATATGATAACGCTATCCTATATTGATAGTTTGACCCACCGCCCAGTGACACGGGATTTCAATATCTGTGGCTTGATAGAAAATGCGGAACAGGAAAAAGCAAAGCAATACGATTTTTTGTTTTCAGATGCTTACCGGCTTTCCGTGATTCAGGAAAATGCCGATGTGGAAACTTCCCGTTTTACAGACCAACGTCCGGATACGCTTGACGTGGTTGTATGTTTAAATACGGCATCCTCCAGCATGACGGCAGAGGAAACACTGGAGTTACTCAAGGCAATTGGAACCTCTGCCGGAGTAAGCGATTACAATGTTATCCTGAATTATGATTATATCGAGGGTGTAAAATTTGAGCCGACGCAGATTTTTCTGTTTGCCTCCTTTGCCCTGCTGCTTATGTTTGCAAGCAGTTTTGCTATATACAGCATTTTCTATATATCCGTTACAGACTCTATCCATACTTTCGCACAGCTAAAATCGTTAGGTACAACTGGAACGCAATTAAAAGCTTTCTTGCGCGTTCAGGGAAACATTTTGGCAATACGGTGTATTCCTGTCGGGATGCTGCTTGCATTGTTCATCGGAATGTTGCTCTCGTCAGGTACATGGATTCTGGAAGACATGGTAATTGCGCTTGCTTCGGGCCTTTTAATAAAATGTGTTATCAGTCTTTCTCTACAAAAACCCACAAAAATCTTAGCAAAGATTTCTCCGATTGAAGCTATGAAATATGTTGAAGCCAGAGACCAGAAATGCCATAAAACTTTAAACAAAATTACGCCAAAAAGCCTTGCTGAAAATAGTCTGAGGGTAAATAAAAAGAAAAACAGGATGTCCATAATCTCACTTTCCATAAGTGGGACACTAATTATTGCTATGGCGCTGTTCATTGGTTCCATAAACTTAAAGACTATGATGCTGCAAACCTATCCGCTGAATGAAAACTTCATGATTGGCGTATCATTAGATAATTTTTATGAACGCCTGCCGCAAATAGCAAAGGATAATCCTTTTACGGACGATCTTTTACGGGAAGTGACTCATATTGTCGGCGTTGAAAAAGTAATAAAGGATGAAAGTATCATTGTCCGGGTAAAAGCTCCCATACTCACAGACAGCGATGGAGAACCCATGCGGGAAGTAATAAATTCTATATCGCCTGAACTCCTTGAAAATGTGGGAGAAATTGTAGATGGTAATGTGGATTATACAACTTTGGGAACAGATGGCGTCATATTAAACCAGTTTCGGATTGATAGAAGCAATGTCCCAATGGACTTTAGTGTGGGTGATAAAATTACCTTTGAGATCAATACCGGGGATGGCGTAACCGAAAAAGAATTTTTCGTAAAAGGAATTGCCTATTTTCAGGATGTTGGGCTGTTTTATGTATCTCCTGATACTATTCATGAAGTATCTTCTTATAATTGGACAACACATATTTCAGTTTTCTGTGCGCACGATAATGAGCGGGCAGTGCAAAACAGCCTGCAGGAATTGGTCAACAGGAATACAAATCTCACTCTGAAAGTGTATCTGGACGATTTTTCAATGATCGAAAACTGGATGAATGCAATTATGGGCAGCGTTTACGGTGTTTGTTTATTCCTATTCCTATTTGGTATCCTTAATATGGTAAATATGCTGATTACCAGCATGATCGTGAGAAAGCAGGAGTTTGCACTGCTGCAGGCTGTAGGAATGAGCGGAAAACAGCTGCGGTCGATGCTTTATCAAGAGGGACTTGGCATAAGTCTGAAATCCCTTTTAGTGTCTGTCATTTTAGGTGTCGTTTGTGGTTATGGGCTTTCTTATCTGGGCCGCGACATTCTTTCTTTTAAGTTTATTTCGTTCCATTTTTCTGTGTTCCCTGTTTTGCTGTTTGGTTTATTGATGATTGGGCTTCAAATGGCAATCAGCTATTCCATTTGCAAAACGATTGAGAAAAAGACATTGACTGAGCGGCTGCGATCAGAATAACGCAATTATCAGTGATTTTCTGCTGAAACACGTTTAGCTTAGCGGGGCGGCCCTGGCCGCCCCGCTGTTTTTCTCTGAGAGATATTGATGATGGTATTGATACCATCATCAAGAAAATTACTGTTACCCCCGTCTGAGAATCAGCATGGTAATGTCATCGAACTGCGGCGCTCCCTTGGCAAACAGATCCAGCTCTGCTTTGATGCCGTGCAGGATGCTTTCCAGTTCTTCTCCCTGATGGCTGTTCAGATAGGTCTGCAGCTTTTCCTCTCCATACATCTTCTCATAGATATCGGTGGCCTCCGTCACACCGTCCGTATACAGATACAGGGTATCCCGGCTTTCCAGCTTCAGCTGCGCCTCCCTGTATATAATCCCTTCCATTCCCGCCAGGACAAGGCCGCTGCGCATCTTGAGGTATTCAAAGCTTCCTTCCGCCCTTCCCAGCAGCGGAGGATTGTGCCCCGCATTGGTATAGACAAGCTCCCCTGTGGAAATCGTCAGGATCCCCATCCATGCCGTTACGAACAATCCGGCTTCATTGTTCTCACACAGTGTCTGGTTTACCGCAGTAAATGCCTGCCCGGGGTTTTCCCCCATCTGGACATGATTTTTAATCAGTGTTTTTGTAATGACCATAAAAAGCGCCGCCGGAACACCTTTCCCGGACACATCCGCAATGACGATTGCCAGATGATCCGGATCCACCAGGAAAAAGTCATAGAAATCTCCGCCCACCTCCTTGGCCGGCGTCATGGTGGCATAAATATCGAATTCCGAACGCTCGGGAAACGCCGGGAAAATACAGGGCAGCATTGACGCCTGTATCTGTGTCGCCACCGAAAGCTCCGCCCCGATCCGTTCCTTTTCCGCCGTAATCGCTGTGATATCTTCAATATATCCGTTGATATCCTGTTCCATCTGCTGTAACGCCGTGCACAGGTTTTCCACCTCATCTCCCGTATGGATCTCCAGCTTTTCCAGGGCGGACCGGCCATCTTTCCCGCCGGCCTTCTTTTTGTCCTCCACATAGGACACCGCCGCCGCCGCCAGACTGTTAATGGGTTTTATCACCACGCGGTTTACCAGACCAATAAATAAAAGCACCAGGAGCGTTGTAATAACCAGCATTACCAGACAGATATGGACTAAAAAATCCTGTCTGTCATTCATCACCGCCTCCATGGAAATGTCCGTCATCGCATGGCCCACTACCCTTCCGTCCGCATCTTTTATGGCCACCCCGGCAGAACAAAGCCAGCCGTACTCCTGTGTATCCGTGATATAAGCCGGGAAGCTGGTTTCCGGATGTTTAAACACCTGGTAATTCTGTTCATAAATGATATCCCACTGTCCGGTGGGACAGCCGTTTTCCGAGCTGTCGGCGTCCACCAGATATACCCCTGTCTTACTTTCGTCATCCACATAGGTAATATAAAGTGACAGCACGCCGTTGGCTTCTTTTATTTTCTCCAGAAGCTCCTGCACAGCCAGGTAATCCTGATCCTTCAACGAGTCATACTGACTGAAATATGCCGCCCGATCCTCTTCCTTTCCAAATACAGGCGCGGGATTTTGGGAATAAATAGCATCCACCTCATCCCTGTATGTTCCCACCCAGCCCGGATCTACCAGCCCGGCGGCAGTGCGGGCCACATCAACAGCCAGCATCTGATAATGCTTATCCATGGTTTCGGCATAGATCCGATAGCTGTTTAAAACAGCCGCTGCGGTAAGGACAAGGGCAAGAACCAATATCACCAATATCGATTTTTTTCCAAGAGATACTTTTTTTCTCACATCAACCTCCTAAATCCTGACCACCAGAGTATTAAAGCCCTGATACCGGCGGTAGAAAAATTCCTCTGCCTTCTCCCGGATTACCAGGATTCCCAGGGCATCCGGATTCACCTTTCCATCCCCTCCCAGCCTGCTCGTATACAGGGAAAAGGGATTAAAGGACACCGCATTGTCGCGGATATGCAAAGAGAAAGCGCCACCTGCCTCTGCAACCAGCGTTATCTGGATATAACCGTCCGTTTCTCCAAAGCCGTTCTGCATAATGGCGGCGCAAAGCTCCTCCACCGTCATGGTTACAAAGTAAATTTGTTTTGCCGCAGCCTCCCACCTTTTACAGAAGCTTTCTATTTCCGAAAGCAGGGAAGAAAGCTCCTCATATTTATTATGAATGGTTGCAGTATAAACCCGTCCCTCCTCAGATTCCTCCTGCCTCCCCGCAGTGTATCTGCAGTATCCTGCGAAAATAAGAAGGGTGAGCGCCTCCGTCACCGGATACAGCCACCAGAAGAACCTCCCTCCCCATGCAGAAAAAAGCAGCGTAACCGGAAGCAGCACCGCCGCTCCCCGCAGGATCGTAATCAGGTAGGCTTTCTTCTCTTCCCCGCATGCCTGGTAACAGCCTTCCAGCAAAATACATACTCCCGCCAAAAGGGCGCTCACACAATAGACACGCAGCGCATATGCTCCTGTCTTTAAAGCTTTCGAATCCGTAATCCCGAAAACAAGGCAGATGCTCTGGGGAAAACAGGCTGTCAGCAATGCCACCATGCCTCCCGCCGTCAGCCCCCGGGAGAGCGCCAGCCGCATGGTACACCTTCTGCCGGGACGGTTATGCTCCCCGCAATAGGTGCTTAACAGCGGCTGTGCCGCTTTCACAGCGCCGTCATACAGATAGATAATCAGGAAGGATACGTTTTGGACCACGTCAAACACTGCACCCCCAACGCTTCCCATGCTACGCAGCAAAACACGATTGGCGCACAACAGAAAGACCATGGAAAAAAGATACTGCGAGGAGGAAGCAAAGCCCGCCTTAAAACAACTGAGGCTTCCTTTCGGGTCCGGACAAAACGGCAGAAGGCGGAGGCTGTGGGTTTTCCCGGAAAATCCCGGCAGGTAAACACAAATGGAAATCAGCTGTCCTGCCAGCGTCGCCCAGGCTGCTCCCGCAGCTCCCCCATCCAGAAGCAGGACAAAAACCACATTCAGGACAATATCGCTTAAGTTTCCCACCGTAAAACCAAATCCGGCCAGCTTTTCACTGTCGTCGTTGCGCAGAAAATAGTTCATGATATAAGCGGTAAAAAATAACGGCATTCCCGACAGAATGATCTGTAAATAGGTACGGCTCACCGCAAAAAGCGCTCCGTCCGCTTCGGTTGTCCCCAGCAGTGCAAGAAGCGGCGTCATAAACAGATTGGCTCCGATACTCAGCAGGGCGCTTATCATAAGCGCCGCTGACAGTATCCCCTGAAACCCTCTGATTCCCTCCTCCTTTTTTCCCTTTGCCATCAGGCCGGAAAATCGAATGGCCCCGCCCAGTCCCAGGCCATGCATCAGCACATTCATCACCATAAAGGAAGGAAGCGCCAGGCTGATGGCCGCAAGCCCCGTTACGCCCATACGCTGCCCAACTACAATGCCATCCATCATATCCCCGAAAGCAAGGCCGCATGCGGAGATGATGGCCGGAACGAACTGTTTCCGAAATATTTTTTTCGTAAAGTAATCCTCATGCTTCCGTTCCAATTGCAGCCGCCCTCCCTTCATACATCCGAAGCAGCCCCACAGGCCGCATCCGCTGTTTCATCCGGCGCAGCCCCTCGATCCCCAGATCCTCTTCTCCATTTACCAGTGAATATTTCTCCGGCAGAAAGGAGCAAAGCGCATGCCGTGTATATTCGGCCATACCCGTTATGTAGCAGCTTTGTTTGCCCAGGCTGATATCAAACATATTTTTTCCAATGGGATATCCCGCCATCACCGCCCCCGGCGCTCCGTCAACCCGCACCAGAATTCCTGCCCCCTCCAGCTCTTCCCAATAGGTAAGCATTGTCACGGAGGCGTCCGTATCCCGCAGGCCGTCCAACCCTTCCTCCCGTTCCTTCCATCCCGAAACCAGGGAAAGCGCATCCGCCAGGTTTTCTGCGCCCACAGGCTCCCATTCCAGCAGGTGGCCGGCCGTAAGCCTGTGGATATACTTACGGGCCGCAAGGAACCCCTTCCCATTCATTTCCTGCTGCTCTTTTCTGTCATAAATATATTCATGGTCGGATTCCCGTTCCCTGATTTGGAACTTTCCCGGGAATTCCTGTTCCAGAAATTCCGCGTCCTCCCGGCGCATATAACAAAAAAGCAGTCCCTCACCATCGAGGCGCCTGCAGATAAAATCCCTTACCGCGGTTCTGCCGCCACAGGGGAAAAACCATGCGTTTTCTCCCTGCATCCGACACTTCACGGCAAATAAATTCTCTTCCAGATATACGGACAGCCCCATCTCCTTCTGCCACATAAAAAGGGACGCAAAAGCATGGGAAGCTGTAATATGGCCGTTTTCGTACCGGATTCCTTCTATGGTATCCTTCATGGAAAGAGTGATTGGCATAGTTGGTATGCTCATAGCTTCCTTACCCTCTTGGCAACGATTGTCCCCCCACGTACCGGCAGCCCTTTTTCCCCTCCATACACAGCCGGATATGCCCTTCCTTCCATCACACCATAGATCTCATTCCGGTTTCGATAGATACATTCATAACCATAGAATGCCCGCAGGATGCGATCCGCTCCGGAGACATCCATATCAGGCGTAACCGGATAATCGCTTTCCTCCGGACAGGGCCAGTATTCCCCCTCTCCCTGGGGACGCGCCATTTCATACAGATGACAAAAATCAGACGCCAGCTCCGCCATCATACCGGGAAGCAGCGTCTGTAGTCTGGCCGTCAGGGTCTGCAGGGTGTCCTCCGGCATCACCGGCACTGCCTTCTGCAGCAGAATATCCCCCTCGTCAAAGCCATCCGTCATTTTATGTATGGTTATCCCGCTTTCCCTTAATCCCTCCAGGAGAGTGACCGGCATGGGCCAGGCTCCCCTTCCTTTGGGCAGGAGAGCGGGATGAATATTTACCATGGGCAGCTTTTCATCCACGGGAATACGATAATAATATCCGCAGCAGATAAGCGCGTCGATTCCCGCTTCCTTCCATCGTTTTACATCCTCCCGCGTAATCTTTCCAATGAGAAGGGGTATCGAATGCTCCTTTGCAAAGGCGCAGGTGCGCAGATTAAACTCCGTCTCATTATCCACAGGGCAGCTGACGATTTCGCACACCCGGCAGCCGGCCTTTACAAGCGCCGGCAGTGCCTGATACAGCGTATCAATTCCTACATATACAATCTTCCTGTTCATGATTACCAGATGCTGACCCTTTCTTCCGGTGACTTATACATTCCGTCTCCCGGAACAACACCATATGCTTCATAGAATTCAGGCATGGAAGAAAGAACCGCATTCACTCTTACCTTTCCGGGAGAATGAGTATCGGAAAGCATTAACATTTTCGTAGCATCCGGCGTATACTTTACTGCCCAGATCCATGCATACTGATTATACAGGGCTTTCCTATCCAACCCTTCCGTACAGGCGATTTCCGTTATGGCGGACACGCCTCCCAAATCCGCAATATTCTCTGTCAAGGTCTGCTTTCCGTTCACCTGTAGTCCCGCATTTTTATAACCATTGTAATATTCAACTACCCTTTGTGACAGCTCTTCAAACTTCACAAGATCTTCCTGGGTCCACCAGTTTCTGTAATTCCCTTTAGAATCATACTTGGCTCCGGTGTTATCAAAGGCATGGGTAATCTCATGCCCTATCACCGTACCAATTCCACCCCAATTTACTTCGGCAGACGCATTCTTATCATAAAACGGAGACTGCAGTATTCCTGCCGGAAAATAAATGGCATTTTCACTGGGCATGTAAAATGCATTTACCGTAAAGGCATCGGCTTGTTCCCATTTCTTCCGATCTGTGGGTTCCTCTCTTTTTTCATAGGAATCCTGAATGGAAATTCTGTACAGATTCAATACATTATCAATCAGGTTTCCCCCTTCTGCGGGAGAATAGATACGGACAGCATCCATATAGGAGGGCCATTGATCCGGATATCCCACCTTAACCGTCATGCTGTTAATTTTCTTAACCGCCTCCACTTTTGTGGCATCCTGCATCCAGTCAAGCTTGATAATTCTTTCCCTGTATACGTCCAGCACCTGTTTTACCATGTTTTCCACTTCAATTTTGGATTCCTTATCAAAACAGTTTTCCACATAGACCTGGCTGCAGAAGTCATTCAGCACCGTTTTTACCAGCGAAAGGGAAATCTTTTCCGGTGATTTTGCAGTAACGGTTCCCTCCTGCGCCTGCTGGAAATCCCCCAGCGCATTCTGGGATTCCATATCCGACCAGTCGGAACAGATATAATAGAATATCGTCTTCACATATTCCTTCCAGAGGGAAAGATTTCCATCTGTCATCAGGCTGCCGAAGCTGGCAAGATATTCAGGTTCACCGACAATAATTTTGTCATTTTCCTGCGCCTCATAAAGGCTGCAGAATAAATCCATCGGCAAGCCGCTGCAGTAGATTTCCTTCAGATCCGAAACCTGATAGGCATGATAAAGCTTTTCAGGATCATAATATTCCTGTATTTCATAGGTAGCGGCGGAAAGTGTCCTGCATAGAGTGCAGATCTGATCCGCCAGGGCATCCGCGTCCTCTTTTGTTTTTCCGTTTACCTGATGCAGTGTGGATATAAAGCTCCTGGCCGCCTCCCTGACAGAAAGGCTGTAATCATCCTCACCAAACCAATATTCCTTACTTAAAAAAGCAGTGCCCGCCGACACATAAAGTACCTTTTCATCCACATTCTTCGTATCCACGCCATAGCCTGCCGAAAACAGGGTGCCGATTCCATAGGTTCTGTCCAGTTTCATGGCAACTGAAAGCAGCTCCTTCATGTTCTGCGCACGGTCCACGTCGGCTAAAAATTTGTTTCCAACCGAACCATAACGATAAGCGTTTCTCGTATCCGCATCCATAGCACACAGATAGAGCGCGCCCAGCTGATATTCCTTGCTGGTTTTATCATAGGCATCTATATTATCTGCACAATTTATAATATAGTCTTTTAGCTCCTCATCCACCTTATCTCTCAACTGATAAAACCAGCCGGTTCCCGATGCATCATCATCAATTTTCATCCCGGCAATTAATTTTGCATCCACCGCTTCATAGAAATCCTCCCTGGCCTGACCAGGATCGACGCTTTGGGGAGCAGCATCCGCAGTCAGCGGAGTCAGAAGCATTCCAAAACTTAGGACTATGGCCATCAGCCATGAGAATACCCTGTTTTTATTCATACTTTGAACCTCATTTCTCTTTCTGTGTTTCTATTCGTATTATGTGACTGCTTCATTACTTCATGGTCACTGTTTGTTTTATATCAGTCTCCCGCTTTTCTTTTCCGGATCAACAATAGCCCGTACCCGTAAAGGATTGATAGGATGATCTGTCATTAAATTTACTATCCACCGCGCGATACGCTCCAGTACGTTGGGTTTCTTATATATATTCTGTAAATAATCATCCACATCCACATAAGGATATAAATGACGTCCCACCGTCAGCATCGCCATACATCTGATTCCCACATCCTCGGTAAGCACCTGGGCCACCCTGTCTGCGGAATATTCCTGGGACCGGCTGTACATCGGCCCCACCAGCGGTATTATTCTGGCGAAAAATATGCTGAAATTATGTAACAGGGTTGGATGGTTAAAATATTGATGCCCAAACTCATGAGCCATAGTAAAATAGACTACGTCAAAATCTTTATTTTCCATATATGCAATGTCGACAATTTCCGCATTCAACTGTATATATCTTCTTCCCAGAACCCATGATGCAAAAGCATTGAGTATCCCGTTTTGCTGAGTTATGTAGACCTCCGGGACTTTTTTCAGACCCAGCAGTCTGGCAAACTCCACGCTTTTTTCATAAATTTCAGGAAAATTCTTATTCGTTACTTTAACCGAATAAGATAGCTCTTTTGCATAAGCCTGATATAATACGCATAAAAAAAGCACAATTATATAAGCTATCATCAAAAAGGCAAATCCTTTATCCAGTCCCTCTAACAAGTCGGCAATGTCAGTATCCTCCACTACTTCTGAAAAATCATCCATATTGTCCACTACGATAGTTACTATTATAATGCCCAGCCAAATTATACTATTGATAGCAAACATCACCCAGTAAATGGGTCTTTCTCCCTTATGTCTGACCTTGCGGATTTCCCTGCGGACTTCATTTGTTGTACGTTCCATATCTTCCCCCTTCTGCTGTACCTTGACAGCTCTGTTACTACGCTTCGATTTTCATGATATCAGTAAATCCCGTGGCTTCAAAAACCTCTGCAATTATCTGGTTGGGATGGCGTACCACCATGCTCCCCTTCCGTGAATTCATCAGCTTCTGAGTCATAAGAATCACCCGCAGCCCAGCGCTGGAAATGTAATCCAGATCCTTAAAATCAAAAATAACCTCGCTGAGCTCCTCTGTAGCGGTAGCCTTCACCGCTTCCGTCAGCTCCGGGGCCGTATTAGTATCCAGCCTCCCTGTCAGCTTAAATTCCATACTTCCACCGTTTTTCACCTTAGTAATCTCCATTTTGCTTCCCTTCCGCGCTCTTAAACGCCTGTTACTATAATTATGCTGACAATCTTAAACCTCCTGTTTTTTCTTATCATGGACTGCCGCTTCTTTGCTCCTGTCAGATTGTTTTTTTCAGCGTCAGAATGTTCTGGCCGCCTTTATAAGCATAGGAAATCTGATCCATGGACTTTTTTACGAGTAAAATGCCCAGCCCTCCGATTTTTCTTTCCCCGGCCGGCAGGGTGGTGTCCGCCTCAGATACAGCAAGGGGATCAAAGGGACGCCCGTTATCCAAAAACTCCAGTATCACCTGAAGAGGATTCCCCTCCACGCTGCAGATGATGGTCGCTTTCCCAATCCCCGGTTTATATGCGTAGTGCGCAATATTTACATATATTTCTTCCGCTGCCATGGAAATCTGCATCATAGCCTTTACCGGACAGCCGCTTGCTTCCAGCTCCTGTTCTATAAAACTCTGTACCTTTTCCAGATTTTCCAGCGTAGCATCCACAGTAATTGATTTCATCTCTTCATTTCCCCTGCTTCTTAATAGTCTCTATAGCTTTACAATTAAATTATTCAGACCAATCGTATTTCTGTAATCCGTACCTACAGAGATTCTCTTCACCAAACGAATACCTATATTCTTGCATGGATCCGCATCCTCCTGAAGCTTTTCCAGCGGATTGAAGGGTATGCCGTCATCCCGTATCCTGAAAATCAGCTGTTCTTTCTTAATCAGTACTCTGATATCAATAAAATGTTTTTTTCCATCAGTAAATGCATGCTGCACCACATTCCCGGTCATTTCTTCTATGCACAGAGAAAGATGATGCGTTCTTCTTTTATCAATCCCTTGCTTCCTGCAGAATCTACCAATATTTTCAGAAAGAATAATCACCTTATCCATATCATTTTCCAGTGAAAGTGAAAGCTGCTGTTCCTCCGGTACGCCAAAATCCTCCGGCAGAAGAAGGAAATCCTCCAGGGAACGGGGGAAATGTCTCTTCTTCCATGCAACCACACCGGTTAATGCCATTAGCATGGCTCCTTCTCCCAGCAAAAATGAAATCCAAACGCCATCCGTTCCAAACACAGGTGATAAAATACCTATAAACAACATCATAAAGAAAAAGTTATCCCCCACGCACATGAAGTTGGCCATAGGCAGATTCCCGGCACTCTGGTAATAATTCAGGAAAACCAGATTAACGGTATACAAAGGGAGGCTCAAAAGGAACCAGAACATAACCCTCACAGCCATAGAGGCCGCCTCAGGATTATCCCTGCCAAACATCATCACCAGAGGCTTTAAAAACAACAAGCTGGCGGCACAGACAATCACCGTAAGCAGCACTCCCGTTTTTATTGATACTCTGACGGAATCCTCCAGGGTCCTCTTGTCTTCTTCTCCGTAAAAAATTCCGCTGATCAGCAGCGTAGTCGCTCCTATCCCTGTACAGATGGAACCAAGAATGGAGTTCAGGCTGTTCTGTATAGAGAATGCAGTCAGCGCAACATCTCCGGTCAAAAGCATGAGCACATGATTGGTCAGCGCCGTCCTTGCTGTAATGCAGATTTTATTCAACGCATTGGGAAAGCCTGTTTTTCCAATAGTACATAGTTCTCTGAACGGATTTTTCACCCTGACAAAACGAAGAGAATTGACGGGCTTGAAAAAATGGATGAGACATATGAAAACCGCTGCAAAATAGCTGATGGAAGTGGCCATTGCCATTCCGAACATGCCCAGATGGAAGAAAAGTACGTTACAAAAATCCAGAGTGATGTTAATAACCGTCATCACAATAATACTGTAAAGCCCCAGCCTGGGAGAACCATCCGTTTTGGTAAAAGCCATCAGCACCTGAGAAATAATGATAGGTAAGGCTCCCGCTCCCAGCCCCCGGATATAAGCGGCGGCCAGAGGCAGGATTTCTCCTTCCGCTCCCAGGAATCCGGCGGCGGTTTCCGGGAAAATAAGGCAGGCAGCTGCGCAAATCAGGGCCGCAGCCCCGGCACAGATAACCGCAATGGTAAATACTTCATTTACCTTTCCCGGCTGATCCCTTCCGATATATTTACCGCACAGACTGATGCTTCCATTGCTGAAAACACCAGCCACTGCCGAAAAAAGAATAAACAAGGGACTGACGATTCCGAAAGCCGCCATGGATGCCGAACCCAGGAAATTGCCAATCACAATCCCGTCTACCATCATACCTATCGTAGCCGCCGCCATCGCGGCAATGGAAATGGAGAGGTATTTTCTGAAAACCTTTTTCGTTATGTAATCACTGGTCATGTCCTATTTTCTGTTCCTTCCTGGTCCAGCATATCCAAAAGTCCTGTCATGGCTATCACTTCCCCGACATCCTCATTTACTCCTGAAAGAGAAAGCTTTGCAAAGTTTTTATATGCCTTCAGCAATACTCTGATTCCCGCACTGCTTATATAAACAAGCTCCGTGCAGTCCAGCTTCAACCTTTGCGTCCCATTTTCCTTCAGCTGCATAATCTTTTTTTCCGTTTCCGGAGCTGTCAGAGCATCCAGACGCCCCTCCAGATAAACGATGGCTTCCGCCCCTTCTCTGCTTTCTTTCCAGTGCTGTTGCGAATCCGTTTCTCCCGAGGCAAACCCCGCCTTGAATGCTCCTGCCTGCCTCATTATCATATCGAAGCCATCCAGCACATTTTCCTGCATCAGCGGGAAGATTACAAATTGCCTGGCCTTCTCCAGATCTGATACGATCCCGCTGCTGCGTATCCTGGATAACGACACTGCCATAATGCTTGTCCGGTACTCTATGAACAGCTCAAGAAGCTGCCAATGCTCTTCGGGAAGCTTCAGATGCAGCTCATAGCCGGTTCTGAAATAAGGAAGGATATCCTCATTCAGCGCATCTCTCCTGCATTTTTCCATATGGTATCCATTCATAAGCCAGGTGATGCAGGCAGAGGCAATATCATACATAAAATAACCATAATTACATTCGTCAAAATCAAAAATCCAGATATTATTTCCGTCCACAAAATAATTATTGGAATGAAAATCTCCGTGTATCATCCCAAACCAGCGCGGGTCCTCAGGAACCGCCTTCACTTTTTCATAAATTCCGTCGATCCGCTCCATCAGATCAGCCGGAAGATTTTCCCTTGCATATGCAAAAGACGGCGCCTGCTTTTCATACCATTTTTTTCTTTTATAACTAATCCCTGCTTTTGCGCTGTCGGCGCCGGCAGCATGGATACGTCCCAGCAGATCTCCCACGGCAATGAAATGCATGGCATCCAGATCTGTAATCTCCCGTACCGCTCCCCTTGCTGTCCGGAACATGGCCGCCCGATAATGAACACCATCGATCTCAAATTCCTCTACAATATGATTTTTCAGGGAAGGAAAGGGTTCACATACAGTTTCGCTGAACTGTTTGAGATCATCCACCCACAGCACCTCACTCATCGTTTCTTCCCTTGTTTTCACGGAGCCGATGCTGACACGGATCATATGCGGCTCTCCCGGAAAAATAAATGCATAATTCTGTGTTGAAAAGAAACATTTTGCCTTATTGATATCCAAACCGTAACATTTCAGCAGTTCTTCTCTGAGTACCTGTAATTCTTTTTCCAATTTATTTTACTCCTTATATTCCAAAAGCTGATTTTATTGGATTTGCAAGCTCCCCGGCAATGTCTGCAACGTCTGCTTCAAATATAAAATAATCGCATTCTGCATGGACATCGTTCATAACGTAAATTGCAACGCCCGTATCTGTTAAAAAATAATTATAAATTTCATCTGTTCCAAGCACATAATCTTTAAATGCCTGTTCTGCCTTGGCTGCCAGTTCATCAGGCACATCGTCACTCGGCAGAGTCAGCTTAAACATTTGGATCTGCTCCTGTGTAAAAGGGACCGCATTCAGAGCGCCAACCGGCTCTCCGGTCGTAACATCAAATGTCTGCGCACTTACCTCATTGACAGAATATGCCGCACCCTCGGCTGTCACATTTAAATATCGCTGTACACTGAGAAGTTTTTCCCCTACAAAGGCATATGTCGCCGTACCGTAATATTCGGTCCTATCAGCTTCGCTGTCCACACCGTTGGTCCACTGCCACAAGTAAAACTCCATAATGTTCTCATTGAGTTTTCCCTGAATAATATCATATAGATCTGCAACCTGGATATACTCTACCTCTACATGATCAGCAGTATAAGTTTCCAGATTAAATTTAACATTATCATAATCATCTTCTATAGCAGACCCCAATGTCTCAGATTCATTTTGCCCCTCCGCCGGGATGCTTGTTTCCACCGGCGCTGCAGGCTCGGAGATATCCGCCTCTGTTTCAGAATGCGTATAGGCAGCGGAAGTTTCCCTTTTTGTATTTTCCCCGGAGCAAGCCGGCAATACCGCGCAAACACAGAAAGCCATAAGGATTGTCATCAGTGTTTTCCGGTTTCGCACATTCTTCATTTAAACATTCCCTCCATAAGTGGTATTTTTACCAAATGATCAATCTGTCCTCGGGGGCCAAATACATGCCGTCTGATTCCGTTACGCCAAAAGCCTTATAAAATTCATCAAACTGCTGCACCGGCACATTGGTTCTTTGATAATCGAGCGGATGCGGATCCCCTTGAATTTGGCTCAATTCAACACTATAGAGGGAAACAGAAGTATTCATTTTAGCGTAATATTCAAAAAATTTGGCATAATCAAAGTTTTCTTCTTTCTCAGCCATCTTAAGCGCACATTGTAAGCCTGTCATGTCCGCAATCATTTCACTGTCTATGTTGCTTCCATTCGCATAATAATCATCCATAATCAATATACCGTCCAGGTACTGGTCCATCTTCTTTACTCTTTCGTTGAATCCGGCAAAATCTTCCTCCGGCCACCAGTTATTCAGATTTCCTTCCAAATCATACTGGGAACCATTGCTGTCAAACGCATGGGAGATTTCGTGACCAATCCAAAATGCACCGAGAGACGCATACAGTTCCTCAACAGGCATATCGGAATAATAAAAAGGACTTCCCATCATCCCTACAATCATATTTATGGAATTATCCGAATTACTGTAAAAAGCATTGCACTCCAGCACACATAAGTCGTCGGCCCACATTTCTTTATCAGGGGCAGTTCCCAGTAGATTTATCGCCAGATCCATATTATATTTTCCGATTTTTTTCAGAGCCTCATAATAAGAGAGTCCGTCAATATCAAGCCCGGAATAATCCTGCCATTTATCCGGCCAGCCCACATGGACTGCCATGGAATCCAGTTTTTTAAGCGCATAAGCTATTGTTTCCGGTGTTGCCCAGTCATTTCCCGACAAAATCTCATGATAAGTATCGATTACCCTATAACACATATCCTCAACCCGCTGACGATCCTCCTCAGAGCTGTACATCTTAATATATTCCTTAGACAGGGAATCCGGCAGAATACTTTTTACAAGGGAAAAGGCTTTTTCCTCCAGAGGCCTGTCTCCTGATGAGCCGTAATATTGATTGCTCAGTTTCGTCACGGTCTGCATCGTATCTTCATCAAGTGCGCTGCTTTGATTCAAAACAAATCTTACCAGAATATAATTTTTGAGCATTGTTGCATTCTCTTCTGTAAATATCCCGTCAAGGCAGCGGATATAATCCGGATCTGTGACAATATATCCGCCATCATAGCCGAGTTCATTCGCTTCTAATACTTCTTTCAGCGGATATGTATTTACCAGTTCCGTTAGTTCTTCCAATGTCATTACATTATTGATTCTCTCCATAAAATCCGAACGCATGCTTTCCTCGTCCGTATAGATATGAGGGGCCAGTTTCCGCTCCAATTCAATGGCATCCTGAAAACATGTAAGCGCATTCTCTCTGTCCATGCCAAGGCGATCCATCATGTATATGAAAAGCTCCTCATTGAAATCATGAAGCAGTGTCCCGTATTCATTCTCCTCCAGATAATTCGCTGAATCGCTCATGATAAGGCCCGGGGAAGAAATCCATACATAATATGAGTCTGCATCAGAAATACCGGTGCCGATGCTGACCCCCATCAGATTTTCCACTTCATATTTGAGATCGGGCTCCAAATACAGCGCCTTAATATCGTCCAGGCTTTCTGCTGCAAGAATTTTCTCTACGCTTCCCTTAATCGGGTCATATCCGGCCTTATTTCTTGCATCCACATCCATATACAGATCAAACATTCCCTGTACCAGCTTGGCATCATGGCCAGGCAAATCATTTCCGTCGAGCATCTTTATCGCTTTTTCCATGGTGTCCTTTGCAACCGCAGAATAATTTGACCAACTATAATAACCATCGGGAAGTTTTGTATCCAATATCCAGTCTTTATTGACAAACAAATGAAAATCCTGCTTCGGGTCTGTTGGAGTATCTTTGGTTACATTTCCAATCAGGCAGGAATTCAGCCATGGAGTTCCATTCGCATGGCTGCCCTCCTCTGCAGTCTCATCCATCACTTGGGCTTCTTCTGATGCAGCCTCTGAGTTTTGCACCGCTGCAGACACTTCCGTATCTGTTGCTGCTTCGCTGCCCGCAACAGCGGCAGTATCCGTATGTGCCGCTCCGCAACCTGCAAGACTACTGATTAGTATGGACAGTACCAATATACCTGTTACTACTTTCCTTTTCATATTTGCGCTCCAATCTTTTTTGTTCTTTGTCCGTATTCTCCATCATGAAACCCAAAAAGCTCTTTCAGATTTTCACCTCCTATTATGTGAATCGTTCTTTTATTAAGCAACACACCTTCCGAAAACTATACTTTTTATTCCGAAATCAATTCACAAAAAAGCAAAACTGAAGCCTTGTAGATGTTACCTTCTTGTAAAAAGCGCACTGTACCATGATATTTATCCGCCACAGCCTTAACCGAATTCTGCCCGATACCGCAAGCCTGCCTGCCCCCTTTTCTGTCATATAATTTTTCTTCTACGGAGTTATCCACGGTTAATATCAGCTTGTTATTCTCAATACCGCATCTGGCAAAAATAAAGCGCCTGCCGCCGGACTGTCCTATGACACTGTGTACCGCGTTCTCAAATAAATTACCGAATACAATCGTCAAATCCGTATCTTTAATGCCTGTATCTGCAGGAAGCTCCAGCTTTACATCCACCTCAGCCCCTGCTTCCTTTGCCTGCTGAAGATAATACCTCACCAACACATCCACTGTGTAATTGCCGCATACCTGAAGTTCATTCTCAGAGGGAAGATTTTGTCTGTATTCCGCCAGATAGGCTGCAAGACCATTCATATCATTCTGCTCTATAAAAGATGTCATCGCTGTCAGATGATGACGCAGGTCATGCCTTAATGCCCGTGATGTTTCGATACTCTGTGTAAGCTGCAGGTAGCTTTGGGCCTGCACTTCCATTTGCTGTTCCATCGCCGCTACGCTGGTTTCCAGACGAATACGGCGGGCCGCATTTAAAACCAAACGCACATTAATAAAATAAGTCACAAGTCCCGCAGCGGTAATTAATAAAAATATACTGATTGCCTGTTCCTGGGGAATTGCCGTATTATTTCCCATATCGTTAAAAATTACCGTCACAATAAATATCAATATCGGTGAAATACACAAAAGCCAGAAATCACGGTTGCGCAGCTCCTCCATGGCTTCCCTGAGCTGATGCACAAAAAAATACCATATGGCGGGCATAAGCACTGCTGTTATCAAAAGAATTACAAGACTGTAAGCAAGATTACTTTGTAAACTAATCCGTTCTCCGGGATAAAAAGGCCTCAACAAAATAGCCGCTGTATAATTTATAGCTGTGGATACCGCCTGTACCAGAAGAAATATGTATAATATTTTAATCGGGGCCACCCTGAACCCCCATAGAAACAAGCCGAACATAACTGCATATAATATGAGAAACACAATACTGCTGTGACAAATATAATTTTCATTATGCAGCTGAAAAAAGAAATTGCATAAAAAGAAGAAAATACTGACTGTTGAGATCACAAAGACCATCACGGCACGGCTGACTCTTCTTTGAGGATAAAAAGGAACACAGCATATTACAAACCAGGGTACCGTACAAATAAATCGGCCAATACTCAGTAACACCGCCCCTTGCATATCAATCCCTCCTCCGCATTTTCTCAAACAAATAGCTTTCATAATTCTCACGCATCCGGGCCCGTTCTGCCTGACGCATAGGAATCTCTGCATCATCTATTGTATAGAAAAAGTTTTTATCAACTCTATTTACCAAATCCATATTAATCAGGAAGCTGCGGTGACAGCGTAGAAATCGTGGGTCACTCAGAAGCTGCTGCAATTCATCCAAATGAATATAACTTCTCACATCTTCTGTCTTCAGATGCAGCCAACATACTTTATCATTTGACTCTGCCCAAATCAATTCTGAGAGAAGAATCTTCCTCTTTTCTCTGTTTACCATAATTTCAATATAACATTCTGCCTTTCCCACCTGCTTAATGCAACGTTCCAGCGCTGTCCTGACATCCATTTTTTTGTATGGTTTTACAAGATAATGTACAGCCCCCACTTCAAAGCCCTCCGCGAAATAATCCCTGCTGGAAGTGACAAATACAATTGCCGCTTCTGTTCCCCTGGCACGCAGGGCTCTGGCTGTATCCACGCCGTTGGTTTTAACCATGAATATATCCAGGAAATAAATCTGAAAAGATAACTTCTGAGCCGCCGCAAGTAATGCTTCTCCGCTTTCATAGGATAAAATCTCCGCACAAATTCTGAGTCTCTCCAATTCTGTATTCAGATATTCAAGTAATAACTGCCTGTCATTTTTCTGGTCTTCACAAACTGCAATGAGCACAATGCATCCTCCATTTCTTTTCCTCTTCTTTCAATGACATATTTTCAAGATTCATGGTTTCAAATTATTGGTAATGGTGTTTCTCTCTCTCAGTTCAGCCCACCTTCAAATTAGTACCACATATGTACAAAAGCTTTCTGCCCTTAATTGTATTAAATATGTATTTAATTTTAATTAATGGACACTTTTTCTTAGTTATTATGCACTTAATACAATTTTTAATCAACTAAATTGGCGAAAACAATATACTTAATGTCGAAATCTATTAACTTATCTTTTAAGAAAAAAATTAAATTCAGCACTTTCATATTGTTCTCTATTGTTCTTAAAAAACGGCCTAAAATCAGTCCGCTTCCATGAACTCAGATACAACCTGAACAAGTGCTTTAAGCCCCCGGCATAAGCATAAAAGATATCAAGAAATGGCTGGGGCACAGCTATTCTCTTCCCTGAATATTTATACTCACTTAGATTATAGAAATAAGGTTTCCAGCACAAATGCAATTATAGGGATTCTTCCTGTAAGAAATGAAAAAGGACCCTTTCCAGCGGCAGACTGAAGAAAGAGTCCCTTCATAAAATAGTACGGGTAGCCGGACTTGAACCGGCACAGTATCGCTACCGAGGGATTTTAACTCCGATGGAAAAACACGAACAATATATGTTGGCAGCATAAAACTGCCACCAGTTTTCGTCTGGTGGCAGAAATAATTTTTTGTCTTTGTCTACTTGACGGGAAACAGTTCATTTTGCAGCATACGGGCAAATTTCATATAATCATCCAGCGTAGAGACAAGCCCTGCTCCGCCGGATGCAAAAGCAGGTTCACGGGACATATCGTTGCGGATGCCCAGATGGCTGCCTGTATACCTTACCAGCTTCCTTTGCCCGTCCTGTGTCCTTATACTTTCATACACGTTCGTAAGTCTGTGTTGTTTTTCCTGAGGTATCCAAAACGCCGTATCCTCCATCCCCAGCGGTTCCAGAATCTCTTTTGCATACATAAATTATACATACAGTATTGCTTAAAAAAAATATCCGTTTCTTGCATTATCTGCTCATTTCTGACTATATACTGCTGTCCGGGGTATCACAGGAGATGCCGCATATTTGGCGGTCAGCTTTTCCTGCCTGTCATAAATGCCTGGTGCATTACTTTTTATCCCAATGGTTGGCCCTTTTGTCTTTTTTGTTCTAAAAGAGGCCAATTCTGGAAAATACTTCCTGGTAGGCCTCCTCTGCTCCGCCCATATCCCGCCTGAAACGGTCCTTATCCAGCTTTTCTTTGGTTTTACTGTCCCACAGCCTGCAGGTGTCTGGGGAAATTTCATCCGCAAGAAGGATCTTGCCATCAAATCTTCCAAATTCCAGCTTGAAATCAATTAGCTCAATGCCTGCGGCCGCAAAGAAATTTCGCAGCACCTCATTGACCGCAAAAGCAGTCTCCGTAATTTTTTCGATTTCCTCTTCGGTAGCCAGATTCAACGCCAGCGCATACCAGTGATTGATAAATGGATCCCCCAGTGCATCATTTTTATAGGAAAATTCCACTGTTGGGCATTTTAATGTTCTGCCCTCTTCAATGCCCATGCGTTTTGCGAAGCTGCCGGCGCCCACATTGCGGACAATAACCTCCAAAGGTACGATTTCCACTTTTTTCACAAGAGTTTCCCTGTCATTCAGCTCCTTTACAAAATGAGTGTGAATCCCGTTTTTCTCCAGCAGTTCAAACAGGAGATTGCTCATTCGGTTGTTAATGGAACCTTTTCCGTCAATCGTCCCTTTCTTCTGTCCGTTAAAGGCGGTAGCATCATCCTTGTAGCTGACAATCACCATGTTTGGGTCATCAGTTGCGAAAACCTTTTTTGCTTTTCCTTCATATAACTGTTCTCTCTTTTCCATGACTGTCTCCTGTTCTGATTTGTACATTTTATATTGTTCCTTAAAGGCCTGTATAGCCCATCAGAGATTCGTCGATCCGGGCAGCGGCTTCTGTACCTTCTGCGATAGCCCAGACCACCAGGGACTGTCCTCTGTGCATATCGCCTGCCGTAAAAATTCTGGTGTTTTCGGTACAATAAGAACCGGGAGCTGTCTCCACATTCGTCCTCCCGTCTAATTTGACACCAAAAGTTTCTGCACTGTAACTCTCGCTGCCCAAAAAACCTGCTGCAATGAGCACAAGATCTGCAGGAATTTCTTTTTCGGTTCCGGGGACGGGCTCCATGCGCATCCGGCCCGTCTTTTCGTCACGTACGGGCGCCAGCTGTACTGTTTTGGCACTGCATATATCTCCCTTTTTATTTTTCAGGAATTCGGTAACCGTAGTCTGATAAATTCTTGGGTCATGGCCAAATCGGTCAATCGCTTCTTCCTGCCCGTAATCAGTCTTTAACACCTTTGGCCATTCCGGCCAGGGATTGTTGGCCATCCGCCCTGCGGGTGCTTTCGGCATCATTTCCAGCTGAGCCACACTGGCGGCGCCCAGTCGGATAACGGTTCCCACACAGTCGTTTCCTGTGTCGCCGCCGCCGATCACCAGCACCTTTTTCCCTCTGGCAAGGTAATAGGGTATTTCTTTAAAATTGCTGTCCAGCAGCGTTTTGGTCACATTTTTGAGAAAGTCCACCGCAAAATAAATTCCTTTTGCATCTCTGCCAGGCACTTCAATATCTCTCGGGTTTGATGCACCTCCGGCCAGAAGGATGCGGTCATATTTTTTGAGCAGCTCCTTTCCGGGGAGGTTCCTTCCCACATCCACTCCGCATTCAAAACGGACGCCTGCTTCCTCCATGAGACGAATGCGTCTGTCTATGATACCTTTTTCCAGCTTCATATTAGGAATGCCATAGCGAAGCAGCCCACCTGGACGGTCGCTTCTTTCATATACCGTCACGCTGTGGCCGCGGCGGTTTAAAAGTAAAGCTGCCGCCAGTCCTGCCGGTCCGCTGCCGATAACCGCTACGGTCTTTCCTGTGCGCACACGGGGAGAGTCAGCCTTTACCAGTCCTTTCGAGAAGGCATACTCGATTACAGCTTTTTCATTTTCCTTTGTAGATACCGGTTCACCGTGCAGACCGCAGGTACAAGCCGCTTCACACAAAGCCGGGCAGACCCTGGAGGTGAATTCCGGGAAGCAATGGGTTTTTGACAGTCTGATATAGGCCTGCTCCCAGTTGCCGCGATATACCAGGTCGTTGATTTCCGGTACCAGGTTATGCAGCGGACAGCCTGATGCCATGCCGGCGATCATCACTCCCGCCTGACAGAAGGGCACGCCACATTCCATGCATCTTGCTCCCTGAAGGCGCTGTTGTTCTTCGGAAAGGGTGCCATGGAAGTCTCTGAAATTTTTAATTCTTTCGCCCGGAGCTGACACCGGTCCCGTTTTCCGTTCATATTCCAAAAAACCCGTCGATTTTCCCATTCTTTTTCCTCACTTTCTACTGACGCCCGCATAGAATGCTTCTATCTGTGCCTCCTGTCTGCTCATGCCCTGTTCTTCAAACTGGGAAGACAACTGAATCAGATGCTTGTAATCCGCAGGAATGATTTTTTTAAAGGCAGGCAGATATTGTACAAAATGTGCCAGAATTTCTTTCCCTTTTCGGGAATTGGTGTGGGCCACATGGGCTTCGATCATGGCCCGCAGCTCTTCCTGGTCATATTTAGTTTCCACCTTTTCCATGAGCACCATTTCTTTATTCAGATTTTTATACAGACAATTTCCCTCATCCAGCACATAGGCGATGCCGCCGCTCATGCCGGCCGCAAAGTTTTTACCGGTGGGTCCAAGCACCGCCGTCCGGCCTCCGGTCATATATTCACATCCGTGCTCACCCACGCCTTCCACAACCGCTGTTGCGCCGGAATTTCTCACACAGAAGCGTTCGCCTGCCATGCCGGCGATATAGGCTTCCCCTCCGGTGGCCCCGTAGAGAGCGACATTGCCTATAATGACATTTTCTTCCGGCACAAAGTTTGCTTCCGGTGGCGCATAAACCGCCAGTTTTCCGCCGGAGAGGCCTTTGCCGAAATAATCGTTGCTGTCGCCGCACAAAGACAAGGTGATCCCTTTGGGCAGAAATGCGCCGAAGCTTTGTCCGCCCGCTCCCTGACAGAGTATGGTAATGGTATCCTCCGGCAATCCGGAAGGATGATGCCGTGTCACCTCAGCCCCCAGCAGGGTTCCGAAGGTGCGGTCGGTGTTGGTCAGCTTTACCTGATAGCTGCTCTTTTTCCCCTGAACCACCGACTCCAGAATTTCTTTGTTTTTCAGAAGCTCTGCTTCATCCTTTGTCTGCTCAAGCTGAAAATGATAGGCACAGTTCGGATCAAATACACAGTTCTTCCTTTCTCCTTCGTTCATTCCCTGCAGAATAAGGCTTAAATCCACCTTCGCTGCCTGTCCTGTCAGGAAATCCTTTTTCTTTAACAGATCTGTACGGCCTACCATTTCATCCACGGTGCGCACGCCCAGCTTCGCCATATATTCCCGCAGTTGCTGCGCAATAAAGAGCATAAAATTCATCACATACTCTGGTTTTCCAGTAAACCGTTTGCGAAGTTCCGGATTTTGGGTGGCAATACCCATAGGGCATGTATCCAGATTGCAGACCCGCATCATCACACAGCCGAGCGTCACCAGGGGAGCCGTAGCAAAACCGAATTCCTCTGCGCCCAGAAGGGCTGCTATGGCCACGTCACGGCCGCTCATGAGCTTACCGTCTGTTTCAATGACCACCCGATTACGGAGCCCGTTGCGCAAGAGTGTCTGGTGTGTTTCCGCAAGCCCCAGCTCCCAGGGCAGTCCCGCATTGTGGATGGAACTTACCGGCGCGGCCCCGGTGCCGCCGTCATACCCGGAAATCAGGATAACCTGGGCCCCCGCTTTTGCGACCCCTGCCGCCACCGTGCCAACGCCTGCCTCAGACACCAGTTTTACAGATATACGGGCATATTTATTGGCGTTTTTCAGATCATAAATCAGCTGCGCCAGATCCTCAATGGAATAGATATCGTGATGCGGCGGCGGAGAAATCAGGCTTACGCCAGGCGTGGAATGACGGGTTCTGGCAATCCACGGGTATACCTTTTTGGCGGGAAGATGGCCGCCTTCACCAGGTTTTGCCCCCTGCGCCATCTTAATCTGAATTTCCCTGGCGCTCACCAGATACCGGCTGGTTACGCCAAAGCGCCCGCTGGCAACCTGTTTGATGGCAGAGCTTCTGTCGTGATCGGTTCCGGCAGATTCCAGACGTTCCTCACTCTCTCCGCCCTCTCCGCTGTTAGACTTGCCGTGGAGCCGGTTCATGGCAACCGCCAGCGCCTCATGGGCTTCCTCAGAAATGGAACCGTAAGACATGGCGCCTGTCTTGAAACGCTTTACAATGGATTCCACACTTTCCACCTCTTCTATGGATATCCCCGTCTGCGGATACCGAAAATCCATGAGGCTGCGTAAATATCCGGTATTTTCCTCATCCACCAGCTTTGTATAGGCACAGAATTTTTCATAGCTGCCCTCTTTTGTGGACTGCTGCAGCAGGTGGATGGTGCGGGGATTATAGCGATGTTCTTCCCCCTGGCTCCGCATTTTGTGCCGTCCCATGGAAGAAAGGGTCAAATCCGTATCCAGCCCCAGAGGATCAAAGGCTTTGGAATGCTGTTCATCGGTCTGGGCCGCAATATCCTGCAGAGTGATGCCGCCCACCCTGCTCACCGTCTGGGTAAAATACCGGTCAATGACTTCACTGGAAATTCCGATGGCCTCAAAAATCTGGCTTCCCTGGTAAGACTGGATGGTGGAAATCCCCATTTTGGAGGCAATTTTTACAATGCCCTGTAAAATAGCTCTGTCATAATCTTCCACAGCGGCATAATAGTCCTTATTTAAAAAACCCTCTTCCACCAGTTCCGCGATGGTGGAATGAGCCAGATAAGGATTGACCGCACAGGCCCCATAGCCTAAAAGGGCTGCAAAATCGTGTACTTCTCTGGGTTCCCCTGATTCCAGGATGAGGGAAAGCGCTGTGCATTTTTTCGTTTTTACAAGATGCTTGTGTACCGCAGAAACGGCCAGCAGGGAGGGGATTGCCACATGGTTTTCATCCACGCCCCGGTCAGAAAGGATCAGGATATTGGCTCCTTCCCGGTAAGCCTTATCCACTTCCACAAACAGATGCTCCAACACCCTGTCTATGGGAGTGCTTTTATAGAAAATAATTGGGACACAGGCCACCTGAAAGCCGGGTTTTGTCATCTCTTTTATTTTTAGAAGATCCAGATCCGATAAAATTGGATTATTGATTTTAAGCACCTGGCAGTTCTCCGGTTTTTCTTCCAGCAGGCTGCCGTTCTTCCCCACATATACTGTGGTGGAGGTTACAATTTTTTCCCGCACCGCATCAATGGGCGGATTCGTCACCTGTGCGAAAAGCTGCTTGAAATAATAAAACAGGGGCTGATATTCTTTCGACAGGACGGCCAGAGGGGTATCCACACCCATGGCGCCAATTTGCTCCGTGCCGTTTAAAGCCATGGCGCAGATGCCTTCCCGGTATTCTTCATAGGTATAACCGAAGGACTTCTGCAGTCTTGCGCGTTCCTCTTTTGTGTAGGAGGGAATTTTCTCATTCGGAATTTTCAATTCCTGCAAGGTAACCAGATTGCTGTCCAGCCATTCCCCGTAAGGTTCCTTTTTTGCATAATATTCCTTTATTTCCTCATCACTTACCACCATGCCCCTCTGCGTGTCCACAAGAAGCATCTTCCCCGGATGCAGGCGTTCCTTTTTGAGAATGTTTTCCGCCGGAATATCCAGCACCCCAACCTCTGAGGAAAGAATCAGCCGGTCATCATCAGTGATGTAATACCGGGAGGGCCGAAGGCCGTTTCTGTCCAGCACCGCTCCCATCAGATCCCCGTCGGAAAAAAGGATGGATGCAGGGCCGTCCCAGGGATCCATCATAGTGGCGTAGTATTGGTAAAAATCGCGCACCTCCTGGGAAATGGTATCGTTGTTGGCCCAGGGCTCCGGAATGGTGATCATGGCCGCAAGGGGAAGCTCCATGCCGCTCATCACCAGAAACTCCAGCGTATTGTCCAGCATGGCAGAATCGGAGCCGCCTGTGTTTACCACCGGAAGGACCTTTGTCAGATCATCCGCCAAAAAAGCCGGCGCCCGCATGGTTTCTTCCCTGGCCAGCATCTTATCCGCGTTTCCCCTGATGGTGTTGATTTCACCGTTATGGACGATAAAGCGGTTGGGATGCGCTCTCTCCCAGCTGGGATTTGTGTTGGTAGAAAAGCGGGAATGTACGATGGCAATTGCGGACTCATAGTCCTCGTCCTGAAGGTCTGTAAAAAAGGTACGCAGCTGTCCCACAAGAAACATTCCCTTATACACAACAGTCCGGCTGGAAAGAGAAGGCACATAGGTATTATTGTTGCTCTGCTCGAACTCGCGGCGCACCACATAAAGACGGCGGTCAAAATCCAGTCCTTTTTTTAACTGTTCCGGCTTTTTTACAAAGCCCTGACAGATTACAGGCATACATTTTCTGGCCTTATGTCCCAGCACCTCAGGCCGGATGGGAACATCCCGCCACCCCAGAAATTTCATACCTTCTTTTTCCACAATGATTTCAAACATTTTTTTTGCCTGGCTGCGTTTCAGTTCATTCTGGGGGAAGAAAAACATACCCACGCCATATTCTCTTTCACCGCCGATATGAATTTGGGCCTGCCCGCAGACCTTTGTAAAAAAACGGTGAGAAATCTGAGTCAGTATGCCAACGCCGTCCCCGGTTTTGCCTTCTGCATCCTTCCCGGCGCGGTGTTCCAGCTTTTCCACGATTTTTAAAGCATCCACCACTATCTGATGGCTTTTCCTGCCTTTAATATGAACGACAGCGCCAATTCCGCAGTTATCATGTTCGAATGCCGGACTGTAAAGATCCTGTTGTGTTTGTATCTGTTTCATTGTTATTCCTCCTCCTTGACGGTAGTGTATTCCACGGCTGCGGCGATCAGGCCCCGGAAAAGAGGATGGGCATGATTCGGCCGGGATTTAAATTCGGGATGGGCCTGAGTGGCAATAAAAAAAGGATGTTTCTCCAACTCAACCATCTCCACGATCCGTCCGTCCGGCGACAATCCGGAAAGACACATACCTTTTTGGATCAGACATTCCCGGTATGCATTATTTACCTCATAACGGTGTCTGTGGCGTTCTGAAATTTCTTTTTTTCCATACAGCCTTTGGGCCAGTGTCCCATCCTTCAATATACAGGGATAGGAGCCCAGCCGCATGGTGCCACCCAGATTAATCACATTATTTTGTTCTGGCATCAGCGCGATCACCGGACATTTCGTATCAGGATCCAGCTCCGCACTGGCTGCATCAGGCAGTCCGGCCACATTTCTGGCAAACTCTATGATGGCAAGCTGCATGCCCAGACAAATTCCAAGATAGGGAACTTTATTTTTTCTCGCATATTCGATCGCCAGGATTTTTCCCTCTGTTCCCCTCTGCCCGAATCCTCCCGGAACCAAAATGCCGTCCGCATCATGCAAATATCCCTCCAGATTTTCAGGTGTAAGCTCTTCAGCATCAATCCAGCGGATATTCACATCCGCCCGGTTCGCGATGCCGCCATGTTTTAAAGCTTCCGCCACGCTTAAGTAAGCATCGTGCAGCCCAACATATTTTCCCACAAGGGCGATCGTCACAGAGGTACAGGGATGGAGCAGATCCTCTATCATCGCCTTCCAGCCGTTCAGGTCCGGCACTGGACAGGGCAGCCTTAAACATTCGCAGACGGCCTGGGCCAGTTTTTCCTTCTCCAGCATCAGCGGCACTTCATATAAAGAGGGAGCGTCCATATTTTGCAGCACCTGCTCTTTTTTTACGTTACAAAACAAAGCAATCTTTTCCTTCATTTTTTCATCCACCGGATAATCGGAGCGGCACACCAGAATATCCGGCCAGATCCCCATGCCCTGCAACTCTTTCACACTCATCTGTGTGGGTTTTGTTTTCATTTCACCGGAAGCTTTTAAATAAGGAATCAGGGTTACATGTATGAGAATCGCATTTTCATGTCCCATTTCATGCTGAAACTGACGGATCGCTTCCAAAAAAGGCTGGCTCTCAATATCTCCTACAGTCCCGCCCACCTCTATGATGGAAATGGTCTCCTCCTCAGGGGAACTGGCCCGATAAAAACGGGACTTGATTTCATTCGTGATATGGGGAATCACCTGAACGGTTCCGCCGCCGTAGTCCCCCCGACGTTCCTTATGCAGTACCGACCAGTATATTTTCCCGGTGGTGACGTTGGAATTTCTGTCAAGGCTTTCATCGATAAACCTTTCATAGTGCCCTAAATCCAGATCTGTTTCCGTACCGTCATCTGTCACGAATACTTCCCCATGCTGGATGGGGTTCATGGTTCCCGGATCTACATTAATATAGGGATCGAACTTCTGCATGGTAATGTGGTAACCTCTCGCCTTCAGCAGTCGTCCCAGTGAAGCCGCCGTGATTCCTTTTCCCAGGCCGGACACAACGCCGCCTGTCACAAAAACATATTTTACCGCCATACTCTCCTCCTGCCCTGTATGAAAAATCTACATATATAAAAAGGTGCCAAAGAGCCCGCATCTGCAAGCTCTTTGACACCCTTGTCAACCTGTCTTATTCTATCTCTTAACAATGTTTTTATGCGTTTCAATATAAACTAATACTTTTGATTTGTAAAGACTTTTTTTCAAAAATTTTTCATGGAGCGTTACTGTTCACACCCCATTTGGGTCCCTGCCACCGCCGTCCTATGGCCGCGCCTCTGTGTCCACCAGCCGGCTTAGATGTTGTTTCTTAGAGGGCAGACAACTTTCAGTTGCCTGCTTTCGCTCGATTAAAAACGCAACGGTACTAACGCCGCAAAAAACGCGGCGTAAGGACCGGCGTTTTTAGACGACCCTTACAGAAAACAACATCTAAGCCGGCTGGTGGACACAGAGGCGCGGCCATAGGACGGCGGTGGCAGGGACCCAAATGGGGTGTGAACAGTAACCCTGGAGCAGGTTCTGAAATTTTCAAAATTTTTTCTTGACAGCCTGCAAAAACAGGAGTATGATGCGAACCATAAAGCAAAGGCGCTTTGGAAGAAATCCTTCCAGAGTGCCTTTTTTTACTATAAACCGAAAGGAGAAACTTTTAATGACAAAAGGAATTCCCGAACTTTACGGCAGCCTGGTTTTTAATAACAGGGTCATGCGCGATAAGCTTCCGAAGGATATTTACAGGGCGCTACGCAAAACCATTGAAAATAATACGCATCTGGAGCTGGATGTGGCCAACTCTGTGGCTGTGGCAATGAAGGAGTGGGCGGTTGAAAACGGTGCCACTCACTTCACACACTGGTTTCAGCCCATGACCGGCCACACCGCTGAAAAACACGACAGTTTCATTACCCCCATCGGCGACGGCCAGGTAATTATGGATTTTTCAGGAAAAGAGCTGGTGAAAGGGGAACCGGATGCATCCAGCTTTCCTTCCGGCGGTTTGAGGGCTACCTTTGAAGCAAGGGGCTACACCGCCTGGGATCCCACTTCCCCTGCCTTCATTAAAGACAGGACGTTGTATATTCCCACCGCTTTTTGCTCCTACAGCGGAGAAGCCCTGGATAAAAAGACGCCCCTTCTGCGTTCCATGGAGACACTTAATAAGGAAGCGGTAAAAATTTTACATTTGCTGGGCAAAAACGATGTGACCAGCGTTTCCACAACCATCGGTCCTGAACAGGAATATTTCCTTGTGGACAAAGCCCTCTATGAAAAGAGGAAAGATCTGATCTTTACCGGAAGGACACTGCTTGGCGTAATGCCTCCCAAGGGGCAGGAAATGGAGGATCACTATTTCGGCGCTTTAAAGCCCCGTGTATCCGCTTACATGCATGATTTGGATGAAGAACTCTGGAAGCTGGGCATCCCGGCCAAGACAAAACATAATGAAGTAGCTCCTGCCCAGCATGAACTGGCGCCTGTTTTTGATACGGCCAATATAGCCGTGGACCATAATCAGCTTACCATGGAAATGATGAAAAAAGTAGCCGACAGACATGGGCTGGTATGTCTTCTTCATGAAAAACCATTTGAAGGCATCAATGGTTCCGGCAAGCACAACAACTGGTCCATGATCACCAATACCGGCGTTAACCTGCTGGATCCCGGCCGGACTCCCGCTGAAAACATTCAGTTTCTCGTCTTTTTGATGGCAGTCATCAAAGCGGTGGATGAGTACGCGGATCTGATGAGGGTTTCTGTGGCCAGCGCAGGCAATGATCACAGGCTTGGCGCAAATGAAGCCCCTCCGGCCATTGTTTCCATTTTTCTTGGCGATGAACTGACAGCTGTTTTAAATTCCATTGAAAACGACACTTTTTTTGGAAAGCAGCAAAAGATCCAAATGGAGACCGGCGCTGCGGTACTGCCCCATTTTTTCAAGGACAACACTGACAGGAACCGTACCTCTCCCTTTGCTTTTACTGGCAACAAGTTTGAATTCCGTATGCTGGGGTCCTCCATTTCCGTCGCAGGTCCCAACATTGTACTGAATACCGCCGTAGCGGAAGCCCTCCGCCAGTTTTATGAGGAATTAAAGGACACTCCCTCCGACCAGATGGAGGAAGCGGTTCACGGTCTGGTAAAGCGGGCCATTTTCAATCATAAAAAAATAATTTTCAACGGCAACGGCTATACGGAGGAATGGGTGAAAGAAGCGACCGCACGAGGGCTTTATAACTTAAGGTCCACTTCTGAGGCACTGCCCCATTTCATCGCTGAAAAAAATGTGGCGCTCTTTACGGGACATCATATTTTCACCCGGGAGGAAATTTACTCCAGATATGAGATCCTGTTGGAAAACTATTGTAAAACACTCCACATTGAAGCAAAGACCATGCAGGATATGATCTGCAGAGAATTCCTGCCTGCTTTGATGGAATACACAGACAAAATCGCCAGTTCCCTTCGTGCTAAAAAAGCCCTTCTTCCGGAACTTTCATGCAGCTCACAGGAACGGCTTCTGGAAAAGCTCTCTGTATATTATGAAGAAATTTTCCGGGCGGAAGAAAAACTGGAAGCCGATACGGCCAAAGCGGAAGCATTGACCGAAATGCAGGAAGCCGCGGTATTTTATTATGAAACGGTTCTCTCCGATATGAATGCGCTCAGAAAAGCAGCGGATTCTGTTGAAAAATATCTTCCAGATGAGATTCTTCCTTATCCGAACTATGAAAAGCTGTTATTCTCCGTCTGAGCAAAGGAAAGGGAAAGTGGCACAAAAACGATGAATAATCGATGTGAAGAATTTGATAAACCCAAAGAAGAATGCGGTGTATTCGGTATCTATCATACCGATGGCAGCGCCGCAGCCCCCGATGTTGCCTGGGGGCTGTGCGCTTTGCAACATCGGGGACAGGAAGCCTGCGGTATAGCGGTATGCGACCCCTGCGGCCCCAAGGGGAATATCTCGTGGCACAAGGATACAGGGCTTGTAAGTGAGGTCTTTCATACTGATATTTTGGAAAAACTTAAGGGGAGTGCGGGCGTGGGCCATGTCCGCTACTCTACTACCGGGGCAAGCACCGCTGAAAATGCGCAGCCCCTGGTATTAAATTACCTGAAGGGAACGCTTGCCCTGGCCCATAACGGAAATCTGATCAATGCGCAGAAGCTGGCGCAAAAACTCCAGGAAGAAGGCGCTGTTTTCCAGACGACAACGGATTCCGAAGTGATTGCCTGCTATATCGCCAGGGAACGGACACACACCTCCTGTGTGGAGGATGCCATACTGCAGACTGCCAGAAGGCTGAAAGGCGGATATGCACTGGTCATCATGAGTCCCAGAAAATTAATTGGTGTGCGGGATCCCCTGGGGCTAAAGCCCTTATGCCTCGGGAAACGCGATAACAGCTATATCCTTGCTTCCGAAAGCTGTGCCCTGACCGCAGTGGGCGCTGACTTTATCCGTGACATACAGCCCGGTGAAATCATTACGATTTCAAAAGATGGGGTCCGGTCTGACCGCCGTCTCGTTCAGGAAAAACATGCACACTGCATTTTTGAATATATCTATTTCGCCCGGCCGGATTCCATACTGGATGGAATCAATATCTATGACGCAAGAATCCGTGCCGGAAAGGCGCTTGCCGCTTCTTATCCTGTAGATGCAGATCTGGTCACCGGAGTGCCTGACTCCGGCATCACTGCTGCAATGGGATATGCACAGGCCTCCGGCCTGCCGTTTGCCTTTGCATTTTATAAAAACAGTTATGTGGGAAGAACTTTTATAAAACCTACCCAAAAGGAGCGGGAATCAGCTGTCCATCTGAAGCTGAGCGTACTGGAAAATGTCGTCAGGGATAAAAAGCTTGTCCTCATCGACGATTCCATTGTCCGGGGCACTACTATAGCAAGCCTGATTGGTATGCTAAAGAACGCAGGCGCCAGAGAGGTTCATGTACGCATCAGCTCCCCGCCCTTTCTATTCCCCTGTTACTACGGAACCGACGTTCCCAGCAACGACCAGCTGATCGCTTCTTCCCGCACAGCTGCCCAAATCTGCACCGAAATCGGCGCAGATTCCCTCGGTTATCTGAAACTTGAAGATCTAAAACAGATGACCCGGGAACTTCCCTTATGTAAAGCGTGCTTCGACAGCCAATACCCTGTATAACTCTCCCCGGCTGTCAGGCATTCTTTAAACGCGGATACGCCCCTCCGTCAGAAAGCCCTGAGCTTTCTGACGGATATATCCGCAAATTAGATATAATTCCCTTATAGGAACATCGCAAAAGCGCGAACTCAAAAAAACAGAGTCCGCGCTTTTGATGTTTCTGCAGTTTCACACGGCTTATGTCCGGTATGCTTTCGTACCGCCCTAAAGCCGAAAAAAAGAATGAGGAGGAAACTATTATGACTGAAGAAATTTTGAGAGCCATCAGCAGTGAAGTGTATGGCGTATGGTTCCTGATCGGAGCCGCGTTGGTATTCTGGATGCAGGCCGGCTTTGCCATGGTGGAGACCGGCTTTACCAGAGCCAAAAATGCGGGAAATATCCTGATGAAAAACCTGATGGACTTCTGTATCGGTACAGTGATGTTCATCTTAATCGGCTTTTCATTCCTGCTTGGTGAAGATTTATTGGGCTTCATCGGCAAGCCCGGTTTTGACATCTTCACCACTTATGAAAGTTTCGACTGGTCCAATTTTGTATTTAATCTTGTGTTCTGCGCAACTACCGCAACCATCGTATCCGGGGCTATGGCAGAAAGAACGAAATTTCTTTCTTACTGCATCTACTCCGGCGTAATCTCCGCCTTGATTTACCCCATCGAAGCACACTGGATCTGGGGCGGCGGCTGGCTTGCGCAAATCGGTTTCCATGACTTTGCCGGCTCCTGCGCGATTCACATGGTTGGCGGGATCAGCGCCCTTGTCGGCGCAAAGCTATTAGGCGCCCGCATCGGTAAATTTGAAAGAGATAAATCCGGCAAGGTCATAAAAGTAAACGCATTTCCCGGCCATAACCTTCCCATCGGCTGTTTGGGCGTATTTATCCTGTGGCTTGGCTGGTATGGTTTCAACGGTGCCGCTGCTACCAGTGTTTCCGAACTTGGCTCTATCTTTCTTACCACTACAGTCTCACCTGCTGTGGCAACCGTCGTATGTATGATTTTTACCTGGCTTAAATATGGAAAGCCCGATGTTTCCATGTGCTTAAACGCCTCACTGGCAGGCCTGGTTGCCATTACCGCCCCCTGTGATGTAACCGACTGCTTTGGTGCAATTATCATCGGCACTGTAGCCGGACTGCTGGTGATATTCGGCGTATGGCTCCTTGATTATAAACTACATATTGATGATCCTGTAGGTGCAGTAGCGGTTCACTGTTTAAACGGTATCTGGGGCACCATCGCTGTCGGCCTTTTCGCGACAGATACCGCTCCTGCCTTTTCAAGAGGCTTCGGTGACGGCGTAAGCTTCGGCGCAAACCAGATCGCAGGCACCGGCCTTTTCTATGGCGGCGGTTTTAAACTTCTTGGTATTCAGCTACTGGGGCTTTTGAGCGTTGCTGCGTGGACATTGGTTACCATTACCCTTACATTTATAATCATCAAAGCCTTGGTAGGTCTGCGTGTCAGCGAGGAAGAAGAGCTTCAGGGTCTTGATCCTGTAGAGCACGGCCTGGCAAGCGCCTACTCCGGTTTTTCAATCCTGGACGTTTCCAACACTATGACGATGGATATCAACCAGAATACAAGCCTTGGCGCTTCCGATTACGAAATGGCCTCCGAAGCACAGAAGAACGCAGCCATCAGCGTCGTAAAACAGACCTCCGCTGCAGATACCGACATACACAAGGTTGTCATTATTACCAGGCTTTCCAGATATGACAAGATCAAAAATGCGCTCAATGAGTTGGGCGTTACCGGTATGACCGTCACTCAGGTTATGGGCTGCGGCATTCAGAAGGGTTCCGGAGAAATGTACCGCGGTGTTGAAGTTGACGCCACCCTGCTTCCAAAGGTCAAGATCGAGGTTGTAGTCAGCAAGATCTCAGTTGACAGCGTAGTCGATACAGCTAAGAAAACTCTATATACAGGGCATATCGGTGACGGTAAAATCTTCGTATACAGTGTTGACAGAGTTGTCAAGGTCCGCACCGGGGAAGAGGATTTTGCAGCATTGCAGGATGTAGAATAATACCATATATAGGATGTCTGGGGGCAGAAAGTATTTTGCCCCCAGGACTTTTCCAGGGTGAAATAAGCATGCGGGGAATTTCCTGTTACTTGTAACTCGTACTTATTCGCTGTAGTATTAGTTTATGCTGATTAAGCCACAAATCAAATTTCCCAGTCGACAGGTATTGATTATCAAATCTTTATCTTATATTCGGGCAGCACCTTCACGTCATAAAGTTCACATCCCTCTTTTACCGGCAGATCATAATATACCTTATTTCCATAAGGATTAGGAATTGGTTTATTACTGGGATAAATACGAATTACCAACTCCTCAGGATATCCGAATCTCTTCAGTGCCATATGCCATTTTTCACCATTGGTAAACCAGTCATCAGCCAGCTTTCCATTAATGTAAACCTCCGCACGGTCGCCGTCATATTCTGTTTCAAGATAAAGCTGATGTACAGTACCTGCCGTTAATTTTTCTATTTGTATCATATATTCCTTATAAGCCGCACTTCCATCCGTATCCTGTTCTTCTCTGAATAATTCTGCCTTTACGGAAACTTTCACCGACGTTGCCTCCAGTTTAACCTGTTCTGGTGCTCCTGTCCCGCTATATATCATTATAGTTTCTTTTTCAGCCTTAGTAAGCAGAAACTGCTGTCCTTTATCCTCAATCAGGCAGCTGTCAGGTCTCTCGGTAATATACAGATGCCCTCCCGTCAGAAAGGCTCTGTCTGCCTGCGCCTTTGTTAATATCACATAATCAGCATCTTCCTTTTCTGACTCAAAGTACGGTCTTTCCAAATCTGACCAAAAGAAAATACGCTTTCCAAGCCTGCACAGCAGCGAAGCGTTTGTCCATGCAGGAAGAAGAGATACCGGCATAAGCTCCTTTCCGTTACCTGTCTCTGTGCCTCCGGGAATACGGAAAGGAAAAACAGCGCATTCTCCGCCCTTTATGTTGATATGTCCCAGAATTTTTTCACCGCCCTCCCAGACAATGCGGACGTTGTATTCCCTGTGATCATCCATCCTGCGTTTCCTTTGATGATTATTCACAAACAGGAATCCCAATCCGTCTGAAATATTTACTCTTGCCGACATCCGCAGGGTATGACAGTCGTCTGCCGATTCCGGCTGCTTCTGTGCGAAATAAGTATCTGCTCCGGCTAAAATCTCTCCAAATGAAGAAATAAATAAATGAAGTTTTTTCAAAGCTCCAAAGCTTGTGTTGATTTCTCCGGATTCCCGAATACAGGTTTGGAAGTCATAGCTTTTTATCGGAAGATCGTTATTATATCCGGTTGCCCTGGATTCCTGAAGCGTACTGTATTTCCCGTCCGGATTTATTCCACCATGGTACATATAGTAGCCCAGGAGATTGGCACCGCTGCCCAGCATACATAACGCCTGCGCCTGTATATCCTCCGGCCAGGGATATGTTCTTCTGTGACTCGTCACCTGAAGTCCGCCTCCCAGCTCCGCTGTCAGATAAGGATTCTTATGTATATTAAAGGTAAAATTGTTCTCTTCTTTTTTACTGAAGTCGGAGCCAATCGTATCGTCCATTTTGTAAGAAGAAAAAATAAAATTGGTATTGGCAGGCATTTCCTGCACATGATCCGCCCAGGGTGCGTCCACATATCCACCCAGTACCGGAAGCGCTTCACCATCCGGTACATAAGCGCCGCCCCAACCTGTGGCAGTATAGTAAGGAACTATAAAACCTGCCGCCTGCGCCATTTTTTTCAGGGTCAGCATATGTGCCATTCCTTCTTTACTGTCTGACGGTCCGCCGCAGTGCCCATACTCGTTTTCCAGCTGAACTCCCAGAACCGGCCCTCCGTCCATGCACATCATTCCTTCTGCCTGTTCTCCCAACTGCTTCCAGAAACGCTCCACGCGTTTCAGATATACAGGATCATTAATACGTACAGGGGCTCCGTCTTTTACAAGCCAGTCCGGAAACCCTCCGTTTCGGCATTCTCCATGTGCCCAGGGGCCAATACGGAGCCATACCGGCATTCCGATATCCCTGCATATTTGTAAAAAGCCTCTGAGATTTCTGCATCCTGTAAAATCCCATTCACCCTCGGCTTCCTCATGGTGTATCCAGAATACATAAGTAGCGATAATAGCCACACCGCCTGCACGCATTTTCAGCAGCTCTTCTTCCCATGCCTCCGGCTCATACCGGGAAAAATGGAATTCTCCCATTATAGGAATAAAACGCCTGCCATTTTTCATAAAACTGATATTGTCTACTTCAAATCTATTGCCGGCCTTGTCCCTTCCTCCCATAGGAAGAAGCTTATCTCCTTTTTCAAGGTTATTCTTTATAATTTGAATTGTATTTTCCACTTTTTTACCCTTTCACACTTCCTAAAGTCAGTCCTGCCGTAAAGTATTTCTGGCAGAACGGATAAATAACCATCAGAGGGATAATGGAAATAAAAATCTGAGCAGCCTTCAGGTTTTTATCATTTACACTCAGTGCATTTACTATATCTTCCATATTCCCGCTCTGAATAATGGAACGCATATCCACTACCATGGTCTGAAGATAGGACTGAAGTGGATAATTATCTGTAAAATTAGAATAAATCAGTCCGTCAAACCAGCTGTTCCAATGGTTAATCAGGGAAAACAAAGTCACCGTCGCAATAGAGGGTTTAGATAAAGGCAGATAAATCTTGCTCATGATAGTCCATTGTCCCGCGCCTTCCAACATAGCTGATTCCTCCAGAGATTCAGGAATGCCTCTGAAGAAATTCATCATCAATATGACATTAAAAATCGGCACGCCGCAGGGAAGCACCAATGCCCAGATTGTATCGATCAGTCCCAGTTTGGAAATTACGTAGTAGGTGGGAATCAAACCGCCGTTGAAAATCATAAGGAACACAAAATATGCTGAATAATATTTCCTTGCCTTAAAAACCCTGTCGCTTTTAGACAGCGGGTATGCCGCCAGAACCGTAAGCAGCATATTAATGGGAACCCCCAGGAGCACACGTTCTGCAGAAACTAAAGCTGCCTGCCAGAAATCCTTGTTTTTCATAACATAGGAATAAGCGGATGTGGTAAATTCCACAGGAAACAGCCTTACTTTATTTTGAACAATTGCATGGGAACTGCTGAACGACTGCGCCAATACATTTAAGATAGGAACCAGGCAGATTAACATAATAAGAGTAATAACAACAACATTACATATATTAAATAATTTTCTTGCCGGAGAAACTTTTATTTTTTTCATTGACCTTTATCCCTTCCTTCTCAGAATACACGATATCCGGCAAATTTATCTGCCAGCTTATAAGAGGCTACAATCAGGATACCGGAAACCACCGATTTAAAAAAGCCTACTGTGGCGGAAAGCGAATATTGCTGATTCACAAGACCCAGGCGGTAAACAAGTGTATCAATAATATCACCTGTAGAATAAACGCTTGCACTGTACAGGTTAAAAATCTGATCAAATCCGGCATTCAAAATATTTCCGATGGAAAGAACCGTCATCAGGGTAATAATAGGCGCAATTCCCGGAATGGTGACATGAATCGTCTGTTTCCATCTGCCGGCGCCGTCAATGGCGGCTGCCTCATATAAACCGGGATCAATCCCTGTCAGTGCCGCCAGATATACAATGGCATTATAGCCAAAGTTTTTCCACACATCCGTCAGAATCATCGTCCACGGGAATATGTTCTTATCCCCCAGGAAATTTACCGGTTCTCCAATCAGTCCAATGGTCTGAAGGAACATGTTAAAAAGTCCGGTGTCACTTTTGGTATTTCCCTGTGACAGAAAGTTTATCAGAATACCTGACAGAACAATCCAGGATAGGAAGTAGGGAAGATATGTTGCCGTCTGTACGGTCTTTTTAAATAATTTATTTTTAATCTCGTTAAGCATCAGAGCGAAGGTAAGAGGCACTGCAATATTGCCGATAATCTTTCCCAAAGCTATCATCAGCGTATTTCTCAATGCCGGAAGAAAATCGGGCAGATAATAGATTGTTCTAAAATTATCAAAGCCGACCCACTTTGACTTTAAGAAGCCCAGCCCCGGCTGGAAATCCTGAAACGCCATAACCAGACCAAATATCGGCAGATAATTAAAAATAAACAGCAGCAAAACCGGTAAAAAAAGCATCATGTGGAATGCCCTCTGCCGGGATCTTGCTGAATTACTCATGCGTTGTTTCTTTTTTCTCATAAACCATACTCCTCTTTTAAAACAGGAGGCATAAGTAAAAACTTATGCCTGCCTGCGTTTTCCCTTAATGATTCTGGTCGTACCATTCCTGTGCTTCTCTGGTAACTTCGGTTCCCCCAAGTGCCTCCCAGGATTGTAAGAAGGTGTCGTAGCTGTCAACACTGTCCCCTGATATAATTTTTACAATAGTCTCCAGGGCCAGCTTATCCAGCGTGGAAAATTTTGATGACATTGTTTCTGTAGGAATATAGTTATAGACCGAATAGTTGTAATTATTATCTTTAATCAAATCCACCATAGTAATTCCGCCTCCCAAATCGTCTCCGGATACGGTCCACATTCCTATTCCAGCCAGAACATCGGGATCCTCCGCTTCCAGTTTTTCAATAAGAGTACCATCCTTTACTGCTGTGGTATAAGCTTCCATATTAGTCACATCAATTAACTGGGACTGGGTCAGTCCCTCTTTATTTCCAGTTTTTATTGCTTCATGTTCTTCATCGATATTTTCAACAGCCTCTCCCTGAGAAGTAAGCTGAACCAGACATGCTTTCCAGCCGCTGTATACGCCGCCTTTTCCTGTATACATATCATACTCTGTCTCATCTTCATAATAGCAAAGTTTATCCACACTCAGATTGCACAGCTTAATCAGTGCTTCAGGATTCTTGCATTTGCTGCTGATTACAAAATAGGTTCCGGGGGTTGTCGGGATATAAGGCTTAGAAGACCCTTCTCCCATACCGTCAGGAATCTTTGCGGATACAATACGTGCTTCAGGATTTGCTTTAACCGCATCAACAACAGGCACCATAGCTCCCCAGCGGGGTGCAAAATAAATACCGCATCTTCCGGCTCCCACATCCTGGGTAATCTGATTATAGTCCATTGTACCAAAGTTCTTTGCCAGGGAGCCGTTTGCATACATCTCCTGAAGATCTGCAAGCCCTGCTTTCATTTCCTCTGCCAGGGAACCGCCCCATACTACCTTGCCGTCTTTTTCAATAAAAGTAAACTGCCCGTTCCAATAACCGGGAGCTGCACCATAGCCTTCAAAGAAAGCCTGGATTCCTGACCAGTAATTAAAGCCTTCTTTACCGTTTAACGCCAGTCCGTATGTATCATCTACCCCGTTGCCGTCCGGATCCTGTTCTGTAAATGCCTTGGCCACCGCTTTTAATTCCTCCATGGTAGTCGGTATTTCAAGATTCAGGTTATCAAGCCAGTCCTGACGGATAAACATCATCATCGCATCGCCACGATAGTCATTTACCTGAGGAATCCCATATAATTTTCCGTCCACCTTTGCCGCATTCAGCGAATTTCCGTCTCCCCATGCCTGATATTCCCTAAGCTGATCAGAAGCATATTTTTCATAAACCTCCGTGATGTCAGCGATTACACCTGTCTGCGCATACTTAATTAAATCTGAGCCGCTGACAGCCATGATATCCGGATAGTTTCCTGATGCAATTGCAGTGGTTCTTTTCGTCTCCTGCTGGGAGCCATCCACGTTATACATGATATCAAGATTGATTCCGTTTTCTTTATAAAGGTTATACCAGGTATTATTATCTACACTTTCATCACCCTGCCACTCAAAATCAGAATTAAAGGCCAGCCCGACTTTCAGGGTAATCGGATCCTCATATCCATAAAGATTCAGTTCACCCGAATCCACCATATCCGCTGCAGTCTGGGATGCCTCCGTCTGCACTGCATCGCTCTGCGCCATATTAGTACTGTTTGCCGTTTCGGCACTGCCGCAGGCCGCAAGCCCGGTTACGCAGGTTACTGCAATAAAAGCCGCCAAAAACTTCTCAAACCATTTCCTTTTCATTTCTACTCCCTTCTGCACGTTATACGCACATGTGTTTTTTGATTTGCTCTACAACAAAAATTATATAGAAAAATTTTTCTCTTTCTATTTACAATATTTTACTTTCATAACATTTCTTTACCAAAAAGGCTTATACATGGCATTACTTTGCCGGTAATGCCATGCATAAGCCTTTTCAATTGTTGCAGTTTAACCTTCCCCCCTCTGGCCCGGTTTTCTTTCCCCGATCCGCCCGGTTCTGAGACTCTCTGTCATTTTCCTATAAATATTTTGATAACGATATGCGCTCCGCCAAGACTGCTTCGACTTATTTCAAGCCCGCTTTTTTCACCCCAGTACAACTTAAGACGCTTATGGATATTTATAATTCCTGTTATTTCATCGGTTTTCTCCAGTTTTTCCCTTAATTCCCTCAAAGTATCATCAGTAAACATCTGCCCATTGTCTTCAACATGTATCTCCAGAATATCCTCCTTGGGCCGGAATGTAATACGCAGCATTCCGCCCTCTTCCTTTTCTTCCAGGCCATATTTCAGAGCATTTTCTATTACTGGCTGGAGAATCAGCCTGGGAACCATAACAGATTCATATTCCTTCGGAAGTTCTTCAAAATAAACATCAATCCGATCATGAAATCTCATATACTGGATATCTGTATAGCTTCGCGCATGCTCCACTTCACTTTTTAAAGAAATGCAGTTTTCATCATTCCTGGTAAGGAACCGGAAATAAGTTCCTAAAAGAGAAGCCAGCTTCTCCGCATCTTCCAGCTCTTCCCGCTTAATCTTATTTTTAAGAGAAAAAAAGCTGTTATACAAAAAATGCGGATTGATCTGCGCCTGGAGCTGCTTCAGCTCTGCCTGCTGAGCAAGTTCCTTCTGCAAAACCAGTTCTTCTATCAAACGCTTCGTTTTATCCTGCATATGATTAAAACCTTCAAACAAATAGCTGAATTCATCCTCACCTGTGTATTCCGTCCCGCCAGAGCTGAGGTTTTCCTTTTCCACCTTTGAAAAGGCTTCCATCAGTTTATTTAATGGCCTGTGAATGGTCTTTTCTATACTTTCAGAAAATACGACTGCCACTGAAGCTACACCTATAATATAAATAAACACGAGCCATTTATAGCTTTCCATGTTTTTAAGGACTTCTTTTTCCGGTGCATACTGTACAAAATATCCCAGATATGAAGATTGAGTAACCGATATCTGGTAATTTCCCTCTTCCGTTTTAATAACATCGGAAAATTCTTCCTTCTCCTCAAGTTCAGGCCGCAAAAGTTCCAAAATTCTGTTCCCCGTTCCCGCATTTTCTCCGCTTTCAATAAAAATACTCTGTTCAGGCTGGTATAGGAAGGAACCACTGTTATCTATTGTATTAAAATTCCGCAGTGTCTCTTTTATCTTTTTTTCGTTAAATTCTACCACAAACAAAACAGCCGGCAATTCTCTGGTCTGATATACCGGCACACCGGAGGATGACATAAACAAGGAGCCCTCCATATATTTCAAAGGAAAATCCGACATAGTATATTTCTGCCTTACAGCCTCAAAGTCATCAGCATCCATATCTGTAATATAGGAATCAGATATCTTCATCTTCGCATTTGGAAGATAAATAATGCCCGAAGCTACCAGCGGGTTATTTTCCTTCAGCATTATAATCCGTTCCTGTTCCGACAGGTAAGCATCCCTCAGTTCGTAGGCATTAAGAAGATTGGTATGTTCGACCAGAAAAATAAGTTTTCTATCGGAAAACATATTGTAGAGCATATTTTCCGTACTTTTTAAATGATTATCTATAGTTTCCAGATAAAAATCAGCTTGAGCGTCCATTTTGTCAAAAATGGATTTTGTCAAAAATGGATTTTTTCACCGTAGCAGTAGCCAGAAAATACAAAACCATGGAAAATAATACATTGACAGTCATAAAAACAGCAAAAATAATCAGTTGTTTTGTCCGGATTGATTTTTTGCATCCGATACCCTTTATCATACTTTTACCCAATTTCTTATATATCATTATTTTTTTCTCCGTATCTGTCACGATACTCTACTGGAGATATACCCACCGACTTTTTAAAAACCCTGGTAAAAGAAGGTGCCGTCAGATATCCAACGCGGACAGAAATCTCATTGATTTTACAGGCTGTGGTCGTAAGCAGTTTTTTTGCTTTTTCCAGCCTGGCATTACTTATATATTCAGTGATGTTGCAGCCATATCTTTGCTTAAATATTCTGGAAAGATAGGAGGCATTCAGGTAACTGATTTCTGCAAGCCTGGTCAGCGTCAAATTCTCCGCCAGATGGTTATCAATATACAGCAGTACCTTTTCCAGTACATCATTGGTTCTGCTCTTTCTTTCCGCATCCATTTCATCTGCAATAGCACCGGCTACAGCCTGCAGATAATTGGCAGCCTCTCTCATGCCTGCGTGCTTTTCTACGTAAATTAACTTATCCAGAGGGTAATCCGACCCTATTTTGTTTTTAATATGATTTATATTAATATACCGAAGTAAAAGAATCGCAATACTATAATACAGCTCCGTTGCCTTCAGTGTATCTTTTTTATCCTCCACACATAGCACGTCGGTCAGCTGCTGCAGCCTGGTCATAAAGTCACGAAATTTTTTTGTTTCAAGGGCTTCCTCCAGCCGCTTTACCTGCAGCTGAAGATTTACCGGCGCATTATCCTCAAGAAGCCCTGAGGCTAACGGAGCAGACTCTGCCATAATCGTTCTCTGCACATTGTTCCCAATCCTGTCAGCAGCCTCCTGCTTCAACCTGTTCAAATAAGACTGTCCGTCTCTCAAGCGGCATCTCTCATCACAGGTGACAAAGGAAAGCGAAAGGGAGAATAAGATAAAGGCCTTTTCCTGTACATATTCCATTGCCCCCGCAAGATTAGTATACAGCCGCATCCAGGTTCTTGCCGAAAGAGAATCCTCCGGGAAACGAACCGGCTGTAAAAACAGAAGATAATAGCCATTAATATCATAATACAGGTAATAACTGATTCTGGGAGGCAGAAACTCTTCAATTATTTCACAAAGCGCCACCTCCCTTTCCGTTTCCTCTTCAAAGCTGATATTTTCTTCAAAGTTATCTGCCCGTAATAAAAAAATAAACAAATCCTTATCAAATCGGAGAGGTATTTTAATACGATTAAGTTCTTCCTGCGTTACATTGGCGGCTGCTGTATTATGGAAAAATTCTCTCATAACATTTTTGCGAAGAACATTCTGGGCTTTTTTAATTTCACTCTGATGCTCACTTTCCTGCATTTCCGACTGCATCATTTTATCAATTTCTTCGAAGGCGTCAGCAACTGCAGATATCAGTACCTCATCCTCTTCACTTTTCAGCAGATACCTTACATCCTTGTAGCCGCTGATTTCATATAGATTATCAAAATCCCTGTAGCCGGTCAGAAAAATCACCCTGCATTTCGGCCAGTTTTCTTTAATCAGCTTGAACAGCTCAATACCGTTCATTCCAGGCATTTTAATGTCTGTCATAACTACATCAAATTTTATTTTCTCCAGCAGCCTGACCGCATTCGTCGCTGATTTTGCCACATAGACATCTATATCCAAACCAGATTCATACTTAAACATTTCCTCCAGAGATTCCAAAATATCCGGTTCGTCATCCACAATTAATAAATTCCCCATACAGCTGCCGCCTTTCAATAAAACAAGCTACAATGCTTCCGTCAAATACCAAACTCAATAATGTATTATTTATCTGAGAAAAAATAAAGTTTACTTAAAATGTAGCATATTTTATCATTATAGGCTATATCATGTTAGCCTATTTTTGTAAATTTCTTGTAGTTGATGTAAAAGACATACCGGCCATTCAGCAATCATATTCTAAACTTCATAATACAGTTCAGCAAGGTAATAGATAACTCCTGAAACAAATCTGATTCACAAATTCCATCCTTTATTCCTCCATTCTCTTTCTGATTTAAGATAAAAAGTGCACGTATGATTGACTTATTTGCCTGTATTTTTTACAATAAAGGGAGAATTTTTGTAACTGTTCAGCAGGTCCGTGCATTTACTGCACAGACCGTAAAAAAGGGATTCAAGAGTGCAAAAAAACCATCTCTGCAGGCGATTTTAAATGAATACTTGCAAATAACTGTGAAGGTACTGAACAGTTACGAATTTTTGATCTTTCTTACCGAATACGCCATCATTGGAAAAGGAGCGCCCACATGCAGAATCTGGTAAACCATATTTTAGCTTACCTGGAATACCTGGAGTCTGTGTTCCAGCGGAATATCACCATTCATGAATTCCAGAAAATAACCTCGCCTTATCTGGCGCAGTTCCTTCCTTACCGTGTCCACTCCAATCCCTACTGTATTTATTTAAAATCACATCCTGAAATCTGGGATGATTGCATCATTAACCAGCAAAAATTATTTTCATTGCTGGAGAACGGCCCTTTCTGGGGCGTATGCCACTGCGGAGTAACGGAATATGTTTATCCCCTGAAACAGAGCCTCCCGGAAGAAAAGGTAATTGGCTTCATCAGTGTAAGCGGCTACCGCACCTGTACGGAAACCACCGCAGGCAAACTGAGGCATATCTGTGAAAAATATGATTTGAATTATGAATCCGTACACAGTTTATTTAAGATGCATCTGTCGGCCGATTTGCCCGATACCACCCTGCTCGATACCTTGCTTTATCCACTTTCCTCCATGCTGGAAACTCTTTATCAAAAAGAATGCCTGCTCTACGGGGAGTCCCCGGCGCAGGCACAAGACGCGGATTATGTTCTTAACCATATCCTTCTTTTTATTGAGAAAAATTTTCACAGGCAGATATCCATTGAGGACATCTGCGCTGCCTTCCATTGCAGCCGTTCCTATGTCAGCCATACCTTCAAGTCTTCCACCGGCTGCAATTTCCGGGAATATATTAACCTCCTTCGAATCGAAGAGGCAAAAAAACTGCTTGTAAATACTTCTTTTTCCATTACCGAGATATCCATGAAAACAGGGTTTTCCAATTCCAATTATTTTTCTCTGGTTTTTCAGAGGATGAATGGAATCTCTCCAAAGGAATACCGGAAAAAGTATACGTAAAGCGGCCTATCTGCCAAGCATCTGCTGGAGTTCCTTAACAGGCACCTGTCTGGGGCAGATTCCTTCTCTGGTACAGATTGCCGCAGCATTTCCGGCGGCTTCTCCCAGCTTTACACAAATGGGCATAACCCGGTAGCTGGAATGGGCCATATGTGTTCCGCAAATATCCCGGCCAGCCAGAAGAAGCCCTTCCACCTTTTTAGGGACAAGGCAGCCATAAGGAATTGTATACCCCCTCTTTTGTGTGAATTTTGCCTGGCACCCGGTGGCATCCAGCCCCGCCCCGGTCAAATTATGTACGTCGAAATTAAAATGGGCATCCTTCACCGCCCAGTCCTCATGCTGCACCGCATTTTCCACATCTTCCCTGCGGATTGTGCTCTCTCCCAGAAAATGTCTTGTTTCCCGCACGCCTATAATAGATGCGCTGCTGATAATATAGCATTCTTCATATCCAGGCACGAAACGCCTTAAAAATGCTACAATTGCCTCCATCTGCATCCGGCAGTCCCGGTGCGCCCTGGCCAAATCCCCCGCACTGGTTCCATCGGCTCCCGTGCAGTTGGTCATATTTACAGTTACCACCCCTGGAATCGTGGAACGGTACAGCAACACATGCCCTGCTGGAGAAGGCAGGTTTGCTTTTCCCAAATCCTGAACCATGCCGTCCGGTACAGGGATATTCGTTTCAAAGGAACCCGGGAAAATGGCTCTTTTCTCATCCACTCCCGCCACTTTGAACATCAGGGTCATAGGCTGCATCTGACCGTCCTCTTCCCTTCCCTTATAAAAAGGCGCTCCCGCTCTTGCCGCTAAATCCCCATCACCGGTGCAGTCAATGACTGTACCCGCCATGACAGCCTCCCTACCTGACTTGGATTCCAGCAAAACGCCGCGTATGCGGTCTCCTTCCATAACTACATCTGAAGCAAACGTATAGGTACGTACCAGCACCCCTGCCTCCTCCAGCATCTCAAGCAGCACGTTTTTCAGCTTTTCCGGATTGATAGTCTGCCGGTCTCCATTGCGTTCATCGTCCCTGGAACGGTCCAGAATCTCTTCATACAAGCCCCCTCTGGTCTCCCCTGTCCAATGGCTCATCATGCCGGTGGTGGCCACACCTCCCACATCTCCGGCCTGTTCAATCAGCATGGTTTTACATCCCTGCCTGGCGGCGGCAACCGCCGCGCCGATACCAGCAGGCCCGCCGCCAGCTACCAGTACGTCAACACGGTCAGTGACAGGTATCTTTTTTTCCGGCTCCACATAATATTCCATAATAATCTCCTTTGCATACTTTTAATATTTTTTTGCTTCTTCCATAAAAATATCTCTTTATTTGTAAGTTTTCCTTCATAAACGGGCATTTTTCCTATAAAAAAGTGCATGCATGATTATCCAATTTATCTGTCAATTTTACAAGAAAAGAAACTTGCAGTTACGGCTTACGCAAATCAGCAAAAGGCTCATATTGTACCTCTTCCATCTTCAATGCAAACCTGCGGAACCACTTTTACCGCTTTTATCCTTCTTCCCCCATGTATCCCGATTGATATCGCTGTGGCTTTCCTGTTTCCCAGGCAGAAAACCTATCCACTCCAAATCCCAGTTATCAGCCTCAACCTCTTGGCTGTTTTTAGTATCTGCAGCTCACTGGCCCCATCGATTTCTGCCGCTTCCATGAGGCTTTCAGGAAGACTACCTGTAGAAAATAAAAAAGGACTCTTCCCAGCGCAAGCTGAAAAAAGTCCTTTTAAATAAAGAAATGCGGGTAGCCGGACTTGAACCGGCACGGTATCGCTACCGAGGGATTTTAAGTCCCTTGTGTCTGCCTATTCCACCATACCCGCAGAATATATAACATATAATAATACAAATAAACTTTAAAAAAAGATAAGCACCGCCAACCGGCAATGCCTCTTCCTCCGTCCTTTTTACACTAATAAAAAGAAACGACCCAGATCGGACTCGAACCGACGACCTCCGCCGTGACAGGGCGGCGCTCTAACCAACTGAGCCACTGGGCCTAACTATACAGCTTACAACAAAATGGACCTTCGGGGACTCGAACCCAGGACCGATCGGTTATGAGCCGATTGCTCTAACCAACTGAGCTAAAGGTCCGTAAACATTTACGGTAAATATTTAAATAATAAAAGCCGATGATCGGACTCGAACCGATAACCTGCTGATTACAAATCAGCTGCTCTGCCAATTGAGCCACATCGGCAAATAAATCTACTTACAACAAAAACGCATCGGTCAACTACACTGCTGCGTCTTTCATAAACAAATGACTCCGACGGGAATCGAACCCGTGTTACCGCCGTGAAAGGGCGATGTCTTAACCGCTTGACCACGGAGCCTCTTTTCCTTTTTGGATTCCCTTCTCCAAGTCTCCTCTGTGGAGATTCCTCTCCTTCTTTCGCTCCTCCGGACTTAAGCCTTCACAGCACCTCCCCGAGTAGGGCTCGAACCTACAACAACTCGGTTAACAGCCGAGTGCTCTACCATTGAGCTATCGAGGACTATCTCTTTCCTCTACATCTCTCTATAACCAGATGTATAAACCCATACCCTCAAAACCGAACATTGAATCTAATCTCTTTTCTCTCCAAAACCTGCTTCTTTCAGGATAAGCCCTCGACCGATTAGTACTGGTCAGCTACATACATTACTGCACTTCCACCTCCAGCCTATCTACCTCATACTCTCTAAGGGGTCTTACTTATTGGGATATCTCATCTTGAGGGGGGCTTCACGCTTAGATGCCTTCAGCGTTTATCCCTGCCGGACTTGGCTACTCTGCCATGACGTTGGTCGTCAACAGATACACCAGCGGTCCGTCCATCCCGGTCCTCTCGTACTAAGGACAGCTCCTCTCAAATATCCTCCGCCTGCGCCGGATAGGGACCGAACTGTCTCACGACGTTCTGAACCCAGCTCGCGTACCGCTTTAATGGGCGAACAGCCCAACCCTTGGGACCTGCTACAGCCCCAGGATGCGATGAGCCGACATCGAGGTGCCAAACCACTCCGTCGATGTGAACTCTTGGGAGTGATAAGCCTGTTATCCCCAGGGTAGCTTTTATCCGTTGAGCGATGGCATTCCCACTTAATACCACCGGATCACTAAGTCCTACTTTCGTACCTGCTCCACCCGTCGGTGTCACAGTCAAGCTCCCTTATGCCTTTGCACTCTTCGGATGGTTTCCAACCATCCTGAGGGAACCTTTGAGCGCCTCCGATACCCTTTCGGAGGCGACCGCCCCAGTCAAACTCCCCGCCAGACATTGTCCCCCGCCCGGGTCACGGGCGCAGGTTAGAAATCCAATGCTGCAAGGGTGGTATCCCAACATTGACTCCATGATTACTGGCGTAATCACTTCTCTGTCTCCCACCTATCCTGTACATACAGCATCGAATCCCAGTATCAAGCTGGAGTAAAGCTCCATGGGGTCTTTCCGTCCTGGCGCAGGTAACCAGCATCTTCACTGGTACTTCAATTTCACCGGGTGCATTGTCGAGACAGCGCTCAAATCATTACGCCTTTCGTGCGGGTCGGAACTTACCCGACAAGGAATTTCGCTACCTTAGGACCGTTATAGTTACGGCCGCCGTTTACTGGGGCTTAAATTCGGAGCTTCGTTGCCTGACTCCTCCTCTTAACCTTCCAGCACCGGGCAGGCGTCAGCCCATATACCTCACCTTTCGGTTTCGCATAGACCTGTGTTTTTGCTAAACAGTTGCTTGAGCCTATTCTCTGCGGCCTCCTTTCAGAGGCACCCCTTCTCCCGAAGTTACGGGGTCATTTTGCCGAGTTCCTTAACAATGCTTCTCCCGCCGGCCTTAGGATTCTCTCCTCATCCACCTGTGTCGGTTTACGGTACGGGTATCATATGAACAATAGCGGCTTTTCTCGACAGCCGGCCCGCCTGCTTCCCTACTCTAGTTCGGTACGCATCACGGCTTCAGATTGCCAGACGGTTTTTCCAGTCTGACTCCTACTCCGCTTGCACCGGTTTTCCCTTTCCCGGCTCAGGCTTTCCTTCTGTGTCCCCACAGTTCTGTCATATGATAGTACAGGAATCTCAACCTGTTGTCCATCGGCTACGTCTTTCGACCTCGCCTTAGGCCCCGACTTACCCAGGGCAGATCAGCTTTACCCTGGAAACCTTAGATATTCGGCCTGGAGGATTCCCACCTCCATCTCGCTACTCATTCCGGCATTCTCTCTTCTTACCAGTCCACAATACCTTACAATACTGCTTCCTCCCGGTAAGATTGCTCCTCTACCAATACAATTACTTGTATTCCTAAGCTTCGGTGTCGTGTTTCAGCCCCGGACATTTTCGGCGCAGGACCTCTCGACTAGTGAGCTATTACGCACTCTTTGAATGTATGGCTGCTTCTAAGCCAACATCCTAGTTGTCTTTGAAATCCCACATCCTTTTCCACTTAACACGTACTTTGGGACCTTAGCTGTAGGTCTGGGCTCTTTCCCTTTTGACTGCCCAACTTATCTCGTGCAGTCTGACTCCCGTACATCATACCTATGGCATTCGGAGTTTGATATTCTTCGGTAGACTTTGACGCCCCCTAGGAAATTCAGTGCTCTACCTCCATGGCATTAATACGAGGCTAGCCCTAAAGCTATTTCGAGGAGAACCAGCTATCTCCGGGTTCGATTGGAATTTCTCCCCTATCCACACCTCATCGCCACCCTTTTCAACGGATGTGCGTTCGGTCCTCCATTGTCTTTTACGACAACTTCAACCTGGACATGGATAGATCACCCGGTTTCGGGTCTGCAGATGCTGACTTCACGCGCTATTGACACTTGGTTTCCCTTCGGCTCCGTCCCTTAAGGACTTAACCTTGCCAGCACCCGCAACTCGCCGGACCGTTCTACAAAAAGTACGCGGTTGTACCCTTAAGGTACTTCCACAGCTTGTAAACACAGGGTTTCAGGTTCTCTTTCACTCCCCTCCCGGGGTCCTTTTCACCTTTCCTTCACAGTACTATGCGCTATCGGTCACTAAGGAGTATTTAGCCTTACGGGGTGGTCCCCGCTTCTTCCCACAAGGTTTCTCGTGTCTCGTGGTACTCTGGATACTGCTGTCCTCACTCGGTTTTCGCTTACGGGGCTTTCACCCTCTCTGGCCGGTCTTTCCAGGACCGTTCTGCTAACCTTGTTCGTAACGTCTGCAGTCCGAACCCCAGCATGCACGCACACTGGTTTGGGCTCTTCCGTTTTCGCTCGCCGCTACTCACAGAATCGATATATTTTCTTTCTCTTCCTCCGGCTACTTAGATGTTTCAGTTCACCGGGTTCCCTCCGCATACCTATGGATTCAGTATACGGTGACGGAGGTTTGCTCCGCCGGGTTTCCCCATTCAGACATCTGCGGGTCACGGGATATTTGCTCCTCACCGCAGCTTTTCGCAGCTTATCGCGTCTTTCATCGGCTCTTAGTGCCAAGGCATCCGCCCTGTGCTCTTTACAGCTTAACCTGTTGTAACTCGTCCTTCATGGTCTCGTTACCAGCATACATAGCGTTGTATGCCTTTTATTTGAAATCTTCATTTCTTTTTTGCTTGTTTTGGATGTCTTCTCGTTTATCTTCTTCTATCCGGTTGGTTCTTACAAACCAACTTTTTAGACGTTGATACTTTAAGATTATTTTCAATATTCGGTTTTCAAGGTACGGATTCTTATCTTTGGATCCCTTTTCAGGTATCCAGTGGAGACGGAGAGATTCGAACTCTTGACCCCCTGCTTGCAAGGCAGGTGCTCTCCCAACTGAGCTACGCCCCCATTTAATCTGGCAGCCACCTGCTCTCCCATACCGTCTCCAGCATAGTACCATCGGCCGCTTAAGTCTTAACCATCGTGTTCGGGATGAGAACGGGTGTTTCCCTTAAGCGCATCGCCACCAGAAATTAAATGATGCTTTCCAGATGCCTTTCGGCTTCCTTAACATCTAAACAGTAATACAACCCTTACTTCTTCGCCTTAGAAAGGAGGTGATCCAGCCGCACCTTCCGATACGGCTACCTTGTTACGACTTCACCCCAGTTATTAGACCTGCCTTCGACTGCTCCTCCCTTGCGGTTAGGTCACAGGCTTCGGGCATTTCCAACTCCCATGGTGTGACGGGCGGTGTGTACAAGACCCGGGAACGTATTCACCGCGACATGCTGATTCGCGATTACTAGCGATTCCAGCTTCATGTAGTCGAGTTGCAGACTACAATCCGAACTGAGACGTTATTTCTGGGATTTGCTCAACATCACTGTCTCGCTTCCCTTTGTTTACGCCATTGTAGCACGTGTGTAGCCCAAATCATAAGGGGCATGATGATTTGACGTCATCCCCGCCTTCCTCCGGGTTATCCCCGGCAGTCTCCCTAGAGTGCCCAGCTCTACCTGCTGGCTACTAAGGATAAGGGTTGCGCTCGTTGCGGGACTTAACCCAACATCTCACGACACGAGCTGACGACAACCATGCACCACCTGTCTCCAATGCTCCGAAGAGAATGCCCCGTTACGGACACGTCATTGGGATGTCAAGACTTGGTAAGGTTCTTCGCGTTGCTTCGAATTAAACCACATGCTCCACCGCTTGTGCGGGTCCCCGTCAATTCCTTTGAGTTTCATTCTTGCGAACGTACTCCCCAGGTGGATTGCTTATTGCGTTAGCTGCGGCACCGATGGGTCCATACCCACCTACACCTAGCAATCATCGTTTACCGCGTGGACTACCAGGGTATCTAATCCTGTTTGCTCCCCACGCTTTCGAGCCTCAACGTCAGTTACAGTCCAGTAAGCCGCCTTCGCCACTGGTGTTCCTCCTAATATCTACGCATTTCACCGCTACACTAGGAATTCCGCTTACCTCTCCTGCACTCCAGCCTGGCAGTTCCAAATGCAGTCCCAGGGTTGAGCCCTGGGTTTTCACATCTGGCTTGTCATGCCGTCTACGCTCCCTTTACACCCAGTAAATCCGGATAACGCTTGCCCCCTACGTATTACCGCGGCTGCTGGCACGTAGTTAGCCGGGGCTTCTTAGTCAGGTACCGTCATTTTCTTCCCTGCTGATAGAGCTTTACATACCGAAATACTTCTTCACTCACGCGGCGTCGCTGCATCAGGGTTTCCCCCATTGTGCAATATTCCCCACTGCTGCCTCCCGTAGGAGTTTGGGCCGTGTCTCAGTCCCAATGTGGCCGTTCACCCTCTCAGGCCGGCTACTGATCGTCGCTTTGGTAGGCCGTTACCCTGCCAACTGGCTAATCAGACGCGGGACCATCCTGTACCACCGGAGTTTTTCACACTGCCTCATGTGAAGCTGTGCGCTTATGCGGTATTAGCACCTATTTCTAAGTGTTATCCCCCGGTACAGGGCAGGTTTCCCACGCGTTACTCACCCGTCCGCCACTAAGTTACGCCGATTCCATCCGAAAACTTCCTCTGCATAACTCCGTTCGACTTGCATGTGTTAGGCACGCCGCCAGCGTTCATCCTGAGCCAGGATCAAACTCTCTTGTTTAAGTGTTTAACCCAGTTAAGATTAACTCTAGCTAATGTTTAACCGTTGCTTGTTTCCAAGCGTTTCTTACTGTTTTTGGGTGTTTTAAAGGTCTTCTTCCGAAGCTTTAAAACTTGTTCTCTGAATTTTCTTTTTTAGAATTTTCAGGGTTGCATTACTGTTTATTTGTCAAGGTTCTGCGTGCTGCTTTCTCAGCCGCAACAGTTGATATCTTATCACATGTTGTTTTGACTGTCAAGCACTTTTTTCAAAAACTTTTCTTGCAGCTTTTCCGGTATATTTATCGGATTGCTGCGAACGGAGAAGGAGGGATTTGAACCCTCGCGCCGCTATTAACGACCTGCACCCTTTCCAGGGGTGTCCCTTCGGCCTCTTGGGTACTTCTCCAAGTAAGCTGATTCAATCAACTTGTATTTATTTGTATGGCATCCCGAAAATCATTCAGTCTGATTTCCGCAGCGAAACAATCGCTAACGGAGAGGGTGGGATTCGAACCCACGCGCCCTTGCGGACAAACGGTTTTCAAGACCGCCTCGTTATGACCACTTCGATACCTCTCCATGTTTTTGTTTAAAACGATGGGTCGTTCCGAATCTCTTCCTTCTTTATATAGAAGAAAGTACTAACGCTTTGCCTTCATGGAACCTTCCGTTTGTTCAGAAGTTTGTGTTCCTCAGCAGTGCAAAAGTTATTATAGCTAAAAAGCCCCTCAGTGTCAACACATTTTTTCAGAAATTTCAAATTATTTTTTCAAAAGTGTAATTTTCCTTGTATTTACTGCATATATGGGGTATGCATTGTCGTTTTTTTCTGCAAATTCAGACTCTTTTCTCTAAAATACCGTCTGCCAAAAGTAAATCCTCCGGGGTCGTCAGCTTAATATTCTCATAGGAAGCCCGGAACAGCTTTACCGGATGGGCAAGGAGTGTTTCCACCACCATGGCGTCATCCGTGATCTGAACCCCGCTTTCACGAAGCTCCTCTTCCTTTTCCAGAAGCATGCGGTATGCATTTTTAATCAAATCGGCACTAAATACCTGGGGGGTCTGCATCATCCAGACACGATCACGCCTTGGCGTGGATACGGCAAAGTCATTCTCATCCGCGATTTTTATGGTATCCTTCACCGGCATTGCCGCCACACAGGCATGGTGCACCCTTACGGTTTCAAGCGCAGTCTGAAGAATCTCCTCTGTGACAAAAGGCCTGGCCCCGTCATGGATAAATATATAGGCACAGTCCTCCGAAACGGCTTCCAGCCCATTCGCCACGCTGAAATACCGCTCCGCTCCGCCGGGCACTATCTTTCTTACTTTCGTAAAATGATAGCGCTCTACGATCTCTTCGCGGCAGTAAGCTTCTTCTCCCTGTTCGGTCACCAGTATGATTTCATCAATAAAGCTGTCTTCAAAGGCTTTCAGGGCATAATAAATAACCGGCTTTTCCCGGAGCATCATATACTGCTTCGGGATATCACTGTTCATACGTTTTCCTTTTCCGGCAGCCAGAACTACCGCCGCTGTTTTTTCCCGCGCGTTTTCCATAGCGTTATCCTGCCTTAACTGATTCTTTCTCCCAGCTTCAGGTTGGGAACCGCATTGAGATCCCAGCCATGTCTGGTGCCTTTTATGTATTCATAGTATCCCGCCACACCTATCATGGCCGCATTGTCCGTACAGTAAATGGGAGAGGGATGGTAAAATTCCAGCCCGTTTTTCCGGCAGGCTTCTTCAAAGGCCGCCCGCAGGGCAGAATTGGAAGCGACGCCGCCGGCTATGGCGAACTTTTTCAAATGATATTGGGATACGGCTTCCATGGAATGGCCTACCAGGACGTCGATCACCGCTTTCTGGAAGGATGCCGCCACATCAGCCTGGCAGATCTCAATCCCTTTCATCTCACAGGAATTGAGGTAGTTGAGCACTGCGGATTTCAGGCCGCTGAAGCTGAAATCATAGGTGCTTCCATCCACCTTGGCCCTGGGGAATACAACAGCGTCCGGATTTCCTTCCCTGGATACCCTGTCGATCTTGGGGCCACCGGGATATCCCAGGCCTATGGCCCTGGCTACCTTGTCAAATGCTTCTCCCGCCGCATCGTCCCTGGTTCTTCCGATGATTTCATATTCACCGTAGTCCTTCACCACAACCAGATGGGAATGGCCGCCCGATACCACAAGACAGATAAAGGGAGGCTCCAGATCTTTGTTTTCTATATAATTAGCGCTGATATGGCCTTCGATATGATGGACTCCCACCAACGGTTTGCCGGCAGCGAAGGCGATGGCCTTTGCCGCAGAAACTCCCACCAGAAGAGCTCCCACCAGGCCCGGACCATAGGTGACCGCCACGGCTGTCACCTGCTGCAGGGTAATTCCTGCGTCGGAAAGAGCCTTTTCGATTACCTGGTTGATTTTTTCAATATGCTTTCTGGATGCTATTTCAGGGACCACGCCGCCGTAGAGGGTGTGCAGGTCGATCTGGGAATATATCACATTGGAAAGTACTTCTCTGCCATTGCGGACAACGGAGGCTGCGGTTTCATCGCAGGAGCTTTCCACAGCAAGAATATAAATATCTTCTTTTTCCATAATGCTTTCACCTTTTATACTGCTGATTATAACAGCCCGGACAGCTCCTGGCTGCTACTGCTGTTCCTCCTCAAAAAGGAGATCGATACTTTTTCCGTCTTTCCCGGCTACCGCCTGGGAGAATATTTTACGGACGCCATCCATGTAGTCCTCCGGCCTGATGAGGGAGGGGCTGTAATGAGTAAGCCACATCTGTTTTACCTGGGCGCGCTTAGCCATGTCCGCAGCTTCCAGGAAGGTCATGTGCTTATACTCCTTTGCCTTTTCCTTTTTCTCCGGCTCGCCGTACATTCCTTCGCAGATAAAGAGGTCCGCCCCGGCGGCGTTTTTTACAATTCCCTCGGTGGGCCTTGTATCCGTACAATAGGTAAGCTTGATTCCCTTCCGGGGAGGGCCGAGAACCATATCGGGAGTCAGGAGGCCTTCCGGCGTCTCAATTGTCTCCCCTTTCTGCAGGCGGTTCCAGTACTGTTTGGGTATCCCCAGGCTTTGCGCCTTCTCCAAAAGGAAACGGCCGCCGCGTTCTATTACAATATTATAGCCATAGCAGATCACGTTATGGTTGACGCGGAACGCCTCAATACGGAAGCCGTCAAAGGGGATGGACTGCTCGTTCTCCGTAAGCTCCATGCACTCAATGGAAAACGGAAGCTCCGGCGCGATGACGCGCAGGGCATTCACCACCCTGGTAAGGCCTTTGGGCCCAATGAGCAGAAGCGGTTCGGTGCGTTCCGCGTTCCCCATGGTGAGAAGCATGCCGGGAAGACCGCTGATATGGTCGGCATGATAATGGGTGAAACATATAATATCCACCGGCTTCGGACTCCAGCCCTTCTCCTTCATCGCAATCTGCGTACCCTCGCCGCAGTCAATCATGATACTTTTTCCATTATAACGGGCCATGAGGGATGTGAGCCACCGATACGGCAGCGGCATCATTCCTCCGGTTCCCAGTAAACATACATCCAGCATTCTGTCGTATTACTCCATTCCGCTACAGAAGCTCCCTGGCCTCCTTTACTTCGGCAGGCACGCGGAACTCTGCAAGCATTTTATCAAAACATTGTTCGCACAGGTCAAAATGGTATACCTGTCCGTCCTTGCTGCTGAAATACCCGAAGGCATGCTTTACTTCGAAGCATCCTTCCTTCAGTATTCCATTTTCCACCTTCATTTCTTTGCCGCATCGGTTGCATATCACCGATATAAGCTCCGTATTGTTATTATCAAGATAAATTCGCATGGCCACTCCTATCCGCGCTTTTACGCTTTCTGTTTCAATCATTATAACGTAAATTTTTGTCGAAAAACAGCGGTAATTATTCCATGCGCTGCCTATCTCTTCCACATAATAAGAGCGTTTTCGGCCGGATCCCGGTAAAAATTTTTCCGGATCCCTTCTACAGTAAAGCCCAGGGATTCATAGAGCCGGACCGCAGGGAGATTGCTTTCCCTGACCTCCAGCGTAAAATTTTCCACGCCGCAAAGCTTCGCCCGGCGCATCAGTTCCAGCAGCAGTCTGCGGGCACAGCCTTTTCTTCTGCTGCCCTCCTCCACCGCCACATTGGTAATATCCCCGTCTTCAAAGGACTGCCAGATTCCACAGCAGGCGATCAGCCTGCCCTCCTCCATGCAGGACAGATAGAGTGCATTTTTATCGGAAAGCGCCTGCTCCAGGGCCTGCTCCGACCAGGCGTCCGAACCGAAGCAGGCGGCTTCCAGCGCGGCTGCCTGAGATAAATCCTCAGGAAGCATTGTACGGATTTCCATTACGTTTCACCGCTTTCACGATTCTTAAGCTTCTGCTGCCTGGAATAGGTCCCTTTTCTCATCATGGCATCCCCGGCCTTATCGCCTGCTGTTTTCTGCGCTTCGCTGCGTTCCCGTTCTGCCTGGGAGGGGCGCAGGTATTCCGGCACATGGGCGGCTGCGGATTCCATTTTGCCCAAACGGGCGTAGGTCTGTGCAAGGACGGCTACCGCCGAGGCACGCTGCCTGTTGCAGAGCGCAGGGGCAAAGGTATAGGGACGGTGCATGAGAGCCGCCAGTTTTTCCCGGAATACGGGAACTCCGTCTCCTAAAAATACCACGCAGTCTTCTCCGGGAAGCGCATTCAGCTTCTCCGCTATGGTTTCAATGGGCACCACGCACTGGGGTTCCAGAATATCCAGTTTAAAATTCACCTCTAATGAGGAGGTTTCCTGCGACGTCTCCTCCGGAAGGAAACGGTAAATACCGGTATAGACCTGGCTTCTTCTCGCATCCATGAGGGGGCATACGATATGATCCGTTCCGTATACATTCATGGCAAGCGCATCCACCGTAGGAACGCTGATAATCGGTTTATCCAATGCAAGCCCCAGTCCCTTGGCTGTGGCAGAGCCGATCCGTAGTCCTGTAAAGGAACCAGGTCCCGCTGATACTGCGATGGCATCAATACAGGACAGATCCAGCTCAATCATTTTTTTCACTTCATCCAGCATGGGGAGCAGTGTCTGAGAGTGTGTTTTCTTATAATTTGTTGTGTATTCGGCTATGAGGCTGTCATCCTCCGTCACCGCCACACTGGCTACCAGCCCTGAGCTGTCTATGGCTAATATTTTCATTCCTGCGCTTCTCCTATCCTTGTCAGGGTAATTTTGCGGTAATCAAAGCCCCGGCTTAAATCTTTTTCTATCCGCACCTGTGTATATGCAGGGGGTAGAATTTCCTCAATGAGGTTGGCCCATTCTATCAGGCACAGCCCTTCTCCGTAAATGCAGTCCTCAAAGCCCACCTCCTCCATTTCCTCCGGATCGCCAATCCGGTATACGTCAAAATGGTAAAAAGGCATACGGCCTTCCTCATAGATCTGCACGATGGTAAACGTAGGGCTGCTGACCGGCTCCGTTATGCCAAGCCCCGCTGCGACTCCCTGGGTAAAAACGGTTTTGCCCACGCCCAGATCTCCGATCAGGGTATAAACCTGGCCGGGCTTCGCTTCCTGTCCTATTTTTTCTCCCAGCGCATACGTTTCCTCTGCGCTGAAGCTTTCAATTACTTCTGTTTGCTGATTCATATTACAATTCTCCTGTTATCCCGGCACGGGCTGCTATACCGCCGGCCGGCTTCACATCCGGATGTTTACCTTTTTCGGAGGCATGTGTGTGGAAATCATCTCCACTGCTTTGGAAAGATTATCCTTCAGATCTCTGCGGGGAAAAATGCTGGCATTGATTCTTGTAGTATAAAGTACGATACTGCGGGCTGTGGACACTGCTTTCACCATATCCTCCCATTTCTGGAATTCCGTTGCTTCTCCCTGGGATACCTCCACCCCTTCTTCCGTCATTTTGTAATGGAGGGGCTGCTTGAAGGCGGGATTGGTAAGAGCCTGCTGCTTGGCCTTAAGAAACAGGCTGCCCGGCTGGTACAGCAGTATCACCAGGCCGGCAATAAGATAGATTATATGGCCGGTCATGCCGAATGCCACCAGCATCAGTGCGCCCACCGTGGTTCCCACCACTCCGGCAAAGCTGGTGTAGGTATGGTGAAGCATGTAGTCATACAGTACTCCTGAATCTATTTTGACATCAAATTCCACTTCCATTTAAGTATATACTCCTGATATTTATTTTGTTGTATATCTCAGACCCGAAAAAGCACCTACATCGTAGGTGCTTTTGTCTACTTAACATTATATTATACTGATAATCCGCTATAACGCAAGTTATTTTCTACCGGGAGCTGTCCTGGCTTTCAGGATTATTCATGGCGCAGCGCTTCAATCGGGCTGAGCTTTGCAGCCTTTCTTGCAGGATAGATACCGAAGAAAATACCTACGCCTGCCGAGAACAGGGATGCAATCAGCACGGTGCCTACCTTAACTCTTGCAGCAAAGCCAATCACGCCGCCTATCAGTATGGCGCCTGTAATTCCCAGTATAATGCCGATAATCCCTCCCATAAGGGTAATAATGGCGGATTCGGACAAGAACTGCAGCAGGATGGATCCAGTCCTGGCTCCCAGGGATTTACGGATACCAATTTCCCTGGTACGTTCCGTTACGGAAACCAGCATGATATTCATTACGCCGATACCGCCGACCAGCAGGGAAATCGCTGCCACAATAACTACAAAGATAGAGATATTGCCCAGAACGGAGTTGATTTGGGAAATCTGATCCTGCATGTTCTGCACCTGGATCAACCCTTTTCCTCTCACATTATGCCTTCCTTCCATGAGGTTGATCGTGCTCTGCGCCACCTGCATGGATTCCGCCGGCGAGTCACAGATAACATAAAAGTCCGTAAAATCACCGAAATATAATCCATAGGAAGCGCTCAGTATGCTGAGCGGCAGCTCAATGTTAATCATGTCTCCGTACATACTGAACATGGCTGAAGCGCTGTCCTTACGTATGCCTACGATTCTCAGATCCTGTGTGGTTCCGTACAGGGTCACTTCAATAGTAAGGCCGATAACATCCGTAGTGCCGAACAGCTTCTTGGCCGCCTGCTCCGGCACCACGCATACCTTATTGCCGGAGTAGTAATCGTTGGCGGTAAAGTAACGGCCCGCAATTATCGGTTCACTCTGATAAAACTCCATGCTCTCTGTTCCGCCGGAGGCATATGCGGTAAACTCGCCTTTTTTACCGATTACGCTACCGTAAAGGGTATACACCGGCGTAACGCCTTTGACGCCCGCCACCTTTTCCTGTATTGCTTCAAAATCATCTGCGGAGAAATAAACCTCATCTTCACTGTGTTCATTATTAACATAAATACCAATCAGCCCTCCGGCCATGGCATTCAGTTCGTCGTTTACCTGTCCCTTTACTCCGTCACCAATGGAAATAATCATGATAACGGATGTAATACCGATAATAATACCGAGCATCGTCAGAATGGACCGGCCTTTATTGCTTTTGATATTCATCAGGGCAATTTTTATATATTCCCATGCCTGTGCCACTATTGCATCCTCCTTATATAGACCGCTGTGAGCAGGCCCGGATTACTCGTTTCCGGAATCCGCCGCGCCGTCCGTCTGTGTCTGTGTTCCAGCGGTCTCCGTCTCCTGGCCTGCCGCTTCGGAGGAGCCTTCTTCTGATGCGTTTTCAGTGGATGCTTCCGACGCTGTTTCCACGGCTGCGCCGGTCTCGGGAGCCGCTGCGTCAGTCATTGCCGCACCCGCCATGCCGCTTCCCATAGGAACCGCCATAACCTTCATGCCCTCTGTCACCATACCTGTCACATCATATAATATCTGATCGCCTTCCTTCAGGCCTTCCTTTACCTCAACCATGCTGTCAGAGGAAATTCCTGTGGTGATTCTTCTCATGGTTACCACGCCGTTTTCCACAACGTAGCAGAACTCACCCTGCTTATCCGCATTTACGATTTCAACAGGTACTGTAAGAACATTTTCCGCAGATGCGGTATGGATAACAAGCTTGGCCTCCACGCCCAGGAAAATATCCTCGTCCGGGTTCTTGATATGTACCTCTGCTCCAACTACAGGCGTTCCCTGGGAATTGGCAGCGGCCACTTTATTGATTTTGGAAACCTCGCCTTCATATTCTTTTCCTGCAATGGTAACATCCACCTTCTGGCCGATTTCGATTTTGGGCAGGTCATATTTGGTGACTTCGATGCCCACCTTTACCTGTTTGTTGCTTTCTATGGTGAAAAGCTCGGTTCCTTCAGCTACGGTAGCCCCTTCCAGAAGGCCGCCGCCCTTGGTTGCATCCTTGGATGTGGATACGGTGGCAATCTTGGTTACGATGCCGGGGAATTCTGCAACAACACCCGCCTGAGCCTTCTCCAGCTCTGCCGCCGCTTCACTTGCGGTAATCTGTGCGCTCTGTACGGTATCTGCCTGCTGCTGCTTCGAATAAGGATCGGCAATTCCCGCTTCTGAGGAGGATTCCTTTCCTTCCCGCTTGCTGATCTCTTCTTTCATATCCTCCAGCTTCTTCTGTTCCGCGTCAATAATACGCTGGGTCTCCCTCAGGTCCTCGGACATGCTCAGATCGCTGAGCTGGTTGCTTGTTTCCCGGATGCTGTTATTCAGGTTCTGGATGATTTCCTGAATTCCTTTTCTGGCATCTGAATCACTCTGCTCAGCCAGCTTATTATTCTGGGTCTCCAGCTCCTGGTTCAGCTTGCCCAGCCAGTCCTGAAGCTTTTCTCTTTCACGCTGGGTTTCATCCTCCAGCTGGTATTTCAGTCCCTGTACGTACTGCTCCTGCTGCTCGGCAAGGATCTTCAGTTCGTCCAGGCCGATGGTTGCTTCATTATACTCTGATTCATTCTTGTTACTCTGATACTGGGAGCTTCTGTAGCTGTTCGCCGTTGCGGAAGCATCCAGCGCCGCTTTTGCTTTTCTGTTTTCCAGTTCGGTGGTATCGAAGGATACCAGCTGCTGCCCTTCTGCCACCTCATCGCCCAGGGCGATCTTCATCTCAGAGATAGTGGCGCCTACCGGCGCATAGTATGTCTTGCTCTGCTCACTGCTCACCGTACCGCTGGTGGACATGGTCTCTTCAATGCTTCCCATCGTCACTTCAATGGTATTCACCTGCATGGGCGTATTCTTGGCAATTACGCTGGTCACTACGGAATAACCCACAATGACTACCACGAGAACCAGCGCAATAATCCAGCCTATTTTCTTCTTTTTCTTCTTCTGTGTGCCGCCGGCCATAATGGCCTCTCTCTTCTGCTGCGCTTTCTTTTCCTTAGCTTCGGCTTTTTCTCTTTTCTTCTTTTCCTTTGCCGTCTCCTGGACCTCCGTCAGGTTTTCGGCGCCCTTGTTTTCTAACTCACTCATCTTGTATCCTCCATTCAGTCCCATCGGGTAGTTGCCTTTATTCATAAAAACAGAGCCGGCCTGCGGCTTGTCCTGCGCCGCTTCCCACACTGCTTCTTATAACTGTCTGAAAGCCTGCTTTAGCAGTTATTCTTCATAAATTTCCGTATCCTGGACATAATCCGCTTCAATCTGGCCGTCCTTAATCCTGATAATACGTTCTGCCTGAGCTGCAATGTCATTATCATGGGTAATAATGATTACCGTTCTGCCTTCCTTATGTAAATCCTTCAGAATCCCCATAATTTCCTTCGTAGATCCGGAATCCAGGTTACCGGTAGGCTCATCCGCAAGGATTACCGGAGGCGCCTGGGCAATCGCTCTTGCGATGGCAACTCTCTGCTGCTGCCCGCCGGACATCTCAGAGGGCTTATGGCTCATTCTTTTCTCAAGGCCCACTCTCGTGAGGGCATTCCTGGAAAGCTCTGTCCGCTCCCTTTTCCCCACACCGCGGTAAATCAGGGGCAGCTCCACATTTTCCAGGGCCGTCAGATTCTGGATCAGGTTAAAGCCCTGAAAAATAAAGCCGATTTCCCTGTTCCTGATATCCGAAAGATCATCGTCGCTCATTCTTGAAACATCCTGGTCATGCAGAAGATATGTTCCGCTTGTAGGTACATCCAGGCACCCCAGCATGTTCATCAGCGTAGACTTTCCGGAACCGGAATGGCCGATAATTGCTACAAATTCATTCTCATTAATGGTTACATTGACATGATCAAGCGCCCGCACCTCATTTTCACCCGGGTTATATACCTTACACATGTCCTTTACTTCAACCAGCGCACTCATAGATTCTCTCCCTTTGTTTTCCATAAGCCCATGACCTGCAATGCAGGCGGCCTCACCTGGAAAACCGCATGATATATCACCTGTATTATGTAATTAATACAGTAATACTGATTCAGCTCTTTGTCAACTGGTATTTTTCTTCCAGCTGATGCAGCCAATTCCATTTTGGCCTTATCCGGCAGCCGGACCCGAGGTTCGGCATTCCTTATAAATAAGTCCTTCTTGGAATTACTCCGACTATCATACTATAGTTGCCTTCTAAAAATCTATGCAGTTCTTTTAAATATTTCTTAATTTTTTCTAAATAACGTAAGTTTCTGTATAATTTTTATGTATTATGACATAATAAAAGAAAAAACGAAGGAGAAAAACATGAGTCTTTTAAACGATGACGGGATACCTTTGGGGCTGGGAATGGCCCTGGCGCAGAATATGGATGCCATGCGGACTTTTTCTTCCATGAGCGAAAGTGCAAGACAGGATGTGATTGACCGTTCAAGGCATGTGCAGTCAAAACAGGAAATGGAAAATCTGGTGAATGGACTTTCCGGCGAATCAGGTTTTTCGGAAAAACTGAGCTGAGGATTCATTTTTTAGTTCCAAAAGCTTCACAGTTTCTTCAAAATTCCATCACGATTCCTACACACTTAAATGTTATCTTATACCTATACAAAGCCAATAAGAAAATTTTAGATAGATTTCTTTTTCATAACTTGCCGGCATCCGGAAAAGATGCCGGCCCTCCCTCAAAAAAACCCGGCAGGCCGCAATGGCCTGCCTTTTTTATTATTTTTTGCTGTGCAGGATGGGGCTGAGTTTTTTATAAATCAGCATAGTTACTATGGAAACGATGCCGCCTTTCATCAGGTTCATGGGCGCTACGGCAAATAATGCAAGCGTAGTCACGCTGTTGATGGAGGGATTGATGGCGTGGCCCAGGCCGACAATGGAATCTAACGGCATTCCGTACAGCTCTGCAAATTTGGGGAGCAGGTACACCGCGTTGAAGGCAGTTCCGAAAACTGTCATTACAAGTGTTCCCACAACACAGCCGATTATGGCATTTTTCTTGTTCTTGCGGAACAGGTATATGATAGAGGCAGGAAGCAGGAAGCTGCAGCCGATGATAAAATTGGCCAGATCTCCTACAAATGCGGTGGAGGTTCCTTTAAACAGAAGCTTCAGGATAATTTTGCAGAACTCAATCATGACCGCCGCCACCGGGCCAAAGGCAAATGCGCCGATCAGGGCAGGAAGCTCGCTGAAATCCATTTTATAGAATTCCGGGGCAAAGGGGATTGGGAAATCCAGCATGTGCAGGATGACCGCTATCGCCGAAAATACGCCTATCATGGCTATTTTTCTGGTGGTGAGGGTACGTTCCCTGTTTCCGTTTTTCTTTCGTTCCCATTTTTCCACCACGTAGGCGATGATTACCATGGCTGCCACAAGCCCCAGAAACTCCAGGACAAAAATAAGGTTTTCCGCGAAGGACGCTGCTAAATCATTCATTATGTATACTCTCCTTTTCTTTCTCCGGCCAGCCGGAGTTATTGCGTAAGACAAGGAAAATTCTTCTGATGCTTCATGAAAGGAAGGTATCAAAAAAGCCCGGAGAAATGATTCTCCGGGCAGATATCCAATCCCTGGAAAACACCTGCCGCCTCCGTAAACCAAACGGCGTAAAAACAGGTATTCCATGCATGATTTTCTTCTTTCATCCAGACTTTACTGTCGGTTCCGGATTCGTACCGGATCAGCCGCATGACGCGGGTCGCGGACTTGTCTGCACCTGTCGTGGAACAACTGCAGCGTCACCGCCGGTAGGGAATTACACCCAACCCTGAAGAACTTTACCTTTATTAAATTGTTACTCTATTATCATAGCAGGATTTTATTAAATGTCAAGGCGCGGATTAACCGTTTGTCCGCATACATTTTACATACGTTTCTCCGCGCGCTCATTTGCCCGCGCACCGGGGCGGACAGGAAGGCGCTGCAGCAGTACAGCGTTCTGAACCACTATGTTTTTTTATTTTTAAGGGGTTGCAAATTCCAGTCAATCCGTTAGACTGAAATTATATTTAACCCGGCCGGTTAAACCGAAGCAGTCAGGAGGTGTTCTATGAACGAACAGTTTTTCCATTTGCCCGAAGAAAAACAGCAGGCAATAATCAATGCGTCCCTGGAGGTGTTTGCCACGCATGAATATAAGCGGGCATCCACGGATGATATCGCCGCAAAGGCAGGGATATCCAAAGGGCTGCTTTTCTACTATTTCCATAATAAAAAGAGTTTATATCTTTATATTTATGATTATACAAAGCAAATTGTGACGGCTCAGGTCGTTGATGCCCATTTTAAGGAGATCACTGACTTTTTTGAGCTGCTGGCCTATTCTGCGCAGAAAAAGGCCGCCATCATGTCGCGCAATCCCTATCTGATGGATTTTGTAATGCGCTGCTTTTATCCGGAAAAGGAAGAGGTATCAGATGAGTTAAACAGCACAAACCAGGATTATATAGATAATTCTATCTTCCAGTATTTTAAAAATGTGGATTTCTCAAGATTCCGTCAGGATGCCGACCCGCAACAGATACTGCGGATGCTTTTGTGGATGGCGGACGGCTACATCAACGAGAAACGAAGGCAGGGCAAACCGTTTGTGCTGGATGAAATTATGCATGATTTTAAGGAATGGAGCGATATGTTCCGTCGGCTTTCTTACAGGGAGGAGTATTTATGAATGCCATAGATATCAGTCATATCACTAAGGATTACGGCAGTCACAAGGGAATATTTGATGTTTCATTATCGGTGAAAAAAGGTGAGGTTTACGGCTTTCTCGGTCCTAACGGCGCGGGAAAAACCACCACAATACGGCATCTGCTTGGTTTTCTGCGTCCGGAAAAGGGTTCCTGCCGCATTCTGGGCATGGACTGTTTTCATGAGGCCGCCGTCATCCAGAAATCACTGGGCTACCTGGCCGGGGAGATCGCTTTTCCTGAGGATTGCACCGGCGACGGGCTTCTCCGGCTTCTGGCGGAAATGAAAGGGATTAAGGACAAAAGCCGAATGCGGGAGCTGATGGAGCTGCTTGAGCTGGATCCTTCCGGCCGCGTGAGAAAAATGTCAAAGGGCATGAAGCAGAAGCTGGGCATCGTAAATGCTTTTATGGGGAATCCCGAAATCGTAATTCTGGATGAGCCCACCAGCGGCCTGGATCCGTTAATGCAGAATCGCTTTATCGAACTGATTCTGGAAGAAAAAAAGAAGGGAACCACTGTTTTTATGTCCTCCCATCTGTTTGAAGAGGTGGAACGCACCTGTGAAAGGACGGCGATAATCAGGCAGGGGGAAATTGCCGCCATTGAGGATATGGAGGGGCTTAAGAAAAAACGGACAAGAGACTACATTATCACGCTGGACAGCAAAGAGGCGGCGGATGCTCTTGTCCTGCCCGGATTTTCAATCACGCGAAGGGAAGGCTGTCAGGTTACCGTTGCCGTGAAGGGGGATATCCCCAGACTGCTGTCTCTGTTGTCGGAATGTTCTGTCAGGGATCTGCAGATCCACACACAGACGCTGGAAGAAATTTTTCTTCATTATTATGGAGGTGAAAAGGCATGATTTCATTACCGCTTTTGAAAAGGAATCTGGCACAGACCTGGAAAATTCTGCTGATTATATTGGCTGCGATGACCATGTATACCACAGTTATTATTTATATGTACGACCCTGAGCTTGCCCACATGCTGAATGATTACCAGCAGGCGCTGCCGGGGATGATGACCGCAGTGGGAATGACGGGAATTGCAGGAAATCTGACTGAATTCGTACATATTTATCTGTATGGATTTATCATGCTGGTTTTTCCTGTTATTTTTCTGATTATTCTTGGGAATAAGCTTCTTGCACATTATGTGGACACCGGTTCCATGGCTGTACTTCTGTCCACTCCCAACTCACGGACACGGATTTTAGTGACGCAGCTGTTAACCCTGCTGCTGGAAACGGCGCTTTTGATTGCCCTGATCACGGCCATCGGAATTGTCAGCTGCGAAAGCCTGTTTCCCGGCGAGCTGGATATCCCTGTCTATCTGAAGCTGAATGCAGCGCTTCTTCTGCTGCACCTGATGCTGGGAGGAATCGTTTTTCTGCCGGCATGTATTTTCAATGATTCAAAGTGGTATTTCTTCGTCGGCGCCGGGCTGCTGATTCTGTTTTTCCTGTTTCAGATGCTTGGTAATATGGGCGGGGATTTGGAGTTTTTCCGGTATCTTACACCATTTACGCTGTTCCCTGGAGAAAAAATTGTGTCAGGCCAGGACGGCACCGTCGGGAGCTGTGTGATTATGGCGGGGATTGGGGCGGCGCTGTATGGGAGCGGGGTTGTGTGCTTTGGGCGGAAGGATCTGCCGTTGTAAATGTTTGATATGGAAAGGGAAAAGGTATGGAAAACGCGCCGCTTCAGCAGTAACAGCTGAATTTTGGCCTTGATTTCCATACCTTTTTTGCTATTTTTAATATGTAATACTAATGCATGAAACCATACTTTTGAAAGCTTAAGACTTTGTCAGTTTCCTCAAATCCATTGTACTGTAGCTCTTTGGCAAATATAGCCCAATCCGGCTCATCTACCGTTTCATCCTTCACGATTCCAAGTTCAAGATAATTTTTGAATCCCATTTTTTCCCGGTAGACGCTGGGATTACCGCATACCATGCAGGCGGTGTAGCCCAATGCCGCCGCAAGCTTCATACCATTCTTTACAAGCGCTGTGCCAATACCCTTCCGCTGGTATTTATACCTTTTTGTATTATGGTCATCCTCCTCATCATGGCGGACTGACAGGCTGTCCAGCCAAACTACATGTTCACCGCGGTCCCCCATCGGAAGCGCCGTAAATATTACATGGCCTAACAGTAATCCACTGTCTCCTGCCGCCACCAACTCCAGTTCCGGTATATAATACTCGGACTTTCTGATTCGATCTGCAAACCTTTCATGGAAATCCGCATCACTTCCTCTTTCGTTGCAGCCGAAAGCTTCCCTGTCCAGCATGCGGATGTTTCCGTAATCCTGCAGCGTTATCCGCCTTATTTTAAATTCCATATACACTTAAATTCCTTTATCAAGCTCCCGAAGACGTTCGTCCACCAGGGTTCTTTCAGGGATGGAAACGGCTGCGCCTTCCCGGGATACGGTAATGGAAGAAGCGCAGGCAGCAAGACGCAGCGCCTCCTGCATGGTCTTCCCTTCCACTATAGCCGCGATAAAATATCCGGTGAAGGTATCTCCTGCTGCTGTAGTATCCACAGCATTCACTGGAAAACAGGGCTGATATACACATTCCTCCGCGCTTTTGTAAACAGCGCCCTTCCGGCCCAATGTAAGGATTACCTTCATTTGAGGATATTTCTCCAGAAGAATCTCCGTGATACGGTCGGGATCGGAGGCACCTGTAATGTCATTTCCTTCCGTTTCATTCAGCATCAGCCAGGTGACGCCGGAAAGATCCGTCTTTTTCAGGCTCTCATTCATCGGCGAAGGGTTAAACAGAATCCGCATTCCCATAGCGGCGCCTTTTTCAAGAAGATAGGGAAGGTTGCTGATTTCGTTTTGCAGAACCAGAATATCTCCTTCACCGAAATCTTCCAGCACCTGGTTGATGAATTCTCTGCCGTTCTCATAATTGCTGCCATTAAAAAGGATGATGCAGTTTTCCCCTTCTTCGGAAACCTGAATCAGCGCATGCCCTGTAATGCTTCCGTTCTCACGCAGATACCGGGTATCCACGCCGCTTTCCTTAAGCAGCTCCGCCAGGAAGCGGCCGTCCGGGCCTATGGTCCCGGCATGATAAATCGGAACCCCGGCACGTGCTGCCGCAATGGACTGGTTCAGCCCCTTGCCACCGGGAAAGCATTGATATTCTTCTGAAAAAATCGTCTCGCCCGGCCTTACAAAATGCTTCACTTTATATACCTTATCAATATTCAGTGAACCGAAATTTAAAATCTTCATGTTTTGCTCCCATCTGTCTTATATCCTGTCATGTGCCGTAAACGTCCACCAGGACTGTATATTTACTGTGCAAGCTTTCTGAATAAATCCTCAAACAGATTGTCCCTGTTAATATGGTAAACATATCTGATAAAATGCCTTCCGGGGTCAAAGCTGTAATGATGATCATACTGCGGAATCGGGCTGGGCACCAGCCTGTCACGCATGAAATCACCGTCCAGCAGCCAGGCCACCGCGGTGACATCCCAGATCACCCTTGTCCAGCAGCTGTTTTTGCTTCCGGCTGCGCCTTCCTTTTCCGTGTAGTCTGTCAGATAATCGCACAGCTTGTTTTTGCCGCGGAGAAAAGTCTCCAGTTCGCCGGGGCCGGTGGTGAAAGAGGATACCACGCCCATGCAGGGAAGCTGTACCAAAGCTGCGCCGCAGCCGAATACCACTCTCGCCGCAGCCACATCCTGGAAAAGATTGAATTCCTTATTATCCGGCCATTCATGGGCATTGCCGCCAAGCCAGATGAGAACTATTCGGTCTTTGATTTCCGGCTTCATGAGCAGGGCTGAGGCCACATTGGTAATGGCTCCGATGGCAATGACGTACAGGGGCTTTTCCGGCGTATAACCAAGCGCCAGCGCGGCCAGATGCGCTGCGGCATCGGATGCAACGGGTGTCTCTTCGTCCGGAAGGTATTGGGCTGAGCCGCGGTATACGTGTTCCTTCAGTTCCTGCTTTTCCATCAAGTCCAGGATATGGTGGATTTCCTGATAGCTTTTTTCCATACCGTCTTCTGGTCCGCTGGATTTCTCATTATGGAAGGGCGCTGCATAAACAGCCTTCAGATGCAGCTTTTCCTCCGATTTGATGAGATAGGCCAGGGCGTACTGGTCGTCGATTTCATTATAGGTGTCCGTGTCCAGAACCACATCGACCGGTCCTTCGGGCCGGTTCAGGCGCTGTAAGTAAGAAATATCCTGATTCATTTTCCCCTCCCTTGGCACAGGCGCCGCCTGCGCTGATCAAATAATTACTGTGAACAGAAGCTTTACTGCATTTGGTGCGGCAGCATGGATAATCAGTCTGTTACCGGCATCCGCAGTTTTCCGGTCCACTATACTTTTGTATCATGTTCTTTCATTATATCGGTTCCTCCGGGAGTTGTCATGATGGAGTGTTTTACAAAACTTTTTCTGAAAAGTATACAGAATGCCGGGACGAACAGCGCAATGCCGGGCGGCGGATTTTCGCTTTTTCAGATTCTTTTTGCCAGGATCGGCTGCATAGATTATAATAATAGGCATAACAGGTTTCTATAGGGAGGGTTTGCTGATTTATGATAACCAAAAATAAGAACATTTTATCAGGCGGCGCTGTTGCTTTTCTTCTATGTCTTCTTTTTTGCATGGCGGTTCCGCTGCCCTTATGTGCGGCGGGGACGTTAGCGTCCGGAGGGGAAAACGGGAGTGGGAATCAAGGAGAAGGTTCTGCAGCGCAGTCTGCTGTGCCTCAGGCCGACCGGGTGACTTATCAGGAGGGTTTCTTTTATGAATCCTTAAGTGATGCGGTGAAGGAAAAGATTACCGGAATTTCTTATGGGGAGGGGTGTATTGTTCCCTATGAGGAGCTTAAATATCTGCAGGTGCTGTATATGGACTTTGAGGGACAGCCGCAGGTGGGGGAAATCATATGTAACCAGGTGATTGCCCAGGATTTGGTTGAAATTTTCTATGAGCTTTATCAGGCGTCATATCCGATAGAACGGATACGGCTGATCGATGAATACGGCGGTGACGATACGCTTTCCATGGAGGCAAATAATACCTCCTGCTTTAATTACCGGGTGGTGGACGGCACCTCCAGCCTTTCCAGGCATGCCTACGGGCTGGCCGTTGATATAAATCCGCTGTATAACCCCTATGTAACCTATCCCAACGGCAAAAGAAGGGTCTCTCCGGCCGCCAGTGAAATATATGCGGACAGGAGCCTGGATTTTCCGGCCAAAATAGATAAAAATGATCTGTGTTACCAGCTGTTTACGGAGCATGGCTTCACCTGGGGCGGAAACTGGAAAACCATGAAGGATTACCAGCATTTCCAGAAGGCCCTGCCGCAGAAGTAGGGGAGGCGGGAAACGGTTCAGCTATTTTAATTGTTATATAAGTGGAGGTGTTTATGGACATCAGGCTGCATTATCTGGAAAAGGGGAAGGGGACGCCGCTTCTGCTCCTTCATGGGAACGGTGAAAGCGCAGAATATTTTGAGCATCAGATTTCTTTCTTTTCTGAAAAATATCATGTTTATGCCCTGGACACCAGGGGGCATGGGAAGTCGCCCAGAGGTGAAGCGCCTTTCACGCTGGAACAATTTGCCCTGGATTTGGAAGCCTTTATGGATGAAAAAGGACTGGAGCAGGCTGATATCCTGGGCTTCTCCGATGGGGCCAACATCGCCCTGCTCTTCACGCTGCGGCATCCCCGGCGGATTGGCAGGCTGATTTTGAACGGGGCCAATTTGTTTCCCAAAGGCGTGAAAAATTCCGTTCAGTTTCCCATTGTTATGGGGTATCTGATGGTTTCCCTGATAGCGTTGTTTTCTAAAAAGGCGGTGCCCAATAAGGAAATGCTGGGGCTGATGGTGACGCAGCCGCATATTGATCCGGAGGAGCTTCTCTCTTTGCAGATGCCGGTTCTCGTGATTGCCGGAACAAGGGATATGATCCGGCTGAGCCATACACAGCTGATAGCAAGATCCATACCCGGAAGCAAGCTGGTCATCCTGGAGGGGGATCATTTTATTGCCTCCAGGAAGTGGGAGGCCTTCAATAAAAGCGTGGATGCTTTTTTGCTGGAAACGGAAAACAGAATCCAGCCGCAGAATTAAAACTGTCCGTATTATGTCCGTAGCATGAAAAAAATGCTGCAGCCCCGGTATCCTTGGCTGCAGCATTTTTTATATGCCTTTATTTGTTTTTATTGTTTTTCTGAGTTTCCTGATCAAGACGCATGGTGAGGGAAATCCTCTTCTTGGCAAGATCCACGTCCAGAACCTTCACATCCACAATATCGCCTACGCTCACTGCTTCCAGAGGATGCTTGATAAAGCGGTCGGTAATCTGGGAGATATGCACAAGGCCGTCCTGGTGGACGCCGATATCCACAAAAACACCGAAGTCAATCACATTTCGCACGGTTCCCTTGAGAATCATGCCGGGCTTCAGATCCTTCATGTCCAGCACGTCGCTGCGCAGGATGGGGGCGGGCATGTCTTCTCTGGGGTCTCTGGCCGGTTTTTCCAGTTCCTTAAGGATGTCGGTAAGGGTGATTTCACCGATTCCCAGCTCTTCCGCCATTTTCTTCTTGTCACGGACACGGCGTTCCAGGCTTGCGGGGGCTGTTCCCGCAGAGGCGGCGGCTCCAGTGTCGGTTCTGCCTGCGGGAGCGGAAGCTGCTTTTTTGCCGGCCGGCTCTTCCTGAAGCACCGCGCCGCCCATGGCCGCAGCCAGGGCTTTTCCCATGGCGGTATTGGTGTTGCGGATGACGATATTTTTCTGGTTCTGCGGCTTCTGCTTCTGGCCGCGGCCCTGAGGGGCGGCGGGCTGCTGGCGGAGAGCGGCTTTCGCGGATTTTGCCTCCGCCTGCAGCTTTTTCACATCCTCCATGGTCAGATCCAGCCTGTCTAAAAGCTTCATGGTCGCTTCATAGGATTCCGGATGGACGCTGGTGGCATCCAGCGGGTTATCACCGTCCTGAATGCGCATGAAACCGGCGCACTGTTCAAACGCCTTAGGACCCAGCTTGGCTACCTTAAGCAGCTGCTTTCTGTTGGTAAAGCGGCCGTTTGTCTCACGGTATTCCACAATATTTTTGGCTATTGTCTTGGAGATGCCGGAAATGTATTCCAGCAGGGAGGCGGAGGCGGTGTTCAGATCCACGCCCACGCGGTTTACGCAGTCTTCCACCACGCCGCTGAGGGCTTCTCCCAGCTTTTTCTGGTTCATATCATGTTGATACTGTCCGACGCCGATGGATTTGGGGTCGATTTTTACCAGCTCCGCAAGGGGATCCTGGAGGCGTCTTGCAATGGAAGCAGCGCTTCTTTGTCCCACATCAAAGTTGGGGAATTCCTCGGTGGCCAGCTTGCTTGCGGAATAAACGGACGCGCCGGCTTCGTTGACGATAATGTACTGGACCGGGGTGTCCAGCTCTTTAATCAGGTCTACGATCACCTGCTCGGACTCACGGGAAGCCGTTCCATTCCCTACGGAAATCAGTGATACATTGTATTTTTTGATCAATCTTTTCAGTTCCGCCTTGGCTTCCGTCACCTTGTTCTGAGGGGCGGTGGGGTAAATCACCTTCGTGTCAAGCACCTTTCCGGTAGCGTCTACCACCGCCAGCTTGCAGCCGGTACGGAAGGCGGGGTCCCAGCCCAGCACCACCTTGCCGGCGATGGGAGGCTGCATGAGGAGCTGTTCCAGGTTCTTTCCGAAAACGGAAATGGCGCCGTCCTCTGCTTTTTCCGTAAGGTCGCTGCGGATTTCCCTTTCGATGGCAGGAGCGATCAAGCGGTTATAGCTGTCTGCAATCACTTCCCGGAGAACAGGGCTGGTGACAGGGTTCTCTTTCGTAATTACCTTTTTTTCCAGATAGCGGAGAATCCGCTCTTCCGGGGCTTCGATTTTTACAGTGAGGAATTTTTCCTTCTCTCCGCGGTTGAGGGCGAGGATGCGGTGGCCTGCGGCCTTTTTCAGCGGTTCCTCGTAAGCGTAATACATTTCATAAACGCTGGCGGCTTTTTCATCCTTGGCCGTGCTGGTGATTTTCCCCTCCTCAAAGGTGATGCTGCGGATATAGATTCGGTAGTCGGCTTCATCGGAAACTGCCTCCGCAATGATGTCTTTTGCACCCTGCAGAGCATCCGCGGCGCTTTCCACACCCTTTTCCTCACAGATGTATCTGGCCGCTTCTTCCTCCAGGGGGCGGTCGGTTTCCTGGGCGAGGATGAACTGTGCCAGGCCGTCCAGGCCCTTTTCCTTGGCCACGCTGGCCCTTGTCTTGCGTTTGGGACGGTAAGGGCGGTAAAGGTCCTCCACCACTACCAGTGTTTCGGCCGCCAGGATCCTGGCCTTAAGCTCTTCGTCCAGTTTTCCCTGTTCTTCAATGCTGGCAAGAACCTGTTCCTTCTTTTCCTCCAGATTTCGCAGGTAATTCAGCCGTTCGTAGAGATCACGGAGCTGTTCGTCGTTGAGGGAGCCTGTAACCTCCTTGCGGTAACGGGAAATGAAGGGGATGGTGTTGCCTTCGTCAATTAGCTTGACGGCGGCTTCCACCTGCCAGCGCTCTACCTTGAGTTCTTCTGTCAGTTTGCCTGTAATATCCATGGTTATTTTTCTGTTTTCCCCTGGCGCCTGTGGGAGGCCGGGGGTTTTCCTTTCTTTGAACTACCGTAACTGAATAGCTTTTTCACGCCCTTACAGTTACAAACTACTTTTACTGCATTGCAGTGCCTGTTTTTTATTATAGTGGAAATGTCCCCCCGATTTCAAGTGGGAATGGAAACTTCCCCTCCATGTCCTGCTTTGCCGCGTCCTGGCTGTGTTCCTGCAGACTGCGCCACCGGGGCGGCGGGCAGGGGGGTTTGAGGGTATGAGGCAGAATGAGGAAATGGGGATTATGTGTGGGGAATTCATAGTTTTTTCATTTGTGCTGGTGGGGGAAACGTGCTACAATAGCATCCGTAGGGTTTGTAGGTTTTACAGGTTAAATAGAAACAGCTTATGTTATATGGTATGAGTTGATAAAGGAGAATTTTATGGATAGCTATAATAATGGGCCGGTGCCGCCTTATCAGAATAATGGGTCGGGGTATCCTCCGTATTATACGCCGCCTACGCGGCATCCGGGGAGCAGCTTTGCTACAGCTTCCATGGTGCTGGGGATTATTGCCGTTATCAGCGCTTTTTTTGCAACGGTGTATCCGCCGATTATCTGCGGGGGGCTTTCGATTATTTTGAGCCTGCTTTCCAAGGGGAATGATAAGGCTATGCTCCCGAATGCCAAAGTCGGGCTGCTGACGGGGATTCTGGGGATGGTTGTGAATGTGGTTGTGGTTGGAAGTTTTTTCGTGATGCTGTTTACGAATCCTTCTTATAAGCAGGAGTTTCACGATCAGCTGAATCAGTATTCGGAGTATTTTTATGGCGAGAGCTTTGATGATATGTGGGAGCAGATTCAGGAGGATGCAGGGTATCATTAGAGCGGTTGCAGGCGCTGCTTTATTCATTCGGGCTTTTATGCGGGGATGAAGGGTTTGTGGGTCGGCGGTGTTTTGCAGTAACTGTGCGGGAACGGGATTGTTATCAGTTATGGTTCAGGCAGCTGGGCTATTATGGGTATTTTTGATTTTTGAATGCAGAAGGAGATTTACATATGGACAGACATGCATCTTCAGCGGAGCTGAAGGCTAAGGCAAAGGGGCAGATGCTGGGGAAATACGGGACCTTGGTTCCGGCGTTTCTTGTGGTGGAAGTGATTATGACGATGATTAATTTCATGGCGACGTTTTCACTGAATACGAGGACTATGACGGGGCTGACGGTGCAGTTCGTGATTGAGTGTCTGCTGCAGCTGCTGATGGGTATTTTCCTTGCGGGGCAGACTTACATGTATCTGAATGTGTGCTGCGGGGGGAATATCAAGATCAGCGATGTTTTTTATGGATTTGGGAACCATCCGGATAAGGCGATTCTGATCCAGCTTTTTCAGCTGCTGCTTTGTCTGGTTTTCTTTGTACCGCTTTTTATCTGTATGGCTATTTTCAGTTTTGTTGATGTTTCGGTGTCCGTAATGATACTGGTGTTTTCCATTACGTTTGTGATCGGGCTGGTGGGTGGAACTATTATCAGCCTGCAGTATTCCCAGAGTTTTTATGTTTGCCTGGATTTTCCGGAGTTTTCGGCAATTGAGTGCCTGCGGTACAGCCGGAAGATTATGAAGGGAAGCAAGGGGCGGCGTTTTTATCTGGCTGTAAGCTTTATCCCGCTTTATCTGCTGGGGCTGCTTACCTGCGGGATCGGTCTGCTGTTTGTGATTCCATATGCGAATACTGCATCCGCTAATTTTTATCTGGAGCTGATGAGCTATCGGAACAGGCATAATCAGTAAAACACGCTTTTGGGGGCGTAATTGTTTTAAGGGGGATTTCCTATGACTTCCTGCAGCAGGAACCTTCCTGTCACTTACAGAGAGTACAAATTCGCCGCGGATTTTCCAATTCTTTTGATGGAGGTTAAATCCACGACGCCGCAGATAGATTTTATTCATTTTCATAACTGCATTGAAATCGCGTTCTGTCAGAGCGGAACCATGACCTGGAATCTGGAGAATCAGGTATCTTCCCTTTCACCGGGGAATATCTGTTTTCTTCCTCCCTTCTTTACGCATGGTTCTTTTTTTCCGCCGCAGGAGGGTGAGGTTTCGTGCAGTTATCTTTTTTTTAATCCGGAACAGCTTCTGGCTCCTTTTTATCCCAACGGGCTTCCCAGTGAATTTACCTGGTATCAGTATACGGATTTTTCCAAGCTTCTGTCAGGGGAGCGGTTTTGTGAGGAGGTGGAGCTTATCCGGATGATAATCGGGGAATTGACAGACAGAGTGGGACATTACAGGACGGCTGTCCGGGGAATGGTGGAGACGCTTCTGGTCTTGCTGTACCGTAAACATCAGGGCTGTTCCGTTTTTGGCGGGGGAGGTTCGTCTCTGCCGCAGCTGTTTCCTGCCATATCCTATCTGGATTCGGAATATGCAGCCGAGCTGGATACGGCGCATCTGGCCTATCTGTGTGGGCTGTCTTCGCGGCAGTTTATGCAGCGTTTCCAGGAGAGCTTTCAGCAGACGCCGCTGCAGTATCTGAGGACCGTACGGATTCAGAAGGCATGCAGGATGCTGACAAGCAGCGAAACGGGCATTCTGGATATCGCTCTGCAGACGGGCTTTCACTCGCTGTCCAGCTTTAACCGGTATTTTCATAAAATTGTAGGGAGCTCTCCCCAGGCCTTTCGGAATGACAGACGCGCCATTGTGAAAAAGGATCCCAGGTATGCTCCCTATCGTGCCACGTAGGCTGTGCGGCGTTCCCAGTTTCTGAGCTCGTCAGTTACCCAGCAGAAGCGCTGCGTTTCAAAATCAGGCAGGAAGGAACAATCCGCGCCCAGCATCAGGCCGTCCATGCTTCCAAAGGCCTTCCGGTAGGTTTCCAGGATATTTACGGTTTCCTGCCGGATTTCTTTTTCTGTGCCGGCATAGAGCAGCTTTCCCCGGCGGTTGTCAAAGCCGCCCATGCAGTTGCGCATGCCGAACATTTTCCTGCCCTCCGTCAGAGGGAGGTTTTCCACGTAAATAGCCCAGTTAACCGTGTTGGCAGGGTAATCCTTCCATAGCTCCAGCTGGTTTTTGATCTGATTCCAGCCGCAGAAATGGAGGATATTATAAGGAGAGCTTTCCTCCATGGCCGTAATCACCAGCTGTTCGGAGGGGGCTATGAAGTCTGAGAATTCTTCCGGGGTGAACAGGCCGCTCTCCGCTCCCTGCAACGCCAGAAAAATGCCCATACAGCCGGCGTCTTCGATCAGTTTCCTGCTCAGGTATGCCAGATCCTCCCCCAGAAAAAGGAGTGCGTCACGGATCGCCTGAGGATCCTCCCTGAAAAATGTAAAAAATCTTTCCTCTCCTATCCTGCGCAGAAGGGTAAAGGGGGAAAAGACATTGCACCAGGTGTCTGTATCCCCTGCCAGCCGGTCGTTGATCCGTGCGGCGCGATCCAGGTATTTTCTGATGTAAGGATTGTTCTGAAATCCCGGGCGGTAAGCCTTCAGCTCGGAAAGCTCCGTCAGATTAAGATCGACAGGGGCTGTGAGGCCATCGTGCATGATTTTCAGGAAATCCGGTTCCGTGCGGCGGCAAAAGCGTATATGTGCTTCCACGCAGGCCTCACCCGACAGCTCCCAGGGGTTAAGATGCTGGAAAAAGCTGACCGGGACATGGGCGTGGGGCTTTCCCTCCAGCATCTGCCGGAGGTTTTCTTTTTTTTGGTACGTCATCCTTTTACCGCTCCTATCATTACGCCTTTTTCAAAATATTTCTGCAGGAACGGGTAGATAATGAGAATCGGGATGGTGGAGACAATGATGGTGCAGTATTTCACAAGCTCGCTGCTGAAGGTGTCTTCCACGGCGGCAATCAGGGAATCCGCATTCTGCGCCTGGTTCTCTATAAGGATTTCACGCAGTATCATCTGGAGGGGATAGATTTTCCTATCCCTTGTGAACATGGCTGCCGGAAACCATGAGTTCCACTGGCCTACGCCATAGTAGAGAATCATAACCGCCACCACCGGCTTGGAAAGGGGCATGATGATTCTGGAAAATACGGTAAAATCGTTGGCGCCATCAATGATAGCGGCCTCCTCCAGGCTTTCCGGGATGGATTCGAAGAAGGTTTTCATGATGATCATGTTATAAGCGCTGACCGCATAGGGTATGCTGGATACCCAGATGGTGTTGTAAAGCCCTGTATTCCTGATAACGAAAAACAAGGGGATCAGTCCGCCGCTGAAGAACATGGTAAAAATCATGAGCTTCATCACTCCCCTGCGGATCAGGAAGCATTTCCTGGATACTACATAAGCTGTAAAGCTGGTCAGCACAACCTGGAGCAGGGTTCCGATGATCAGGTAAAATAACGTGATTTTAAAGCCGTTGAAAAGACTCTTGTTTGCCAGGGTTTTCTGGTAGCCTGCCAGCGTGGCTTCGCCGAGGGGCTTCCACAGCAATCCCGTATGGGATTTGAGGAGAATTGGATCACTGATGGAGGCCACCACCACATAGTACATGGGATACAGGGTGATTCCTATTAAAAACAGCATAATCAGGACATTTATGACCTGGAAGGGTTTTATTTTTTTCTTCATACCGCACCTCTCTTTGTCAACATGACGCTTACCACAGACTGGTTTCGTTCACCTTCCGGCTCACCGTGTTGGCCAGAATCAGCAGAACGAAATTAATGATGGAGTTAAAAAATCCCACGGCCGCGGCGAAGCTGTATTCAAAATTCATCAGACCTATCCGGTAAACGTAGGTGGAAATAACATCCGCCTTCTCATAGACCATGGGGTTGTACAGAAGCAGGATTTTATCCCAGCCCAGGGTCATCATATTGCCGATACGCATGATCAGCAGTATCACTATCGTGGGGGAAATGCCCGGCAGGGTCACGTGAATAATTTTTTTAAAACGGTTGGCGCCGTCTATTTCAGCGGCTTCGTACAGGCTCTGGTCAATGCCAGTCAGCGCGGCAAAATAAATGATGGAATCCCAGCCGAATTCCTGCCAGATGCACATCAGTACATACAGCGGCTGGAAATAGGCGGAATGGCTGAACATGTTGGAGGCCTCCTGGCCTGTAACCGCGCAGAAAACGCTGGTGATCACGCCGTTTGTTTTGCAGAAATCCAGCATAAGACCGCAGATTACCACTGCTGAGATAAAATGCGGCATGTAGGTGATGGTCTGGGTTATTTTCCTGAGTCTGGTCCCTGTCAGCTCATTCAGCAGAATGGCAAATATGATCGGGAACGGGAAACCGAAAAGCAGCAGAAGGAGGTTGATGGAAACCGTATTTCTCATGGTACGGAAAAAGTAAGGATCTCCCAGGAAGGCCTTGAAATGCTTCAGTCCCACAAAATCACTTCCGAAAATCCCTTTGGTGGGAACGTAATCGAACAGGGATATAATCATCCCGTACATGGGATAGTAATGATACACAAGGAAATATGCGAGAACCGGTAAAATCATGATGTACAGAAGCGGATGTGACCTCATGTTTCTCCACAGTATCTTAAAAAAAGGCTCTTTTTTCGCGCTGACCGCACCTCTTTTCATCTTAGCTCCTCTCTGCGTGCGCCGGCACGCATATCAATCTGTTATTATGGAATAAAGCGGCAGCTGCCCGGCTGACAAAGCAGCTGCAAAAGGCCGGCTCTACTTCCGCCAGCCTTTTTCTGCATTTCTTCGTTCTTTTTACTGATTATTTATGGAAATAACCGTCCGGTACCTTTACAGCCGCACTGTATGACGATTACTCACGGGCTTCATATCTTGCATAAGCAGCCGCATTGATTTCTTCGGCACGTTCGCTGCCCAGTTCCTTCAGCTGTGCCACAAAGCCGTCCCAGCCGCTTTCCAGATCCTCTTCCCCGAAGATGAAACGGTAAACCATTTCGTCGGAATAGTTAGCAAGCTTTGTTTTAATCTGTGTCAGCTCCTTGGATTCCTCCGTAGTCAGTGTCAGGTAGCCGGGAAGCGTATGCTTGTCGTCATTTTTTGTGCCCCAGGCATCCCATGACTGGTGGCATTCCTCCAGTGCATACTGGGCTGCCTCCATGGTTTCATCGTATTTAATCTGGAAGGGGGAGCACATGTAAAGGGATCTTACCGTGTCATAGTCAAGTCCGTCCGGGTTTTCCGTAACAAATTCGGTAAATTCCCTGGTTCCGTCGGCACCTTCCGTATAAGTTTTTTCATCGCCTTCATTAGTTCCCCAGGCTGTGAGAAGCATAACCTCGGGGCTCATCAGGTAGTCCACGAATTTAACCGCTTCCTCCGGGTGCTTGCTGGTGGCCGCAACCTGCCAGGAATAGGAGTTGATGGAGCCTGTGATTTTGGACATATGGGTGGTGTCATCCGCATTTACTCTGGGCAGCACACAGGAGGTCAGTTTGAACTCCGGATCTACTGCTGCGCCTGCGGTTACGGATTGTTTTACATTATAGGTATGGGCAAAGCACATGCCGGCTGTGCCGTTCTGGAACAGCTTGAGGGAATCATCAATGGTACGGGATACGAAGTCCGTATCAATCAGGCCTTCCTCAGCCCACTGTTTCAGGACCTTCAGAAATTCCTTATAGCCGTCCTGTGTTCTGCTGTAATGTACATTTCCGTCATCGTCCAGGTCAAACTCCTTGATGGAAACATCAAATGCAGAGGCAATGGGGTTGTTGGCAGAAAACTGTGCCTGGTTAAATTCACAGAGGGCAAGGGGAATCTGCACGCCGTTCTCCTTGAAGGTACGCAGCACGTTGGTGTAGTCATCCAGTGTGACAGGCGCTTCCAGGTTGTATTTATCCAGCCAGTCCTGCCTTACGATCAGGCCGTTGAAAATCTTATTGTTGTCGGTGGGAGGAAGCCAGGTGGTTCCGAATTTAACAATGTTTCCTTCGTCACCTCTGATTTTCTTCTGTACATCCGGGTCTCCGCTTTCCTCGCAGAGGTTCTTGAAATTCACCGCATACTGCTCCACCAGATCCGTTACGTTATAAAGGACTCCGTCTGAAATCGCGCCCTCCACACCGCCGGGGTAGGTTGTCTGGAACAGGTTGGTGTACATGAGGTCCGGCAAATCTCCTGATGCCAGCAACTGCTGGAAATAGGAGCCGTCATCCCCTACGGGCGCATGGATGAATTCAAATTTCAGTCCGGTATCCTCAGAAATTTTCTGGACAACAGGATTTTCTCCCAAATCCGAATAGTAGGCTCTGGCTGCTGTCTGGAAATCACAGAAAATTGTCAGGGTAACATCTCCGTCCGCGATTTTGGTGCTTCCGGTTCCCGCTGCCTCCGTTCCTGCCTCTGTACCGTCCTCAGTCCCCTGGGAGACGGATGCTTCCTGTGCCGTCGTTCCGCTTTGCGCCGTTTCTGATGCCGCATTGCCGCAGCCTCCCAGCATAGATGCCGCGGCAAGGACTGCCGCCATCAACGCTGCGCTTGTTTTTTTCCACTTTCTCATAACTCTCTCTTCCTTTCTTGTACTATGTCACAACACGTGGCCGTCTCGCAGCCGCTCCATATTATTGCGTCTGAATCCACGTGATACTGCCTGTTTAAGGTCTGATATCCAGTCCGTCTATCCGCAAAATGCCGCAGATGTATATCTCCAGCGCTTTTTGTATTCTTGCAAGCGCTATGCTTTCATCGGGCTGGTGGTAATCGCCGTGTCCGGGAGCAAACAGTCCTTCAGGAGCCGGCGGGAGTTTCATGCCCGTGCCAAAGGCAAAGGCATTGGGCAGCTTTCTTGCATAGGTTCCTCCGCTCATAACAAACGGTCCGTCTTCATTCTCCAGAAGCTCCTGACAGATTCCGGTTAGCGCCTTTGCCACCGCATGCTCCGGGTCAAAGTAATTGGCTTTTGAAAGGCGGGTGACCTTTATATCAAAGCCGCGCAGTGACGCAGCCTCCTTCGCACGCTCTTCAAAGGGGAAGCCGGTGCAGGTAACGGGATATTGGGAGGAAAAACCGATCACCAGATGTCCATCCTGTATGCGCAGCTGCGTCGCCACCATATTAATGGGGCCGGAAAGCCCGTCCTCGCAGAAAACATCAAGCGCCTTGCCCGTATGGTCCTTGTTTATATCCAAAATCAAAGAAAAGAGTTTCCTGTTTTCTTCGCTTATCAATTCCTGTCCGCACAATACATCCGCTAAAATAGTCAGGGCATTTTGGCCGGCCCCGGGATTGGATGAATGAGAAGAAACACCCCGGGCAGTTATATGAATACCGTCCCCTTCCCTCCGCACTGTCAGGGCAGCATCCAGGTTACCGCATTTTTCCCAAAGTGCGTCGCTGTATTTCAGGGTAATCCCGGCCTTATCCGGTATCATGTACAGCTTGTTATCGCAGACGGCAGCCAGCAGCTCCTCTCCGCATTCCTGCCGTGAAATCAACTCTCCGTTGAAGGAGCCACGTTCTCCGCAGCATACCGGAAATCCGCTGTCAGGCACAAGGGACAGGGTAGGGCAGTCGTAATGCTTCACATAATAGTCCAGATCGTACATGCCCTGCTCCTCACAGGTTCCAAGGTACAGCTCCAGATCATGAGAAAGCCTGATATTATGTTCTTTCATATATTTCAGCACATAAAGTCCCATAATAGCTGAGCTTTTGTTATCCTGGCAGCCCCGGGCAATAAAATAGCCGTCTTTTACTGCGGGTACATAGGGCTCGTAGTTCCAGTCCCTGCCTTCCTCAACTACATCCAAATGCGCCCAGATACCTATACTGTCTTTATTTTCCCGGCTGTTATAGCAAATCTTACCTACATAGTTGTCATAGTTATGAACCGCAAAGCCATTTTCTTCTCCGATGTGAAGCATTTCCTCCAGAACCTCACGGCAGCCTTTGCCATAAGGCGGATTCTCTGCCGCATCCACCTCGGCCACACTCCTGATACAGCAGATGCGTGTCAGATCCTTTACGATATCTGGCATGTGGTTTTCAATCCACCTGCGTATCTCCTGTGTATCCATTTCTTTTCCATTCAGAATACCGTCCATTTTTTTCATCTCCTGTCTTTGCAAAAACAGTTCATCCGTCAATCATTTCTGTTCGACATATCCGATTGCATCCCTTTACTTTTTCTGCTTTTTTCGATATAATTTTTCGTAAAGTGTATGTATGAATCCTCGGATATTTTATATTATTTATGCACTTTATTGCTTTTTTCTTCATTTATTGATTTACTGTTATTATAATTATACAAAGCCGTCGCTTCCTATCATTAAGGAGTTAAAAACTATGCAGAAACAATCATTCCAACGATTTCCCATTAGATACAGGCCCTATGATTTCCCATCCCGGTTCCCGGTGCTTGCTTTTCTCGGGGATAACTGGACCATTTCCGTGAATTCACCGGAGTATCTTCATTTTCATAATGGGCTGGAAATCGGACACTGCATCAGCGGAAACGGACAGCTGTTTCTGGCCGGCCAGGCTCCTGTACCCTATGAAGCGGAAGCCTTCAGCATCCTTTTTCCGCAGGTACCCCATTTGGCAGTACGCGGCTTGCAGGAAAGCCGCTGGGAATATATTTATATTGATCCAAAGCATTTTCTGGAATCCGCATCGGACTGTGGTTCGGATATCTGGCAGATTTTTTATATGCTTCAGGAGGTTCCCGTGATTGTGACGGCAGCTTCTTTTCCTCTGCTTTACCACTATCTGTCCCGTATTTTCCGGGAATTCCAGGAAAAAGAACCGCTTTATCAGCAGGCTGTCCATGGGCTGTTGTTTTCCCTTTTTTCAGAAATCAACCGCATTACCATGTCGGCTGCAGACTCGGTCATGTCGGAATCCGGGGACAGCTATTCTTATATCCGCAGTGCGCTCAGTTATCTGTATGCACATTATAATGAGCCGTTTTCCGTCAGCGGCCTTGCGGAGCACTGCTGCATCAGCGAAAGCCATCTGCGCAGGCTGTTTAAAAATATGGTGGGGATCAGTCCTTTGGAGTATCTGCAGCATTACCGTATCCAGCAGGCCTGCCACCTGATTCATTTAAACCAGATGCCTGTCAGCGTCATTGCGCAGCAGGTGGGGTACAGCAGCCTTTCCAGCTTTAACCGGCAGTTCCAGCAGTATATGCATATGTCGCCTTCGGAGTGGAAAAAGGAGCATCTGGCTGATGCGACGGCCCATGAGGTGCGCTCTTATGATGACCACCGTACCCGCCACATTTTCCAGATATAGATACAAGCCCGGAAGGCACGGCATTTGCTTACGTATGCGGCAGGGGCGGGCTGGAGGGAGGGGGAAGGGGGTTTTGTGCAAGTCCTGGTTAGACCGGGCATTACGCTGAGCCTTGGGCGAAAAATTATGTCAGGAGAGCCTTCCATAATTTTTAAGTCTCAGCTTCATGATCTAAAAAGGATTGCACAAAACCCCCTTCCCCCTCCCTCCAGCCCGCCCCTGCCGCATCGTAAGCAAATGCCGTGCCTTCCGGGCTTTGAGGTTATGTAGGGCGGAATGGTCAAAAGATATAGTAATTGTATATAGGAGGGGGTGTGGTATGATGAGGTATGGTATTTGGGGGAATTTGAAGGGTGTATTCAGTAGAGCAGCGTATTTGCCACGTTTTATGTATGAAAGTGATTTAAGAGGATTTAAATTCAATCGTGAAAGTGATCGGGGATGGAATTTCGCAGTAACTGTGAAGGTATTGAATTTGTATTAATAAACATCAAAGAGCGTCTGCTTCAAATTGAGGCAGGCGCTCTTTATAGGTCTTAATATTATATAACTGTTCAATGGTGTTTCCAGGTTATTCTTCGCCATCGGCTTTGCCGGTGCTTATCCATTTAAGATAAGCGTTGATGAAGGAGTCTAATGCTCCGTCCATAACGGCGTCTACGTTTCCGGTTTCGTGGTTGGTTCTGTGGTCTTTGACCATGGTGTAGGGCTGGAAAACGTAGGAGCGGATTTGATTGCCCCAGCCGATTTCTTTGACTTCACCGCGGATTCCGGAAAGCTTCTGGGCGTTTTCTTCCTGTCTGAGCATATACAGCTTGGCTTTCAGCATCTGCATGGCCTTATCTTTGTTCTGGAACTGGGAGCGCTCGTTCTGGCACTGTACCACAATTCCGGTAGGAAGATGGGTGATACGGATGGCTGAGGAGGTCTTGTTAATATGCTGGCCGCCTGCGCCGCTGCTTCGGTAGGTATCGATTCTGAGGTCTTCCTCATTGATTTCGATATCCAGGTCTTCTTCAATATCGGGCATGACATCCAGGGATACAAAGGAAGTCTGGCGTTTGCCCTGTGCGTTGAATGGGGAGATCCGCACCAGGCGGTGCACTCCTTTTTCTGATTTCAGATAGCCGTATGCGTTTTCTCCGTTTACCTGGAAGGTAACGGATTTAATGCCGGCTTCGTCGCCGTCCAGGAAATCCAGGACTTCCACAGTAAAGCCTTTTCGTTCCGCCCATCTGGTATACATTCTGTAGAGCATGCTGCACCAGTCGCAGCTTTCTGTACCGCCTGCGCCTGCGTTAAGCTTCAGTATGGCGCCGTTCTTATCATACTCGCCGGTAAGAAGCGTGCTGATGCGCAGCGTTTCCAGTTCTTCCGTGAAGGAATCCAGCTCAGAACGGATTTCCTCCGCCATAGACTCATCGTTTTCCTCATTTCCCATTTCAATGAGCGTCTCGATATCGTCATACTGGGTGAACAGATTCTCAATCTGCTCCACGGTATCCTTCAGGTTCTTAAGTTCTTTCATTTTCTTATTGGAATATTCAGGATTATCCCAAAATCCCGGAGCCTCCATCTCGCGCTCCAATTCTTCGATTCGCTTAGACTTTTCAGCTAAGTTAAAGTGAATCCCTCACTTCCGCTAATGGAGTTTTATAAGCCTGTAATTCCTGTTTCATCTGATCCAACAAAACCACTAACGATCACCACCTTTACGATCTTCTACGAGCCGGGCGCCGGAGAGGAAACAGAAAGCTTCCGGGAAACAGACGCCCGGGCCGCCCTATGCCCGGACGCCTGCTTCCCGAAAGCTTTCTGTTTCCTCTCCGGCATGCGGCGACAGCCGCAAAGCGAAAGGGCCGAAGGCCCTTGAGCCTGCCCGGCGGATTACCGGGTTACCATTCCTTAAACCGCGGAGGTCAAGTCACCCTTCCGGGTCCTCCATCCCTCCACTAATTCCTTATCCCCAATCCATCCCTTACTTATTCTTTACTTATTCTTCCCACAGCAGTTCTTATACTTCTTCCCGCTGCCGCAAGGACAGGGATCATTCGGATATACCTTCTTCTCACTCCGTTTCATCGGAGCCTTCGGGCCGGAATCATCCTTATTGGTGCCGGTCACCTTGGCAACCTGCTCCCTTTCCACCTTCTGCTCCACTCTTACGTGGAAGAGCAGCCGGATGGTATCCTCCCTGATACTGTCGGTCATGCTGTCAAACATCTCATAACCGCTCATCTTATACTCAACCAGAGGATCCCTCTGGGCATAAGCCTGCAAACCAATTCCCTGACGCAGCTGATCCATATCATCGATATGAGCCATCCACTTATTATCAATCACCTTCAGCAGAATCACCCGCTCCAGTTCACGGATAGCTTCCGGCTCCGGGAATTCCGCCTCCTTGCTCTCATACAGCTTCACAGCCTCTTCCTTCAGCTGCTGCTTCAGACTGTTTCTCTTTGGCTTGTTCACCCGCTCCTTTGTAACAGGAACCAGCGGAATAATCGGCAGAAGCAGGGAATTGAGCTCCTTGAAATTCCAATCCTCCACATCCGCGTCTTCACCGATTACCATGTCCACGGTATTATCCACAATATCCGTAATCATTTTGTAAATAACATCGCGCATGCTTTCCCCGTCCAGGACACGGCGTCTTTCAGCGTAAATAATCTCACGCTGCTCGTTCATGACCTGATCGTACTCCAGCAGGTTCTTTCTGATGCCGAAGTTGTTGCTCTCTATCTTCTTCTGCGCCGTTTCAATGGCGTTGCTCAGCATCTTGTGCTCAATTTCCTGATTTTCCGGAACACCCATGGTGTTGAACATATTGATCAGACGCTCGGAACCGAACAGCCTCATCAAATCATCTTCCAGCGAAATGTAAAACTTGGATTCACCTGGATCTCCCTGTCGTCCGGAACGTCCGCGCAGCTGATTGTCGATACGCCTGGACTCATGCCGCTCCGTACCGATAATCTTCAAACCGCCCGCTGCCTTGGCATTATCATCCAGCTTAATATCCGTACCACGGCCGGCCATATTGGTGGCAATGGTAACGGCGCCATGGATACCGGCATCCGCAACAATTTCCGCTTCCAGCTCATGGAACTTGGCATTCAGCACCTTATGCGGGATTCCCTTTCTCTTCAGAAGGCCGCTCAGCTCTTCGGAAGCCTCAATGGTAATCGTACCAACCAGGACAGGCTGCCCCTTGGCATGGGATTCCTCCACTGCCTCCACAATCGCATGCAGCTTTTCTTTTCTGGTCTTGTAAACCGCATCCTGATGGTCAATTCTCTGAATCGGCCTGTTGGTGGGAATCTCGATAACGTCCATGCCGTAAATATCGCGGAATTCCTTTTCCTCAGTGAGTGCGGTACCTGTCATACCTGCTTTTTTCTCAAATTTATTAAAGAAGTTCTGGAAGGTAATGGTCGCCAGCGTCTTGCTTTCTCTCTTGACCTGTACGTGCTCCTTCGCTTCAATCGCCTGATGAAGCCCGTCGGAATAACGGCGGCCCGGCATGATACGTCCGGTAAATTCATCGACAATCAGAACCTGGTCGTCCTTTACCACATAGTCCTTATCGCGGAACATGAGGTTGTTTGCACGCAGGGCCAGGATGATATTGTGTTGGATTTCCAGATTTTCCGGATCCGCGAGGTTCTCTATCTGGAAAAATCTTTCCACCTTGGCAACACCCTGCTCCGTCAGGTTGACCACTTTATCCTTTTCATTGACAACGAAGTCTCCCGATTCCTCCTGTTCTACGCCCATGATGGCGTCCAGCTTGGACAGATCCTCCATGTCCGCGCCGCGCTCCATCTGCTTTGCCAGGATATCGCAGGCCTCGTACAGCTTGGTGGATTTCCCGCTCTGGCCGGAAATGATCAGAGGAGTTCTGGCCTCATCGATTAAAATGGAGTCAACCTCATCGATGATGGCATAATGCAGGTCACGCAGCACCAGCTGTTCCTTATAAATGACCATGTTGTCTCTCAGGTAGTCAAAGCCCAATTCATTATTGGTCACATAGGTAATATCCTTGGCATAAGCGGCACGTCTTTCCTCCGCCTTCATGCTGTTTAATACGACGCCTACCTCCAGGCCCAGGAATTCATGAACCGCGCCCATCCAGGCGGAGTCCCTGGCAGCCAGGTAATCGTTGACCGTAACCACATGGACACCCTTTCCTTCCAGGGCATTCAGATATGCCGGAAGCGTGGAAACCATGGTCTTACCTTCACCGGTTTTCATTTCAGCGATACGTCCCTGATGCAGGATGATACCGCCCATCAGCTGTACGCGGAAGGGTTCCATGTTCAGGACTCTTCTGGCAGCCTCACGCACCGTGGCATAAGCCTCCGGAAGCAGGTCATCCAGTGTTTCCCCTTCGGAGAGACGCTTCCTGAATTCCTTCGTCTTATCCTTCAGCTGTTCATCGGAAAGCTCCATCATCGCGGGCCTTAAAGACTCAATCTTGTCCACAATGGGGATAACGCGCTTCAATTCCCTGTCGCTGTGCGTGCCGAAAACTTTTTGAATTACATTCATTTTGTATTTGCTCCAATCGTTTTGTCCGCTAAAATAATCCGTCACGGCCCATTTCTCTGCCCTTTACGGCAAAAGCCGGACATGCACTACCCCTTATAATAGCAGAAAAGCGGCATTTGTTCAACTTTTATCTGCTTTCGGGGAAAACCTTAGCCGTATATTTATGGGTCAGCGTAAAAGTTCCGGTTTTCCGGCCTTTTCCAGACGCCGGAATTACATCATTTATGTTATATGACTTTTTTCAAAAAAAATCCATAGATAAACTATGAAAAGTCTGTAAATTTTCGCAGAGGGCGCCGGAAAATTGTTTTTTTAAGTTATCCCAACAGGAGAAATCCACTTAATCCAGCCGGCATTATACCGTCAGATAAAGAGAAGCCGTCCCTCAACGGTCCGGCTTCCCTTCTTCTGTCATCCTTTTTAAACTCACAAATAGACGGCACCTTATCACTGAACAATCTTCCTTGTTGACTCCCGCTCCAGCACTGACGGCAGGGTGCTGTAATAACGGACGGTAAGATTCGGTTTCCTTATTTTAGACAAAATACATTTTCCCGTCTGGTACCCCATATCGAACACATCAATGTCAACAACGGTCAGCATCGGCTTGAGTATCCGGGAAAGAGGGTATTCATCGAAGGTAATCACGCCCATTTCCTCCGGAATCCTTATCTGATGCTCTCTCAGCGCCATAACACAGCCATAGGCAATATAATTATTGGCGCATATGACGGCGTCCGGCAGCTCCCTCTGCTTTAAAAGTTCCTCCGTTCTGGCATAGCCGCTGTCACAGTCAGAATCCCCCTGACGCAGATTACCTTTTGGAATCAGCACATCATGCTCATTCAGTACGGAAAGCACGCCCTCCAGACGGTGGCCGCTGATGCGGTCCTCCGACCGGCCTCCCAAAAAGGCCAGGGAACGGTAGCCGCATCTTAAAAGATGCTTCGCCGCCAGCTCTCCGCCCAGACGGTTATCAATATCTATCCAGCTGAAATGGCTGGGAAAATCCGGGTTTCCTATTACAATATGGGGAATTGCCTTCGCCGTCACCAGTTCGTCCAGCGCCGGTGATACCACGGAGGCATGCAGCACCAGGCCGTCCGCTTCCTTGGAGTCAAATATTTTTTCCACAAACTCGCAGGCCTGCTCCGCCGATATGCTTTTGACACAGAGCAGATAGCCCTTCTTTGCCACCGCCTCTTCCATACCGGACATGATTTCAAACATATGAGGATTATGAAACCCGGCATTTTTTCCCAGCATCGTCAAAAACAAAATCGTTCTTGTAGACTGCCTCGCAAAATTACGTGCGCGTGCATTGGGATGGTATCCCAGCTCACGCATCACCTGCTCCACCCGGTCAATAGTGGCCTGTGAAATGGAACCGGAACCATTCATCACCTTGGAAACCGTAGCTGCAGATGTATGCGCGGCCGCTGCAACATCCCTGATCGTCACCGACATATTTTTTCCCCCGTTTTCCCGCTTTTTACTATCACAAAGCCTCTGCTTTCCAGCTTATACCCTTCAAGCCCCCTCTGCCACAGAAGCTTTCCCTCCAGCCACTCCTGGTTAAGCGTCATCGCACTGTCTTCCATATTTAAGGCGATTAAAATCTCCTCAGCCTCCAGAAAACGCCGGTAGACATACAGCCTGCTGCCGGACGCCGCACTGACTGCCCTATAACCGCCGCGCCGCAATGCCTCTTCCTGCCGCCGCAGACGTATCGCTTTTTTATAAAAAAGGTGCTGCCTGCTGTATCCTGTGTCCGCAGCTTTTGACACTGCCGCCCTTTCCCAGGGCATGGCCTGTCTGTAGTCATCCTCGCACAGGCCCGTAACCCCCAGCTCATCCCCATAAAAAACAGACGGCATTCCCGGAAAGGTCATCAGAAAAAGCACGGCAAGCTCATAGGCCTCCTCGTCTTCGCCGCAAAGAGAGGAAAAACGGCTCACATCATGGCTGTCCAGAAGGTTCATCTGTGCAAAAACACTCTGTTCCCGGTAACGCATACGCATATGGGTTACCCTGCCGTCAAAGGCCGCTGCATCTATTGTTTTTTCCGCAAAAAAGCGTCGGCAGTGCTTCCGGAAGTCATAGTTCATAGTGGAATCAAACATCGTTCCATCCAGCCAGTGCCCTGCGCTCTCCCACACCTCACCAATGAGTATGGCCTGGGGATTTACCTCCCTGACGGTCTTAAAAAAACGCCTCCAGAATCCGTCGTTCACCTCACTGGCCACATCCAGCCGCCAGCCGTCAATTGCGAATTCACGCAGCCAATAAGCGCCCACATTACAGAAATACTCCGCCGCCGCTTCCTGATCCGTGGCAAGCTTCGGCATCATGCGTTCATAGCCAAAGCACTCATAATCAGGAACAGCCTCCGGGTCCTCCTGACGTATTACAGGAAAGGCAAGTCGGTAGAACCAGTCACAAAAGGAAGCTTCCCTGCCCTTTTGCACTACCTCCTCAAAGGCATCAAAATGCCATCCGCAGTGATTGAACACACCGTCTATAATAACGCGTATCCCGTGATTGTGAAGAATTTTCACAAGCTCTCTGAAATCCTCATCGGTTCCAAAGCAGGGATCCACATGATAATAATCTATAATATCATACTTATGATATTCTCCCGCTGCAAATATCGGATTAATATAAACGGCATTAAATCCCATTTCCTCCAGATAATCCGCATTTTCCGCTATACCGAGCAGAGTGCCTCCCCGTTTGCCCCGGACCGTCTTTCCCTGATAGTAAAAACAGCTTTCCCTGCCGCTGATCCACCTCTTTCCCGTGGCAAAGCTGTCAGGGAAAATCTGATAAACCACCGCATCCGCGGCCCAGGACGGAGGACAGACCAGATCCGCCCTGTGCATATAGGGATACTGATAATATTCTGAACGGTCATCAACACAGGCTTCTGAAAAAAAATCCCCATAATAGAGCAGTCTTTCTTCACCGCAGCGCAGTTCAAAATAATAGCAGAGACGGCGGTATGGACTGCTAAATGCCACCTCATAGTAATCAAACCTTTCATCCTGTGCCGCCACCCTCATGGAAAGGGAGTGAAACACCACCGGCGTCTGCCTGCAGGCCCGGTCACCGTAATGCAGATAACAGGCATCCAGATCTCCCCGCCCGGCGCGAAGCCTGAAAACCATCCGCTCCCCATCCAACGCATACGCGTATTGCGACATTGGGATATGTAAAACTGCATCTTTATTCATAATTCATCCTCTCACCCCTTCACTCCGCCCGAAGTCAGCCCTGTCGTCATATTTTTCTGCAACGCAAAGAAAATAATCAGAATGGGAATGGAAACCACAATGGACGCTGCCGCAAATACCGGCCAGCTGCCGCTCATTTCCGTTGCCTGCAGGGAATACAGGCCGGCAGCCAGTGTAAAGGTTCCTTCTCCAGTCATAAAATTAATCGCAAAAATATATTCATTCCACACATAAATGAGCACCATCATGCCGGTAACAACGATCGTTGGCCTGGCCAGGGGCAGTACGATCCGGGTAACAAGCTTTACCGGGCCGGCGCCGTCAATCATGGCCGCCTCTTCAATTTCCAGGGGTATGGTGTCAAAATATCCCTTCATATTCCACAATGCAAATACAGCCATCGTTCCCGTATACACAATCACCAGCCCAAGCCTGCTGTTGATCAGCCCCAGGGGGCTTAAAAGCTTATACAGCGCCGTCATGGACAGCAGCGCGGGAAAGGCATAGAGCAATATCAGAAGACGCAGGATCACCCTCCTGCCCGGAAACCGTTTCCTGGAAAATACATAAGCCGCCGGAATTCCTGTTCCCAGCGAAATTCCTACCGCAGCGGCTGCCATAAGCATACTGTTTCCAAACCATCTCACAATGGGTTCTTCCACAAATACGGCCCGGTAATTGCGCAGCGTCAGCTGTTTGGGTAAAAAGGAAAATTCCGAGCTTAACAGGCTGTTATTTGCATTCAGGGAAACGGAAAACGCGTACAGCACGGGAACCAGCACCAGAAAACAAAGCACGATAAAAAAGAGATTCACCAGGATCAGCATTGCTGCTTCTCTGATTTTTTTGCCGGATTTGCGTGTCATCACATCTCCTCCTTTGTCTTTTTGCCTGTCAGGCAGGAAAACAGTATCAGCATGATAAAAATCAAAATGGATACCGCCGAGCTGTAGCCATAGTTATTCGTAATAAAAGCATTTTCATAGGCGTAGGTCAGAATCGTATGAATGTTGGCTCCGGTTTTCCCGCCTGCCTGCTGCGTCATCAGATAAATCACGTCAAATTGCTTAAAGGTCGTAAAAGTGGTGATGATGACCGCGGGTGCAATAATCGGGCGTATCATGGGAATCGTTATATATCTGGTGCGTTCCAGCCATCCGGCTCCGTCCAGCAGCGCGCTTTCGTAGAAGCTTTTTTCCACGCTTTGCAGAGCGCCGTCTATGATTGTGAGCATAAAAGGAAGCGCCAGCCACAGATTCACCACCGTGCAGCACAGGAACGCGATTCCATCGCCGGAAAGCCAACGCACCGGTTCCAGTCCCAGACGGGAAAGCCATTGATTCAAAAGCCCGAACTGGGAGTTGAACATCCCGGTCTTCCACAGCAGGATGGAAACATAGCCCGGCATGGCCCATGGAAAAATCAACAGTGTCTTATACAGACTGCGCAGCCGCAGCCCACGCAAATTCAGCAGGCTGGCAAGCACGTAGGCTATCACCAGCTGCAGAACCATATTTACCAAGGTCCATACCACTGTAAGAAGCAGCGCCCGAAGAAAACCATTATCAAATACCAGCAATGCGTCCCTGTAGTTCTTCAAGCCGATAATTTCATAATCAAACCAGTGATACACATTCATATTAGTCAGAGATATGTAGCCCGTATAAATGATTGGAAAGATTACAATCAGCAGAATCAGAATCAGTGAAGGCGCCGACCACAGGTATGCCATAAATATTTCCTTCCTCTTATCCGTCCTTTTCCCCCTCCTGTTTTCCATTTGCTTCACCCGCTTACGCTCCTTTCCCCTGCGCTTTTTTCTACTTCATCTGTTCGATCAGCCGGAGCGCTTCCTTCTGTGCGGACGCACAGCTTTCCGCCGTATCCTTTCCGCTCATGTTGATATCTACAAGAAGATTTCCGGCCACGGTCCACATAACGTCCATTTCCGGACGATTTGGCATGGGTACCGCATTTTCCGCAGTCTGCTTCATAGCCATTACCACATCATCGGAAAGAATTTCGTCCATTTCATAACAGGTCTCAATGGCAGGTGCGCAGCCGCTGGCCTTGGCAAGCGCTACCTGCAGGCCGGGATCCATCAGCAGGCGCAGCACCTTTTCCACCACTTCCTTCTTGTTCTCTCCTGCGATTTTCAACACCTGGATTCCCTGGACACCACTGTAAGGAGCCAGAGGCATACCTGTCTCATCCACGATCGGCATAGGCGCAATTCCCAGATCCATTCCCGCCTGACGCACAGCAGGTACCAGCCATGGCCCCGCAATCGTAGCATGGGCCTTTCCCTCATTAAACAAGGTGTTTACCGTAGAATATTCGCTTTCTCCAGGCATCAGCTCCACAAATTTTTTATGGTATTCCAATGCCTCCTCGGTCTGGGGCAGATCCAATCCCGGTTCTCCCAGGGAATTCATAATATATCCGCCGAAGCCGTGAATCCAGCCGGCACTGTAATAGGCCGTACTGTGCTGTTCCACGAAGCCATAATGGCCTCCTCTGGTATTTTCCTGCATATAGGCATACAGCTCCTCCGTTGTTGCCGGCACCTGCGTTTCCTTCATATAGCGCTTGTTGTACATAAATAAAAGTGTTTCATAATACACAGGAAGCTGGTAGATCTGCTCCTGATATGTAGCGGCCTGAAGTGTCATATCCATATACTGATCCAGCTCCTTCCTGGGAATGAAATCAGCAATGGGCGACAGAATCCCCATTTCTGCGTATACACCAATCTTATCATGGGCAAAAAAATACATATCCGGCGCCGCCTTTGGATCATTGCCTACCATTTTCAGGGCTTCGGTCAAATCACTCTTTCGTTCCAGCTTTACCGTAATCTCCGGCGCCAATTGATCCAACTGCTTCTGCAACACCTGGGCTACTGCATCCTCCTTATCGTGCCAGATTGTAATCACTGACGCATCTGTCCCCACGGCTTCGCTCCGGCCGCAGCCGCCCAGGGCTGCGGCGGCTGTTACCATGGCAAGTACCATACATAGTATTTTCTTTCTCATTCCTTCTCCTGTTCTCCGGCTATTGTTTCTTTTTCCGGATGATAATAACTCCTGCCGCCACCGCTGCAGCCACTATGATGATTACCGCAATTATGACAGGGACACCGCTGCTTTTCTGTATTTCAGCCGGGCGGGTATCTTCGGTATCCGCCGCCGATGCGCCCTCAGAAGATTCCGCCGCTGGTTCCTGCACGGTCTCCGATCCGCCTGTCGAAACAGCTTCCTCATTCCCCTCTTTTTCCGGTGCTTCATAGGAAATCACAGCATCCTCAGGACTGTTCACAACCACCCATACATCCTTTCCCGGCTCCACGGAAAGATCCGTAGTTTGTATACTTCCTTCCGAACTGTTAACAATCACGGAATTAATCCAGCCGGGCACCTGCTTTTTCAGCCAGCCGGAAGCATCCTCCTCCAGTGCTTCGCCGGGCCAGGCTGCAAAAGCATTCGTTCCGTCAGGCGCAGACCAGGCCCACAGACAGGGAGCATCCCAATTTTCAGGCGTTTTTACCCAGACAGTGATATCGGGGACCTCCTCCGCATCCGGATCCTCATAACTGAAGTCATAGCTGCCGTCCGCTTCCACGGTCACCCATATTTCTGCAGGATCTATAGAGATATCTTCGGTTTGGATCTCTCCGTCCTTTGCATTTACAATGAGGGAATTTATCCAAACCGGTACTTCGGCTTCATACCAGCCATTTTCCGCAGGGGTAAGCGCTTCGCCGGGCCAGGCGTCAAAAACATTCTTCCCATCCGGTGCAGACCAGGCCCACAGACAAGGATTTTCCCAGCTTTTATCCGTTTTTACATGGACTGTAAATTTCTCCACATATTCCGGGATATCCCCTTTGGTCTGTTTCTCCGTTGTAATCTGCACCTTCTCAGCATCTTCCACGGTAACCCATGTGTTTTTTCCGTCCAGGACAAGCTCATCGGTCTGAACATTTCCTTCTTTAGCGTTTATAATCACATGATCCGCCCAGGCCGGAATCCATGTATAATACCAACCGGCATTGTTGGGGTCTGTATCCAGTTTTCCGCCGGGCCAGGCTGCAAATGCGTTGTTCCCGGCCTCATCCCATGCCCAGATACAGGGATTTTCCCAATCTTCCGGTACCTGTACGTAAATTGCTGCCCTTTCCTCTTCATTTTCCGCCAGTGCAGTAATCGGCACCGCAAAGACAGCAAGCAGCAGGATAAGCAGCGCCTGCCTTACGTCGCGCAGTATTCTGTGCCCACATAAAAATTGTCTTACCTTGTTTCGTTTGTTTGACATAACCCTTCCTCCTTCACTTTTTACCATGTTTCAGCGCCGGCTGCCCTGACGCCCTGACCTCCATAGAACATCACCGGACGCCAGGCAGCGCCCGCTCCTATCCGCCCTGTCTGCTGCCCACAGAATTCAACGGATTGATTATGCTCAAATTCTAGCAAACGCCGCCTTCATTAGCAATCAGTATTTAGGTAACCGCTTACTCTGATTTTTGTTTGTTTTATGCATTATCAAAATGCTATTTTGTCTATTTTCAATAGCATTTTTACTGTTTTTTAACAATCTGTAAAAACTTTGTTTATTTTTAACGAAACTGTTTCCTTCTTTCCCAATTCAAAAGCAATTCCTTCATCTTATATCCCAACTTTTTAAATCATATATCCCGGCCTGTTAAATCACAGCTTGACTTTACTTTCCTTTTATCAGATGATTGGATAATACGAAATCTAAAAATCTTGAAGCATCGCCCTCCAAAGGGCAGACAGGAGCCGCCATGAAAATACGTCAGGAAACACCCGCCGACTACGCGGAGGTTTATGAGCTTGTAAAAATATCCTTTGCCACCTCGACCAATGAAGGGGAATGGGATTATCTGAACGAAGTCCGCAAAAAGGCTGCCTTTATTCCCGAGCTTTCCCTGGTTGCGGAAAATGACGACGGCCGGCTGGTGGGGCAAATCGTTTTGTATAAAACGGACATTACCACACCGGAGGGCGCCGTGACGCAGCTGCTGCTTTCTCCTATCAGCGTGCATCCGGATTATTTCCGCAGGGGCATCGCCACTGCTATGATGAAGGAAGCCTTTCATATCGCGCAGGAGCTTGGCTACACGGCTGTGTTTCTCTGCGGGGATCCGCAATTTTACCATCGCTTTGGATTCAGGGGAGCTTATGAATTCGGGATTTACCATGTGGCGGACAAGTTCCGCTACGGGGAATGGTGCATGGCGCTGGAGCTGAAGGAAGGCGCGCTGTCCGGGATTACCGGGACAATTGATATTGAATAATAATATTTTTTTCAAAAACCTTGTAACGAAACCGTAACTCCTCCGTCTAACCAGCAAAATCAATAAGAAGGGAGGCGAAGTCGTGGAAATGGATTTCGAGCAGTTATACAACACCTATTACATGCAGGTATATTCCTTTGTCCTGGCACTGTCCAGGAACCGGGACATTTCAGAGGAAATCACGCAGAAAACATTTTTCAGGGCAATCACCGCCGGAAAGAAATATGCCGGGAATTCCTCCGAGCTCACCTGGCTGTGCGCCATTGCCAAGAACCTGTTCACCGACGAGCTGCGGCTGCAGAAGAAAACCTGCGTTGCCGAAACAGAGGAAAAGGCGTCCGGCATCAGCGTGGAAAGCGCCGTCATGAACGAGGATTCCGCATTTCAGATACATCAGGTGCTGCATAATCTGGAAGAACCATATAAGGAAGTATTTCAGCTAAGAGTGTTCGGTGAGCTGTCTTTCCAGAAAATCGGAAAGCTGTTCGGCAAAACGGAAAACTGGGCAAGAGTTACTTACCACCGCGCACGTCTTAAAATTCAGGAAAGGATGGAGGAGCTATGAAATATTCATGTGATGTTATTAAAGACCTGCTGCCGCTTTATTATGATAAGGCCTGCAGCGAACAGAGTAAGAAAATTGTGGAGGAACACCTGGAGGAATGCGCTTCCTGCCGGAGTTTAATGAAAAAACTGCAGGACAACACCTATGAAAATTGTCTGCATGATGAAAAAGAAGATATTATAAAAAATTATACCAGGAGCATTAAGAAGAAAGCCCTGTTCGCGGGATTTATCGTTGTTGCCGTCACGCTTCTTACCTGCTTTATCGCTAACCTCGCCACCGGGAATACGTTGGACTGGTTTTTTATCGTACTGACCTCCCTGCTGGTTTTGGCCTCCATCACTGCCGTACCCATGATGGCGGAAAAAAAGAAGGGGCTGTGGACCTTTGGAAGCTTTGCCGTCAGTTTGTTCCTGCTGCTTTTGACCTGCTGCCTGTATAGCGGGGGAAACTGGCTGCTTGTGGCCACAACTGCCGTATTGTTCGGGCTTTCCGTAGTCTTTCTGCCCTTCGTCATCGGCCAGGCGCCGTTAAAGGGCTTTGCAGAACGGAATAAAGGGCTGCTTGTCATGGCTGCGGATACGATTCTTTTTTACCTGCTCATTGTCTCCTGTGGTTTTTACAGCAAAGATGCCGGCTACTGGCGGCCGGCGCTTCTTATCTCCACCGTGGGCGCGCTGATCGCCTGGGCGCTGTTTGCAGCCATCCGTTACCTGAAAGCCAACGGCTTTATCCGGGCCGGTATCTGCGTCATTGCCGTGGGCGCGGTCACTGCTTTCGCCAATGATATTATCAGCCTGATTTTAGATGGCACCTATCAGCTGAGCGTGTTCCAGGCCAATCTTACCCTTTGGTCGACGAATGCTTTAATTAATGCGAACGTCTGCCTGATTGTCCTGCTTTCCAGCTTTGTCATTGGCGGGCTTCTGCTGCTTGCGGGCTTCCTCCGCAATGGGAAATCCGCCAGATAAGCCTCCGGGGACGGGGACAGCGGAGAAGTGTCCATGTATTTTAAAACACTTCTCCGCCGTCCCCGCCCCTTTTTAGTTTTTTGCCTCCCGGTTCATAAGATACATATAGGCGTCCTCCAGCGTAATCTCCGGCTGCACACATCCTGGTCCCGGTTTTTCCCCGCTGATGATTTTCACCCGCAGGCCGCTTTCCGTATACTGCTTCGAAGTAATATGGCAGGTCTGTTCCCACATCCGGGCCTCTTCCTCATTCTTAACCGTGCCCACCCAGATATGGCCCTTTGCCATCTGCAGCAGCTCGCTCACCTCTCCCGTATACAGGAATTCCCCCTTTTTCATAACAGCCAGCCGGCTGCAGGCAGCGGCCAGATCCTCCACCACATGGGTGGAAAAAAGCACCGTCCTGTTTTTGGAGAAATCCACCAGCAAGTTCCGGATACGTATCCGCTCCTCCGGATCAAGACCCGTGGTAGGTTCGTCCACAATCAGGAACTCCGGCTCGTTTAAAAGTGCCTGAATCAGGCCCACCCGGCGCTTCATTCCGCCGGACAGCTGCCTCATCTTTTTCTTCTGATGCTCCGCCAGACTTGTTTTTTCCAGATACTCGTCAATTCTCTCCCTGCATTCCTTCCGGGGCACGCCGGACAGCTCACCCAGGTATTCCAGGCATTCCCGGACGGTCAGGTTCGGGTACAGGTTCAGCTCCTGGGGCAGATATCCGATTTTTCGCCGGATTTTCTCATAATTGCCTTCACTGTAAGCCAAATCGTCCATCAGCACCGTTCCGGAGGAGGGCTTCAATACAGTAGTCAGCACCCGCATCAGCGTGGTTTTTCCCGCCCCGTTTTCCCCCAGCAGCCCGAAAATCCCCTGGGGGATTTCCAGATTCACATGATTTACGGCTGTTACGCCGTTCTTAAAGCTCACCGTTACATCCTTCATTTTTATATTCATTCCTGCTCCTATCTGCGCGAAAAAAATACGCGGCTAATGTTATACTCAAATCAGGCGGCGGGAAACGCTTCCGTCCGGGGGCAGTGTTTACCCTCCGCATTCTTCAAAAGCGCTCCCCAGGCGCATATTAACTCCTTCATCCTCTTTTCTTTAAAATATGGGGCAGCCAAACCAGCAGAAACACCGCAATCAGAATCCCCGCCGCCTTTCCCCAAAGCCAGGAAAAGTCCTCCGGGCCATCCAGTTCCCGGAAGGCATAGGCGAAAATATTGAACCTTCCCAAAACCTTGTCACCGGACGTGGAGTACAGCGTCAGCCACAGCAGGAAGGAGCCTCCAATCCCGGCCCACTGGTTTTGAAACAGATTGGATAAGGTCATCGACAATACGCCAAAGAAAATTACAGTGGACGTGATTGCCGGAAGATAGCTTCCGTAAAGGCCCGCCGCCGTTTTTCCCAACGGAACAGCGGGTTTCTGCCAATAGTAAAAGAAATATCCCACATAGGAAAGTGCGCATAAATAACAGAGCTGCACCGCCAGCCTGCGAAGCACCGTCTTCGTCCTGTTTTTTACCGGATACAGCGTAAATATCTCCCAGCGCCTTCCGCTGCGTTCCATCACCCAGGTTTCAGCGCAGAAAACCAGGGACAGCAGAGCCATATTGGAATCCAGCGCGCCGCCGATTTCATCGGCTCTGGCCACGCCTCTGATCAGGCAGAGAACCACCGGAAAGAACAGCGAATAAAAAATTTTATATGCCGGAAGGACAATTTTGATTTCCTGTTTCAATAAACCCGCCTCCTTTTCCAGATGCTGATGGAAAGTATCAGCAGAAGCACCGACGCGCAGATTAAAAACGTCTGGTTAAGCAACGCCAGCGGAGGCTGCTCGGTTTCAAAAAACTTTCCCGGGAAACGCACCATAATCGCCAACGGCCTGCCGAAATAGCCATAGTTCCCGTCCGGCCCCCTGCTGCCCATATTGGAATAGATCATATATAAAAACAAAACCGGAACCGCGGGCAGCGGATTCTTAAATACCAGGGCAGCTGCCGTATAAACGCAGGCAATCATAAGCAGGTTGGGAAGGATATACACGGTCGCAGCAGCGAAAAATACCGGAAAGTTGACCGGGAATCCGTTTTGTATCCCCGCATATTCACACATTGCTCCAAACAGAAGGGTCAGGAAGCCCCATAACAGAACCATTGCCAGGAAACCGCCCATGGCCTTCCCGCAGATATAAGCGGATGCGCTCAACGGCTTTGTGTGCAGCAGCTCCCAGGTATCCCTTTTCGTATCCCGGATGAAAAAGAACGCCAGCAGAAGCATCGCCGTAAATCCCAGAAAAAGGCCGCAGAAATCCGTGAATTTTCTGCCCAGGTAGTAGGAATAGGTATGCTCTGAAAGGCTCCTGTCCAGATAGTCATTAATTTCCCCCGCACTTCCCTTATGAAACTCCGATATGTCATAGTAGTATCGGATGCCGTATTTTGTATAGAAATTATAGTCCTCAGCCAGTCTTATTTCCATTTCCTCCAGGCTCATATCCTCCCTGCGCATCTTTGCCAGAATTTCGCCGGCCTCTTCCTCTGTCATGTTAAGCTCCTGCGCCATATCCCTTTTTACCAATTCACAGGCAAGCTCCATACGCTTCCCTTCGTCCGTGGGCACATACCCGTCCGTGATGTCCGCATCCCCGATATACTCCTCTGCCAGTTCCTCAGCCGCCTCTCCCTGCTGATAATAGTGAATATGCAGATAGGGACTGAGTATCTGATACATTTGAAAAACAATAAAGAAAAGACCAATCCAGAAAAAAGGGTTTTTCAGGTAGTTTTTCAGTTCTCTTCGGATAATAGCTTTCATAATATCCCGCCTTTCTTTTTATGCCTGCGGCACTGCCCCATTAGTAAGCAGCCATGCCGCAGTTTTTCTATAAAAATATCCTAGCATCCGATTATCAACAAAAAAACAACAGAAAAAAAGAACAGCCGTAACTGTATAGTTACGAACCGTTCTCTATCGATCCCTTCCCTGTTTACCTGTGTTCCTGTTTACGTATGTTCCGGAAATCCGTCCTCAGCCGCGTAAAATACGGCCTTAACCACTGCGCCTCCTGTTTCGGCATTTCCCACGGCCAGCCTGCCTCCGTGCTTTTCGCAGTATACCCTGCTGATATACATCCCCAGTCCGGAATGCTCCAGATCATCCTGGGGATTGGAATGGAAATAGGCCTTCACGGCCTGCTGTTCGCTCACTGTAAAGCCGCTTCCGTCATCCATGACCGTCAGCTCCAGCTCCTTTCCCGCCATGCGGATGTCAACCGCCACCTCTGTCCTTGCATACCTCAGGGCGTTGGATACGAGGTTTTCCGCCACCTCCAGGACAAGCTCCGCATCCAGGTATAGTTTTTCCTCCGTATTTTTGCCGCTGACCATATACCGCTTTCCAGCCGCCTCCGCCATGAAGCTCACGCTTCGCTCCACCAGTTTTTGCAACGCCGAAAACTCAGTTTCCCTGGGGCAAACCTTTCTTTGTTCAACGCCGGACAAGGTGCGCATGCTTTCCACAAAATGCTTCAGCCGCTCAATCTGCGTCATTCCCTCCTGAAGCATGTCCATCATTTTGTCCTTGTCCAGGGCATCCTCCGGAACATATTCAAGCAGCATCTCCTGATATCCCTGCAATATGGCGAGGGGCGTCCTGATATCGTGGGCCACGGCGGAACGCAGCGCCTTTTCCTCCTCTATCATGTGCCACATTTTCCGCTCATTTCTTTCCAGCTCCGCCCGCATCCTCTCAAATTCCCCGCACAGCCTGCCCAGCTCATCCCCGGAGGTATAAACAATCCTGAAATCCAGTTCGTTTTTTGCAATCCGCCCTGATGCCTCCGACAGCTCCTGAAGGGGCGTCTTCAGCTTATTGCGGTAAAATAAAAACACGGCAGCTATTGTTCCCGCCACGGAAATGACCAGGCTGCTGTAGGTCTCCAGAAAATCACAGGCCTCCGAAATAAAATGATCCGCGTCCGTCATTTCCCAGGCACCGGGCCTTGGGATGCTGTCCTGGAAGGTAAAATCAGCCTGTTGTGCATAAGCCGACGCATCCATATATTTTATCCAGACCCGTTTCTGTATCCTGACCGCCGCCAGCATGACGGCCGCCGAGGCCAGGAAGCTCAAAATGAGGCTCACCGCCATATAGAGTATGATAGATTTTCTGATTGAAAGATCTTTTATTTTTCCCACCGGTATCCCATCCCCCAGACCGTCTCAATGAATTCCGCCGTTGTGTACTCCGCCAGTTTTTTCCTGATTCTCCTGATCAGCTCTGTAATGACCCGGCTGTCTCCCTGGGCATCGTAGCCGCATACCTTTTCATAGATCCTTTCCCTGTCGAATACCTGGCCGGGATTCATGGAAAGGAATTCTATGATTTCATATTCCGTTCTGGTGAAATCCGCTTTTTTGCCGTCAATCCGCACTTCCTTCGCCGTGTAGTCGATCATCAGCCCTTCCCGGAACCGGTACTCCGATTTTGTCCTGTGCCGTTCCTCCCGTTTCAGATGGGAAATGATTCTGGCTTCCAGCTCTTTTAAGCTGAAGGGCTTTAAAATGTAGTCGTCGCCGCCCGAAAGCAGTCCGTTCACCCGGTCCTGCTCCTCCGCCTTCGCTGTGAGGAACAGGATCGGGCAGGAAATCTTATCCCGTATCTGCCTGCAAAGCTCCAGCCCGTCCATGCCGGGCATATTGATGTCAAGCAGTATCAGATCCGGCGCGGCCTTTATGCTTTCCATGGCCTCCATCCCGCCGGATGCGGTATTCACTTCATAGCCCTTTAATTCCAGGAAATTGGAAAGCATTTTTAACAGCGCCCTATCGTCGTCTACCAGCAAAATTTTATATTTCATAACCACCATCCTGTCATTCAGCGCCGGCCCCGGCATCCCACATGCCCCGGCAGTTTTTTACGGTTCCGCCCTGTCCACGCGCATGGCCCGCAGTCCCAGCAGGACAGACAACGCTCCTATCACGAAGAACAAAAGATAGAGCCAGCCGGAATTCTTCCTATCCGGCAGATGCTTTCCTGAAAAACACCAGGCTGAGGCTTCTTCCCAGCGGCATTTCCTCCAGTTCCTCCCTGGTTACCGCTTTGAGCTTAAGGATTCCCGCGCCGTAAACTATGATTCCGGCGCAGACTGCCGCAATAACCCCCACAGTATTCCCCGCCCACAGGCGTGTCAGACTGTAAACCGCAGCCGTTGAAGCGCCCATCGCCGTCGCGGCGCACAACGGCAGAAGAAAAGTCCTTCTGACCTCCTGCCGGTAGCCCAGCTCCCTACCGATTGCCCGCCAGTTCAGGATGCAGACCACCAGGGCAAACGTCACATTGCCGATGACCAGGCCATAGACGCCCCAGTCCAGCCATTTCAGCATAACATAAACGAAAATCACATGGATCAGCAGCGAAACAGCGGAATGTGTCACGGATTTCCTCATCAGATCGATTCCCTGCAGCACCGCATTCGTCACCGTGGAAAGCGAGAAAAACACCACCGCACAGCTCCCCAGACGCAGCAGATCCGACGAGATTTTCCGTGAATCGCCGAAAAGCAGCTGCATAACCGGAGAAGCAAGCACCCCCATCCCCACTGCGCAGGGTATGGCCAGAAGCATGTTGAATTTTATGGTGATGCCGATTTTATGCCTTACCTCCTCCGTATCCTTTCCCAGCCTGGACATGACGATGCTGGGAATCATGGACGCTCCCAGAGACGTCGCTATGGCTACCGGAACGTTGGTAAGCAGACGGTATTTTCCGCTGTAAATTCCAAGCATTGACTGTCTTTGCGCTTCATCCAAACCCTTTGCCGACATGAGATTGCCGAACAGGGCATTGTCCACAGTACCGCTTAGCTGGTACACCGTCTGGCTTAGGATAATAGGAAGGACCGTCAGGAAAAGAAGCATAAAAATGTGTTTTAGCGAAGCGGTTTCTTCACTTTTTTTCCCGGCAGCTTTGGCGGAATGCATCCGCTTCTGCTTCGTCACATGCTTCGCCGTCAGCACCGCCAGCAGCACAAAAGCCGCCGCGGCCCCCGCAAACGTTCCCAGGGTGCCTCCTGCCGCGCCATAGGAAGCGGGATTTTCTTTTCCCGCAAACCGCCTCATAAAGTCAAAGGAAGCCCATATGCTCACAGCGGCATGAACCAACTGCTCCACGATCTGGGAAACCGACGTGGGAACCATATTTCCATGCCCCTGGAAATACCCCCGCAGCACTCCCATCAGTGAAAACACCAGAATGGTCGGCGCCATGACCCGCAGCGGCAAGGCGCTTCCCGGACTCTTGAAAATTACCTCCGCTATTTTCTCCGCGCCCGCAAGCAGAACCGCAGTCATCAGCCCGCCGGCAACGGCCCCCAGAACGCCGCCGCATACCAGAACCCTGCGGGAGTTCTCCCGCTCTCCCTTATATTCATAGCCCGCCAGCAGCTTTGATATCGCCAGCGGCAGGCTGTAGGAAGAAAGGATAAGGCCGATATTATAAATCTCATAAGCAGTATTATAGTAGCCAATGCCTTCGTCACCCAGGATGCGTGTCATGGGGATTTTATAAATCAGGCCAATAAAACGCACTATAATACCGGCGGCGGCCAAAATGGCCCCCTGCAGGAGAAAATCGTCCCCTTTTCTCTTTTTTTCCTCAGTATCATTCATCCTTCGTAATTCTCCGTTTTCCAATAACAGATTACTTTCACTGCTTAATAACAGTCCGTTTCCGTCATAACTATTCATATTATACCATTTTCTTAGATATACCGCATTTAAGATTTCGTTAACTATTTCTTAAAGTATTGCCGCTTCGCAGCTGTTTAGTACCCTCACAGTTACTTGCAACCACTTTGGCAGAAGAAACGCATCAGCGCAGGCTGGAACGGCGGAAAGGATGGCGCCTGCGCTGATGCGTTTCTCCGTAACAGTTCGGGCAGGTTTGCGCATTCACTGCGCAAACCGTGAGAAAACGTGGTGGCAGCAGGCATCCGCCCCTCGCCGAAGGCGACTTATAATGGGCGGATGCAGTAACAGTTCGGCCGAAGGCTGAACTGTTACGTTTCTCCTTGCGGGTGTGGTGATCCGCCTTGACCTTTAGAAATAGAAGTGTTATAATTTTAACAATGGGCATTTTTTATACAGTTTCCGGGGTTCCTGCCGTTTCCGGCGTATGGAAGGTAATGGTTCCCCATCTGCCCGCAGCAACACAGATTCCACAATACCATAAAACAATTTCAAATGAGGTGCGAACAAATGAGTACAAGTTTTGACGGACTGATTTCCAAAGTAAAAGAATGCGGCCAGAAGACCGTATCCGTTGCCGTTGCGCAGGACAGCGCAGTTCTGGAAGCGGTAAGGGCGGCCAAGGACCGCGGCATTGCCAACGCCATCCTGGTAGGCGATGAGGAAAAAATCAAAGCAACCGCAGCAGCGGGCGGCATTGACATTTCCGATTTCGAAATTATCAACGAACCCGATGAATGGACTGCTGCCCTGACCGCAGTAAAGCTTGCCCATGACGGCAAGGTGGATATGTACATGAAGGGCCTTCTGGAAACCAAAACCTTCTTAAAGAGTATTCTTGACAAAGAGGTTGGCCTGAGAACCGGAAATCCGCTTTCCCATGTATGCGTATTCGATATCCCCGGCATCGACCAGCTGCTGTTCTTCACCGACGTGGCATTCATGACCTACCCTACGCTGGAGGACAAGGTACATATTATTGAAAATACCGTAGAAGTGGCTCATGCCTGCGGCGTTCCCAACCCCAAGGTAGCCCCTCTGGCCGCTGTTGAGGTGGTTAACCCGAAAATGCCCGTAACCGTAGAGGCCGCCGAGCTGACAAAGATGTGCGAGGAAGGAAAGATCACCGGCTGTGTTGTTGACGGACCGCTTTCCCTCGATCTGGCCATTGATCCGGAGGCTGCAAAACACAAAGGGGCAACCGACCGCAAAATCCAGGGTGATGCGGACATTCTGCTGTTCCCCGACATCCATGCAGGAAACCTGGTTTACAAAGCAATTGTGCACATGGTTAATGGCGTAAAGAACGGATGCATCCTTACAGGAACCCAGGTTCCCGCCATCCTTACCAGCCGTTCCGATACCTTTGAAACAAAGGTAAACTCCATCGCCCTGGCTGCCGTAGTTGCGGAAGAGCTGAATAAAAAAAGAGGCTGAGCGGACTAACCGCTTCATAAAAGAAAAGGAGAAAACCCTATGTCTTATAAGAGCTTAATTATCAATCCCGGTTCCACCTCAACCAAAATCGGTGTTTTTGAGGACGAAACCCTTCTTTTTGAAGAAACCTTAAGACACCCCACTGAAGAAATCTCAAAGTACGCCACCATCATCGACCAGAAGGATTTCCGTAAGGAAATTATCACGGACCTCCTGAAGGAGAAGAATTTTGACATCCATTCCCTGGATTTCATCGTAGGACGCGGCGGACTGCTTAAGCCCATCCCGGGCGGCACCTACAAGGTGAGCGACGATCTGCTTAACGATCTGAAAATCGGCTATCAGGGACAGCACGCTTCCAACCTGGGCGGTATCCTGGCAAGGGAAATCGGCGATTCCATCGGCGTTCCTTCCTTTATCGTTGACCCGGTTGTTGTAGATGAGCTGGAGCCTGTTGCCAGATATTCCGGATGCCCCGAGCTTCCCAGAAGAAGTATCTTCCATGCCCTGAACCAGAAGGCTGTTGCCAGAAGATACGCCAAGGAATCCGGCATCCCCTACGAACAGCTGAACCTGATCGTGGTGCATATGGGCGGCGGCTGCTCCGTAGGCGCACACAGAGGCGGCAAAATTGTTGACGTAAACAACATCCTCGACGGTGAAGGCGCATTCTCTCCCGAACGCGCAGGCACCGTACCCGCCGGTGATCTGGTAAAATTATGCTTCTCCGGCAAATATACGGAAAAAGAAATTTACAAGAAGCTGGTTGGCGGCGGCGGCTTCAACGGCTATGTGGGAACCAATGACGCCCGCATCGTGGAAGACAAAGCGCTGGAAGGCGTACCGGAATACGCAGCCGTACTGGATGCATTCCATTATCAGATGGCAAAGGATATCGGCGCCATGGCCACCGTCCTTAACGGCAAGGTTGACAAGATCATCCTTACAGGCGGCATCGCTTATTCCAAGGTAACCTGTGAAGATCTGAAAAAGCGCGTAGGCTGGATTGCCGACTTTGTAATCTATCCCGGCGAGGATGAGCTTCTTGCCCTGGCGCAGGGCGGCCTCCGTGTGATGAAGGGTGAAGAGGAAGCAAAGGCTTATTAATTACGGAAACTGGAGCTGACATGACGAAAAAAGAACTGGCGATTGCCAATCATGATAAGAAATACAATTGCTGTCAGGCTGTTGCCTGTTCCTTCTGTAAGGAAATCGGCGTGGACGAGGAAACCCTCTTCCGTGCCGGTGAAGCCTTCGGGCTGGGCATGGGCTGCATGGACGGCACCTGCGGCGCCGTTTCAGGAGCCGTAATGCTGGCAGGCTTTAAGAACAGCGATGGCTGCCTGGCAAATCCCGGGACCAAAGCAGACACCTATAAGCTTTCCCGCGAAATCCTGAAACGCTTTGAAGAGAAGAACGGCACTATCATATGCCGTGAACTGAAGGGCATTGACACAGGAAAGGTTATCCGCACCTGCCCCGGCTGCATTGAAGATGCAGTGGAAATCGCGCAGGAGGTTCTGGAACTGTAGAATTTCAGGAACCAGGATAATACTGATTTCCTCCTGCAATCGCAGGGAAACACAGAAAAATAGAAGTCGGAAGGATATATCTTCTTCCGGCTTCTCTTTTTATTTTGCCATATAAGGAAACCTGATGAAAAGCAGCAGTTCTTCCGTAATTTCATCACGGCATAGTTTTTATTTCATCCCGGCATAGTATTTTTCTTCAGCCGCTTTCGGCCGCTGCGCCTGAAATCCTCCCGGTTCCACCGAAACAATGGCGACAGGAAGTTAACCAGCGGCTTCCAGGACAGAAACGCCACAAGCACAACGCTTAAAATCAGCGCCGCAGCTTCATCATGCTCCACAAATTTAAAAAACTTAATCTTGCTCAGGAATTTAATCACAAAGCCGTGGAGCAGATACACTGGCATGGTGTTCGCCCCGATATAGGAAAGAAACGGTATTTTCGCCGCCGGCATACTCAGCAGGAAGAATAAAAGCCACATCAGCGCAGCGCCGATGCTCAGCACACGGAACTGCCAGCCGTAATTTCCTTTTTTATAAGAAACGGAGCCGTAAAGCCACGCGGAATTGATATCCTCCGCATGCCGGCTGATAAACCAGACAAGCAGCCCAATCAACACCAGCAGCCCGGCCATCAGAAAAGCCCTGAGCATGGCCTTTCCCCGCGCCCCGGTAAGGACGGACAGCCTTCTATGCTTCCTCAGATGCTCCGAAACCGTTTCTTTCACACCGTTCTTCAGTTCTTTATAATATACGCCCAGCAGGAAATAAGGGAAAAACTCCACAATCCTGGAGGCCGACAGATAATATCCCGCCTTATCATCAAAGCCGATGAGCACACTGGCGGCCCCGGCCGCTATGAGCATGACGGCCTTCCTGCCCAGGCTGCCGCCCTGCACCAGCGGAAGCACCAGATTCCACACGATGATGGCGAACAGATACCACAGCAGCCAGTACGGCGTGGTATACTGCATATCCGCATCCTTCTCCAGCACCTGATTTGCGAAAATCACATAAAGGGTCTGGAAAACCAGATAAGGATATATCATATTCTTCTTGATTTTATCCGGATTATATCTGGCAAACACTCCGGATACGAAAGCAAACAGCGGCATATGGAAGGAATATATGACCAGATAAAGGATCCGGTTCCCCGAATCTTTACCCATAAACAGCTCCAGCATATGTCCTAATACAACTGCAAAAATGAGCAGGCATTTCAAATTATCCATCTGGTAATTCCGCGCTCTCCCGATTCCTCCGGCAGCGCAGGAGCTTACCTCATTCTGTCTCATGTCAGGCACCTCTCTTAAGCCACGCTAAACTATGTCAAATGCCCCTTCCCCCAAAAACCTTTTAACCTCACCAACTATATTACTTTTTCCCGGATTTGTCCATACTAAAATTTCTTAATAATACTTAAGACTTTGTGAAATTTGCAGCTGTCCGGGTAACAGAAGAGTTACCGGGCTTTATCCTTTTGTGAATTCCAAAAGCGCTGCCCCGGCCCGGAAATCTCACTGTCCCCTAAACAAGGCTGCCTATCCAGATGGTTACGCGGAAGGCATCGGCAGCCGGTGTGATGTTCATATGGCCGCCGTAGCTTTCTACTACGTCACGGACGGATCGGAGGCCGTAGCCATGGTTTTCTTTATCGGGCTTGGTGGTGAGAAGTCCGGCTTTGGATTCCGCCAGTTCCCCGGTCCTGCTGTTTTCCACCTCGATGCAGAGCGATTCCCCGGTGTAGCGGGCCTTGAGGGAAATGCGGCGGGCTTCCCTGTCGGGGACCTTCTGCGCCGCTTCTATGGCATTGTCCAGAAGGTTGGCGAAAATGGTGCACAGGCTTACGTCATCCATGGCGAGAAGGTTATCCAGCTCGATGTTTACGAAGCAGTCTATATTTTTTTCCAGCGCCAGGTTATATTTTGCGTTGATTACCGCGTTGACCAGGCTGTTTTCACAGAATTTGCGGTTTCGGGCCGCTGCGGTGATATTCAGCTCTTTAAAATAGGCAAGCGCCTTGTCGTATTCCTTTTCCTCCAGGAAGGAGCCGATCACACCAAGGTGGTTGTTCATGTCGTGGCGAAGCTTGCGGACCGCCAGCTGGTTTTTTTCCAGCTCCTCATAGTATGCCTGGCGCACCTTCATGTTTTCCATTTCCATATCCCTGCGGATGGTTTCACCGATATAAGCCGCCAGCCAGATACAGCCCAGGCTTGTCACCACACAGGCCAGGCAGGATGGATAGGTGAGCCAGGCATCTTTATGGCTTATTGTGGAAATCAGGGTGATGCTGCCTGCAAATGCCGCGGCGCATACGATATCCATGAGCAACCACATCCGGTCCGTCATCATTTTTATGGAATGGGCGGCCTTTTTACGGAAGGCAAAGTAAATCCCCATCCATATCAGATCCCGCAAAAGCATGGAAAAAGCATTCAGCGCGGCATCCCAAAAAGGGGTCTGCGGCGTCAGCCGGAAAAAAACGATTCCGGTGGCATCCAGGGTCACAAAATTGACGGATACAATGATGGGATACAGGAGGAGTACCACCGACAGCCGCCGCACAACGCTTCCTTCAAAGCAGATGAGCAGCACCATGGCAAATAAAACGAGCATCCCGAAAACGTTAAACGGGTCCTCCGGAAAAACCACCGTACAGCCCACAATCCAGACCCCTGCAATGGCGGCCGCCTTTTGCAGGAGTCCCTGCTTCAGCTTCAGGAAGCAAAGAAGGAAGCGGAAAATAAAGGATACATATATGATTGATAATACAAAGATTATCAGATTTTTTGAAACCATCATTTCAGCATAAACCTCGCAAAAGCCGCCGCCGTTTCCTGGCTGCAGGAACGGCTGACCGGTATTTTCTCTCCTTCACAATACAGTGCCGCGCTTTCCAGCTTCGTCACATAATTCAGGTTCACCAGATATCTGTTGTGGCAGCGGACAAAAAAGTCAGGCAGCTCTTCTTCCACTTCGCCCAGCTTCCCGTAAAAAGAGATTCTCTCCCCTTCCGCCGCTGCCGCTATCTTTCTTCCCTCGCTGACAAAATACCTGACCTGTCCCAGCGCAAGACGCAGGGTGCCGGACTTCTGCTCCACCATAAAATATTTCTCCGTACTGATTTCCAGTTCCTTCAGCGCATCCCGCAGAACCTCTTTTATCTTTTTTTCCTGGTACGGCTTTAATATGTAGTTCAGCGCCCTGACCTCATAGCCATGGAATACAAAATCAGGATAGGAGGTCACAAATATTATTACCGCGGGCTGTCCGTTTTTCCGGAGCGCCCTGGCCGCCTCCATGCCGTTCATGCCGCCCATCTCAATATCCAGGAAAATAATATCCGCATTCCTTTCCCTGATGCCCCGAAGAAGCGCCTCCCCGCTTTCATATTCGGTCAGGCCGAACTCCACGCCGTCAAGCGCAAGCTCTTTTTCTATCACATGGCGCAGATCCAACCTCAGTTTTTTTTCGTCATCGCAAATTGCAATTTCCAGCATTCCGTTACAGCTCCGTTTCTTCCTTTTTCCAATTCAGGCCCGCCGCGGCCGCGCTTCCGATTTCAGGCGGCGCGCCAAAGCCGTATCCAGTATAACATATTCCTTATTTCCCGTGAATCACCGAACTTTACAAAATATCTCCCAAACATTACCCTGCCTCCCGTGGGAAACAGGCGCCTTTTCCCCTACAATAGAAGCATAAACACCGGACACAGCCCGGAAGAAAGAGAGGAATCAAACATGCTGCACGTAAATCATTTATATAAAAGCTATCACACCGGCTCCGCCACCTATGAGGTGTTAAAGGACGTTAACCTCACCGTTGAAAAAGGCGAGTTCGTGGCTGTCATGGGGCCCTCGGGAAGCGGCAAAACCACATTGCTCAACTGCATCTCCTGTTTTATCCCCCATGATTCCGGAGAAATCCTGCTGAACGGCACGCCGCTGGAGAATCTGGATGAAACACGGCTGGCGCAGGTAAGAAGCAAAAAACTGGGCTTTGTATTTCAGGATTTCTGCCTGCTGGACGGCCTGACGGTATTTGAAAACATCTGTATTCCCAAAATCATTCTTCATTCTCCCTATAAGCCCATGGAGGCAAAGGCCCAAAACCTGATGGAGCTGTTTGACATCACCGATATCGCGGACAAATATCCCGCTGAGATTTCAGGAGGGCAGAAGCAGCGCACCGCCGTTGCCAGGGCATTGATGAACCATCCGGATCTGATTCTGGCGGATGAGCCTACCGGCAACCTTGACAGCCGTTCCGGCGCCGCCGTCATCGGCGCATTCCGGGAAGCCAAAGAGAAACTGGACGCCACAATTTTCATGGTCACACATGACAGCTTTTCCGCCAGCCACTGTGACCGGGTTCTTCTGATGCGGGACGGCCAGGTGCAGAAGGAACTGAAACGCCAGGGCAGCCGCCGGGAATTCATGGATATACTGCTTGATGAACTGAAACAACTCAATGAAAGGATGTAAATCATGACACTGCATACCATTTTCCAACATCTCCGTAAAAATAATCCCGGCGAATACAGGCTGTTTCTTGGCTGCAATACCTTCGCCATTCTCCTTATTTCCTCTTTCCTGGCAGTTCTCACCAGCCCGCTGGTGCAAAGTGTCCTGCCGGAGGGCGGGGACTCCCGCAAGCAGGTTTACATCATATTTGCGGCGGCGCTCCTTGGCTGTTTTCTTTTTACCATTTATTCCTCATCCCTGTTTCTGCGTTATAAAAGCCGGGAAACAGGAATCCTGACCGCCATGGGGCTTCCCCGGAAAACCTATATGCGATCACTGTCACGGGAGCTTCTTTCCCTCCTTGCCCTGTGCGCCGTCTGCGGAACTGCCGCCGGACAGCTTCTGTCCTTTATCGTCTGGCTCTGTTTTCTCCCGCTGGTAAAACAGTCCACCGGCGCCGCCTTCTCCATTTCAGCCCGGGGCCTGTTATATACTCTGCTCTTCGTAATTCTCATCGCCGTATCCCTGTTTATCCAGGCCAACCTGTTTATGAAGCGCAGCAATGTGATCGAAATTATTCAGGAACAGCACAGAAGCGAGCCGCTGAAAAAAACAGTCACCCCCGGATATCTGCTTTCCGGCTGCATACTTCTTGTATTGGGACTGTTTCTTGCGCTCTGCCTTTCGCCCCTTTCACTGCGTTTATTCCATAGAAGCCTGGGAAGCCTGCCCTCCGTTTTTTTCCTGCCTGCCTTCCTGGGAATTTACCGGATTCTGGTGTACTCCATTTCCTGCCATAAAAAGGGAGCGCGGCCCCAGCACTACTATAACCATATCATTTCCTACAACATGATGAAATTCCTGGGCGCGCAAATGGTGCGCAGCATGTGTATCATTACCCTGCTGCTGTTCTGCGGTCTGTTCGGCGCCTTCTATGTCCCCACGCTTATGACAGGCCTGAATAACTTCAATGCACAGAATCCGGAGGATGTATCCTTCTTTTATCCGGCGGATTCCGGGGAGCTGACAAAGGAAGAAATTTACCATATTGCCGGGGATTTTGGCGTAACCATTACGGCTTATCATGAACTGACCTTCCTGAATCTAATTGGCAGCTCTGTGGACAGAGATTACGATGATCAGGGTTACCTCATTGAAACCTACATGGAAAAATCCGGATACATGCAGTTTCTCAGTGAAAGCGCCTACAATGCCTATACCGGGGAAGCTGTCCGGGTTCAGCCCGGCACCTACCTGCTGCTTACCCATCCGGATGCCGCTGAAACAATCTGGGCACATTTTGACGACCTGGATCAGATTACGGATTTGAATGGAAATGCCCACCCTGTTTCCTTTGCGGGAACGCTTGTCTGCCACCAGCTGGTAGTGGGCCGAGGTTCTGACACCCAGGCAAGATACGTTCTCAGTGATTCTGATTACGCCATGCTGTCGGAAGGCGCTGTTGATAAAAACAAGACGAAACAGGTACTGTTTCAAACGGCGGATGCGGAGAATTCCTATGCCTTTGCCAGGGAGCTTTACCGTGCCTTTTCCGAGCGTGCAAGCTCTGAAATGCTTGTTTTAGGGAATTATGATCCCTATCAGCATGAGCAGGCGCGCAGCCAGGGAAAAGAGTACGGCTATGACAGAACGGTCACACTTTATCCGGAGCAGCCCGAAAGGGATTTTGACTGGAAATATGCACCTTATTTTAAAATCCTTGAACAGAAAATCTCTTTTGTCCGTCATGCTGTGTTTTTCCTTCTCTTTTTATATGTTGCCATTATCTGCCTGGCTGCCGCCGTCATCATTGCCTACACCAGAGGCCTTACCCTGGGACAGTCCGAAAGGCTGGTGTTCCGGGATCTGAGCCAGCTTGGCGCAAATACCGCGTTTCTGCGGGGCTGTCTTTCCTCCCAGCTTCGCAGGCTCTTCCTCCTTCCTTCCGTAATTGGTATTTTATCAGCTTACCTCTTTGATTTCTTTGTTATGTACACCAATGACGGACATATTGCCTCCGCAGAAGCTATGGCGCTTGCCATCAATGGGAGCATCTGCCTGACCGCTGCGCTGCTGCTGGCTGCCGCATATGGCTATTCCGTAAAAAAAGCCTGCCGGGCCGCAGGATGTTAAATCCCGCGGCATCCACTCCCGCAGCGACTGTATTACAGCTTTGCAGCTTATCCGTTTATTATAATTTTGTATCTGTCCAGGACGGCACATGATTTTGATTATTCCCTGGGGCGAACCTGCTCCAGGGATATGATTTTATCAGCGAAGTCCTGGTAAAATTTTTCTTCATGGGACACCAGAATCACGGTTCCCTCATAATGTTCCAGCGCCTCCTTCAACGCCTCCTTTGCCAGATCATCCAGGTGGTTGGTAGGCTCGTCAAGGATCAGCAGGTTCGCGGGCTGAAGCGTCAGCCTGCACAGCTTGACCTTGGCCTGTTCCCCGCCGCTTAAGGTAGAAAGGCTCTGCCCCGCCTTTTTGCTGTCTATTCCGCATCCGGCCAGATGTCTTCTGGCCTCCTTTTCCGTAAGCTGAGGAAACCAGGAACGGATTGCGGCAAGCGGCGTCTGTTCCGGCGTATCCCAGGAAAATTCCTGTTCATAGTAGCCGGTCTGTACGGCCTCCGATATACTGAAATTACCGTCCAGGGCCTGCAGCTGCCCCACCAGCGTCTTTAAAAGCGTGGATTTGCCGATGCCGTTGAAGTCCGTAATCACCATCTTCTGTCCCCTGTTTACCGTAAAACTGATCCCGGAAATCACCGGATAATAATATCCTGCTGCCAGCCCGTTCACCTGCAGGAGGATTTCCTCATGCACCTCCCTGCCCGAATGGAAGCGGAATACCGGCTTCACATAGGTTTTGGCAGGCGGAGCCATACGCTCCAGCCGTTCCAGCTGCTTTCTTCTGCCCTTGGCATTCCGGCTGTTGACGCCGGCAATGTTTTTACGGATGTATTCCTCCGTCTTTTTTATCTGCTTCTGCTGGGCGGTATACCGCCTTATATAATCCTCCCGCAGATGTTTTTTCTGCTTCAGGAAGTCTGAGTATTTTCCGCTGTATTTCCGGATGCTTTGTTCATCAATATCGCAGATGCAGGTGCTGATCTGCTCCAGGAAGGCAAAATCATGGGATACCACCAGAAACGCCCCGGAAAACTCCGTCAGATATTCGGACAGCCACCGGATATGCTCCTTGTCCAGAAAGTTCGTGGGTTCATCCAACAGCAGTACATCCGGCTCCTCCAGCAGAAGCTTGGAAAGAATCACCTTGGCCCGCTGTCCCCCGCTTAAATTCCCCAGTTGTATATCCATGCCAATGGCTGTCAGCCCCAGACCCTCCGCAATCCGCATGATCCGGTATTCAATGGAATAAAAATCCGCGGCTTCCAGCTGCTGCTGGTATTTTTCCGCTTTTTTCAGCGCGTCCTCTTCTCCGGCCGAATAGCGTTGATAAGCCTGTACCATCTCCTTCTCCTTTTCAAAAAGCGCCGAAAAGGATGCCTGCATATACTCCAGCACGGTCTGCTGCGCATCCGCCGCGGCATGCTGATCCAGGTAGCCACGGCTGATTCCCGGCTGCCACCTGATCTGTCCCTCATCCGGTATGGTATTTCCGGTACAGATATTGATAAAAGTGCTTTTCCCCACGCCGTTGGCTCCTACGATTCCCACATGCTCTCCTTTAAACAGGGAGAATTCCGCATTTTTATATAAACATTTGTCACCATAGCTCAGTGACAGCTCCGTAATATCAAGTAAGCTCATAATCTGTCATTCCTCTCTTTTTGTGCCTGCTGCAGATATTTCCAATGCGTTCACCGGCGTTTTACGCCCATCGCATTCTGCAGTCCATACAAATATTTCTATCAAAAAAAGGCCCTGCATTTCTGCAAAGCCCTTCCGCATTACATCCGCTTCCATGCACAGATGTACTCAGGCATTCTTCTCCGGCATTGTTGCCGCAGGAAGGCCTGTGGTGTGCATAGATACGGAAAGGCCGCAGACAAAACATTGTCCGCGGCCTCTCATATATCACCTACAACAGCGCTCCGTAAAAAAGGAGCGGCACGGGTATCTTCGGAGAAAACCGGTACACAAACCAGACACACGCCGCCCCATATTCCGGGCATACCGTGTGTATACTGCTGCGTCTGTTCCGTTTCTTCCGATGAACCGTTACTGCCTAATGATTAACCTCTGTACAATGTTTCATCGGTTCCAGTTGTACAGAGTTGATTCGCCTTGTAATCTTATCGGTTTCTGCTGTAAGTGTCATTGGTAATCTCCTTTTCCCGCCGCTGCAAAAATCTGACGGTATAAAATCCGTTATTGTATGCGACCCGGGATTTTTAACATCCTATCACAGCGCTTTCCATCTGTCAAGCAGTAACAGTTCGGCCTTCGGCCGAACTGTTACTGCATCCGCCCATGAAAAGTCGCCTTCGGCGAGGGGCGGATGCCTGCCGCCGCCATGCTTTCTCACGGTCTGCACAGTAAATGCACAGACCTGCCTCAACTGTTACGTCAAGCGTCGTTAGCAGCTGTTGCCCGCTTATGATGTCGGCCGTTCCAGTCACCCTCCATATAGCCGGCAAGTTCCTGGTATTCCCTCTGGATATCCTGATACATATCCATAATCGGCTGACAGCGCACTCCTGTTTTTCCCATGATATCGTCAAAATTATCAGTCATAACATCCACAATGCTGCCGTCAATGAGGCCGTCCTCTTTCATCTTGCCGATGATTCCCACAATACGCTCCCTGGAAAAGGCCTCCTTGTAGCTTCTTGTCCCTGCAAGCGCACTGACGATATCTGCGACAGCCACAATTCTTTCCTCCAGGCTGAGATCCATGGCCGTCAGTCCCAGGGGATAGCCGGAGCCATCCAGCTTTTCGTGGTGCCTCATGGCAATTTTCCGTATTTTTTCTTCCACATCAGGGCCCAGGATCAGACCGGTAAGCTCCACATGGGTACGCATAATCCGCATGGCCTGAGGGCTCAGCTTCCCGGGGAATTCCAGGATTTCCACGGGTATGCCGATTTTTCCCAGATCATGAAGCAGGGAGCCGAAATAAATATCACTCAGTGCCCTGCCCTTAAGCCCCATCCTCTTTGCAAGCTCATAACTGATGCTGGTCGTGGTCATGGTATGGGTCACGGTATGCCTGCTTCTGAAATCAATGGTATAAATCACCATGTCCAGATATTTTCTTATCTCTTCCTTTGTGAAGGGAACCTTCCAGATTTTTTCCCATAATTCAGCTTCCCAGGCCTCCCTTTCGGAGGAAAGCTCAAGGAAATCCTCCGCCAGCACAATATCCGCTATTTCAGGAGAATATCTCACTCCCCGTCCGGCCAGAAGGCGTCTTGCAAATTCCTGATAACTGCAGCCTTCTTCCTCCAGGCACACATCCGCCCGGTCCGCTATATACATGATCTGGGCAAGCCTCTTATTCTCCGGGCTGACGCCGGGCAGCTCCTGCAGCCTGCTCCAGGTGGTATGATGGAACAGGACCCCCGGAGCCACTTCCTGCAAAGGCGTAAAATACTTAATGAACAGGTAACCATAAATGGAGTGTTCCTGCATATTTCTGGTCTCAAATTCCAGCATCCGGCTGATTTCTTCCGTTTTATAAGCGCCGATATCATGGTACAGAGCCAGGATGCAGATATCCCGCATTTCCTTTTCCGTATAGCCGCCCAGCCTGGCAAGTATCCTGGATACGATACAGGCTACCCGGAATCCGTGGTCCACCAGCCTGGCATCCACATAATTACAGGCGCGGCGGACTATTCCCAGCACGCCCCTGTTGTCAATATAATTACCATATTCAATCATATTCCGCATTTTCTTTTCTGGCAAAAATTTCACGGAAGGATTCCTCATAGGGCTCCCGTGCAATGCCATATTCCGTTACGATTCCTGCAATCAGGCTGTGATCCGTCACATCGAATGCAGGATTATATACCTTTACGCCCTCTGGCGCCATGCGTTCCCGATACCACATCTGTGTGACTTCCTCTGCAGGGCGTTCTTCAATATGAATATCCGCGCCTGTGGCCGTATTCATATCAATGGTAGAGGTAGGTGCGCAGATATAGACAGGCACGTTATAATAATTCGCAGCAATCGCCACCGAAGAAGTGCCTATTTTATTAGCGGTATCACCGTTACGGGCCACTCTGTCACAGCCTACGAAAACAGCGTCCACCCAGCCGTTTTTCATTACGGTGGCCGCCATATTATCACAAATCAGGGTCACATCCACACCTGAGGAATGCAGCTCATAGCTGGTCAGCCTGGCTCCCTGCAGCAGCGGACGGGTCTCATCCGCAAAAACACGGAAGTGATAGCCTCTTTCCTCTCCCAGATAAATAGGCGCTGTGGCGGTTCCGTATTTGCTTGTGGCCAGCTGTCCCGCATTGCAGTGGGTGAGGATGCCGTCGCCGGGCTTCACAAGGGTAAGGCCGAATTCGCCGATGGTTTTGCATACCCGGATATCCTCTGCCTTGATGGCATCCGCTTCCGCTTTCAGAAGCCGCTTGATTTCTTCCACCGATTGATCCCCATTGTCTGTCACAATTTTTTCCATACGCTTCAGCGCCCAGGACAGATTTACCGCGGTGGGGCGGGACGAATCCAGATATTCCTTCTGTTTTCTGAATTCGGCAAGAAAAGTGCTGTAATCCGCCGTATCTATCTGCTTGGCCAAAAGGTAAATGCCAAAAGCCGCCGCCACGCCAATGGCCGGGGCGCCGCGTACCTTCAGAAGATAAATGGCATCCCACATTTCCTGTGCAGTTTTCAGACGGATAATCTCCGTTTTTCCCGGCAGCTTTGTCTGATCTATGATGACAAGAGCGTCATCCTTATCATCCAGCTCTACCGTTTCGTACTCCATGATATTTTTATTCTCACTCAACTGTGTTACCTCCTTGTATTGCGGAGCAAAATGCCAGCCCTCTGACAAGCAGAGGATTTTCCTCCGCCTAATGCATGCCGGGCTTGATGCTCCGTCATCCTTCCGCTTATCAGGCAGGATGCCCTGTCAGCTTTTTCCGGGAAACTTGACTTCAGACAGAAGGCCCCGAAGGGTCATCCCTTTTGCTTCCAGTGTTTCGTTCACCGCCGTTGCCGCAAATATCAGGAAAAAAATTCCCACAATAAGAAAATCCAGTTTTTTGGATATCTTCTTTTCCCAAACCTTCAGCTTATCTTCCCTGGTTTTCGCTTTCTTTGCCACTGCAATTCCTCCTTTCAGGATTCTCCGGACGCTGTCCGATACTTCGTCCGCCGTCCAGTCTCAGCCGACAATAATATCCGCAAATTCCGCTGCCGCCGCTTTTGCCAGATCTGCCGGATCCAGTTCAATCTGGGAACCGATGCGGCCTCCGCTTACGATTACGGAAGGCAGGGACTGCGCACTTTTTTCTATCAGTGTTTTATACTGTTTCTTCATCCCCACTGCGGTGCAGCCGCCGCGGATGTATCCTGTAACGGTATTGATATCCTTTACATGGAGCATTGCCACGGATTTCTGGCCCGCAGCCCTGGCCGCCTTCTTCAAATCCAGCTCCGCTTCTATGGGTATCACGAATACAAAATATTCTTTGGACGGGCTTTGGGTAACCAGAGTCTTGTATACCTTTTCATGAGGAAGGTCCAGCATATCCGCAACCTGTATGCCATCAATAAATTCTCCGCATTCATAGGTGTAGTGGGTATAGGGGATTTTCATTCGGTCCAGAATGCGCATGGCATTGGTTTTTATTTCTTTTTGTTTTGCCAATTCCGCCACCTCTTTCGTGTTTGTACCTGGTCATTATAGCATATCGGCGTTTGGACGTATACTGTGAAATGTGGGAGATGGAGGGAACGCAAAGAAATGGGATAACCGCTAAGTTTTCTCAGCTGTTACTAAGCGGCCGGAAAAGAGAAAAAGATCCGGAGAAACTGCCTTCCAGTCTCTTCGGATCCTCTTTATTACAGGGAATGTAAAACAGCATATCTTATTTGTCAGTTGCTATTGTTCTTCCTGATTCTTTGCTTTTTCCTCCATGAAACTGCGCAGTTCTTCTTCCGCAGCTTCCCGGGTCAGCGAAAAGTTCTTCTGCAGCTTTTCACAAATGCGTTTTTCTTCCACACCCTCTTCCAGATTATCCTGTATCATTGCATGGATTCCCTGTTTAAGCCCTTCCTGAAGCCCTTCCTGCCTGCCCTTTTCAATTCCAATCTCAAGAATATTCATCTTGCTCCCCTCTGCCTGCCTTGGCAGGCATTTAATTCAGGGAGGTTGAAAGTGTTTTTCTTTCAACCTTTACAGCCTCCCATTCTTCCGATTGCTTCACTTCATTTACAATTTCATCCAACGTGACAATCCGTCTATCCTTTACTATAATTTCAGGATTATCAATCGTCGTATTTTTCATATACTGCAGCAGGCTTATCAGTTCAGGACGGCCATTCCTGCTGGTCATATTCAGGAATATTTTCTTCGTGCCGTCATCCAGCGGCAAACCGAAAATCTCTTCGCACTGTTCAGAAAATGTGTATTCAGCCAAATCCCGTCCAAAAATATCCTCCTGCGTAATGAAAATGATAATAGTCGATGGCAAATGCTTATATTTTGTCATCTTTCCTGATTTTAAAACCGGAGTATCCAGCAAACCCTGATAAAATCTTGCTCTTCGCCTGACATCATCCGTTTCGGTTTCATTCTGCATTTCCGTATTAATACGGCGGTCAAGCGTATCCCGTGCCCAGGCATCCAGCCGGATAGCCCGTTTCCCGCTTTTGTTAAGCACTACCTGCTCCACCTCTACCTCAGCCAGCTTCAGCTCCGGTTCATCCAGAATAATACTCAGGGTGCATTCATAGGCCGTCTTGTTCTTCATCACGGATAAAAACAAAGCGAAATCACTCAGGTTAAACTGATAGTTCCGGGGCAGCAATTGGGTAGAAGTATCCCCTGTTGTTATAAGGTTCATAGGCATTCCTCTCTTTCTTTTTCCGCAGAGAGAACCATGCCTTTTGCTCTCCCTGCTTATTCATTTGTCAGCAAGGAGTTCATGCATTATCACGCATACGTAACCGGGATGTATCTTCCTCATGGCCCGGGCAATCTATCTGCCGTTCCTATGGGATTTTCCTCGGCATATGCATTCATGCACACGCGAAACTGCGTGCAGATACCGGCCTGTCAGCGGAATCGCTGAGACAGTACGGCATAGAATCTTAAAAGATGAACAGATATGTTGAATTCATTGCTTGATCCGATTGTAGCATACAGAAATTTATAACGCAATAATATCATATAATATTTTAATAAACATTTTTTGTTACCAGGAAATTACCCCGGCAATTTTTCACTTTAAACACAATGTAGCAAGGCTTGGCTAATAATTTACCGCTATGCTTATTTACGGTTGAATGTCCGCATTGACACAGCAAAACACACAACACTTAATACTATGCACCATGTAAGTGCCAGCATTAAACTATTCCCCAAAGGCAAATCAAGGGTCAGGGCTCTCAAGCTGTCAATCATCGGTGTCATAGGCTGTATCGAAGCAAACCTGCCAATACCTCTTGGCATAGTGTCAACAGGAGCAAATCCCGAACTCGTAAAAGGTAAAATAAAAAGGGGGAACAATAGTCCGGTTGCCCCTTCTACCGACTTTGAAATCGTCCCACAAAGTACAGCGATCAACGTAAATGTAATATTTATCAACAAAAGAAGCGCTATAACCAAAACCCAATCCACAAACCCTGCTTGCGGCCTAAAGCCAAGAATGGGAGCCGTTGCCATAATAACAATGTTTGAAATAATCCCCCGCATCACTCCAGCCCCTGTATGGCCAATCAACACAGCAGACTTTGAAACGGACATACAGCGAAAGCGGTCTATGATACCCTTTGTCATATCCGCTGCAACATTCATTGCCGAATATTGAGAGGCCTGGGCGATGCTTTGAAAAATAATTCCCGGCACAATAAAATCAATGTAATTATAATCCCCCACATCGGATATGCTGCCAAAGACCGTGCCAAATAAAAGAATTAAGAAAAATGGTATCAGCGTTGCCGTCAGGAGTGTTTCAGGATTCCGCAATGATATAATTAAACAGCGTTTGAACATAACCCATGAATCAGGGAATAAATTTCTACTAGATTTTTTCATATTGGTTTTTCTCCTTTTTTTCATCAATCAGTGTTAAAAATACATCTTCTAATGAGGGCAGGTTTTGTTCTATACTGTCGGCAGAAATTCCATTTTCATTTAAGAGTTTTATCGCTGAACCGGCTTTAACCTCACTTTCAAAAACAAGCCGCAGCCCTCTCTCCGGCAATATTTCTTTAAGATACCTCGGCGTGCCCTCTGCAATGATTTTACCGTCATGTAAAATAGCAATATCATCAGCAAGAAATTCAGCTTCTTCTAAATATTGTGTTGTGAGAAATACAGTTGTTCCTGTCCTTGCTAAATCCTTTACCAAATCCCACATGGCAATACGGTTTTGTGGGTCAAGCCCTGTTGTAGGTTCATCAAGAAAAAGTACATTGGGTTTTCCCATAAGGCTCATAGCTATATCAAGCCTGCGTCGCATACCCCCCGAATAGGTGGAGACTCTTTTGTTGGCTGCATCCTCCAATCTTGAAAAAGACAGCCACTCGTTTACGGTGCTTTTGAGGTTTGGCAGACGTTTCAATTGTCCGATAAGCGTCAGATTTTCTCTGCCTGTCAAAACTTCATCTACCGCCACAAACTGCCCTGTCAGGCTGATACACTCACGTACATTGCCGCCATTCGTCGCCACATTAAATCCATTAACAACAGCGCTGCCGCCGTCTGCTTTCAATAGTGTGGAAAGAATTTTAATAACTGTCGTTTTTCCTGCACCATTGGAACCAAGCAAAGCAAAAATGCTCCCTTTATCAATAGTGAAACTGACATCCTTCAAAACATGGTTTTCCTTATAGGATTTTTGCAGCCCGGATACTTCAATTATTTTTTCTGACATGTTCCTCCTCCTGATATACATACACATGTATGTTGTCATTGTAAATTTTACTGTCTATAAAAAGGCAGTAAAAAACAGATTTATTCTCTTCATTTTAACTGCTACATACAATGTCCCCCGCTTTAATATAAAATCAGCCGGAAGCGCCGTTACATCTGGCATCTTCCGGCTGTGCTATACAGTCAGGATATCGTATTTGTCATTGCCCGGCACGCAAGGTACGGTTGAGAAACCGATAATTGCGGCAGTGCAACCTGCAGTTTTCTGCGCATCCGGCGCAAATCCCTCATGATGGAGTAAAAGTGAACCGCAACCGGCGGTTCGGAAGATCAGAGCAGGCGGGTCAGCTGTCCGCTTTGACCTCTGCTGTTTTAATAATGAATTTCACGCTGCCGTCCATTCCCTCAGGCAGCCTGGTGAAGGTCTTGTATTCCTTTCCGGAATCCGCCACAGCTTTCAGACGGTCCGTCACGGTTTTTGTATTATCTCCGAAAATATCCGTCAGCTTACTGATTCCTTCTTCGTCAAAGCGGAACATGCCATCCTTCAGGGTTCCTGCGCCTTCGTCCAGCGCCAGCGCCCCTTCCTGCAGGGAATGCGCGCCGTTTTCCAGGGTATCCACTCCGTCGGTGAGCGTCAGCACTCCTTCATCCAGCTTTCCTGTCCCTTCCACCAGCCGGGCAGTGCCTTCCTTCAGCTGTGTGGTTCCTGTTTTCAGAGTACCGCTGCCTGCAGAAAGCGTAGCGGCTCCGTTTTTCAGTTCATCCAGGCCGCCCTTCAGCGTCCCGGCTCCTGAATCCAGCTTTTTGGCACCTTCATTGAGTTCCCGGGCGCCGGATACTGCGCCTGCAGTCCCTTCCTTCAGAGCATTGGCGCCCGCAACCAGGGCGGGAACCCCTTTTTCCTGATCCGCCAGCTGCGTTAACCCGCCGTCCACCTGCCCAAGGCCCGCATAAAGAGCCTGGGTCCCGGCACTCAGCTGAGCGCAATACTGCTTGATAGTAACAATGTCCGTCGCTTTCTGCACCGCATCGCTGCTCAGGCCCTGAACCACCTGATACACCTCCTCCAGCTGGTTCAGCTGTTCGCTGTAAGCGGAAACCTGTGCTTCATAGACAGCCTCCTCCCTGACGGCCTCCCGGTAGCTTTCCACCGCCCCCGATACCGCGTCCGCAGAGATGGTTGCCACCTCCTTCGTCTGAGTATCCACCGATACAATATCGTTGCCGCTGACACTTTCCACACTGCGGCCGGTCACTACCTCCACCTCTTCCGTGGAAGGCTGACATGCATTGTCCAGATCGGCCTGAGCCTGGCTGCACCGGGATCTGGCGGCATCCAGATTAGCCTGGGCGGTCTCCAGCGCTCCATTTGCATGACTCATCTGCTCCTCTATTATCTGGATTACGGGCGCCAAATCCTTTTCATAGGTATCAAAATAGGCGATTACCTTTTCATATAATGTTCCCATGTTCTGCGCGATTGCCTCGGAACTGCCCAGGATCGGCGGCTGGTCGCCGCTTCCGGTTTCCATGGCCGTTTTCAACGCCGAAATCCCATTATTAACACCGGCAATTCCTTCCTGCAGGGCCCCCGCTCCGGCATCCAGCTTTCCGGCGCCGTCCACCAGGCTGCCGGTTCCCTCTACCAGGCTGTGGGTGCCGTCCTTCAGGCTTCCGGCCCCGTCGCTTAAGGAGGAAGCGCCGCTGTTGAGCTTATCTGCTCCCTCTGCCAGTGAAGATGCGCCCTCCTCCAGTTTTGCAGCGCCTTCGTCCAGTTCTCCGGACTTTTCATACAGCTCCCCGGTTCCCTCCTTCAGGCTCCCGGCGCCGTCCTTCAGGCTTACCACACCATCTGCCAGACTGTCCGTCCCTTCCTTCAGCTTTGCACTGCCGTCCTTTAAATCGGAGGTCCCGTCCTTCAGTTCATTAGATGCGGACTGCAGATCATTCATGGAATCATTCATTTCCTCCAGATCCAGGGAATCCGTGAGGGAAAAATCAGAAAGCATGTCACTCATGGCTATTGTCATAGTCATTCCCAGAGAAAAATTCTCAGCATCCGCGCTGACCTCCAGATAATCCGGAATGACAAGCTCCTCCTCCTGTTTCTTCTCCTCCTTTGACAAATCTTTTTTAAGTTCCTCCCAGTTCAGGCTTTCCTTCAGCCCCGGAAAAGCGATCCCCACCACAATGCTGTTGTTTCCTTCCGACAGCAGACGGCCGTTGGTAACTTCGATATTGGAAAAGGTATCCTGGGGCAAAAGCATACCGGACAGCATGGCAAAGGGGATATGTATTTCTTCCTTTCTGCCGTTTACTTCAACGGTTCTCGTTTCTTTATTTTCATAATCCATACGGATGGTCACCCGTCCGCTCTTTCCCGCGATTTCCTCCGGCTTTACTTCTTTTCCGTCCAGCTTATAGGTAAGCTTCACCGCAACAGGCAGTTGTTTTTCCGTACTTCCCTGATAATAAATATCGGCTCCGTCCGCCTGCCAGGTAAGCCCGTTTTTCCCATCTGAGACAAATGTTTCGTAGCCCTTGACATTCTCGATATTCTGCAAATCCGATGCATCCTGCAGGGTGCTGTCACCGTCCTTATTTTTCAGCCAGTCGCTTACAATGATTTTCTCCACGCCGCCGGAAGCGTCCGCCAGAACATAAACGGTTTCCTCCTTTCCCGTTTCCGCACTGTGGGAAGGCGCTCCCTGACTGCTCAGCGCCTCTGTCAGCAGCGCCTCTTCCTCCGAAGCTGTAGCAGCGGTTTCCTCCGCCTTCTGCGCCCCGCACCCTGTCAGGCCAAGCAGCAGCGATGCGCTCAGGGTAAGACTGAGTATTTTCTGATATCCGTTTCTTTTTATTCTATTCATGCCTGTGAAGCCTCCTGTTCCTTTTCTGCTTTGTTTGTTTTCATTCCCCAGGTAGTCCTCCGGATCAGCGCGTCAAATACCATCAGCATGGAAGGAAGAATAAAAATAACCGATGCCATACTTATCAGCGCGCCTCTTGCCATCAGGGTGCACAGGGAACTTATCATATCAATATTGGAATAAAGCCCGACGCCAAAGGTGGCCGCAAAGAAGGACAATGCGCTTACCATAATGGATTTTACGCTGGTCTGGCAGGCCACGGAAACCGCCTGCGCCTTATCCGCCCCGCCCAGGCGCTCGCTTTTATATCTTGTGGTCATCAGAATGGCGTAATCCACTGTGGCGCCCAGCTGTATGGTTCCGATTACGATGGAGGCGATAAACGGTATGGCCGTGTCCGTATAATAGGGGATTCCCATATTGATAAATATCGCCAGCTCTATCACCGCCACCAGGACTACCGGAAGTGTGAGGGATTTGAATACCAGCAGGATGATGAGAAAAATAACCCCGATGGAAACAATGCTTACCGTGCTGAAATCATGATCCGTAATCCGGATTAAATCCCTGGTACATGGAGCTTCTCCTACCAGCATCGCGCCGGGATCATATTTTTTACTCACTGCGCTCAGCGTATCGCACTGAGCGTTCACCTCATCCGATGCCACCTTATAGCCGGAGCCAATGAGCAAAAGCTGCCAGTTTTCATCCTCCAGGGTCTCTGTAAGCTCAGCCGGCACCATTTCTCCGGGAAGCGCCGTCCCTTTCAGGGCATTCAGCCCCAGCACCCATTTTACGCCGTCCACTTTCTCAAGCTCCTCCGTCATATGCCGGACATCCTTGGGAGAAACATCGCCGTCTACCAACAGCATGTGCGTGGCATTCATATCAAACTCCGCATTCAGCTTATCGTTTGCCACAATGCTGGGGAGTGTCTTGGGAAGCGTTTCATCCAGGTTATAATAAACCTTCGTATGCGTATAGCCGAACACTGCCGGAATCAGAGCCGCAACAAAAAGTACGGCAAACACCCTGTAGTGCTTTGTAATAAATGCGCCGATTCCCTTCGGCTCCGGCAGCACTGCCCTGTGCCTTGTTTTTTCCAGCGCCCTGTCGAAAACAAGAATCATGGACGGCAGTATGGTGATGCAGGCAATTACCCCGAACACAACACCCTTAGCCATCACGATTCCCAAATCAAGCCCCAGGGTAAAGCTCATAAAGCAAAGCGCCAGAAAGCCCGCCACCGTAGTAATGGAGCTGCCCACCACTGAGGTAATGGTTGCCGCGATCGCTTTTGCCATGGCATCTTTTTTACCCGTACCTGTCTGCTGCTGTTCCTGATAGCTGTGCCAGAGGAAGATGGAATAATCCATGGTTACTCCCAGCTGAAGCACCGCGCTTAACGCCTTGGTAATATAGGAAATCTGCCCCAGGAACACATTGGTTCCCAGATTATATAAAATCGCCATCCCTATGCTCAGTAGAAACAAAAAAGGAATCAGATAGGAATCCATGGTCAGGGACAGCACCAGGCAGGAAAGCAGAACAGCAATGCACACATAAACCGGCGCTTCCTTTTCCGACAGATTCTTTGTATCCGTGACCACCGCCGACATTCCGCTCAGGAAACAGTTTCTGTCCGCAACCCGCCGTATCTCCTCAATGGCCTTCATCGTCGCATCCGAAGAAGTCGTATCATCAAAAATAATGGCCATCAAGGTACTGTCCCCATGATTAAACGCCTCATACAGTTCATCCGGCAGCATCTCCATGGGAACCGAAATATCCATGGCCGTATCATACCAGATAACCTTCTTTACATGCTCCACCTGCTCAATCTCATTCTTCAGCTCCGTAATTTCCTTTGGCGTCATCCCTTCCGCCACAAACATGGAAAAGGCGCCTGTTCCAAACTCCTCCGTCAGAATATCCTGCCCCGCCATCGTCTCAATATCACCGGGAAGATAAGACAAAATATCATAATTCACCCGTGTTTTCGCATAGCCGATAACGGACGGCACCAACAACACTAACGCCGCTATCAGGATCGGAATCCTTAAAGCCACAATTCTCCTTCCAAACCTATCCATTCCCTGCACCTCTGTTTTTTATCATTATATGACCATTGGTCATTTTTGTTTACCTGTATTGTTATATCATTTTAATGACCATTGGTCAATATTTTAAATTATTAAATAACTATAAAGCCTGATATTTACCGTTTTCCACCCGACGCATTATCCCTCCGGCCTTTCTCTGCATGGATATTACAGTGCCGCGGCCCTTTTGCCCCGGCAGTCCCTTTTTTTCTGTAAAGCATTTTCATTTGAAGGAATCTGCCTTATAATAAGGGAAATAAAAAACGGCAGGGAGTTATGGCCTATGGGAAAAGCGGAACGGAATAAGAAACAGAAAAAAGACGCGCTATTAAATACCGCATTCGAACTGTTCACCAGTAAAGGAATTACAGACACCACCATTTCCAATATTGTGGATCGGGCAGGAGTGGCTAAGGGAACCTTTTATCTCTATTTCAAGGACAAATATGACATCCGCAACAAACTGATTGCCCATAAGGCCAGCCAGGTTTTCACAAAAGCGGAGGAGGCGCTCCATCAGACGGACATTACGCTGCTGGAGGATAAAATAATTTTCCTGGTGGATCATATTCTGGAGCAGTTTAATGAAGACAAGATCCTTCTGCGGTTTATTTCCAAAAATTTAAGCTGGGGGATCTTTAAAAATGAACTGCTTCATTCCTCTGACAGCTCTGATTTTGATTTCCATGAGCTGTATACCTCCGTATTCGAAAATGAAGCGTCAGACAAGCTTTACCGGAACCCTGAGGTCATGCTTTATCTAATCATAGAGCTTACCGGCTCCACCTGCTACAGCTCCATTTTATATGAGGAGCCCGTGCCCATACAGGAATTAAAGCCGTACCTGTTCCAGTCCATCCGCCAAATCATACGCGGCCAGGAAATTACCGGCGACGCTGTAGGAAATAGCAGGGTGAAAAAAGCATAACTGTCCAGTTATCTACGCTATTATAAAAAGGACTAATCATAATTGCTGAAAGGAATTGTGTCATGTATTATCTTCTGCTTTTCACCCCTTCTGATACTTTGGAGGAGGAAATCACAGCGCTTCTCTCCCTGTACCTTGGGGATAAGCTTTACGTGGAAAATGCCGGTCCTCTTCAGGGCCCTGCAGCGATTTTTCCCAAAGGTTCTCCCTCCGCCTTTCTGCTGGATGTCCGCTCCTGCCCCGATCAGGACGCACATTCCTGGTTTCGGCTGCTGTCCTCCCAGCATACTCACATTCCCGCACTGGTTTATGATGGCAGCACAAACCTGCGGGAGCTGGTACTTCCCCTCTTATACGACAAGGCCTTTCTTCCTGTAAAAAATAAGGAATTTGTTTCCTATGCCCAAAGTCAGGCCTTTCTGGAACGTCTTTCCTTCCTGAGCCATATAAATCCGGGAGCCGGCCTTACTATACCCAATTTATCCGGATTCAGCTTTACTGTCTGCCTTCTGCGGGGACAAAAAAAGACGCCTGAATTGTTAAACCTCTGCCGCCTGCTTACACACTTATTCCATTCTTCTTTTTGCTATTATAATGACAGTATTCCGTTGTTTCTGTTTGTCCTGTTTGAGCCCACCGGAAATTTCACGCAGCTTGAGCGAAACCGGCAGCTGCTGATAGAGCGAATCCAATCCGGAAAAGACAGCCTTCCTATGTTTTGTCTTGGGGTGATCCATCATGATTTGGCCGGCCTGACCTCCTCCTTTCTGGAGGCCTGTGAAGTATATTATGTAAATTCCTATCAACGGCCCTGTGCCATTTTTGAAGAGATTTCCAGCCCTCCGGGACAGATGCTAAAGCCCCAAAAGCTCATGGAAATCGAACGTTCCATACGGACCGACATTCAGTTCAGGGAAGGAAGCAATGCACTGCAGTATTCCCGCCAATGGTTTGCCGAATGCCGGGCGCTGAATTATGAGCTGGATGACATGAAATACGATCTGATCATCCTTTATTCCAGTATTAAATATGTTTTGTTTGATATGTATGGCCTGAAGCTGAAGCGTATTAAATCCGGCCTTGAGGTACATGAAATACTCAGTATAACTCAAGCCTCCCAGCTTGAGGACTGGTTCTGTACCTGGCTGATTTACACACTGGACAACTTTGATCTGACACGTTCCAATACCGGCTTTCAAATTCAGGAGGTCCTCCAGTTCATCACCAACCATATCATGGAAGATCTTTCCCTGAATACCATCGCCAGCTATTTTTACGTGAATCCCTCTTATTTCAGCACACTGTTTAAGCGCGAAACAGGGCAGACCTATATTTCCTACATCACCAAGCTGAAAATGGATAAGGCCGCCGAACTGATCGCCGCCAACTGTAAAATCTATGAAGCAGCTCACATGCTGGGCTATGAAGATATCAGGCATTTCCGCAATACCTTCAAAAAATACCATGGAATCTCACCCTCCCAGATAAAAGCGCATCATAAAACTCCGGATGGGAAAGCCTGACTGTCCATGCTTTCCTGCCGGAGTTTTATAACCTTTCAGGCGGAAACAAACTGTTACGAAGTCTCCTCCTGTTTTTTATAATTTAATTTTATAACGACTATACTCTGGGAAGATTATTTACAGAACGGGGGCCCTTTTTCTCCCACTTCACATCCCTGACTGTTCCGGTTTCACTGACAAGAACCACTGGTACATGCATTACCCGTCTGTTTTTGCTTTCCTCAAAGGTAAATTCTGCTACGAAACGGTATAGCGGCTTTAGAGGACCCTCTACGTTTATCTCAAAGTCCACCTCCTTGATACCGGCTCCCATATGTGCCATAGTGAGAAATACAGAAGCTTCGTTCTGTGGACTCACCGTACATCCATCCCGATTATACAGGTAAACATTCAATCTATCCGAAGTCACCGATTTGGACGTGTTGGAAAGAATAAACCTGATTTTTTTCGGTTCTTCTGCATTAATCACCGGATCACCGCAATAATCCACACGTACATTCAGGTAGGGAAATTCATACTTTACAGTCTTCATTTCATCAAAAATATTTCTGAAATAAGGCTTCGCATAGAAAATTTCTTCATCTTCTGCCGTAGCTTCTGTCAACGCCAGCTCTTTCCAGGCCACTTCCTTAAGCGCCAGAACCCTGTCGGTCAGTTCCTCTACCGTGGAAGGAATCCTTCCTGCCATCCGGAAGGGATCAATGCTGCAGGTTACAATTCCGTGTCCGATTGGATCAATCCATTTTGCCTCAAAGAAATCAATGCCATACATGATTCCAAAGAGAGACGCGATGGTTCCTGCCGTACAATCCGTATCTTCTCCGTAATGGACAGCTGTCAGAACTGATTTTTCAAAATCCCCGCCGCCAAAAAGCAGGCCATAGATAATGATCATGAGATTAGAAGGAACATCCCAACCCATTTTTCCATTCTGATAGCCCTTCTTCTCATCCTCCTCAGAAATATAGTGCCACTCAAGATGACCAATAAAGTTCTGCATGATATATTCTCTTGTTTCCTCTTCATCCATACCGGAATCGAAGGTTTCCATGGCTTTTCTCACACCGATGCTTACCGCACAGCCCTCCGGAATATAGGAAAGCCCTATTTCAATCAGTTTTCTGATATCCCTGATATAAAATGCCGCGCTCTCCATAGCGGCAATGAACACCTCCGCATATACACCTTCACCATCCCCATGATCCACAATGGCATCCTGGAATGCATATTCAGCCGCCAAATCAGGCTTACCAGGAAACAGGCACGCCCATATTTCAGAACGGATATAGGAACCGCAGCTGTCCTTAAACTCATTGTTGAAGCTCCCTGTCACAGGCGGCTGGAACCCGCTCCTCAGATTGGTTTTTGCCACCCCGTACTCTGCATGAGTAAAAATCATAAATTCATTAAAATATTCACCAAGATCCTTGGCATCTATATGGATGCCCCGATCCTCCAGCGCCAGCAGCCAGAGTATCTGAATATCCAAATCGTCATTGGGAAGCGGTTCACCATTAAGATCATGCGTATAATATGTAATGTTATTTTTGCATCTTTCCCATTCCATGGGCATTCCCAGGGTACCGCCGATATTCTTTCCCATCCAGCAGCCATAGACTCTGCTCTTGAATTCTTCTCTATTCATTCGTAATCTCCTTTTTTCGTAACATTTCAGATAACCGGATTGTTGCTATGTTTTCATATATGCCAATAGCCGTCTTCTATCGGCTGCTACTCCTTCACGGCTCCCGCATTCAGGCCGTTTACAATAAATTTCTGCATCAGCAGATATATGACAATACCCGGCACCAGAATGATGAAAAGAGCTGCATAAAGTTTTCCCACATTACCGCCATACATTGACTGGAACTTGGTGGGAATCACTGTGATTGTCATAATTTCTTCCTTGCGAAGCATTACAAATGCCATCATATATTCATTCCAGCTGGAAAGAAAAGTCCAGATAACTGCCATGACAATAGCAGGCTTACACATGGGCACCGCTATCTTGAAGAGCGTTTTCATAATACCGCAGCCATCTATGAGCGCTGCTTCCAATACCGTATTAGGGAGTGCGTCAAACCCGTTTTTTATCGTAAGAAGATTAAATGGAGCTATCAGCACCACATAAGGCCCCATCACTGCCAGATAAGTATTCAATATGCCCAACTTTGAATTTATCTGAAAAACCGGAACCAGGATGGCAGCTGCAGGAAGAAGCAGCGCCGAAAGCAGGAAAATATACACTCCGTTTTTAAACGGGAAATTCAGCTTGGAAAGGGCAAATCCCGCCAGTACATCCAGAACCACCACCAGCACTACCACCGAAACACTGATAATCAGACTGTTTATAAAATACGTCTGAATATGGTACTTTGTAAGAATATCCACATAGTTCTGAATTCCTCCACCCTGGAAGGAGCCATGCACCAGAATCCCTATGGGCAGAAGAATGACTGCAACACATGCAATACATATCAGATACCGAAGCACGGCACCTGCCAACCGTAATTTTTTCATCTTTGCTCCTAACCGCGCGCTATGGCGCGCTTTCAAATCAGGCGGGCTGAAAATGTCTTTTTTTCAGCCTTGCTCCTAACCGCGCGCTATGGCGCGCTTTCAAATCATCAAGATATCTGCCGCAGATCTAATAAATTGATTTAGAATTATAAAGCCGCAGCTGTATGACGGTAATTATGCCTGCAATCAGGAACATTACCACCGCAATAGCCGATGCATACCCCTGTTCATAATTTGTAAATGCCGCTTCATACAGATAGGTCGCAAAAGTTTGTGTGGAATTGGCAGGGCCGCCTCCTGTAAGGGATGCAACCAAATCGTACTGCTTCAACGCGCCGATAACTCCGATAATGGTCAGATTATATGTAGTTCCGCGCACCAACGGCAGCGTTATCTTTCTCAGAATCTGGAAATGGGAGGCACCGTCAATTTTTGCTGCCTCATACAGGTCTTCAGATATTCCTGCCATGGAACCATAATAAAGTGTCATGGAATATCCCGTCCACTGCCATATATTAACGATGATAATTGCCCAGATAGCCAGCTTCGGGTTGGAAAGCGGTGCGCTGACTCCGAAAAAGCTGAGAATATTTTTCAGGTATCCGATATTGGGATCCAGCAGTCTGTAAAAAACCTGACCGATAATAATAGATGAAAGGATGGCCGGCATGAACAGAACAGCCTTGGAAACATCCCTTCCTAAAAATTTTTTCTGAAATAAATCCGCCAGAAGGAAGCCCAGCACTGCCTGTATTGTTACTGTGAACAGGGCAAAAAGCAGAAAATTTTTTAAAACAACACGGAAAACCTTGTCTTTAAAGATATCGGTAAAGTTTTTAATGCCGATGAAGGTCATATCCGGATCGATGCCGTTCCAGTCATAAAAACTGATTTTTACATTATACAGAATCGGATAAACCATGTATACCAGCACAAAGAGCACTAATGGCAATACACAGAAAAAACCGATTTTCTTACTGTTTTTAAAATTAATCATTTATTCCGGCCTCCTGAAAATAGAACCGTCGGTAGTTTAAACTTATCAAAATGTTACTGTTAACTGTAAAAAGCCTGAACCGTTATAGCAGGACATAAAAAGGACTGCCGCCCGCTTATCGCCTTGCGGCAGTCCGGAGCATTAATAAGATACCGGCCTTATTATTTGGAAATACCTGCTGCCGCTTCAGCCATAGCAGCAGCTGCTTCTTCAGGTGTAGCAGCCCCGGTTCCCAGCAGCTGCAGCTGATCAAACAGCGCGTCATTCAGCTTTGTATAGAAAGAACTGCGGAAGCCTACCGTATTGTCCGATGCTGCAGCCGCGGAAATAACATCATAAGCTGCTTTATAATCGTCGGTTAAATCCACGGTGGGACTGGGAGCATCTTTCAATACGCTGAAAAAGCCAAGTCCGTCAACAACTTCCTGCTGCATATCATAGCAAAGCCATTTTACAAATTCCCATGCAGCTTCCTTATTAGCGCTGTTGGCATTTACACCCCAGGCAACGTCGGGAGCTGTCAGCACTGCACCAGGCTTGCCTTCAATAGAAGGCATGGTTGCTACTTTAATATCATTGGAAGAGAAATTTTCATAGAAGGAATTTTCTGCCTTCAGAGAGCCCATATCCCAGGAACCATTAAAAATCATCGGGATTGTGGAATTTCCATCATCATCCTTCCACTGGGAATAACCTTCATTATACAAAGTTGTAGAAAGGGCTCCGTCCTGAACAATTCCATCTGTAAACAGCTTCTGATAATAATCAAAGGCTTTAACCACATCGCTTTCCGTCCATTCATTTTCCAGGGCAAAAATTCCGTTACAGAGATCCTTGTTGATGGTTGCCATAATGGTAATGAACATATCATAATTCTGCCAGTTGTCTTTTCCGCCGAACATAAGCGGAATCTGTCCTGCACCACGCAGTGTCTGTGCCGCAGTCTGCAGTTCCTCCCAGGTAGCAGGGAAAGATTCCACGCCGTTTTCTGTCATCAGTTTATTGTTATACCAAACGGTTCCTGCCGCGCTCATCGCACTGGGAAATGCATAGATTTCATCACCGGACAGTTTAATTGTCGTAAATGAAGCTTCTGTAAACTTATCCTGCCAGTCCTCGCCCAAATCTTGTGATGCATAATCTGCCAGAGGAGCCAGCTGCGATTTATACTGTTCCAAGTCTGCGCCAGGCGCAATACCAATTACATCAGGTGCGCTGCCTGCTGCAAAATCAACCTTCAATGCGTTATAATGATCTTCCTGTCTCATGATTTTTACAGTTGCATGTATACCGGGATGGGTGGCATTAAATTCATCTGCAATTGCCTGCGTCAATTCATCATCCTCTGTAAATCCCTTATAATTGCCCAGGGCATACTGCCAGGATTGAACAGTAATTTCCACTACCTCACCATTCTCCGCTTCACCGCCTTCGCCTCCCTGCGAAGTAGTGCTTTCCTGTACCGCCGCAGTACTTCCTGCCGCATTATTTTCTCCTGTGCCGGAGTTTGTTTCAGATGCTGTATTTCCTGAACATGCTGTCAGAGATAACGTCATAACTCCCGCCAGCAACATCGCAATAGCTTTTTTCATTGGAAAAGTCTCCTTCCTGAATCATGTGCCGTTTCTTCACGGCACGATTATATCTGACATAAAATGTGAATGCATTCAACTTACTATTGAATTATAGTAGATAATACAAAAGAAACAAAGAGCACAAATTTTGGCAAAAACAGGTGGTTTTTTTTAGTTTTATAATATATTATCTTATATATGAATAAATATAGTTACTGTTCTCGCAAAAATCCGAGATTAGTTGATACGGTATAAAGAATATGCTACACTAAAGCTACATTAGCTTTTAACCGTATATAAAGAAAGAAGGGGTTTATATGTGTATCAACACAAAAAATAAGAAGAAAGTTTTTCTCCATGCAAAGCCAGCAGATTGCGACGGTTGCATGGAGTAGATATGGTCGCAAAATAATAATGCTGGCTTTTGGAACTTGACTATAATATCAAGGAGGAAGCCTGCATGAAATATCTGAACGCAACATCTATTCTTCCGGACACTTTGGTAAAAGAGCTGCAGAACTATGTTCAGGGTGGTTACATCTACATTCCAATAGAACAGGAACAGCAAAAACGTTGGGGAGAAGCTTCCGGCTATCGGCAGGAACTGGAACAACGTAATCAGCAAATCAAAAGGGAATATCGGAATGGTGTTTCCATTGAATGTCTGACTGAAAAATACTGTTTGTCTTTATATACTGTCCGGAAAATCATATATCAAAAATAATTGAAGGAGGCTGCCAGTCGCGGCCTCTTTTTTTATACAGATTGGTTCGGTAGCATACTGTATATAGAAAAAATATTCCAATAACCGTAGAATAAAAGGGAAATCTATAATGAATTTATGAGGTGTTTACTCAGGCTTTATGAAAGGAAACAATTATGTGTACCAGATTTGTTTATCATGGAAATGATATGATTACAGGCTTTAATTTTGATATTGACCTCTCTGCATGGAAGCATAAGGTGATTATGGATGAGGAACGTTTTTATATTGGAATCTTACGTCCGGATGGAACCTATCATTCTTATCATGGGGTTAATAAAAATGGGAATGTCGGTACGCTGCTTTACGTGCACGGCAATCCTGGCGGGGAATACCAGGCCGGACCGGACTGCATGACAATTGCAGATTTGACGGAAGAATTTATTAAAGGACAGATTACATTTGATGACGCGCTTCAGCTTGTAAGGTATAAAAAGATTACCTATGCGCCGGACGCCACTATGCAGGCGTTGCTGTCAGATATCCATGGGCGTGTTTTGGTAATCGAGCCGGGATTGGGATATCGGGAAGAACATAAGAAATATTCCCTGATAACGAATTATTCTCTGATAGATCCGGAAAGCACAAAAAATTATATTGTGCCGGGTGATGACCGGTATGAGCGGGCCTTGCAGTTATTAGACTGCTGCGGAAATGATTTCTCGGTATCCAACGCATATACTTTGCTTCATGCCGTCCGTCAGGAGGGTGCATGGGCTACCAGAGTATCCTTTGTTTACTCTGCAAAAGAACAGGCGGTGTATTATGTGGAGAATAACCGTTTTGAACACATTACAAAGTATGTATTTCCTTGAACGGATAAAGAACGGAACTTTATAAGCTGTGAAGCTATAAAACTAAGAAGCTGTGAAACTATAGAGCAATGAAACTATGAAGCCGTGAAACTAAGAAGCTGTGAAATTATGATTTGACAAATAGAAAACAGGGACTCCGGAGAACGCCATTCGGATAAACGGAATACTTTACATCCATGCAGGCAGGACAGCCAAGAGAAACATAAGAAGAAAAATAAAGAATACTGTTTTTTGTATAAAAAACCGCCGCCCTACGGCAAAACTGGTGTGATACCAGAACCGTAGGGCGGCGATTGTTGTTCACCGCATTATTTTGCAGCTCTTGCTTCCCTGATCTTATCGGCAAGAATCGGAACGATCTTATTCAGATCACCAACGATGCCGTAATCAGCTACGTCAAAGATAGGAGCTGTCTCATCCTTGTTGATTGCAACAATGATGTCAGATTCTTCCATACCTGCCAGATGCTGAATTGCTCCGGAGATACCGATTGCAAAGTATACGTTGGGGCGAACGGTTTTACCGGTCTGTCCAACCTGAAGATCCTTGGGCTTCCAGCCTGCGTCCACAACTGCACGGGAGCAGCTTACTGTTCCGCCGATAGCTTCTGCAAGGTCATCCAGAATCTTGAAGTTCTCCGGGCTGCCAACTCCACGGCCGCCGGATACCAGGATTTTTGCATCCATAATATCAACGGTATCAACTACGGATTTAACAACTTCCATGATTTCAACATATTTGTTGTCCGGGGTAAAGCCGGGATTAAACTCTTCCACTACAGCCTTAGCGCCTTCTACCTTGGGCGCCTTCTGCATAACGCCGGGACGAACGGTTGCCATCTGAGGACGGAAGTTCGGGCAGGCGATAGTAGCGATGGTATTTCCACCGAATGCAGGACGGGTCATTAACAGCTGATTATGTTTCTGCTCCTGTCCGGGAACGGGATTTAACGGGAAATCTCCGATATCCAGCTGTGTACAGTCTGCAGTCAGACCTGTATGGATTCTTGCGGAAACACGGGGGCCAAGGTCACGGCCGATTGCGGTAGCGCCTACCAGCATGATTTCCGGTTTATATTTTTCAATTACAGAGGAAAGTGCATGGGCATAAGGCTCTGTTCTGTATTCCTTCAGTTCAGGATCGTCAACAACGATTACTCTATCAGCGCCATATGCAGCCAGCTCGTCAGCCAGTCCTTTTACTTCATAACCGATCAGTACTGCGGTTACTTCTGTTCCTAAATCCTTTGCCAGTTCTTTCCCTTTGCCAATCAGTTCAAATGCGATTCCGCTTACTACGTTATCAACCTGCTGTGCAAAGACAAATACTCCCTTATATTCTTCTAAATTCATCCTTATTCACCACACTTTTCTATTAATATTAAATAACGTGTTTTTCCTGTAATTTTCCTGTAATAAAGGAAGCTGCTTCATCAGGAGTATCAAAGGTAAACTTCTCTCCTGTTCCCTTTCTTACCTTATCAGAAGCCTTAGCGATCTGAGTCGGTGATCCCTTCAGACCAAGGTTGGAATCGTCAACATCCTTCAGATCTGCTCTTCCCCATACGGTGATTTCTTTCTTGTATGCGTCGAAGATTCCGCCGGGTGTCATATAACGGGGCTCATTCAGTTCGCCCAGAGCTGTGATCAGGCAGGGCATTTTAGCTTTCAGGACATGATATCTGTCATCGAACTGACGCTCTACGATAACATTTTCGCCTTCGATTTTGATATTCTGTGCATAAGAAATAACCGGGATTCCCAGATGCTCGGAAATCTGAGGTCCAACCTGTGCGGTATCGCCATCGATAGCCTGACGGCCTGTAATAATCAGGTCATAATCCAGATTGCGGATAGCGCCTGCGATTGTCTGGGAGGTAGCCCATGTATCAGCGCCACCCAGAACTCTGTCGGTTACCAGGATTCCGTTGTCAGCGCCCATAGCCATAGCTTCACGGAGAACCTCTTCTGCCTTGGGAAGACCCATGGTGATAACGGTAACCTCTGCGCCGTATTGATCTTTCAGTCTCAGTGCAGCTTCCAGACCTGCCTTGTCATCGGGATTCATGATCGTAAGCATTGCAGCTCTGTCAAGCGTACCATCGGGTTTGAATTTAACGCCGCCCTTTGTATCAGGTACCTGCTTAATACAAACAACAATTTTCATTGTATTTTCTCTCCTTGTTTATAATTTTCTTAAGATAACAGTCGTGCCGCAGCTTATTTCAGCAGTGCTCCGGAGATTACCATTCTCTGAACTTCGCTTGTTCCTTCATAGATCTCGGTAATCTTGGCATCGCGCATCATACGCTCAACATCATATTCTCTTGTGTATCCATAACCGCCGTGCAGCTGAACAGCCTTGGTTGTAACTTCCATTGCAACCTCTGCAGCGTACAGCTTAGCTTTTGCAGCTTCCACAGAATATACGGACTGGGTAGCCTTTGCCATAGCAGCCTTGTAAACAAGCAGCTGGGCACATTCAACCTTGGTAGCCATATCTGCAAGCTGGAACTGGGTGTTCTGGAAAGCGCCGATTGCTCTGCCGAACTGTTTTCTTTCTTTTACATAAGCGATGGTATTGTTAAGAGCGCCTTCAGCAAGCCCAAGAGCCTGTGCAGCGATACCGATACGTCCGCCGTCCAGAGTATGCATAGCGATACCAAAGCCCTTGCCTTCTGCTCCCAGCAGGTTTTCCTTCGGGATTCTGCAGTCTGTGAAAATCAGTTCGTAGGTTGATGAACCGCGGATACCCATCTTCTTTTCTTTGGTACCAAAGGAGAAGCCGGGAGTTCCTTTTTCCACGATGAATGCAGAAATCATTTTTTTCTTTCTGCCTCTCTTATCTTCAACAACGCTTGTAACAGCGAAAATTACATAAACGTCAGCTTCTTTACCGTTGGTGATGAAAATCTTGGATCCGTTAAGCACCCACTCATCTCCATCCAGATAAGCCTTGGTCTGCTGTCCCTGTGCGTCAGTACCTGCGCCGGGCTCTGTCAGGCCGAATGCACCCAGTTTTTCACCCTTTGCAAGGGGAACCAGGTATTTCTGCTTCTGCTCTTCCGTACCATAGGTCATGATAGGATCGCAGCACAGAGATGTATGGGCGGATACGATAACACCTGTGGTGCCGCATACCTTGGAAAGCTCTTCCACGCACATAGCGTAGGTCAGAGGATCGCAGCCCTGTCCGCCGTATTCCTTCGGAACCGGAATTCCCAGAAAACCAAGCTTAGCCATTTTTTCAACGGTAGCCCTGGGGAACTCCTCTGTTTCGTCAACCTCCTGTGCAAGAGGCTTTACTTCTTTTTCTGCAAATTCTCTGAAAAGAGTTCTTGCCATCTCATGCTCTTTGCTTAAAGTAAAATCCATGATTATTTACTCCTCCGTTTTTATCTTTATTATTGCGAAAGCAGCGGGCCTGAGTCAGGGAATCCCGGCTCCGGCGGCCGCCTGCAGGGGATAAGCCCTGCCGCTTACTGCGCCTTTTGCCCGCCGTTCCGTAATCTGCTGCGGGATATTTTACTTGCTGTAGTCATAGAAGCCCTTGCCGGTCTTCTGTCCAAGCTGTCCGCCGCGAACCATCTTCTTAAGCAGTGTATGAGGACGGTATTTCGGATCGCCTGTTTCGGATTCCAGAACTTCCATGATAGCCAGAACGATATCCAGACCAATCATATCGCCCAGAGCCAGAGGTCCCATGGGATGATTAGCGCCCAGCTTCATAGCCGTATCGATATCTTCTACGGAAGCAACGCCTTCAGCATAGATGCCGATTGCTTCGTTGATCATCGGAACAAGGATTCTGTTTACTACGAAACCTGCAGCTTCGTTAACCTGTACAGGTGTTTTGCCGATAGCTACGGAGATTTCCTTAATTGTTTCCACTACGCTTTCAGGTGTGTTCAGTCCTGCGATAACCTCAACCAGCTTCATAACAGGAGCGGGATTGAAGAAATGCATTCCGATAACGGGTCTGTCAAGGCCAGCGCCGATTTCGGTAATGGACAGGGAAGATGTATTGGTAGCGAAGATGCAGTCCTTCTTGCAGATATCCTGCAGCTCTTTGAAAGTCTGCTTCTTGATTTCCATATTCTCCAGAGCAGCTTCAACAACCAGATCACAATCTGTGCAGATAGTCTTCACACCTGTTGTGATTTTAGCAAGGATAGCGTCAGCAGCAGCCTGCTCCATTTTACCCTTTGCCACTCTCTTAGACAGAGTCTTAGCGATTCTGTTCTTTCCGTTTGCAGCGAATTCCTCATTGATATCACACAGAAAAACCTCATACCCTTCCGTCTGAGCAAAAGCCTGCGCAATACCAGAACCCATTGTACCTGCACCAATAATACCAACCTTCATCTGATTAAACCTCCTACAAGATATGTTTTAGTTGAGCCGGGCGTGGACCGGATTGTAAAAGCTGAGCGGTGAGCTTGCTCACCGACCAGTTTTTACAATCCGGCCCACATGCGGCGAAGCCGCATAGCGAAAGGCCGCAGGCCTTGAGCCTCCCGGCGGATTTCCGGTAACCAATCCCTTAAGTCCTTAAAGTCCTTAAAGTCCTTAAAGTCCTTAAATCCTTTAATTCCTTAAATCCCTTACTTATTCAAAAACTTCTCCACTTTCCTCTTCTCCAGAAAAGCAGCCATTCCTTCCTTCTGGTCATAGCTCTCGAAGCAGTCGCCAAACAGCTTCTCTTCGATTACAATCGCCTCATCCATATCCGCGTCCAGACCATCATTAATAGCCTTCTTGCAGTTTCTCACAGCGATCGGCGCATTCTTGGCAATTCCCGCCGCCATCTTCTCAGCAGCAGCCATAAGCTCGTCCTGTGTATAAACCGCATTCACCAGGCCAATTCTCAGAGCCTCGTCAGCCTTAATATTCCTTGCCGTATAAATCATCTGCTTTGCCATTCCAGGTCCAACCAGACGTGCCAGTCTCTGTGTGCCGCCGAAACCAGGTGTGATTCCCAGGCCAACCTCAGGCTGTCCGAATACTGCATTATCAGAACAGATTCTGATATCACAGCTCATGGAAATCTCACAGCCGCCGCCCAGTGCAAAGCCGTTAACAGCTGCAATAACAGGAATCGGGAATGTCTCCAGCTTACGGAAAACATCATTTCCCTTCTTACCGAAGGCCTCGCCCTCCGCCTTGGTCAGAGTGCTCATTTCTCCGATATCCGCGCCTGCAACGAAGGATTTTGCTCCTGCGCCTGTCAGAATCAGACATCTTACCTCTTCCAGATTCACAGCATCCAAAGTCTCATTCAGTTCATCAAGAACCTGGGAATTCAGAGCGTTCAGCGCTTTTTCACGGCTGATGGTGATAACTGCGTAGGAACCCTTCTGTTCATATACAATGTATTCCATAGTACTCATCCTTTCTATATCACCGTCTTTTATGACGGGAATTTTTCAGCTACCCCTGTGCATAACGAATGATTAGCAGACCGCAAAGTCCGCTAATCATTCAGTTTAGAAGCCTATATCAGTCTCTTTCTACGATGGTTGCGCAGCCCATGCCGCCGCCGATGCACAGAGTTGCAAGACCCTTCTTAGCATCAGATTTAACCATTTCGTGAAGCAGAGTAACCAGAATACGGCATCCGGAAGCTCCTACGGGATGTCCCAGCGCAATAGCGCCGCCGTTTACATTCAGCTTGTCATTGTTAATGCCAAGATCATGTGCAACAGCAAGAGACTGTGCGGCAAAAGCTTCATTGGCTTCAATCAGATCGAAATCATCGATGTTCATTCCGGTCTTAGCCATAACCTTTCTGGTTGCTGCAACAGGTCCGATTCCCATGATGGTAGGATCCACGCCTGCCAGTGCTCCCGCTACCCATGTTGCCATAGGAGTTACGCCCAGCTCTTTTGCCTTTTCTTCACTCATAACCACAACTGCTGCCGCGCCGTCATTGATTCCTGAAGAGTTCGCAGCGGTTACGACGCCGTCTTTCTTGAATGCAGGACGAAGCTTTGCAATGCCTTCTGCGGTGGTTCCCGGACGAGGGCCTTCATCCTTATTGAAAATAATGGTTTCTTTTTTCTTCTTAACTTCTACAGGAACGATTTCATCATCAAACTTTCCTGCTTCCTGAGCTGCAACAGTCTTCTGCTGGCTCCATGCAGCGAACTCGTCCAGCTGCTGTCTGGTCAGACCCCACTGCTCTGCGATATTTTCTGCAGTGATGCCCATATGATACTGATTGAATGCATCTGTAAGAGCATCGTTCACCATAGTATCAACCATAGTTGCGTTGCCCATTCTATATCCGTAACGTCCCTGAGGGATTGCATAAGGAGCCATGGACATGTTTTCCATACCGCCTGCAACAACGATATCCGCATCTCCTGCAAGAATCATCTGTGCAGCCTGGTTCACACAGTTCAGACCGGAACCGCATACAACGTTCATGGTAACAGCCGGAACTTCGATAGGCAAACCAGCTTTGATAGATGCCTGACGTGCCACGTTCTGTCCCAGGCCAGCCTGGATAACACATCCCATATATACCTGATCAACTGCTTCGGGAGCAACTCCCGCTCTGTTTAAAGCTTCCTTAATAACGATAGCACCCAGCTCCGCTGCCGGAGTTGTGCTTAAGGCCCCGCCCATTGTACCGATGGCTGTACGGCATGCACCTGCCAAAACGATTTTCTTTGCCATGTTTTCTCCTCCATATTCATTAAAAACTGCGAATTTACTGGGTTTTGACGGTATTGTTAATTTTTTGTCATTACCCACAGCCTTTATTATAGCATAGAGAATATTTAATAGCAAGGATTTTTCGATGCTCAATAACAGGAAACTTTCTGGCATAAGAAACCTAATTAAAATAGTGTAAAAATAAATAAATTTTTAATAAAAATTAAGTTTTGTAACGCTTCGGATATGTCGCTGCACGGACGCACCTCTCGGTTTTTCAGTCATATAATGATAAAAAAGACTATTTTGTCTCTCAAGAGGTTAGATATGGCCACTGATAATTTAGGTTCCATCGTATCCCTGGGTAATGTTCTCCGGATTGACAACGCTGTTATTGATGAGGTTTTTTTCTCAAATAACAACACCGGATATATCCTTATCTCCTATTCCGTCCCATGGCAGAGCGGAATTACCACGACAGACCAGCTGCAGCTTAACGTAAATAACAATACCGTTATCCTGAATTCCTTCCGACTGCCGATATGTCTCTGTGATCTGCGCGAGGGAATGCGGGTCGATGTCACCTTTTCGCCCCGTATGACAAGAAGCATCCCGCCTCAGAGCAATGCATTTTCAATTACTGTAAGACGCCCGTCGCGGCCTCCCGTTGCGCCGCCAAGTGTAACAACAGCACGAATCCTTTGGATAGATGCAAATAATAACCGGTTGATCACCGTTTCGCAAAACAATATAAACAGACAGATGGTATTTGTCATAACAAATTCCACAATTATTCTGAACAGGAACGGTTTCCCAATCCCTCTGCGCGCTCTCCGCCCCGGACAGCTGGTGCAGATATCACACTCAAATTTCCAGACGGCAAGCATACCGCCAATCGCCACTGCATTCCGGATTCAGGTAATATAGCATTTATTTAAACTGCCTACCGGAAGCATATAAAAAGGGAGCCTCAGCAAAAATTCCGTTCCAGCGGAATTTTCCTGCCATGGCTCCTTTTTATCATCATACGCAATATATACGGTTTCAACAGAGATTTACTTTTTATCTGCGATATCCAGTCCTATCACCACCCATGGCAGGGCGGCTGAAGTAAAATCTCCCATATTGCATCCTTTCATGCACTCCGGCATTCTGCGGACAGCATCAGTTCAGGAAAACGGCAACCGCATTCGCTCCAGGACCTACGTGTACCCCGATTACAGAACCAACCGGAACTGTCTTTTTGTATTCCGCATCAAAATGTTCCTTAATAAATGCCTCAAATCCGCTGACACATTCCTTTTTTCCTGTAAAGCCAAGATTGTAGCCTCTTGTCTTGTCCATCCCGCCGTCTTTCTCAATTGTTTTAAGCACCTTGTCCCAGGCGCTTTTCTGGCCTCTGGCAAGCCCGGCCACACGTACTTCCCCGTATCTCACGGACAGAATGGGCTTAAGGTTAAGCGCGCTTCCCACTACCATGCCCGTTGTGGACAGGCGTCCTCCCTTCTGGAGATAAAGAAGTGTGTCTACAATCAGATAAATGCAGATCTTCTCTTTTTCTTTTTCAAGAATTTCAACGATCTGCTCCGCTGTCTTTCCTTCCTCTCTGAGGGCAAATGCACGATCCAGCAGAAGCTGTGTCCCCAGCGTTGCCTGCATGCTGTCGATTATGTAAATCCTGTCATATTCCACAATATCCCTGGCAATAAGCGCGCTCTGGCAGGTACCGCTAAGCTTGCTCGCAAGAAGGATGCATATCACATCGTCTCCCGCTTCTTTAGCCTCCCTGAAATACTGCAGAAATGCTTCCGGAGAGGGCTGGCTTGTTGTGGGCAGTTCCTCCGCTGAGGCAAGCTTATCATAGAATTCCTCCGGTTTCATGTCAACACCGTCAAAATATTCTTTTTCTCCGAAAAGTACTTTAAGGGGAACCAGGGTAATGCCCAGCCTGGCTGCCTGTTCTGTTGTATAGTCGCAGGTTGAATCACAGATAAAACGGATACTCATTTTTACTCCTGTCTGCGCGTAAATACGCTATTATCAAAAACGGGCCGAACGGTGGAAATCTTCAGCTTTATTGATTTAATGTTACTGTTTTAATTGGGGTGTGGATCATCGGGTTATATAAAGTATAGTATATTTTAGAATTAAGTTCAAATATTTTGATTCTCAAAACATTTGAAAGCATAGCAAAATTTAATTAGGATGTCAATAATTTTTTTCAGTTTACTCTTGTTTTTTTGATTTATTCTTGTTTATTTATGCTGATTGCTATTGTGGGTGGAATATTGTAGAATAACATAATATATGGAAGATCTTATATTATATTGATCAATAAGGAGTCCTATTATGAAGAAGGATTACAGAAATAAAGGGTTTACGCTTGTTGAGATGATAGTTGTAATAGTTATAATAGGGATTCTTCTGGCTATATTGGTGCCAGGGATGTTTAAGTATATACAGAAGGCTAAGGAGCAGCAGGCGATTGTGGAGTGTCGGGCGGTGGTTACGGCGGCGCAGACTTTGGCTTTGGAACAGTATGGCAAAAATATTTTTGATAGTAATACTTTTTATTCTAAAAATAAGGATGCAATAATTCAATCTGCTCAAGTAGATGGTACTATAGAATATATTAAATTTGAAGATACTGTATCACAAGCACTTGTTACTAAACTTTCATATATCACTACTGGAAAAATAACCATAATATATGATATAAATGCTTCAAATACTTATTCTATTATTTATAACTACAACAATCCAACTGATATGAATAATCGTATTCAATACGCAACAAAGTTATTTGATGAAAATATTTCTTCAACTAGACGTTGGGATAAAACAAAAGATGATTTTTATAACAATAAAGAATATTCTCAACTTACCGCTTATGAAAAAAGTATATTAGAAAATAAAATTGATAATGTAGATAATTATAAATGGAAACCATGTTCATATTTTGATTCAGAAGGAAATAAACAATACTTTTTATGTGCTTGTCGACAAGCTAATGGGTTACAAAGGACTCCTTTAATTTACATAGATGGCTCCTACTATTACTATAAGAGTGGAAAAGATGGTAAAATCGGTGAAGACACTGTAGATGATAGTGCAGGCAAAAATACTGTTACACTAGATAAAATCACAAAAACACCTTATTCTTCAGACACTGTGTCTGATTCTACTGTAAAAGTTTGGGTCAAGGTAACAAATTAAAAAATTGCAAAATAGATACATTATTATAGACAGAACGGCCTCTTTTTGATGTTTTAAATATAAAGAGACCGTTCTGTTATTATTGTAGATGTTTGCACACTTTGATGCTTATTATTTCTTTTGCTTTCCACTAATATCTCCTCTTCCCCACGCCCCCCAGCAATCCTCCCCAACAGCACCTCCACCGCCTTTTCCGCAATCGCCGCCTCATCCTGCTTCACATGCAGGAAGGCCGGCCCATAGGGCGCCAGATAATCTTCATCCACGCAAGCCAGGCGGATTTCCTTATCCAGAGAGATCCCTACTTTCCCCGCCGCGGCAGTAATGGCAGGCACAATGCCATACTCCTCCGCAATTATGGCATCCATTTCCGTTCTCCCCTTTTCCAGAAACCGTACTGCTGCCTGAATTGCTTCCGGACAGGGGTGGTTATCCAAGAGAGACTCCTTCCCTCCGCCTGACGGTAGCACACAGATTCCGGCTTCAGTCAGACTGAGACGTTCCATCTCATTAATAAACCCATTCCGCCGTTCCTGAACTGAAATCGCTTCGGTATCCTCCGTAGTAAACAGAGCTATCCGGCGGCAGCCGTCCTCAGCCAAAGCCCTGACCAAAGCAGCTGTCGCCGCCTTATTGTCAGTTCTTACCGAAGGTACTGGGATGCCCTTCATCTTCTTATCAATAAGAACCACAGGAAAATCATCCAGATACAGCTGCAGGATAGCAGGACTGTAATTCTTTCCATGACAGGGCATGATTATCATGCCGTCCACATGAAGCGACATAAGAAAATGGATCTCCTCCGTTTCCCTCTCCCTGTCTCCATAGGAAAATCTGACAATCAGGCTGTATCCTGTCTTTTTGGCGAGACAATCCATGCGGTACATCATTTCCAGCCCGAAGGGTGTTGATACATGCTCCAGTACCAATCCCAGCAAATGATCCTTACCGCCCTTTTCCCCTCCCGCCTTCTCCTGTTTTCTCACAAAGCTGCCATTCCCCGGCACCCTTTTCACACATCCGCTTTCCGCCAGCATTTCCAGCGCTTTCTTCACTGTTATTGCACTGACCGAAAACTCTCTGCACAGTTCATCGTCGGCAGGCAGTTTTTCACCAGGCGGATAGGTTCCGTTCTGGATACGCTCCAGCAACTCCTCATATACCTTCTGATATAAAAATATTTTTCCCATTTTATTCATAACATCCCTTCACTTCTAAATCTGAATACCTAATATGCAAACACGCATACCTTAATGCTCCATCAATCTTCCATTTCACTTATCCTCAATAAAATATATTTTATTACAAATACAGCCATATATACAACAAGAAAAATATACTTTACTCCTCTTTTTCATGTCACATTCCCCAGTAATCCCTTCCGCTTTTTAGCAGAATCAGAGAAAAAAATCAGTCCGATTTACAAACAAATACCCCTATGCTACCTTTAAAGCAGGTCTTACACCATTTCTGTCGAAAATGGCGGCAAGGCAATACCCCTTTACTTAAAATCATCCCAGCCAAAGGAGGCCACCCATGAACACTACCAGGAAAACCAGTCCCTTCCGTTATGCTGTCGGCATGTTCGGCACATCCATCCCCATCAATATGTTTAAAACCTATGCCGCCGCATTTTATGTTATCGGGCACGGCGTTACCACAGCGCAGTTTTCCATGGTGCTGTTCCTGTATACCTTTGTGGATGCCATTGATAATCCGGTGTACGGCTTTCTTTCCGACAGGACACGGACACGCTGGGGACGGCGCAGGCCCTGGCTTGTTATCGGCGCGCCGCTGCTGGCGCTTTGCTTCATTGCCTTTTTCAATATCCCGGCTTTCTTAAGCGGAAGCGGAATTTTTTCCTATATGCTGCTGATGTACATACTCACCGGTACGCTGGATTCCCTCATCAATGCCAATTATGGAGCACTTTTCCCGGAGCTTTTCCGTTCCGACGCAGAGCGTGCCAAATCCAACGCCATGCGGCAGGCCTTCCAGCTGCTCGCCATGGTAATCAGCATCGCACTCACGCCTATAGTAACGGATGCCCTGGGTTACGGCCTGACCAGTGTGATTTACGGGCTTTTAGCCGTTTCCGTTATTCTCTACTGCACTCTCGGCTGCCATGAAACCGCACAGGAGGAAGAACTGGAAAAACCACGTCTGCTTTCCACCCTGCGGGATCTTCTCACCAACCCCAAATTCTGGATTTTCGGGCTGACCAATGCTTTTTACAGCGCTGCCATGGCGCTGGTGATGTCGGCGGTTCCTTTTTATGTTAAATATACGCTGGGGCTGGACAGCATGGCAAATACCATGCTCCTTGGCGTGGTGCTTCTGTTTGCCATGGCCGGGGTATCGGTCTGGGCTTTCTTTGTAAAAAAACGTTCTTTAATGCCCATATGGCGTACGGCGCTCATCGCGCTTGCGCTGTCTTTTATCCCGCTCTATTTTGTGTCCGGTTTTGTGCCGGCGCTCGCCGCTTCCTGCCTGCTCGGCTTCGGCTACTCCGGCGCCATCACCACCATGGATTTGGTGGGCGCCCGCATTATGGATGAGGATACCCGGAAGAACGGGCTGCGGCGTGAGGGCACCTATGCCAGCGCCATGGGCTTTATGAACCGGCTGAGCGGATTTTTTACAAGCTTTGCCTTTCTTTTGGTGGGCTGGCTTTATGGTTTTGAAAGCGGCGACATGCCGGGGGCAAGGCCTCATGACGCCGCCCGTTTTCTGATGGTGGTATTCCCGCTGTGCGCCATGCTTTTGTGCGTTGTGTGCTCCCGTTTCCTCAAATTCCCGGAAGCGCCTTCCCAGGCTTCGCATAAACAGCCGGAAACCCGGGAAGCGAAAAAGTAATATCCGAAAGGACAATTCAGACAATGAACGAACGGTATCTGATCATCAATGCGGACGACTTTGGCCTGTGTGAAAGCATGAACCAGGCGGTGCAGGAGCTTTTCCGGCTAGGGGCCATCACCTCTTCTTCCATTCTCAGTCCTGCGCCCAGGGCGGCTAAGGCCAGTGCCCTGGCGGCACAGCAGAAGCTTCCTGCCGGCGTGCACTGGACACTTTTTTCCGAGTGGAAGGAGGAGCTTTGGCCTGCCGCATCCTTACAGGGAAAGCACGGTTTTCTTACGGACAACGGGTTTCTGCCTGCGGACGGAGGCGCTGCGGCAAAGCGCGCGGCTTCCAGCGATATTACAAGAGAGTTGGAAGCGCAATATCTGCGCATGGCTGCTGCAGGATGCATTCCTGATCATGCGGACAGCCATGGCGGAACCCTGTATGGGATTAATGGAAGGCTTTTTTTCATAAATGCATTCAGGCTGTGCCGGAAATACGGACTGCCCTTCCGTTTTGCACGTACAACCGCCTTCCTGGAGAGGCAGTTTGCAGGAAGGGTGTCTCCGGCAGCCACACTGGCCCATTCGGGAATTGTATTTCTGGCGGAGCGTATGGGGGTGGCTCTGCCCGACGATTTCATCACCAATCCTTATCCTGTGGAAAAAATCAGAGATTACGAAGCGCTCTGCCGTTATTATGAGGAGCAGTTAAGAATTGCTCCCGCAGGCATTACCGAAGTATTCCTCCACCCCTCCGTCCCGGACGGACGGCTTCTGGCGCGCACGCCCCAGTGGCGGAAGCGGGAATGGGAATATTATTTTCTCAAAAGCGGACGACTTGCCCGTCTGGTAGAAAAAGAAGGCTTTATACCGGTTTCCTGGGGCAGCGCTCCTTTCGAGGAGCTGCGCCGTAAAGCCGCTGATTTTCCCGAGACGCCGCATTCCCGGCAGCAGAAGCAGACAATCCCAACGGAAAATATCAACAGGAGAATAAAACATTATGGATAAAATAAAGCATCTCGCCCTTACCCTGGACAAATCCCAGGAACGCGGATACATCAAAGTCCCCTTTCAGGTGGAAAAAAATACGGAAAGGATAGACATCCGTTACCGCTATCCGTCGTCTCCGGTCAGCAGCGAAGGGAATTACTGCATTTCCGGCGAACCCTGTACCATTGATTTGGCCGTCATGCTGCCGGATGGAACCATGGCCGGGGCCTCCGGTTCCGACAGAAACCACGTCTGGCTGTCCCCGCTGGGAAGCAGCGCCGGTTTTCTTTCCGGTGAACTGCCGGAAGGGACCTGGCATATCATCGCCGGCGCCTATCATGTGCCCGCAGAAGGGGTCACCGTTGAATATACGCTGGAATTTACGGAAAAAAAGCGCCGGCTTTTTAAAGGCGATACCCATGTTCATACCACCGCTTCGGACGGTATCCTGACGCCGGAAGAGGCGGCGGGGCTGGCAAAACGCATGGGGCTGGACTATCTTTTTTTCACAGACCACAATAACAGCGCACAGAACGAAAATCTGCCCGACTGCGATGACATTACGCTTCTTCCCGGCACCGAATGGACGCATTACAAGGGACATGCCGGTTTCCTTGGCGTAAAAAGGGCTTTCCTGCGTCCTTATTTCACAGGCTCCCCGGAAGAAACGGATGCACTTTTCCGGGAGGCGGGGGAACGCGGCGCTTTCCGTATCATCAACCATCCTTTCTGCCCTCTGGTACCATGGGAATGGGGCTTTGCCCTTCCCTTTGACGGCCTGGAGGTGTGGAATGGCGTCATGTCCGAACGGAATGAAAGGGCGGCGGGCTGGTGGCATGTCCAGCTGTGTGCCGGCCGGCGGATTCCGGTCACCGGAGGCAGCGATTACCATCGCCCCGGACTGCTGGGCAGTCTTGCCATGCCCTGCCATTGTCTGTATGCGCCCTCCCGTTCCCCGCAAGACCTGCTGCAGGCGCTCCGACGGGGAAACGGCTTTATTTCCTATCTGCCCTCCGGGCCGATGGCCGACCTGCAGGCCGAGGGCATGGATGGAAATGCCGCCTCCTTCGGGGATTTTGCTGTCCGCGGCTCTGAGGTTTCCCTTCTTTTTACGTGCCTGCAGGCCGGGGATGAAATCCGCCTGATTACAGAGAAGGATACAGAAATTCTGAATGCGCCGAAGGGCGCGGTACAGCTGATGCTGAAGCGTAATTATCTGGATGCGCTGTTCCTCCGGCTGGAGCTTTACCGCAGCTATGCGCCCGGCCTTCCCCCTATGAAGGCCCTGCTGAGCAATCCTGTTTATTTTGGCTGAAAAAAGAGAGGAATTACTTAAAATATGGATATTACTGCAAAAAAGGTTATTGTGGTATTTAAAACCCACCTGGACATCGGTTTTACAGGGCTGGCGGAAGACGTGCTCCGCCGATACTGTGATGATTTTATCCCTGCAGCGGTGGAGCTGGCTTTCCGTGTCAATACCGGGGCGCAGAAAAAATTCGTCTGGACGGTAGGCTCCTACCTTATACGCTATTATCTGGAGCATGCAAAACCGGATGCCTGCGTCCGGCTGGAACAGGCCATCCGCGCCGGCTTCATCCGCTGGCACGGGCTGGCCTGCACTACCCATACCGAACTGATGGACAGACGTCTGCTGGATTATGATCTTTCCATTTCACAGGCGCTTGACCGCCGTTTCGGCGTCACCACGCTGGCTGCCAAAATGACGGACGTCCCGGGACATACCATAGGCCTGGTTCCCGCGCTTTCCGACGCAGGGATTGAATTCCTCCATATCGGGGTAAATGCCTCTTCCCGGGTGCCCTCCGTCCCCTCCCTGTTTCGCTGGCGTTTTGGCGGCAAAGAAATCACAGTTAACTATGCCACGGAATATGGGAATGTCACCCTACTGGAAAATGGAGCCGCGCTCGTTTTCTATCATGCCCATGACAATTCTGCCCCGCCCTCTCCCGAAGAGCTGGAGCAGCTGTATGCCCGGCTGGCAGCGCAGTATCCCCAGGCACATATCGAAGCGGGGACTCTTGACGAATTCGCGGAGGAAATCCGGCAGGTGAGGGACAGCCTGCCCGTCCTGGAAGCCGAAATCGGCGATACCTGGATTCACGGCGCCGCCAGCGATCCCCTGAAGGTATCATGGTACAGACGCCTGCTTCTCCTGAAGGAAAAATGGCTGGCTGAGGGCCGGCTGGCACAGGAAAGCCCGGCCTATGATACGTTGATGGAAAATCTCCTGTTGATCTGCGAACACACCTGGGGGATGGATACCAAGAAATTCCTGCTTGATTTCACCAACTGGGAAAAGAAGGCCTTTGCCGAAGCCCGGAAAAAGGATATCACCTCCTATGCGCTTTTTTCTCCGCAGAACCAGCATATCTTCCAGGCGCTGCTCCCCGAACTGGAGGATTACAAAAAAGTCCGCGGCGGACAGTGCTCCTCCTATTCCCTGTTTGAAAGCTCCCATCAGGAACAGAGGGACTACATCACCCGCGCCCTGGGGGCGCTGCCTGATGCGTTGAAAAAAGAAGCGCAGGCTTCCTTTTCCTTCTTTTATCCGGCGCTGCCCGATTGTGCCGTGCCCTGCCGCGCCTATACGCCCCTTCAGGCCGGCCCCTGTACGGTAACTGTTGGCGCCTGCGGGGAGCTGACGCATATTTCCTTCAGCGCCAACGGACAAAAACGGGAAATATCCGGCGCCATCGGTCTGCTGGAATATGAAACCTTTGGCGGAAAGGAAGTGGATGACTGTTATTTTGAATACGGCCGGGATCTGGGGGAGAACTTCCACTGGGCGGAGCCTGACTTCGGAAAACCGGGACTTCGCTACCATCCTGAAATCCAACATCGTACCTGCCGTCCTTTCCCCGCTTCCATCCATGTAAGCGGAGGACAGCTGTATATCCGCCTTATATTTCCTCCGGAGGCCAGCGAGCAGTATGGCTGCCCCAGGGAGGCCATGGCAGTATACAGGTTCACCGAAAGAAATATCCATCTGGAACTGTTCTGGAAGGATAAGGATGCGCTGCGAAGCCCGGAAGCATTGTGGCTTGGCATACGTCCGGAGGTGGAAAATCCCTCCTGCTGGCAGATGGTTAAAAGCGGCGCGGCTCTTTCCCCTTCCAATGTGGTTTCCAACGGAAACCGGCAGCTGCATGTTGTGCAAGACCTGTCCTATACTGGCGCAGACAGCAGGATCCATATCACCCCGACGGATGCGCCGCTTGTGTCTTTGGGCGGTAAAATGCTGTACCAGCCGGACAACAGCATGCCTGAGCTTTCCCAGGGCTTCTTTTTCCTTTTGTACAACAACCGGTGGGGAACCAATTTTAAACAGTGGTTTGAAGAAGATATGCGGTTTGCCTTTGACATCAGTTTATCTTAGCTGCGCCCGCCGGGTACGCAAAAAAACGGGCTGCCCATCGCCGGCAGCCCGCGTTTCCTTCACAGATTCATATACTTGCTTTGCATCCCCGCTGTTATGCCCGGATGACAAAGCCTTCTTTTCTCGGTTTCGCCTGAGGAAGCGGTTTGTCGCCATAACCCAGGATGCAGTTTCCGATGCCGATATATTCTTCGCCAAGTCCCCATTTTTTCATAAGGGCTTTTCCTTCCTCCGTTTGGAAAACCTCTCTGGCCCGGTGGATCCAACAGGAGTCAACACCCAGGGAGAAAGCGGCATTCATCAGGTTGCCCATTACAAGGCTTCCATCCTCCACACAGGTTCCCCTGCGGCTGTCTGCAAAAACCACCACCACCGTTGGCGCACCATAAAAAGGATCGCTGTCGTTTCCCATCACCGCCGCATTCATGCGGGACAGCTGCCGGATAGTTTCCTTATCCTGTACCACCGCCATCACCACCGGCTGCATTCCCATGCCGCTGGGGGCATATTCTCCCGCCGTAAGAATCTGCTGCAGTATTTCTTCCGGCACCTGCGTGTCCTTATAGGAACGCACGCTTCTGCGCTCCGTCAATACCTTCAGTGTTTCATTCATTTCCTGCTCCTTTCCCCGCGATGGACCGGATGCCCGGCCACCACGAACCCGTACGGCCCGCGCAGCAAATGCGCAGGCTTGTCTGAACCGTTACTTTTTTTCCGCCATTTACAAAAACCATTCGTTTTTTCCTCTCACAGAAAGGAACGGCGCCAGCTTCTGGCTGAGCATCTCCGTTACCGGCGCAGGGAGAGTTCTCGCTTTTTCCGGGCAAATGGTAATGCACCGCATGCACAGAATACATTTTGACGGATCTGTCTGCGTCGGATCTCCGGCGGGTATGGCTTCCACGGGACATTTTTGTGCGCAGAGGCCGCACCGGATACAGTCCTTTGCTATCTGAGGGACGGCCTGCATGGGCTTCCAGCTTTTATAGGGACGGTTCCCCGGCGTCGCTTTTTCCTCCGGCCTGTTCCCTTCAGCCAGGGTCTTCAGCTTATGTAAAATCTCACCGGCAAATTCGGCGATTTCCCTGCGGTCCTGCTCATCCGGCCGTCCCACCGCCAGCTGTGTTACGATGGAATGCTGTGCAACGAGAGCCGCTGAAGCCAGCCTGGAAAAGCCCTGCTGCTCCATCCTGTCATCCAGCTCTGCAAGGGCATCCTCATAAGCCCGGTTCCCATATACCGCAAGGGAAATGAACCAGGCGCCGTTTCCCTGCACACGGGAAAGCCTTTCAGCCATCACACCGGGAAGCCGGCCGCCGTAAACCGGCCCCGCCGCAATCACCACATCCGATGGTGCAAAGCTGCGCCGTTCCCCCAAGGGGAGCGTCAGATCATATTCCTCCACCTGCGCCGCCAGCTCTCCGGCCAGCATCAGAGCGGCTTTCCTGGTATTTCCCGCCGGACTGAAATGTACCACATATACTTTGTCAAGCATGTAAAAATCCCCCGTTTCCTGTTTGTAGCCGGCATCATAACAGCCCGGATAACCAGACTCTTGCCGGCCGCCTGCTGCCGCTATTGATTCCTATGGCCAGCGGCTAAATTTTTCCGGCTGTATGAACCATTCCATATCAGTTAGTATAGGTTCCTTTTTGCCTGATGTCAATCGGCCGCAGGCTCTAAGCCGCAGGCCCTAAATTACAGACTCTAAGCTTCCTGCAGAAGAAGCTGATAGCTTCCCGCCTCCAGGGTAAGGGACTTCACGTTTTCCAGGGAAAGTGCCTTCTGCGCTTCCGGCTCAGCGCCATCCACAGCCTTCAGGACCATTCCATCCGGCACAATAAACCGGGCGGTGCAGTCAAAGGGGATACGGACCTGGCAGCGGATGCCATCTTCTTCATATGCCCATTCACTTTCGTAAACACCGGCCGCAGAGGAAAATTCTCCCTTCACCCAGCCCAGCCTCCTGTCCGGGCAGGGCGCCAGGACCGCCTTTTTAAAGCCGACAGCCGTTTCATCCGGCGCAATGCCGCAGACGCTTCTGTAAATCCATTCGGAAACAGCGCCGTAGGCATAATGGTTCAGGCTGTTCATGCCTGTGCCGCTGATTTTCCCATCGGGCAGAACGGAATTCCATCTTTCCCAGACGGTGGTGGCTCCCATGTTCACCTCGTACAGCCAGCTGGGATAATCCTCCTGAAGCAGCAGCGTATAGGCCTCTTTTACCAGCCCCGCCTTTGTGAGCGCCTGGCAGAGATAAGCGGTCCCCACAAAACCGGTATTCAGATGCATTCCGTTCTCCTGCAGCATTTTTTTCAGGCGGGACGCTGTTTTTTCCATAAACTCTACCGGGATGATGTCAAAATAAATCGCCAGCACCAGCGCCGTCTGCGTATCGATCGCCACCCTTCCGCCCGGCGTAATATATTCCTTGCGGATAGCGTCCCTGACCTCCTGCGCAATCCTGCCATAATAAGCTTCGTCCTCCTTTTTGCCAAGCACGGCTGCCGCTCTTGCGGTCAGCAGGGAGGAATACAGGTAATAGACCGAAGCCACATAATAAGGATCGGTTCTTCCGAAGCAGCTGTCCTTATCCGGATTATCCAGCGCCAGCCAGTCCGCGAAATGGAAGCCTACCTGCCACAGCCTTCCGCCGCCGCAGTAAGTCTCATCCATATGGATGATGAAATCTGTCCATTGCTTCATATTTTCATAGGTTTCAGCCAGCAGGCCCGTATCCCCGTAAAACTGGTACAGGGTCCAGGGGATGATCGTCGCCGCATCGCCCCAGGCGCAGGAACCGGCCTCTCCCCAGGTATTTGCCGTCATATCCGGCGCTTCCTGCCCCATGTTTTCACGGGCCACGGAAAGGACATCCGGCACGACAAAAGGTACAGCGCCCTGGTTGATCCGCTGCTCATAACGCATATCCTTCAGGTATTTCCGGTAAAAAGCCGCCGTATCCATATGATAGGACGCCGTCTGGCAGAACACCTGGGCATCTCCGGTCCAGCCCAGCCTTTCATCACGCTGCGGGCAGTCTGTAGGCACATCCAGGAAGTTTCCCTTCTGTCCCCAAAGCGTATTTTCTATCAGGCGGTTCACCTTTTCATCCGCCGTGGTGATCCGGCCTGTTCTTTCCAAATCGGAATAAACCGCGCAGGCCTCAAAGGCAAAGCTGTCCAGGTTTTCCCGGGTAAGCGTGATTCCGGTCACCTTCACATAACGGAAGCCATAGAAGGTAAAATGCGGGCGCACATGGGCGCTGCTGCCATCGGAAATGTAGGTGAATTCCGCTTTTGCAGTGCGCAGGTTGTCCCTGTAGAAGTTGCCGTCCTGCAGGATTTCCCCGTATTGAAGATAAATCCGGGTCCCTTTTTCCGCTTTACAGTCAAATTCCACCCAGCCTGTGATTTCCTGACCAAAATCCAGAACCTGTTCCCCTGCCGGCGTCATAAGGAGGCTGACGGGACGCAATCTCTCATGGATGGTCACCGGAACGCTCAGGCGCTCGGTCAGCTTCGCCTTCGGCGCGGATGCCCTGCTGACGGGCACGGCCTCTTCCTTCGCGCGGGCGCAGATTTTGCCGGAGCAGTCCCGGAAATCCCTGTTGGCATCATAGACTTCACCATCATAAATATTGGAAAAAAGAACCGGCGACGGAAGGCATTTCCAGTTTTCATCCGTTGTTATTTTCTGCTGTGAGCCGTCCTTGTAGGTAATCAGAAGCTGTGAGGCGGCAAGGAATTTATCGCCGTAAATTTCCGTCACCCTCGCTTCATCCAGGTAACTGAACCTGCCCTTGTACCAGCCGTCCCCAAGCATGACGGAAAGCACATTTTCTCCCGGGCAAAGCAGCTGTGTCACATCATAGGTCTGGTACTGTATCCAGAAACGGTAATCGTTGTAAAAAGGCGCCAGATATTCCTCACCGGCCTTTTCCCCATTCAGGCCGGCTTCATATACGCCCAGCCCTGTTATGTAAAGCCTGGCGCAGGCAACCTCAGATACCGGGGCGTCCAGTGTGAATTCACGGTACATCACCGGCTGGATTTCCTTATCCAGAGGGGAAGCAATCCAGTCCGCGCTCCATTCCTCATCCCCGCAGCCGCCTTCAAACCAGGCAACACTGCTGATGCCGGTATCCCCGTTATCCGCCTCTGCGCAAACATCCCAATAATAACGGATGCCGCTCTCAAATTCCTGTTCAGGGATAAAGGAAAGGGAGGAAATATCCGTCCTCTCTCCGCTGTCATATACCAGATCGGTCATATCCTCCGTCCTGGATACCCTGATTCTGGCCGATTTCAGATGCCTGCCGGTGCTTTCCTCCACCTGGAAGGAAAAGGACGGGTTTTTTACGCAAAAGCCCAGCGGGTTCTTCAGATGATTCACTTTTAAATTTGTCAGCTTCATGTGTTTTTTCTCCTATTACTGCTTCATACTTGATGGCCGCTGCCTGCGGCGGGGTGTTTGATTTCCTTATACAGGTTATTGTAATATGCAGGGAGAAAATAGTCATTGGCTTTTTGACTGTCTTTTTATGACCTTTGGGGAATTAGTGAATATAGCCCTGCAGTTCTATGACCAGTTCAAACATTCTCGTTGCTGGAACCATGGCGGACGGGCTTGTTATTCTATTTTCCTGGCACTCCATATATAAATTTTTTGCTCTTCTAATAGCCTTCGCCAATGAACCCTTTTCCATAATTATTTCATACAAATCCTCTCTCGTTTTCGAGTAATCAAAGTATTCATTCAGCTTCTTAATATATTGTTCTCTTCCATTATCCGAACGGTATTCCTGGAAATGAAGCAAAAACCACAATTCTATACTCTCATTTGACCAGGCAGCTTTTATTTCTCTGTCACTGCGTCCCTCCGCGCTGAATTGTGTATTATCAAAATCATCATACGGAAAATCATCTTTATCATAAACTAACCATATTTTTTTATACCTGCTCCATTCTCCTCTTTGAACCCTTTTATCCACATAAGCTAACAACCCTCTTGTATTTTTTCCTGTACCAACTACTACAATCCTATCCTCCCTGTTTATATCCTTATACTGCCTGTTTATCCTATCTACAAATCCCTGTAGATAATAAGGCTCTGTCTTAATGCCTTCGCTTACAATCAAAGTATATGGAGGAAGTTTATATTTTGTTTCCATCCGGGTTGCCTTCTGCCTTAATTTTTCCCGGATCTTTTTTTCCTCACTGTGCTTTTTTGGCTTCAATGACACGAAACCACCTCCCAGTTTTTAAGAATTTTCATATAAGGATCTGCTCCGTATCTGCCTTCCAGATATTGTTTGTTATAGTTTTCATCCTTTCTTGGCTTATCTCCATTCTCTTTTTTAAAATCAACCAAAGAATATAATACCGATTCATTATATCCGTTAATTGCTGAAAACCATATCTCATCCCGTCGAAATACCTCATTGCTCATAGTGGTCAAATCATGTGATGTAAATAACATTTGCGCACCTGCCGGATTTGTTTCGGGGTCGGTAAACAATTCAATGATACGTTTTAAAAGCGCGGGATGAAGCTTAGCATCCAGTTCATCTATGATAAAAAGATTACCTTTATCAATTCCCCTTAATATCACAGGCATAATACTGAATACTTTTCTGGTTCCACTTGATTCTTCGTGAAATTTTAGTTCCTTACCTCTCTCATCCGCAATAGTGTGTCTTGTATAGATTTCCGTTACCTTCCCATCATTATCATACTCTATTCTTATATCGCAGATATCAATTCCCATGCTTTGCAGTACATTCAATATTCTTCTTTTATCATTTTCTATTGTCGCAACAAGTATTCTCCTGTCCTGCGATGGCTTATCAAAGTTGATTATTTGAAGATTTAGGAAAAATCTTACAGCATCATCTATAACTTCCAAATCCTTAAATAATGAAATATAGGACAGCAAAGGAAGACCTTCATTCATTTTTTCTATATCAATTCCTTCCAGTTCTTCACTGAGATAAATTCCCCGCTCATCTCTTTCAAAAACGGAAAGCACCTCATCTTTTCCCAACATTTCCATAAAAAGATTCTCTTCAGTAACAGAATCCTTTATTACGGCAAGCTCATAGCGATATTTCTTATTATTTATTCCAAACAAAATACTGAATTTAGTGGGTTTCCCATGACTGTCGTCATCCCATTTATAATAATATTCCTCCCGTATTCCTGCCTTCAGGCTTTCCTGAAGCTCTTCTATGGGGGAATCCAGGAGTTTTTCATTCTTGCTCTTCATAAATGCCATCTGAATCAGAGGTTCAATAATAATATCTCTTAAGGCTTTCACCGCCATTAAAGCACTGCTTTTTCCCCCGCCATTCGGTCCATAAACCGCACATACCGGAAGGAGTGATGTACCATCACCTGCATGAATCAATGAGTTTTGAAATTCAGTAATAGGCTTTGCTGAAAAATCTATTGTTGCCTCCGAACGATAGGAACGAAAATTTGAAAAGCTGAATTCATAAATCATAAAACACCTCCGCGAGATTTTTTCTCATAAGTATTATATATCATATTATTTACTGATATACAATCCATCATGAGAAAAAATCTCACAGAGGTGTTTTTGTGAGCACCTTTCATTTTCAGATCGGATATTTTTTATTTTCTTATTCCAAACCATTCTCCGACACCCCGTTCCCGGAAACAGAATTTCCGGAAACAGAGTCTCCATGCTCCTCCAGGTATTTTTCCACCGCAGGATCCTCCATGTCGTATACCCGCTTCCACTCCTTGCTGTCATCCACCTTCACCGCCTCAGAGCGGTTGAGATAGAGGAAGCGGGAAAGCTGGTAGCAGTCAATCCATATTTCGTTGTCCGATTCCTTCTGGGATTCGTCAAAAACCAGCTCCAGCCCCCAATGGAGATGGACGGTTTTAATGTTGTTCACATTTTCTGTTTTGGAATACCCGGTGTGGCCCATGTAGCCAATGATGTCGCCGGCAGTCACCGCGCTGCCCTCCTCCAGGCCTTCCGCGAACGGATAATCCTGGCGCAGGTGGGCGTAATAATAATAGCGCCTTCCGTCAAAGCTGCGGATGCCGATTCGCCACCCGCCGTACTGGTTCCAGCCCATCACCTCCACATATCCTGATTCCACAGCCACCACAGGGGTACCAATCTGGCCCATCATGTCGTGCCCCAGGTGCGGCCTCTTGTAACCATAGCTTCTGGAAGAGCCGAAATCATCATAGTCGGTATAGGGGAAGCCCTTGGCAATGGGTGAATAGGCCTTAAGGCCATATTTCCGTTTCCATACCAGATTCCCGGATTCATCCTGCTCCTGCAACAGGAATTCGCCTACCATACCGCCCAGCGCGGCATCGTAGGCTTCGCGGAAATAATCATAGTTCTTCAAATCCGCCGTCGCCTCTTCCAGAGTGGTTTCCCCGTTTTTAATCTTTTCCGTCAGGGCATCCATATCCTTCAGTGCCTGTTTCCCAAACTCGCCGCCGTTCCTGGCCGCAGTATAGGCCAGCAGGGAAATCCAGTCAATGTGATAATCCTCCCTGTAGGTATCCACGTCCGTCTCATAGGCCTGACTGAGGGCTTCACAGGAAACATTGAAGTCCACCCACTTAATATAGTCTTTTCCCGTTTCTTCCTCTGCATTTTCCTCCATCAGCACAGAACCTGAGTTCACGCTGGCAGGCCTTCCTCCGGCCTGTCTGACCGCAAGCAGCAGAAGGATAAGCACCAGCTCTATTAAAATTGCATGTTTTAATTTTCCGCAGCGTTTCATGGCGGCTCCAAAGGTCTTTTCTATCCAATATATGCAGGAACAGGCCCGCTAAGTCCTTTAACCTGCGGCTATGCCTCTGGCATTAACTCCGGCTCCGCCTTCTTCTCACGGCGCTGCCCTGCTCTCACGGCACCGCCTTCCTCTCATGGCCCCGTCTCACCCTTTTGTCCCGGCTTTGTTTCCTTCCTTTATTTCCAGAAGCCGTAAGATATTATCCATGGCAAACGCCAGATTTTCTTCACTGGACTTACGCGCCTCCCTGAACGGGACGGGCTTCCTCGTTATGCTGAATGCGGCGCTGACGCCGGAGGTGTAGATATCCCCGGTGTTTTCATCAATGCTCCCCGCCACTGTCACCAGCGGAATCCCTTTGCGTTTTGCTCTTTGCGCCACGCCTCCCACCACCTTGCCCATCAGGCTCTGGCAATCCAGCCTTCCTTCTCCGGTAAAAATAACGTCTGCCCCCTCTATCCTTTCATCAAACCGGACAGTGTCCAGAACCACTTCAATGCCGGAACGCAGCTGTGCCTGCAGAAAGGCCGCTGCGCCGCCTCCCATGCCACCCGCCGCTCCTGCGCCCGGCAGCCCGGAAACATCCCTGCCCAGATCCCTTGCCAGCACACCGGACAGATGCCGCAGCCCTGCATCCAGCCTTTTTACCATGGCTTCATCCGCCCCCTTCTGGGGGCCGAAAATGCAGGCTGCGCCCAGCGGGCCATACATGGGATTATCAATATCGCACATGGCGGTAAACCGGCATTCCTTCAAGGCGGGATGAAGTCCCGACATATCGATGCTGCAAAGCTCCAAAAGGTTCCCGCCCACAGGCAGAAAAGGCTTTCCTTCCTTATTCAGGAAACGCACTCCCAACGCGGCCGCCATGCCGCAGCCGCCGTCATTTGTCGCGCTCCCGCCCAGGCCAAGCACAAATTCCCTGCAGCCCTGTTCCAGCGCATCCGCAATCAGCCCGCCCACCCCATAGGTGCTGGCCTTTTCCGGGTTCTCCCTGCCCTCCGCCAGCGGAAGGCCGGCGCATGCCGCCATTTCAATGACAGCTGTTCTTTCTTCATTCTCCAGGATTCCGTAAAAACCCGCCACCGGATCCAGGAAGGGGCCGGGCACCCGCACCGTCCGTTTTCTGCCGCCCACAGCCTGCAGGAAGCAGTCCACCGTGCCCTCCCCTCCGTCCGCCACCGGGATCTGTATCACCTCACAATCCGGGAATCGGCGTTTTATGCTGCTGTCCATAATTTCGCAGACCCTGGTGGATGATAGCGTCCCTTTGAAGGAATCCGGAATCAAAACCACTTTTTTTATATCCATACCCACTTCCCCATATGCCGGCGTCAATAGAGCTTATCAAAAATATTTGAACCTGTCCCATCCCTGACAGTTACAAGTATTTTCTTATAAAAACCGCCTTCTCAAGCTCCTTCTCCGGCTCCTTCCCATAAGCCTCAATACTCACCCTGCCGTCGTATCCCTTCTCTTTTAGAACGGTGAAAAATTCCCTGTACGCCTCCTGTTCCGCTGTAGGGAAGCTTCTCCCCGCCGGTTCTGCAAAATGCACATGTATGATATCCTCCGTCAGCGCGCCAAGAGTCTCAAGGCTCTCCTTTTCCATCATAAAATGATAATAATCCACCAGCAGGCGGATGGAAGACCTGTCCGCTTCCTTCATCAGAAGCGCTCCCTCCTCCAGGCTGCATATAATATTGCTTTCCCTGCGGTTGAGCGGCTCGATGGCGATGCGGATTCCCGCGGGCAGCGCAAAAGCGTCAATGATGCGGAGCGCATCTGCCGTCTGGCAGAGAGCCCTGTGATAATCAAACCCCTCCGGCACATTTTTGGCGCCGCTGCTGCCAAAAACAATTATTTTCGCTCCCAGCCGGACCGCCCTGTCCATTGCCCCTTTTACATACTCGCTGATTTTGGGCGGATCGGCCTCTTCCCCTGTCAACCTTACCGAAGCCGGGAAAAAATTATTGCAGCATTCACAGGGAATTCCCGACTCCTGTATCTGTGAAAGAAGCTCCTCAAATCCAGCCTCCGAAAGCTCCATTATCTGCGCCAGCGGAAGCTCCATGTAATCATACCCCGCCCGGTACAGCAAATTCATATATCTTCGGCCAATCGGTTCGCTGCTGTCCCCCAGCATATTCAGGCAGCATCCCAGTTTCATAGCCTTCCCCTTCCTGACGGAACAGTCAGCGTTTATAACTGTTCCGTCCCTTCACAACCATCGCCGAAATTAATCAGCGTTTCACCTCTATATTTTCCTGTTCCTCATAATAACGGAGCACCGCTGCGTGATCACATTTTCCAAGCCCCTCTTCCTGGAGTTTTTTCATCATTTCAAGCACCCTGTCCGTCATGGGCAGTTCCATGCCAACGGCCTTGGACGCATTCTGCGCATTCGTCAGATCCTTGATATGAAGCTCGATACGGAAGCCCGGATCAAAATTACGGTCCAGCATCATCGGCGCCTTGGCGTCCATAACCGTACTGCCTGCCAGCCCGCCGCGGATAGCCTTGTAGACATTCTCCGGATTTACGCCGGACTTCGTAGCCAGAACCAGGGCCTCCGACAATGCGGCAATATTTACCGCCACAATAATCTGATTGGCCAGCTTGGTCATATTCCCGCTTCCCACTGGCCCTACAAGAACGATAGAGGAGCCCATCTTCTCCAAAATCGGCTTTACCCTGTCAAATACCTCCTGCTTTCCGCCGCACATAAAGGAAAGCGTGGCATCCACCGCCTTGGGTTCTCCTCCGCTCACCGGTGCATCCAGCATTTCCCCGCCGGCCGCCGCCACCTCTTTTTCCAGCTCTATGGAAACGTTCGGATCAATGGAGCTCATATCCACAAGGATCGTTCCCGGCTTCATGCCTTCCAGGACGCCGTCCTTCCCTTCAATTACAGTTTTTACATGAGGGGAGTTGGGAAGCATGGTGAGGATGATATCGCTTTCTGCCGCCGTTTCCCTGGGCGTATCGTATGCCCTGCCGCCGGAGGCGGCTACATCAGCCACTGCATCCTTATTAATATCGCATATATTCAGCTCATACCCTGCCTTTAGCAGATTTTTAGCCATGGGTTTTCCCATGATTCCAAGACCGATAAAACCTATTTTCATTTACAAATTCCCTCCTTGCTCTGCAGCCTTCCGCCGCCTGTCCCGTAAATAGTCCCAATCCGGCTATATTTCCTGTTTTCCCGCTGCCTTTCTGATTTTCCTATATATGCTCTTTGCATCCAGCCCATAATATTCCAGCAGTTCCTCATGGGAGGACGCGGACTGCCCGAATACATCCATGACAGCGACGCTTTCCATAGGAATGCCGCTTCCCCTGAGGGCAAAGCTGACCAGCATATTCAGCCCGCCGCGAATGCTGCATTCTTCGCAGACTACAACACCCTTTTTCCCGGCCGACAGGGTTCTTACCGCCTCCTCATTGAGCGGCTTGATGGTGGGAATGTGGACCACGCTTACGCTGATCCCCTCTTTCTCTGCCGCTGCGGCCGCTTTCAGCGCTTCATGCGCCATAATTCCATGGGTAAAAACCGTCACATCCGTCCCCTCGCGCAAAACCACAGGCTCGCCAATCCTGTAGGCTGCATCAGCGGGGAAAATATCCTCCAGATCATTTCTGCACAGCCGGATGTAGCAGGGGCCTTCCAGCTGCGCCGCAGCCTCAACTGCCCGGCGCACCTCAAGCCCGTCGCATGGCGTGAATACCGTCATATTGGGAATTGCGCTCATAATTGCCACATCGTCTATGGACTGGTGCGTCGCACCGTCTCCGAAATCCGACATACCGGAGCTGGATCCTACGATCTTAACATTCAGCTTCGCCGTTGCAATGCTCTGCCTGATCTGATCATACGCCCTTCCTGAGGCGAAAACGGCAAACGTGTTGGTAAACGGCACCTTTCCCGCCAGCGCAAGGCCTCCCGCAAAGCTTGACATATTCTGCTCCGCAATCCCCATTTCAAAATATCTGTCCGGAAATGCTTCCTCAAACATACAGCTCATGGTGGATTTTCCCAGATCCGCTTCCAGCACCACGATATCCGGATTCTTCTTTCCCAGCTCCACCAGCATGCTGCCATATTCTTTTCTCTGATTATGTACCCCCATTTTACGCCTCCGTTCTGCTGACACAGCCTAAAGCCTGCAGCGCTTCTTCGTACTGCTCCTGCGTAAGCGTTCCATTATGGAAGGCTGCGACCCCTTCTGCAAACGGAATTCCCTTTCCTTTTACGGTATCGGCTATAATGCAGACCGGTTTTTCCCTGATTTCATCCGCTTTGTCAAAAGCATCGGCAATCTGTCCCATATCATGGCCGTCAATTACCATAACCTCAAATCCGAAGGAACGCATCTTGTCCTCAATACTGTCAATCCGGAACCGATCCATGGTCTTTCCGGTTGCCTGCAGCCCGTTTCTGTCAATAATGACACGCAGATTGTCCAGTTTAAAATTGGAAGCCGCCATAAAAGCCTCCCACAGCTGCCCCTCCGCAAGCTCACCGTCTCCTACCGCCACATAGACCCTGGAGTCCAGCCCGTCAAGCTTAAGGCCTGCCGCCAGTCCCGCCGCCAGGGATACCCCCTGTCCCAAAGAGCCTGTATTGGCTTCAATTCCCGGAAGCTTTCTCATGTCAGGATGTCCCTGCAGCTGGCTTCCCAGCTTTTTCAGCGTATGGATATAGGTTTCCTTGTCAAAATAACCGCATTCCATCAAAGCGGCATACTGGACAATCGCCGCATGCCCCTTACTAAGCAGGAAACGGTCTCTTTCCTTCCAGCCCGGCTCTGCCGGTTTATGCCTCATTTTATAAAAATACAGGACCGTAACAATATCCGCCAGCGAACAGGAGCCTCCCAGATGTCCTGCCTTCCCCACACCGATCATCGTTACAATGTCTTTCCTGATTTCCCTGGCCTGTATTTCCAGTTCCTGCTTTTTCTCCTGATTAAGCATTGCCGGTCCCCTCCTTATTCCATGTTCTCAAGCATTTCCCGGACTCTTAAGAACCCTGTCTCACCGCTGTTGTACACAGGCACCCTGGTATCCTTTAAAAACGGCGCCAGCGCGGACATGGACAGCTGCGCCATGACGATGCAGTCCACCTCCTCCGAAAGCCTGTCAATTGCCTCCACCAGTATCTCGTTGTGCCTGGCAATATTTCCTTTGGAATACTCTTCAAAGGCCTCGCTGCATAAAACCGTTTTCCGCTCTATCTGCATTCCCGCCTCCGCCGCCGCGATATCCAGAAGCCTTTCCGAGGACGGCACCGTTGTGGCAAGCGTCGCCAGCAGGCCGATCCGCTTTCCCGTCCTGACAGCCTTCTCCATCATCGGACGGTCAATCTGCGCAATAGGCGTATTTACAAGTGGCCTGCCAAGCTCCGCCGCATAGTTGAATGTGGAACAGGCCAGAAGAATCAAATCCACGCCTGCTTCCTCCAGATTATGCGCATACTGGGCAAATTTAAAATAGTTAACCTTGGGGATAACGCCTGCCCCTGCCTTAATGTTATCCCGCTGGATCGTATCGTCACACAGATGCATGATTTCCACTTCAGGAATATATTCCCTGATATAAGGCTCCATCGCCTGAATTGTAATATGGGATGCGTGGATAATCCCCAGTGTTTTTCCGCTTAAATCCATGCTCATTTTTTTACCCCCTTTTTCTTCCGGCCCTTTTGCAAAAGGCCGGAAGCTGAAGCTGTCCCAATTGGCAGCCTGTTATGTGTCCTTATGGTCAGTATTTCCTTATGGCCGACATTTCCTTGCGGCTGACCTTTTCTTACGGCCGGCATTTCCCGCGGCCAAATGCTTTACTCAATTACCAGATAAGAGACTGCATGCGCCGGCAGGCTGAATTCCAGGCTGAGGGCTCCGTTAACCGCAGCCGTTTCATCCTCACACAGCTTCTCCAGGCCGTCTCTTGCCTTAATTGCATCATACTGCTCTCCTTCCGGGAACAGCGGGCTGCCCTGTCTCACCCATTCCGCATACGGGTTGGAATGCTCGGAATCAATGCGGTAATGTCTGATCTTCACCTCTTTTTCACCGATTCCATCCACCGTCAGGCTGATTTTCTGATCCTCCGCCTTGTCACGGTCGTTGCAGTGGCTGTAAATAACAATCTGGATTTCCCCGTTTTTCCCTCTTACGGCAAAGCCCGCCACATCCGTATCCTCGCCCTCGCCGGTGTACTGGCTGTGATTTTTTACGCCGATTTCAGGCTCCTTCAGGAATTCAAGCTTCTTTGTGCCATCGCTTTCAAAGGAAAGCTTTTCGTTTCCCAGAGAGCCGTAAATTTTAAACATATTGAATACAGCTTTATCGATTCCCTGTGTGGTAAAGGTTCTGGTTCCTTCAAAACACCTTTCTCCCGGGAACATGAATGCCCATGCAAGAGGCCTTACCCGGATGCCGTACTGGCTGCTGAGCTGATCAATTTTTTCATAGGTGGAAGCAACGTAGGTTGCATAATACTCCGTATTTCTGAAAATCATGTTGGCATTGTCATAGATGCCGCCCGCTGCCCAGCCATCCGGGTCCGCCTCTGAAAGCACCACCTCGCAGTCCTGGTAGCCGTACTCCTGAATGATATCCAGCCCCAGCTTCACCTGATGCACCAGGCTTTCTACGGAAGGCACGGCTTTGGGCGCATGCATTTCAAACGGGAAGCCGCCGCCTTTAACATGGAAGGTAATGAAATCCAGCCGTGTTCCCTTTTCCTGCGTACAGAAATTCGCACCGTCCCTACAGTGGTTCAGGAAAAAGCGGAAAAACTTCTGCGCATGGCCGCCCTCAAAAATACCGGTTACCGCAGGGCCTGACAGCCTTAATTCCGGAAGCACCTCATGCACCGCATGCTCCGTATAGTCGTATAACTTGCAGTATTCCGCCGCAGTCCCGCTCCAATAGAAAATATCCGGCTCATTCCAAAGCTCGAAATACCAGCTCTTTACCTCTTCCGCCCCGTATTTTTCCACCAGGTGGGACGCAACCGCCTTAATGAAATCATGCCATTTATCATAATCCTTCGGAGGGCAGGTCCAGCCTACCTCTTTATACTGTGCATAATTTTCCCAATCCCCTCCTGTCGGCCTTAAATAATTGGTATCCACAAGGTCTTTGGGCATAAAGCCCAGCTCTACAAAGGGCTTGTTTCCTGTCTTAAGAAATGCGTCTATGATATAGTCATAATAAGTAAAATCATAGACCGGTTCCCCGTTCCCGTTTTCCCAATAAATGTTGGTGGAGCCGAATTTATAGGTTCCATGGCAGTTGCCCGTGCAGAACATGAAGTGTGTCCTGAAATAATAGGGGGCATCCTCCAGCGCGGCAAATTTTTTCAGAAGCTCCACGCCCTCCGGAATATAAGTATAGTTGCATTCGTCATAGCCTATGTAACGCCAGAGATGTTCCTGTACCCCCATCGAAACACCGGCGTCCACCTTTACATTTACCTGTTTGCTCATCCGTTTTTCCTCCGCTTTGTTAATTAATTTTTTCTTTTTAATTCCCCTATTCCGTTCAATGTCAGCTTATCTGCAAAATGACAAGCCACAAAATGACCCGGTCCTGTCTCTTTCAGGGAAGGACATTCTTTTTTACAGCACTCCTGCGCATATTTGCATCTGGGATGGAAGCAGCAGCCTGATGGCAGATTCGCCGCATTTCCCACTTCTCCTGGCAGCATAATACGTTCGTTCTTTATGGTGGGATCCGCCACCGGAATCGCTGACAGCAGAGCCTCCGTATAAGGGTGCCTTGGATGATAGAACAATTCCTCCGTCTCTGCCAGCTCTGCAACCCTGCCCAGATACATAACACAGACCCGGTCGGAAATATGCTCCACCACGCTCAGATTATGCGCAATAAACATATAGGTCAGATCATATTCCTCCTTCAGCTCCTGCAGAAGATTCAGTATCTGGGCCTGAATAGAAACATCCAGTGCAGAAACCGCTTCATCTGCAACCACGAATTTCGGTCCGAGAGCCAGCGCTCTGGCAATTCCTATTCTCTGCCTCTGGCCGCCGCTGAAAGCATGGGGATAACGGTTCAGGTGCTTCACCTCAAGCCCCACCTTATCAATAAGTCCGCGGACTCTTTCCGATATCTCCTCCTCCGAATAGCCTCCGGCCAGTCTCATCGGCTCGGCAACAATATCAAAAATTGTCATCCGGGGATTCAGGGAGGTATATGGATTCTGGAAAATCATCTGTATATACCTCCGCATTCCCCGCAGCTCCTTCTTATCCAGGGAAGTGAAGTCGATTTCCCTATCGTCAAAGTTAAACTTAATACTGCCCTCCGTAGGTTCAATTATCCTTAAAATCGTCCTTCCCAGGGTTGTCTTACCGCAGCCGGATTCCCCGACCACGCCCAGAACTTCATTTTTCTGAATACTGAGCGTAACATCGTCCACCGCTTTTACCAGCCCCACCTGCTTTTTGGCAATTCCCGCTTCAATCGGGTAATATTTTTTCAGACCCGTAATTTCCAACAATGTTTTCGGCATCTTATCCTCCATTCATGTAGTCCTATGGCGCTTTCCAGCTGCCACTCAGCCTGCCTTACGCATCTTTCCTTTTATAATGAAAACATCTGACCAGGTGATCCGGCTCCACTTCAATCAGCGGCGGGATGCTTTCCGCACATTCCGGCGTCCTTTCCAGACACCTGGAACAAAATCCGCATTCCTCAGGCGGATCCAACGGTACCGGAACGTTTCCCTCAATTGCATGCAGCCTTTCACTGGATTTATTGCCAAGCACCGGCATTGATTTCAACAGTCCCTTCGTATAAGGGTGAATGGGGTTTTTAAAAATTGCCTTTGCGCTTCCGCTCTCAACTACACGTCCCAGATACATTACCGCTATGGTATCCGCCATTTCCGCTATGACTCCCATATCATGAGTTATGTAGATGATAGACATATTATACTCTTTCTGGAAGTGTTTCATCAAATCAGTTATCTGCGCCTGCACCGTTACATCCAGGGCGGTTGTCGGCTCATCCGCAATCAGGATTTTGGGCTTATTAACCATTGCCAGCGCGATCATCGCCCTCTGGCACTGCCCTCCCGACATCTGGTGCGGATATGCGTCGAATTTCTGTTCCGGATTTGGCATTCCTACGGCGCGCAGCATTTCCATGCACAGCTCCTTAGCCGCCTTTTTATCCTTTTTCTCCTGATGGACAATAACCGCTTCCATCATCTGTGCCCCGATGGTATATACGGGAGAAAGGCTTGCCATGGGTTCCTGGAATATCATGGAGATATCCTTTCCCCGCAGTCTCCTCATTGCCTTGCTGTCAGGAGAATAGCCCACCAGATCAACCGGGCCGTTTCCGTCGTCATAGAGAATTTTCCCGCCCAGAACCTTTCCCGGGTTTTGCACAGTCCGGAGAATGGAATGGGCCGTTACGCTTTTTCCGCAGCCGGACTCACCGATAATGCCGATTGTTTCATTCCTTTTTAAATGGAAGGTTACATCGTCTACCGCCTTTAACGTCCCCGTATCCAGTTTAAAATAGGTTTTTAAGTCTGTAACCTGTAAAATGTAATCATTCATATTTATTCCCCCTATTTATACGGATCTGCCGCATCTCTGAGACCGTCGCCTACAAAGTTGAACGCCAATACAGAAATAACAACAAAGATACCGGGAATCATCATCCAGGGATACATGGAAACCGTATTTATACTTTGTGCATCCTGTAAAAGCACTCCCAGGCTTACGATAGGAGGGGTCAGTCCAATCCCCAGAAAACTTAAGGAGGTCTCCGCGAGAATCATACTGGGTATGGCCAACGTTACATTAACAATCAGATAGCTGCTGAAGGAAGGCAGAAGGTGCTTTGTAATAATGTAGCCGTCCGTCGCCCCTGCCACTCTGGCTGCGGTGACAAAATCTTCATTACGCAGCTCCAGAAGCTTCCCTCTTACCACCCTCGCAAGAGTGGTCCAGCCAATCAGAGAGAGAATAATCGTTATCGCAAAATATATTTTCAGTGACGACCATGTGGTCGGAAACGCCGCCGCAAGAGCCATCCAAAGCGGTATGCTGGGCATCGACATCAAAAACTCAATAATACGCTGAATAATAGTATCGGTCACTCCACCGTAAAAACCGGATATTCCTCCGAACAGGCAGCCCAGGACAAAGGTAAAAAACACCCCCACCAGACCTGTGCTCAGGGAAATACGCAGCGCGCTCAGCACGCGCGAATACAAATCACGGCCGGAAGCATCCGTGCCAAAAGGGAAAAAGACATCCGGCTCCGGCGTGCCGAAGAAATGAATATCTCCCGGAATAAAGCCAAGCAGCTTATAAGAATCTCCATGGTAAAAGAAACGAAGCTTATGCTTTACCGTGGTATCCTCCACATAATATTTTTTCCACGTTACAGGATCCTCCTCCTGCTTTAAGCCGTAGACAAAGGGCTGCAGGGAAAAATTCCCCTCCGCATCTGTAAAATGTATCGTTGTAGGCGCCATACTGATGGCTGTCGTGCTTCTTTTTGCAATATCCTGAGTGGCAAAAAACTCACTGAATATACCCACGGTATAAAGGATGATCAATATGATCCCTCCAAGCATCGCCAGTCTATGTTTTTTGAATTTTCTCCACATCAGCTGCCATTGGGTTTCCATATAAATCGCTTCTTCTTTGGAAACAGCAGTATTTTTTTTCTTAAACATGGCCTTCTGTGCTCCTTTCCTGTAGCTTCCTGCTTACTGTGAAAGCTCCGCTTCCACAGTATTGATGGCCTTCGGCCCGGCTGCTTTTTTATCTGGTGCCGCCCGGAAACCGGGCATGAAAGATTACTGCAGACGTATTCTCGGATCTACCACCACCAGCAGGATATCCGAGATAAAAGTACCTACTACCGTAATTGCCGTCAGCATCAGCACACTTGTGCCTGCAAGATACATATCCTGGGAAAGCAGCGCATTGTATAAAAGAGAGCCTACCGTAGGGATATCCAGAACAATGGCCGTTACAGTCGCGCCCGATACGATGGAAGGAAGAATGCTTCCGATTGAGCTTATAATGGGATTAAGCGCCACACGTACCGGATATTTGTAAATCATTTTATTTTCCTTCAGCCCTCTCGCCCTGGCTGCCACCACGTAAGGCCTTTTCAGCTCGTCCAGCAGCGTTGCCCTTAAAATACGGATTACATTCGCCATACTTGCCAGTCCGATGACAATGACAGGAATCGGCAGATGCTTACACAGATCCCAGAGTCTTGCCATGCTCCATGGCGCATTCTGGAATTCCGGTGAGTAAAAGCCGCCCACACTCAGCCCAAAATACCGGTTGCTGTAATACATCAGAATTAATGCTAGGAAAAAGCTGGGTGTAGCCAGTCCGATAAATCCCAGAATAGAAGCCAGATAATCACCAACCGAATACTGGTGCCTGGCCGAATAGATACCGATCGGTATTGCCAGCGCATACGCGAAAACCAGTGTGATAACAGAAAGCGCAATCGTCATCGGCATTCGGGAAGCGATAAGCGCCTTTACAGGCTGCTTCCACTGAAATGACTGGCCGAAATCACCCTTAAGCATATTTCCCATCCACAGAAAATATTGCTGCCACATAGGCTTATCCAGGCCATATTGCTGGCGCAGGCTGAGCACCACAGACTCATCCACCTGGCCCATCTGCTGCTGCAGATTAGCGATATAAGATGTCAGATAATCGCCGGGCGGCAATTGAATAACCACAAAAGCAAACACTGACATAATCGCCAGCAAAACGATCATATAGATAAATCTTTTGCATATATATTTCTTCATTTATCTTTGACCCCTCCTTATTCCCCTCCGGGCAGCAAAAGTCCCGGTATATAGACACAAAACGGGAAGGCACGCGATTGTACCTTCCCGCCATTTACTGAAATGTATAAATATCATACACTTTACAGCCGTGATACTTCATGCATAAAATTATGTCACACTATTCACTTAATATTTAAAATACCATGTATCCCCGCGGTACGGTTTCCAGAAGTTATAGTCATTGGCAAAGGTTCCTTCTGTGGGGGTATTTCCCAGGCGGTTGCTGATGATAACCAGACGGGGCGAAACCGATACGCCGATGAACCAGCACTGATCACTGATTCTCTTTAAAATACTTTCTCCCAGTGCAGCATATTCAGGATCCGTATTTGACATAGTGCCGAATCTGAGACAGTCATCATAAATTTCCTGGATTTCTGCCGGAGGCTGTTCTCCCTTGGTTCCGTTGCTGTCCCAATAATCCTTATAAGCTCTCATGAACTCCAAATCATCATAGGCATTTCCGGGACGAAGCCTGCTGAAGGCAGCTCCCCTTAAATTGAATTCGCCTACGCTGTCCAGAGTAAACGCCTGCATATCACGATCATTGCCGATTCCTCTTTCCAGATAATAGGAGCGTTCCACCTGTTTTAAAGTAACGTTAATGCCAATTGCATCCCAGTACTCACAGGCCATTTCAGCTACGGGCATAAACTCTTCAATCGTTTCCAGGACAATATTAAATTCCTGTCCATTAGGCATAACTCTCACGGTTTTTGCCGCGTTCCATGCATAGCCGCATTCATCCAGCAGTGCATTGGCCTTATCCACATCATATTCAATAAATGCATTTTCAAATTCTTCCTTCATAAAGGAGGTATCTGCGGAAGCGGTTGCCTGTCTCACAGTCCCTTTTCCATAGTACAGGGTTTCGTTAATTGTATTTCTGTCCAGCGCGTAGCTCATAGCCTGACGGAACTTCACATTTGTAAAAATTTCTCTTAAGTCCGCATTTTTATCCGTAATATTAAAGGTAAATGCACAGTCGGAGCCTCGTGTGTTTTCAAACAGGAATACCTGGTAATCACCGTTGGCCTCATTTTCCTTCAGCATGGTATAATCGGATACAGGAAGGGGATTCTCACCTGCCGCATGGATTTCACCGCTGATAAGCTTCAGGGCGCGTACATCCTTATCCTGTACAATCATAGCCTCCTGCTCATCAATGTAAGGAAGCTGATTGCCTTCCTGATCCACTACATGGTAATAGGGATTGCGTGTAAAAAACTTATTTCCATTATTATCAATCCTGTCAAGGACCCATGGATAAACATCCGGAGCATCACAGTCTGTCTGTGCCTGGGTATTATCAAGATGAGCTTTAAAACAGAGAATCCAGGATTCATATCCTTCTTCCTTGGCCAGCTTATCTGCATCCGGGTTGTAGGTTTTATGCCACTGCTTTAAATATTCCTTCGGTGCAAAAAAGCTTCTGATTATCCCTGTGGAATAACGGGCCATCGTAATTTCAAAGGCCGGATTCGGTTCCTCAAATTTAATATTAAGCGTATACGGATCCACCTGCTCATATATCATGGGCTTGCCGTTACTGCAGTAAGCGGCATCAACGGACGGGTTTACATCCGTATTGGTAAGGACATCGTTATACCAGAACATCCAGTCATCGGTAGTCAGCTCATCACCATTTGACCATTTCATCCCTTCTCTCAGGTGTATTGTAAACTGTGTGGAATCCTCGTTAATTTCATATGCCTGAATCAGATTTGGTTTAAAGGTCTTCAAATCCTTTTCTATTGTCAAAAGTGACTGGAACCTCAACCCTTCCGTATCCACCTGTCCGGAGCTGGGACCGAAGGCCGCTCCCACATAAGTCCCGCCATAAACGCCAATGTCATCCACTTCCACCACCGCAGGTTCTTTGGGAAGGCGTTCTTCAATCGGGGGAAGTTCTCCTTTTTCCACCTGCTCATGTACCAGGGGGGATTCCTTATACTGGCCGTCTCCCACACCGCCTCTGACAAGATTGTCTGTCTCCGGCGCCTGCGTGCCTGCAGTCTGTGTGCTTTCTGTGGCCTGCCCCTCAGAAGGAGGAGTTGCTGTGGTTGTCTGGCTGCCGCATCCGGCAACCCCCATTGCCAGACAAACCGTCATAAACAGCGCCATCATTTTTCTTTGTTTCATGCTGATACCTCTCTTTCATACCTTTTTTATCGCGAAGCCGTAGCTTTTGCATCAATAACAGCCCGGTCGGAACGGATCCTCCCGTTTTTTCAATGTATCCCTGGTTATCAATATGGGCTGCAATATAATCCTCTTGTGGAACTTCCGTTCCTCCGCCGCATTATTTTCCATATCTCCCCCCTTGCCGCTTTCTACCGCATCCATCAGAGAAAAGCATTCTGCAATCATCATATTGGCATCCAGGGAATAGGTGGTCAGCGCCGGGGCAAACTGGCTTGCCAGAGGTATATTATCCACACTCAGCACCGAAACCTGATCCGGAACCTCAATCCCCTTTGTCCTCAATGCCTGAATCAGCCCAATCGCCATCCAGTCGTTTGCAGCAAACACAGCCGTAAATTTCCGGATCATAACCAGGTTCGCTACCTGATCTGCAAGAGAATAACCTCCTCTGAAGTTCATCTTGCTTTCCAGGATTACATTCTCAATCCCATTTTTCCTTGAGCCCCTGATAAAGCCGTTCTTGCGGTAAAGAGCGGATGCATAAGTATCAGGCCCGGTGATATGTATTACCTTTCTATGTCCGTAGCCGGCCAGAACCTTAGCCGCATTGATGCCAATTTTAAAATGATCGAAATATATCTGTGCAAAATCATCATGGTTTGGATAATTTTCAAAAGAGATTATTCGGGGATATATATCTTTAATCTTCTGCAGGTTATCTTCCTCAAATTTACCTATCATCAGTACCGGCGAAATCATATCGCCGTTTTCCAGCGTTTCCAGCGTCAGCGGAATCATATTCACGCTGTTTTTCGCAGAGTAGCTTGTCAGCTCCATGAGCATTCTGTTGTAAAAGGGATCGTTGAGCTTAATGCTGGGAGAGCAGATAAGGTTTACATATTTGTTTTTTACAATCGGTGCGACATAGGTCCCTTTCCCTTCGTACTTGATAAGAAGTCCCTCGGATACAAGCTGATTAATCACTTCCCGGATGCGCTGCCTTCCAACCATAAGCCTTTGCTCCAGTTTTCTTTCTGATTCCAGCTTAATCAGTCTGTCGGACTGCAGCTGCTTTACTTCTCTGCGCAGGATATCTGCAATTTCTTTGTTCTCCTGATTCATAGCCTTCTCCCGAACCCCATTTCCTTATCTTTAGTTACAGTTTTTGGTAATATTGCACAACAATTTTTATTTTTAGTTTTTAGTAATTTTATACAAATTATGCATTTGGTTTAACCCAAACAACGTTTATATATTATATTAATTGCATAATTTTAATCCATGCATTCGCTTTATCGTTTTATTTATTTTAATAATACAAACCATTTATTCATCATTTTTACTAATAATATATCATGATATTTTTATTGTCAATAGATTTATTGTATTTCCCCTGTTTTTGCTGTCATTTTGGTTATTATATACTTAATTACCATTCGTTTTTTGTGCATATCAACAACAAATATTTTATATTTTTTCTTATGATGTTGTTCATTTAATATACCATTCTGTATTTATGTCTGTTTTCTTCCAATGGCAGAATCTCACTACAGATGAAGCTGTTTCCCCCTCCCTCCAGGTAAATACGGTATCTGTGCTTCACCTTTGTTCAAATAACCGCAAAAAAAGAAGCCGCGCCCCCGGCGATCCATCGATCACCGGGGGCGCGGCCCCCTTTTCTATCTCACTTGCTTAACTCTTAATATTCCGGTTCAATCAATCCGTAGGTATTGCCTTTTCTCTTATACACTACGTTCACCTGCTCTGTTTCCGCATTGAAGAAAACAAAGAAATTATGTCCCAGAAGTTCCATCTGGATACATGCGTCTTCGGGATACATCGGCTTAATGTCGAATTTCTTGGTTCTGACAATCTGGATCTCCTCTTCTTCCGGATAATCCTTATCAATAAAAGCCTGCTGGAAATTGCCGCCTGACTGATGCTTGTCCGTAATTTTATTCTTATATTTCTTAAGCTGTCTCTCAATTACCTCTTCAACCAGGTCAATGGATACATACATATCATTGCTTGTCTGCTCCGACCTGATAATACTGCCTTTTACCGGGATTGTCACCTCAATCTTCTGTCTGTCTTTCTCAACGCTCAGCGTTACATGTACTTCTGTGTCCTGGGTGAAGTACTTTTCCAGCTTGCCAATCTTCGATTCCACTGCGCTGCGAAGCCCCTGTGTTATTTCGATGTTCTTTCCGCTGATAATGAATTTCATGCCGATCATCCCTTCTGTTTCATATTAGGAACAAAGACCATATTGCCTGTCCACATCCTGCGGCATATCTTTTTGTCCTTATTTGGATTATAACATATCCCCACACCGGCATGCAATGTTTTCAGAATTTTAACTGAAAATTTATAATTGTTTCTGTCAATGTGAAATGACATAACTTTGTAATTATTTTGTAAAATTCGTGGAACTTGCCAAAACACCCGTTCCATTTTACGTTCTTACGAACAGCACTGAAATATTTTCTCAACCTGTGGATAATGTGTATAAGTTCGTGTATAACTCCATAATCCCCAAAAATACCGCTTTTTCTGTGTGGATAACTTTGTGGTTAAAAAACTCTTATTTCTACATACTTCGACAAATTTTGTGCAGAATCTACAATCCGGATAAATTCAGTGCCTTTTCAAATAATTTCGAAAGTGTCAGACAATAATATATTTTTATCTGATTTTTTTAAAAAATCTGTCTCCTGCCATCCCTCTGCAAACGGCGTGCCAGACTGCTTTTCATGTCCTGTGATGTATTTTTTTTTACTTTCCCAGGACTTGCTCTTAAAGTAAATCAGACCTGTGACAGCCGGCAGAATGGGTGAAACCGCCTGTCCTATTGTCCAGCAGGGCATTCCTGCAAACGTATTTATTTTAAGTCCTACACCGGATGCTGCAGCAACGGATACACCAAAGTAATTCAGCATTGCAGCCAAATGTTCCAAACGGTTACTGTCTGCCCCTGCTGTTCCTCCGCATCTTTATATTGGGCAATTAAAACCGTTCCGCCCATTGTAACGCCGATGCAGACAGAGTTAATGACAAAACTCAACATGGAAGCATTACTGATTGCCACAAGCCCCGTTTCACGTGCTATATTCCCCACAACAAGCATATCCATATCCACAATACTGTAAAAGGACTGGAGCAGGCTGGCCAACAGGAGGGGAAGCGCAGACCTGATAAGCTTCTTTGGTACACTTCCGCAGCATTTTTTTCCTGACAGGCAAACACCATCACACACTCTTTCTGCATAATAAAAAGGATATGCTCCTAAGAACATATCCTCTGTTGCTTTTCATTATTATTTATTTCTCAGGGAAGAACTCTTCTTACCGCCACAGGAGTTCTGTAATCCGCCTCAGAAATCTTGATTCCGGTGCTTGCCGTGCTGGCATGTACGATCTGTCCGTCGCCGATGTAGATTCCCACATGGCCGGTATAGCATACGATATCTCCGGGCTGTGCATTTTCCAGTCCGCCTACATCCGTGCCTACATTTCTGTCTGCAGATGAGGAATGAGGAAGGGAAACACCGAAGTTCTTATATACGCTCATTACAAAACCGGAGCAGTCCGCACCGTTTGTAAGGCTTGTCCCGCCATATACATAAGGGTTGCCGACAAACTGCACTGCGAAATCCGCAACTGATTCACCGTGTGATGAAACGGCTGCTGCTGCAGAGGTTGTCTCTGCTGCCGGAGCGGCTTCTGCGGAAGCTTCAGAAGAAGTTTCTGTTGCTGCAGACTCCGTTGCTGTTTCCGAAGGTGCCTGGGAAGCGGTTTCCGTTGTTGTCTCCGTGCTTGTCCCCGTTGTAGTTTCTGTTGTTGTCTCACTGCTTGTTTCGGTCGTGGTCTCAGTGGTTGTTTCCGTCGTAGTCTCTGTAGTTGTTTCAGAAGAAGATTCCGTTGTTGTCTCAGATGAGGTTTCTGTTGTTGCCTCAGAGGAAGCTTCCGTCTTAGTCTCAGAAGAAGCTTCTGATGAAGATTCGGTCTGAGCAGAGGATTCGGTTTCCTTCTTTGACTCTTCTTCGGAAGAGGTTTCGGTCTGGGATTCAGATTCCCTGCTTTCTTCCTTTTCTGGTTCGGATTCTTTTTCCTGGCTATTATTAACTGCCTGTGAGGATTGCTCCTGTTCAGGTGTCTGGGTTGTCTCTGATTTGGCAGTCTGTGTTTCCTTCAGGTCTACAGGTTCAACAATTGTCTTCGACTGTGCAAGAGCTTCTCCCTGCACGGTAGCCTGTCCGCTCAGAACCGCATCCTCGCCGATTGTCAGAACCACGTCTGACACAGATGCTTCGGCTTCAGGAGCTTCCACCGCATCCAGTACGCTTGCCACGCCAATACCATTGGTAATCGCCGCCTCTGTCTGCTGTTCCTGGATATGGGAATCAACCTGTGCGTCAATGGATGATTCTCCTGCTCCTGTCATTCCGGTTTCGATATCCACAGATGTTACCTCTGAGGATTCCTGCGCGGTCTGGACAGTCTGTGCAGCCTTTTCGCTCTGGTCTGCTTCTTCCTGTACACTTGTGAGGGAACTGCCTTCATCCAGCGTCAGGCCGATGCCTGCTGCCGGAAGTTCATAAGATACACCGGTTGCACTTGCCTGCATAGCAGCTGTACCAAATATTACTGCGGAAGCAGTGATTGCACATGTTACAGCTTTCACGCGTGTATATTTCATGAGTTCCTCCAAAAAATCATTTGAACTGTTACATTTGTTACGAAATTATTACATCTGTTGTTAACTATACCACCGCCGCCATTTTTTGTCAACCTTTACACAAAAAGCGATTCTAAAGAGAAAAAGCCTGCGAAACCGCATAAAATCAAGGAAAGGAAGGCACTCAGCCTTCCTTTCCAAATTGTGAACATTTTTTGAATTTTACAGATTTTATATTACATACTGGCAATAATTAACAATAAAAGTTGTTACGTAATATTTAATATTTACATTGGATGAACATCCGATGCTTCTTGAATAGAAGAGCCATTCAAGAAGATACGCCGTACTGAACAATTACAATATTTCTGCAGGAAATATTCCTGTACGCCCTCCACCGCATTGGCCCCGTCCGCCACGGCGGTTACAATCTGGCGCAGCTTCTTGGTACGGATATCGCCTGCGGCAAATACGCCGGGCATACTGGTTGCGCAGTCCTCGCCCGCGATAAGGTAGCCTTTTTCATCTGATGCAATGTTGGAGATAAAGCTTTCGGAATTGGGTTTAATGCCAACTGCGATAAAAACGCCCTGAAGAGGAAGTTCCCGCCGCTCTCCGCTCGGTTTATGCAGCATGGTAAGAGAGCTTACCTGGCCGTCGCCATTGATGCTTTCCACTACACTGTCCCAGCAAACCTCCACATTGGGCAGCGCCAGCATGGTATTCTGCAGCGACTGTGCCGCCCTGAGGCTGTCCCTGCGGTGAATCAGATATACCTTTTCACAGGCTCTGGCCAGGAAAATGGCATCCTCAACCGCCACGTCTCCGCCGCCTATCACCGCTACCGTCTTACCACGGAAAAAAGCGCCGTCACAGGTGGCGCAGTAGGAAACGCCCATTCCGCTCAGTTCCTCTTCCCCGGGCACGCCCAGATGGCTGTGGGAAGCGCCGGAGGCTATGATAACCGCCCTGGCCTCAAAATCCCCTTCCGCTGTTTTCACCAGCTTGCAATCCTCGGAATCCTCCACGCCAAGCACATCCGCTTCCATGAATTCCGCCTGCATTTTTTCCGCATGCTCCCTGAACTTCATTCCCATGTCAAAACCGTTGATTCCGGGCAGCCCCAGATAATTGTCCACCTCATAGGTGTTGAGCACCTGACCTCCGCTCATGGGATTTTTCTCTATTACCAACGTGGAAAATCCGGCTCTTCTTCCGTATACCGCAGCACTCAGCCCCGCAGGACCGGAACCGATAATTATCAAATCATGCATAATCACTACCCCTTTACCATTCTTTATTGTAAGCTTATCCAGCCGTTGTTTCCATTATACCGGTTTCGGCCGCAGCTTTCAACCTTCCTCAGGATATGTTACAATAGGAAGACACCAAGTTCATAAAAGGAGAACCCTATGAGAAAGAAAGCATTAATTACCGGAGCCTCCCGCGGGATCGGGGAAGCTATAGCCAAAGAGCTGGCCAGGCAGGGCTTTGATCTTACGCTGACCTGCCTGAATTCACTGGATCGGTTGAAGGAGCTTGCCGGAGGCCTGGAAAAAAAATACGGCGTTTCCTGTCACATTTTCCAGGGCGATATGGGCGATCCGGAGGCTGTGGATCGGTTGTTTGACGGACTGAACCGCCTGGATGTACTGATTAATAATGCGGGCATCTCTCACATTGGACTTCTTTCCGATATGTCCGTTTCCCAGTGGAGACGTGTTATGTCAACCAATCTTGACAGCTGTTTTTATACCTGCCGAAGGGCAATTCCGCTGATGGTGCACGCCAAGCAGGGACGAATCATCAATATTTCATCGGTATGGGGGCAGACGGGCGCTTCCATGGAAGCCGCCTATTCCGCTTCAAAGGGTGGGGTCAACAGTCTTACAAAGGCGCTGGCAAAAGAACTTGCTCCCAGCAATATCCAGGTCAATGCCATTGCCTGCGGGGTAATTGATACCGATATGAACCGCTGCTTTGCCCCTGAAGAAATGGCCTCTCTCATCGAAGAAATTCCGGCAGACAGAATCGGAAGGCCGGAGGAGGTGGCCGCCCTGGCGGGCCAGCTTATAACGGCGCCAGCTTATATGACCGGGCAAATCATCACCATTGACGGGGGATGGATCTGAAAGACAGCGCCCCTTTCAGGAGCGCTGTTCCATTTCTCTTTTCTTTTTTAATATGGCGGCATTTTCCTCCACCTTTTTTCTGCTCAATGGATAGGCAAAGGCAAGAATAGCTGCCACGCCCAGGAAACAGACTGCGGGGATCAGGTTGACTGTGGCATAAATGCCTTCCACCACCCTGGCGTTCTGCACCGTAGCCAGCTCATCGTAGCCGATGGCCTGCAGCGCAGCGCCGCCCAGCCCTCCGGCCAGCGCCTGTCCTATTTTACGGGCAAAGGAATAGACGGAATACACCGTACCGTCATCCCTGCTTCCGGTCCTTACCTCATGATCATCAATCACATCCGTAATATTCGCCCAAATCACCATATTGAACAGGTTCACCCCCAGAAATCCGATGACAGAGAGAATCATATACAGCCATGCGCTGGTAATGTGCATGAAATACAGAATCAGGTAGGCCACGCCGGAAAAACAGGTGGCCGCCGCAGACACTTCTTTTTTTCCGAAGCGTTTGGAAAGGGGGACGGTAACGCCTGCAATGGCCAGCGACACCACGGTGGAAACCAGGCTGAACGCGGAAAGCACTTTGGTATTCCGGAAATAATCCAGATACAGATACTGGTTCATGGACTGGATTAAAAGCTGGCTCAGCAGAAGGCCGATGGCTGCCCCGATAATCGCCAGAAGGGCCCTGCTGGAAAAAACAGTACGGAAGGTTCTTGCCAGCGTTGCATTTTCCCGGTTCCCCATCCTGTCCATACGCACCCGCTCCGTAGTGCAGCGGTAGCAGATAAAATAGCAGACAATGGCAAGCAGGGAAAACAGGCCTGCCACTGCTGTAAAACGCGGACCGCTTACGATCTGATTTCCCGCAGCATCCGTCGTATAGATAAGAAGAGGCGCACCCACCCCGATGACCAGGCCTGCCAGCGTCGCGCCGATACCGCGGAACGTGGACAGCGAGGTTCGCTGATCCGGATCTGAGGTGACAGCGGACGCCATGGAGCCGTAGGGAATGTTTATCGACGTATAAAAAATGCTTCCCCACAAAAGATAGGTTACGTACATATAAATCATTTTTACCGGCATGGAGGCGCCTGCAAGGCCGGACTGGTACATAAGGAAGCTTGCCAGCGCCACCGGCGCGCTCATCCTGCGCAGCCAGGGCTTAAATTTCCCATCCCGGCCGGTACGGCTCATATCCACAATGCGGCCCATGGTGATATCCGTCACCGCATCCACGCATCTTGCCACCAGAAAAAGGGTACCCACGGCAAGGCCGCTGATTCCCAATACCTTTGTATAAAATACCATGAGAAAAGAGCTGGCAAATATAAACGTAAAATCGTTTCCAAAGTCTCCGAACATGTAGCCTATTTTATCCCGCATGCCGAAGGGCCTTATATTCCCGGCGTTTTGTTCTGTTTTATCATTCATCGTTTTTTCCATTCCTTTTCTAACGTTTCCCAGATTCCCATGAGATATACGGCGCCCAGCGCTCTGTCATAAAGGCCATAGCCGGGTTTCCCGGTTTCACCCCAGATCATTCTTCCGTGATCCGGCCTCATATAGCCCTCAAATCCGGTTTCATAATAGGCCTTCATGATTTCCACCATATCCAGGGAGCCGCAGAAGGATGGATGGGCGCTTTCCTCAAAGGAACCGTCCTCCAGTATTTTGACATTCCTCATATGGGCAAAATGTATTCTTCCCATCTTTCCGTATTTGCGAACCAGATGCGGGATATCGTTGCAGGCGGCGCAGCCCAGGCTGCCGCTGCAAAGGCTGAGGCCATGGTGGGGATCATCATAAAGCGAAAGGAAACGGTCAATGGCAGCCTCGTCCGTGATAATTCTGGGAATTCCGAAAATAGGCCACGGCGGATCATCCGGGTGAAGGCCCATATTCACATTGCATTCTATGGCGACCGGAATGATTTCCTGGATAAAATACTTCAGATTTTCCCAAAGGCCTTCAATGCCCTGAAGCTGATATTCCCGGATCAGCTCTTCGATCTCTTCCGGAAAATAGGAAGCATCCCAGCCGGGCAGGGACATCTTTGCCGGATCCATCCTGTCCACATCCTCTTTATAGTAAACAAGGGCATTGGAGCCATCCGGCAGCGGCTGATCCAGGCGGGATCTCGTCCAGTCAAAAACCGGCATGAAATTATAGCAGATGCATCGGATTCCCTCTGCTGCCAGCCTGCGGATATTTTCCTTATAATTCTCTATATATTCCTGGTATTTTCCCCGGCGCAGCTTGATTTCCTCATGCACCGGAACGCTTTCAATCACTTCCAGCGCAAGGCCGGAACGGCTGACTTTTTCTTTCAGTTCCCTGATGGCCTCAACGGGCCAGACTTTACCTACGGGAATGTTATATATGGCTGATACGATGCCGGTGACGCCTGGGATCTGTCTGATTTGCCCCAGGGTTACCGGATCGTTATCCCCATACCATCGGAAGGTCATTTTCATGGATCGGCTCCTTTCATTAGGTAGGGTTAAATTAAGATGGGCATGATTATGGCAGGGAAGGATTACAGGGCCGGGGCACCGCGCCGGGAGCCGGCGGAATGGACGGCTGTGGGTGCGGTGCCTCGGATTGTATCATTTGCTATTGATTTTAGTTTTGCCAGGGATTTTTGTTTTTATGAATGAAAATTGAGAAATTAAGCAGATCAGCGAAGACGGTGCAGAACATATTTTAATTCAGGCTATCGCATAATATTTTTTACAAACCGGAGTTTTTCATACACAGAAAAGTAACCGGCTTTCCAAAAGAACTGGCCTTCTGTTCTCCATAAACCTTAAATCCAGCCCGTTCATAGGTCTTTATTGCGCGTTGATTGGAATCCAAGACACGCAATACCACCGGGCCGTCAGGAAAACAGAAATGACGGCGGCCATGGGCAATTGCCTGTTTTACGAATTCCAGCCCCTTTCCTTTTCCGGTTTCCTCAGGGCATAAGCCAAGGCCGATTTCCATGACCTTTTCTTCATTTTCTTCATGGAAGGAAAATTCATAGAAGCCGAGCAATCGGTCGTTTTCATCAATTACTGCGAACCAGTAAGGAAGGTTTTCTATGACTTCCTCAAGGCATTCATCGTAATGTGCCCTTGGAATATTGTAAAATTCATAGGGCTCCGGGTAACTCCAGTCCAGATAGCGGACGGCATATTCTTCTGTCATTGGCACAATCATTTTTTTCTCCTGTCTGCCCGTTCCATTAACCGTTTTTAGCGCCGGTTGAAGTGGAAAGGCGGTATGATTTGTGGTACGCTGAAAGCAGCGTAATTACTTCAGGGGGGATACGGTTCTGTATGGACGAGAAAATTATTGCCGACATCAAAGCAGGCTTTGGCATGGCTATATCTAATATTACCACAGTTAACGGAGGCTGGCTGAACCAATTATGGAAGGCGTCAGCCGGAGACCGTGAGCTTCTGGTAAAAAAATACAGCAGGGAACGGTTCAGCAGGGAGAAATTAAACAGGATTGAGTCCGCGCTGCAACGGCAGGCAATGCTGGAGGCGTACGGCGTGGCCTGCCCCCATGTATACCGGTGTGGGCAGAAAATCATACGGTTCCTGGACGACGGTACAGCTTATATGGTGATGTCTTTTTGCCACGGGAAAAACGAGAATGCGCAGACAATCAACACCGCGCAGATGAAAAGCCTCGGAAGCGCCTGTGGGTACCTGCATAAGGCTTTTTCCAGGCTCACCGGGAGCGTTGAAAAGAGCTTTCCCGCGTTCGGCGGTTATACCATGGATTCGCTATGCCAGACCCTGCGCAGGCAAACCAGGCAGCTTACCTGTGATATGCCGGCGGCCTACCGCAGGGCGCTGCTTTCGTGCGAAGCCATTGTAAAGCAGCTTCCGCCGGATTTTTTTGACAGGCAGCCCAGAGGGATTGCACATGAGGATTTTACGCCGGACAATCTTTTGTTTCATGAGACAGGCGTGGAGGCGGTCATTGATTTTGACCGGAACTGCTACAGCTATCCCTGGCATGATGTGGGCAGGGCGATCCTGTCCTTCGCTTTGGAGGGTGGGCAGCTGAATTATGAGAAAATCCGTGCCTTTGTGGACGGATATGCACTGCATATGCCCCTTTCCCTGGCAGACGTCGGGGATGCCCTGCGCCTTTCCTGGTGCATTGAGGTTCCGTGGTGGATACAGCCTGACTGCTTTACCCCATCCCTGACCGGAAAGGCAGTGGATTTCAGGGAGCAGATATTATGGCTTACCACCCATTGGGAGGAGCTTTCTTTTCCTGCTAATGCGGTGTAAACGCTTTCCTTTCCACCAGATGCAGCGAGCGTTGGGCCTCTTTTCCCAAAATGTCGTCTCTGACCGCATATCCCTCAAGGACCCGCACGGCCTCCGGTACGGGAAATGCGGAAAGGCAGAGCAGCACCTTCCATACAATGATCTCACTGCCGCTGTGGGAATGCAGGAGGTGAAGAATCCGTTCCGCATTTTCCCCGTCCGCCAGGGCCGGATGGTAAAAAGCCATGAAACCCGCCGCGTCCAGCGCTTCCGATATCTGCTGTTCACTGCCTGTTTTAAACAGCTGCAGAAGGAGGGGGAAAACCGCCGTATCCATTCTTGCAAGGGAACGGGCAATCAGGTCACGGGGAAGGGGAAAGGATTTTTTAGCGGATACCTTATCCGGCAGGGCCTTATACTGGTTCTTTCCTATCCGTCCCAGCCAGGGAAGCATTTTTTCCGCGGTTTCTTCCGTGCCCTTTTCCAGAGTTTCACAAATGGCCAGTCTTGTATACAGGCACTTTTCCTGCGCCAGCTGTTCCAGCAGCAGGCCGGGGGCAGACTTACTTTTCGGATCCATACAGCGGGCGGCGGCGGTCCGACGGCAGGGATCCGGGCTACGCAGCTCCTCCACAAGCTGCTCCCACGGCAGGGACGCACAGGCGGCAATTTCCTCCGGTGAAGCCATTCCTCTGTTTTTCAATTGGGACCGTGTGCTTTTCATGTGCTGTTCTCCTTTGGCTTACCGTCGATTTTCAGGAAGGGATGGAACTCACATTTTTATGGTAGATTACGGCAAAAATCACAGCCGCTGCAATGGCGGTGAGGAACTCGGCTACCGGAAAAGCGGTCCAGATGCCCGTGACCCCGGCGATTTGGATGCCCAGCCAGGCGGCGGGCACGATCAGGGCCAGATACCGCAGCAGGGAGATAAGGAAGGAGGCAAAGCCCTTTCCCAAAGCCTCAAGCGCGCCGGAGCAAATCACGCTCACACCGGATACCACAAAGCCCAGGCTGATAATCCGCAAAGCGGCAGAGCCTTCCCGTACGGTAACAACATCCGCCGTAAACAGCTTCATTATGATACCTGGAGCCAGGAGGAACAGCAGCATTCCCGCCGCCATGATCACCAGAATCATCACGCTGCATATCTGTATAATCCGTCTCATTCGCTTCTTTTCCCCGGCACCGTAATTATAGCTGAGTATGGGACGCATCCCCTGGACAATTCCGTTGGCAGGCAGATAAATAAAGGACTGGAGCTTAAAATAAACGCCCAGAATCAAAATATATACCGGGGAGAAAGCAGCCGCAAAACCGTTCAGTACGGTTATCAGCAGTGACGGAAGCCCCATGGTCAGGGAGCAGGGCACGCCTACGGTATACAGCTTACCGCAGATTTCACCCGTAAGCTTCATATTCCGCCGTCCCAGGGACAGTCCCATATCCTTGCAGAAATACCAGATTAGATACAAAATCAGGGTTACCACCTGGCCGATAACCGTAGCAATGGCCGCCCCCTTTACCTCCAGACGCGGGATGGGCCCAAGCCCGAAAATAAAAACCGGATCCAGAATGATATTGGTAATGCAGCCTGCCGCCATACAAACCATGGGGACCAGCATGTTCCCCACCGCCTGATATATTTTTTCAAAGGCAATCTGAACGGTAATCACCATAGAAAAGCTGAGGACAATATAAGCATATTCCATTCCCCAGTCCAGGATTCTGGCGTCTGAAGTAAACAGAGGCAGAAAATACGGAATGCACAAAAATCCGCCCACAGACAAAAGCGCGCCGTGCAGCAGGCTGAGAAGCAGCCCCTGTGCCGCCGACCTGTCGGCGTTCTCCTTCTCTCCCGCCCCCAGGAAAAAAGCCACCGCCGCATTGATGCCCACGCCGAACCCGACGCTGATGGATACTACCAGCGTCTGAAGCGGATAAACAAGAGAAACCGCCGTCAGCGCATCCTCCCCGATTCTGGCCACAAACATACTGTCAATAATATTATAAAGGGAATTGATCAGCATGGACAGCATCATCGGCAGGGACATGGACAATACCAACGGAAAAATAGGTTTTGTTTTCATAAAATCCTGATTCATTAATTAACATACTCCTTCCGCAGCCGCATCTTTTTTGGCCGCATCTGTCTTTTATCATTTATTTCCGCGTGCAGCGAACCAGGCGCCATGCCTGCATGGGCATTTAGCGGCTGCCGCGAGGGCCGGATGCCCCGTTGCCTGCAGCGGGATATTTGCCTATCCTCCGGCAGGGCCGCCGCAAATCCGTCAGGAATGCGCCGCAGAAAAAAAAGACCATAAATCTCACTGTTTGGAATCAGAAACAGGAAAATTTATAGTCTCTTACCGGACACCTTATCTTATCAGAAAAAATCTCCCACCGCAATGGGTTAATCCATAAATACCCTATAACCATGGTGTGAACTGTTACAACACCGCACTTTATCCGGCCGGCAGGGGAATCTTAACCTCTGACCGCTGTTTTTCAGCCGTTATACGCAAAGCCTCCGTTATGGGTTTCCTTGGCGCTGTACAGCGCAGTATCCGCAGCTTTGGCCAGCGCCGCATAGGAATCCCCCCTTTTGGCAACCACCGCTCCTGCTGAAATCGTAATGGAAGGCATATTCCGCCTCTTTGCCTCTTTGGCAATGGAATGGTTAATATCCCCGATAATTCCTCTGGCAACCGTATAATCAGCAGTATTGGACACAAAAATTGCAAATTCATCGCCATGCAGACGGGAAGCAAGATCGACGGTACGGATACGGCCGATAATCATCTGGGCTGTGAGCTTAATCACCTCATCCCCCATACTATGGCCATACCGATCATTGATATGCTTAAAATGATCACCGTCAATCATAATCAAAATCCCACGTTCCTCATCCTCCATCTGCTCCAGACAGCTCTCCATCTGGGAACGGAAGGATTTGAAATTCATGAGGCCCGTAAGGTCATCGATGGCCGCCGCCTTCTGTGCGGCGTTCAAAGCAAGCTCCAGGCGTTTCTGTGTCTGCCCCAGTTCAATATATGCGCTCTTCAGTTCACGGTTCTTCATTTCCCTGCTGATCCGGCTGAATACATAAATCAGCAGCAGCTCCAGCAGGAGAAGGGGAACAAGCCAGTATCCCAGCGTAGACGTCAGCATGGACAACACCGGAACCAGCACCAGGAAATGGTAATCCCCCGCCCCCAGCAGCAGTCCGTAATACCTGCCTCCGTTAAGCGGAACACAGACCGTCTCCGATTCCGCCCCGGCCAGCCTGTCGAATTCGGGCTGAAAGCCCTGACGGAAGCTGCAGAAGACCTCCGCCGCCCTGAGCTGCTCCTCCGCTTTGGAATACTGTTCCCCATCGGCCGGATCCGCTGCCTCAAGCTCCGCCCTGGCCGCCTCCACCGCGCCGCTGACCGCGTCCATGGACGCTAACAGGCTGCCTCCCAGGTAGTCCTCCTTTGTGCTGCCGATTACCGTCCCGTTTTTATCATAAATAAGTATCTCTTCCTTCTTGTATTCCTCCATGGAGGATACCAGACGCTGAATGTCACCCATCTTAATATCATATGCAAAAACAGTCTCGCCGTCCGGCTGAAGCTGAGACAGCGTAGTCAGTATGTAATGATTGGCATAGCTCATATACGGCGGCGTAAATACGATTTCACCTGCGCCTGCCGCCGCGTCCTTGTACCACGGCCGCTCCGTAGCCACATATCCTGTCTCCTCATACTGGGAATACGGCGTATCCCAGCTGTAAAGATAACGCCCCTGATAATACATATACAATCCGTCAAAGGTATCCCCTTCAATTTCCAGCATAGTGGAATCAATCCCCTTCAGGAAATCCCAGATACTGTCCGGGTCAGGGCTGCTCTTAATCTCATTGCGCATCATCTCCACAAACAGCCTGAAAGAATGCCTGTAATTCTCCATAACCGATTCAAACTGTGCAGCCGTGTCCTCCGCCCGCTGCTGCATCCGCCTATTTATAACAGCCGCTTCCCTCACGCCGATAATAATAACCGCAGCCAGGTTCACTGCCAGAAAAACAGCGACGGCGCCGTACAGTTTCCTGCCCCGGCTTTTCTTTAGTTGTTCCATGTAAATCCCCCTCAAGCAACCCGCTATTCATTACATACTTCTATATTTTTAATAATAAGTCTGCATTCATTTATTCTAGCACGTTTATTTGTATAAGTCTATATCGTTTAATGTTTTCCCGGTTTTCCTGCCGCCCTTCTGTATTCCTTCGGCGTCATGCCGAATTCCTTCCTGAACAGCTTATTAAAATAAGAAATATTATGGAATCCGTTTTCCAACGCCGCCTCCATCACCGGCTGATCTGACTGTGCCAGCGCAGCAGCAGCCCGTGACAGCCTGTAATGATTGATATACTCCACACAGGTCATCCCCACAAACCGTTTGAAAAAGCTCATAAAATGTGCCTGGCTGAAATGGCACACCTCCGCCAGCTCTTCAATGGTCAGCGTTTCCGTGTAGTGCTCCTGGATGAATCCCAACACAGCCTTAAGCTTCCGCTCCAGCTCCGAATCACTGGCCGAGCTTTCATTCTTCACCACATATCCATACTGATACAGAAGCCGGAAAAACCGGAACAGCTGCTCCTTCATAAAAAGCTCGATCCCCTCCCGCCTTCTCACTTCCCCGCCAGCCTCCTGGCAGCCAGCAAAACGCGTATAATTCTTATCCTCCAGGCATGTCAGCATCTCCTTTATACACCCAAGCAGCGCCTCATGCCCCGGCTCCCCCTCTTTAACCACGGGAACGAACCGGTACTTCCCCTTTTGAAGCGGACTGATATACTTAATCGTACACGCGTCCGGCGTCTGATATCCCAGCATATCCAGATGAAAAACCAGACTCTCCGAAATCATCTCCTCCCCCCTGAGCGCATGCGCCGAATGAAGCGTATGCGGGGAAATCAACAAAATATCCCCCTTTACCACCCGAAAGGTCTCAAAATTTATATCATAATCAATCTCCCCGTCCGCGATCCACGCCACCTCCGCCTCATCATGCCAATGCAGGGACAAATCCTGATAAGAGAACGGCACAAAACACCGATACCGCTGAATCGGCATCAACACATCCCCATGAGAAGCCTTTTCCTTAAAATCCGTAATTCCCATATCCTTCCTCCCACGCCATCCTTTCTTTTCCCTCCCATTATAATCTCCCCCTCTTCCCCCAGTCAACGCCCATGAGGCACCATTCCACGCCTGCACCATAAAGCACCATTTCCCGCTTCCCCGGCTGCAGTAGCTGAATTCCGGTAAAGCTTCTTTATGAACAGACAGTTTTGATACCGGAGTGCTGATCTCCTTATGATATCAGGAATATGAAAAAAGAATTTTAGTTCCGAATATCAAAAAAAGGCTGTCGTCTTTACGATCATTCAATCGTTACTGCGACAGCCGCATACAACTATGTTTCCAGTCTGCATGATGCCTCCGGTGTCCCTCTTTATTCCGGCTCCCACAAGCTTAACCAGTTCCTTCCTACTCAACATAGATATCGTCTATAAATGTCCATTTACCCCCTGGATATACTGTAATCCGTATACCATCCGCCATGGCCGGAAAATCTATTGTGGCAGAAGAAGCCGTTATTCCTTTTGCATTCCGGAACTCATCCATACCGCAGAATATATAAGTAAACCTTTCATCATTATCCCCTGAGCGAACTAAATATTCATATTTTACCGATTCCGGAAGACAGATATCCACATCCACGTCTTCGTAGTAATTTGAAGTTATGCGCTGTATGCTTATCGGATCATCGAAAAGTATCTCCATAAAAAAGGGGGTTATATTTTCCGTGGAAATTCCTTTATATTCACTCCAGTTGTCCGGATCCGCAGCAAATCCATCTGTCAAACCAGCCTGCGCATAATCATGGAAACTCAGTTGTTTACCATCTGCTGCAGTGATGTTCACATAGTAGCCTTCTGCCGCTCCCACAGGCTTTCGCCCTGTCAGATAATAGTGTTTATAGGCTTCATAATAAGAAGAGTTAACATCGATATAGCTGCTTTCCAACATCACTGTATCCCACCGATGAATACTAAACGTTATCAGCTTATCAACATAGGGAGCCACTACATCCATGCTGGTGATAAATTTACTGATTGACATAGGCTTTCTTCGTTCAATATCATCTTTTTCGTTCGAATTACGCAGACGCGTATAGTTTTCGCAATTCGCCCAGAGGCTTATATTTTTAGATTGCTCAGAGTTTACATTGTCTACAATCCTCCTTGTTGCATAAAACCAGCCGCCAATACTGTCATGGCTTTGTGTGCCATATCCAATTCCATCCTGAGGCGCGAGCACATCTATCATTGAAGAGGATAATATGGTTTTGATCGCTTCCTGCCAACTATCCATATCACTTGTTTGATACATCAAAGGAGAAATCATAATCTTACAATCGCCATATTTATTCCCTTTTTTCAGTGCCGCGGTCAAAGGAGAATAATATTCTTCGGCAATTTGCTGATAATACGGTCGATATTCCCTGCTTGACTCAAATTCAAATGGAAGATACCAGCCAGCCAGAATATCCCCATACTGTGCGCCATAAGCAGCCCAGAGTGAATCTGCAAGCTCCAGAGAGAGTATGTATTGACTGTTCAGCCATTGGCGATTACGGTACATATCCTGTTTAAACCATTCATATTCCGCAATTTGAAGTCCTAAATATACCTGGATGCCCGCATTCTGTGCAGCCGATAAGATATATTCAATCTGACTGCGGCGCAGAGGGAAGCCTGCCGCATCCGGATTGGTATCCTCCCTGGCGTATGGGAAATAGGCCTGCTGCCCATAACGTGGATCATGCTGGAAACAGTACTGAACTATAACTGTATCAATTCCGATTTCCCTCATCTTCAGCAGAGCATCCCGCCATTGTTTGGAATCCGCTTTAGACGACAGCTCCGGCGCGATAAAAATTCCGGACACCCGGCTTGTGGAAACCGTATCGGAATACATAACCGATGTCACAGGTTCTGATTCAAACTGCTCCGACAGATATCTATCCAACAAATGCGCCTGTATCTCGTAAACAGCCGGTGTAGCAGGAATATCCATCTTCATCTGAACCAACCGCTGTCCCTCGTTAACAGGACAGGAGACGGATGCTGCTATCGCTCCCTTTTCATCAAAAGCTGCTACAATACACAGTCCGCCATTATGCTTTTCAGCAAATTTTACTGCAACAGAAGAGGCCCGCACCTCGTCTATAGACAGAATGTAAATCTCTTTATCGGTACTGGAGGAAAACTCTGTTGAAGTTTGTATTCCCTCACTTAATTGAACAACGTTTTCTGCGTCATGGCCAACACACTTATGAAACACTAAAATGCACAAGCACACAAAAAAGCTTATATGAAGCAAAAATAACAAGGCCTCATACCTCATTGATGCCGGGCAGCTAAGTTGTTTGCTTTTTTCTGCACTCAAGTTACCACCATCTCCTCCTTATTGTCTCATAAGACATTGCCTATAATACTTCGGCTGAGGTTTCCTGTTTTGAAACAGTTATTTCCAGATTTCCATTCCGGCAGCGGATTTCATCAATCATATCCTTTTCCGCCGCCGGATTTAACATCGTAATCTGATAGGTTAAGCGAAACATGCTTCCCATATTGGTGGTTTTAACCTGAACCAATTCCCATGAAGATACATACTTTTCCCATACCGGATCAAAGAGCCCTGAGTAATCCAAATTTTCAGGAATGGTAATGCATAATGTTTTATACCGGGCAGAGTTTTTTCTTTCCCCGAAATTAAGATAATTATAGAACATACAAATAGCAGTCAGAATTACCGCATATAATACAGCAAAGCCCAGGTAACCCATACCAACCACCAACCCGACGCTCATTGCCAGAAAAAGACCTGTGATTTCCTTTGCGGTCCCGGGAAGGGAGCGGAATCTTACCAGGCTGAAAGCCCCTGCTACCGCAACGCCTGTACCTACATTTCCATTTACCATCATAATCACAACACAAACTACAGTAGGCAGCAATGCCAATGTGACAATAAAACTTTTGGTATATCGGGATTTAAACATATATGAACCTGCTAACAGCAATCCTACCAAAAGAGAAACAGCAATACAAAGTAAAAAGTCTGATACAGGAATAACCCGGATTATATCCGAATCAAAGATCCCTTGAAACAAAGAATCAAGCATGGCAGAATCCTCCTTTGACAGGCTGGAAAATAAGTTTACAGTATACCTCTCCATATTTTGAAAAGGGTCTCCGGAATATCTTCTGTTCCGACAAAATGCGGCTCAGCCACAGTGGAATTGCTCCTGTGGTTTTAATTTCCATCAGTACGGCATCCTCAGCCAGGACCGGCGTGCCTGAGTCATTTCCCTGTGTGGTAAGCGATGTTGTCCGTGCCCGGATATTTTCATCAAAAGTAATCCGGAAATCTCCCCCCTCACGGTTATAATAGGCCTCCCGCTCATACGCAAGAAAAACCACCGGACGCAGTGTCTGGTAAAAATCCCTGAAATAAGCTATTTCCCTTGCAATCTGTGCGCAATTGGGAGGTTCCCGATAATCACAGATAAAATCCATGGCCTGCCTCTCCGGCAATGCAATCCTTCGCTTATATATGACAGATTTATACTTCTTTTTCAGTTCCACAAAAACATTATCATCAGGCAATGTTTGTTTATAACTGCGGATTCGCAGCTTTTCCTTATATACAGGTCTTTCAATAGAACGTCTTATCAGCAGATAGTTCTCTGTATCAAAATATAAATTACGTATTGTAGTCCTGCCATATTGATCTATGTCCATATATGGCTGCATGATATCCAGCAAAAGCAGCTTTTGTGCATGTGTAAGGATATACTTTTGTTCATATCGTCTAAAAACCATTTCATAGTCCATTGCACCACTCCCAAGCAGTAAATAATCCCCGCCTAATTTTGGGTCAGCGGGATATATTTTGCATAGACCTTACAATCTTCCATAACAGGGGCATTCAGATCAAACGCTTCACCGGGGTTGCTCGGCGTACCATAATACCAGCCTTCAAACATACACCCCTCCGGAGGATCCGGTCTTTGCAGTTCCCCCAGCGGCTCACCGTCCGCCACCATATAAGCACGGCTGAAGTACATATTCTCATATGGTAAAACATTTGCATCCTTGGTAACCAGCACTGTATGATAGTTTTTCTTATTCACCCACAAATCATCCAGTAAGGAAATCCGGGCCACAAGATATTCCTTCAGCTTTTCTATACTGGGCAAAAACGGATTTTCCATTCCCGTTTTTTCCACTACGACATTCTTCCAGCGGGTATAATTCATTGCGGCCGAAGTACTGAGCTGTTCGGCAAGTGAATCAATTCCATAATCAAGCAGCTCCTGTGCCAGCGGGCGGTAAGTCCGGGCATAAGCAGTAACAAGCTTCTCATAATATTCGGGCCGCTGATAAAGATATTTAACCCATGAGCTGGTTGGCAGCATGAGGACATTTACCGGTAGTGCATTCTTTGTTTCCCCGCCCAGCGACAAATCCATATCCCAAACAGGACCAGCATACAATTTCGAATACTCGCCGTCAGTATCAATTTCTTTATAGAAATACTGGCTGGATCCCATAAAATCGCCATTGGCCATTAACTCCTGAATCACACACATATCCACCCAGGAATCTATATCAATGTAATCCTGGTACCTAGTACTGTTAAAATCAGCTAACGCATTTTCCATTTCCGTAACAAATCCCCTGATATAGTTCAACTGGTTTTCCGAAATATATTCAGGCGATTTTAGAGTTACGCTATAAATCCGGTCAGTATTGAACCGGGCCGCCTTATCGTCTGCATAAAATTTATCCACTTCTAAAAGGTAGCCGCCAGTTATGTCATCCGGGTCATTGGGAATGTTTGAAAAACTGGTGTCAACAACATCGCTTTTATTTACATTCAGAGTATAGCTGGAAAGCTTCTCCATATTTACTGCCCCGGTGGCTTCTTCCAAATTGGTGATATCAACACTGCCTTCACTGATATTGATGCGGTCTGTAAGCAGATAAAGTCCAAAATATTCTCCATCAATCCACAAATCGACAAATTCACTGTCCGGGGTGTATGCAAGCCCCGCATCCGCTGCCAGCCCATAAACAAGCTTATTACGGATACAGGAATAATCCACTTCCTGATTAATGAGGCACCATTCCCTTGAGACACCCATACCAAGCAAATCTGTCTTTTCTGACAGCTTAATATTGAATGGCTTTTTATGGCTGAACCAAGATCCGTTTCCCCGTCCTTTGATATGCGACAGGCTTCCCTGGTATACCACACTGCCTGTCATATCAGAAACCAGCATATCGCCTTTCAGCTTTTGCTCCTTATCTGCAAGCACGGGAGCAATCGTTCTTTCCTCCGTAGTAATAAATACAGAATGTATATTTGCTCCCTGCATAAATATCACAGGAACCTCATATAAGTATTGATTCTGATCATAGCAGCCCAGCAGGTAAGTAATGTTAAACTCCAGCCCATCAAGGGTATCTCCGTCAGAAAAAATGACCCTGGTATCCTCCGCTTCCCCTTCTTTTCTCAGGGTAATCCCATTACGGGTCTGTACCGCAAATGCTTCCAATCCGCAGCCCGATGGAAGGAAATAGTAATAGTTTTTTATACCATCGCTCCAAAAACGAATCTCTGTTTCTCCGCCATCCAGCTTAGCAGTAAACTTAATGGTATCTAATGTTTCCGCTGCCGCCGGCTCTGGGGTGTCCTCCGAAGCCTCTCCCACCTGCTGCTTTGTACCGCATGAAGCAAGCAGCATAGTTGCCGGCAGCAAAATCAACAATATAAACATATATTTTAAGTGCTCAGCCACAAGCGTACCTCCTGCAAAAACATAACTCTGTTTATTGTTTTTTACTGCAGTATCCCTTCCGCAATATTAATTACGCCATCACAATTTACTTTTTTCCCTTTTACAGCGGCTGTGATCCGCCCGCCCTCCACGGAAATGAGACTTACCGCCTGCAAACCATCATCATCTGCAATAATTTCCACATTACTGTTTATAATAGAAATAACACCATATCCTTCCAACCCCTTTTCATCAGATTTAATTCCGTCTCCTTTACTTTCAATATGGATGGAGGCATCCTGTATCAGGACACAATCGTTTCCTTTAAGCGCATTATTAATCGCATAAACAACAATCGTACCCGACACTATCCGCAGTTCGTCTTTTGTTCCGATACCATTGTTAAAATTAGCATTCACCGTTAATTTGCCTTTACCAATAACAGTAATATCGTCATCTCCATAGAGACAGGCATTGGGTTCCTTTACCGTATTATCTGCATATTGATATGCGCTGCAGTCTGTCAGCACATTTTCGGTGTCCTCTGCCAATATAATCATCGCATCCCCATTTGAAATATAGATAGGTGCCGAAACGGAACTGGTTATGTCAACTCCGCTGAGCACAAGCTTCAGCTCCTCCCCACGCTCAATATCAACAATAATCCTGCCGTCTGACAGCTTTCCTGAAATAACATACTCACCGCCTTTGCTGATTTTAATACCGCCTTCCAGGGAAACAGCTCCTTCTCCATCAATTTTACATTCCTCATCGGATAGTAAAATTTGTGTTGCCGTTTCTATGCTCCAGCTGCTGTCAAAATCCTTTTCTTCGATAACAGGATTATAGTTAAGCTCTGACACTGTATCTGTCTGTTCGGAAGTCAGATCAGATGATGCATTTGTCTGTTCAGAATACGGCGTTTCCTTACCTTTGCCGCATCCTGCTACCGTAAACAGCATAAAACCAATAAACAATCCGCCAATCACTGTTTTCTTCAAACTGTAACCTCCCTTCATTACAAAACATATATTAAGGCTGCTCCTGTAGCACTAAGCCTATCCTTTCTTTTTTGAAGAGTGGGAAAGGGTAGGATCCTGCCAGCCATACACCAGTCCGGGACCATATGGATATTTTTCAAGCTGCTCCTGCATGGAAAGTCTCTTTTTCTCTTCGTAGCGACGCTGTAATACAAGCTGCGCATAAATACCTGCCGCAGTACAACCAAAGGCAATAACAGCAGAAATAACCGGTGAACTATAAAAAAACACCAGCCCCAACATAACGGCACCGGTAACAGCAGTCATAACCATTTTATACTTAATGTATATCACACAATATATAGTTGCCGACAGAACGGCCAGCAGGAATATATAATTTTGCAATGTCAGCCTGCACGGAGCGAGAACTGCCAGGAATAAAAAACAGCCGCCAACGAATACATTCAGAAAATAACACATATACAGAACAAAAAAACCAACAATCGCCAGCACAACAGTATAGACTGCTGATACAGAGATTTGTTCAGCATTAATCCCCTGACCGAGATACCAGCCCAAGGCTCCGAGCAATATTCCTCCAATCAGCCCATGCACAAATTTATGATATCGAAATCCCAAAAAACAAAATATAATACCAGCAATCGAACAAACAATTACCATCTGGTCATACTCTCTTATCGCTTCAGAAACAGAAAACAGATCTAAGCCTTCCGTAAGTGTCCGGATAGCAGAAAGCATCATAGCCCAGGTTCTCTTCATCCAGTCCAATGCAAATAACATTTCGTACCTCCTCGCCGCAAGGCCTATAAAGAATCAGATGTATGCTTTTCAGCAGTACCGACATCTTTATCATCTTCCGAACCGTTTTTCTTCTCTCCTTTTTTCTTTCTTTTTTCATGAAAGTGGGCTGTTTTTATCCAGCTTTTTCGCCCGATCAACTGTCGCCCCACTGCCAAAAAGACGGCAGGTATCTGCAACAAATTATAGACTGGCTGGAATAACCCGGCCAATATACAGGTGATAAGATTTTCTTTTGTATCAGCCCGATAGAACAGGCAATAGCTGATCCCCGGCATAAACACAAAGAACAAAATAATGCAAAGAACCACTGTCAGTTCCCATTCCGGATATGGGGCAAACAACTTAGGCAGTATGCTGCTGTCCGTAACGAAATACCAGAAGATAACAATCCACGAAAGCAATTGTGTAAACACAGAAAGGACAGTAACCGTGGGCAACAGCATAAAATAAATCAATTCAATTTTCCCATAGGAGGACAGAAACCTTGATTTTCTGATATCCCCCCAATATCTCATACATTGAATTCCACCCTGACACCATCTGGAACGCTGCTTCACAAAAGCCCGGTAAGTCAGCACTCCCTGCTGGAATACACGATCCTCCTGCAGAAGCCTTGTCCTCCATCCCTTAAGAAGCAGACGAAGACTGAAATCAAAATCCTCCAACAGGCATTCCGTCCACGGTTCTTCCGGATCGATAGCACAGAATCGATTAAACTGCCCATTACCCGCCGCGCTGACCGTGCCAGTATATTCACGTACGTTTTGCATATTATTGATATAAGTAAAAAACTCTATATCCTGAAATAAAGGCAGGAAATTATCCCTTGTAAAGGTTCCGATGCGCACCCTGGCCTGTACCATCCCAACTGCCGGCTCTTCATTTAAAATAACTGCTACACGTTCAAACACTCTCCGGTTAATATACGTATCCGCATCAATAACACTCATGACGCAGCATGCCGGGTCCAAACCTTCCCGTTTTATGATGGCATCGATCAAATGATAAGCACAGTTCAGGCTCTTTCCCTTTCCCTGCCTGGCCTCAGGAAGGCGCTTCTGTAAAAGAAGAACCGGCTTATCCGGGCAATCCACATCAAATACAGAATCATTATTAACCGTCGTTACAAAATCACCAAAAGCTGCATAGATATTTTTTACAGTGTCGTCCTCTGAATCATCATCCACAACGATCAACTGTGTGTTTTTCATTTTCAGGTTCAGAACATTTTCTATAGCCTCCACAATGACTGCTTCCTCATTCAGACATGGAATCACGATAAAAAAATGCATATCAATCTCTTCACTATAAGGAGTTTCTTTATGACGCTGTATTTTTGGGAAAAAAGCAATAACTGATATCCATATGTAATATATACCCATGGTTAAAAAAGACAGCACTACGGCTACAATAATCAACCAATATAAAAATGTTGTCATAAGGCATTTACCTCATTATCAGTCGGCGTCTTATCAGGTAAATCCACCGCACCTTCTGTTGCTTCCGCTTCAGGAGGATCCTCTTTATGCTTTTCCTCCTGTTCTGCCTCAGGTGTAACCGTATGAGAATTTTTCTGCCGTTTCTCATATTTTTTCCGATTTTTTATAAAAGAAAAATAACGGATGGCAAACAGCAGAAACCCCACCGCAATAGCAATAATACTGCCTGAAACTGGAATGATTACATCAAAATCCATGGAAAAAATATCACGAACCACCTTTATCACGTTTTCCACGATGTTTCCTCCTTTGCAGTATCAGCCAAAAGTAGAGCAGGATCCCTGCTGTTAACGATATTCCATTTAAAATAAATGGTATCAGTATGAATATCTGAATCAAAGTACCTTTCACTTCCAGAACCTCCCCTATGTAAACAATGATGTACACCAGCGGAAAAATCCATCCCACAATCCAGTTACCTCGGATATTATATACCTGGCTGCTTCAACTCCGCCAAACCCCTTTGCAAAAATTAAATATAAGAACCAAAACATAAGTATTATTATAATAATGCAGCAAACTGCTACAATTGTATTCAACACGCGAATCAGAGATTTCATAACCGCCTCCAAAAAGACTTCTATGTGTCAAAGAAAATCCCGCTCCACAATCTCTACGATTCTTTTAGATGCATTTCCATCACCATAAGGATTGGGAGCCTGGCACATTTTCTGATATTGTTCTATGTTATCCAACAGCATTTTACATGCGGAATAAATACTCCCCTCTTCTGTTCCTACCAGCATAAGTGTCCCTGCTTTCAGCCCCTCCGGGCGTTCGGTAGTATCCCGCATAACCAGTACCGGTTTGTTTAAAGCGGGCGCTTCCTCCTGAATCCCGCCGCTGTCTGTCAGGATAAAATAGCAATGATTCATCAGGTTATGGAAATCATAAGCATTCAGCGGTTCAATCAAACGAATCCTATCGCTGCCCCCGAGTATTTTGTAAGCCGCTTCACGTACTTTAGGGTTCGGGTGCATGGGACAAAGCATTCTTACATCCTCATATTCTTCTGCAATTTTACGGATAGCATGAAACATGTGGTACATTGGCTCACCCAGGTTTTCCCTTCGGTGTGCGGTGATAAGTATCAGCCGGTTACCCTTTGCCCATTCGGTAATTTCACTCTTATAGTCATTTCTAACTGTGGTTTTCAGCGCATCAATTACTGTATTACCCGTTATATAAATAGAATCCTGCGCTTTCCCTTCCTTTATCAAATTCTCACTGACCATTTTCGTGGGTGCAAAGTGGTATTTTGCCATCAAGCTTATAGCCTGACGATTAAACTCCTCGGGAAAGGGCGAATAAATATTATATGTCCTGAGCCCTGCCTCTACATGCGCTACAGGAATCTGCAGATAAAAACATGCCAAGGAGCTGGCAAATGCCGTAGTAGTATCTCCATGGACAAAAACCAAATCCGGTTTATATTCCACCAAAACATCCCTAATCCCAACCAATGCCTTTGATGTGATATCAAACAATGATTGTCCTGGTTTCATAATCTTTAAATCATATTCCGGAACAACATCAAACAATTCCAATACCTGCTTTAACATTTCCCGATGCTGGCCTGAAACACATACCCTTACCTCCATTTTTCCTCTTTTGCAGAATTCCTTAACCAAAGGACACATTTTAATTGCCTCAGGCCGTGTTCCAAATACAATCAACATCCTTTTCTTCATGTAATATCTTTCCTCCGAAATAACACTTCTCTTATAATATAATGCCAGGTTTTCAGTATTTCTTTACTTCCGGAATTTTCAATTAATTGGATTTTGCAGTATTAACAATTTTTCCTTTCCATTGAATCCAGATACTCGTATAACATCCTGATTAATTCTATTCCGCTGCGGAAGAATACCCGTTTATCCGGATCAATATACAACTCTCCCTGTATACTGGAATTTCTTCGTGAATAAACCTGGACACTCAGTGCTGTCTTTTTCAGGTTAATTTCCTTTACCTCTTCGTCCTCAAATACGCTGGTCGTTTGCCATGTGTCCGATTTTGCAAATATTTCTGCCTGCCGCCGCAGGGACCTCCCGTGTATATTACGGTAATTAACTGATCTTTGAGGATTATCCGCCGTATCCATAATATCCTCCATAAGAAGTAATAAATGATCCAGGCCGTTAAAATAAAAAACTCTGTCATCATAATAAACAGATTTTAAATAGCCACTCACTTTTCCTTCTTTGTAATAAAGGAAACAAATTACCATTTTACAAATCGGCGGATAACTTTGATAAATACATTCAGCAAGATCTCTTATGTACTTTTCCTTGTTTTTTTCACTTTCCATATATGCTTCCCCTGCCTTACTACAGAATTATAGTTCTGTTGTAGCAAGGAGAAAAAACTGTATTCTGTTTTTAAAAGAAGATTCATTGGTTCGATATAAGGATAAATAATGTTCCATAAAAAAAGCAACCCAATAAGCCTGTAGCCTCACTTGAGGTACAGACTTATTGAGTATACTTTTTTATCGGTATAGAATCTGAAATAAATATACTTACATATATAACTACAGGTATAATATCGGATTAGGAATCAAAAAAAAGTTGTCAACAACGTGAAAAAAGAATATAATAAATTATATCTTATTTATGTAGACTTATTTTTGATTTTATAAACAACAGAACTATAATTCTGTTGTTTTTTATATCAATAAATGCAGCCTTAATAAAGTTTCTTCATGTTTTTTTGAACTAACTGCAATATAGCAGCGGGTGGTTTCTATAGAAGAATGGCCCAGGATGTCTGCCAGATGGGCGATATCCTTTTCAACTGCATAATAGCATCTGGCAAATAAATGCCTGAAGTTATGCGGAAATACCTTATCCGGATTAATTGTTGTTTCACTGCTCAGTTGCTTCAGCTCTCTCCAGATATTGCTCCTGTCAAGCGGTCTTCCGCTCCTGCTTCTAAAAATACAGCCTGTTCTTATATGGTTTTTTGAGGCAAAATTTAATAGTTTTTCTTTCAGAAGTCTGGGAATTAAAATAACCCTGATTTTCCCTTTCATATCTATTTCAGCTTTTCCTCTTTTTACAGCTTCAAAAGTTATATATTCCAGCTCGCTTACTCTTATTCCCGTTCCCGCTAACGTAAGCATAAGCAAATAAAGCCGATTCCTTTTTTTACTCTTTGCCGTTTGAAGAAGTTCTCTGTAATCTGCTTCTGACAATTCACGTGACTCTTCAGCAAATGCATTCCTCTGAACCTTAAGAAACTTTACTTTCCATTCCGCCTTATCAATAAATTCCAAAAAGGAATGTATGGCCGCCAGTTTAACATTAACTGTTTTTGCCTGGTATTTCTTCTTCAGGGCATCACGATATTCGACAATTGCGGCTTTACAGATATCATGTGTATCAAAATAATCCAGAAGCTGCTTCACCTCATTAAGATACTTTTTTATTGTCGCCTCTGATTTTTCGTTTTCCCGCAGATTATTCCTATATTGTATAAGCATATCCTGTTTTGAAATTGTAAATCCCATTATGATACCTTCCTATTCTACCAAACATGAATTCATTGATTTTACCAGGTTTCTGGTCATTCGGAGCAAAGCAGATGCTCACTTGCTGCCGTAGATACCTCATTCTCTGCCGGAACATTTGCTTCCCCGCCTTTTAGGGCAATATTTATTATTTTACATGACACGCAAATTATGCATGTGATAACAGCGTATTGTGTTACATCTGACAATAAGTTTACCACACATTATAATTATACTGGATACCGGCCAGGTTATTGCTTCTTATAAATTGACTGTTTTTATGCAGGAATGGGAATCTTTTTATGATTTCAGGATTGTATTTCAGAAGAATGTAGAAGGATGCCAGCAGCGTATGAAACGCAGCATTCAGGCAGAAGGCCTCTTTGGAAGAATTAAAACAGAACATGGATTTTGGAGATTTTCAGGAGGGAAGTGCACTCCAAAACAGGAACACGTTCCTACGCCCACTCCGAATATTCAGAAGAAAAACAGAAAAAAAGGCTGCCGCCTTCACGATTTATCAATCGTTAATGCGACAACCCTCTTGACTCGATATAAATATTCTAATGGTCGGACCAGAAAACGTGGTACAATGGACGATAGAATACTTCTTATTTCTCTTATGCTGCGCAGACGTTAACTGCTCTCAGTTTTCTGCTGTCTCTCGGGTCAGATTCCATATCGAAGGTAACCTTCTGTCCTTCGTTAAGGCTCTTGTAGCCTTCGGAAACGATGGAAGAATAGTGAACGAACACATCCTCACCGTTTGCGTCATTTGTGATAAATCCATATCCTTTTTCTGCGTTGAACCATTTTACTGTACCGTTATTCATTTTCAGTACCTCCATTATAATATTTATACCAATTCAAACCAGCCGAAGCCTTCTGTCCCGCATAATGCGTTTCCAAAAACTATTTTACTGTTAAAAAAACTGACCCATACAGAAAGTCATTAAGAAAAAAGGAATGACTCACAGTACAGGCCAGATCTAAATTCAAATTGATTACTTAGTCATACTAACACGTATATAAAAATATGTCAAACACTTTTTTAAATTTTGATATATTTTTGTGTTTACTTTATTTTACAAAAAAATATGCCGTCCGACAAATTCCCGTTTCTTCCACAGGTACATCCTTACCTGGCGGCAAGGCCTGGTACCATCTGCCTATCCTTCATCTGACCGTCAGCCTTCTTTATCCTGTGTAAATACTGCCTCAACCACCGACTTCCTGGCGCTTTCCACCGTGACATTGAACACAACGGCCAGCTCGGAAATCAGCATCTTTTCCGCTCTCTGCAGATCCTTTTCATCAGAACAGTTCAGCTTTTTCCCGCCCTGTTTCTTTTTTTCCTGCTCCAGCAGTATGGCCTTCATCAGTTCCAGATACTGGCTGACTTCACAGGATTTCAGAATCTGCCTGTTTTTCTTTTCCCGTTCCTTGTTGTTCGTATCATATTCCGCATCGATCCCGGAAAGCTTTTCCAGATAGCTTCTGGCTTCTGCCTTGGAGATAACAGGTCTCATATATACTTTGTCGTTGTTAATCTTGACGTATATCATGCTGCTGTCATCCCAGACAGACTTCATTGTGTAATACTCCTCCTGTCCTTTGACAAAATCGGGTTTTCCAATGGAAACTATCCTGTACACACCGCCGTTTTCATGCACCACTACATCATTTACCTTATACATTTTACACCTTTTCCTTTACAACTGAAAAAGCTGCAACGGGAACACAGGCAGGTTACCGATGCAGCAGTTATATAGTTATTATATCACACTTTCGCAGAAAAAGCACTCTTTCTTTATTTTCCAAATTCCGTTAATAATTCCGCCAATATTTCAGTTTTTATTGCTATACAGTCTCGTCCCGCACAGCATCTGCTATGGTTTCTTTCCGCATGCCCAGAAACGCCAGCAGATAGGCTGCGCCCACCGAAGCCATCACAAGCCCTGCATTCAGAAGGATTTTTCCGTATGGCAGAACAGGAATGCAGCTCTTCCAGGATAAATCCGTCACCCCAAGCAGGTAAATAATAATAACCAAAAGTACCGGCAGGCCGGTAAGTACGGGAGCGGCCGCTGTCCGAAGCCCTTCCAGAAGCAGCATTTTCCTTAACTGCGCTTCGTCCATTCCCGCGGAACGCAGGACGGCAAATTCCCGCCTTCGCTGCTGCAGGGATACGCTCGCCGCGGAAAGGGCATTGAAAATCCCTATCAGGGAAAGAAGCGCCCCTGTCAGGTTTACCACAGCCCCCATCGCCCTGCCCGACACCTCGTTTTCCTGCCGCTCCTCCTCCCTGCTTCGGATTGTAAAATCCTCTTCCGCCATATAGCGGCTGCTGATTTCCCTTATTTTTTCCGTAACCGCAATGTCCTTTTCCACAGAGGTAAGCCCCACGCCGCAGATTTGATAATAGCTTTCCGCTGTCTCCGGGCGGAACCCGGCCACGATTTCCCGATAGGTTTCTATGGGCACGTAAAGCTGGATGCTGTAGTCCGAATTGTATTCATCCAGCACAGGCCTTTTATCCGCCCGATCCCCAATCTCCACCCGGAAGCTGTAATCCGTTTCGTCCGAATCACGCAGCTTTTCTTCCAAAGTCAGCACATCTCCCGCCTCCAGGGAAAGCATCCTGTACTCTTCCTGCTCTTTTTCCGAATTATTGGCAATCCCGGGATAGCGTGATACGTTGCCCACCAGAATGGCTCTGGGAACCTCCGTGTTATTATATGCCTCCGGATCACTCCCCAGCGCACGGCAGTAGTCGTCAAAAAAGGAAGCCTCCAGCCCCAGGATATCCGCCCGTATCCGGTATCTGCCATCCCTTTCCAGAACGCTGTAATGATCCGGATCCACGTCGGCGAAACCGCCGTTTGCCGCAAATTCTTCCGTTTCCACGGACGGCTCCGCCCAGTAGGACACTCTGGTGCGGTAAAACCAGGTTCCCTCCTCAAGCCCCGGCAGGGAAAAAATCTCTTGAAGCATTTCCGGATCCGGCTCCGAAGCCATCTGCCAGCGCATTAAAATATTGTAATGCCTGGCCGCCGCATTGCGTTCGGTCACCAGATTATTCAGCGTAAGCAGACAGAAAAATCCCGATACCAGTACAAAGCACATGGTCAGCGCCGCCAGCCCTGCACGGAAGGAGCGTCGGTTCGCTTTCCTGGAGGCTTGGGCCATCACACCTTCCACACCGAACAGCCCCAGACGGGCGCGGCTTTTGCGGCGCTTCAGACAGCGCTTCTTCCCTCCCGCCGCATCCTCCTGCATCCGTATGGCATCCACCGGTGAAAGCTCAGCCATCTTTTTCGCAGGCAGGGAAGCGGATACCAGTACGGTAAGAAAGGAAACAAACGCCGCGGTCATGGCAATTCCCCAGGAAAAACGAAGCGTGAACGGAAAATAAATAAGGTCTCCCAGAATTCCGGTATAAATGCGTACCATGAGGGCTGTAAAAAGCTGCCCCAGGCCGATTCCCGCAGCAATGGGAAGCAGTGACACCCCGATCCCTTCCAGCAGAACGGACGCCCGGATCTGTCCCGGCGTCGCCCCTACGGACCGGAACATGCCAAGCTGCCTGATTCTTGATCTGGCGGACATGGCGAAGGCGCTGTGTATAATGAGCACAAAGGCGGCCGCCGCCAGCAGTACAAGCGTGGCATAAAAGAAAAGATTCGCGTAATTTGACAAATACCCCGGTGAAAAATTCTCCATGGGCGGAAATACGCCGCCCAACGCCAGAAGCCTGCTGTGATAGCGGAAATGGTTTTCATAATTTCCATATTCATTTTTCTCAAATCCCAGCTGTTCCATCAGAGGCGGCATTACCTTATAGGTATCCCGGATATTTTTCATGGTAACATAAACCACCAGTTCATCCGTATCGTTAAGCGCTTCGTGTTCCAGGAAGCCCATGGCATAATAGCCCGGCGTGGTGGTGGGCGTGGTCATATCCAGCTTTCCCACAACGGTAAGCGTCACTTTTTCCTCCGGCAGGAACTGTTCTCCTTCCATCCTTGCCCCGGCATCCCACAGTTCTCCGCCTGCCATGCGGTGTCCCGCTGTCAGCGTGAAGCTGTCTCCCAGCCGGAAGCCGGGATTATTGTCAAAAAAAGATTTGGATACAACGACCTCACCGGGCCTTTCCGGCGCCCTGCCCTCCGTGATTGCGTTTTTTTCTCCCATCAGTGACCAGTAGTTCTCATCCGCATCCCGGAGGAGCAGGTAGGGAAGCCGGCTTTCCTCCGGCAGCTGTACAGACATGAATGGCCCTTTAATCATTATCTTATCGATTTGGAGATTATTCTCAATAATCTCCAGCCCCTCTTTGGTAAGCTGCCCGCCCACCTCCGCATGCCAGCCGCCGCTTTCATATCGCTCAATGTCAGCCTGCCAGGCGATGTTGTTATAAAATATACTGCAGAGGGAAAACAGCAGGGTGGATGCAATGAGAACTGCCGCCATGGATGCAAAGGTGGTCTTTTTGTTGTTTTTCAGGTTCCGGAATGTGTATTGCAGAAGGACCTTCATAATGCGTTTCCTCCTTCCGCAGACCTGCCGGGAACATTTTTCCGATCGGAAACGGCTTTTCCATCAGGGATATTTTTGTTATCGGAACCGCTTTTCGGGCCGGGGCTATTATTCCCCTGGGATACAATTTTTCCATCTTCAATCAGGATAATCCGATCCGCCTCCAGCGCGATTTTCTCATCGTGGGTAATCAGGACCACCGTCTGATGATAGCGTTTGTTGGACAGCTTCAGAAGCGCCATGATTTCTCCCGAATTCTTCCGGTCAAGGTTTCCGGTGGGTTCATCCGCCAGAAGCACGGCGGGCCGGTAAATCAACGCCCTGCCTATGGCGGCGCGCTGCTGCTGGCCGCCGGACAGCTGCGCGGGCAGATGGTGGAGGCGGTCGGTAAGCCCCAGCGTATCCGCAAGCTCACGGAAGCTTTCCTCATCCGGCTTCTGCCCGTCCAGCAGTACCGGCAGCAAAATATTCTGCCGCACATCCAGGGTTGGTATCAGGTTGTAAAACTGGTAAATCAATCCCACCTTACGCCTCCTGAACACTGAAAGCTGTTTTTCCGACAAAGTGGAAATATCCGTATCTTCTATTTTAATCGTTCCTGAGGTAGGGCGGTCCACACCGCCCAGCATGTGAAGAAGCGTGGACTTACCGGAGCCGGACGCTCCCACCACCGCCACAAACTCTCCCTTCTCCACCGCCAGATCCACACCATCCAGCGCTGTTACCGTTGTCTGTCCCATTTTATAGGTTTTCGTCACATTTTCACACTGCAGAATGTTCATAATCTCCTCCTTTTCGCAGATAACTGTCCTTTTTTTCCTGTCTGCTTCCGCATTGTAAAGGAGCTGTGTGACAATCCGGTGACAAATCCGTATTTTCCTGCCGGGAACCGCAAAACGAATAGGAATGCATCATGTTCTTATTTTACAAATCCCGGGCGGGGTTTCCACCGTCGCTGTAAAAATCAATGACAAATCTGGCGCCGCCGTTTTTCCTGTTTTCCGCACGGATTTCCCCGTTCTGGCTTTCAATTAGGGATTTTGCCATGGACAGCCCCACGCCCACGTTTTCCCGGCCAGACTTACGTCCCTGGTAAAAACGTTCAAAGATCCTTTTGCATTCTTCCGGGCTAAGTCCCGGCCCTTCATCCTCTATTTCAATGCGGGTATAAATAAAATTCTGCTGTGCATGGATAAAAATGCATCCTCCCTCCGGCGAATGCTCGCTGCAGTTTTTCAGGATATTAGCCAGGGCTTCCGCCGTCCAGCCCAGATCGCAGGAAAGCTGCAGCCCCTCTGCGCCTTCCATGAGGATTTTCTGTTTCCTGTGATCCGCCAGAGAACGCACCGATTCTGCCGCACTGGTCAAAAGCTCCTGCAAATCCGCCGTTTTTTTCTCCAGCACAAGCACGCCCGTGTCCAGCCGCGACAGGGTGAGCAGGGCGGAAACCAGCCCCCTGATATGCTCTGTCTGTTGTTCCATCCTCTCAAGCAGCTGTCTTCCTTCTTCCCCCTCCACCTGCTCCTCCAAAAGCTCCTGAAGCAGGGAAATGCTGGTGAGCGGCGTTTTCAGCTGATGGGAAATATCCGTCAGGTTTTCCGAAAGCTTCTGTCTGCCTTCCGCCGCTTCCTCCCTGCTTTCCCGCAGTTTTATCACGGTCTTATAAATCTCATCCTGCAGACGGGAATATTCATCCTCTGCGGAACTGATTGCCATATCGTATTCTCCGCGGTTGATTCGTGCCAGGTAACCGGAAAGTTCTCCGATCCGCTGCTCTCGCCTCTTTTTATCCCACCAGAAACAGAAAAAACCGGCAGCGCCAAGCAGGAGGAAGCAAAAAGAAAGGCGGACGGCCAGGCCGGCAAAATCATGAAATACAAACAGGCCGGCTTCATATCCATAACGTTTCAGAAGTCCGGCTCCCGCCGCTTCCTGTTCCGGCAGCCCGCTTTTAAGGGCCTGCATCATTTTTCCTGCGCTTTCAGGCGCTGCCGACATCAGCAGAGACGCCCTGGTATAAAAAGCGGCCTCACTCCGTCGGATCGCCCAAAGGCAGATCCCGGAGCAGGCCAGCATACAACCGCCCATCCACACAATCAGGGCGGAAATTCCCGTACTTTTCCTATTCATTTTCATCCCTCCTGCTTATCGCAGGCTTGCCTGCGGTACTGCGCCAGTCAGTCGTTTGAAAGGGACTTTCAAACCTGTCCTCCGCTTTATAGCCAATCCCTCTCACCGTCCGTATGATTCGCTGCGGATCCCCGCCCAGCTTTTCCCGGAGCCTTTTGATCAGCACCGTAAGCGTGTTGCTGTTGACAAAATCTCCGTCGATATCCCACAGACGTTCCAGAAGGAGGGTGCGCGTCAGCGTCCTGTTTTTATTCTCCAGCAATATTTCCAGAAGACGGTACTCCCCTGCGGTAAGCACCGTTTCCTTCCCGCCCACGCTCACCAGGGTTCTTTTTTTATCCAGAACCACGTCCCCGCATGTCAGAAGCTGTGTTCCCTCCCGGCCGGGCTCTTCTTCCTTTTCCCCGGCTCTGCGCAGGGCGGCCCGGATTCTGGAAAGCAGAATGCCCAGTTTAAACGGCTTTGTCACATAATCATCCGCCCCGGCATCCAGTCCTTTTATGATATCCGCCTCATCGTCCCTGGCAGTCAGTATAATGACGGGCGGGCCGCCTGCTTCCCTGAAGGCCTTCAGAAGCGTCAGCCCTTCGCCGTCTGGAAGTCCCAGATCAAGCAGGATGAGATCCGTCGGATTTTGGATAAAGCGTTTTGCCTCCTCCAGGCTTCCTGCGGCGCTTACCTCATAACCGTTTCTGCCAAGCGCAGAACGCAGCGCAAATAATATGGTTTCATCATCTTCCACTATGAGTATCCGGCTCAATTTCTGTTCCATCCTTTTTATCAGTTTATCTCCGCGCCCAGCTCCGCTTCTGCCGGCTGGCCGGATGCTTCAGCCCCCTTCAGCAGGCAGGCCTGCTCAGCCTCCTCCCAGCGTCTCCACCGCCTGTTCGAACTCCGGCAAATGGTCCGTCAGCATTTCATCACCGATATAATAAGCAAAGATTACCTGGTTTCCTTTTCTGGCAAAAAGATAATGCAGCCCCCTGTCATGGATGACCAGTTCGTCAAAATAGCTGCTTTCCACCTTTTCCGGCACCCAGCCTTTATACCAATGCATATAGTATCTTCCCAGCTCCTTTAAAAAAGCGCTGGCCAGCTTTGGCGTAAGCGTCTGATAGTACTCCAGCTTCAGCGTGCTTTCCCTGCTGTTTCCCCCTTCCTTCCATTTCCCGTACTGCATCACCTCCGCCTGCACAGGCGCAAGGAGGGAACCTGTTACAAGGGAATAGCTGTCCTGATTCTTTCCCTTATAAGTATATACCCGGTATTCCAGTTCTTCATTCTGCTGGATTTTATTCAATGGAATGAGGGCGGGCGACAGCGTTTTCCAGGCAGGATGTTTTTTTAAAAAAGATGCTGTCCGGAAATCCCCTTCCTTCCAGCCGTCTTCTTCATATGCCGCGGCATTTCCCGTCAGCACCATTTTTTTCCGGCTCACCGCCGCGTTGATTCCGCCCAACAGCCCAAATACCGTACAGACTGCAAAAAACGTCAACATAACCCGGTATAATATGTCGGCTGCTTTTGCCCGTCCTGCCGTAATTTCCCCGGTTTCTTTGTTATCCTGGGCTTTTATTTCCCCGCCGCCCCGCAGTTCTTTCTTAAACCTGATTTCCATTTCCCGCAGCAGCCGCTGCACCAGCCTGGCCTCCTGCCAGCTGCCAGCCTGTGACAGGCCGCACAATCCCATCCCCAGAAAAACCACCCAGCAGTATCCCTTCACCGCCAGTAAAAGCATTCCATACCCCATCAGATAACTGGAAGCCACCAGCCAGATCAACCAGAAAATAAAGGGGGTAAAAAGTCCCCAGGCGCTTCCCTTCAGCTTCCTCAAAAGCTTCTCATAAATACTTTGTCCCTTCAGCTCCTGAATCCGTTCGCACTGCCCCCTGCTGCCGCACAGCACAAGAACCATCCGCCTCAGCTGCGTTACATATTCCCAGCCGAATTTTTTATATTCTCCGCCCTGCTCCGCCGGTCCCTTCATATCATCCGGGTCCATGGGGACAAGCATATACGCAGCCTCCTCCGGCTCCCCTTTTATAAAAACAGCCCATTTTCTTCCAAGAGACTGAAGAAACAGCCCCTCTGCCGCCTTTTCCTCAAGCCATCCTTCGGCCTTTTCCGGCAGGTAAAAATCTTCCGGTAATCTGAAACGAACCTTTTGCTTTTTATCCATTTTTACCTCCTGCACATCACAGGCCTGCCCGCGATACTGCATTATTCCGCAGTTTTAACAGAGCCTTCAAACCTGTCTACTGCCTTCTGTGACCCTTTTTATTATACTCTCTTACCTGTTATCGGAACAAGCCGGAGGGAATATCCTTTTCTTATTTTTTTATTAAATCCCAAAAAGGCCGCCTTTTTACCGAAAAAAAGGAACCGTCCCCAGGCTGAATCCGGCCCGGAACGGTTCCCTGTTCTGTTATACTGCAACGTATTATGAAAGTGCTGATTCGGCTGTACGGCCGAAAAAATTATTCAGCTGAGCTGCTGCTTTCCGTTTCTTCAGCAGAAGCGTTCCCCACAGCAGTTTCAGTTGCTGCTTCCGTACCTGTTTCCACAGCTTCCGTGGTGCTCTCTTCGATGGTCAGATAAGCCAGCTTGCCTGCCACATCCGTCACTTCATATTTTTCGGTAAGGGCTTTTACATATTCCCCTGCCTTCTGGTTGGAAAGCGTGCTGGAAATAGACTGGCTTGTGGCATCCGCATCGTTGGTTCTCTTAATGAACTGTGCCACATAATATCTGTGGTTTGTTTCATCGGGAAGGATGGTCAGATCGCCTTCCTTGCGGCTTTCATCAAACAGCCATGCTGAAATGGCCGCCGGTGAACCGGCATAGGAACCGCCTTCCGTCAGGCTGCCTTCCTTATCCGCGCCGCCGTAATTCTCCTTCTGTTCCTCTGATGCATTTTCCACACAGAGAGTCTCAAAATCTTCTCCGGCCTTTACCTTTTCTTCCATGGCCTGTGCGCTCTTCTTCAGCTCGTCCATGGCTTTTGTAATATCTTCTTCCGTGGCATCCTCGGCCAGCTCCGTTGTGAATGCAAAGCTTCTGTAATCCACTTTATCATAGCTGTTCTTATTGGCCTCGTAGTATTCCTGAATTTCTTCATCACCAGGCTTGTTGATTTCCGTCAGGTGCTCATAGTAAGCATTTGCAAGCATATTTTCCTTCACGTAGGGCAGGATCCTGTCCTTTGTCGCATAGTCGCCGTACATATTGCTGTAAAGCTCGGATGCGCTCACGGATTCCGTTTCCGCCTGTGCCGCAAATTCAGTTTCAAAGGCTGCCATATCCTGCGTATCATCATAGGTAAAGCCCTGTGCTGCGGCATCGTCAACAATGGCCTTCACCTGTGTCAGCTGGCTTACCGCCATCTGATCAAAATAATCCTTCCAGGTCATATTGTCGGTATACTGCTGCTGGGCAAAATCCTTTGAGGTATCCAGTCCCATATAGGGCAGATAGGAGCCATACATGGAAAGATAGCTGTTTACCGCATTGTTGTAGTAGTAATCGTATTCTACCTTAGTGATTTCATGATCGCCAATTTTCACATAGGTGTTGTGGACCGCTGCATATTTCGTATATGCGGACATTCCTATGGATATTACAACCGCCGCAGCGATTGCCGCGATTATAATAATGCTTCCTATTTTAAAACGCTTCAGCGATTTGAGTTCTTTTTCCTCCTCAATCCTTCTCTTTTCCATTTTCCGGTCATATTTTGTCATGACCTTTTCGCTTTTTTCTTCCGTCTTCTTATTATTAGACATGGTAAGCTTCCCTCCTTTTATCTCTGTCAGGTATTATACCTGATAAATGTGAAACAAGCGTGAACTTTTTGCATAAATCCAGCTGTTTTTCTCTGAAAATCTGCACAACGGCACACCTTTTTCGCATTACTGCTGCCGTTAAAGTCCTGTAATTCCCGGCAGACAGCACTATTCACAGTATAATACACTCTCCTTCCGGCTTCAACAAAAATTGTTAATTTTGAGGGGGAATTTTGTTATAGGTGGATGAGTTTGTCCGGATGTTTGGAAGTGCAGCGGCCAGAGGGGGACCGGGGAGGCAGATGTTCCTGGCAGGGCACGTTCTCACTCGGTTAAAAACGCAGCAGTACTAGTGTTGTAAAAAACACAACGCAAGGACTGGCGTTTTTATACGACCCTGCCAGGAACATCTGCCTCCCCGGTCCCCCTCTGGCCGCTGCGCTTCCAAACATCCGGACAAACCGGCAGGCTATGACAAAAGCTTAAAATTATTTTATGGGGTGTGAAGTTATTTAAGCATTGATGAGGAGGGATATCAGGGTTTCATGTTATCCTGCTGGAGGCAGTTTTTAAGGGTTTGCAGGGTATCGGAAAAACAGATGCCGTGGCGCAGGAGTTTTTCCTGGTCCATGCGCAGGTTTCTGGGGCTGGCGGCAAAGGCTTCTTTATTTGGGACCAGGAGCGTTTCGTCGGTGCCCTGGAAGCTGAGAAGCTCGCGGACAATGAGGTAAGTGCTCAGGTCATTGGGGCTTCCGAAATTGTAGATTCCGGGAGGGAGGGTGAGTGCGGTTTCCAGATGGCGTATCATTTCCCCCACGTAGGTAATGCTGCGATAGTCGTGGATGGGATAGGTGATGCGGCGTTTTTCACTGACAGCCTGGCTTACGCTGGTGATAAGGGTGTCGTGTTCCCGGGGGCTAAGCTTTTTATTGTCAAACATCCAGCTCATGCGAAGCGCCACGGTATCGGGCTGGGCAGTAAGGCATCTTTGTTCGGCCTCCTGCTTTTGTTTTCCGTAAATGCGGCAGGGGGTGAGGAGTTCGTCCTCTCGGTGCGGTTCCTGTACATCATTTCCGAAGTATACCTGATCCGAGCTGAAAAAAATCATCCTCGCTCCAGTTTCCCGGCAGGCCAGGGCTATGTTTTCCGCGCCGGTTACGTTTACCAGATACGAGTGTCCGGGATCTTTGTCGCATGCGCCAACGTCAGAAACAGCGCCGCAGTGTATGACAATTTGCGGCCGGACTTGTCCGATAACTCGCAGGCATTCTTCTTTGTTGGTAAAATCAAGCTGTGCACGCCCTGTTCCTGTGATTTCATGCCTGTCTTTCCAGGCGGCAATAATTCTTGCGGCGGCAAAGCCGTCTGCTCCTGTTATAAGTATTTTCATATTTTCCGCTCCTTTTCCCCGCGCTGCAGGCTGCAAAATCAGGAAAAGCAGAAGTCCCTCTTCTGCCTCCTGATATGCCGTATCTTTTTTCAGTGTATCTTCCTGTTTTCTTCTGTCTTTCAGTTTATCCCTTCAGCTTGGAAAATGCCAGAACAATAAATAAGACGCCGCTCAGCCAGGACAGATTCCAGCTGAAGCGGGAAGCGATTTTCCGGCCGAGCAGCTGCCCCAGCCCCATGGCGGCCACGCCGATTAAAAATGCCGCCAGCATGGTTGGGAGAATATGAATCTTCAGGAAGGCGGCAAAGGTTCCGGCTACCAGGCTGTCAATTGACATGGCAAATGCCAGAAATACCGTTTCTTTCATGGAAAGCGTCTGGGAATGATCGCTGTCCGCCGCTGTGGGGTTCCCATAAATACTGATAATGAACTGCAGCTGGGAAAAAGAAAAATGGATATCCTTGCGCACTTCATAATGATGGTTGATGTAATTTTTAATCAAAGAATCCGCCAGCCTGATTGCACCCAGGATGAAAAGGCTGGTGAAGCATATAGCCTTGGTCAGGTTTTCCGGCACCACCGCCGTCAGTGCCGTCCCAAAACATAATGCAGCGCCCAGGCAGGCGCTGCATATACCGTTCATGACACCCGTTTCCTTCCAGTTAATGCTTATCCCGTCAGCTCCATAAGCAATACTGGCTACAAACTCATCCATACAGAGAGCCAGACATAATACTAAAATCTGAAGCATAGTGATTTCTCTTTTTATTTTAGTATATTCTTTCTGCTTATTTTTGACATACTTTTGCAGAAAATGGCATATAAGGGAAAGCAGCATGCATATCAGTTTCCCTGAAGGATTTCTCTTTTTCCTGCTGAAAGCAGTTTTTTCATAAACAGCAAATCAGCCGCGTCAGGATTATCAAATCTAAAGGTTGTGCTGCAGATATTATCAAATTCTTTTCCAAATATTATTTTTTTCCTGCCGCCGCTGCAGGAACCACAGTTTTGGCAGACATCCGCATGTTCCCAAGCTGTTTCTTTCAGTTCTTTTTCTATCGGGAAATTTTCCAGCCAATTTGAACTGCAGTCATCTGACCAAACCGTCCAAAAATTATCTTTCTCATCAGGATCTTTTATTGCGATAAAACACATATACTTATTTTGAAATTTTATGAGGTAGTAAATTTTATTTTTCCAATAACCATTATCCCTGATAAGCTCCATTTCATTTTCACGAAGAAATCTGATAAAATCCAATGCATTTCCCTGATAATCCACGGGTAAATTATCACTGATAATTTCTTCGATCGATTGTTCAGGCATCAGCGTTCTCCCTTTTATATAGTTTATAATCAACAATTATTCATAAAAAAGGCTATATTTTATAATTATAGCCTTTTTTATGAATAATTCCCCTCCCGGTCATTTCATTTCTTCCGTGTAAAGACACTCACCGAAGACGGGCACATCCGGTTTTGTTCCATCTCACGAACCAAATCCACATGAAAACCGCTGCTTTCCAGTTCCCGGATATAGCCCTCCCGGCTTCTGGGCCTGCAGGGGATGAAGGGGATGGAGACTTCCTTTCCCTCGTTTTTCCCCCGGGCGCTTCTCATTTTGGGCGTCTGGTAATCCTCGCCGGTAAGGCGCAGCCATTCCTCAAAGGTTTCCACACGGCCTTCCCAGGCATCTGTACGGAAGCTTTCCCGGAAGAAAAGCATGGGAGCGCCCTTTTTCAGGCAGCCGCAGGCATGGCGAAGGTATTTCTCCCGATCCCGGTCGGTTACCAGCATATGAAGCCCCATGACATCCAGTGCCGCATCATAACGGTCATTTGGCATATGTCTGACCATATCCAGGGGAAAAACCCTGGCGTCCGTATACGGGCGCAGCGCATCCCTGGCCCGTTCCACTGCGGCGGGTGCAATGTCCACGCCGGTGTATTTAACGCCGAGACGGGAGAGAATAACGCCGCAGGCGCCTTCCCCGCAGGCAAATTCTATTACCATTTTCCCATGAAGGCTGTAATGCTTTACCCATTCCGCCAGATATACATTCAGCACAGAATCCCCTGTTTCATGCCCCCAATGATCAATCCCGGCTTCATAAACAGTCTTGTATCTTTCTTCATATGCCAGATAATATTTTTCCTGTTCCATTTCGTTCTCCTGATACACGCAGAGAATTGTCCTCAGGCATCCGTCCATACGCCCATCACTGATTCGTATCGTCCGGATCCATAATTTTCAAACACGCTTTAAGGCAGGATATGTCCGCCCGCCAGATAAATACGATACCATTCCTCTCTAGTAAGCACAATTTCAGATGCTTCACAGATTTCCTTCAGGCGCGAGGTCTTCATGGTTCCAGCAATCAGCTGCATATTGGCCGGATGTCTCATAATCCAGGCGGAGGCAATGCCCGTGCTGCCTGTGCCATATTTTTCTCCCAGCTCCTCCAGAATCCGGTTCAGTTCAGCGTATTTGGGATTTCCTAAAAATACGCCTTCAAAAAATCCATACTGGAACGGCGACCAGGTCTGAATGGTGATATCCTCCAGACGGCAGAAATCCAGCACGCTTCCGTCCCGGTCCGCCGCGCCCTCCGTCAGCATGTTTACTTCCATGCCGTTTGCCACCATTTGGGAATTGGGAATGCTGAACTGCAGCTGATCTGCGGCAATATCCTGTTTCACATACTTTTTCAGAAGCCGGATCTGGGAAGGCTTATGGTTGGATACCCCGAAATGCCGCACCTTTCCCGAAGACTCCAGCAGATCAAAAGCCTCCGCCACCTCCTCCGGCTCCACAAGGGCATCCGGCCTGTGCAGGAGCAGAACGTCCAGATATTCTGTCTGAAGACGCTTCAGAATCCCATCCACCGATTCCAGGATATGTTCTTTGGAGCAGTCATACATCACGCCGGGCACAATGCTGCATTTGGACTGGATAAATATCCTGTCCCGCAGCGCCGGGTTCCCATGCAGGTATTTCCCGAACATCTCCTCACATTTTCCCGCCCCGTAGATATCGGCATGGTCAAAAAATACGGCGCCCATATCCACAGCCTCTGCAATATAGTTATCCGCTTCCTTCTGCTCCAAATCCCCCATGCGCATACAGCCAACTGCCACCGCCGGAACCTTCAGGCCGCTTTTTCCCAGATTTATTGTCTTCATTATTGCCCTCCCATCTGAAGCCGCACTATTCCGGCCTCTTTTTTCTTTTTATTCTACTTTACTTTTATGCAAAGTAAAAGCTATTATCTTGTCTTTTTCCTGTCTTATCATGGTGGAAAATTCCCTGATGGAACGAATCCATCAATGCCACTGCCCGTTCACAGCCGCCTTTCGCCCCCCATTCGGACGGATACAGAGCGTCGTCCGGCCACCATTTTTTATTTTGGGCCTGAAAAAAACAGGCGCCCATTTCCTCTTTTCAGAAAAAACGAACCGCTTGTCCGTATTTATATATGCTTTCGGCTTTCCATACCGCCACTGTTGAATGGATAATAATGATGGATAAAAGGCAGAGTTGGGCATATTCATTTATATTGAAGCACTTGCAAGCAGACATCATGTAAGTGTCCGAGAACACCGCACAGCAATTGATTGGGCAGAAGAGATTAAATATCTTGTAGATGTTATGTATCCAGATAAAGAAAAGTTTATTCTTGTAATGGATAATTTAAACACCCATAGGGCTTCTTCATTATACAAGGCATTCCCACCCGAGGAAGTACGACGTATCATAAGAAAGCTGGAGATACAATAAACGCCCAAACACAGGAGATGGCTTGATATCACTGAAATAAAACTAAATGTTATGACTCGCCAGTGTCTATCCAGAAGAATCGAAAGCATTGAGTTACTACGCAAAGAACCATCTGCCTGGGAAAGTGAACGTAACAACATCTGTGAATTCTTCCCATCGAACTTTCCGAAACATCATTTACAAATAAGGGTATATCATCTCGACTGGAATGATATCTCCCTCTTCTGTCTGCCTCCTGTTTATTCTCCATCACTACCAGCCTCCCCTTCTTTTGTACTATAGGCAAAAAGCGAAAACGCATATTCAAACAAATCAATGTCTCTTATTTTGCGTCTTCGCTTAATATAAAAACCAAATCATTCTTCATTTCCTGAAATTGTTCAATAATAGTTTGTAGATTCTTCTCTATACCTTGAACTTGAACCTCTGTAATTTTTCCATATTTATATGCTATCAAACGTTCCCCGATAATATGATAACTCCAACTTTCTGAATATGATCGATCCCTTTCTTCATTATGAATCGCAAATCCTATTGGTAAAAGGTTGTTTCTCATACCAATACTAACCGCCATCGAAGATATACCTAAATATTCTCCAGCCATCTTACATGTAATTTTTGATGCTTTGCGTATATCATCATCTGTATATCTGGCCATTTTTACACTCCTCCTTGAGAAGCGCATAGCCAATACTACCTATTTATGTTCATTTAGCTCAGCTTCAATTTCCTCAATCGTTGGCAGTGTTCCCTTAAAGTCATCTGGCACCAAATTTGAAAGTTCGTATTCTGATATTCCCAATGGTTGACTACTGGATTCTATTGCATATTTCGCCTGAATATTATCTTTAGATTTGCATACCAACAGTCCCAAAGTCGGAGCATCCATCTCCGATTTTAGGATATGGTTGACTGCAACCACATATGTTCCAAGTTGTCCTGTAAAAGATGGTTCAAACGCTGTAACCTTTACCTCAACTACCACATAGCAATGTAATTTGATATGATAAAACAGCATGTCAATAAAATTTTCTGTATTGCCAACTTCAATCCGGTATTCACGCCCAACAAAAGCAAACCCACTTCCAAGTTCTAGCAAAAATGCTGTAATATTATCCATCAATGCATCCTTTAATTCTTTTTCATTATAGTTCTTGGTCAGTGTTATAAAATCAAAATTGTAGGGATCTTTCGTGAGTTCCTGTGCTAAATCACTTCGTGCCGGTGGAAGTGTATACTCAAAATTTGTAACTGCTTTACCTTGTCTATCAAAAAGCTTCGTATCAAGAAAATTTAGCAGCACAGCTCTGGACCAATTATTTTCCAGTGCATTTTGTACAAAAAACAATGCACTCTGTTGGTCCTCCTTACATTTATCCATGATAACTTTATGATGGCCCCATGGAATCATAAAAATTATATTCTTATCAATTTGCGCACCAGTTTGGGGCGTAATTATACTTTTAATTTGCGCATCAAGTTGGGGCGTAATCTCTACATCCGAATACAACCTGTAAAACTGATTCATATATTGTAGATTTCTTGGTGAAAATGACTTGATCCCCGGTAGTTCTTTTACTAAGTCTTTGCTTATCTTTTGATAAACATGGCTGCCCCACGTCACATTCTTCTTCAATGTCTCAATATCTCGTCCAAGAAGCCAATAAAAACGAAGCATCTCATCATTTACTTTTATAGATGCCTTAATTTGACTGGTTTTAAAACGATTGCTTACTTCAGATATCCATTTTTTATAATCACCTTCAAATTCTTCCCCTGTCAGTATATCTGCCATCTGCCTTACACCCACTCTCCCATCAATCATTTTCAGATATTGTCTTTCTAATTTTCTTGTATAGCTTTTGTTATTATACCATTATTCATACAAAAAAACATCAAAAACCAATCTTCATATACTTTATAACATATTAAACCGTGCTTTACTGTTTATATCCCATCATTTCTAGTTCCACATCAATCTAATTACGCTTTTCTATAAAAGAAGCAGAGCCCATGCCGCTGTCTACCAGTACTTTACACAGCATATAGCTCTGCCTCTTTCATTCTTATATTTAATCATCTAATTTTCGGAATTTCATCTATCCCAAATATTCTACCATTGCTTTCAGATCTCCAGTTCGTACAGTTTTAGCTTTCCTTTAATGTATTAGTTGGCAGTATGTTTGGACAAAAGCACAATGCTTTCGCAATTGGCTACATATGCTTACATACCCATTCTTTCTCCAAAAACTCCACCATATCGGCCGCTTTGGGAGGGCAGCCCTCCAGAGATTTGGAAAAGCAGGCGGTACAATGCCCCACGCCGATATCCCCGGTTTTGCCCCGGAAGCCCTGTCCGATGGCAACGGGAGGCAATCCCTTTTTCAGTTCTCCCCGCTCCTGAAGCCGGTCCAGTGCATAGATAAGGGAACCGAAGCAGGCGCTGCAGGCGTCCTGACTGTCCGTATAGGAGGCCAGTTTTTTAACCCGGCCTGTCATAGGCGGCATTTTCTTTGCCGACAAGTCTTCATTCAGATATACCATATGGGCCTTCGCGGTATCCGCACTTCCCACGCCCAGCTGCTGCGCCAGCATAATGTAATCCACTTCCTCAGGCTTATGTCCCATGCTCTCACAGACGAAGGCATCGCACAGCACCGGATCGCGGAAAGCTAAAATCCGGTTCATTACCACCGGATTGCCGCCTTCTTCAAAATCCAGATCGCCGCAGATATTATCCACAAGGATAAAATCGTTTCGGACCACGGTGTTCAGATGGGCGATGGGACGATGCAGCCCCAGCGTATGGAAACGGCGCTTCTCAGCGTTGGGAATCAGCCCTTTGTTGTTTTTCAGCGCACAGGTGATCAGCGTCTGGCAATGCCCTTTCAGCACAGGCAGATTGATCATGAAATCCATCTGTGCCGCGGTATCGCAGATCCGGATATCCATGCCTGCCGCATCGCAGCTTTTCCAGGTATCGGCCTGCATGTCCTTAAACGGCACGCCATACTGTCTGGAAATCCGTTCGTAGCCGGCTGCCCGGAAGGCATCCCGGGTATTGTCTCCCACCCAGGATCCTTCCATGATTGTAAGATTGTTAAAACCGCACTCCTGCAGGTATGCAACCACGCCCTCCAGAATCTCAGCATGGGTCGTCGCTCCCTCGCTTGGATCCCTGGCCACCACCAGATTCGGCTTCAGGCCGATTCTTTTGTTCCTGTCCCCGATCAGCTCCGCCAGGCCCGCACGCTTCAAAATGCGGATGGTCATATTTTTATAATCCGTACCGTGAATGATCAGGATATCCTTTTTCTCCATCATTGTGTTTTATTCTCCGCCTGTAACCGTTTAGGTTTTTTCTTATCTATTATCAGATAAATGGTAGGCATCAGAAGCAGGGTGAGCAGTGTGGAGGCCACCAGGCCGCCGATAATAACAAGAGCCATGCCCTGCATCATTTCACTGTTTCTTCCGATTCCCAGTCCCATGGGGAGCATGGAGAGAATGGTGGTGAGGGTGGTCATCAGGATCGGGCGCAGACGGATGGCTCCCGCATCGATCAGCGCGTCCTCCAGCGGTATTTCCTGTCTCAGCTGGTTCACGGTATCCACATATAATATACCGTTATTCACCACGATTCCGGCCAGCATCAAAAATCCCATTAAAGAAACCATACTGATGGTGATTCCTGCAATATACAGCAGGAAAACGGAGCCTACCAGGCTGAAGGGAATACACATCATAACCATGAAGGAAAAACGGGGTGATTCAAACTGCATGGCCATCACCAGGAAAACAAGGAATACGGCGATTAAAATGGATTGGTAGAGAACGCCAAATTCCTCGTTCATAATCTCCGTCACCATATCCTCCGCCACCTCCACGCCCGCCGGCAGCGTCAGCGCTCCCACCGTCTGCAACAGTGTCTTCTGCGCGGTAAAACGTGCCTCCTGGGTAGTGGCCGCCGTAAGGCTGATCTGATATTTGCCATCCACCTTCATGATGGTCTGGGGCGCATCCGTATATACCACCTGGGCGATTTCCCGCACAGGGACCTGAATGCCCTGATTGTTAGTCAGAGTGGCATCCATCAGGCTGTTCATGCTGTCATACAGCCCCTCTGGATATTCCAGCTTCACCTCATATTCCGTTCCGTCCTTTGTTACGGTAAGCACATCCGTTCCGCTTAAAATATTGCGGATGCTGCCCGCCACCTGCACAGGCGTCATTCCATAATGCATGGACATCAGCGGGTCGATTTCCAGTTTGGCCGCGGTGCTCGTGTCCTGGGCGGAGGAGGTTACCTTGATTACGCCGTCCACCTGCTCCATGGCTTCCTGGGCTTTCCGGGCCGCTTTTTTCAAAATCTCCATATCCGCGCCCTGCAGATCAATTTCCGTGGTGGAAGAAGACATCATGCCGCTGCCCATACTGCTGCCGCCGGAAGCAATATCCAGCTCCATTCCCGTATAGTCCCTGGTTTCCCTATTCCACTTTTCTATCACATCCGCAGTGGACAGCTCCCTATCACTTTTCAGGTAGGCGCGCAGGCTGGCGGAAGATCCGCTTTCTATGGAAACACTGTAGGATGCCACGTCTGGCTCTGCCTTGGCAAGCGCCTCCAGCTTTTCCATGGCGCTTTCCTTGTCCTCCAGCGTGGTTCCTGGCCGGAAGGAGGCTGAAACCTCCACAATTCCTTCATCGGAGGCAGGCATCAGCTCCATATTTACCTGAGTAAGCATCAGTCCCGCCACAGCCACCAGGGCAAGGGTAACGCCCACCACCACCAGCTTCCTGTGAAGCACCTTTCTCAGGATTTTCCTGTATACACGGGTGGTTTTATCCACGATCCTGTTTGCCGGAATCTCCTTCTTCTCCGTTGGCCTGAAAAGGGAGTAAAAGAGGGGCACCAGAGTCATGGCTGATATCAGGGAGGCAAGCATGGCAAATACAATGGTAAAGCCCAGCTGGCCGAACATCTGCCCCGCCAGATCATCCACGGTGGCCAGGGGAAGATATACCACGATTGTAGTAATTGTGGAAGCGATGATTGACATGGTTACCGCCCTGGTTCCCCGCAGCGCCGCTTCCTTATAGTCCTCATGCGTATCCCTGGCCCTGAAGCAGCTTTCAATCACAACGATGGAGTTATCCACGATCATACCGATGGCGATTACAAGTGATCCCATGGTAACGATATTCATAGAATAGCCCATCATGCTCATGAGAATCAGCGTGGCCAGCAGGGAAATGGGCATGGAGCTTCCCACGATTAGGCTGGCTTTGAAATCCCCGAAAAAGATGAACAGCACCGCCATGGAAATCAGGACGCCCGCAATCAGTGTTTTTCCCACCGACCATAGGGAGGAGGTAATAATATCGCTGGAATTGTATTCCACGCTTATTTCGATTCCCGGATTTTTTTCCGAATATTCCGCAATCAGCTTTTCGATTTTCTGCGTTACCTGCACCACGCTGGCGCTCTGTTTTTTCTGGATGGAAATACTGATATTTTCCATGCCGTCGCTTTTACTGATGGAATCCGCCTTTTCCTGTGCCATGGAAACCTCAGCCACATCGGAAAGATGGACCACGCTTCCGGCCGCGGTGATAATCGGCACCTGCTCCAGCTTCTGCACAGTATTAAATTCCATGGCCGCGCTGACGGAAATGTCCTGGCTGCCCTGCTTCACGCTGCCCGCGGGCACGGTAAAGTCCGCCGCCGACAGATAGTTGGCAACCGCCGCCATATTCAGGCCGTATTGCTTGAGCATATCTTCCTTTAAAAGAACCCTGATGTATTCCTGGCTGCCTCCGGAAACATCCACCTGGGCCACATTGGTGATGGATTCCAGATCCGGTATAAACGTATCCTCCAGGGTTTTGCGCAAATCCTGCTCCCCCTGCGCGCGGGCAGAAAGGATCATATCCGCGGACTGTGACATATTCAGTTCGATGACAACAGGGGAGGAGGCGTCCTCCGGCAGCTGCAGGCTGGCCGTATCCAGCGCAGTACGCAGATCCGCATAGCATTCGTCAATATCCACGCCGTATTCATAGGTAAACATGACCATGGACAGATTTTCCGAGGACTGTGAGGTTACGGAATCAATGCCGCTCAGGGTGGAGCCAGAATCCTCCACCACCTTGGTCACCAGTTCGTCCACGCTCTCCGGATCCGCGCCGGGGTAGGTAGTCATTACGATGAGCATGGGCATATCCATGTCCGGCGTCAGCTGCATCTTAAAGCCCGGTATGGAGCCCAGGCCGAAAACGGCCAGGGACAGTATGATAAGAATCACGGAAACCGGGCGCTTCAGCGCTAATTTTGTGAGATTCATTCCGCGTCCTCCCCTTCAACCAGACGCACCTTCGCACCATCCGTCAGCTGGGAAGACCAGGTATGTATGACTATGCTGTCCGCGGCAAGACCGCCTGTTATTTCTATTTTATCTTCATTGTACAGGCCGGTTTCCACAGGTGTCTTAACGGCGATCCCGTCCTCCACGCAGTACACATAGGCCTGCTCCGCTTCATAATATACCGCGTCATAGGGAAGCAGCAGCGCATCGTTTGTCCGGTAGGTGTCGGCTGTGATTTTTACCGTTACGCCATTGGAAAGCTGTGTGTTTTCCGTGGCGGCCTTAATTTCAAACAATCCGGTCCTGGAGTCAACTGACTGGCCGATCTGGGTAATGCCTGCCGTAAAGGTCTCGCCGTTCCTTTCCAGCGTAATTGTTTCTCCTGCGGTGAGCTGGTTTTTCACCGCTTCACTCACATAAAAGGTAACTGTCATGGAATCCTTGTTGGATATGACATAAACCGGATTACCGGCGCTTACCATACCGAATTCATCCACATTTTTCTGCTCAATCACCCCGGAGATAGGGGCCGTCAGCGTATAGTTTTCCAGCTGCATCATGGCGCTCTGGATCCCCACGTCGGAGGAAGCGATCTGGTTCTGCAGGGCCGCCGCCGTATCCTGGTACGCCTGCCCGTTCTGGATGCCATACTGTACCTGGGCATCCTTCAGGTTTTCCTCGTAAAAATCAATGGTATCGCCGGTGGTTGACCGGGAGGTCTCCGCAGAATCAATGCTGCTGTCAATGGAGGAAATATTGCTTTCCAGGGAGGAAGCCTGGGTTTTCATGGAAGCAATCTGGGAAGCATAGGTTGACAGGCTGCTGTCCAGACGGCCTTCCCCGATGTCTGCCGCTGAATAGCCTGCGGATCTGAATTTATTTACCGCCTCTAACTTACCTTCATAGATTGCTTTATCCTTTACATATTCTTCGTAGCTTTTCTTTTTGGTTCCATCCTGATTATCTATCTGAAGAATTACAATATCACTGTTATTTCCAATTCCCACAACCGCCTGCATGATTTCCGGTTCATCGTTCCCGCGGCCGTGTCTGCCGCCCTTTCCGATACCGGCTGTCAGGGAATTGCCTGTCCGGAAGGAGACCTGTGCCACTACGGCTGTCTGTGCCGATCTGTTATCATATTGGTTTTCATGGTCGGAGGTTTTCCGTACGGCTCCGTTATCCCATGCCCTGCTCTGCAGTTCGCTGCTTTGGGTTGATTCGTTATGGCTGCTCTTTTCAGCCCCGCTCTGGGACGCAGAAGTGGATTCCTGAGATTGGGCTTCCTGGGCGGAAGAGCCCTGGGCAGAGGAATCCTGGGAAGAGGAATTCTGGGAGGAAGAACCTTGTGAGGAAGAATCCTGGGAAGCTGTCCCCTGTGTGGACGAATCCTGGGAAGCTGTCCCCTGGCCGCCGCCGTCCGTTCCCTGATGCTCTTCTTCCGAAGGCGTCTTATCCGGGCTGCCCTGAGAATCAGGGTCCTTGCCGCCATTCTCCTGGGATCCTCCTTCAGATGCTGAACCTCCATTGCTTTCTTCACCGCTTCCGTTGGTCTTGTCCGTGTTTTCATCCGGCTTCGTGCCATCCGATGGATTTATATTGGAATCGGGATTCTGGCCAGAATCCGGCTTATTATCCGGATCGGGATTTGGATCAGGATTCACGTCCGGCTTAGTCTCTCCGCCTTCACCAGGTTCGGTATAATAAAGCTCCTTCCAGTTTGGCTCCGGATCAGTCACCCATCTCCAGACGCCGTTGGCGTCCTGATAGACGAACTGCTTGGCCGTCACCGCCATGCTCTTCATGCTCTTATAATTTTCTTCCATATCACCGATGCTGTCGTTGATTTTGTTCAGAGCACTCTTCATATCCTCTTTTTTCTGCTGGGTATCCGCAATGGAGGTTCCAGCAGAATCATACTGCTTTTTCGCCATATCAATCTGATACTGGATATTTTTAAGATTGCTCTCCATGGACAGATTGCTCATGACCTGGCTGGAACCCAGGGTACGCTGTGCGGACAGCTCCGCGCCCTCCTTCGTCAGCTTTGCCGATTCCAGCTGAAGCCTTGCTGCCTCATCATCAATCTGCAGCAGCACATCCCCCGCCTGTACATGGTCGCCCACTTCAAAATTGACCGCCGCCACCTCGCCTGAAACAAGCGGTATGATACTGACCTGTTCCTGGGGACTTACCGTCCCGATAAAAGTGCTGGAAACTGCCAGGCTGCCTGTTTCCGGCGCCGATGCTTCCACGGCAAGGGCCGTATCCGCCGCCTCCGTTTCCTCCGTACCGGCCGTATCCGCACTGCCTGCGCAGCCTCCCAGCGTCATCACAGCCGCCATCAGGACTGCAAGGCTCCTCATACGGTTCTCTTTTTTCATAATAACACCTCATTTTATTTATTTCCTGATCCCGCATCACCGGCATAAGCTTCGCACATGCCGGCCCTGGCGTTCCTCCCTGCAGGAATCCATTCCAGCGCCGAAATGTGCGAAGCTCATGTTACTTAGCAATGCTAACCATTTTCAATCCCATTCTAACTTTCATATTATTATAAGTCAATTAAAAAACTATAAAATAAGTCCGGGAGGGAGACCCATCCGCCCCGGTGAAACCATAACTGTATGGCTGCTTTGCATTACAGGGGGGTGCGTGTTATACTGTTGTTGGAAAAATAAAGTAATTGGTGAGAGTAAAATTGCTGAATGCAAGAAGAGGTTGTTATGGCGGATGTGAATGTATTTCCTTTTGAGTTGATTAATAAATTTCATCGTTTTAAACTGAGTGCGCTTCCTATGCCGCTGCCGGAAAGTGAGCTGATTACTCTGTATACCATCCGGGACGCCAATCAGTATGACGGTGTGGAGAATACGCTTATTTCGGGGCTTGCGGAGAAGCTTCATGTTTCGGTTCCCACGATTTCACGGTGTTTAAGCAGGCTGGAGGAGAAGGGGCTGGTGCAAAAAAGCAGCCAGACAAACGATCGCCGTAATACGTACGTCTGTCTGACTGAAAAGGGGCTTGCAATCTATGAGGAATCCTTCCGGACCCTTTCTTCTTTTGTGGAGCGCGCCCTTTCCCGGATTGACGGGGAGGAGCTGAACCAGTTTTTTGCTACCTTTGATAAAATTTATGATGCACTGGCCCAGGAATACAATGCTTTGGGGAAAAAATAGGTTTTCCTGCGGGAGCTTCGGTCAGCGAAGCTCTTTGGCGCATTCTTTATAGTAATGTCTGCCGTTGGCGCTGGTTTCATACTCTGCCATCCGGTCCAGCGCCTCCGCTTTCAGGCGCCGCGTTTCTTTGTCCGTATCATCGTTTGTCAGCAGCAAATCGCACAGCTCCAGGCACCATTGGTATTCCTGCGCCTCAAATGCTTCCGCTGCGGCCCGGAACACTTTCAGTTTCCCGCCGATCAGGGCAGTCATTTTTTCAGTGTACTTTTTGGGCGCAAGCGGGTGAAGGTGTGTGGGATTTCCGTCAAACCAGCCTAAATAGGCCGTATAAACCGCTCTTACCGTCCATTCCACACAGCCGTAAAATTCTCCCAGATACGGAAGGACAGCATATTGTTCAGGCAGCCGTATTTCTGCAGCCAGCTCTTCCTGGCTTTTTCCCTCATTCATCCCTTCCAGGGTCTTTGTAAGAATGTAATTTATGACGTCTCTGAAATTTCCAAGCACTTCCCTGATGTTATCGTTTCCATAGATTACTGCGGTGTGTCCTGGCAGAAGGTAATCCGCAGGATAGGCAAGCAAGGCATCTATGCTTTTCCTCCAGGCCGATAGGTCGCGGTACTGTCCGCCCCGGATGGCGTAAAAGTTGGGAAAACAGCCATAGTAATTGTCACCGCAGCACAGAACCCTTTTCTGCGGAAGCCACACGCATATCTGATCATCCGTTTCCCCCGGAAGTCTGGCCATTTCCAGTGAAATGCCGTCTATTTCACGGCTCACGCTGTCCTCCTGATAAACCGTTGACGGCGCGGTAAAAGCGCGGTGCTCCCCATATACGACTCCCTCGCGCCGGCCGATTCCCTGGGAAATATTTTCTTCGTCCGTAAGGGTATAACCGAACTGCCTGCTTCCCCGTCTGTTCTGAATCTGCTGCAGCAATTCCGAGCCCTCCAGGGCCGGTGTTTTCGGTGCGAAGGCAATAATCTCCGGATCGCTTCCCAGAAAAGCGCCTGCGCCGCCCCGGTGATCGGGATGGGAATGGGTGAAAATTACCGTTTTCACTTCTTTTCCCGTTTTTTCCCGGATAAAATGAAGCAGTCTTTCTCCCCTTTCCAGCGTATCCAGGGTATCGATCAGGATCACCCCTGTATTTCCTTCCAGTACTACCGCGTTGCTGTGTCCCAGACCCGATACGTGCCACACGCCCTCCGTCACCTGGGTAAAGGCTTCCTGAAAATTCCTGTCCGTAAAATCCTGAAGCTGAAGGCTTCCGTTCTCTGTAAGCATATGTGTGCCTCCTTCTTTGAAACAGTTTAAATAAATATCTTTTTATAAAAACTGATTTATCAGGTCCGCCTTCTATGCAAAAAAATCTTCCGCTTCGCAGGCTGGCCGGCTGCTGTTCTATACATATACTATCACAAAGCGCCGGCCGCGTCCACGCTCCGGGCAATCCCGCCTTCTTCCTCCGTCCCCGGCCCATTGCCGCTTCGCCGGACGAAAATGCGGAAGCTGTTGCCATTTTCCCCGTAGTTGTCTATCGATACATAGCCTCCCTGATCACTGATGATTTTCCTGGTCAGAAAAAGGCCCAGCCCCACGCCCTCCTGCAGCATGGCGGCCTGTTTTCCCCGGTAGAACCGCTGGAAAACAGTATTTCTTTCCGCTTCCGGTATCCTGTTTCCCTCACTGCATACCTCAATACAGGCGTATAGCTCACAGGCGCTCATGCGTACCAGGATATCACTGCCCTGCGCACCGTATTTTACCGCATTGTCCAGCAGGTTAAAAACAGCCTCCAGCGTCCATTTCCCGTCCACGCAGACGCGGATGCCCCGGTCTCCCTCCAGACGGATTTCCCTGCCCTTTGCCTCCGCCCTGGGTGACGCCTGATTTGCCGCCTCCAAAATAATCGGAAGCAGCTCCTGTTCCACTGGCGTAAGCGTAATGATATCCGTTTCCAGCCTTGCCGCCTTTTCAAAGCCTTCCCCAAACCAGCCGAGCTTTGCCGCCTGCCTGGATATATTGGACAGGAAATGACTCTTATTTTCCGCGCTCAGATCCGGCATCTGCAGGAAATCACAATACATACGTATATTGGTAAGCGGCGTGTTCATCTGATGCACCAAATCCGCAACCAGGCCGCTTAACTGGTTTTTTAACGCCAGCTCCTGTTCCTCATGGGCCTTCATAATGTCATACAGCTTGTAAATCTGGGTCTGCAGCTTCCCCGTCACAGTATCCTCCTGGGAAAAAAATGCCGCCGCCCCGTCACTTTCGGGAATACCGTCAATCAGGCGCTGCACGCAGTCGGAAGCCGTATGCAGCGCCCGGTTCACACAGCCGGAAAGCCAGGCAAAGCCCCCGTAAACCACAGCGCATTCCGCCAGGCAGTAGAAAATACCCCACCACAGCGCGCCGGAGGGCGTCGTCAAAAGCAAAAACAAAAAAAGACAGGACAGCACCGCCTGTCCTGCCAGAATCCTTTTTATATTCAGGTCAATGCCTTCTGTTTTCCATGCTCCTTCCCTGATATCCCGTTTTTTCATTCTTCCTCCCATTTGTACCCAATTCCAAACACTGTTTTTATCCGCTCCGGTTTTCCCGGCTCCTTTTCAATTTTTTCCCGGAGCCGTCTGATATTCACCGCAAGCGCTTTGTCATCCACATAATTTTCCTGTGCATCCCAAACCCGGGCAAGCAGCATTTCCCGGGTGAGCACCCGCCTTCTGTTGTGCAGGAACACCTCTAAAAGACGCATTTCCGTCGGAGTGAGCGGGATGCTTTTTTCACCGATTTTCAGCTCTTTCCCGTCAAAATCATAGCACAGATCGCCGTTGTAATAGAAGCGGCCGTCCCGGCACAGGCTCCGGTTCAGCACGGCCTGTATCCTGCGCACAAGCAGCGGCACGGAAAAGGGCTTGGTAATATAATCATCCGCTCCGGCATCGAAGCCCGCAATCATATCGCCTTCCGTATTTCTTGCCGTCAGGAAAATCACAGGCACCGGGTTGCTTTCCCGCAGCCCGGGAAGGAATTCCCTGCTGTCCCCGTCCGGAAGGCTCACATCCAGCACCACCAGATCCGCCGGCTGCCCCAGCTGTTCCTTCATCCCGGCCAGACTGCCGGCGCCGCGTACCTGATGTCCTTCCCTGGCAAGGGCAAACAGGATTCCTTCCCTCAATATTTCATCATCCTCTACCACAAGTATCCGGGCCATCTTTTCTCCTTACCTGCCTGTCCGCCGCTTCCTGGTTCCGCCATTTCCGCTTTGCACAGCCTGAGCAACCGCCTTTTATTCCGCTTCCCGCAGCCTTTCCACCACCGGCCTGCGTGTGAGGAAACGCGTCAGCAGCAACGCAACGGAAAGGGATACGCCGCACATTACCGCCAGGAGGATCCCGCAGCCTGCCGCAAAAATACCGGCGGAAAAACCGGAAAAGAACAATATCGCTTTCCCCAGCACCCGGCAGAAAAATACGCCCAGCGGTATGGCCGCCAGGACGCTGATGCCGCTGAGCACCAGCCCTTCCCGGCCTATCATGGAGCACATCTGCTTCTTTGTCATCCCCACGGACTGCATGGCCGCAAATTCCAGTTTTCTTGACAGCACGCCGGTCACCAGCGTGTTAACCACATTGCAGATCCCTATTATGCCAAACACCCCGGCAAGAAACAGGCCGATGAGAATCATGGACGCCTTCTCCTCCCTCTGTGCTTGCCTTTCCTCCACCCGGGATTCTATAGAAAGCTGGAAATTAAAGCTGTTTCGTACAATTTCCTCCAACTGTCCATATTCCTCCTGAGTCAGTTCCCGAAGGCCATTCGCCTGAATTATGGTAATCATATCCGCATACCCGGAATAAATCTCCTGAAAAGCCCCGTCAGGGAATGTCAGAGCCGCCTTGGCGACAAGCCCCGTGGAAAACGGATTAATTCTTTCCACCACCGCAAGCACCTCCGCCTCACGCTCCACATATGCTCCTGTATCCGGATCCAGAATCGAAAGATGCAGAACCTGCCCCGCATGAATATTCCCGGCCGCCCGGCCGCTCTGATTCGTTCCCTGGTTATAAATCACATATTTGCCGGAGGCAAATTTCTCCGCATCCAGGCTCCCCTCCAGCACACGGATATTCTCTTCTTCCAGGTACAGCTGATCCTCAGGAAGTCCCCACAAATCAAGCAGGATATCCCCATTATCCGCCTGGTTCATCCATCCGGTTCCCATCTGTACACACCGGGCAAATTCTTCCTTTAACTCATCCGTCAGCCGAAGCTGTGCATATCCCGCTTCGCAGCCCCCCAGGATTCCCTCTTCATGCCTTCTCGCCTGATAGTATATGGCAGTCTCGGCAATAAAAGGAAGCTTTTCAATTTCCTCTACCATGGATTGTCTGATGGGCTGATAAGGCTCCTCATTATCCCACATCATGGCATCCTGACGTATTCTTACATCCGCGGTATGATAGCGATCCACCATATTTTCCACATTGTATCCCAATGTGAGGGTAAATACAACCAGGAAAATAATACCGCTCAGCATAAAGGATACGGCTGACCAGACTTTTTTCTTCTTTTCATTCCTCTCCCGATATCTGGCCGCCTCCACCGGAGAAATCCGCATGGCCAGGCGATAGGATTTTCTGCTGCTGATATATACCGTCAGGGCGGAGAAGAAAACAGCGGAAATAAAAAACAGAGGATTCAGCGAAGGTTTATAAAAAGCAGAATAATTTGTCCTTGCAAGTACGGCCGGAGATGCCGCAAGCCCAACCAGATAGCCCAGAACCAGCCCTGCCCCGATTCCTGCTGCCGACAGCCTCAATACCTGCCAGGTAAGCAGGGTACGGATCTGTTTTGCCGTTGTCCCTATTGTCTTAAGCATGCCAAAAAAGCGGATATCATTCACAATGGAGATATAAAAGATATTATAAATAAGAAGATACCCGCAAAACATCACTACAAACACGAACAGGAGCACTGCCACAAGATAAAGAATGGTAAAACCGTTATCCATCTTATACTCAACGCCTGATGCTCCCACCAAAGCAGCAATATCATACAGCTCTCCTGCAATCGTATCCTTGATCTGGCCGTCTTTGAATTTTACATAGACTGTCGCAGGTTCCTGCTCCATCTGAGGCACCTTCTGCTCCAGAAAAGCCTGCGAGGTATAGATCTCTTCATAAATAGAGGCCAGCCCCTTCAAAGGCGAGGTTACGATTCCCGAAACGGTCACCGGGATTTCTTTTTCCACCTGCTGCCCGTTTTCCCGTACCACAGGATGAAGCACCATCCGATCTCCCGTATGGATATTGCCGCCCAGGCGCTGCACCATGGTATCCGAAATGGCTATTTCATCTGGTTTTTCGGGGAAATTCCCCTCCACCAGGCTTACCTTGTTCCTTGTATAAAAATCCTGCTGGGGAACCAGAAGCGCCGTTTTAACCCCTGCCATTTCCCGGTTATGGATGCTTCCCACATTGCAGGGCCGCACATAGGCCGCCCACTCAACCTGAGGCATATCCCTGATTTCCTCATATTTTTCTACATCTGTAATAATACCGCCGTCAGCCAATGGCCCGGGGGTAAGGTCTGTTCCCAGGTTTATCGCATTATAAAAGCTGATTCCCGCTGTGCAAATCGTTGTAATCAGCAGCGTGGTCAGCGCAATTCCCAGAACAGCCGTCAGATTGCGCAGCCTGTGGGACTTCATGCTCTCTCTAGCTATCTCTCTTATCACTTCTTTGTTGGAGTTTTCAAACATCCTTATACCTCCCGCTTATCACAGGCCTGCCTGCTGCATGAATCAGTCTTTTAAAAGGAACCTTCAAGTCTGCTTCCTCCCACAATTTTTCCATCTTCAATATGTATGATTCTGTCCGCCAGCTGGGCCACTGCTTCGTTATGAGTGATCATGACAATCGTCTGATGAAACTGTGTACTTGTCATTTTTAAAAGTCCCATTACCTCCGCGCTTGTGCGGGAGTCCAGGTTTCCGGTAGGCTCATCCGCCAGAATCAAAGCTGGCTTACTGGCCAAAGCCCGTGCAATGGCAACTCTCTGCTGCTGCCCGCCGGAGAGCTGGTTGGGAAAAGCCTTCCTTTTTTCAGCAATTCCCAGCGAGGAAACTATGGAGGTGATATAATTTTCATCCACTTTATTTCCGTCCAGGCGGATAGGGAGGGTAATATTCTTCTCCGTATTCAGCACGGATACCAGATTATAATTTTGAAAAATAAAGCCGATTTTTCTCCTGCGGAAAATCGTCAGTTCCTCATCCTTCATCCCCGTAATATCCTGTCCGTCAACGATCACATTTCCTTCGTCCGCGTAATCCAGTCCCCCAATCAGGTTGAGCAGCGTGGTTTTTCCCGAACCGGAAGTCCCCACCACTGCCACAAATTCCCCTCTCTGTACGGAAAAACTGATATGATCCACCGCCTTAACCAGATTTTCTCCGCTTCCATAATATTTTACCAGGCCTTCCGCTCTTAATATTTCCATTTACTTTCTGTCCTTTCCCTCCATCTGGTGTCTTTACTGATGTTTGCCGCAGTCCGGAATTCATCTGAACTGTAAACTGTGATTAAGATACCCTCAGAATCTGAATATGTGTTTTAAAGTAACTGTTCAGTACCCCTCACAGTTACTGCTAAAATCCATCCTAAATCGCCTTTGGCGATGGATTTTAGCACTCCTGAATCACTTTCTTACGGTCAGCGCAAAGCGCTGGCCTGCGCAGCTAAATGCGCTGACCTGCTGAACAGTTACGTTTTAAATACACTCTAACATATATTTCTTACAATCCGGTAACAAAAGACAGAATGTGCGGTGGCCGGGAGCAGCAAAAAAGGCAGCCGGTCTGTATGGCTGCCTGAAATTATTTATTTGGACAATAGTCCTTTAAAATTAATGCAGCGATGCTTATATCAATAAATCTCGCTGTTCATTGATCACTTTTTCCAGTTCATCAAAATTGTTCACGGTAATGCCGGAATAAGCAACATTGTCCCGGTTAAATAATATGGGCAAAAATCCCATTTCCGCAGACGTCTCCAGATTTGCCACACTATTGTCTATAAAAATGCATTCCTGCGGCAGCTTTTCCATCCGTTCCAATGCTATCGTAAAAATCTTTTTTTCCGGCTTTCTGCATTTTACATCGCCGCTGACAATTTTACATTTAAAATATTTGTCTAATTTATAGTATTTTGTGATATAGGCGCTCCATTTAGATATGTCATTTGACAATAATACAAAATCACACCTGTCAGCATATTTTCCGGCAAAATTTACAAAGCCTTCATCTAATGTAAGGTAATTCTCAATATAATTTTTCATGTGGTAGGAGGGATTTTCATACCCCAGCAAAGTCATAAATTCTTCTGATCCTATTTCACCATTTCCAGCTTTAGTAAACAACTGGTCTTCTTTCAATAATTTTATCAGCCTTCCATGCTCACATGCATCAAAATGCCGGAAAGTATATGGAATAAAATTTCCTTTACTTTCCTTTAAAATTACACCATACATATCAAACACAATTGTTTTCAAATATAAAATCTCCTATTGTCCGATGATTTTTAATGCAATCTCTTTCGCTTTTTTACTGGAAACCTGCTCTCTATTATCCGTATCTTCCAAATAAACCGCAAAGTAAGTCCGTTTTTCCTCACTCTCAGAAAATCCTACAAACCACGCCTGTCCCTTCGTACCGGTTCCGGTTTTTCCATAGATTCCGCCGCCGTCCGCTGACATAATATTTTTTACTATCTTCACATGCTCCGGAGAAAAGCCTGTGCGGCCTTCAAAAATATCCGAAAGAACGCGCACCTGTCCATATGGAGATATTTTCAAAGAAGATGCAAGCCAGAAGCCGTTAAGCTCTTCTCCGGGATTTATTCCGCTGCCCGCCCACTCACTGATATTACAGTTTCCATAGTCCAGGGCTGTTAATTCTTCCTTTACCCGTTCCTGTCCCACCTGATCAATCACCTTTCGGAAATACCAGACACAGGAGGACTGAAACGCATCCTTCAGGGATAAATCCTGGTTCCATGCAGCATTTCCGTACTGCGTTCCATCGTAGCCCATCGTCGAGTTTTCATTCTCCAGCACATGATACTTCAGCCCCATAAGCGCAGACACGATCTTAAAGGTAGAACAGGGAGAGACTGCTGTCTCACATAAGGTTTTATTATAGAATCTGCATACCTGTTCCTGCGGGTCGAAAACTACCGCGCAGCCATTCAGGCCTCCAAACGTTTCACTGTAATCCACATTTTCCTGTGCTGCATTTTCCAGAGAGGCCTGATGCGGTTCTGCCGGAGGAGTATCGGTTTCTGTGATATTTGGCTGTTCGTCAATGGACTGCCCATCATACGGGTCTCGTACATCTTTTTCCGCAGCAGTGCTCCCTGTACTGATTTCAACCGCTTTTTTATCACCGCAGCCAGTGAATAAACCTGCACACAATACAACGGATAAAAAAACGGCACATCTGTGGCTTCTCTTACTTTTTCCCCGCTTACTCATCCTTTATCACCTCTAATCCCGTAGCTAATCCAAAATTCCGGTTCTTTCCAGATAAAGCTTCACCTCTTCCAAATTTGCAAACCTGCCAAGGTTGTCCCCGTCAAAATTCCCTGTACAGAAAATCACAATCGTTGTCCTCTTCATTCCTCACCCCATCCAGATACCCTTCCATCCTCTCCCTCTGCGTCCAAACATGCTTCTCTGATTCCACAAACTCCAAAAATTCCCGCGCAGTTATCCACAAAAAAGAAATAGTTTCCCCCTCCTGCAGTACCACCGCCTTCTTGTCCCTTCCGGGATTTCCTGCCCTCTTATCAGCTCTCCGCCGGTTTTATTCCCCTGCCCGTCATAGGCATCCCACAATTCCATATTACTCCTGTCCACGCATTGCAGCATTAATGCATGCCATATCACTATGCTTCCATTTCGTCATATGTTTCTATTCTAATCTCATCCTCTTCCAAAGTCACTTTCTTTTTCTGTTGTTTTTCCCAATCCTGGCATATAATCAACTCAGGGAGTATTCCCCGTAAAGAAATCATAACACAGTTCAGACAGTTCTGAGCTGCTACGGCATCCGGCCATTAAAAAACGCTGCACAATGGACCGGATACCTGCCGTCACTGTATATTCTTATAGTCTGTGCAGAAAATGCGCAGACCTGCTGAACCGAAAGGAGACATCCCATGTCAAAAATATTCGGCATCCATTCCCGGCTCACAGAGCTTCCCGCTTCCCCGGAAGCCTCTGCGTCCGCACAAAACAATACGCCTGCCATAGAAATTCTTACCCCCGCGGAAGCCGCTTCAAACGCATATCTGCAGGAGCACGGCTTTATGAATCTGAAATACCCCCAGGAAATTCATTTCTGCAAAGCGGAGGTACATATGGACTTTTTATATGGCACCTTCGTCATTCCTCCCAAAGGGAAAAACACCTATGAGGCCTCCTTCCGCTATGCGGTTTTTAAAGATCGCATCATATTCATTGATGACGGAGACTATGTCCTTCGTATCGTAGAAAAAATCCGCGATTCCATCACCCGGCCCAATCCCGGCATCGGCTTTTTCTTCGCAGATTTCCTGGATGCCTTGATTTCAGAGGATCTGCTCTGCCTGACCGATATTGAGAACCAGATTGCCCATCTGGAGGATGAAGTCCTGTCTGGCACTCTTGATAATTTCAATCACAAAATCATGAGCTGCCGCAGAAAAATCCTCATCTATTCCCACTATTATCTGCAGCTTTCCGACATCAGCAACGTACTGCAGCAGAATGATCACGGCTTCTTTAACCGCAGCGAACTGAATGCCTTCCGCCTTTTCAGCGAACGTGTGGGAAGGCTGCATGAGGAAGCGCTCATGCTCCGGGAGTATTCCACGCAAATCCGGGAGGTTTACCAGTCCCAGATCGACATCAGGCAAAATAAAATCATGAAAATCCTCACCGTCGTCACCACCATCTTTCTCCCCCTGACGCTCATTGCAGGCTGGTACGGCATGAATTTCAAATATATGCCTGAGCTGAATTGGAAATACGGCTATCTCACCGTATTCCTGCTCAGCCTTGCCATCGTCATCCTCTGCATCCGCCTCTGCCGGAAAAAACATTTTCTGTAAATTTTAATATGACATACTGCTGTCATATTTAATGTTATATAATGGCCTTAAAGACAGCAGCCCAAAGCGCCTGACTTACTCTGAAAAATTATTTTTGCACCGGCCTGCCGGAGGAAGGAATCAGACAATGGAAATTATCACAATCACCGCGGACAACATTGACAGCGAGCACATCTGCTGCGCCGTTTCTGATAAAAAGGACAGTACAGGAGCCAATGCCAAAAAGTTCTGGATGAAGGACCGTTTTCAGGACGGCCTTGTATTCCGCCGCCTGGATGCGAGGGGAAAGGTTTTCATCGAATATATACCCGCGGAAAAAGCCTGGTATCCCATCCTAGCGGATGGCTACATGCATATCGACTGCTTCTGGGTATCCGGCCAGTTTAAGGGACAGGGGTATGCCAATCAGCTGCTTTCCCAATGTATTGAGGATGCCAGGTCGCAGGGGATGCATGGCCTCACCGTCCTTTCCTCTTCCAAAAAGAAGCCCTATTTATCTGATCCGGATTATCTGAAATACAAGGGCTTCCTTACTGCAGACACGGCCCATCCCTTTTTTGAACTCCTCTATCTTCCTTTTACGGACAATGCCCCCCTGCCCCGGTTTAAGGACTGCGCCAGAAAAGGAACCATCGAAGAAACCGGCATGGTGCTTTACTATACCGCCCAGTGCCCCTATACCTCCCAATATGTCCCTCTTATAGCCAAAGCCGCCCAGGCACGCGGACATGAACTCACGCTCCACCCCATAACGACAACGGAGCAGGCGCAAAATGCGCCCGCTCCCTATACTACCTACAGCTTTTTTAACAACGGCCGGCTGGTTACCCATGAAATATTCTCTGAGAAAAAATTTGAAAAATTCCTGGACTCCCTGCCCGTGTAAGCATCCGCCAATCTTCGGCAGATACCACTTACTCCCACTATTTGTAAGCCTCCCGATTTTGTTTTATACGCTGGTAAAAAATGCCTGCCGCCCCATCTGCCGGAGCCTTATCAACGCGGCAGGCATCGCTCCTGACTTTACTACAGCGTCCCCAGCATCTGCTCTGCATTCTCACCGGCCTTCACCTTGGTAAATGCCTGGCGTATAATTCCCTCTTCATCAATCAGGTAGGTGGAGCGCACTACACCCATAACCTTTTTCCCGTACATATTTTTTTCCTGCCATACATCGTATGCCTGGATGACCTCCAGCTCCGGATCCGCCAGAAGCGTAAAAGGAAGATGATATTTCTCCGCAAATTTCTTATGAGACGCCACGCTGTCCTTGCTGACTCCCAGCACCACAGCCCCTTTCTCCTGAATCTGAGGATATCTGTCCCCAAAAGAGCAAGCCTGTGTGGTACAGCCCGGCGTATTGTCCTTGGGATAGAAATAAAGAATCACCTTTTTCCCACGGAAATCCTTAAGCGAAACCTCTTCTCCATCCTGATTTTTTAATGTAAATTCCGGTGCTTTTATTCCTGTTTCCAGCATAATCTGACCTCCTGTCAATTTCTGTAAATTAGTATTAACCGCCGGCTCCCTTTAAATAGAAAAGACACCGGTTTTTAAAAATAAAATTCTTACTGTCTCACGCAATATTTACAAAAAGCAGAACCGCCTTCCGGCAGATAACATGCTCACAACGCAATATCATATTGTAAAAAGGTATCCTTCTGTCAGCCACCTGTCCCTTCTGTCTGCGCAATTCAGGGCGATACATGATGCGGTCCACTTAACGACAGGCGGCCATTCACATATTTTCTCCCCGCCTGCCCAAAAGTATCCGGCAGCTTCTCAACTTCCCAAACTAACAGCTCCGTCTCATTCCTTCTGCACTCCGCAAGTACCTTGCCGTCCCTGTCAAAAAACGCCGTCGGTGCAGTCTGGAATGGACCTGCGTCATTCACAGCCAATACAGGCATCACGTTTTCCACAGCTCTTGTTCTCAGGTGTGCTTTTATGAGCTCATACCTGTCCGCATTTTCCGTCTCTGAAATATCACAGAAACAGACTACTCCCAAATCAGCCCCCTGCCTGTATAATTCCCGGAAATACTCCGGAAATCTTACTTCAAAACAAATACGGATGCCAATTCTTAAGCCATCGATATCATAGATTCCATCGCTGCCGCCTTCATAAAAATTCTCCCGGTCCCATCCCCAGAGTGCCCTTTTATCATAAGCCGGAAGTTCTCCTCCTCTCGGGGAAAATACCCTGACGGAATTAAATATCCTGCCGCCGCGCCGAACTGCACACCCCAACACAATATACATACGATACTTCACCGCAAACGTCTGCACCTGGGCGCAATATTTCTCCGCAGCCTCGAAATCAATACACTCCATACTGACTTCCAACGGCGGATATCCCGTCAATGCACATTCATGAAAAGCTAGGAACCGCACATCAGCCCCTGCCGCCTGCCGGATTCCCTCAGATATCTTTGCAAAATTATATTCCATGTCACCGCTTCCGGCAAACTGGAATGCCCCTATCTTCATTTTCCCCTGCCTTTCCGTGCTGCTTTCCGTCATAACCGAAGTCCTTTAATATCCTTCACCCTGGAAAGAATAATATTACAGCTCATATCGCGCACGCCGGGAAGACAGTGCATCGTCTGTTCCAGGAAGCTTTCCAGCTCTTCCTGGGAAGCCGCCACCGCATGAACATGCAGCCTGCTCCTCCCTGACACCAGATAAATCTGGGTCACCATCTCATTTTTTTCCAGAATATCAGTGACTGTCTTCAGACTGGAAGGCTCTGTCTCTATTTCAAAGTAACAGGATACCGCGCCGCTCAGCTTCTGCGGATTAATTATCGTTGTATACTCTTCTATAATTCCTCTTTTCTCCAGAGCATCGATTCTGGACTTTACAGCCACACGGGACAGACCCACCAGTTCTCCCAAATCCGAATAGGAAATCCTGGCATTCCGTATCAGCGCCTCCACAATCTGCCTGTCCGTTTCATCCAATCCGCTCAAAAACATGCCGCCCTTTACCCCTTCCTGCTGCCCATTACCTTTTGTCCCATTGCATAATGTTTTCTTTTATACCATTATTAAAATGTTTTCTTCTATATCATTATAATAATGCTGCCTTTTATATCATTATAATAATTGACATGCCGCATGTAAAGTGTTATCTTTTACTTACAAAATGTAAGTTCAAACTTTCAATATGTAATTGTAAAAGGAGAATTCCCTTGGAGAAAAAACTTATTCACGGCCCCATCACCAAATCCATTCTGCTTTTTTCAGCTCCTATTATCCTGGGCAACCTGCTCCAGCAGCTTTATAATGTTGTGGACACTCTGATTGTCGGCCGTTTTCTTGGCGCGGATGCGCTTGCTGCCGTAGGCTCCTCTTTTACCCTGATGGTATTTCTGACCTCCGTTATCCTCGGGCTGTGCATGGGAAGCGGAATCAGCTTCTCCATACTGTATGGCGCCGGCAATACGCAGCGCCTTCATGCATGTTTTCTTCTTTCCTTCATTATGATCGGGCTGATTACTATTTTAATCAATCTTCCTGCCCTGCTCCTGCTGGATCCTATCATGACGCTCCTGCACATTCCTGTAAGCATACGTCCGGAAACCAGAAGCTACCTGCAGGTCATTTTATACGGACTTTTTTTTACTTTCCTGTACAATTATTTCTCATCGCTGCTTCGTGCTTTGGGGAATTCCCTTGTGCCGCTTCTTTTCCTTGCGCTTTCCGCACTCATGAATATCGCGCTTGATTTACTTTTTGTGATTTCTTTTGGCATGGGAATTGCAGGGGCCGCATGGGCAACCATCATATCGCAGGCATTTTCCGCCCTTCTATTGGCCGTTTATACCATACGCAGGCTCTCCCTGCACCGTATCCGGCCGAAAACCCTGCATTTTGATCGCCTGCTCTTAAAAGAGCTTCTTCAGTATTCCCTCCTTACCAGCGTCCAGCAGTCTGTAATGAATTTTGGCATCCTTATGGTCCAGGGACTGGTCAACAGCTTCGGCGTCACGGTCATGGCCGCCTTTGCCGCCGCAGTTAAAATCGATTCCTTTGCCTACATGCCTGTCCAGGACTTCGGCAACGGCTTTTCAACCTTTATCGCCCAAAACCTGGGCGCCGGCAAAACTGACAGGATCCAAAAAGGTATCCGCTCCGCCTTCCTGTGCTCCTTCCTGTTCTGCCTGTTTATCTCCGCCGTTGTCCTTCTGTTTGCAGAACGGCTCATGCTTATCTTTATACGCCCCGAAGAACTGGAAATCATAGCAATCGGCGCAAGCTACCTGCGTATCGAAGGCGCCTGCTATTTTGCCATTGGATTTCTCTTCCTGTTCTACGGCCTTTACAGAGGGCTTGGCCGGCCGGGAATTTCCGTTGTCCTCACCGTTATTTCCCTGGGAACCCGTGTTCTTCTTTCTTACATGCTCGCACCAATTCCGGCCTTCGGGACTTCCGCTATCTGGTGGTCCATCCCTATCGGCTGGTTCCTGGCGGATGCCGCGGGGGTGTTGTTTTTCTTCTTTAATAAGAAAAAGATTATAAAAATTCAATAATCATCTTCTAAGAAAAAGGCTGCTATCTGGACCTGAAACCATATTCTCTTTTCATTCTTTCAAATATCTCAAAAGCCACCGGACAAACCTCAACAGCCTCCTATGTATAGACATAATAATCTTCATTTCGCCGCCAGGCGGCGGCACAAATAGTAATGAAAGGGCTCCGTTTTGCATTTCAAAACGCTTATGCTGCTGGGCCGGACTACGCCCGGAAGCCATGAATCTGGTAGTAAAAAGAAATCTGTTTGGATTACACGTGCCAGAGTCTTCCTCAAACCTGCATTGGATTCGAATTTGTCCACCGTGAGCATGTCCTGCAAGTATCAAGGCGGCCTGTGAATTAACCTCCCCTGCAAAAAGTTAAAGTCTATGATATAACACCATCCTTTTACTGGGAGCTAATATTTTCCACAATCGACATGCCATGCAACCTTCTGGCAGGTCCGTGTACTGACAGTACTGTAGTTGCCAGAATGACACCTATAATCAAGAACAATTCCAGCCACGGGATACTCCACGAAATTCCAAAAGTGCGTGTAATAAGGCTGGAATACAAAAACCAATGAAACCACAGTCCGAAAATGCAGCCCAGAACAATCCCCCCCACAGAATAGGAGGCAGATTCCGCAGCAATCATGCGTGTAAGCTGTTGATTGCTCATGCCGATAGCGCGCATAACTCCATATTGGCGGGTACGCGCTGATACTCCCATTCTAATTGTATTCATGATATGGAAAACGGTAATAGCTACAATAATGGACAGGAATCCATATATCATTGCTGCAAATGCGTAATAAAGTCCTCGCTGTTGCTGCACCCTGCTCAAATTATCTGAAAAAGAGACACCTCCGTCAAAAAGTGATTCTACAACAGCAGCATCTTCTTCGTCAGCGCCAAAGTAAAACTGTATATCCAGAATAGTGTACCCCGTTGCTCCTGTCAGCCGGGTAAATGTTTCTTCAGAACAGATAATCGTTTCGGTTCCATCCGCACGGGCCAGCGGGCTATCGGACAAAATACCACCGACAGTAACTTTTTTCTTCTTTCCGTTTATTGTCAAAGAGATGCTATCTCCAGGTTGTACCTCTGTATCACTACTGGCTACAAATAGAATTTGTCCGGGAGTATTCATCACAGTTTCTATGGAACCGGAAGTTAACTGTTCCTTTGCCCAATGAAATTGATTTTCTTCATAAGATATTATATTACTGTTATAGGATGTGCTGTTTATTTCAGCAGGAACGTCATAGGCGAACATTCGGCCAAATACACGTCTGACACTGGAATTTTCAGCCACGGCATCCCTCCGGTCTGCGGGGATAGAGCAGGTATTCGTTTTGCTGACAACAGAAATTTCAGCTGCCCATGCTTTCGGCATAAAGGCATTTTCCATAAAGGGAACCAGAGTACAGAATCCTAAAAAAAGCGTAATGCAGATGGCAAACGCACCGGTCATCAGAAAGAAACTTTTCCGCTTTGCTTTTGCATGATAGATCCCCAAGGCTGTCTCCACATGCCACCGACGAGTATTCGCCCCATGGCGAAATGAGGTGTTTTGCCGGGTATTGCCGGTGACTGCTTCCAATGGCGAAGCTTTGGCAGCCATTTGGGCCGGCGAACGGGCCGCAAGTAAAACGGTAATAAGCCCCAATACGCTACCGGCTCCAATACCCAACCAACTAATGCCGAAAACGGGCAGATAGCCGAACCATGCATTACTGAGCTGTCTCATAACCGCACACAGGCCCCAAACCACCACGATACTGAGGCCAGTGCCGATCGGTATGGCGGTAACGCACCATTGCAATGCCTCCCTGCGTACATAACGCAAAATCTGGCGTCGAGTAGCACCAAGGCAACGCATCAGGCCAAAAAACTCGATTCTCTGACTGATATCACTGTTCAGACTACTGGAGATCATCATAATGCAGGTTCCCATCACTACGATTGAAAGCAGCAATGCCATAGAATAAATTTCTGACACATTTGAACCCGGCACCTGTCCCAACATGCTAAGCAGTTCCATGTTTTGAACTACTTGTGTTTCAGATATTTTGTATTTCCGGATTATATCCGTGATGTTTGATAAAACATTACAAAACGGAGAGAAACGTACTGCGTATTGCCATTTCGCTGATAAATCAGATGAGTCAAAATCAGCCAAACCTTTGAGTGTCAATAATACAACATTTGTATTTTCCGTGGTCAGCGTGTCAGCGGCATTCTCATAAATACCGGAAATTGTCAGTTGTGACGGACTGCCATCAGGAGCATTTACTGTAATGGTATCACCTGTCACCAATCCTGCTGTCTGTGCCAATGTCACGGAAACTGCGGCTTCTTCGGCAGACTTTGGGCTATTTCCAGAAATGAAACTCCCCAAATATATATGAGAAAATATTGTTTCATCCATACCATAAAACGAAACAGGCTGCTCACAAAAAGAATATCCAGCTTCCGGGGGAATCGTTCCTTCCCAACCTGACAAACCTGTTTCAGGTCGTGCCGCAATATAATCAGATGTAATTTTGTCGATAGAAGTAAATTTACAATGCCAGTCTCCAGTCTGATGGCGTGTTTGTTCTGTCATACTTTGTATATCCATATCGGCCAACCCGAATATGACAGCGACCAGAAATACAGCCAAGATAATGCAGATACGGGTCATTCGGCTCTGTCTTCGGTGAACTTTTCCGGATATTGAAACTAACTCAAGATAGCTTTTCAATGAGATGACACCCCCAATTCCTTCAACACACCGTCGGACATATTGAAAATTCGATCTGCTGTGCTGGTGTGAAAAGCGCCCTCTACATTCAAAAGGGGACTTTTTCCGGAACCGGATTCACCGATGATGGCGATAAATTCGCCTTTACGTACAGAAAAGGTTACATGTCTCAATGCGTGAACCGCAGATTCACCTGTACCATAGCTCTTACACAGGTCTTGTACTTCAAAAATATTCATTTTATATACCTCCTATCTTACAGATTCATCATACCTCCTTTGGCTTACTTTCAAGTGACCCCTGTCTTACTCATTTGTAAGATTGAAAAAATTCAATGCAAAAACAATTCCCTCATGCAATGTACTGATCACAGAAATTGTCTCTCCGTGCGCTTCTGTAATAGCTTTTGCCAACGGCAGGCCCAGGCCGATTCCATGCACATCTGATGAAAAACGACTACGGTAAAACTGTTTGAAGATGTTATACAAATCTTCATTTATAATTGATACCGGGAGGACACCTGAATTTATTGAAGGTAACGTACTCCAAACTTTTGTACAGTCCACTCCGATTACTGCTACATAGGTTAATCTGAAAAAACAACCCAAGCTGGAACCAAAGTCAAGCCCTCTGTGGCAGTTGCAGACAGCTCCTCTCAAAAAAATAACGGCCTGATAAACAGACCGTTGTTGGTTATTCAAATGGTTCATCCTCATCATTTCAGACTTCTTTTCCGATGGTAAAGAGGCACAGGCTTTGCAGATATGTACCGCATTCCATTCCAAATCAGCCGCACGCAAAACCAGTTCAAACCATATCAGCCCTTTGGGGCATAGAAAAACCCCGGAAAGTCTTGATTTTCCGGGGTTTTTGAACCATTTTGATATCTCCCGCCAGCTGATTATCTCTTGCTGAACTGAGGCGCACGACGTGCTGCCTTGAGACCATATTTCTTTCTTTCTTTCATACGAGGGTCACGTGTCAGGAAGCCTGCTTTCTTCAGAGTAGGTCTGAATTCTGTATCAGCTTCAAGAAGCGCTCTTGCGATGCCGTGTCTGATGGCGCCAGCCTGTCCTGTGTATCCGCCGCCCTTTACGTTAACCAGAACGTCAAATTTGCCGTCTGTTTCCGTAGCTGTCAGGGGCTGACGAACGATAACCTTCAGAGTCTCCAGTCCGAAGTACTCATCGATGGGTCTTTTATTAATAGTAATATCACCTTTTCCAGGTACAAGATATACTCTTGCGATAGATTTTTTTCTTCTGCCAGTTCCGTAATATTTTGCTGCGTTAGCCATTTTCTATTTCCTCCTTAATAGATTCCTTTGGATTAAAATGTCAGTACTTCAGGTTTCTGAGCTTCATGCTTGTGCTCCGGTCCTGCATATACGTGAAGTTTCGTGTACATCTGTCTTCCTAAAGGTCCCTTGGGGAGCATACCCTTAACAGCCAGTTCGATAACCTGTTCAGGTTTCTTAGCCATTTTCTCTTTCAGGGTAACTTCTTTCATTCCGCCTACGTAATCGGAGTGATGATAGTAAACCTTCTGGTCCATCTTCTTTCCGGTTACCTGAATCTTCTCTGCATTGATTACGATTACGTAATCTCCTGTATCAACATGAGGAGTGAACTCCGGTTTGTTCTTTCCTCTTAAAACCTTGGCAATTTCGGATGCAAGGCGGCCCAGTGTCTGGCCTTCTGCATCAACAACATACCATTTTCTATCAATCTTAGCCGGATTAGCCATAAATGTCTTCATAGTATACCTCCATCGATTTGTACGGATTTGGACCCTTTGGTCCGTATGACTGGCTCACGTGGTATCGCTCTGGGAATTGGAGCTTTCCACGTATTATTTATATATCAAAATGTCTTTCCGGGGCTTTGGTAAGACATTTTTCAACATCGTCACATTGAGTTATTATATTATACGGATCCGCGCGTGTCAATATCTTTTCTTAAGAAAATTCGCAGAAAATTGGCCTTTTTGCGCCTAAAACAGGGCATTTTCAGGTTCGTCCGTCCTACCCTTAGCTCCCAGGACCGTGTTTCTTATTTTTCCGATGGAAATATACCGCTCCAGGACCGCTTCCATATCCGTTCCGGGCGCCGCCGCTTTAGACGGGATCCCACAGACGGAAAGCTGCAGACCTCCCTCCGGGCCTTCCTCCACCAGATAATTATCCATATAAAACTGTGTTTTCTCCGGGATACGGTTTTCACGGATTCCCCGAAGCTCCCGCAAGGGGCAGCCGGGAAAATTCACATTCCATATTTCATCCGGCGCACACCCCGCCTCCAGCAGCTTTTGGGCGACAGGCAGAATATAGGCATCCGCCACCTCGCTCGTCCCGCCCCGTTCTTCGGAAAAAGCGATGGCCGGAATCCCGTTCAGCAACGCCTCCATGGCTGCGCCCACGGTTCCTGAATATAAAATATCCACGCCCACATTATAACCGCAGTTGATTCCTGAAAATACCACATCAGGCCTGTCCTGCATAAGGTGGCGGATTCCCACCTTCACACAGTCGGCGGGGGTTCCCGCCACGCTGTAGGCCATGACGCCCGGTACCGGGAAATCCTCCTGCCTGATTTGCAGGCTTCCCCGCACCGTAATGCAGTGGGACATGGCGCTGCACTGCTGTCCGGGCGCCACCACCCACACCTCTCCCAGGTTCTTTGCCGCTGCCGCCAGCCTGACAATTCCTTCGGCTCCTATGCCGTCATCATTTACCACAAGTATCCTTCTCATACCGTTTTCTCCGATTTTTCCTCAGCCGCCTGCTGCCCGGCCTTCTCCTTCAGCGCAGGAAATTCATAGGAAATCAGCGTCAGCCCTCTGGCAGGTGCCGTGGGGCCTGCCGCCGCCCTGTTCTTAGCCTCCAGCATTTCCTTTACCGCTTCCGGGGGATATTTGCCGCTGCCGATTTCCATCAGCGTCCCCGCAATGATGCGTACCATATTATATAGGAAGCCCGCCCCCGAAATGCGGATGATAAGCTCCGTCCCTTCCCGCGCCACATCACAGCTGTAAATAGTGCGCACCGTGGATTCCACCTGGGCGTTGACGCTGCAGAAGCTTTTGAAATCATGCTCTCCCACAAACAGAAGCGCCGCTTCCCGCATTCTTTTTTCATCCAGCGGGATATAAGTAAAATGGCTGTAAAGCCGCTTCACCGGGTTGGGAAATTCTTCATTCAGGATGCGGTATTCATAGGTTTTTATGCTATCCGTTTTTCTGGGATGGAAATCCGCGGGCACCTCCCTGGAATCCCGGATGCGGATATCCTCCGGAAGGCGTTGGTTCAATGCATAGGAAAACTTTTCCCCGGGCATACGCGCCTGCGTGTCAAATACCGCAATATTACCCCAGGCGTGCACGCCTGCGTCCGTCCGGCTGGCTCCTATGACCTGCACAGGCTCCTTCAAAAGCTGCGTCAGGCAGCGGTTTAAAACCTCTTCAATGCTGATTCCATTGGACTGCAGCTGCCATCCGTGATAGTTCGTACCGTCGTAGGCAACCGTCAGCATCACTCTTTTCATAGCAAAATCCTTCCTATTACAACAGCGGCCGTCAGGTAAAGCGCCAATATACCATAGGCGGTATAATCTCTCTTTTTATAAATCAGGGGCTTCATCTTCGTCCTGCCGTCCCCGCCCCGGTAGCAGCGCGCTTCCATCGCCATGGCAAGGTCATTGGCACGCCGGAAGGCGGAAATAAAAAGCGGTACAAGAAGAGGCACCATGCTTTTGGCCTTTTTAATCAGATTCCCGCTCTCAAAGTCTGCTCCCCTGGCAATCTGCGCTTTCATGATTTTATCCGTTTCCTCCAAAAGGATGGGGATGAAACGGAGGGCGATGGACATCATCATGGAAATTTCATGAACCGGCACATGGATTCTCTTCAGCGGATGAAGCAGGCTTTCCATTCCGTCCGTAAGATTATTCGGCGTTGTTGTCAGCGTCATGACGGAGGAGCCGATAATCAGAAAGCTCAGACGCACTGCCATTTTAATTGCCGTTATCAGGCCCTCTTTTGTAATAGTCAGCTTCCACAGCGTAATCAGCGGTTCTCCCGGCGTCAGAAAAAGATTGAATACCACAGTCAGGATCAGCAGAAGCAATATCGCCTTCATGCCCTTGACCATGAATTTAAAGGGGACGTGGGAAAGGCGGATAACAAGCGCCAGGAACCCTGCCGCCAGCAGATAGCCCCAGAAATTATTCACCACAAACAACGATATAATAAAAATCACCGTGGCCATCAGCTTGACCCTTGGATCCAGCCGGTGCACCACCGATTCGGTCTGATAATACTGCCCTAATGTAATGTCTCTTAACATAGCCTATTTTTCCTTCCCGCAGCCGCAGGCAGCCAGAATGGCATCCCTGGCCTCCGTCAGCGTGGTTGCGTCCGTTTCCACCGCAAGCCCCGCTTCCTTCAGCGTATGCATGATATAAGTCACCGAAGGGGCAGCAAGTCCCACCGCTTCCAGCTCTTTTACGTGGCGGAACACCTTTTTCGGCTCATCGTCATACATCACGCTGCCCTTGTTCATCACAATAATACGGTTTACATAATTAGCAACATCCTCCATACTGTGGGATACCAGCACAATCGTCATTCCTGTTTTTTCACGCAGTTCTGAGATCTCCCCCAGTATCTCATCCCTTCCCTTCGGGTCCAGCCCTGCGGTAGGCTCGTCCAGTACAAGCACATCCGGCTTCATGGCAAGCACGCCCGCAATGGCCACTCTTCTTTTCTGCCCGCCGGACAGGTCAAAGGGTGACTGCTGATAATATTCCTCACCGATTCCCACAAGCTCCAGCGCTTCCCTGGCCCGGCCTTCCGTCTCTTCCCTGGAAAGCCCCAGGTTCTTCGGTCCGAAGCATACATCGGTAAAAACATCGATTTCAAAAAGCTGATGTTCCGGGTACTGAAATACCAGCCCCACCTTGCTGCGCAGCTCCTTCATATTATAATCTTTGTCATAAATATTCTTTCCATTATAATAGATCGCGCCGTCCGTTGCCTTCAGCAGGCCGTTCAGATGCTGCACCAGCGTGGATTTCCCGGAACCGGTATGCCCGATAAGCCCGATAAACTGCCCGTCCTCTATGGAAATGCATACATCCTTCAGCGCCGCCACAGACAGCTCGGTGTCCGCGCCATATATATAATTCACATGCTCCAGTTTAATCGCCATTTTGTTTCTCCGTAATTTTAAGCAGTTCCCTTTTCAGCTCTTCCGTGGTAAGGATTCCATCAGGCAGCAAAAGCCCTTTCTTTTTCAGTTCATAGGCAAGCAGCGTCACCTGCGGCACATCCAGCCGGAGCTTCTTCAGCTCCTCCACCCTGGAAAAAACCTCCCGCGGCGTTCCTTCCATAACCACCTGTCCCTCATCCATGACAAAAACCTTATCCGCATGAATGACCTCTTCCATATAGTGGGTGATGAGAATAACCGTCACATTTTCCACATCGTTCAGCGCCCGTGCCGCGCGTATTACTTCCCTGCGGCCGCTGGGATCCAGCATCGCCGTAGGCTCGTCCAGCACGATGCACTTGGGATGCATGGCCAGGACACCCGCAATGGATACTCTCTGCTTCTGTCCGCCGGAAAGCTTATTGGGCGAATACTTCCTGTATTCGTACATTCCCACTGCCTTCAGGCTTTCCTCCACGCGTTCCCATATTTCTTTTGTGGGGACTCCCATGTTCTCCGGTCCGAAGCCCACATCCTCCTCCACCACCTGCCCGATGATCTGGTTGTCCGGATTCTGGAACACCATGCCCGCCGTCTGCCTGATATCCCAGACATTACTTTCTTCAGCGGTTACCCTGCCGTCCACCCAGACGGTTCCCGAGGTGGGCACCAGCAGCGCATTGATGTGCTTTGCCAGCGTGGACTTGCCGGAACCATTGTGCCCCAGGATGGCGATAAAATCACCCTGCTTCACCTCCAGGCTCACATTGTCCACAGCCCGGATTGTCCCCTCCTCGTTTCCTTCCTCATCATGCCTGATATAATCGAAGGTTAATTCCTTTGTTTTAATAATCTCTTTTACCGCTTCGTTTTCCATATGCTATCCTGTATCTGAAAATTGGTGCAGCCATAGGTATACAGCTGCAAATATTGGTTTCAATTACGGCCACCTTCCTATTTTACTAGAGTCTATAAAGAATTACAAGAGTAACAGTTCAGGCAGGTTTGCGCATTCACTGCACAAACCGTGAGAAAACGTGGAAGAAGCAGGCATCCGCCCCTCGCCGGAGGCGGCTTATCATGGGCGGATGCAATAACAATTCGGCCCGGGCGGAGGCTGGACTGTTAATTACAAGAAAATGGTGATAATAATTCTTGCAGTTAGCGGCGCAGTTGGTTATAATCTATAGCTGGTGCAGAAAATTCTTTCTACGCCAATTTATCCATCAGGGGGGAGCTATGAAAACACAAAAGAAGCATGTCAATGATTTTGGAAATGATTCCGTACCAGGACTGGTGCTCAGGGTATCCGTCCCGTTTATGTTCGCTCAGTTCGTCAATGTTATGTACAGCATCGTTGACCGCATTTATATAGGTAATATTCCGGCTGTCGGGGCCGATTCCCTGGCAGGGGCCGGCGTATGCGCGCCCATCATCACCCTTCTGTCCTCCTTTGCCACGCTCATCGGCATCGGCGGATCCATACTCTTTTCCATGCGTCTCGGACAGAATGATAAAAAAGATGCGGAAAAAATACTGGGTAACTGTTTTTCCACGCTGATTCTTTTTTCTGCGGCGCTGACCCTGATTTTCCTGCTCAGCAAGGGACTGCTTCTTCATTGGTTCGGCGCCAGTGATGTGACCTATCCTTATGCCAATACCTATCTGACCATATATACCTGCGGCACCTTTTTTGCACTGCTTTCCATGGGAATGAACTACTTTATTACCGCCCAGGGATATCCGCTTTTAGGCATGGTGACGACGCTCATCGGCGCCATCCTGAACATTATACTGGACCCGCTGTTTATCTTTGTTTTCCATATGGATATCGCAGGGGCCGCGGTGGCCACGGTGCTTGCCCAGCTGGCTTCCTGCATTTTCGTCCTCTGCGTCCTTTACAGGAAAAGCATGCCGGTCCCCCTCCACCTGCGCAGGCCCGATCCTGTACTTGTCAAAAGGATCCTGGCTCTGGGTTTTTCCCCTTTCCTGATTCTGGCCACCGACAGCATTATCATCATTGCGATGAATGCGGTCCTGCAGTATCACGGCGGGCCGGGCTACGGGGATACGCTCATCACCTGCGCCACCATCGTCCAGAGCTATATGATGTTGATTACCTCCCCCATGCTGGGGATTACCGGCGGTTCCCAGCCGCTTATCAGCTTTAATTACGGTGCGAACAAGCCGGAGCGTATCCGGAAAATCGTGTTCTGCGTGCTTATGCTGTGTATCGGCTTCACTTCCTTTATGTTTCTGGTATCCAGGTTCCTGCCCGCGGCATTTGCAGGTATTTTTACCAATAATGCAGAATACATAGAGCTTTCCGTTTGGGGCATACGCGCCTTTACCATGATGATAATCCCCTTAAGCCTGCAGTATACCTTCGTGGATTCCCTTACTGCACTGGGAATGACCGGGCTTTCCCTGTTCCTGTCGCTATTCCGCAAGACCACCTATTTTGTGGCCACCTGCCTGCTGCCCTTCGCTTTTACCGCGGCAAGCGCATTCTATGCGGAGCCGATTGCGGACGGCATTGCGGCGCTCACCTCAACCACCGCCTTTGCTATTGTGTACATGAAATATCTGAAAGGGACCGGCAGCCTGATGGAAATTGGCACCGGACGCGGACAGGCGGCGTAAAAGCCCACGTTTTCCTTTTCTAATAAAAAAAAGCGTAATCAGAAAGGTCCGGCCCCTTCCGGCCGCCCTGCTGATTACACTTTTGCTGTTTTTATGTTTTCGGCCTACGCCTCATCCCACAGCCTCTCCATAAACTCTCTGGCTGCCACCGCGTTCTCCGGCACGGTATCCTCCAGCGTCGCATGGATGTAAGGCTTATCCTTTTTCATAAAATGAATGAGGTCGCTGTAGTCCATAATTCCCTGCCCTGCCGCCATGGAAATCACCTTTCCATCCTTCACGGTAAAGTCCTTGACATGGATCACCGCCACATCCTCTCCCAGAATATCAATGGCGTTCTTTACCACATCCTTCTGATTTGCAGCGTTGGATCCATCCAGAAGATTCACCGGATCCAAAATGATCTGCAGGTTCGGGGAAGCAATGGCACGAAGCACCTGCCTCGCCCGTTCCGGGCTGTATACAATGTGCTGGCACACCGGCTCAATCGCCACCACCACACCCATTTTTTCCGCATACTCCACCACGTAGGACAGATTCTTAATGAAAAAATTCAAAGCCTCCCGGGTACGTGCGGCCGGGTCCGGCGCATAGAACACATTGGGATTCCCCGTCTCTGTCCCCACCACGCCCGCTCCCAGCCAGGAAGCGAAACGGATCTGCGCTTTGTAGGTTTCTATTGTTTTCGCAAGCTCCGTACTGTCCGGTGTGGCCAGGTTCAGATAACAGCCCAATACGGCCACATCCAGATCATTTTCGGCAAACAGCCTTTTCAGATACATGGCAAAGCCCGGTGTCAGTGTTGTGTTCTTTATGGGGAAATCATCAATCACCTTTCCCAGGGCCACATGGGCGCAGGTAAAGCCTTGCTCCCTGGTATGCGCCAGCCTCTGGGGAAGCGCCATTTTTACTGAATCATGCAAACGGATTCCTATCTGCATCGCATTATCTCCTCTGCGGTAACAGCCCGGATAACCGAACTGTTACCTTTTTAATCAGATATTCAGCATCTTCGTCGCGTAAGGCTCCAGCTGCGTCTCCACACTGCCCTTCTGCGTCCGCACCGCCGTGGTCTGCGGCTGATCACTGTTGTTGATGACCACCAGACGGCCGCTTCCCGGATAATAAGCGCATTCCGTATTCGCATTATCCGTCAGGTAAAGACCGTTCAAATCCTCCCGTCCCGCCAGCAAAATCAGGTTCAGGAGCAATCTGGTATTTTCAATCGTCTTTTCAAAGGAAGCCAGATAAATTCCAAGGCCTTTTCCAAATTCATTGATTGTAAACACAGGCACGCCGCCGTCCTCTGCCAGAACCTTTGCTTTTCCGTCGGTGAGATAAGGAATTCCCTTGCGGTAATCTCCTTTCTTCTTTACGAAGCTGCCTTCCGGCATCAGGCCTTCTATGTTTTCTACGGCAAACTGCCATTTACCATGGCAGATACGCGCGCCGGTGTCCTCATCCACACCCAGTACAGGCGCCATACGGAAAAATGTATCATAGCCTTCCACCGCGGAAGGTTCATTCACGCCGATAAACGCGCCCCCTTCATAAACGAAGCGTGTCAGCTTCTCCACAACCGCAGGGTTCTTCCACACATCGCCGCCGCTCCATGCACTGCCTGCAAAGCCCGCATTAATAACTACGTCCACATCCTCAAGCGCGCCGTTTAACACGTCCTCAAAGCTGATAAAGGATACATCCACCGGCAGGCCGGACAACGCTTCATTGATATGTATCAAATCGTTCATATAGGTTTCATGGAAGTGTCCGGAAAGCGTCCAGGAACGCAGTTTTCCCCAATAATGCAGCACCGCCACCTTAGTCCTGATACTGTAAGGCTTTCCTTCCTCATGGAAGCTGCCAAAGGTGCGGAATTCATCCCCCACCTGTTCTATATAATCGCAGAAATCCGGATAATCCTGCACCAGATGCAGATATCCTCCCAGGCCAATCCGCTGTATCGGCTCACGCAGAAGCGCCCTTCTCACGCTATTCCAGTACTTTTTCGCCTCCAGCGTGGGATCTCCGCCCTCCATAAAGGTAGGCGCGCCGCCAAGCCCCACAGGGAACAGATAAGGATGCAGGCGAAGCTCATGGGTATCCACCTTAACCCCCGCGCACAGCCTTGCTTCATAGCCTGAAAAAACACACTTAATCAATCCGTCAAAGCCGAACTCCTGGAACCTGCCGTTATAAGGCTCGATTCCCACCCAGCTGTCGTCGTAGAATACATATGCCTTTTTACCGTACTCATGCACCATATCAATCAGCTTACGGCCAAAGGAAATCACAAAATCATTGATAAACTCCATCCAGTCGGCCTTATGCTGATTTCCCGGCATATGAGTCACATGCAGCTTGCCCTGATTGACAAAATCCTCTGCCGTAAGCTCATATCCGTATTTATCCGCAAATGCGTTAAGCGCCCTCTCACTCACCGTGAAATCATAAGAGCCCCAGTCCGTAAACAGATTCCTGTTTCTTACATCGCTTCCCCAAATCCAAACGAAATTATAGAACATGGAGGTAAAACGCACTACCGTTGTCGCCGGATGCGTCTCGCACCACTCCTTCATCCAGCCCGTTAAAAACTCCTGAGTCTCCGGATACATGGGATCGATCTGCATCAGATGTTCCTTATCCCAGTTGTTTGTCGTATGGTTATACATGGAGATTTCTTCCCAGATACGATAAGCCATAAAGCTCACCGTATAGGAATGAAAGGCTGCAGGCTCATTGACCGTCACACTGCCGGCCGCCTTGTCGTAGCTCCACTTCTCCCGCGGTACAAGCGTATCCGTAGTCCTGTCATATACCTGCCAGTAACGCATGGCATTTTCACTGTCATTAATACGGAACTGCTCCTCAAAAAAACCTTCCATCAGGCAGACAGTCAGCTTACCTTCCACTGCCACCGCCGGGCTGGTCATAAGGAAACACTGCTGCAGCTTATCCTGATTCTCCCTGGCCCATTCGTTATGATCCCTTATCATGCAAATAGTGGAATAAATTCCATAGCCTGCATCTAAAATTTCATCTGACAGCACCGTTCCGTCACTGTCCCGGATCACATCCGCGCCCCATTTTTCCGCCAGCTCCAACGTCAGCTTCTCATAGCCTGCCTCACCGGGCAGGGTAAAATTCCCTTTTCTTTTCACTTCACACATCTTTTTACACTCCTGTCTGATTATAAAGCGCCGTCCTTCGCCGCATCATTAGCCGTAAGCAGCCCCGAGAAAAATGCCAGAGCCAGTCCCTGGCCCCACCCCTGAATCCAGCGTTTGGAAATCTCCCTGTAACCGTCCCGATCCTTCATTACTGCCGTACCGCCGGATACATTCATCACCTTGCCGTCTTTACTCACATTGGCAAGAAGCCCCTTGATTGCCTTGTTAATGTACTTGGAATGGAGGGGATTTCCTTTTTCCAGCATAGCCGCCGCTATTCCCGCGGAAGCAGAAACCTCCTCATAAGACTCCTCATCATCCAGAATGGTCCTCCACAGGCCATTTTCCGTCTGTAAAAGCTTCAGCGCCGCCAGCTGCTCATTCAGCGAACCCGTCACCTCCAGGAACTTCGGATACAGATAAGCCTCCGGAAGAATTGCCCCTACCTGAGACATGGTATACGCCGCCCAGGCATTCGCCCTGCCCCAGTAAAAACCGGACATATGATCCCCCGTTATATTATTGTAGCCATGATAATACAGCCCCGTTTCCGGATTCTGCAGATAATGGATATGCCAGTAATACTGATTCAGCGCATCCTCAATAATCTCCTCATCCTTCAGCTTCACGCCCACTCTGAGCAGGAAAAACGCCGCCATAAAAAGCGTATCGGCCCAGGCCTGCTCCGGGAAATCATTATTTGCGGAAACCGTATGCTGCAGCACATGGTCCCCAAACCGCAGCGCATCCTTACGCAGATAAGCCACCTTGCTCATCGCCACGTCCCAATACTTCTCATCCCCGGTCGCTTCATACAGCGTGATCAGGCAATGCCCCATAGCGCACGTATTCACCGTCCACTGCGGCGGCAGCCCCAGCTCCATATACTCATCCACCCTGTTTTTCAGAAGCTCCAGATACTCCTCATTCTTCGTAACCTCCCACGCCTTTGCGATTCCATAATAAGCCACACCGCAAGGCCAGTCCCAGGTCAGGTCCATATTCATTGTCTTATGGACAATCCTGTCAATAACCTCCACTATCTCTTTCCTGTCAAAATCCAGCTTCAGCATCCCTGCACTCTCCTTCTCCGGATATTCCCGGTTTTATTATGTAAATAGGTAACTGTTCCATCTCACTACAGCTACTCCCACTTATTCTGCCACCTTCTCCAGCCTGTCTCTATCATAAATGATAATCCCCTCCATTTCTATTTATTTTCAATAATATACTTTGCAATTTCAACCATTTATGCTATCCTGATTTTAGATTCCGCGCAATATTTCATTCTTTTTTAGAGCTTTTAAAAATCAAAACCGTTAAAATGCTTATTTTTCAGGAAGACAGACAATTTTTATGGTTTTTCTACACAATTTATAGCATATCCTGTTCGTTATTTTTTTGCCAAAGTGGTTGTAATTACTATCTTTTTATTCACATAGCCTTATTAGAGAATTGTAGCCCCTATAGAAAATTTGAATTTATTGAAAGGTTGAATTGAGAGATGATAGCATTAATTGTAGCCCGTTCCCGAAATAATGTAATTGGAAGGAACGGTCAGATACCTTGGAAAATTAAAGGAGAACAGGCGCAGTTTAAAAAATTAACTACTGGTAATGTTGTTGTTATGGGACGTAAATCTTATGAAGAAATTGGTCATCCTCTTCCAAATAGAATGAATATCATAGTTTCCCTTAGTGCTAATTATTCAGGCGAAAATCTAGTAACAGTGAGTTCTCTTCAAGAGGCAATTGAAGCTGCTGGAGATGCTAATATTTATGTGTGTGGTGGGTATGGTTTATTCATGGAAGCAATCCCTATAGTAGAAAAGATGTATATCACTGAGATAGACATTGAAATAACGGATGGAGATGTGTTTTTCCCTGAATTCAATAAGGATGATTTTGATATAGTTGTTAATAAAACAGAGGGTGAAGATATTAAATTTACCAGAACAATTTATACTCGAAAGAAATAGGCAACTTCCAGTCGATTGGGCAGACAATTTTGAAGTTGTGGAAGGGATAACTAAAAAGTATTAAGATTTCAGCATACGCCTTAAAGCTGCACAAATACCACCGCACCAGATATAATACCCAAAAAGAGGAACTTCATCATGCCAAAACAGAAAAATTCCGTCATGGAATACCGCAATTACTACCTTCCCGTTGACTTCCCCGTCCTGATTCTAAGCGGGGAACACTGGAAAATATCCGATATTCCCAGCAGCCGCCTGCACTTCCACAACTGCCTGGAAATCGGCCTCTGCCATTCCTGCAGCGGCACCATGAAGTTCTACAGCGAACCCATGACCTTCAAAGCGGGGGATGTCACCTGCATCCCCCGTAATATTCCCCATACCACCTATTCGGACAAGGGTACGGAAAGCCGCTGGTCCTATATCATGTTTGATCCTGCCGAGCTGTTCCGCGCTCTGCTTCCGGCTTCCGAATCCGGCCCGGATCTTTCTCTGTTTTCCTATCGGAATTACAGACATATCCTGCCCCGGGCGGAATATCCCCATATCCATTACCTGACCCAATCCATCATAGATGAAATGGAGAACACCCGCCCTAACTACCAGTCCTGTGTAAAAGGGCTGCTGCTCGCCCTTTCCATTGAACTGAACCGCATCCAGGAGCAGGCCAATGCCCCGGAAAGTACCTGCGGCGGGCCAACCTCTTCCTCCGGGCCGGATGCAGTCCACTCCATCCCGGAAAATGCCCTGGTCATCTCACCGGCCCTGGATTATATCGAGGATCACTACAGTTCCCAGTTCCCCATCGAGGTGCTGGCCGATCTTTGCCACATGAGCCTCACCCATTTCCGGCGCGTTTTCCATTCCATCATGCAGACCAGCCCGCTGGATTATTTAAACAGCACCCGCATCATGAAGGCCTGCAACCTGCTGCGCAGCACGGAGGAATCCATTCTTTCCATTTCAGAAATGGCGGGCTTCGCCTCCGTTTCCAACTTCAACCGGCATTTTCACGCGGTGATCCACATGACGCCCCGGGAATACCGCAACCAGATGCTTTTTGCCCGCCAAAAGGAAGGGACCGATGTCCGCCATACCATCCTGGAATTCTCCGGCTGGATGGAACCGGAAAGCGATCCCCTCTGATATTCCTGCGAAACAGTTCAGCAGAGCCGGACTGTTTCGCTTTTTTCATTCATCCTTATAATACTCCGCCAGCGCTTCCTTTACGGCATAATAAGCCGGCTTGGGACGGCACTGCGTATCCACAATCCCCCAGTAACACTCGGCCGGACAGTCAGAGGCGCCGCAATGATAACAGTGATAGGCATCCCTCCAACAGAACATGAAGGACCCCAGACAATGAGGATTCTGCGCAAAAATCCTGTGGCCCCTTCTGAAATAATCCGCCTGAACCTCCGGGGTATGCCCGCCCTTCGCCTCATGAAACCACTTCTTCACATAGCATACCTCAGGAAGTCCCTTGGGCACCAGCGCCGGATCCGGCATTTCCTCCGCCAGCTCCCCGGCTGAGGAGTACCCCCATTCATTGGCCAGTACCGGAAGCCGGTATCTTTCATACAGCGCGTCCAGCACCCCAATCCAGTTTTCCGCATCCCCGGGCTGCCAGGAACCAAAATACTGATCCACGCCCATATAATAAAAAGAATGCCCTTCCCGATACACCAAATCCGCAATTCTCACCGCATTCTCATTATAGCAGGAAATGTTGATACCACACCTGGCTTCCGGATTGCCCCGCCTGATTCCTTCCGCACATGCCCTGGCGGTATCTGCAAGAATGTCATCCGGGTAGTCATTGGAAAATACGGGAATGTCGATTTCATTCATACACTGCCAGTAAATCCCCGCTGCCTCCCCCAAATCCTCACAGATAAACCGCATGCTTTCCCTCACATTTTCATAAAATTCTTCCGTCCCCTTCTTTCCCACGAACTCCGGGAAATGCTCATGCCAGCATGTTTTTCCCTCCTCTTCATCATAGGTGAAACCGCCCAGCGGCGGTGTCGCAGGCATTACCTGGAAGCCTTTGGCATGGGTATCACGGATTTCCTGTCTGGCTGCTATGTATTCCTCGCTTAATGTCCCGAACATCTCATCCTTCCAGGGAAAACAGATGTTTAACCGCATCCATTCCACCCCCAGCTCCTTTACCATGTCATATTCCCCATTTGTGTCATAAGCAAATACAATCCCTTTAATTTTTTCAGATGCCTTCATACCCCATTTTACCTCCATCCTCTTCAATCAGGTGCAGCCATGCCATTTCGGCTCCCCAGGCTGCCGCCAGCTCCTTTTCCTTCCTTGCTTCCTGTTTTCTCCCCAGGCCGGTCAGCGCATAGAACCTGGCCGGATGGGCCTTCCTGTGATTTGCCTTTTTTATACTGTGCTCTCCCGGCAGATTGGAGACAAAGCCCCCAAAATAGGGAAGCCTGTCTTCCTCCTTCAATATGGCATCCGCTCCGTCCAGCATCGACAGATACAGCGCCGCTGCTTCCCGCTCTTTTCCCAGCAGCCGCAGCGCACAGGCCGTATAAAAATCACTCTCATCCAGCCGCCCTGTCTGATGGGCCGCCGCCTTTTCATACCAGGCAAAGGATTCCCTTTCCTCTCCTGCTGCCTCCAGCGCTTTCGCCATATGGAAATATACTGCCGCTTCCCGTGCAGTTACACCGCGGCCCTCCTGATAATTTTCCGGATATTCCAGAGCCGTTTTATAAAAAGCAATGGCCCCGGCATAATCTTTTTCCCGGAAAGCCCGCCTTCCCAGCTGAATATAAGCAAGAATATGCGCTTTAACCAGGATACCCTCTCCGCCCTCATATGGGTTGAAAATACGGTTCTTCAAGTACGCCGCCGCCTTTTCCGGCATTCCCGCCTCATTATAAAGCACCAGCTGTTGATGATACAGATCCTCTCTTTTATAAACCAACTGAGGATATGCTTCCAGAAGCTCCAGCAGCTTTTCTACCGGAACACCTGATTCCCTGCGTATTTCCATAAGCTCCAGAAGATACCGCCCGTCTTGATGCATAGCAAAGGCCTTTTCCATTTCCCGCCTTGCTCCCACCTTGTCTTCAAATACCTCAAGCAGGGCAAGGGCCATACATCTGTGGGCCTGATGCAAACCGTCCTCCCTGGTAACAGACACTTCCCAGCATTTCACGCCTTCTTCGCGGTTATCCCTTCCATAAAATAAACAGCCAAGATAATATGCGCTTTTCCCTCCATCCTTTCTTTGCGCAAAGGCATATTGGAGAACACGCCTATCCATATCCGTATATGGAAAGCAGTAATCCAGCGACATCTCCCCCGCCTGTGTGAGGAAATCTGCTGCTTTTGCTTCTTTCCCAAGACCTGCTGCCGCATATGCCCTGTAATAACAGTTCATCGGATCCGCAGGCGCAATCCGGCCCAGCTTTAGCACCTCTTGCCAGGCTCCCAGCTCCAGATATTCCGCCATCAGGACACGCCATGCCGTTTTTCTCTCACGCAGCACATTTTTCAGTCTATCCAGTGCTTCCTTTTCATCCTGCAGAAACAAGCTTTCCCCCAGCAGACCGTATCCGAGCGGATCCACGGCCAGCATATCGCGGACCACCTTCCCCGCTTCTTTGCTTCTTCCCGATTTCCGCAGTATAAAAGCCTTCAGGAAGGAAAGCTCCGGGCTTTCCCCATTCACTGTGAGCGCTTCCCTGATACAGGAAAGCGCATCTTCAAAACAACCCTTACGCACATAAAGCTTCGCCGCCTGTTTGAGTCCGGCTCCCTTATACCCATAATTCCAGGCTGCTTTCCGGTAAAAACGGATCGCTTCCTCCTCCTGCCCATCATTCTCCAGCGCCCAGGCATAATTAAAACAGCATTCCCCATCCCTGGGATTGGGGTTTCTGAGCATACTGCGTTTTACCGCTTTTTCAAAAAACGGAAGCGCCTTTTTGCAGTCCCCCTTTCTCATCCACAGAAGCCCCATTCCATTATTGCAGCGAATATCTCCGTTGTCCCGTCGCAGCGCTTCCCGGTAATAATCTTCTGCCCGAAGCGTTACATGCCGGTACTGCTCCAAATGAAGCCCCTCCAGATACAGCTCCTCCTGCGTGGGTATCTCCTCCGGCTTCCTTGCCGGCCTGTGAGGCGCCGGTTTTTCCCGGCCCTGGAAAAAGGACGGCCCGAAGGTATAGGAAACCAGGGTTTTCCCCGATTCATCAAGAAGAAACAGCGATATATCCTTTTCCTGCGTCCCCTCCGCCGTTTCCAGGCTCCGCAGGCACGGCTGTCCCGGTTCCAGGAAAAGGCATTCCTCCAGAAGCCGCTCTCCCTTCACCTCCACGCAGATTCTCGCCTGTTTGTGAACCGCAGTCACCTGAAAAGCAGCCTCCAGCCTTCTTCCGTTTAAAACAAAGCCCACAGCCCCATCCTTTTCCGCATTTTTCAGCCCCGGCATATGGGCGGTGGCATACCAGGTCTGCTCAAAGGTCTTCGTTTCATCCGGTGCAATAAAGGAAAAATCCGGCTGGTTATCCGTATAGCAGCCCGTCATGATTTCCAGATAGGCGCCGTCCTCATCGGTCAGGTTACGGTGCCATACATCACCGAACTCCCTGCTTCCCCAGGTAAAAAACTTTTTGCCCACAGAAACGTTATGATCCGCCACATGCACTGTTCCCCGCTGTCTTCCGTGATCGAACCCGGCCATAAAATTATAATCTGAGTTCAGAATAAAAAAGGAGGCCGGAGAAGGAATATTTTTAAACCAGGTAATATCCGTTCCCTCACCGAAATCAGCTCTGGCAAATTCTCCCTTCACTACCGGGAATTCCGATACCGCATCCTTATAATGATAAGTAATGTAGTCAATATCCGGCGGAAACTGCAGCTGATAGTCCTCATTGGCATGCACTGCCAGATTGGCCCACCAGTGAAAAGTCTGCATGGCATTAGACGGATTATACAGCCTTGTTTTTACCGTTACATAGGATTTGTCCGGCCAGATGGTTACCCCCACCATCCCCTTCATGCCGAACAAAGGCTCATATTCTCCCATCCAGGCTGTCTGTGCTCCATCCTCCCCCTCTTCAATTACACAGTCCACAGGCATATACGTGGTAGGACGGTGATGCTGCGGCCAGTTGAATTCAATCCCCCCTGAAATCCATGCGCCGCACAGCCCTATCAAAGCTGGCTTAATCACCTGGTTTTTGTAGACGAAATTATAATCCAGCTTTTTATCGTAGCCTTCATATATCCGCCCTCCCAGTTCAGGCAGCACCGTCACCCGGATGAATTCATTTTCCAGCACAACAGCGTCATATTCCCTGTCCGTCTTCACGTTTTTAAAGGTATCGATCATGGGAATGGGATAAATGTTCCCCCGTGTCCCCTGATGATTCCTCACATCATAAAAATAGGGTGATCTCTCCGCCTCATCCATCTCATAGGTGGGAATCACAAGCTTTTGCCTGCAAATCATGCCTACCCCTCCCCTCTGCGCGCCGAAACGCGCATACGCATACATTTGTTATGCTTATATTGTAAAGGAGCCGGCGCATTTTTACAAATACACTGGCTCCTTTTTTCAGACAGTGCAAGCTATTACTGCTCTCTGTCCGCTTTTATTGCATTGTTCATATCAACAAGCTTGGCAACATCGTCGGCCTGAGCGAGGGCTTCATCATAGAAATACTGGAATACCTCATCCACATGATAATTTTTCTGCAGCTCCTCAATTATCTTTGTGCGGACGGCTTCAAATTCTTCATCACTCTTGGCTGCAACCGCAGTAACTACATTCTTGCCCACATAAGCATTGATTTCATTTACATACGATGCAATATCACCTTCCGGATCCCCAAAGGAAATATACATGCCGGCATCCGTAACAGGCGTTTCGGCGCGGTATACATCGACCTGTGTTTCCTGTCCGTAATGGGAGATAAAATCCTTCACGGTATCGTTCATCTTTTTATCCAGCGCCTTCTGGGAGAACTGATACAGATCAATGGCAACACCATCGTCAGGATTAATTGTTCCGTTGCCGAAGCCGCAGAAATGATGGTAAACATTCACACCTGTTTCAGCGCCTAAGGCATCATCCTTGGTAACATTCAGATACTCATCCGTAGGTACCGGCTCTCCATCCTCTACATTCCAATAGGTGCCTTCCAGACCGTTCCATGCAGTTCTGGAGAAGTCATAGGTAGATAAGAAATCAAGCAAAGCAACGCATCTTTCCGGGTTCTCCGTATTGGCGTTTACCACATACTGTCTTTCACCGCGGTACATATTGCCGAATCTGTCTTCTGCATCACCACTCAGGCTGGGCAGGGAAATAAAAGCTTTCTGATTTCCTTCTGTCTTGTTGAATTCCAGATTGGCGTTTGCAGACATCCAGCCGGGTACGTTAAACATATATTTGCCGGCCTTCAGATTTTCTTCATAAATATCAGATGTCATCGTAAAAGAGTCAGGGTCCAGCAGCCCTCTCTGGTTTGCTCTGTTATAAAAACGGACCGCTCTCCAGAAAATGCCTTCCGGATCAGTCAGCTGATTGTTTTCCAGCGGTTTGGAATCCACTGTAGATACTCCCAGGACACGTCCGGTAGTTTCAATCAGGTTTACGCCCTCCTGAGGCCCAAGACCGAAGGTAAACACCCATTCACCCCAGCCCTGTCCTGCGCCGAACCATGCACCGCAGCCATAGGTTTTCTGCCCGTCATCTGTTTCCGGCTCTGCCGCTACCATGGCTTCCATAACGTCCAGCAGATCCTCATCATAGGATTCCAGCTTGGGATAGCCGGCTTCTTTATAAACATCCCATCTGATATAGTGGCCGCAGGTAGGCACTGTGCCGTCATCCCATGACCCCTTGCACATTCCCCAAAGGTATGCGTTTCCGTCAGGGCTGTTGGCAGCCATTCTTTCAGCCTCAATCATCATTTTTCCTGCAGGGTCATTCATGGTATTCGGCGCGTACTCCTCCAGATAAGGCTCCAGATTCAGTGCGGATCCGGATTCCAGGAGCATGGGCAGCTGCTTGGTAGGATCGGATAACATGAAAATATCCGGCAAATCCCCATCCGCCATCATGGCCGACAGCTGGCTCGGCCAGTCCGCCTCCGTAACACCGGTCAGATACAGGTCGATGTTTAAAGTGTCCTCAATATACTTGCTGACGGGATCGGAACGCAGGCCATCCGCTTCCCCCCTTCCAACAAAGGCCACCACATCCAGGGCAACACGGTCCTCAAAATGGGGAATGATTACTCCTGAATCCGAGGCCTGTGCAGCCTCATCCGCAGTTTCTCCGGCAGCGCCCTCTTCAGCTGTTGTCTGTGCGGCTTCACTGGATGCCGGTGCAGGTTCGGCCGACGATTCATTGGAGGCGGAACCGCATGCCACAAGTCCGCCGAGCATGGCGACGGTAACTGTCATGGCAAGCACTTTTTTAAGTAAGTTCTTTTTCATATTCTCTCCTTCCTTTTCAGGCTGCTTTAAGCGCCCAAATCTCTTACTTTATTTAATTTCATTTTTGCAATGCGGAATCATCGCAGCAATGAAAGTAAGATCCTGTCATCCCTTTACGGCACCCAGCATAATTCCTTTGGTAAAAAACCGCTGCATATAGGGATATACACATAAAATCGGCACCACCGTAATAAAGCTCATTGCCATGCGAAGCGTAGTTGAGGTTACCTTGACCGCCGCACCTGCGGCAGCGCCGGCTCCGGTAGTGGAAACCACATTGGACTGCAGCTTGGTATACAGCAGGTACTGCAGGCAGTGAAGATTGGCCGCCTTCCTGCCCTGCATGAAGAACATGTCATCCGACCAGGTATTCCACTGATTTACCGCTGCAAACACGACGATACAGGCCAGAATCGGCTTGGCCAGAGGCAGTATAATCCGGAAAAAGACCTTTACCAGCCCCGCGCCGTCCATTTCCGCCGATTCCACCAGTTCCGATGGTATGGATTCAATATAAGTCTTAATCAGAATGATAAAATATGCCTGAACCGCATAAGGCAGTATGTATACAAGAAAATTATTTTTCAGTCCGATATTGCTGATTAACAGATAGTAAGGGATAAATCCTGCGTTCACATACATGGTCACTATGAAAAAACGGTACAGCAGCTTTCTGCAGGGCAAATCCCTGTTTGCCAGCAGGTATGCCGCAAAGCTGCAGCACAGCAGCGTAAGCAGCGTTCCAAGTATCGTACGGGCAAAGGCGATGCCGATACTGGAGGTCAGGCCCGGAATTTCCAGCAGATTCGTATAGGCCTCTGTGGAAAACTCCTGTGGAATAATGTACACCCCGCGGTTGACAGCCGCCGGAGAAGACCATGAGTTAATAAATATATACCACAGCGGATAAACACATATTAAAGTAAACAATCCAAGAATAATGGCATTTATTATGCCGGCAAAGGTAATCCTGTTTTTCTTTTTACTCATATTGCAACTTCCTTTCTTCCTTGCTTCCCATCGTCAGTGTCAGAATATGGACTCTCCCCTCAGTCTCTTGGAAGCCCAATTGGCAAATGACAGAAGGATAATGCTGACAACGGATTTAAAGATACCCATGGCAGTGGCAAGGGAATACTCCATATTTTTAATACCCATACGATATACATAAGTATCAAATACCTCCAGCTTATCCCAGGTCATGCCGTTTCCCAGCAGCCAGTACTGGTCGAAACCATTGGAAAGCATGTTGGAAATTGCCAGCAGCAGCAGTACAAAGAAGGTGGATAACAGTCCGGGAACGGTAACATGTACTATTTTCTGCCAGGTATTGGCGCCATCCACATCCGCCGCCTGATACAGCTCCTGATCAATTGATGTAATGGCCGACAGATAAATAATTGCATTGTAGCCCAGCGTCTTCCATGCTCCAATCGCCACCTGTATCAGCCATGCATGCTTTGCGTTTGTCAGCGGATTAACCGGCTCTTTGACTAATCCCAGTCCCATCAATATGTTGTTCAGGGCGCTGCTTTCCGAGGACAGGAGCATAAATACAATGGAATACACCAGCACCCAGGAAATAAAGTTCGGTATGGAGGTACCAGTCTGTACCATCTTTGCATATTTCTTATTCTTCAGCTGCGAAATAGCTATGGCGAAAATTGCCGGCAACACAGAACAACAGATGTTTAAAAAAGAAATGCAAAGCGTATTACGCATTACATTCAGAAAATCCCTGGGGTTAGCCACGATTTTCTGAAAATATTTTAAGCCTACGAAATCAGAATCAAAAACGGAAACGCCAGGCTTAAAATCAACAAATGCATAACTCCAGCCCAGAAGCGGTGCATAATTAAATATCAATACAAATACCATAAAGGGCAGTAGCAGCAATACCAGCCGTATCTTCTTCAGCTGCCTACCCGTCAATTGTTTTTTACTCTTTTCCATTGCCTGTGCCATACGCAGTCCGCTCCTTTCTCCTCTTCCAATGTAACCGGTTTCGCATGAGTGCTTTTAAAAAGGTCCCGAAAAAAGTAACCTTCCTGTCATGACCAGATATTGCATTGTCACTTTTTCACTTATATGCTCTGTACAATTTCCTGTTTTATCACTTTTTACTCAAATAGCATTTTGCAAAATACACCAGTTTTGTTTATATCGCTTTAATTTGTTTATGTTACATAATATTTTTTGTGCGTTTTATCTATATGTATTATCTTATATTTACCAAGCTCTTTCATCCACTTTTTTGTCAAATAACTGTGCAGTTTTAACCATATTAACAGAATGGTTTTTTTATGCTATACTGTCCATATGTGCAATATGACTTAATATGAACAGAAAGGAGGCAATTATGCCGCTAAAAAAACCAAAACCGGTTGTTGAATATCGGAACTATTATCTTCCTTCCAGCTTTCCGGTTCTTCTGCTTACCGGAAGCAACTGGACAATATCTGACATCCGCAGCGAAAATCTGCACTTTCATAATTGCCTTGAAATCGGGATCTGCCATTCTCACGACGGCACCCTGGAATTTTATAACGGACTGAGCATTCCTTTTTCTGCAGGAGATATAACCTGCATACCCAGAAATATCCCTCATACTACCTATTCGTCTCCCTCCGTTAAAAGCAGATGGTCCTATCTGTTTTTTGACCAGCGTCAGCTTTTCAGGGATATCCTGCCTCCTGATTTCAGTTTTAATATGATACATGATGATATTCATAAATATCTGATACCTAACGGTGCTTCTTCCCGCATCCCGCTCCTTGCACAGGCATCCATTGAAGAACTCTCCGCAGAAAAGCCCGACCATCAGCTGATAAAAAGCTATCTGTTCGCCCTGTACATGGAAATTATCCGTTTCCAGGATAAATATGCTGTAAATTATAATGTAGAAAATACCCCCCCCTGGCAAAATCCACCAATATCCGGCATTAGCTCACTCAGTATTACGCCGGCGCTGGACTTTATCGAAGATAACTACATGAACAAGTTTCCTGTCGATAAGCTTTCGGAACTATGCCATATGAGTCCTACCCATTTCCGAAGAAGCTTTCAGGCTGTTATGCATACCAGTCCCCTGAATTACCTGAATACTATCCGGATTATGAATGCCTGCAACCTGCTTCGTAACACAAACCATACGATTCTCAATATTTCTGTTATGACAGGCTTCAGTACGCTGAGTAATTTCAACCGGCATTTTAATGAAATGATGAAGGTTTCCCCCAAAGAATACCGGAAGCAGACTCTGCAGGGTCGAAAACCCGGCGAAGTCCCCTCCATTATCGAATATTCCGGATGGATGGAACCGGATTAAGCACTTGTGCAGCGTATAAATGTCACGGTCGTTAATAAACGCAAAAAGGCATCCGCCAACGGAATTTTCTTCCGCGGCGGATGCCTCTTTTTTTAAGAAAGCAAAATGCTCTCTGCTATTTTTATTCCATAGCCGGCAGAACCGGCCTGTAGAAATATGGATTTGACTTATACAAGCTCCAGAACAACTTCCATTGCTCCGTCGCCCTTTCTCTGGCCAATCTTGATGATACGTGTATAACCGCCCTTGCGGTCAGCATACTTGGGAGCGATTTCATCAAAAATCTTAGCAGGCATATCAACCTTCTTGGTACCTTTCTTACGTCCGGCTGCAGTTGTCGGAACTTCGGTAATAGGGTACAGAACTTTCAGCATCTGTCTTCTAGCATGAAGTCTGCTGGGCATATCCTTCTTGATTTCCTTCTCCACCTCATCGTATACGGTAACCTTCTTGCCGTCTACAACTTCCTTTACTCTCTTGCCGTCTTTGTCTTTTCTGGCAACCTTGGCAGTAACCTTAACGGTTTCGTAGTTATCTCTTTCCTTTACGCCCATTGCAATGATGCCTTCAGCGATCTTGCGAACTTCTTTAGCTCTTGCTTCAGTGGTAACGATTTTTCCGTGATATAACAGATTAGTTACCTGGTTTCTCAGCAGAGCCTTTCTCTGATCTGAGGTTTTTCCTAATTTTCTGTACTTTGCCATTTTTCTATTCTCTCTTTCATTCTTGGTACATCCGGCCACGCTCTTTGGACTTACTTACCGAATGCTGTGTAAAGCCAAAGCCACCCTGCGGACAGCTTTGACCGCCAATCATGTGACAGGCATCCTGAAGGATGCCGTGACGCCTATCGTGCCGTTCGGACTTACCGGGAAACGCCGGAACTTTTATTCAGAATTATGCATTCACGTCATCGCTGGGGTTCAGCTGAAGACCGAGTTCCTTTAATTTAGCAAGAACCTCTTCCAGAGACTTGCGGCCCAGGTTACGAACCTTCATCATATCTTCAGAAGTCTTGTTAGTTAATTCTTCTACCGTATTGATACCAGCACGCTTTAAGCAGTTATAGGAACGAACGGACAGCTCAAGCTCGTCAATGCTCATTTCCAATACTTTTTCTTTCTCATCATCTTCTTTTTCCACCATAACCTCTGCGGTCTTGGCGTTTTCAGAAAGGTCGATGAAAAGGCTTAAATGTTCGCTGAGTACTTTTGCAGCAAGGCTGACAGCTTCGTCCGGAGCCAGAGTGCCATTGGTATAAACATCCAGTGTCAGTTTATCAAAGTCAGTTACCTGACCAACACGGGTATTGGCTACAGTCATGTTTACTCTTTCTACCGGGGTATAGATGGAATCAACAGCGATTACGCCGATAGGCAGGTCTTCGCTCTTGTTCTTCTCTGCGCTGACATATCCACGTCCCTTGGTAATGGTCAGTTCCATGTACAGCTTGCTTTCCTTGCCGCCGCTTAAGGTAGCAATTACCAGGTCGGGATTAAGAATCTCAATATCCTGGTCTGCCTGAATATCTGAAGCCCGGACAACACCTTCGCCCTCGTATTCGATATAAGCGGTCTTAGGTTCATTGGTTTCGCTGTTATTCTTGATTGCCAGACTCTTGATGTTCATGATGATTTCAGTCACATCTTCCTTGACACCAGGAATAGAGCTGAATTCATGCAGCACGCCTTCAATCTTGACCTGGCTCACAGCCGCACCCGGCAGGGAAGAAAGCATGATTCTTCTCAGTGAATTGCCAAGGGTGATACCGTAACCTCTTTCCAGCGGTTCTACAACGAATTTGCCGTATTTCTTGTCCTCAGAGATTTCAGCAACCTCGATATTGGGTCTTTCAAAATCAAACACTGCAAATACCCTCCTTTACGAACGAAAAGTTTCTTAATTGAAACGTTCACGCCAGTTACAAGAAATTACTTGGAATACAATTCGACGATAAGCATTTCGTCTACAGGTACATCAATCATTTCCCTGGTCGGAAGTTCCTTAATCGTTCCTTTGAAGTTTTCCTGATCTACATCCATCCACTCCGGAACAAGTCTTCCTGCTGTAACTTCGAGGATATCTTTATATCTCTGCATTCCTTTTGCTTTTTCCTTGATTTCAACCACATCGCCTGCTTTTACCAGGTAAGAAGGAATGTTGATGCACTTTCCGTTTACCAGTACATGCTTGTGATCTACTACCTGTCTAGCTTCTCTTCTGGTTCTTGCAAAGCCCATTCTGAAAACAACGCTGTCCAGTCTGCTCTCAAGAAGAGTCATCAGGTTTTCACCTGTCATACCCTTCATTTTATCGGCTTTCTTATAGTAATTTCTGAAAGGTTTTTCCAGAACGCCGTAAATGAATTTGGCTTTCTGTTTTTCTCTCAGCTGTGTACCGTATTCGCTGACCTTCTTACCAGCTCTTGCGCTGGTTCTGTTGGACTTTTTATCGTATCCCAGGTACATGGGTTCAAGACCAAGGGTTCTGCATCTTTTTAAAACAGGGGTTCTGTTTACTGCCATTTAAAATTTCCTCCAAATATTGTTTACAGTACGCTCCGCCGGTCCTGCCGGCGAAAAGCCTTTTCCTCATGAAACAGCCGCACTCACTGTGCCGTACTTTCTTCCAACGTTTTCTCAATTTATTATTTACGCAACCATCCGTTCCCGGATGAAAATCACAAAATGCTGATTAAACTCTACGACGCTTGGGCGGGCGGCATCCGTTGTGGGGAACGGGAGTAACATCCTTAATGCTGGTTACTTCCAGACCACATGCAGAGAGTGCACGGATAGCAGCTTCACGTCCTGAACCAGGACCCTTTACAAAAACGTCCACAGTCTTCAGGCCGTGCGGAATAGCAGCCTTTGCAGCAGTTTCTGCAGCCATCTGTGCTGCGTACGGAGTAGATTTCCTTGAACCTCTAAATCCCAGACCGCCGGCGCTTGCCCAGCTTAAAGCATTTCCTTCAGTATCTGTCAGGGTAACAATTGTGTTATTGAAAGATGACTGAATATGTGCCTGTCCGCGTTCAACGTTTTTTCTGACACGTTTCTTTGTTACTTTTTTCGCAACTTTCTTAGCCATTTAAACTAACCTACTTTCCTCAATAAATTGATATTATTTCTTCTTGTTTGCAACCGTTCTCTTAGGACCTTTTCTTGTTCTGGCATTGTTCTTGGTATTCTGGCCGCGAACCGGAAGTCCTTTTCTGTGACGGATACCCCTATAGCATCCGATTTCCTGTAATCTCTTGATGTTCAGAGCGATTTCTCTTCTCAGATCACCTTCAACAGTCATTGTTTCATCAATAACAGCGCTGAGTCTCTTTACCTCATCGTCTGTCAGTTCCCTTACACGGGTGTCAGGGTTGACATTTGCCTTTTCGCAGATTTTTGTTGCGCTCGGTCTACCGATACCATAGATATAGGTAAGTCCGATTTCCACACGTTTTTCTCTTGGTAAGTCAATACCTGCAATACGAGCCATTTACGTTTCCTCCGTTTTCTTTCGCGCAATTCCCACCCGGAAGGCTCCGGGCCGCGCGTTTCTTCACTGCGCAGTCAAATAACCGGTCTTTATTTCCGCAGCCGGCAGCTCTGAGCCATCCCTGGCCCCGCCCTCCGCCGCGGTCGTCAAATCCCTGCAGGCTTCCGCATATACCATCAGATATCTGCACTCCCTTACAGTTCTTCAACTAAGTATTTAACGCGCAACGAGCACATGGCAGACTATCCCCTTCCACGTTCCACACGCTTCCGAGTGTATCACACCCTGTGCATACTAAAAAATAGTTACTAATTGACTGGGGTACTCCCATGAATCTCCCTTCCGGCGATAACCAAAAGCTCCCGTCAGCCATTTCTGGCCTCCAACAACTCTCTCTATCTCTCCCGGGAATCCAATAGGAAAAACAAAGCAAATCGGAGATTTGTTTTGTTTTTCGAGCGACTGCCCCGCAGTCGCTTACCCAGCCGGACATCCATCCGGCCTTTCCGATACTCCGGTATTCTCACGAATACTGAGGACGCTGTGCATCCTAATTTTCGGTATCAAAAAGTAATCTCCCGTAAACCCATGTAAGATTTTCTGCGGCTCTGCCGAAACATCGCCGCATCCCAACACGAATTGTCTTACGTTCAATTATCTACAAGCACCTTTTTTGTAATTGGTGCTGATGCCGCCTGAATGGAGCGACAAGGATCAACCCTGTCTCTGTTTGTGCTTCGGGTTCTCGCAGATGATTCTGATAGCACCCTTTCTCTTGATGACTTTGCATTTTTCGCAAATCGGTTTTACTGATGATCTAACTTTCATGTTAAACCTCCTTTCAAAAAAGACCGTTTTAAATTATAACATGGGGCAACGGTTTATGCAAGCTGTTTTCACGAAATTAACCCGGTTTTTCCTGAAAAATCCGGTAATTTCCTGACAGCCGGCTGTAAGGACCTGAAACTCATTCATTCCAGTGTCCGGTTACACGGATTATTTATCTCTCCAGATAATACGTCCTTTGGACAGATCATAAGGAGAAAGCTCCAGAGTCACTTTATCACCGGGAAGGATACGGATAAAATTCTGTCTTAATTTTCCGCTGATATGTGCAAGCACTCTGTGTCCATTCTCCAACTCCACCTGGAACATGGTGTTGGGCAGCTTTTCAACTACGGTTCCTTCGATTTCAATTACATCTGCTTTTGACATATTTTGCTTCCTTTCTGTTTACAATCATTATCAATTTACTCAGGTTTCATTCTGCGGTTAAAAAGCTCTATCCTCTCTCTGATTTGAGTGTCGGCCCAGGCAGGATTTTGAAAGAAGCGTTCCAGCTCTTCTTCGGAAACACCTTTGTGTATCACCTGAATATGCCTTCGGTTCTTCTTCTTCGGATTCAGCAGACCGCGTTTACGTCCGTCCGCCAGATATACCGTATCCTGCTCTTCCTTTACAATCAGATAAAGCTTATCTTTGTCATGCCCCGCTTTTGAGAGCGCCAGTTTTCCAGTCATAGATTTCCTCATTTCAGCAGATTGTGAGAATCTCCGGCTCGCCTTCCGTTATCAGAATTGTATTCTCATAATGGGCGGAAAGGGAACCATCCCTGGTCACAACAGTCCATCCGTCATCCAGAAACTCCACCGGCCAGCCGCCCATATTGATCATGGGCTCTATTGCCAGGGTCATGCCGGCCTGCAGTCTTACGCCCCTGCGTTTCTGCCTGAAATTGGGGATCTGAGGATCCTCATGAAGCTGGGTGCCAATGCCATGACCAACTAAATCACGGACAATCCCATACCCAAATCCGCTCACATAATCATCAATCGCTTCGGATATATCATGAAGGTGGTTTCCTGCTTTCGCGAGTTTAATTCCTTCAAAAAAGCTCTGCCTGGTCACCGCAATCAGCTTTTTGGCATCTTCGCTGATATTGCCCACCGCATGGGTTCTTGCCGCATCGGAATGATACCCCTTGTAAATAAGTCCCGCATCCAGGCTGACAATGTCACCCTCCTCCAGGATATGGTTCCTGTTGGGGATTCCATGTACCACTTCATTGTTGACCGATACACAGATAGACGCCGGATACCCGTTGTAATTCAGAAAGTTGGGTGTACAGCCGTAGCTGCGTATTAATTTCTCGCCCAGCATATCAATGTCCAGCGTGGAAATGCCGGGACGGATAAAAGCACCGAGTTCTTCGTGGACCTCTGCCAGTATCCTTCCGGCCTCCCGCATAAATTCAATTTCTCTTGCAGATTTAATGGTCACTGCCATACAAATAACCTCCGAAGGCCGCTATCCTTAACCAAGGATTTTTACAATTGCATCAAAGACTTCTTCCATCGGAAGAGTGCCGTCAACTGTTCTCAGCACACCTTTGCCTGTATAATACTCAATCAGAGGCTGTGTCTGCTCATGATAAACCTTAAGACGGTTCTTTACTGTCTCAGGCTGATCATCATCCCTCAGCACCAGTTCGCTGCCGCATACATCGCAGATACCTTCTTTTTTGGGCGGTATGTTCACAATGTGGTAGGTAGCGCCGCAGTTAAGGCATGCACGTCTGCCGGACATTCTTCTGATAATATTCTCGTCGGGTACATCCACGTCAACTGCAAAATCAACGCTGTCACCCAGTTTGGTCAGTTCCTTGTCAAGAACCTCAGCCTGAGGAATCGTTCTCGGGAATCCATCCAGAACATAACCGTTTTTGCAGTCATCCTGGGCAACTCTGTCCAGAAGAAGGCGTACGGTGAGTTCATCCGGAACAAGGAGTCCCTTATCCATATATTCCTTGGCCTCTTTACCAAGCTCGGTACCATTTTTAATATTAGCCCTGAAAATATCTCCTGTTGAGATATGGGGAACGCCGTATTTTTCAGCAATCAGTTTCGCCTGAGTTCCTTTTCCGGCGCCAGGAGCACCTAACATAATAATTTTCATAGCATTTTCTCCACTTTGAGGACGCGTTTCTCCGGTAACTGTTTCTTGCCTGCACAGTTACCTCCTCTGTTCTATATCGCATTTTGGGACAAAACAAATGTTCTGTCCCAATTATCATTAGTATATATGATTAGTCATTCAAAAAGCCTTTGTAGTTACGCACAAGCATCAGGGATTCAATCTGCTTTAATGTCTCAAGAACTACGCTGACAACGATGATAAGGCTCGTTCCGCCAAAGGAAACGCTTGCGCCGAAGATACCGTTGAATACAAAGGGCAGTACGCAGACAATTGTCAGGCCGCATGCACCGATGAAAATAATGTAGTTCAGGATTCTGTTCAGATAATCACTGGTGGGCTTGCCGGGTCTGATACCGGGAATGAATCCGCCCTGCTTCTTCATATTGTTTGCAATCTCAAGAGGATTGAAGGTAATCGATGTATAGAAATAAGCAAAAAAGATTACCAGAACAATATATACAACAAGGCCGATAGAATATACCGGCTCACTGGGCTTGCACCAGCTGCTTGAGCTTAATCCCTTCAGAATATGGCTCCATACGCCTGTTCCCTTATAGCCCAGCAGCTGAGCGATAATTACTGGGAACTGCATGATGGAGGATGCAAAAATTACGGGGATAACGCCTGCAGTATTCACCTTCAGCGGGATATTGGAGGACTGGCCGCCCACCATTTTCCTTCCCTGAACCTTCTTTGCATACTGGACCGGGATTTTCCGGGTTGCATCATTCAGGATTATAACCAGAATAACCATGGCAACAATAATAGCCAGAATAATAAGAGCCGCTAAAACAGCGGTTGCCACAGGTTTGCCCTTTACAAACTGATTATAAAGGCTTGCCAGATCCTGAGGCATCCTGGATACGATGTTGATGGTCAGGACTATTGAAATACCGTTGCCCACACCATTTTCCGTAATTCTCTCACCAATCCACATCAGGAATGCACTTCCTGCTGTAAGGGCAGCGATAACAGTAATTACGTTCAATGCATTGAAGTCTTCCAGCAGTCCGCTTCTGCCGAAGCCGATTGCCATAGCGGTTGATTCAATCAAAGCCAGACCAACAGTAACATATCTGGTGATTGCGGTCAGCTTCTTACGGCCGTCCTCACCGTCCTTCTGCATTTCTTCCAGCTTAGGGATGGCAATGGTCAAGAGCTGTATAATGATGGAGGATGTAATATACGGCGTAATGTTCAGGGCGAACAATGACATGTTCAGGAAAGAACCGCCGGTAAACGCATCAAAAAAATTGAATGCGTCACCGGTCTGCGCCGCAAACCATCTGGAAAAATAAGTTCTGTCAACCCCAGGCACAGGCAGCTGTGATCCTAAGCGGATCACAACCAGCATGGCGAAGGTGTAGAAAATCTTCTTCCGGAGCTCTTTCATTTTAAATGCATTTTTAAGTGTTGTAAGCATTACATCACCTCTGCTGTTCCACCAAGTGCTTCGATTTTTTCTTTTGCGGATGCGCTGAACGCATCAGCCTTAACATCGAGCTTTTTGGTCAATTCTCCGTTTCCGAGGATTTTTACTCCATCTTTGGGATTTTTAACAATGCCCTTTTCAATTAAGGTTTCTACGGTAACGGTAGTTCCGTTCTCAAAAACCTCCAGAGCGCTTAAGTTAATGCCTACGATAACCTTAGAGTTTCTGTTAGTGAAGCCTCTCTTGGGAATACGTCTGTATAAAGGCATCTGACCGCCTTCAAAGCCCGGCCTGGGAGCTCCTGAACGAGCTTTCTGACCTTTGTGTCCCTTACCAGCTGTTTTGCCGTTTCCTGAACCATGGCCACGGCCTCTTCTGAAGTTATCGCTGTGCTTGGAACCTTCTGCAGGCTGTAAGTTTGATAATTCCATTCCTGACACCTCCTGTTCTTACGCTTCTTCTACTTTGAGCATGTAACCGACCTGCTGAATCATGCCTCTTATGGATTCATTGTCGGGCAGCTCAACTGTTTTGTGCATTTTGGTAAGTCCCATTGCCTTTACGGTAGCTTTATGCTTCGGAACCGCACCGATAGGGGACTTTACCAACGTGATTTTTAAAGTTTTCTCTGCCATTTTAAATTTCCTCCTTAAGCCATGATTTCGTCAACAGATTTACCACGGTTAGCTGCTACTTCTTCAGGAGTCTTTAACTGGCTTAAGCCTTCGATGGTAGCAAGTACGACGTTCTGCTTGTTATTGGATCCAAGAGATTTCGTACGGATATTTTTAATACCTGCAAGCTCGCATACGTTACGAACAGGGCCGCCGGCGATAACACCGGTACCATCAGGAGCTTTCTTGAGAAGAACGGTTGCAGAACCGAACTTGCCCAGGAAGTCATGGGTAATACTGTTGTTTTCATCCAGTGCAACGCTTACCAGATTCTTGGCAGCGTCTTCTTTTCCTTTGCGGATAGCTTCCGGAATTTCAGTTGCTTTTCCAAGGCCTACACCTACGTGTCCCGCGCCGTCGCCTACTACGACTAAAGCTGTGAAACGGAAGTTACGACCACCCTTTACAACCTTAGTTACACGTTTGATGGAAACTACTTTTTCAGTGAGTTCCAGATTGCTTGTGTCAATGATTGTATGTCTCATTTACGATGTGTTCTCCCTTCCTAGAATTCCAGGCCAGCTTCTCTGGCCGCATCAGCTAATGCTGCGATCTTACCCTGGTATATAAAGCCGCCTCTGTCAAAGACAACCGCTTTGATTCCTTTTTCCAGAGCCCTCTTTGCAATTACAGTTCCCAGGTATGCTGCCGCATCAACGTTATTGGTTTTTTCCAGTTCAGCCTTTACGTCTTTTTCAACGGTGGAGGCTGCAACAAGTGTATTTCCAACTGTATCGTCGATAATTTGAGCATACATATGATTATTGCTTCTGAACACAGCAAGACGCGGTCTTTCAGCAGTGCCGCTAAAACGGTTACGCAGTTTTCTATGCTTGTTCAAACGAACTTCTTGTCTTGATTTCTTACTAACCATTTTTACACTCTCCTTATCTATTTCTTACCAGTCTTACCAACTTTACGTCTGATTGTTTCATCAGCATACTTGATACCCTTGCCCTTGTAAGGTTCCGGTCTTCTCTTGTCTCTGATTTCAGCTGCGAATTGGCCAACTTTTTCTTTATCGATACCTTTTACGATGATGATGTTCTGTCCTTCCATCACTGTTTCAATGCCTTCGGGATCTTCCATCTCCACCGGGTGGGAATAACCTAAAGATAAGGTTAATTTATTGCCGGACTTTGCTGCTCTGTAACCTACACCGTTTACTTCCAGCTTCTTCTCGTAGCCCTGGGTAACACCAACAACCATGTTGTTGATCAGTGTTCTGGTCAGACCATGCAGGGATTTCATTTTCTTTAAATCATTAGGTCTGGAAACCACGATTTCGGTTCCTTCCATCTTGATTTCCATCTCAGCAGGGAGCACTCTTTCAAGTGTGCCCTTGGGACCTTTTACAGTCACTTTATTATTTTCTGCAATCTCTACAGTAACGCCTGCAGGAACTGCGATTGGCATTCTTCCTATACGTGACATGCCCGTACCTCCTATAATTTATTCAAAGCCAGCCCAGCATCCGGTTGATTACCAAACGAATGCCAGTACCTCGCCGCCTACCTGAAGTTCTCTTGCTTTCTTGTCTGTGATAACGCCCTGGTTGGTAGAGATGATCGCAATACCAAGTCCGCCCAGTACCTTGGGAAGTTCTTCCTTGCCTGCGTATACGCGGAGGCCGGGTTTGGAAATTCTCTTTAAGCCTGTGATGATCTTATGGTTCTTGTCTTCACCATATTTCAGGGTGATATGGATGGTCTTGAAAGCACCGTCATCCAGAATGTCATATTTCTTGATATATCCCTCGTCCAGCAGAATCTGCGCGATAGCCAGTTTCATTTTGGATGAAGGTACATCTACTGTATCATGTTTTGCAGTATTTGCATTACGGATTCTTGTAAGCATATCTGCAATCGGATCGCTCATTGTCATTTGAATTGCCTCCTTCTTACCAACTTGCTTTCTTTACGCCGGGGATCTGTCCTTTATATGCCAGTTCACGGAAGCAGATTCTGCAGATTCCGTATTTTCTTAACACTGAATGTGGACGACCACAGATTTTGCAACGAGTATATTCTCTTGTGGAGAATTTAGGTTTGCGCTGCTGTTTAATCTTCATTGCTGTCTTAGCCATGAATGAACCTCCTTATTTCTCAAAAGGCATGTTGAATAATCTCAGTAATTCACGTGCCTCTTCGTCAGTCTTTGCAGTAGTAACGATGATAACGTCCATACCTCTTACTTTCTCTACCTTATCGTATTCGATTTCGGGGAAAATAAGCTGTTCCTTGATGCCCAGTGCGTAGTTTCCTCTTCCGTCGAATGCATCAGGGTTTACACCTCTGAAGTCACGTACACGAGGAAGCGCAAGGTTTACAAGACGGTCAAGAAAATCATACATTTTCTCACCACGGAGGGTTGTTTTACATCCGATTGCCATACCTTCTCTGATTTTGAAGTTAGCGATGGAGTTTTTAGCCCTTGTAAGTACTACATGCTGTCCTGTGATTGTTTCAAGGTCCTTCACGGCAGATTCCAGAGCCTTTGCATTATCTTTTGCTTCGCCAACACCCATGTTGATGACGATTTTATCCAGCTTCGGAACTTCCATAACATTTTTATATCCGAACTTTTTGGTCATTGCTTCTACAATCGTATCATTGTATAAGTCTTTCAGTCTACTCACGTTTACGGCCTCCTTCCTTAGAATTAATCAATTACGTCGCCGGTTGATTTAGCGAAACGTACTTTCTTGTCATTTTCAACTTTGAAACCGATTCTGGTCGGTTTTCCTTTGTAAACGTACATTACGTTCGATACATCAAGCGCAGCTTCTTTTTGAATAATTCCGCCGTTCTGGTTTGCAGCAGACGGTTTTGCATGCTTTGTTACCATGTTCACGCCTTCAACAACCACTTTGCCGTTCTTCTTATCTACGGAAAGAACTTTTCCTTCTTTGTCCTTATCCTTACCAGCGATTACTTTAACAGTATCGCCCTTCTTAATTTTCATTGTCGACATAAGGCACCTCCTATAATACTTCGGGAGCCAGAGATACAATTTTCATAAACTGTTTCTCACGAAGCTCTCTTGCTACCGGTCCAAAGATACGGGTTCCTCTGGGAGTCTTGTCATCTTTGATGATTACAGCAGCATTTTCGTCAAATTTGATATAAGAACCGTCTTTACGACGAGCGCCTTTTACAGTACGTACAACAACAGCTTTTACTACGTCGCCTTTTTTTACAACGCCGCCTGGTGTTGCATCTTTGACGCTGGCAACGATAACATCGCCGATATTCGCATACCTTCTTGTAGAGCCACCCATAACTCTGATGCACAGGAGCTCTTTTGCACCGGTATTATCAGCAACTTTCAATCTGCTTTCCTGTTGAATCATGCTAATTCTCCTTCCGCCAGGTTCACCCCTGATTTAGCTGGGCGCAGAACCTGTATTCCTATTATTGCAAACGTTTGAATTAACGTTAATTATTTTGCTCTTTCAATGATTTCCACAAGTCTCCATCTCTTGTCTTTGGACAGAGGTCTTGTTTCCATTACTTTAACGGTATCGCCGATGTTGCAATCGTTGTTCTCGTCATGAGCTTTCAGCTTGTAGGTTCTCTTAACGATTTTACCATAAAGAGGGTGTCTTACATGGTCTTCTACAGCAACAACGATAGTTTTCTGCATTTTATTACTAACGACTTTACCAGTACGTGTTTTTCTCAGATTTCTTTCTTCCACGTCGATGTGCTCCTTTCTGGAATGTTAACGGCTTACTGAGCAGCCTTGGCTTTTTCAGTAATGAGGGTCTGGATTCTTGCGATATTCTTCCGAACCTCTTTGATTCTTGCCGTGTTATCAAGCTGATTTGTTGCGTTCTGGAATCTCAAATTGAAAAGTTCTTTTTTAGCATTTACCAGTTCCTGTGCTAAATCAGCGTCGGATTTTTTCTTTAAATCTTCAACAAACTGTTTAGTTTTCATTTGATACACCGCCTTCCAAATCTGCTTTAGAAACAACTTTACATTTACATGGAAGCTTATGCATAGCAAGACGTAATGCTTCTTTTGCGGATTCCTCAGGAACACCTGCAATTTCAAACATTACACGTCCGGGCTTAACAACCGCTACCCAGTATTCCAGAGTACCTTTACCGGAACCCATACGTGTTTCTGCTGGTTTTGCTGTTACTGGTTTGTCAGGGAAAATCTTAATCCATACCTTACCACTACGCTTTGTATAACGTGTCAGCGCGATACGGGCTGCTTCAATCTGATTGGACTTGATCCAGCACGGCTCTGTTGCTACCAGACCGTACTCACCATAAGTAATGGTGTTGCCGCGCATTGCTTTGCCTGCCATAGAACCGCGGAACTGTTTACGACGTTTAACTCTTTTAGGCATTAACATTATTTATCGCTCCCTTCCTTGTTTCCTTTCGCAGGAAGTATTTCGCCCTTGTAGATCCATACTTTGACACCAACTTTACCGTATGTGGTATCTGCTTCTGCAAATCCATAATCGATATCAGCTCTCAGTGTCTGAAGCGGGATGGTTCCTTCACTGTAGAATTCGGTACGAGCCATATCAGCTCCGCCAAGACGGCCTGCACATGCAGCCTTGATACCCAGCGCGCCGGCCTTCATGGTTCTGCCCATGCAGGATTTCATAGCTCTTCTGAAAGACACACGGTTTTCCAGCTGCTGAGCGATGTTCTCTGCAACCAGCTGTGCATCCCTGTCAGGTCTCTTGATTTCTTTGATGTCAACAAGAACCTTTTTGTCTGTCAGCTTGGACAGCTCTTTCTTGGTAACCTCGATTTCCGCACCGCCCTTACCGATAACAACACCCGGCTTCGCAGTGTAGATGATAACCTTTACTCTGTCGGATGCTCTTTCGATTTCAATCTTGGAAACACCGGCACTGTAAAGTTTTTTCTTTAAATATTTTCTGATATTGTAATCTTCTACTAAAAAGTCTGAAAACTCAGCGTCCGCATACCATCTGGAATCCCAATCTTTGATGACGCCGACTCTTAAGCCATGAGGATTAACTTTCTGTCCCATATTTTCTCCTTTCACGTTTGCCCCGTCCGGGACAATTCCTTCCTCGGATTATTTCTCATCCAGCACTAAGGTGATGTGGCTCATTCTCTTTTCGATTCTGTAAGCCCTTCCCTGTGCTCTGGGGTGTACTCTCTTCATTGTGGGTCCCTTGTTTGCATAACACTGCGCAACATACAGGTTGTCTTTGTTCATACCGTTGTTGTTTTCTGCGTTTGCAATTGCAGATTCGAGTAATTTCTTAATCAGGCTGGATGCATATCTGGGATTGTATTCCAGGATAGCCAGTGCTGTCGTAACGTCTTTGCCTCTGATGGCATCCAGTACGAAGCATGCTTTCTGTACAGAAACCCTTGCGTAAGATAACTTTGCAGAAGGTCTTGTATCTTTATTTGCATTTCTTTCTCTCTTTATTTGAGTTCTGTGTCCTCTTGCCATGGATAAAACCTCCTTTCAATTATCTCAGTTTGGATTTCTTTTCGTCTTTTCCATGTCCTCTATAGGTTCTGGTTGCTACAAACTCTCCGAGCTTATGTCCAACCATATCTTCTGTTACATATACAGGCACATGTTTTCTTCCGTCATGGACAGCAATTGTGTGTCCAACAAAGGACGGGAAGATTGTGGAACGGCGGGACCAGGTTTTGATAACCTGTTTCTGTCCGGCAGCGTTCAGTGCATCTACTTTTTTGAGGATGCTTGCGTCAGCAAACGGTCCTTTTTTCAGTGATCTAGCCATTGATTCTTTCCTCCTTATTTAATAGCCTTACCGTCTCTTCTTCTTACAATCAGCTTGTTGGACGCTTTTTTCTTCTTACGTGTCTTCAAGCCGAGTGCAGGTTTGCCCCAAGGAGTACTCGGACCCGGACGGCCGATACCGGTCTTACCTTCACCACCACCATGAGGATGGTCGTTAGGGTTCATGACGGAACCGCGGACTGTCGGGCGGATGCCCATGTGACGCTTACGTCCTGCTTTACCGATGTTGATCAGGTTGTGGTCTCCGTTGCCTACAACACCTACGGTTGCGCGGCAGATTACGGGCACCATTCTCATTTCACCGGAGGGAAGTCTCAATGTTGCATATTTTCCTTCTTTAGCCATCAGCTGTGCGCCGTTTCCAGCGGAACGAACCAGCTGACCGCCCTTGCCGGGATATAATTCAACGTTGTGTACCTGAGTACCAACAGGAATTTCAGATAAAGGAAGGCAGTTTCCGATTCTTACTTCTGCGTGAGGGCCATTCATGATTTTCATGCCATCCTTCAGTCCTTCAGGAGCAAGGATGTAAGCCTTCTCACCGTCTGCATAGCAGATTAATGCGATGTTAGCAGTTCTGTTCGGGTCGTATTCGATGCCGACTACAGTTGCAGGGACATCATCTTTGTATCTCTTGAAATCGATTATTCTGTATTTTCTTCTGTTTCCGCCGCCGCGATGTCTCACGGTAATCTTGCCCTGATTGTTACGGCCTGCATTCTTATTCAGAGAAACGCAAAGGCTCTTCTCAGGAGTGGACTTTGTAATCTCAGAGAAATCAGAACCAGTCATATTTCTTCTGGAAGGTGTATATGGGTTATATGTCTTAATTCCCATGATTTTTTCTCCTTTTCTTCATCATTTATTGTCGTGCTTGATTTGCACTTAAGCGGAGGCCGGAGCGGTTAAACCGTACCGTGTGTCTCCTGATGCAAGTACAGAAACGTGCCTGCACCCGCGCTTCTTACAGACCGGCGAAGATTTCGATATCTTTGCTTTCTGCTGTCAGCTGAACGATTGCTTTCTTGGTCTTGGCAGTTTTGCCCACTACCATGCCGCGTCTTCTGTTCTTACCTTCGCAGTTCTGTGTGTTTACGCTCTTAACCTTGGTTCCTTCGAACATTTTTTCCACAGCTTCTTTAATCTGGGATTTGGTTGCTTCGGGATGAACAAGGAAAGTATATTTCTTATCTCCCATACCAGCCATACTCTTCTCAGTGATGACGGGTTTGAGGATGACATCATAATATTTTACGTCAGCCATTATGCGTACACCTCCTCGATAGTCTTAACAGCATCCTTGGTAAGAACTACGGTGCCGGCTTTCATTATATCATATACATTCAGTGTGCTTGTCAGAGTTGTATTGACTTTAGCCAGGTTCTTAGCGCTCATTACCACGTTCTTGTCATTTTCATTGATAACAACAAGGCCTTTTACAACCTTCAGGTTATCCATAACCTGCTTGAAGTTCTTAGTCTTGATTTCATCAAATTTCAGTTCATCTACAACGATGAGTTTGTTTTCCTGTACTCTGCTTGTTAATGCAGATTTGAGAGCCGCTCTCTTTTCCTTCTTGTTCAGCTTGAAGGAATAGTCTCTCGGAACGGGAGCAAATACCACACCGCCGCCGGTCCACTGGGGAGCTCTTGTTGAACCCTGTCTTGCATGACCGGTTCCTTTCTGTCTCCAAGGTTTTCTTCCGCCGCCGGAAACTTCAGAACGGGTCTTCGCTTTCTGTGTTCCCTGACGCTTATTGGCAAGCTGCTGAACGACTGCCATGTGTACCAGGTGTTCATTTACTTCAACGCCGAATACTGCATCGCTTAAGTCGATTGTTCCGACTTCCTTGCCTTCCATATTATAAACAGCTACGTTAGCCATTGTTAGTTCCTCCTTTCACCCCTAATTTAAGCATCCATTCTTGTGGTTTCTTTGATTGTTACCATTGCTTTCTTAGGGCCCGGTACTGCGCCTTTCACCAAAAGCAGATTCTTTTCTGCGTCAACCCTTACAACTTCCAGGTTCTGAACTGTAACCTTTACGCAGCCCATATGTCCAGGCATTCCTTTTCCTTTGAATACACGGCTCGGTGAGGAGCATGCACCATTGGAACCCTGATGACGGTGGAATTTGGAACCGTGAGCCATGGGGCCTCTGTGCTGGCCATGTCTCTTGATGGCGCCCTGGAATCCTTTACCTTTGGAAACAGCGGTTGCATCCACTTTATCTCCGGCAGCAAAGATATCAGCTTTGATTTCCTGAGCCAGTGCATATTCGGACGCATTGTCAAATTTGAATTCCCTTACATATCTCTTGCAGGAAACTCCGGCTTTATCGAAGTGGCCTTTTTCAGCCTTGTTAACACCATGTCTGTGAATAACTTCTTTCTTACCGCCCTTGTCTTTGTTGACAATCTTTTCTTTCTTGTCTACGAATCCAACCTGTACTGCGCTGTAACCGTCGTTCTCAACTGTCTTAATCTGTGTTACCACACAGGGGCCGGCCTGAAGTACGGTTACCGGAATCAGGGAACCATCTTCATTGAAAATCTGAGTCATTCCGACTTTGGTAGCTAAAATCGCTTTGTTCATGATTTTTACCTCCTTGTTGTCTACATAGCGGAACAGCGTCTATCCCCCAGTTCTGCCCTCACCTTCAATACTTTATAAGGAAGAAGGATGAAGTCCTGCGAAATAAGACATTGTTCATACGTCTTTGTAGAGGTTTCGTTGTGTTGAATTATTTGGTTTTCATTTTGATGTCGATGTAAACACCGGCAGGCATTTCCAGTCTCTGAAGAGCATCTACCGTCTTGTTGGTAGGAGCTATGATGTCGATCAGTCTCTTGTGGGTTCTCTGCTCGAACTGTTCTCTGGAGTCTTTGTACTTGTGTACGGCTCTCAGAATTGTAACAACTTCCTTCTTAGTAGGAAGCGGTACAGGTCCGCTCACCTGTGCTCCGTTCTTCTTGACTGTTTCGATGATTTTCTTGGCAGACGCATCAACCAGCTGATGGTCATAAGCTTTCAATGTAATTCTCATTACCTGATTTGCCATAAAAAAAGTCGCCTCCTTTTCGCACTTTTTGTTGAAGTACGACAAGCGGTGACTGTACACTCTCCCGTGTGTGTCCTAATTGTTAACGTGTTTAAACGCTTTGCGACTATCGGAACCTCATCAAGTTCCATTTGGACTTTTCACTCGGTTGTTTCTGTTTATTAACAGACTTCATTGCTTGTACAGTGACTTGTCGTCAGTTTCCTAACTTGACATTCGCTCCACGGAAAACCTGCCACAGTGGGCAGCAACCTCACGCTTCATTGCTATCATGTCACAGCATTTGTTATTATACTGATATTCTGCCAAAGATGCAAGCTTTTTTTCTAAAAAAATCAAGTTTTTTTCGTTGATGACAAAAATTATGTTCTTTTGTGCAAAAACCGGAGGAAAAAGGCATTTCTGCCCCTTTCCTCCGGAGGTTTTCCGCCGCAAAAATACCCTTATCAGCGGCGGCGGCTCTTACTAAGCCTGGATTTTGGCGGCCTTCCCCGCGTGCCATTCGGATGATCCTGGTTCGGGCCGCAGCGCCTTTCTTCCTATATAAAAGGAAATGTAAAAACTAATCCGTTACCCGGTTCGTCTGCATCCCCCTGATTACCAGCAGCACAATAATGAGCAGGGCCAGTCCGATGGGAAGCGTAATCCACGCATTCTGTACAAAGCCAGCCAGCAGGTACGTCACAAAAGAGACTGCCGCCACAGTGATAACATAAGGAAGCTGGGTGGTCACATGATTCACATGATCGCACTGCGCTCCTGCCGAAGCCATAATCGTGGTATCCGATATGGGCGAGCAGTGATCGCCGCACACTGCCCCCGCCATACAAGCGGCAATGGAGATAATCATCAGCTTCGGATCGGATTTTTCAAAAACAGCGACAACAATGGGGATCAGGATTCCAAAGGTTCCCCAGCTTGTCCCTGTAGCGAAGGCAAGGAAACAACCTACCAGGAAAATGATGGCCGGAAGCAGGTTCATCAGGCCTCCCGCTGCCTTCTCCATCGCGGCTGCAACGAAAGCCGCCGCACCCAGGCTGTCCGTCATCGCTTTCAGCGTCCATGCGAAGGTCAGTATCAGGATGGCAGGCACCATAGCCTTAAAGCCGTTCGGCAGGCATGCCATACAGTCCGTAAAGCCCAGCACTCTGCGTACGCAGTAAAAAAGGATGGTGAGCACCATGGCAAAGAAGCTTCCCAGAGCAAGGCCCACCGAAGCATCACTGTTGGAAAAAGCCGTGACGAAATCAGCGCCGGAGAAGAAACCGCCGGTATAAATCATCCCCACAATACAGCAGATAATCAGCACAAGAATGGGTACTACCAGATCCACCACACGGCCTCTGGGATTTGCAGTTTCCACTTCCACCTCTTTTTCATCCTTTTTCCCGGAAGAAAAAAGATCTCCGTTCTGCGCATTTTTTTCATGAGCTGCCATCGGTCCGAAATCAAACTTCATCACCACCAGGCAGACCATCATGGCAATCGTCAGAAGAGCGTAAAAATTATAGGGAATCGCCTGAATGAAAATGGAAAATCCATCCTCTCCTTCCACAAAGCCCGTTACAGCTGCGGCCCAGGAGGAGATAGGCGCTATGATGCAGACAGGCGCAGCCGTTGCATCAATGAGATACGCCAGTTTCGAGCGGGATACATTATGTCTGTCCGTTACCGGGCGCATAACGCTTCCCACTGTCAGGCAGTTAAAATAATCATCGATAAAAATCAAAACGCCCAAAACAATTGTAGCCAGCTGCGCACCGGCCCGGCTCCTGATTTTTTCTTTTGCCCAGCGTCCGAAAGCCGCCGATCCTCCCGCCCGGTTCATCAGGCTAACCATGGCGCCCAGAATAACAAGGAACATCAGAATACCCACATTATAGCCGTCAGACAGCACCGCAACAAATCCATCCTGAAAAATATGGGTAACCGTGCCCTCAAACCGGAATCCTGAATAAAAAAGGCCGCCTACAAGAATCCCTATAAAAAGAGAGCTGTAAACCTCCTTGGTAATCAGGGCCAGGACAATTGCCACTACGGGCGGAACCAATGATGCAACAGTGGCATACAATGCAGGCTCGGGCGCATCCGTTCCCGCAGCCAGCACGGTCACAGAGCAGAAGGCCGCCAGCAGGAATATCAGCCCCAGCCCTCCGGCCAGTTTCTTTCCATGTCTTTTCATATGTAAAATCCTCTCTTTCCCCTCAGCCGCTTTGTGCAGCTATTTTACGTACGCAAAAAAAGAACCGTGAACATAAGGCTGTGCGCACTCCCATTCACGGTTCCTGTCCTGATCTTTTCAGCAGTAAATTACAGATAGCGCTCCACATCCTTGTGACAGTCCGCAGCATATTCTGCTGCGCCCCAGAAAAGCTTCCCCGGACCGGGAAACAATTCTTCGGCGGTCTTTCCTTTCCCATATGGACGGCTGTCCTGTTCCTTTGCCCAAATGGTACTTATAAAGCCCGCGCCTCTATCATATCTATTCTATTTTCTGTACGTATACTGGCATTTTACCACCCTTGTCTGTAAAAAACAAGATAAAACCTCATTTTTCCACAGGCGGTGGTTGCAGACCACAATTCATTCGTGTATAGTGTTATCAGATACTGTCCGGGCAGGATTTTATTTTTGCCCGGTCATGGATGACAGAGAAATATTATTACGAAAAGGAATGGAGCAAACATATGTGGAAAGCTGAAAACTGGAAGGATTATGAGGTGCTGGATACCGGAAACGGTGAAAAGCTGGAGCGTTGGGGGGATTACCTGCTTGTCCGCCCGGATCCTCAGGTAATCTGGAATTCTCCCCGCAGGCACCCGGGCTGGTCAAAAAAGAACGGACATTATCACCGCAGCAGCAAGGGCGGCGGTGAATGGGAATTTTTTAATCTTCCCCAGGAATGGAGCATCCATTACCGTGATCTCACCTTCCGGCTGAAGCCATTTAGTTTCAAGCATACGGGATTATTTCCCGAACAGGCGGTAAACTGGGACTGGTTTTCGGACATCATCCGTAAGTCCGGCCGGCCTTTGAAGGTTCTGAATCTGTTCGCCTATACCGGAGGCGCAACGCTCAGTGCCGCTAAAGCCGGGGCCAGCGTCACCCACGTGGACGCGTCCAAGGGCATGGTTTCCTGGGCAAAGGAAAATGCGGCGGCCTCCGGTCTTTCAGATGCTCCCATCCGCTGGCTGGTAGACGATTGTGTCAAATTCGTGGAACGTGAAATCCGCCGAGGGAACACTTATGACGGCATAATTATGGATCCTCCCTCCTACGGAAGAGGCCCTAAAGGGGAAATCTGGAAAATCGAAGAGAGCATATTCCCTTTTGTACAGCTGTGCACCCAGCTGCTGTCCAGGGACGCCCGTTTCTTTCTTATAAATTCCTACACTACCGGCCTGCAGCCCGCCGTATTGTCCTATATGATGAATCTGTGTATCGTCCCGGTTCTGGGAGGACATGTGGATGCGGAAGAAATCGGCCTTCCGGTAACGGAAAGCGGCCTGATTCTTCCCTGCGGCGCATCAGGGCGCTGGAACAGCTGAAGGCTGCAGCTTTAAAAGGCTGTAACATAATTGCCGGATTGGTTAAACCAATCCGGCAATTACACCTGCTACTATGACCATGTATAAAATAAATCCAAGTGCGGCCACCACCGCTGTCCAAATCAGCGCCGCCTTGCAGAAATTAGCTTTGCTACGGTTTTCCGTCGTGCCAAAGCCCCATATAAAAAGCATGATGATATTCACACAGGGAATGGCAAGCACAAGCAAGGTGAGAACCCAGTCGGATACCTTCATCGGCGGTTCCGGGGCCTCCTGGCTGATAGGAGCAATCGGCGCTCCCTGATAAGGACTTTCCTGATAGGCTCCGCCATACGGATAACCGTTTTGCCCATTTGGACGGCCATAACCGTTTCCGTTCCCATATACATCCGCATTCGTATATGTATTATTGGGCGCGCCATTGCCGCCCTGCTGAAAGAAATTGGGATTCTGATAGGTATTGGCGTTCTGGTTTCCATAGGAGGGTCCGTTCTGATAACCGACAGAATTCTGATAACCAGTAGGATTCTGGTAACCAGCAGGATTCTGGTAACCAGCCTGGCTCTGATACATATTGGTGCCATAACGGATATTGGCATCCTGATAACCGCTTCCGTTCTGTCCGGCCGCATTCTGATATACGTTATTATTGCTGCCTCCGGTATTCTGAAATGCATTATCCGTTCCCGCATTTCCCTGACTGCCAATGGCCTCTTCCGCCGTCTTCCAAGCTGACGGCCCCTGCGTCGCAGACTCCTGCGCTGTTTTTTCCTGCGCCATACCTTCCTGTGCTGCCGCATCCACTGCCGTCGGCATATCTTCCTGAGTCGCCGTATCCCCGGCCGCCGGCATACCTTCCTGAGCTGCTGCATCCTCGGCCGCCGGCATACCTTCCTGAGCCGCCATATCCCCGGCCACCGGCATACCTTCCTGAGCCGCCGTATCCTCGGCCGCCGGCATATCTTCCTGAGCCGCTGCATCCTCGGCCGCCGGCATATCTTCCTGAGCCGACTGAGCCTGCATGGACAGCGGCATCCCGTCATTTACCGGCTGTACTTCTATGTTTCCTGCCGTCTCTTCATTTATGATATCAGCTGTTCCGCCCTCCGGGCCCTCCGCTGTATTCTGCATTTGATTTATATCCTTGTCGCTCATGCAAACCTCCTGTCTGCGCCGTACGGCGTCCTGTTTTTATTTTATCCGCAGTTTTTCTCTCCAGAGCTACTTTTATTCTATCATATTCCAAACAGATGCCGCAAGAAATCATTATAAAAGGGAAATATCCGGTTCAGAATATTATCCCGCCTGAAGGTCATCGGCGGATATCCGGGAAATTCCGTAACCATGCGATATATATAAACAAGGAGCATAAGCGCCGCAGCCGCAGCCAGAATTTCCATGGCATACTTTACCTCTTTCCCCTTCACATACCGCATATAAACAAAATATACCCCAAACAGAACCATCAAAAAAGCGCATGGGTTCAGCTGCCACGCCCTTCCGAACTGTCCCCGAAAAATATAAATAAGCGCCCTTGTAGTGCCGCAGCCCGGACAGGGCAGCCCCGTCAGGATAAGAAGAGGACAAAACGCATGGAAAACTGCTTTTACCACAATATAATAAATCAGGAAAGCTGCCCCCGCCCATTTATACTGTTTGATATCCCTTCCTATACGTTTCAGGATCACCCCCACATTTTTCTTCATATACACTCAATTTCCTTAATGAAAAAATCACGTCCGCTGATTATTTTCATATTCCTGCTTCCACAGTCCGGACAGACTCCCCCGCACACGGTGGCGTGAAATTCTCTGCCGCAGTCCAGGCATCTTCCATTAGCCGGCAGTATCTCAATTTCCAGCGCCGCATCCTCCAGCATACTGCCCTCCACCGCGGCAGGATACACCTTTTTCATATATTCCGGTATTACGGATGATATTTCCCCAATCTGCAGAACAAGCTTTTCGATCCTGCCAACCTTATTTTCCACAGCGAATTTTTCAACTGTTTTAACAATTTCCATTAATAAACCCAATTCATGCAAAACAGCTTACTCCTTCCACGCCCGGACCTGCTCCCGCAGCCACTCTGCCCATTCCTCCAGACCTTCGCCGTTTCTTGCAGAAACAGGTATAATCTTTATATCCGGATTTATTTTCCTTGCCCTTTCCATACAGGCCTCCATATCAAAATCAAAATAAGGCAGTACATCTATCTTATTTATCAGAAGGACATCGCAGATGGAAAACATCAGCGGATATTTCAAAGGCTTATCATCCCCTTCCGGTATACTCAGAATCATGGCATTCCTGGATGCGCCCGTATCGAATTCCGCCGGACATACCAGATTTCCCACATTTTCAAGAATTGCCAGATCAATGCCTTCCGTTTCCAGCCCCTCAAGCCCCTGCTTAGTCATCTCAGCATCCAGATGGCACATTCCGCCGGTATGCAGCTGAATAACCTTTACTCCAGTTTCCGATATGGCGGCTGCATCCACATCAGAATCAATATCCGCCTCCATAACGCCTATTTTCATCTCATCCTTCAGCATGTCAATGGTTTTTTTCAGTGTTGTCGTTTTTCCTGAACCAGGGGATGACATCAGATTGAGCAGAAAGGTCTTCTGCATCTTCAATGCCTTCCTCAGTTCGTCCGCTTCCCTGTCGTTATCCTCAAATACGCTTTTTTTAATCTCAAGAATTTTATAATCCTTCATACCTCTTCTCCTTTGTTGAAAAATCAATTTACATGAAAGCCCCTGCTTTCCCCTGCAAGCTCGCGCAGGGTTATCTTTTTGGCAGATTTCTCCCGCAGGCTTCAAAACTGCTTATATTAACGTAACACTCCCTTGGAATAAAGTCAACGCATGTAAAGCAAAGAAGGAAGCGGAAAATACCCGCTCCCTCTTATATATTCCTTATCTTTCCGTATCCACATTCCTATTCATATTCCGCAAACTCGGAGAATTCCTTCCAGATATTACAGATCCATGTTTTCCCCTGGTTAAAAATGATTTCATTGCCATCTTCATCATAGAATTTAGGCGGAACGCCATCGCCCTCCATACGGGACCAGGTGCCCTTTATTGCCTTGCCGCCGGTGAATACAATGGCATCCCCCTCACCGTGAACGCCAAAAGCCAGATAATCCTTAGCATCACGCACCTCACCATGGCAATACTGGAAAACCACGTTGGAAACAGCAAGCTGCTCCTTATTCATCTCATCAATCTGTTTCTTCCCGTCCTGATAACGGTAATAGAGCTGGTCCTCCTCATTATACTCAAAATAAGGATTGTATGCACCGTAGCCGCCTGAATTAGCTCCGGTTCCGCCGGGACGGACAATTACAGCATCCTCCGCATCCTTATACTCCGCACGGTAATCCTCTGCCGCAAAAGTAAACTGCGGCACATAATCATCATCATATTCCCAGTCATATTTCAAACGTTCCATCGCATCCTTCAGACCGTCAATAAACAGATATCCCGTAAATTCCAGTTTATACCCGGGACGTTTGATTCTTCCATAGGCCTCGTCAGCAGGCTTGTAAATTCCTTCCACTCCTGCGCTGATGTTTTGCACTGTATCTCTGTTAATCAGCTCCTCCACATAAGGTCTGGCAAGGCCCCAGTTACAGTAAACAGCCTCATAGCCCATCGCTGTATACACAAAATAATCCCGGCTGCTGCGCACCGGTCCGATATGATCCAAATCATCAAAATCCTCAAATATCGCCATCAGCCTGGTAATTCTTCCTTCCACAGGCGCTTCGTAAATAACACTTGCCTGGGAGATCCCGTACTGAGGCATCGCCTGGGAATTATTCGGTATCATAACCGCAATCGGCCTTCTGGTTACAACCTCTTCATCCTTCCATTCTCCGGTCAGATAGCTCTGCATTTTTCCATCCACCGTGCTGCGTTCTTCGATAACCGGAACGGTGGTTGCCTCCGTTTCCGTTTCCGTCTCTGTTTCACTTTGCGTCTCTGTCTCAACAATCTGCGTTTCAGTTGACGCTGCTGTCTCTTCCACCATGGTTTCCTGCTTTTTCCCGCAGGCTGTTAAAATCAATGCCGCAGCCATTACCGAAGCAGCGGCCAATATTATTCTTTTCCGTTTCATCATTTGTTCTTTCCTTTATGCAAATATAAAATCGGGTTTTCAGTAACTTAAAACATTATATAATAGACAACATCCTTTTGTCCATGTGAAACGGCAGATTCCTGCCCTGTCCCATAAATTACCTGAGAGCGAATTAGGCACAATATCATTCTACGGTGTAATAAAAGAAAAGGGCTCTCCGAAAATCGGAAAGCCCTTAAAAATCTAAAAATACTAATTACTCGATGATGGTAGCAACACGGCCTGATCCTACAGTACGTCCACCTTCACGGATAGCGAAAGTAAGACCCTGCTCCATAGCGATAGGATGAATCAGTTCGATGCTCATTTCTACGTTATCACCAGGCATGCACATCTCTACACCTTCAGGAAGGTTGCAGACACCTGTTACGTCAGTTGTTCTGAAGTAGAACTGAGGTCTGTAGTTGTTGAAGAAAGGAGTATGACGTCCACCTTCATCTTTGGTCAGAACGTATACCTGAGCGGTAAACTTTCTGTGGCAGGTAACTGTGCCGGGTTTTGCAAGAACCTGTCCTCTTTCGATTTCAGTTCTCTGAACACCACGAAGCAGTGCGCCGATGTTATCACCAGCCTGAGCTTCATCCAGCATCTTACGGAACATTTCGATACCGGTAACAACAGTCTTCTTGGTCTCTTCTTTGATACCAACGATTTCAACTTCTTCATTCAGATGAAGTGTTCCACGCTCTACTCTACCGGTTGCAACAGTACCACGGCCGGTAATTGTGAATACGTCTTCTACAGGCATAAGGAAAGGCTTGTCTGTGTCACGCTGAGGATCCGGAATATAAGAGTCAACAGCTGCCATCAGCTCAAGAATCTTATCGCCCCATTCGCTCTGAGGATCTTCCAGAGCTTTCAGAGCGGAACCCTGGATAATCGGAGTGTCATCTCCGGGGAATTCATACTCGTTCAGCAGGTCTCTGATTTCCATTTCAACCAGCTCAAGCAGTTCCGGATCGTCTACCATATCACATTTGTTCATGAATACAACGATATAAGGAACGCCTACCTGACGGGACAGCAGGATGTGTTCTTTGGTCTGAGCCATAACACCATCGGTAGCTGCAACAACCAGGATAGCACCATCCATCTGAGCTGCACCAGTGATCATGTTCTTTACATAGTCAGCATGGCCAGGGCAGTCAACGTGTGCGTAATGTCTGTTTTCTGTTTCATACTCTACGTGAGCTGTGGAAATGGTGATACCACGTTCTCTTTCTTCCGGAGCCTTGTCGATCATATCGAAAGCTACAGCTTCACCAGTTCCAAGTCTTGTATTCAGAGTCTTGGTAATAGCTGCTGTCAGAGTTGTTTTACCATGGTCAACGTGGCCAATGGTACCAATGTTACAATGCGGCTTTTTTCTTTCAAATTTAGCTTTAGCCATTTTTGATAATCCTCCTTAAAATCAATAGAAATCAATTGTTTCTTTTTCTAATCGGCTAATTCTGATTATATTAGATTATACCGATATTTTCAAGCTTTATTTAGCTTATTTTGCTTTTGCTTCAAGCACTTTTTACACAGGAAAAAGTTCACTACTTTTATTTTGCCTTTGCAGCAAGCACTTTTTCCTGTACGTTCTTCGGTACCTGCTCATATTTCTCGAAGAACATGGAATAGTTGCCACGTCCCTGAGTCTTGGAGCGCAGGTCTGTGGAATAACCGAACATTTCAGCAAGCGGTACATATGCTCTTACCAGCTTGCCTCCGCCGATGTCATCCATACCTTCGATACGTCCGCGGCGGGAGTTGATATCACCGATAACATCACCCATATAGTCTTCAGGCATGGTAACTTCAACCTTCATGATAGGCTCAAGCAGTACCGGGTTAGCCTTGGACATAGCATCCTTGAATGCCAAGGATCCGGCAATGTGGAATGCCATTTCGGAAGAGTCAACTTCATGGTAGGAACCATCGTATACGGTAGCGTGAACACCCAGTACAGGGAATCCGCCGAGGATACCGGCCTTGGATGCTTCCTCAATACCTTCACCAACTGCCGGAATATATTCCTTAGGAATAGAACCGCCGACAACTGCGGTATCGAACTTGAATGTCTCTTCGCCGTTAGGATCCATGGGCTCGAACTTAACCTTACAATGTCCGTACTGTCCACGTCCACCGGACTGTTTTGCGTATTTGCTGTCAACATCAACAGGCTTGGTAAAGGTTTCTTTGTATGCAACCTGAGGTGCACCAACGTTTGCTTCCACCTTGAACTCACGCAGAAGTCTGTCTACGATAATTTCCAGATGGAGCTCGCCCATACCAGCGATAATTGTCTGTCCGGTTTCCTGATCCGTATGGGCACGGAAGGTCGGGTCTTCTTCTGCCAGTTTGGAAAGAGCTTCACCCAGTTTGCCCTGGCCTGCTTTGGTCTTGGGCTCAATAGCAAGCTCAATAACCGGTTCAGGGAATTCCATGGATTCCAGAATTACCGGATGCTGATCGTCACAGATGGTATCACCGGTTGTGGTGAACTTAAAGCCAACTGCTGCAGCGATATCGCCGGCAAATACCTTATCCAGCTCCTGTCTCTTGTTAGCATGCATCTGCAGGATACGTCCAACACGTTCCTTCTTATCCTTTGTTGCATTCAGCACATAAGAACCGGAGTTCATAGTTCCAGAATACACACGGAAGAATGCAAGCTTACCAACAAACGGGTCAGCCATAATCTTGAATGCCAGAGCGGAAAAAGGTTCCTCATCAGAAGAATGTCTTTCCACTTCGTTTCCATCCAGATCAGTTCCCTTAATAGAAGGGATGTCCGTAGGAGAAGGCATATACTCAAGCACTGCATCCAGAAGCTTCTGTACACCCTTGTTCCTGTATGCGGAACCGCAGCAAACCGGGATAGCTGCACATTCACATGTAGCTTTTCTCAGAACTGCCTTAAGTTCTTCAACAGAAGGTTCTTCCCCTTCCAGATACATCATCATTAAATCATCATCTAATTCACAGATTTTCTCGATCAGCTCTGAACGATACAGCTCTGCATCATCCTGCATATCCCCAAGATCTTCTGTTACTGTAATATCTTCGCCCTTATCGTCGTTAAAGATATAGGCTTTCATTTCAAACAGGTCGATGATTCCCTTGAATTCATCTTCCTTGCCGATAGGCAGCTGCAGGATGATGGCATTCTTGCCAAGCCTTGTCCTGATCTGGTCTACGGCACCGTAAAAGTTTGCGCCAAGGATGTCCATCTTATTGATGAAGGCCATTCTCGGTACATTGTAGGTGTCTGCCTGACGCCATACGTTTTCTGACTGAGGCTCAACGCCGCCCTTCGCACAGAATACGCCGACAGCGCCATCCAGTACACGAAGAGAACGCTCAACTTCCACTGTGAAGTCAACGTGGCCGGGAGTATCGATAATATTGATACGGTACTCAGGCTCATTGGGATCAACCTTGCATTCATGATGCTTGGTCCAGTGGCATGTGGTAGCGGCTGATGTGATGGTGATACCTCTTTCCTGTTCCTGCTCCATCCAGTCCATGGTCGCAGTACCTTCATGAGTATCCCCGATCTTATAGTTAACACCGGTGTAGTACAGAATACGCTCTGTCAGAGTAGTCTTACCTGCATCGATGTGAGCCATAATACCAATGTTTCTGGTTCTCTCTAATGGATATTCTCTTCCAGCCAAAGGTTTTTCCTCCTTAATTTTGTATCCCGGGCCTAAGCCGCAAGGACGCGCCCACCCAGATTAAAATCTGTAGTGAGAGAACGCCTTGTTTGCTTCTGCCATTTTGTGCATGTCTTCTTTTCTTTTAACTGCGGATCCGGTGTTATTGGATGCGTCAAGAATTTCGTTTGCCAGTCTTTCTTCCATGGTCTTCTCGCCTCTCTTGCGTGAGAAGGTTACAAGCCATCTTAAGCCCAGCGCCTGGCGTCTGTCAGGTCTTACTTCGATAGGCACCTGATAGGTAGCACCACCGATACGCCTAGCCTTTACTTCGAGAACAGGCATGATATTGTTCATCGCTTCCTCGAATACTTCAAGAGCCGGCTTTCCAGCCTTTGCTTCAACTCTGTTGAACGCACCATATACAATCTTCTGGGCAACGCCTCTCTTACCATCCAGCATGATGTTGTTGATAAGTTTGGTGACTACCTTGTCGTTGTATAAGGGGTCCGCCAGTACGTCTCTTTTCTGAATATGTCCTTTACGTGGCACGGTTCTTCCCTCCTTAATTATAATCTGTAATTAAATCATCGGTACTCACATGTGTCTGATACACGGCCGCATGCGGCCGGGCAAACGTCTGTCCGGAAACAAAACGTTACTAATTACACCCAATGTGTTCGTGCGGTCTATCTGTTCGCTTAGAAAGTGAAAATCAGAATCCCAACACTAAATTAGTTCTTTCTGTGGTACATGGAAAATAATGAATTATTTTCCTGCCTTAGGTCTCTTAGCACCGTATTTGGAACGGGCCTGACGTCTGTTAGCAACGCCTGCGGTATCCAGTGTACCTCTGATGATGTGGTATCTGGTACCGGGAAGGTCCTTAACACGGCCGCCTCTGATCAGAACAACGCTGTGTTCCTGCAGATTGTGTCCTTCACCGGGAATGTAGCTTGTTACTTCGATTCCGTTGGAAAGACGAACTCTGGCGATCTTTCTAAGAGCTGAGTTAGGTTTCTTAGGAGTAGCTGTCTTAACAGCGGTGCAGACACCTCTCTTCTGAGGAGCGGAAGCATCCGTAGCTTTCTTGTGAAGGGAGTTGTATCCTTTCTGGAGAGCCGGTGCGGTAGACTTCTTTACAGATGTCTGACGTCCTTTTCTGACTAACTGGTTAAATGTTGGCATTCTTTTTCACCTCCTGCGGTATAGGTTAATGTGTCGTTATATACATGCATAAGAAAAAAATGCATTCAAATGCACGCTAGAATAGTATACGTGCTTCAGAATGCATTGTCAATAGATTTTCTTTAAATTTACAGGTATTTTATGGTAAAAAAGCGGCTTTTACACCTAATTCTCAAAAATTTTACGCAAACGTGCCTCCTTCACTTTCTTACGGTCAGCACGAAGCGCTGTCCTGCGCAGCCAATAGCGCGGATCTGACTGGACTGTAACAATCTGCTAGCTTTTCATTTCCTGAGGAATAACACGCGTCGCTGTAAACGCCAGACAGGCATGGAAAATTCTCCATGCCTGTCTGGGTACGTTTACATTATAAATGAGACAGCTTCTCATTCTTAATCAGCTAATTACTCATTATCCTCTGCAACAGAAACTGCCAGATCCTCATCTTCATCGATTTCTTCCGTTTCTTCTGCAGTTATGATATCCTCTTCCTCATCGGGAAGGACGTCTTCCTCCACGCCTTCGTCAAAATCGAATTCATCGTCCATATCCAGCATATCATTCAGCGTGTCGTCGGTGCTCAGATGCACGTCGCGGTAGCGCTTCATACCGGTTCCGGCAGGAATCAGCTTACCGATAATTACGTTTTCCTTCAGACCGATCAGAGGGTCAACCTTTCCTTTGATTGCAGCTTCGGTAAGAACCTTGGTAGTTTCCTGGAAGGATGCTGCCGACAGGAAGGAGTTGGTTGCAAGAGCCGCCTTGGTAATACCAAGAAGAATCTGCTTGCCGTCCGCCGGCTGTCTGCCAGCTGCCACAAGTTCTTCATTCAGGTCTTCGTAATCCAGAGCATCCACAAGTGTGCCGGGCAGATATTCGGTATCACCGCTGTCTTCCACACGCACCTTCTTCAGCATCTGACGAACGATAACCTCGATATGCTTATCGCTGATATCAACACCCTGGAGGCGGTATACACGCTGTACTTCACGGAGCATGTAGTCCTGTACTGCACGGATACCCTTGATCTTCAACAGATCGTGGGGGTTAACGCTACCTTCGGTCAGTTCATCACCAGCCTCAAGTATCTGGCCGTCCATAACCTTGATTCTGGAACCGTAAGGGATCAGATAGGCTTTGGATTCGCCTGTTTCACTGTTGGTTATGATAACTTCACGTTTTTTCTTTGTATCCTTAATGGCCGCCACACCGCCGAACTCTGCGATAATCGCAAGTCCCTTGGGCTTTCTGGCCTCAAAAAGCTCCTCGACACGGGGAAGACCCTGTGTGATATCGTCACCGGCAACACCGCCCGTATGGAAGGTACGCATGGTCAGCTGGGTACCGGGCTCACCAATTGACTGTGCAGCGATGATTCCGACTGCTTCACCAACCTGCACCGCTTCACCGGTAGCCATGTTGGCTCCGTAGCACTTGGCGCAGATTCCGTTTCTGGAACGGCAGCTTAATATAGTACGGATTTTCACGCTTTCCACAGGTTCACCCTTATCATTTACACCAACGCTGAGAATTCTCTCCGCACGGCTGGGAGTGATCATGTGGTTCTTCTTAACAATGACATTACCATCGCGATCCTTGATTTCCTCACAGGAAACCCTGCCGGTAATTCTGTCCTTCAGGCCTTCGATGGTTTCTTTTCCATCCATGAAAGCCTTAACTTCCATACCTGGAATTTCCGGTCTGTCTTCACAGCAGTCCAGTTCACGGATAATCAGCTCCTGTGATACGTCAACCATACGTCTGGTCAGGTATCCGGAGTCAGCGGTACGCAGAGCCGTATCGGACAGACCCTTACGTGCGCCGTGCGCGGACATGAAGTATTCCAGTACGTCCAGACCTTCACGGAAGTTTGATTTGATGGGCAGCTCGATGGTACGGCCGGTTGTATCGGCCATCAGTCCACGCATACCTGCCAGCTGCTTGATCTGCTGGTTGGAACCACGGGCACCTGAGTCGGCCATCATGAAAATATTGTTGTATTTATCCAGTCCTGCAAGCAGAACGTCCGTCAGCTCTTTATCCGTCTCATTCCAGGTCTCCACAACCGCACGATAACGCTCTTCCTCTGTGATAAGGCCGCGGCGGAAGTTCTGTGAAATACGGTCAACGGTAGCCTGCGCTTCTGCCAGCATTTCCGGCTTCTTTTCAGGAACGGTCATGTCAGAAATGGAAACCGTCATGGCTGCCCTTGTAGAATATTTGTAGCCGGTTGCCTTGATATCATCCAGCACCTCAGCCATTCTGGAGGAACCATGGATATTGATAACCTTTTCCAGAATCTGCTTCAGCCCCTTCTTGCTTACGTGGAAATCAACCTCCAGCTTCAGAGCATTTTCCGGAACGCTTCTGTCCACAAAGCCCAGATCCTGAGGAAGGACTTCATTGAAAATAAAACGGCCCAGCGTAGATTCTACGATATCAGACATTTCAGTGCCGTCAGGCATCTGCTTTGTAATTTTAACTTTAATTCTTGAATGTAGGGTCAGCGCCTGGTTTTCATAAGCCAGAATTGCTTCATTCAGGCTCTTAAAGCACTTTCCTTCGCCCTTGGCTCCGGGTCTTTCCTGTGTCAGGTAATAGATACCAAGTACCATATCCTGGGAAGGAACGGCAACAGGGCCGCCATCGGAGGGCTTCAGCAGGTTATTGGGTGAAAGAAGCATAAAACGGCACTCTGCCTGCGCTTCCACGGAAAGAGGAAGATGCACAGCCATCTGGTCACCGTCGAAGTCCGCATTGAAAGCCGTACAAACAAGCGGATGCAGCTTGATAGCCTTACCTTCCACCAGGATGGGTTCAAACGCCTGAATACCCAGTCTGTGCAGTGTAGGGGCGCGGTTAAGCATAACGGGATGCTCTTTGATAACATCCTCCAGAACGTCCCATACCTGAGAATCCAGTCTTTCCACCAGCTTCTTGGCATTTTTAATATTCTGGGAAATGCCTCTGGCCACCAGTTCCTTCATAACGAAGGGCTTAAACAGCTCAATTGCCATCTCCTTAGGCAGACCGCACTGATAAATTTTCAGTTCGGGACCTACGACGATAACGCTTCGTCCGGAATAGTCAACACGCTTGCCCAACAGGTTCTGACGGAAACGACCGGACTTACCTTTAAGCATGTCGGAAAGAGATTTGAGCGCCCTGTTTCCGGGTCCTGTTACCGGACGGCCCCTTCTACCGTTGTCGATCAGGGCATCAACGGCTTCCTGAAGCATTCTCTTTTCATTACGGACGATAATATCCGGAGCGCCAAGCTCCAGCAGTCTTTTCAGACGGTTATTTCTGTTGATAATCCTGCGGTACAGGTCGTTTAAGTCGGAGGTCGCAAAACGTCCGCCGTCCAGCTGTACCATAGGACGAAGATCCGGAGGAATTACCGGGATGGCATCCAGAATCATCCACTCCGGACGGTTGCCGGATTCGCGGAAAGCTTCCACAACCTCAAGACGCTTGATTATTCTCGCACGCTTCTGGCCGGTAGACTCATTCAGCCCTGTTTTCAGTTCTTCGGATTCTTTTTCAAGGTCAATAGCTTCCAGCAGCTCTTTGATGGACTCGGCGCCCATGCCCGCCCGGAATTTATTTCCCCAGGTTTCCCTTGCGTCCTGGTATTCCTTTTCGGAAAGCACCTGCTTGTATTCCAGGTTGCTTTCGCCGCGGTCAAGTACGATATAGGAAGCAAAGTAAAGTACCTTTTCCAGCACTCTGGGGGAAAGATCCAGAATCAGTCCCATACGGCTGGGGATACCTTTAAAATACCAGATATGGGAAACCGGCGCAGCCAGTTCGATATGTCCCATACGCTCACGGCGGACGCTGGACTTGGTAACCTCAACACCGCATCTGTCGCAGACAACACCTTTGTATCTGATTTTCTTGTATTTACCGCAGTGACATTCCCAGTCCTTGGTAGGCCCGAAAATACGTTCACAGAACAGGCCGTCTCTTTCCGGCTTCAGCGTTCTGTAGTTGATGGTTTCGGGCTTCTGTACCTCACCTCTGGACCAGTCCCTGATCTTTTCAGGAGAAGCCAGGCCGATTTTGATGGCATCGAACGTCATCGGCTGATATACTTCATTTTTTGTAGTTGTTTCAGACATTGTGCACTCCTTCCAAAACTATTCCGGATGAACGGGCCTGCCCTGCGCAGGCCGTTCATTTTCCATACAGATGCAGATTATTCCTCGATTTCCTCGAAATTCTCATCTATATCGAATTCCAGGTCATCTTCAGGCTCCTCTTCTTCAGCAGTCACCAGTTCTCCGCTCTTATCGTCGAATTCCTGATGCTGGTAACCGAGTTCGCCAAGAGAATCTTTTTCATACTTCTCATAACCTTTGGAGTCACCTTCGATTTCGTAGCGGTAATCCGTATCACCGTAGTCCACCGTTTCCATGATTTCCACTTCCGTATTGTCCTCACGCAGAACCTTAACATCCAGCGCAAGAGACTGCAGCTCCTTCAGCAGAACCTTGAAGGATTCCGGAATGCCGGGCTCAGGGATATTTTCACCCTTGATAATGGCTTCGTAAGTCTTCACACGTCCCACGACATCGTCGGACTTCACTGTCAGGATTTCCTGCAGAGTGTAAGCAGCGCCGTATGCTTCCAGCGCCCAAACTTCCATTTCCCCGAAACGCTGGCCGCCGAACTGCGCTTTACCGCCCAGAGGCTGCTGTGTTACAAGGGAATAAGGGCCGGTGGAACGCGCATGGATCTTATCGTCTACCAGATGGTGCAGCTTCAGGTAATGCATGTGTCCGATTGTTACCGGGCTGTCAAAATACTCTCCGGTACGGCCGTCACGAAGCCTTACCTTTCCGTCCCTGCTGATGGGCACGCCCTTCCAGAGTTCTCTGTGATCTCTGTTCAGAGACAGGTACTGGAATACTTCAGGACGCAGCTCATCTTTATGCTTTGCTTCAAATTCTTCCCATTCCAGGTTCACGTAATCGTTTGCCAGGTCAAGGGTATCCATAATATCATTTTCATTGGCGCCGTCAAATACCGGTGTTGCCACGTTAAAGCCCAGGGCCTTGGCTGCCAGGGACAGATGGATTTCCAGTACCTGTCCGATATTCATACGGGAAGGCACGCCCAGAGGATTCAGTACGATATCAAGCGGGCGTCCGTTGGGCAGGTAAGGCATATCCTCCACGGGAAGCACACGGGAAACAACACCCTTGTTGCCGTGACGGCCTGCCATCTTGTCACCTACGGAAATCTTTCTCTTCTGTGCGATGTAAATACGCACTGCCTGATTCACACCGGGAGAAAGCTCATCGCCATTTTCCCTCGTAAATACCTTGGCATCCACAATGATGCCGTATTCACCGTGAGGCACCTTCAGGGACGTATCCCTTACTTCTCTTGCCTTCTCACCGAAAATGGCACGCAGAAGCCTTTCTTCAGCCGTCAGTTCGGTTTCTCCCTTGGGAGTTACCTTACCCACAAGGATATCGCCTGCACGGACCTCTGCACCGATGCGGATAATTCCTCTGTCATCCAGATCCTTCAGGGCTTCATCACCAACGCCGGGAACGTCTCTTGTGATTTCTTCCGGCCCCAGCTTTGTGTCTCTGGCTTCCGCTTCGTATTCTTCAATATGGACGGAGGTATATACATCCTCCTGTACCAGTCTCTCACTTAAAAGAACAGCATCCTCGTAATTGTAACCTTCCCAGGTCATGAAACCGATGAGAGGGTTCTTGCCCAGCGCCAGCTCGCCTTCTGAAGTGGAAGGGCCGTCTGCGATTACCTGGCCCGCGGAAACATGGTTACCCTTGAATACGATGGGCCTCTGGTTGTAGCAGTTGCTCTGGTTGCTTCGTGAAAACTTTGTAAGATGGTATTCAACCTTCTCACCGTCATCACAGGTCATCTTGATCAGGTTGGAGGATACATAGTCGATAATACCGGGCTTTCTGGCAACAACGCAGACACCTGAGTCAACGGCTGCCTTCACTTCCATACCGGTTCCTACCGCCGGCGCTTCCGTGGTGAGCAGCGGCACCGCCTGACGCTGCATGTTGGATCCCATCAGCGCACGGTTGGCATCGTCGTTTTCCAGGAAAGGAATGAGGGCTGTAGCTACGGAGAACACCATCTTGGGAGATACATCCATGTAATCAAACATGGTCTTGGGATATTCCTGCGTCTCTTCACGGTAACGGCCGGATACGGTATTTCTTACGAAATGCCCTTCCGCATCCAGGGCCTCGTTCGCCTGTGCCACATGGTAATTATCTTCTTCATCAGCTGTCATATAGACAACATCCTCGGTAACCCTGGGATTCATCGGGTCCGTTTTATCAATCTTACGGTAGGGTGCTTCCACGAAACCGTATTCGTTAATTCTTGCATAACATGCCAGAGAGTTGATCAGACCGATGTTGGGTCCTTCAGGCGTCTCGATAGGGCACATCCTTCCGTAATGGGAGTAATGTACGTCACGCACCTCGAATCCGGCACGGTCACGGCTCAAACCGCCGGGTCCCAATGCGGACAGACGTCTCTTATGGGTCAGCTCGCCCAGCGGGTTGTTCTGATCCATGAACTGGGACAGCTGGGAGGAACCGAAGAATTCCTTCACGGCAGCCTGTACCGGTTTAATGTTGATCAGAACCTGCGGAGAAATTTCTTCCGCATCATGTGTGGTCATTCTTTCACGGACCACTCTTTCCATTCTGGACAGACCGATACGGTACTGGTTCTGGAGCAGCTCGCCCACAGCCCTGATACGTCTGTTGCCCAGATGGTCGATATCGTCATCGTTGCCGATGCCGTATTCCAGATGGATGTTATAGTTAATGGAAGCAATGATATCTTCCTTCGTAATATGCTTCGGGATCAGCTCATGGATGTTCTTCCGGATGGCCTCTGCCAGCTCTTCCGGATCCGCAGAATACTCTTCCAGGATCTGCGCCAGGACAGGATAATATACCAGCTCGGTAACGCCCAGTTCTTTTGGATCACAGTCCACATAATGTGTAATGTCAACCATCATGCTGGAGAGCACCTTTACATTGCGCTCCTCTGTCTCAATATATACAAAAGGAACCGCACTGTTCTGGATGGTGTCCGCCAGTTCGGCCGTCACCTTGGTTCCCGCTGCGGCAAGAAGCTCTCCTGTTGTGGTGTCAATCACATCCTCAGCCAGGATATGGCCGCGGATTCTGTTTCTGAGCATCAGCTTCTTGTTGAATTTATATCTGCCGACTTTCGCCAAATCATATCTTCTGGGGTCGAAGAACATGGCATTGATTAAGCTCTCCGCGCTTTCCACGCTGAGAGGCTCGCCGGGACGTATTTTCTTATATAACTCTAACAGACCCTCCTGATAGTTCTCAGCAGTGTCCTTGGCAAAACTCGCCTCAATCTTGGGTTCATCACCAAACAGTTCTCTGATTTCATCATTGGTACCGACACCCAGCGCACGAATCAGAACCGTGATCGGGACTTTCCTCGTCCTGTCCACACGAACGTAGAAAACGTCGTTGGAATCCGTCTCGTATTCCAGCCACGCACCACGGTTGGGGATCACCGTACAGCTGTAAAGCCTCTTACCGATCTTATCATGGCCGATTCCATAATAAATACCGGGGGAACGAACAAGCTGGCTGACGATAACACGTTCTGCGCCGTTAATAACGAAGGTTCCTGTCTCAGTCATCAAGGGCAGATCGCCCATGAAGATTTCATGCTCTGTAATCTCTTCTTTTTCTTTATTGTAAAGACGTACCTTAACCTTTAAGGGGGCCGCAAATGTGGCGTCTCTTTCCTTACATTTCTCGATAGAATACTTCACATCGTCTTCGCACAGTTCGAAATCCACGAATTCCAGGCTTAAATGGCCACTGTAATCTTCTATTGGAGAGATATCGTCAAAGACCTCTTTCAGGCCTTCATCGAGGAACCACTGATAGGAATTCTTCTGAACTTCAATCAGGTTCGGCATCTCCAAAACTTCCTTCTGCCGTGAATAACTCATACGCATGTTCTTGCCGGTGGCAATTGGACGTATTCTGTTCTTTTCCATTGACATTTCACCCCGTTCTTATGATTTGTTTGCCATTCGTTCCCAAGGAGGCACTTCTTTACCGCAGAAAAACCTGATGTCACACCCTCTGAATGGCAAACGAATAGGCGGCCGCAGGCAGTAATGTAACCCGCCAACAGGCAGCTTGATATTAGTTTATCGGTTTTACGCACAAAAATAGCATAACTTACCACAATAGTGCACTATCCATTCTACTACAAGAAAAAAGGGAAGTCAACCAAAATTTTTGTAATATTGTGGATAAATAAAAAGAAACCTCTGCCGTGCTGGCATAAAGCAGCAGGCAAAGGTTCCTGACAAGTCATTTCGTTTTCGAAAGATACTCCGATTATTTAAGAGTAACTTTAGCGCCTTCAGCTTCCAGTTTAGCTTTGATGTCATCAGCATCCTGCTTGGAAGCAGCTTCCTTAACAACCTTGGGAGCGCCGTCAACAACGTCCTTAGCTTCTTTCAGGCCAAGACCGGTTACTTCACGAACAACTTTGATAACCTTAACCTTGTTAGGGCCAACTTCTGTCAGCTCTACGTCGAATTCTGTCTTCTCTTCAGCTGCTTCAGCTGCGCCGGCACCTGCTGCTGCAACTACAACGCCTGCTGCTGCGGATACACCGAATTCTTCTTCACATGCTTTTACAAGATCATTTAATTCTAATACGGATAATTCTTTGATTGCATCAATAATTTCCTGAGTGGATAATTTAGCCATTTTATTTTACCTCCATTTAATTTGTTTAAAATTGATTTATCTGCTAATGTACTGATTATTCAGCAGTTTCAGGTGCAGCTTCTGCTGCGGGTGCCTCTGCTGCTTCTTCCTGTGCTGCGGGTGCTTCGCATGCTCCGGCGCCGCCTTTTTCAGCCAGCTGCTTCATAACGCGTGCAAAGTTGGTAATAGGAGACTGGATGCTTCCAAGCAGTTTGGAGAGCAGTTCGTCTCTGGAAGGAATCAGGGAGATTTCCGCCATTCCCTTCGCATCATACATAGTGCCTTCTACTACGCCGGCTTTGATTTCAAGCTTGTTTGCAGTCTTTGCGAATTTAGCAAGTTCTCTGGCGGGTGCGGTAGCATCCGTATTGGAAATTGCAATTGCGCTGGGTCCTTCCAGGAAAGGTGCCAGTGCTTCAAAGTCTGTTCCCTTGAAAGCAAAGTTCATCATTGTGTTCTTGTAAACTTTGTAGTTGATTCCCGCTTCACGAAGCTGTTTACGAAGAGCGGTATCCTGTTCTACGGTAAGTCCGCGGTAGTCAACCAGTACGACTGACTGCGCATCCTTAATCGCTTCGGAAATCTCTGCAACTACAGGTGCTTTAAGTTCAACCTTTGCCATTTCTTTACCTCCTTATAGATTTTTCTGAAAACAAGTTCAGTGCCGAAAAGGAGTTTACGCCGGTGCCGTCAGCCTGAGCTGCAGCCGGATATAAAAAAACCTCTCTGCGAAGACACAGAGAGGATAAGTTACGGATAAACCGTTACAATCGTCAACTCTTTTCCTCGGCAGGCGCTGTTTTCTTATACCGGAATACCGGTACCTGCTGTCTTCGGCATGGCCGCTTGCGACCTTTCTCAGACTATCACATGCTGTAATGTTTGTCAACATTTTTTTGTGTTTTATATTTACACTTTTTTTGAATGCATTGATTGTGCTTTATTTTTCCATCAGCTTCAGACAACAGGGGCCTCAGGCATAAGGCCGGTGGCTTTTTCAAAAGCCTGCGCCCATTCGGCAGTGCGGTAAAATACAAGCGCTCCCTGCCCGTTATCCCCGATGACATAAAAACGCTCCGCCGCATCCGTCTGTTCCAGCAACCCGTTGAATACACCAAGGATATCCGGATCGATCCAGTCATACTCCACATCCATATCCCAGGAGCAGCTCCGACCTTTCCACAGAAGCTTAACCGTTATGCTTCCGCTGCCGGCTTCCCAATCCATATTTTCGGTATCCTCCGAGATCTCCGTCACATCCTCCAGCGGGCTGTCCCCGGCAAGCGCCAGCATTCCCTCCAGCACCTCCGTATAATCGTTGCTGATATCCCAGCCTTCAAAATCAAACCAGAACACCTCCTCCGGATAACCGGAAACCCGGCCGTTTTCATCCCTGGAAGGCACGCCCAGCTCAGTCAGCAGCCAGGTATAGGGATAGCCTTCCACATACACACGCGTCATGTCATCCTCCATCACCCCGCGCACCCTGTCCGCCAGCTGCTCCGTGATGGAAAATCCAAGGGAACGAAGCGTCTCTACCTGTCCGTCCAGCGGCACATAATCAGGATAGTCCGCAGGGTCAAAGGCTTCCGTCCATTCATTATCCGCATAGGCGGCCGCTTCTTTCTGCGCTTCCGCCCGCTGTCTGTCTCTGGCAAAGCCGCTCCAGATCCCGACTGCAAACATGGCCAGCAGCACAAAGGCCAGGCCTACGTAAAAAAACCAGCCCGGCAGATATTTCATGCGTTTTGACGGCAGGCCGGCAATCCCCCTGCTTTCACAGAACCTGCACATGGCTTCCGCCTGCTGATAGCTTTGAATCCCTTCCTTCAGAATCGGTATGAACTGAACTTTATTCTTCTTAAACAGAAAAAATTCTTCATCGGTTTCCACCAGCCAGCCGAATTCCTCCCACTTAAGGAAGCTCCTGCTCCGGCCCGCCATGATCTGTATGACGCCTTCCTCCATTAAATGAAGTTCCCAGACGCCGTAAATATCGTTCTGAAGGGTACCGTTCCTCACCTGTTTGCGGATAATTTTTTCCGGGTCCGACTTCCACCGAAACAGCATGAGGAAAACAAGCATGAGAAACAGCGCCGCCGGAAACACTGGCGTATGGTCGCCTGACCTGAAAAACCAGAATAAGCCTGCCACGACAAATACAACGCCATATACGCCAAGAAAGGTCTTCATATTCTGCGGGAAGCCAAGCGTTCCTGAATTGATGGTCATTAAGGCATTCTTATAAATGGAAATCCACTTTTCCTCATCCACCGGAAATGTAAAGGAAAACACAGCGCCTGTCTGCGGCTGCCGCCCCATTCCGGCGCTCCAGCCTGCGGCGGGGTTTTCCGGTTTTCCGAAAAGCTCCCGGAACCGTTCCAGCTCCCCGGCGTTTTCAAAAACACGCAAAGGCAGGGGATACCATACAATCTGCCTTTTCGACTGGGAATACCCCAGCATGAGAAGGTTTTTGCTTTTTACTATAATATTGATGCGGCTGCAGGGTATTTCCCCTGCGCCGCACGCACTGCTTTTCAGCAGGCCGTCCTCCACCCACAGAATCCGTTTTTCCAGGAAATGTTCCTTTTCCAGGAAGCGGCAGGTGCGAAACATATCAACTCCCAGCGCCGCCGCAAACAAAAACAGGATAACAACACTGAAGGCCGGGCTGATAAACGCTTCCAGCACGCAAAGCAGCAGGAGAATCACCCAGACACGGCCCCGTCTGCGATATTGCTCCAGAACCGCCCGTATGGAAAATTCCTTCAGTTCTTTTTTGGTGAAACAAAAAGTATATCGGTTCATCCGGCCTCCTGTACTGTCAGTTAAAAACTGGTGTTATTCCCGAAATACGGATCTGCCTGCTCTGCGTTAATGGCAGGATTATACTTAAGATTCAGGAATTCTGTAAAATTTTTCTGGAAACTGGTTTCCAGCTCCTTGGTATAGCCCACGATCATATGCGGCTGTTCCTCGGCATAGTATTTCAGCGCCTCATGCGCTTCATCCTCAGAAAGGTTGATGGAGATCATTTTCTTTGCCATATTAAAAACGCGGAGCTGGCTGACGCTGTATTTCCCCGTCTGCTTGAAATAATAGCCCCATACCAGATCCCTGTTGGCCAGTATGTTCGCCTTGGGCCCCTCTACGTAAACCGTCCATTTTCTGCCAACCCACGCATTCTTTCCTATCGGATGGGCCTGGGCAAAATCCGCTTCAATTGCAGCCAGGGATACGGAAGGGTTATTGTGCAGGTAGGTATTGATTTTGCCCGCATACCTGTTGCTGAAAATACCAACAACATTAACGATGAAATAAATCAGAAGGAGGAGCGCCGCCGCCATGCATACCCAGAAGAATACCACCGACTGTCCTCCGATTTTGGCGGTGTCAATTGTATAAAGGTAAACCACGTCATAGCTGCTTTCCTCGATGCCCATCTCAGTTAATGTTTCTTTGTAATACCTCTCAAGCTGTGATTCCAGCTTCGTCCATGTACCGGTTACCTTCAGCGTTGCCGGAGGAGCCACCGTATTGGTTTCATCGCCCCAGTAATTCCAGGTATCGTCAATCAGGTCATAAAGCTCGTTTTTCTGGCTCTTTTTCATATAAATACTATAGTAATACCAGATGGAAGAATTGTTTTCATAATCATCGACCGCATTGAAAACAATATAGCTGTTTCCATCCACCGAGGTGCTTTTGGAACCGGTTTTGGTATTTGTCGTTGTGGTGGTGTGCTCCACATAATCCGTAAGGAAATTTTCCACCTCAATCGTTACGTATTTCCCCTCATACTGCTCAGGATCGGCGGTTACGTCAAGTTCGGTGGGACCGGTAATCACATCAAAAACGGCGAATTTAGTCAGGGCCAGAAGGCCGATGACAATAACGATAGATATAATAGCTCTTATCGTCAAGGATTTTCTTGACTTTTTCTTCAGTATGTCCAACATTTTCTCTTCCCTCGTATTTCTCTAGTTTTCCGGAACAGCAACATAGCCTTCCTCATCTATCTGCACCTTTGGTGACAGGCTGCGCATATGGCCGATGACTCTGGCTTTTTCTGTTCCCTCGTGTATTGTTGTCCTGCAGTCCTTCTGCAGAGCCGGGATAAACTGGAAGCTTTTCAGGCTGCCCGATTCCTCATCCAGGATCGCCCTTACAAGACAGGTGTCCTGTGTTTTGGAGTTAAAAAGGAAATTGCCCAGGCTGTAGATAACCGGCGTATTCCCGATATAGTCTATCCCCTGAAGGACATGGGGATGGTCGCCTATAATCAAATCTGCCCCGGCAGCCGCAATCCGGGGCGCCTGTTCCTTTTGCGCCCAGTCCAGCTCGGTGGTGCTTTCCGTTCCCCAGTGAATGTAGACAACCACAAAATCGCTGTTTGCTTTTGCTTCCGTAACAGCCTGAAGCAGCATGTCTACATCCCTGCACCGGAATACACCGGGAGAGGTTTCCGTGGCCCCTTTGGTGTCGGGGTTGTCCACTCTTTCTATCTGTGTTGCGGAAAGAAAGGCAATTTTTAAATCTCCGGCGATATAGTAGACGGGCCGCACCGCCTCCGCCAGATTCCTGCCCGCCCCTGCATAGGGCATCCCGATGGACTGCAGCGTATCAAGCGTATCCGTCAGGGAAACCTCGCCGTAATCGTAGGCGTGGTTATTGGCAAGGGACACCAGATCCGCCCCCATGTCATGCAGAAGCGACGCATGGGCCGGATCGGCCCGGAAGGTGAAGGCCTTTCCCGGAGTGGGCGCGCCTCTTTTGGTATAGGTAAATTCATTGTTCACCATGAAAATATCCGCGTCCCGCATCACTCCCAGCAATCCGGAATCAATGCTTCCTTCAATCCCCTGTCCTCTGCTCTTCATTTTGGCCATAATGCTGTAGCCGTCATCAAACAGAATATCGCCGGCAAAAACAAGGGATACCTCGCCTTCAGCCGCAGGCGTTATGGTATAGATGTTCTGCTGTGCCATAAGCTCCGGGTTATTGAGGATATCCGCATACTTCCCCTGTTCTGTTTCTGCGGCCGCTTCCGTTTCCGCGTCATTTCCGCCGAACAGCGAGAACACTTCACCCTCCACGGTCACAGCCGCCAGAACCATTCCCCTGTTTCCCAGAAAAGCCCAGCTCACAAGCAATACCACGCTGCCCACGGCAATGGTGATGAGCATAGTCAGCAAAAAGATGCTTACTCTCCCGTTCCTTCTTCTCTTTCTTTTCCCCGCCATGCCCATCACCTTCTTTCTTTTCTGCAGTACAGTCCCCCTCTGTACCTCAGTCTTTCTTTCCATGCTATTATTATCAGGGGTAAACGCCATTACGTCAAGCCTGTAAAATTCTGCCGCACATATTTCTCCAGGAACAAAAAAGCGCAGCCGTTCAATCCGGCTGCGCCTGTTTCTTCATCTATAAAATTAATATTTAGCAACAGATACCTTTACGCCAGGGCCCATTGTGGAAGCCAGGGTGATGCTTCTTAAATACTGTCCCTTCAGAGCTGAAGGTTTTGCCTTTACGATAGCATCCATAAGAGCGTTGAAGTTCTCTTCCAGCTTTTCTTCTGTGAAGGAAGCTTTTCCGATCGGCACATGAACGATGTTGGACTTATCAAGTCTGTATTCGATCTTACCGGCTTTGATATCGTTGATAGCTTTGGTAACGTCCATTGTTACGGTACCGGCCTTCGGGTTGGGCATTAAGCCTTTCGGTCCGAGAACCTTACCAAGACGTCCAACTACACCCATCATATCAGGAGTAGCTACAACAACGTCAAAATCAAGCCAGCCTTCATTCTGAATTCTGGGGATGAGCTCATCGCCGCCAACATAATCTGCGCCGGCAGCTTCTGCTTCGTTTACTTTATCTCCTTTGGCGAATACCAGAACCTTAACGGTTTTACCGGTTCCGTTAGGAAGCACAACAGCACCACGGATCTGCTGCTCAGCATGACGTCCGTCACAGCCTGTTCTGATATGAACTTCGATGGTCTCATCAAATTTGGCTATTGCTGTTTTCTTTGCTAATGCGATGGCATCGGTGGGTTCATAAGCGGTAGCGCGGTCTACTAATTTAGCAGCTTCGCTGTATTTTTTACCATGTTTCATTTTCAATTCCTCCGTTGGTTATTAACGCAGTACTTTTGTTTTCGGCGCGGAATGCTCCGGGCCGGAATACTGCTCCCAATTAATCAGTTTTAGTCTTCTACTACAATACCCATGCTTCTTGCCGTACCGGCGATCATGCTCATAGCTGATTCCAGAGAGGCAGCATTGAGGTCAGGCATCTTCATTTCTGCGATTTCCTTAACCTTGTCCTTGGAGATAGTTGCAACTTTGGTCTTGTTCGGCGCACCGGAACCGGACTTCAGATTGCATGCTTTCTTCAGCAGTACTGCAGCAGGCGGAGTCTTTGTTACAAAGCTGAAGCTTCTGTCTGCGTAAACAGTAATTACAACAGGGATGATTAAATCTCCCTTATCTGCTGTTCTTGCATTGAACTGCTTGGTAAATTCAACGATATTAACACCGTGCTGTCCAAGAGCAGGACCAACCGGGGGAGCTGGTGTCGCTTTACCAGCAGGAATCTGTAACTTGATGTATCCTGTAACTTTCTTTGCCATGTCAGGCACCTCCTAAATATAATGTGGTATGGCGCAGCCATAATGCACGCGTTTTAAACGCGCGGCCCGTCCCCTTCCGGGAAACCTCCGGCGGAGCCAGGGCACTGCTTCCACAGTTCAACGGATTTCTCCATTAAACGTCAGACTATTGTAATTTACGAACCTCTGCAAAGCTGATTTCCACAGGGGTTTCCCTTCCGAACAGCTCTACATTTATCGTAGCGGTCTGCTTGCCGTAGTCAATTCTCTGCACAAGCCCTACCGTATCCTTCCATGCTCCTGCAACAACGACGATGGTATCGCCCTCTGCAAAATCAATGGAAACATTCTCCGTTTTAATGCCAAGCGGCTTCATTTCCGCTTCTGTAAGCGGCACCGGTTTGCTTCCCGGTCCTACAAACCCTGTCACGCCTCTGGTATTACGTACGACATACCAGGTATCATCATTCATGACCATGTTAATCAGGACATAGCCGGGGAACATCTTCTTCTGGACTGTTTTCTTAGCTCCGTTCTTCATCTCCACAACATCCTGCATGGGGACACGGACCTCCAGAATTTCTTCTTCCAGGTGCCTGTTCTCAATTGTCTTTTCAATGTTGGCCTTTACCTTATTCTCATATCCGGAATAAGTGTGGACCACATACCAGTTTGCTTCTGCCATACGTTCACCCCACTGTTATTTTACAAGGAAATCAACTGCATACTGAAGGATCATGTCCAAAACGGCAATGATGCCTCCGAGTACAATTGAAATTCCTACAACAGCGGCGGACTGTTTCAACAGCAGTTCTCTGTCCGGCCATGTGACTTTCTTGAATTCTGCTTTCACACCATCAAAGAATTTCGGCTTGGACGTCTTTTCTTCACTTGAGGAATTTCCCATTACCTGCACCTCTCTGTCCGTCTGGCTGATTATTTGGTTTCTTTGTGCGTTGTGTGCTTCTTGCAGAATCTGCAGTACTTGCTTGTTTCCATTCTGTCAGGATGTGTCTTCTTATCCTTTGTTGTGTTGTAGTTACGCTGCTTGCACTCTGTACATGCCAATGTGATTCTTGTACGCATGGTATTCCACCTCCACCTTTTTCTCTGTTAACCTATATTGTCTCACGTAAGCTTCTCGTCTTGATTCATTCTCTGAACGCCGACAACCGCCCGTGGTCAACACCCTCACGGGCTATTGACATAACTGGTCTTTTCGGAATTTTAAGCATAAAAAAAAGACCTAAATCTCATCTCGCCTTATGACTATAGCACACAGTACCGCCGAAAGTCAAGCTTTTTTAGAGGAGGGAGGGAGGATTTCGTATGAGTTTTTGGCGGCGGGGCGGATGGGGGCAGGGACGGACGGATGGGGGCGGTGTTTTCATGGGCCAGTCAGGCCGGGCATTGCGATGAGCCTTGGGCGAAAAATTGTGTCAGGGTCCTTCCACAATTTTTAAGTCTCATCTCCATGGCCTGAAGATGGTCCCATGAAAACACCGCCCCCATCCGTCCGTCCTGCCCCCATCCGCCCCGCCGCCAAAAACTCATACGAAATCCCGGCCGCCCTGAACTTATGTGATATGCTGGACGCTCGCAGAGATGCCTGTGTCCGGCCGGTTGTGTCACTCACTGCGTTTCGTAATGAATTATGACGTTGTCGATGCGGGAGGCGCAGAGGGAGAGGCTGTAGTCTGGATGGAAGGGGATGGATTTCAGTTGGGCGCCGTTGATTTCGGCGGCGGGGGCGGTTGGGGCGGCGGCGGTGAAGGAGGCGAAGTTTTCGTCGATGCCCTGGCCGGTGTATTTGACGTAGCTTTCTTTGGCGGCCCAGATGTCGAAAAAGTCACGGTAGGCGCAGCGTTGGAGGTATTCGTTTTCCTGGGGGTGGAAAAAACGGGAAGATATGCGTTCTTTTCTTCCTTTGGTGTGGAGCTGGAGATCCAGGCCCACTTCTGTGGGAGCCATGGCGCAGGCCCAGTATTCGCCGCTGTGGCTGATGGAAAAGTGGAGCCAGGGGCAGTCAGGGAAGTAGGGCTTGCCATGGCTGCCTTTTTGTGTGCGCCAGGATGGGGCGGACGGCTGGCCGGGGGCGAATGAAAGACAGGCGGGGCTGTGCTGCGTCAGGTAGTGGGTGGCTGCGCGGGCGAGGAGGGCAGAGGAAAGGAGCTTTGCCTGTTGTTTGGGCGTATCCTCTGCCGGTATTTTGCCGGAGGCTCCGTTTTCATTTTTATTTTCGTTTTTGTTTCCTTTTATATGGTAGATATAGAGGACGATTTCCCCTTTTTGTGTTTCCATTTATACTTCAAGTCCTCTTTCCTGCATGTAGGCGATGACGTCCTTTACCTGATGCAGCTTCCAGACGTCCCGGGTGGGTATCGTCGTATCAAAATATTCCTCAAATGCGCTTACAATATTCATAAGTTCAAAAGAATTCAGGCCCAGATCCTGGACGAAGTCCGTTTCGTAGTTGAGATTCGTTTTTCCGGTAACGTGGAAAACAATCTTCTGAATGAGTTCCAGCACGATAAATCTCCTTTCAGACCATATGTCTTTTTATTTTTTTTGATGCTGTCTTTGAAAATTCCTGCTCCCTGATATTTACCATCTGGATCTGCTGGTAAATGGGCAGGTGTTCGTTTATGCTGTTGATTTCCGCCTGGAGCTGTTCCAGTATTTCATAGGAAGAAAGGCCTTTGGCGCGTTCCGGATCAGGGTATATGCTGGCGGCCAGCTTTACGTCGTCGGCGGATGCACCGCTGGCGGCCCCGTAAACGAGGACATCCTTTACCAGAGGGATCGCGCTGATTTTTTCTTCCAGCTTTTCGGGGGAAACCTTCTTGCCGTTTTTAAAAACTATGAGGTTTTTCTTGCGGCCGGTAATATAAAGGAAGCCTTCCCTGCTCAGATGGCCCAGGTCGCCGGTACGGAACCATTCGCCTTCCATAACCTCGGCGGTAAGCTCAGGAGCCTTGTAGTAGCCGTTCATAACGGATTTTCCGCGGACCCAGATTTCCTCCTCCACGATTTTCACCTCGCAGCAGGGCAGCACGTAGCCTACGGAGTCCATATCGTAAGAATAGTTGCTGTTTACCGCCACCAGGGGGGAGCATTCGGTGATTCCGTAGCCCTGGAGGACGAGAATTCCCAGCAGGAGGAATTCTTCTGCGATTTCCCGGCTCAGGTGGGCGCCTCCACATATGATGATGTGCAGGGAGCCAACGCATTTTTCACGGATCTCATCCAGGATTTTACTGCGCTTATGGATGCCGACCCTGCGCAGGATTTTATGGATTTTGAGCAGGCGGCGCAGGCCGTCGGCCTTGCCTTCCTTCTCCGCATTCAGCCACAGCTGGTTGTGGATGGCTTCGATCATGAGGGGGACGGTGAGCATGGAGTCGGCATGGGCCAGATGGAGATCGCGCATGACTGTTTTCAGATCACCGTTGATGATCAGCTGGGCCCCTCTGACCATAGTGGCCAGCACCGCGCAGGTCATGCCATAGGTATGGTAAAAGGGCAGGGAGGAGAAAACCCGCTGTTCTGCGGAAACATATACGCTGGAATCGCTGGCATTATGCAGGATGGCCTGATGGCTGAGCATAACCGGCTTGGAGGCGCTGGTGGTTCCTGAGGTGAAAACAATGGCTGCGGTCTGTCTTGCTTCAATATCCATACAGCGCCAGGGCTGCTTTCCGTCTGCCAGGAGCGCCCTGCCTTCCTCCCGCAGGCTGCGGCAGGTCAGCGCACTGCTGCCCTTCTGCTCGCCCAGCATGGCAAACAGCCGGATTCTTTCTTTTCCTTCGGGAATGCTTTCACAGATGGGAAGGCAGACATCGGAGGCAAATACGGCCTCGGCCTCGGCCATCTGCATCATCTGCCAGATACTGTCGTCCGCCTGTTCCGCGTCTATGCATACCGCAATTCCGCCGGATGCGGCGACGGCGAGGTAGGTGATGATCCAGTCATAGCTGTTTTCCCCTACCAGGGCGATATTTTTACCGGCCAGGCCGCGGTGGTAAAGGGCCTCCTTCAGCTGTCTCACATCCTCCGCAGTCTCACGGAAGCTGCGGCACATTTCCGTTTTATTTCTCAGGAACCAGGAAATCGCGGGGCTGTCACCGAACTCTTTTTCTATTCCCTCCATAAAGGCATCGAAGGTATCATAATGGGTTACCTGATTGCGCGGGAAATTTTTCATTCATTTTCTCCTTCTTCTTCAACTGCTTTGCCGGTTCCGTATTTCTCCATTGCTTTTTCCTCACCCATTTCATCCAACATTTCCAGGAAGGCGTCTACCACCTCGGGTGCAAACTGTGTCCCTTTTCCCCGCCGCAGTTCGTCCAGGGCCTGTGCCAGGGACAGATTGCTTCGGTAATGCCGGTGGGATGTCATGGCGTCAAAGGAATCCGCAACGGCAATAATTTTGGACTCCTCGGGTATTGCATCCCCCTTCAGTCCATCCGGATAGCCTCTGCCGTCAATCCATTCGTGATGGGAACGGACAATAGGCACCACATCGTTGAACAGGGTTATGGCGGAAAGGATTTTTGCGCCCTTGCCGGAATGCTTTTTGATGTTCGCATATTCCTCTTCGTTCAGCTTGTCCGGCTTTAAGAGAATTTTATCCGAAATGCCGACCTTGCCGATGTCATGGAACAGGCCGGCCAGACGGATTCTCTCTATGGTATGTTTATCCTTTTTCATCTGTCCCGCAATATCTGCCGCAATGGCGGAAACCCTGTCGGAATGGCCTCTCGTGTAAATATCTCTTTCATCCACGATGGTTCGCATGGCATTGATGATTTCCACATAGCTTTCGTTCAGCTGCTCGTAAGCCTTGGTCAGTTCTTCATTCTTGGTGCTGACCAGCCGGTGGAGCTGGCTGTTATGCAGCGCTGAGGATATCTGGCGGATATAGATTTCCATCATCTGCACCTGGACGTATTCCGGGGATACGCCCGGATCGGTTCCCAGGATTCCTATGATTTTATGCTCCTCATCCTCGATGGGCGCAAGCAGCATATCAGCAAGGGTGATAACCTTCTGCCCGTCAAAATGTGCGTTTTTTACAATGTCCCGCACTTCCTCCTCAGTGATATCTCCCAGGAGGTGCAGTTCATTTTCCCCTTGGGAAGCTGTAAAATCCGATATCATGAGAAAGCTTCTGTCTCCCTGGAAAATATTCAGGGTGATACTGAGAATGCTTTCATAAATGGAACGGGTGTTGTCCAGATCATAAATCTGGGGCAGGGCCTCCATCATGAGGGACAGGCCGTTTTTATAATTCTGTATGATACGCATCTGGGAAATGGATTTTACGCAGGACTCCACAAGCAGCTCCAGCTGGTCAAAGCGGTCGCTTTTCTCGTAGTAGCCCTGTATATCCAGGTCGCGGATGGTTTTAATTGGCGGTGCCATGCTTTTATGTCCGGTCAACAGTATGATGTAGATTTCTTTGTTGAATCTTCTGATTTCCTCCACCACCTGATCTCCGCAAACGGGAGACATCAGGAAATCCAGCAGCAGGATATCGTATTTTCCGTTTCTTACCTGTTCAATTGCCTGATAAGGGTCATTCACCACATCTACGTAATAGCCGGAGCGCTGGAAATAGGCCTGCAGCGTGGATGTCATGATATAATCGTCATCCAGCGTCAGGATTCGGAAATCTTTATGCAGCGTTCTCCTGTTTTTTCTCATTTTCCTACAGTTTCCCCCTTTGTTATGTTCTCTTCCTGTACTTCACTCTGCGGAATGGAAACGCCCACGACAGCGCCGCCTGCCGGATTGTCCTCTGTCCACATGGTTCCGCCGAATTTTCCTCTGACTACCGCATCGGAAATATAGAGTCCCAGCCCTGTGCCGTAGATACCTTTGCTGGTGACCATTTCTTTAAAGAGCCTTTCACGCACCCTTGCGCTGATGCCCGGCCCTGTATCCCTCACAAAAATCTTCAGTACTTCTTCGTCCTTTTTCACACCTATGGTTATGGTACCGCCTCCCACCTGCTTCTGCGCATAAATGGCGTTAGAGAGCAGATTGTTGAGCACCTGGACCAGATTGTTGATATCTCCCCGAATCACATAGATGCGTCCGTCTTCAATTTCCGTTGCCACACTGCAGCCGCTGCTCATCAGCTCATGCCGCATGAGGAGCATGCTGCGTTTTATCAATTCTTCTGTAGTAAAAGTGACCTCATCGCTGGTACTGACGCTGGCCGCCTGTCCCTTTATCGCCGTGATGATATCCGACATGTAGGAGGAGGATTCCCGGACCTTTTCAAACCATTCCTCCATCTCCCCATATATTTCCCGGTAATCGTCCGCCGTCACATCCGGGTCTTCCAGGCTGTCCCTGCATTCCTCAACCAGGTTTTCCACCGCCGAAATGCAGCCGGATATGCTCATGATGGGTGTTTTCAGGTTATGGGCAAGTCCGCCTATCATCTGGCCCAGCGAAGCAAGCCGTTCCTGCTCCATCATTCTGGCCTGGCTGTCCTGCAGCTGCTGCATGCTTTTTTTTAGCTGGGTCACATCCTTGAAAATTGCCACAAAGCCGGAAAGGATTTCCCTGATATACAGTGGTGTCACATCCACCACGTAATAATTTTTCCTGGTGCCCTCTCCGAAATCAATGGTGATCGCCTGTTCGTAGGTGATGGTGGAGCCGCTTTCCTGGCAGGAGGAAACGGCTGTGAGCAGGTTGTAGATTGCCGTCTTTTTATAGACATCCTCTTTTTTCACACAGTCGCTCAAATACCTGCTTTCCGTAATGCCGTAGCCTGAGGCCAGGATTTTTTCAAAGGGCTTGTTATAGCTGATGACCACGCCGCTTTCACTGAGCACCAGATAACAGTCGGAAATCCAGTCCAGCCCCCGCTGCATGGCGATTGGCCTGATATCCAGAATATGCAGCTGGTATATGGCGATGCCGTTTAACACAATGGTGACGATAAAGCTCAGAGGCGTGGCCGTTATGGACAGGGTGCTTGTGACCGTAGCCACCACGCTCACCGTCAGCGGGCACAGGCAGCCGATGGTAAACATCAGGCACTGTAGCATATAAAGCCTGCTCTTGTTATGCAGTGCGAAATTAATCATCAGCGTCAGGCTGACCAGCTGGCAGAGCCAGCTGTAAAGCCCTGTCACCGCAATATACGGCCCGAACACTATCTCGCTTCTAATGGTGGAGAAAACCCGGTAATGCAGGTGGTGCAGCGGATTGGTCCACACCACAAGGATGGTAAGCAGCGGGATAAAAAAGAGCCACATGCTTTTCCTTGGCATCTGCTCCCAGCCCTTGACAAAAATCAGGGCAATGCAGAGGCAGAATACCGGCATCAGCGCTCCCATAGTATTGGTCCAGGCATCCCAGAACATGAGCGCTAACGTATTATCCGGCTTCGTCAGCTTCATCCCCAGCAGGGCAATAACGCACAGTCCGTAGGAGCCAGCCAGCATGAGGTAAAATTTATGGATTAGCTGAAGCCTTTTTACTCTAAAACTCCAGATAAAAAATAATATGATTGCAATCAGCGCCGTTAAAAAGATGGCGGCAGAAAAATCAGATATCATTTTTGCTCCCATCCGCCCGCTTTAGTGGGCATTTTATTCAGGGAGGGTGAAATGCATTTCACCTTTGCTCCCATCTGCCCGCTTTAGCGGGCATTTTATTCACCGGAAAAAAGTCCGGCAAAGCCTTCAATCAGATAAGACGCATCGGGAAGCTTTCTGTCAAAGCCTGCCTTTTTCAGCATCTCCTGCGTTATTTTGCATTCTACACGGACCGCGGCGCCGGAGGTTTTCATACGGTTGACATAATCCAAAAGCGGCGCCAGGATATCCCTGTTTTCATCATTCATCCGCTGCAGGAGCAATCCGCCGTAAGCCTCATCCGGCACGATTTCCAGATCCGGCACAAGAAGCTGTGCCACCTGGGACATGGAGGGCGGGCAGGGATTCATCAGATGCAGTGCTGTGGCTTCCGTGTCCCACAGAGCCAGCACCGCTGCCGCGCACCAGTCCACCGGCGTCAGATCCACCGCCAGGCAGGACATGGAGCGGGATATTGCCCCCACGCAGCGGATCGCCCTCATAAGAAGGAACGCCGCATTGCTTTCCGGGTTCTTCTGGAATACATGATCCGAGCAGCGTCCCGTAATTCTGCCCAGCCGGTAGACCCGTGCATTCAGTCCTTCCCTCATGGCACGGTAAACCGCCGCCTCCGACAGGAACTTGCTCCGGATATAAACATTATCCTCCCAGTTCTGTCCGATGTAAAAATCCGCTTCCGTAAAGACCGCGTCCTCCCCCGGATGCTCCCGCAGGAAATCTCCGCCGATGCTGGCTGTGGATATGTGATAAAATACGGCTTCCGCCTCTTTTGCCAGCGCAAGCAGCGTTTCCGTGCCTCCCACATTGGTATCCAGAAAGGCCTGCTCATTGGCAGTATAGTGCCTCACGTCCGCCGCGCAGTGGTATACGGCCCGGATTTCCCCCGCCAGCCGGTTCCATTCCGGACGCTCCATTCCCAAAAGGGGCCTGGATAAATCCCCTGCCGCAACCCGGATGCGTCCCATCTGGGCCGCCGTCCAGCCGGCGCCGAAATACCAGGACAGCGTCTCCCGCAGTCTGTCAATATCCCCGTTCCTTATAAGGCATATAATCCTTGTTCCGCTCTGTGAAAGCAGCTCCTTCAGCAAATGCGCACCGAAAAAGCCTGTGGCTCCGGTGAGAAGCACCGCCTTTTCTTCCCGGCCGGGCGGGCCGGGCAAAATCGCCGGTGCCGCAGGAACCTGCGCGGGATATTCCGCCTCCCGCTTCCTGTCGTCCCTGTGCAGCCCGCTCCCGGATAACAGCTTCGCCTGGGCTGCCGCCGTGGGGTTTTCATAAAACTGGGCCATGGTCATTTCCATGCCCTCATTAAAATATCTGCTCAGCACGCTGAGCGCCCCAAGAGAGGTTCCGCCCTGTTCAAAAAAGGATTTTTCCGCACAAATATCGTTTTTCCCCAGAATAGCCGACCAGATTTGCAGGATTTTCTCCTCTGTTGCAGGTTTCACCGACATTTTCCCTGCCTGCTCCGCAGAAGATCCTGCCGGATATGTTTCAGAAAATTTAACGGAAGCCTCCTTGGACGGAAGCTTTTCCGCTGCAGCTGTCCTTTCTTCGGTAAACGCGCCTTTTTCCCACTCCCGCTTTAAAAGCAGCAGATCCGTCTTCCCATTATCTGTTATAGGAAGGCTTTCCAGCCGGCAGAAAGAGGAAGGCACCATATAATCCGGCAGGCAGCCGCGCAGCCACCGGCGCAAGCGTTCCGCATCCCCGCCGCCATCCTCCGCTTCCGTATAAAAAGCGATCAGCTCCGACGCCCCGTCCGGTTTTTCCACGGGAATCACCGCCGCCCGGGCAGCCGCCCCCGATTCCAGCATGGCGTTGGCAATTTCACTCAGCTCCACTCTCTGGCCGTTGATTTTTACCTGCCCGTCCCTGCGGCCAAGGAAAACAACCCTTCCGTCCGCGCGCAGCCGGCCCAGGTCACCTGTTTTGTACATCCGCTGCTGCGGGAAATAAATATCCGGGTAAAAGGCCGCCTCCGTCAAATCCTCACGTCCGATATAGCCTTCCGAAATACCTTCCCCGGCCAGGTACAGTTCTCCTTCCGCAGTGGGCATCACCGGGTTTCGCTCCTCATCCAGCAGATATACCCTGCAGTTGGAAAGGGGGCGGCCGATGGTGATTTCTTTTCCCGGCGCCACCTCCTCCACAGTGGCGCATACCGCCGCCTCCGTAGGGCCGTACATATTCAGCAGCCGGCTTTCCGGGCAAATCCGGAAGAACTGCTCCGCCAGCGTTTCCGTCAACGGTTCCCCGCCTGAAATTACCAGCTTCAGGCCAGACGCCGCGTTCCGGAACGCTTCATTTCCAAGGCACAGCTGCAGCCGTGAGGCCGTCAGCTGCATAAACTTTGCTCCGGTGGCGCCAATAAGCTCCGCCAGCCGCCAGGGAAGCACCATCTCCTCTTCATCCGCCATGACCACAGGATTCCCCATCGCCAGCGGGAACAGGCTTTCCACAATAAAAATGTCAAACATCATGTTGGCGGTACACAGCACCGGCCCTTTCACATCCGCCATGAGCATTTTCATGTTGGCAAACAGATTGGACAGGCTGCGGTGGCGCAGCATGACTCCCTTTGGCCTGCCGGTGGAGCCTGAGGTAAATAGAACATGGATCAAATCCTCCCCGTTCACGCCCGTTTCCTCCCAGGAACCACTGTCCATCTGAGAGGAAACAAGCACGGGAAGCTCGGTTTTATTAACAAGGCTTTCCCTGCTTTCCTGATCACAGAGCACAAACGCCGCACCCGCCGTTTCCAGGATATAGTCCGTCCGTTTTGCCGGAAGGGACGGGGACAGAGGCACATAAGCGCAGCCGGCCTTAAGAATCCCCAGCATACCGGCCAGAAGCTCAGGCGTCCTTCCAAAACAAAGCCCGATCCGGTCACCTCTGCTTACCCCGGTTGCATGCAGCCCGCAGGCAATGGAGCCAGCACGCCTGTCCAGCTCCTGACAGGTTATTTTTTCCCCATGCCAGATCACCGCCGTTTCCGATGGATACATTCTGGCGCGGTTGCGTATCATCTGATGGATGGGCTGGTTCAGATACGGCATATACCTGTAATTGGGAATTTCAAAAAGCTCCATCCGATCGGCCACATCCACTATGGGCACCTCACGGATTTTTTCCGCGCTTCCGTCCGTAAGCCCCCTTACAATGCTTTCCATGCTTCTGCCATACAGCCGTATGGTTTCCTCCTCAAACAGAGAAGAGGCGTACTCAAACTGCAGCTGGTATTCTTCTTTTTCAAAAACCAGTTCTACGAACAGCTCTGTCTTTGCCGCCCCCGTAAACAGCGGCACATATTCCACTGCCTCTCCCGCCAGCGTCAGACTGCCGGCCTCAAAGGGACGCATGGAAAAGGCCGTCTGATACAGCGGGTTTTCGGATAAGGTCCTGGGAAGCCCGAGCATGGAGATCATTTCCTCCAGGGAGCAGTCCGGATGCTCCAGCATCCCTGTTACCTCCTGCCTGATCTGCTGCAGATACCTGCCGGTTTCCTCCTCTGCGTCCACCCGCAGACGCAAAGGCATGGTACTGATAAACGGTCCGCAGATTTCCTGCAGCTGCCTTTGATTCCTGCCCGCCACCGGCGTTCCCACAAGCAGCTCCTTTTTCCCCGCAGCCGCGGAAAGCAGGATACCGTATGCTCCCAGGAACAGCATGTAGGGCGAAATTCCATTCTGCCTGCACCACTGCGTACACTGGCCGCTCAATTCCCGTGAAATGCGGTGCACATAATTTTTCCCCTGATAATCAAACTGCGATGGACGTGTTTTATCCGCAGGCAGAAGCAAAGGCTCCGGCAGAGGAGACAGATGCTCCCTCCAGTAGTCCCTGTCAGTGGTTTTTTCTTCCATTCTGTCCCGGGACTGCCAATAAGCGTAGTCCAGATAATCCACGTCCCCCGAAACAGCTTCCCCGCCCTCATAGCAGCGGTTCAGCCTCTCCAGCATCAGGGGCGTGCTCATCCCGTCCCCGATAATATGATGCACATCCAGGAAAAGGAACTGCGTCCCCTCCCCGTCCCGCCACAGGCCCGCCCTCAGCAGGGGCGCTTTATCCAGGGAAAACGGCCGGATAAACAGCGATGCCGCCTGCTCCAGGGTATCCCCTTCAAGCTGCGCAAGCGTAAAAGCCGCCTCCGGCATTACCTTTGCAAAAATACCGTCATCCTCCTGGACAAAGGCCGTACGGAAAATCCGTTCCCCGGCAATCAGCCTTTCAAATGCCTGCGCCAGCCTTCCGGCATCCACAGGCTTCTTAAGACAAAAGGCTCCCGGCATGTGATAGGTGAAGCTCTCCGGCGCCATGCAGGACTGGACATAAATTCCCTGCTGGATGGGAGTCAGGGGATAACGGTCCAGGCCAGGCGCGGGCTGCAGCTGCCACACCGGCTTTTTCACCGCTTCCTTTTCCCCGCCGATGTACCGGGCCAGGCGTCCTGCCGTACGGCAGGCATACAGATCGGAAATCCGCAGCCGCCTTCCCACAGCATCTTCCAATCCGGCAAGCACCTCCATGGCATTCAGGGAATTCCCGCCGCACAGAAAATAGTCGCTTTCGATTCCCATCTCCGGCTGCGCCAGCACCTCCCGGAAAATCTCCAGGATCTGCAATGAAAGCCCGTCTTGCGCCCCATCCATGGCTCCCGTCTTTTCCTCCGGCGCAGGCAGCCTGTCCTCGTCCACCTTTCCCCTGGAGGTGAGCGGGATTTCCTCCAGACGGATCACGCAGGAGGGAATCATGTATTTCGGCAGCCGGGAAGCGGCAAACGCCAGCAGCTCCACCTCCGGGATTTCCTCCGGCGCACAGTAATAGGCGGCCAGGATCAGCTGGCCGTTCAGTTCCAGCACCTTCGCCGCCGCTTCCCTCACTCCCGGGTAAGAGGCAATGCAGTCCGCCGTCTCCTGCGGCTCGATGCGCAGTCCGCGCAGCTTCACCTGACGGTCCAGCCTTCCGGACAGCATAATTTCCCCTTCCGCCGTCCAGCAGGCGATATCCCCGGTGGCATACATCCGCTCCCCTGCTTCAAATGGATTCTCCAGGAAGCTTTTTTCCGTAAGCTCCGGTGCGTTCCTGTAGCCTCTTCCCACACAGACGCCGCCGATAAACAGCTGTCCGTAAACGCCTGTCGGCAGAGGGTTCATCCACCGATCCAGCACATACATGCGACAGCCGGGAAGCGGCCCGCCGACGGTAATTAAGGACGCTTCCCCCAGTTCCTTCATGCTCACCGCCACCGTGGTTTCCGAAGGACCATACTGATTGTAGATTCTGGCATTGGTACAATTTTTCAAAAGCTTCAGAAGCTCCCCGGTAAAAGCTTCCCCGCCGCATATAATCCGTTCCATCTGTCTCATGGCCCGGCAAAAGGTGGGATCCCTTAAAAAAGCGGTCAGGCGGGAGGGTGTTATGGACAGAAAGCCCACCCCATAGCCAGCAATCAGCTCCGCCAACCGGCGCGGGGATTCCTGCTCCTCCTCTCCCGGCAGCACCACCGTCCTGCCGTTTAAAAGGGCGGCCGTGCTTTCCAGGGTAAACGCGTCAAAGCCCACATTGCAGACGGAAAGTACCGCTCCCTTTCCGTAAACAGGCCCCATGGCCTTTACAAGGTTAAACAGGCTGCGCTGGGTGATTTCCACGCCCTTAGGCTCCCCGGTGCTTCCGGAGGTATATACCACATAAGCCAGATCCTCCGGCCTTGCCCGAAACGGCGCTTCCTCCTCCCCGTCAGGATAAAAACGCCCCTCTTCCAGATCCTCCATCAGCAGAAGCCGCATATCCCCCGCCTCTGTGCCAAGCCGTCCCGCCTGCGTCCCATGCGTAATAAGCACGCCCGCGCCGCTCCTGCGGTAAATATCCCCAATCCGCCCGGCCGGAAGCTCCGTGGACAGCAGCAGATACGCATTCCCCGAACGCAGAGTTCCCATCAGTGCGGCAAACAGCGCAAAGGTGCGGGGAAGCAGAATGGCCGCCACCCCTTTTTCTTCCCCGAAAATACGGTTCAGCCCCCGGGAAACAACGCCCGCCTGCTCTGCCAGCCCGGAATAGGTCAGCTTTTTCCCACCACAAATAGCCGCAACACGTTGCGGATAATCAGAAACCGTCTGTTCAAAGACCTGATAGAGATCTTTTTCTTCCAGATATTTTTCCGTATTATTAAAGGTATAGAGAACCTTTTCCCGTTCCTCCCTGCCAAGCACGGCCAGGCGGCACAGGGGCCTGTCGGGGTTATGCAGGGCCTCCATAAGGATATTCACCAAACTTTCATGGAGCCCGGCAATCTCCTCTCCCGTAAAAAACTGGGACAGATAATCGTAATCCACACAATACTGCTTATGGCTTTCCATATTGCTCAGATGGATGCACAGCTGCTCCGCCTGGCAGCCGCTGTAGTGCCACCTTCCGGAAAATACCACAGAAGCATCCCTGCTCTCATATACCTTGCTGTCCTGGTAAGAGAGAGCAACTGAAAAAAGCCTGTCCGTCCCGTCTCCTTTTTCCCGGGCAAGCTCCAGGATATGGGAAAAGGGAAAGCGCTGATGGCGCAGCAGTTCAAACCACGCCTCCATCAGTTCTTCGTTGAACTGGTTCAGCGTCCATTCATCCTGTATTTCATTAAAAAAGGGAAGGGTATTTACGAACATCCCCGTACTCTGCTTAAATTCATAGCTGGTACGGTTGAAAATAGGAACGCCGATAGTAAACCGGGAAGCCCCGCCGATACGCCGGAAATAGATTGCCAGCGCCATATAGAATACGGCAAAGGGCGCCACCCTGTTGTTCAGGCAGTACAGATAAATGGCATGATTAAGCACCTGCGGCAGGCGGAAGCTCATTCTGCGCCCCACAGGGCTGACCGCGGCGCTTTTTACAGACTTGATAACGGAAGGTTCCCCGGCCTTTTCCACTTGTTCCTTCCAATATTCCAAATCTCTTTTGTAAGCTCTGCCCGAAAGGTAATCCTCTTCCTCCCTCACATGCAGCTCATAGTCCGGGATCTGGTAAGGCTCCGGCCTCTCTCCCGCAAGCAGCTTCAGGTAAGTCTCCGCGATCCGGTTGCACACCAGCATCTGGGACCAGCCGTCCGAAATGATATGATGAATTTTCAGGAAGATGCCGCCTGTATTTTCCCCTGCCCCAAACAGGGCAAAACGATACAGGGGGGCATCCAATACCGGAAGCGCCTCCCTGCTCATCGCAGTTTCCCAGCTTTCAATTCCTTCCTGATCCGTATGGGAAAAATCATAGATATCAAAACGCTCTTCACCGCAGGGGGCAAAATACTGCACAGGCTTACCGTCCTGGAGCGTAATCCGGGTCCGCAGCGTAGCGTCCGCCTTCAAAACAAGCCGGATGCTCTCCTGTAAAAGCGCGAAGTCGATCCTGCCCCGAATACTTACTGTCGTACTGATATGATTGATTGATGTCCCTGGATAAGCCTGTTCCAGATTCCAGATATTCTGCTGGCTTCTGGACAGGGCAAATACTTTATGTTTCTCTGAATCCAATGCTTTTCCCGTCCTTTTTAACCAATGCCGGAAAACCCGGGCACCAGTCACTCCTCTGTCCCCCTCAGGGAGACGCTGTCTATTATGCATACATTATATTTATACCGTTTTTTCTGCATAAAAGCAACGTAATTCGCTATATTGTGGGAAAACGCGCTGTATAATAAAAAGAAATATCTTACTTGATACTGTAATATCATTCCTACCCGAATGTTATCCTTACAGAGGGATATTGCCGTGCTTTTTCTTCGGGGCCTCTTCCTTCTTTCCCCGGAAGGCCTTCAGTGCGCACAGCAGCTTTTCCCTTGTCTCCTCCGGCTTAATCACCTCATCCACAAAGCCTCTGGCCGCCGCCACATAGGGGTTCAAAAAACGTTCCTCATATTCCCTGATGCACTGCGCGCGCATGGCCTCCGGATCGGAAGCGGACTTTATTTTCCGTTTGAAGGCGATGTTGACCGCGCCTTCCGCCCCCATAACCGCAATCTCTGCAATGGGCCAGGCATAGACATAGTCCGCGCCCATTTCCCTGGAGTTCATGGCAATGTAAGCGCCGCCGTAGGCTTTTCTCATAATCAGTGAAATCTTGGGCACAGTAGCTTCGGAATACGCATACAGCACCTTCGCTCCGTGGCGGATGATTCCGCTGTGTTCCTGCGCGGTTCCCGGCAAAAAGGCGGGCACATCCACCAGCGTCAGAATGGGCAGGCCGAAGCAGTCGCAGAAACGGATGAAGCGTGCAATTTTATCGGAAGCATGGTAATCCAGGGAGCCGCCCATGACCGCAGGCTGGTTCGCCACAAAGCCCACAGTTTCCCCCTCCATCCTGGCAAAGCCCACCACTGCATTGGGAGCAAATTCCTGCTGCACCTCAAAGAAGCTGTTCCGATCCGCAACACATGCAATGACTTCCTTTACATCATAGGAACGCCTGGAATTATCCGGCACAATCTCTTCCAGCCCGGCACAGGGATTCTCCGTCCCCTTTTTCCCGCTGTGGATGCGGCGGCCCAGATGCCCCACATGCTCCAGCACTTTATTTACGTTCTTTGCCAGCGCCTTTTTTTCTTCCGGACGGATGACCGGCGCTTTTTCTTCAAAATTGGAAGGCAGGTAGTTCAGGAGCTTTCGCACTCCCATCAGGCACTCCCCTTCCGTATCATAGGTAAAATGGGAAACGCCGCTCTTCCTGGCATGCACCTGCGCACCGCCCAGCTCTTCTACCGTTGTTTCCTCATTGATAACCGTCTTCACCACATTCGGCCCGGTAATGAACATCTTGGAGGTCTCCCTCACCATGAAAATAAAATCGCAGATAGCGGGCGCATAGCAGGCGCCGCCGGAGCAGGGGCCAAGAATCACCGCAATCTGGGGAATCACGCCGGAGGCCTTGGTATGACGCAGGAACATGCCCGCATAGCCGCTTAAGGAGCTGATGCCTTCCTCAATTCTGGCTCCGCCGCTGTCATTGATGCATACAAGCGGGGCCTTCATCTCCATCGCCATATCCTGCAGACGGCAGATTTTCATGGAATGGTATTCGCCCAGCGTTCCTCCGATTACCGTAAAGTCTTCACTGGCAGCGAAAACAAGTCTTCCGTCCACATAACCGTAGCCGGTCACCACGCCGTCCCCCGGCACCCTTCTTTTATCCAGATCAAAATCATCAATCCTGGATTCGATAAAAGCGTCCGTTTCCACAAAGCTTCCCTGATCAAATAAAAGCTCCAGCCTCTCCCGCGCGGTGAGCTTTCCTCCCGCATGCTGTTTATCTATCTTAGACTGTCCGCCGCCCATCAGCGCCTTCTGTCTTCTTTCGTCCAGATTCCGGTTCGCCTGTTCCCAATTCATGTGCAGTCCTCCTGAATTTCTTGTTAATCTAACTATTTGAATATTTAATAGTTTGATATTCAAATTATTTAAATAATATTATAGCACGGCCTGAAAAAAGTGCAATCTTTTTTTCAGCCGTGCTTATACTTTTATCCTTACAGTCCGAAAAACAGCCTGTTCGGTAACCGGGATTTATTCTGCCGCAAGCTCACTGCGGACCATATCCAGCGCCGCCCGGAGGACCTTATCCATATCATAATAACGGTACTGCCCCAGCCTGCCGCCGAACAGCACATTTTTTTCTTTTCCGGCCAGTTCCAGGTATCCGGCATACAGCTTTGTATTCTTTTCATCATTTACCGGGTAATATGGTTCATCCCCTCTGCGCCACTCTGCAGGGTATTCCCTGGTAATCACCGTACCGGGCTGTGTCCCGAATTCAAAATGCTTATGCTCAATAATCCGGGTGTAGGGAACCTCCCGTTCCGTATAATTGACCACTGCATTTCCCTGGAAGTTATCCACATCAGGAAGCTCCTGTGTTTCAAACCGGAGGGAACGGTATTCCAAAGCGCCCAGGCAATAATCAAAATATTCATCTATCATTCCTGTATAGAGAACCTTGTCCCAGGTGCACGGCTGCGCGCTTTCTTCATTTTCCTTCAGGAAGTCCCGGTAGGTAATGCCGGTGCGCACGTCGCTGCCCGCCAGCATTTTCTCCACAATGGCAGTATAGCCGCCCTTGGGTATTCCCTGATAAGGATCATTGAAATAATTATTATCATAACGGAACCTCAGGGGCACCCGCTTGATAATAAACGCAGGGAGCTGAGTACAGTCCCTCCCCCACTGCTTCTCCGTATATCCTTTAATCAGCTTCTCGTAGACGTCCCTGCCCGCCAGGGAAAGGGCCTGTTCTTCCAGGTTCTTCGGTTCTCCGATATGCAGATCTCTGATCTGCTCCGCAATGATGGCCTTGGCTTCTGCGGGCGTCCGGATTCCCCACATCCTGCTGAATGTATTCATATTAAAGGGCAGGTTATAAAGCTCATCCTTATACACTGCCAGGGGTGAATTAATGTAATTGTTGAACTCCGCGAACTGTCCTACATAATCCCATATCTCCTTATCGGAGGTATGAAAAATATGGGCACCGTACTTATGTACCTGGATGCCCATACTTTCTTCCGTGTAGATGTTCCCGGCAATATGCTCTCTTTTGTCAATCAGCAGACAGGTCTTGCGCTCCCGCTGCATCTCGTACGCAAAACAGGCGCCAAACAGCCCTGTTCCGACAATCAGATAATCATAATGCATGGATAATCTCCCTCATTATTTTGCTTTGTATTTCTTGATCTGTACAAAGTCGTCCATCAGGCCGAGAATCTTGTCCCTTCCCTCCTGATTCAGCTTCACGTAGTACTGCATAACGCGGTTCTCAAGAAGCTGCTCACTGATGGTAGTATCTCTTTCCAGAGAACTGAAGTCTACCGGATTCAGGTTAAGCTTGTTGCACATTTTGATGACTGTGCCGTAAGCCATTCCGTCAATCCCTCTCTCCAGCGCCGTAACCAGAGTACTATAAGGGATCTGCATTTCTAATGCAAACTGCCTTACGCTTCTGTACTGGCTTAAAATTTCTTTTTTCAAGATCTGTGCTTTGGTCATTTCAAATCCCTCCATTACCTTTTAACCCTTAGGTTTTGCATTGATTATTGTACACTATCTACCTTTCATTTTGCAACATTTCTTTTGAAAAATAAACAAAATTTCGAATATTTTAATAAATTGGTCATAATTTGCTATAAAATGGCCCTGAAAAGGCAAAAACTGTAACTGTTCTGACTAATTTTCGCCCCCATCTGCCAGATTTTTCGCGTTTCATACATCTTCAATATAATTTTTCCACCACCGATTGGGAGGTTGCTTCATTATTTCGTTTACATTCCCTGAAATTTCTTTCATAATATTCCTGATACAGCAGATCAATGAGATAAAGCTGGCTCATTTTGGCCTGCATGGAGCCGCCCTCAAGCGGGCCTTCATTGGATCCGCACAGCAATATGGAGTCACAGTAAGCAGTCAGGGGAGATTTTTTAAAATGGGTAATACAGGCAATGCGGGCGCCGGACTCCTTTGCCACCTTGGCTACATGGATATTGTCCTTGGTCGCCCCGGAATAGGAAATAATCACAATCAAATCTTCCTTGCCGCAGAGGGAGGCCGCCATGGACTGCATATGGGGATCCGTAATGCAGCTTACCTTGTTGGTAACGCGGAGGAATTTATTCCTGGCTTCCTCTGCCGTCAGAAGGCTGTCGCCGATCCCGAAAAAATGAACCCGCTCCGCCTTTTCAAACATATCCAGCGTTTTTTCAAAATTATCCCTGTCAAGAAGCATGTAGGTTTCCTTAATCGCTTCCATATGAAGCTCCATAATCTTCTCAGCCATGCTTCCCAGATTGTCATACGGCGCCTGTGGGGAAGGCTTTGCCGGCGCTGCCGCCGCCTGGCTTAAGGACATTTTCATCTTAAATTCCTGATAGCCCTGGAGCTTCATGGTACGGCAAAACCGGTACACACTGGTGTCGCCCACCCTGCATGCATCCGCCAAATCCGTAATCGACATATACAGCACACCGCTCTGGTTTGCTATGACGTAATCAGCCACCTTTTTTTCCGCCTTGGTGAACTGATTGTAGGATGCCTTAATCTGTAGGATAAAATTGTCGCTGTTCACACTGCCCCTCACTTTCCATGCAGAGTATCCGCTCCTTCCGCGCATTTGCCCGCTCCCAGCAGGCCGGCCGTATTCTTAAGCTGCGCAGGCAGGATGACCACATCCCGGAAGCTGGGCATAATCTGCTTTCCCAATTTTTTCCGGATTTCTTCTATAATATATGTCTGGCTCATCACACCGCCTCCCAGTATTACGCAGGGAGGGTTGAAAATATGTATTAAGGTTATCAGCCCGTAAAGGATTTCATCAATCCAGCTGTCCACGGTTTCCCGGATCTGTGGTTCCCCAATCCTGGCAAAAATATGCCGGCCGGCCGTCAGTGAAGCGTCCAGCTTCCCCGCGGCATTAACCAGCGCCGTGACGGACGCGTACCGTTCGTAGCAGCCGCTGAAAATATCAGCTTCCGCATCACGTTGCCCGCCATGAACCACCATGCCGCCCACTTCTCCTGCCGAAAAGCTGCCGCCGGTATAAATGCCGCCGTCCATAACCACCGCGCCGCCCACGCCTGTTCCATAGGTGAGCATCAGAAAATCACGGAAGCTCTGTCCAGCGCCGAATGCCGCTTCTCCCAGTGCCGCAGCGTTCACATCATTTTCCACGGTCACCGGCACCCGGAATTCCTTTTCCATTATATCCCGAATCCGTGTCCCTGTATACCCCGGGATATTGGAATTGGCGAAGCGTATCACCCCCGCGGAAGAATCCACCTGCCCCGCCGTACTGATTCCTATCCGTTCAAAACCGCAGCAGCCCTTCAGAATCCCTATCGCTTTCCTCATAACGCTTTCCCCGCCCAGGTACGCATCCGTAGCAAATTCCCTGCAATCCCTGAGACTGCCGTTTTCATATATTCCCGCCTTTATAGAAGTCCCCCCGATATCCAGCACCGCAATTTTCATATTTGCTCCCATCCCCACGCTTTTGCGCAGTTATACCCTTACCTTTATCACGCATTTTTTCAGACGGCCCGGTTCTCCTGCCGCCACACCCGGTTTGTGCGGTTCTCCCTCCATGCACAGGATAAACCGGCCCTGGCCCAGGAGACAGGCCGCTTTCTTTTCACACAATACGGTGCCAAAATCCATTTCTTCTGAGTAGGGAAATTTTTCTCCCTCCGTGGTTCCTCCGATCTGGATTTCTTCTATTCCCTCAAGATCAATCTGGATATCCATATATTTTCTGTGGACTTCAAAATCCGCCTGCGTTTCCTCCTTTGTCACCGTCTCCATTACGTTGATGAAGCAGTCCGTTCCCGCTATTTCCGTTCTGCCGGACGGAAGCCTCTCCATATCCGTATTTTCCAGAAAATCTATAGCTCTGTCAAGCCACTCTCCCATCCCTCTGTATTCTCCGATTCTGTCCAGTGTATCATAAATCACAGTCTTCCTCCGTTTCCGCCCCGCTAAATGGCTCCGGTCAAAAAAGAACTGCAGGAAAAGGCCGGACAGCCTTCTGCCATACAGTTCCAGTCCATTGTTACATTTCCGAAAAAAGTTTCCGTCACTTTGCCTCTCTCATGGCAATCGCCTGTACAAAACGTCTTGTTATCTCCCTGGGCCTTGTCACCGCCGTACCCACAACTGCCGCAAAAGCGCCTGTATCAAGCGCCCTGCCCAGATCCTCAGGACACCAGATGCCACCCTCCGCAATCACAGGTCTGCCGCATTCCTCCGCCAGTGTTTTCATCATGGAATAATCGGGCAGCCGGATCCCTTTCGTATAGGAGGTATAGCCGCTCAGCGTAGTGCCAATAAAATCAAAGCCGAGCTGAGCCGCGTGCATTCCTTCCTCTATTGTGGAGCAGTCAGCCATAAAAAGCTGAGCCGGATATTTCTTCCGTACTTCATTAAAAAATTCATCCAGGGTTTTCCCGTCCGGCCGAAGCCGCATCGTAGCATCCGCGGCAATAATTTCACAGCCACAGGAAGCCAGCGCATCCACCTCTTTCATTGTCGGTGTTATGTAGATTTCGCAGCCGGGATAAACTTCTTTTATTATACCAATCACAGGAAGCGTTACCGTCTTTTTAATTGCCGTAATATCTTCCACGGTATTTGCCCTGATTCCGGCTGCCCCTCCTTCCATGGCCGCATATGCCATACGTGACATAATGTAGGAGCTGTACAGAGGTTCTTCCTTTAACGCCTGGCAGGATACAATCAGCTTACCATGAATCTGATCCATAATTTCCTGTTGTGTCATCTTTACTCCCATCTGCGCCCAGAGGCGCGCATACAAATCAGAGCCTTTGATGCTGTCCGGTTAAGCTTCCATGGTTTTGGACGTATCGTCCTGATTTGCAGTTGATATTTTTTTGTGTTTTCGTATAAACCGACTATAGCATATAGGGAAAATTTTTTCAATATTATACGAATGAAAGAAAAATCTTTTATTTTGTTGTTTTCACCATATCACAATGCTATAATTTCCTCATCTGAAAAAAGCCATAAAATTGAATAACAGGTAACTGCCAGGTTACTGAACAATTTTCACAGGCAAAAAGAAAAGAGGGAAAAATTCATGTCAAAATACGATGTATCACGCTTCCGCAATGTAACCGTAGCGCTCAACACCCCTTTCACCAAATCCGGCGAGGTGGATTTGGCCGCCGCCAGAAGGCTTACACGCTACTATATTAATAAAGGCATTAAGAGCCTTTATGTATGCGGAAGCACCGGCGAGGGTTTTCTGCTGGACAGCCGGGAAAGAATGGCTGTAGTGGAAGCGGTTAAAGAAGAGGCCGGAGAGGAAATGGCCGTTATAGTCCATGTGGGCTGTCCTGACACCAGGCATGCGGCGGAGCTGGCAAGGCATGCGCAGAAGGCCGGCGCGGATGCAACCAGCGCGGTGCCCTGCGTTTACTATCATCTGGGCGAGGAAAGCGTATACCGCCACTGGACGGCAATTACGGAAGCCGCCGACCTGCCCTTTTTCATTTATAACATACCGCAGCTGACCAGTTTTAATCTTTCCATGGAACTTTTTGAACGGATGCTTGCCAACGAGCGGGTTGCAGGCGTAAAATGTTCCTCAGAACCCTGCCATGACATCCTCCGCTTCAAACAGGCCGGCGGTGAGGATTTCATTGTTTTCAACGGCCCGGACGAGCAGTATCTCGCCGGAAGGCTGATGGGTGCGGATGCGGGAATCGGCGGAACCTACGGTTCCATGCCAGAGCTGTACCTGAAGCTGGAAGACCTGATCCGCAGAGGGGAAATTGCAAAGGCGCAGCAGCTGCAGATTAAGATAACACAATTTATTTACCGGCTGTGCTCCTTCCCTTCCATGCACGGCGCATGCAAGACCATTATCCGGCTGGACGGCGTGGACATCGGTGATCCCAGGCTCCCTTTCCTGCCTGTTGACGAAAAGGATCCGGCGATTATCAGCCTTTATCAGGATATACGCAACGCTGTGGAGGAAACAAAAAAATGGTAGGCAGATCTGATATTTAATACTGGAACAGACTGATGAATTATCGCAGTCAGATATCCGATATGCAGGAGGGAAAGATGAAAAAGACCATTGTCGCTTTTGGCGACTCCAATACGCATGGCTACTGTTCGCAGACCGGAGGCCGGTTCAGTGAGGAGGAACGCTGGACCTGTCTGCTGGAGCAGTACCTTGGAAATGAATACCGGGTGATGGAGGAGGGACTGAGCGGCAGGACTACCGTTTTTGACGATCCCCTTTTCGAAGGTTTGAACGGCCTGTCCGCCATTACCCAGTGTCTGCTGACACATGAGCCGGTGGATCTGCTGATTATCATGCTGGGAACAAATGACACGAAAGCCCGCTTCTGCTGCAATGCGGAGAACATCGCCAAAGGGCTGGAACGCCTGGCAGGCAAAGCCATGTCCACTACGGGCGCCTTCCGGAGCGGCCCCAGGCTGCTGCTTATCGCTCCCGCCCCGATTGAGGAGGGCTACGCATCAACCTCCGCTGCCAATGAAATGGGGCCGGGCTGTGTGGAGAAATCAAGGCAGCTGGCCTTCTGGTACGAAGACCTGGCAAAACGGATTGGCTGCAGCTTCCTGGACGCCGGCGCCATTGACGGGATACGGATGCATCCCAATGATTATATGCATCTGGATAAAAAAAGCCATGAGCTTCTGGCGCGTGCGCTGGCTGAGCTGATCCCATCCATTATTTGAAAGCTTCCCCTGTCGCTGTCTCCCCTCACAGTGACTGCCAGAATCCTTCCTTAATTGCCTTCGGCGATGGATTTTAGCACTTCTGAATCACTTTTTTAAGGTCATTATCACAAAAAACGGTGCCATGCAGCTTTGCGGTTCTTTACCGGCTTTGTGCGTGACACTGTTTTTTTCAGGACTTTGCCTGATTTCTGTTATTTATCCACAGCCTGTCCCTGATGTCAGTCTCTTATCCCCAGACCTTAACCCGGTTGAAGCCTTCCTTCAGCTCCTCCAGCGGTCCTGCCGGAGAGCCTGCTTTTCTGGTTTTTCCAAGATAATCCTTATCCAGTACAATCGGATTTCCATCAGGATCGTCAAACGGCGCTTCCACAAGGCGGACCATTCCCAGTTTTTCCGTATCAATAATTTCCGTAGGGATGGAAAGCATATCCTTTTCCACATTCATTTCCAGGTAAACGCTGTCTCCCTCCACCGAAATTTTAACCTGCGGATCGCCCTCGCTCAGGTAATTGTCTTCCTCCCTGGCAAAGGCCGGCGCTCCCTTAAGATAAGCGTTGCCATTGATAAATACCGGCTGGTTTACCTTTTCAAACATTTCCACATCCCCGTTGCCAAGGGCGGTTACTTCTTCCACATATTCCTCAAGGGAAACAGGGGAGCCGTCATAGCCCGCGGTCCCGTTCAGGGACTGTTCCGTGTAGGTCTTAGTGCCTCCCAGGAAAATATTCTGATACAGCCTGTCGTCCCCGCCGTAAACAAGCGTGGTTCCCGCCACCTGCGTGGTATGAGGGAAATGGTAAGGCGTGGAACGGTTCAGTACCGGCTCCCTGCGCATGGTGCCGCAGCACAGGTTATTCACATACGCGCCGCCCTGGGCAATGTTGTCAAAGTTATAATCAGAGGCAAAAATGTTATTATCAACCATGTAAGGGCCATGGGAAACCTCCACCATCAGATCCCTGTCATTTTCATAGAACAGGTTGCTGCCAACCCTAGTGCCCTGTGCCTGCCAGTCAAACCAGGCGCCCAGCGTGCAGTTGTGGATGTGGTTATGGCATACCTGCACATCAATGGCGGCGTGAAGCTTAATGCCCGCGATTTCATAACCGAAATATTCATGCTTTACAGCAATATTGTATATGTGGTTATTGGTAATCTCACTGAACACACAGCCCATATGGCCCACCACGCCGTTCTGTCCGCAATCGTAAATCTCGTTGTTACGGATGATATGGGATCCGATTTTTTCCTTGCTCCAGCCAATCTGCAGCGCGCGGAACACGGCCTCCATCTGATACTGATAGCCGGGCTTGCGGTGCCTTCTGGTGCACAGATTATGTCCTGTGGAGGCTTCCTTGCCGATACTGATGCCGCTGCACTTGGCGTCATGGATAATATTGTTTTCAATGATCCAGCCCTTGCTCCAGTGAGTTCCAAGAAGGCCGGGCTGATCCGCCGTAGGCGGCGTCCAGGGGCAGGCGGCCTGTTCCATTTCAAAGCCGCGTACCGTAATATAGTTCATCCCCGGCTTTTCCGGGTAAAAGCAGCATTTCCTCACATTGATTTCCACCAGCTCCCGGTTGGGATCCGCGCCCTGGAAATTAGCGTAAATTGTGGTATTTTCGTCATCCACCTGCGCATACCACTGGTAAACGGTATCCTCCGGATGCAGGATAGGCTCCGTCCGTTTTGTCCACGGCGGATTGTAGCCTTCCGTACGAATTACAGGATTCTTCACATCCTCCAGGCTCTTTGCCTCAAAAAATGATTTCCCGTTCAGATACACATCCCCCGTATGGATACAGTATCCCTCCGGTCCATCCGCACAGGGATAAAGGAACCAGTCCCCTCCCAGAATCTCCTGATAGGGATTATAGTCGCCGAAAAGCGTATTGGGCACAACGGCCTTCCAAACCGTCCCTTCCGTCTGCTCCCAGTTCTGAATCCTTTCGGAACCCTTGATGACTACCTTTTCCCCCTCAGCCGCTTCATAGGTGATACGGCTGATATTGCTGTAGCCGGTATGGGCGGGCTTCACCCATTCCCTGTAAACGCCCTCATGGACGATGACTCTGTCGCCGGTTTCCGCTATGGCCGCCGCTCTGGAGATTGTCCGAAACGGATTTTCCCTGCTCCCCTCAGCACGGTCGCATCCGTTTACCGATACATGATATTCTATGTTCATTGCTTCCTCCATTCTGCCGCACCGCGGCAATTTCTCTGCTGACTATAGCATACAGGAGGAAGAGGCGCCCGTCCACGCAATTACTGCGGGGGACCTGTCACTTTTTGCTGTTACTGTTCACACCCCGTTTGGCTCTCTGCGGGAGGAAGTATCAGGAGGGCTGTTGCATCCACCATTTTCCATAGTTGTTGATATACAATGAAAACCTCGTGCCATCGCAAAAAAAGACACTCTCAGATTTTCTCCTGAAAGTGTCCTTAAAAGCGTATATTCCAGTCATACCGATATTCTTCCGGAATCAGTTGGAACGCTGAATCTCCAGTACCTTATATGTGATGGTGCCTGCCTGCGTTTCCACTTCTACAATATCCCCTACCTTAGCGCCGATAAGAGCCTTGCCTACGGGAGATTCGTTGGAGATCTTTCCCTTCAGGCTGTTTGCCTCGGTGGAACCGACAATCTTGTATTCCATTTCTTCATTATATTCCATGTCCAGAATTCTAACGCGGCAGCCGATGTTGATCTTCTCCAGATCCACTTCGTCTTCCACGACCACTTCCGCATTTTTCAGGATCTTCTCCAGCTCTTCAATTCTTGCTTCGATATCGCGCTGCTCGTCCTTTGCAGCATCGTATTCCGCATTTTCGGAGAGGTCGCCCTGCTCTCTTGCCTCTTTGATCTTCTGAGCCACTTCCTGTCTCTTAACCACCTTCAGGTTATGCAGTTCATCCTCATACTTGCGAAGTCCTTCATAGGTAAGGATATTTTTCTTCTCTTCCATGTTTCTCTCCCTTTCTTATTCCTGCAGATTCCTTTTCCCGCCCGCGCTCCTGCCGGAACGGACATACTATAATTTACGGTCAGCATTAGAATATGGCAGTGCCTTCACATAAGCATTGCCATATCCGTTCCGCCTGCCTCATCTAGTCTTCAATTTAACTGTCTGACCATATTCCGCGTTCCGCAGTCTGTAAAAACGTTTCTACTTATACGGCTGATTATCATCAGACTCCTGGTAACGGTTCGTATTATACCTTTTTCTCACATAAGTGTCAAGAATATTCAAAGCACTCACATAAGAAATATCCTTTCTTTTGGCACAAAGCAGCCGTTCCTTCTCCGCCTCCGAGGTCATATCCAGATAGATCGTATTTTCCGGCAGACGGCGGAACGCAATCCTGTAACCGGGCCGCATATCAATACATATGCTTCCCCGGGAACCCGCAACGGCCGGGCTGCCCGCACAGATGACCGGGAGTCCCGTATCCTGATAGATATGGCTGTAGTAAGGGACTTCCTCCTCCAGGGAGATCTGCAGGCCGCCCTCCAGCGCCCGGCTGACGAGCAGAAGGCCGTTCAGCCCGTCATAATCACCTTCCAGAAATTCCCTGACAAGCTCCGCCTCCGCTTCTATTTCCTCATAAAAGTCTTCCTTCCCGAAATCAGGCATAATTATGGTCATATACGGAAAGAATCCCTGCTGCTTCCAAAGAAGGCGCATTAACGCAGGCTCCGGAACAGGCAGGGAACTAAATACCGCACCGGCCTTAGTTTTTCCCAGGATATTCCTAAGCTCCGGCGCCATCCAGATCTGATTTCCTCCCGCTGCTTCGGCCACAGCCTCCAACAGCCGGCCGCAGAGCTTTTCCGTCTTTTTCATCCAGCCCTCGGGAAGCATGTGAAACCTGAACTGTATTTCCTCCTCTGAAACGGTCCATTCCAATGGCCTGTTTCCCATGATCCGCCGCCGGATAAATCCCTTCCCGGTATGCCGGGCTCTTTTTGCCATATCCCTGTCCCAGGGTAAAAAAGCGTCTATATATACCATGGTTAAGGGTATGCTGTTCATCCTGTTTTCATGCAGCGCTTTTTTATTTTCAAAAGGGAATTTCACAAAAAGGCTTTCTGGAAGGCAATTCCCAGAAGACGGTTCCCGGAAGGTGACTTTACATTGGCGATTCCCGAAAGGCGATTTTTAAAAGATGGCTTTGCACAGGCTCAGCCGCGGATGACCGTCTCCAGCTGCTGCATTGTCTCCATTTCATTGATGCGTTCCCTCAGCCTGGCGGAATGAGGATAGCCGGCCGTATACCAGCAGACATGCTTGCGCATTTCCCGGATAGCCGTATATTCTCCCTTATACTCCGTCAAAAGGGCGGCATGCCTCAGCATCATCTCCCGCACCTCCTCTATGGGCGGACTGGGCAGCAGCTCCCCGGTATCCAGATAGTGAATGGTTCGGCGGAAAATCCATGGGTTTCCTCTGGCTGCCCGTCCGATAAGCACCGCATCGCAGCCCGTTTCCTTCAGCATGCGCTCCGCCGCCTCCGGTCCGGTCACATCACCGTTTCCGATTACCGGTATGCTTACCGCCGCCTTTACCCGGGCAATGATGTCCCAATCCGCTTGTCCGGCGTAATACTGCTCTCTTGTCCTGCCATGCACCGCTACAGCGGCGGCGCCGCTTTCCTGAGCAATGCGGGCGATTTCCACCGCATTGACGCAGCTGTCGTCAAAGCCCTTCCTGATTTTAACGGTTACGGGCTTATGAATCGCTCCGGCCACGGCCGAAATAATTTTTTCTGCAAGAAGAGGATCTTTCATGAGGGCGGAGCCTTCTCCATTATTTACCACCTTGGGTACGGGGCAGCCCATATTGATATCCAGAATGGAAAAAGGCCTTTCTTCAATTCTTTTTGCCATTTCCGCCATCAGTTCCGGATCGGAGCCGAAGAGCTGAAGAGAAACAGGGCGTTCCTTTTCATGGATTTCCAAAAGGCTTTCCGTATTCTTGTTTTTATAATATATGGCTTTGGCGCTCACCATTTCGCTGCATACGAGGCCGGTTCCCATTTCGCGGCAGAGCAGACGAAATGGCAGGTCGGTTACGCCTGCCATTGGTGCCAGAAATACCTGGTTTTCCAAAGTCACATTGCCAATTTGCACTTTTGCCATCTTTACATTCCTTTCATGAGAGGGATGACGCCCCAGAATTTTGTCCCGGCAGGCTGCTTCGGAATCCGATAATCCGTGAAGCTATCTGCGGTTCTTTTCGTAAATATAACGCAGGCCTTCCATGGTAAGGGCGGCGTCGTAGATATCTATGACGTCCGTTTCGTCGGCAATAATACGGCCCAGGCCGCCGGTAGCCACTACCTTCATATCCGGCAGGCCGGTTTCCTTTTTCACGGCATTGACGATATATTCGGTCTGTCCTATCTGGCCATAGACAAGGCCTGCCTGCATACTGGAGATGGTTTCCTGGGCCAGGATGCTTTTGGGCTTCTTAATCTCCACTACAGGGAGCCTGGCTGTATCTTCCCAGAGGGCCTTGGCCGAAATACGGATGCCGGGAGCCGTAATGCCCGCAGCAAAACAGCCGTCTGCAGTGACATAGTCATAGGTGGTTGCCGTTCCGAAGTCAAGAACAAGGACGGGGCCGCCGTACTTTTCATAGGCCGCCACTGCGTCTACAATACGGTCGGGGCCGATTTCCTTGGGGCTTTCGGTGATGATGCGGATACCGGTCTTTGTGCCTGCTCCCACAATGAGGGGCGGGGTTCCCAGGTAGCGCGTAATGCCGCCCACAAGGGAATGCATGATATTGGGGACCACGCTTGCCAGGATGGTTCCCTCAATCTGCTCTTTGGAGATTCCGTCAAACATCAGCAGCTGCCTGATGCTCATTCCGTATTCGTCCGAGGTGTGGGGCAGCTTGGACATCATGCGGAAGGTGGTGACTAATTTTTTCCCTTCGTATACGCCGAAGGTAATATTGGTATTGCCTACATCAATTACTAATATCATGCTGTTCTCCTGTTCTATTCTTCTTCATCCAGGAAATCCGCTACGTTTTCATGGAGCACCATGGCTCTGTAATAAAGGCTGAGGGACTCAAGAAGTTCCCTTCTTTTTCTTCTGATTTCACCCAGAAGAAGCCCGCTGCTCACCTCATCATAGAGGAAATCCTCTTCGGCAGCCGTGGTTTCCAGGGTCACGCCGCCGTCCGGTTCAAAGAGTATGGTAAAAATACCGCCCACTTCCTCAGTGTAAAGCACGCAAAGGATATGCAGCTCGTCCTGAACGGACTGGGGCAGTTTGTTAAAATCAGGATTAAAATAATATTTCTGCTCATAGGAGTTGGCGCCGCACAGGAGCATGCGCCCGTCCTCCGTTCTGCCGGTTTTCCATCTTTCTTCCATGTTCTGTCCGCCTGTCTTTTATAATCTGTTACTTCACGTATTATAGCAACTGTCCGGGAGGGCGCATCTTCTTGAATGGCTCTGCCGTCCTGAGCTGTTACAAAATATTACACGTAGCCATATACGCCGCGTACGGAAACTTCGCCGGCATATACCCTGGCAAGCTCCCCGTCTTCTTTTTCCACAAGAAGCTCCCCTGCTTCGTTAATGCCTCTGGCCGTGCCGCAGAATTCGCCTTTCGGGTCAAGAACCCGCACCCTGGCATCCTTATTCAGGAGATAGCTGTGATATGCGGGGAGCAGGGCCGTGAGATCCCAGGTTTCCCGAAATTTATCATAAGCCTTTTCGAAATGCTCCATGATGGACAAAAGCAGGGCGGAACGGGTGATCCTTTCCCCTTTTTCCAGGGCAAGGGACGTTGCTGTTGCACTTATTTCCTCCGGGAAATCCATCTGATTGACGTTAATGCCGCAGCCTATGACCACATAATGGATGTAGTCAGGCTCCGCGCTCATTTCCGTCAGGATGCCGCAGACCTTTTTGCCGTGCGCCACAATATCGTTGGGCCATTTAATGCCGGCGTTAATGCCAAGCTCCTCCACAGCCTCCGCCGCGGCAAGAGCCATAACAAGGGTGAGCATGCAGGCCTGCTCCGGCTTGCAGTCAGGGCGCAGCAGGAGGGTAAAATAGAGATTGCATCCCTTAGGGGAGGCCCAGCTTCGCCCCCTCCGGCCGCGGCCCGTATTCTGGCAGTCCGTCACCACCAGCGTTCCCTCCGGTGCGCCTTCCTCAGCCGCCTTTTTGGCATCGATATTCGTAGAACCCGTTTCCGGGAAATACATCAGGCGGCATCCCGCCCAATGGCCTTCTCCCCGGTTCTCAAAACGGCTTTTGATTTCATCTTCCCCCACCACATCCGGGGAGGCCTTCAGACGGTAGCCTTTGTTCTGTACCGCTTCTATCTCATAGCCCTCCGCCTTCAGCTGGTTCATCACCTTCCATACAGCGGTGCGGGAAACGCCGAACCGGCTGCAAAGCTCCTGTCCCGATATATATTCCTGGCTTCCGTCCTGTGCATTCCCCCTGCGCATTCCTTCTCTCAGCAGGGTGAGTATTTCCGATTTCATATATCTGTCAGCGCTCCTTTGAGGTTTTTGGCCTGCCTGTTATTTTCAGAATTCATAACCAAGTGAGGCCGCCATGACCGCCTTAATGGTATGCATCCTGTTTTCCGCTTCATCAAATACCACGGAGGCAGGGGATTCAAACACCTCGTTGGTAACCTCCATTTCACTGATGCCAAATTTTTCCCCTATCTCTTTTCCTATCCTCGTATTCAGATCATGGAACGCAGGGAGGCAGTGCATGAAAATAGCATTTCCCGCATTATCCATAATCGCTTTATTCACCTGATACGGGGAAAGCAGGTTGATCCTCTCCTCCCATACATAGTCCGGTTCACCCATGGATACCCATACGTCGGTGCAGATGACATCCGCATCCCTGGTTCCCGCCATGACATCCTCAGTCAGGGTGATGCTTCCGCCGTTTTCCGATGCAATAACCTTACACTGGTTCACCAGCTCCTGGGACGGGAAGTATGCCTTCGGCGCGCAGGCAGTAAAATGCATGCCCATTTTCGCACAGGCCACCATATAGGAATTGCCCATATTATAGCGGGCATCGCCCATGTATACAAGCTTTACGCCCTTAATACGGCCCAGATGCTCTCTGATGGTCAGAAGATCCGCCAACATCTGGGTGGGATGGAATTCATTGGTCAGGCCATTCCACACAGGAACTCCCGCATTAGCGGCCAGCTCTTCCACAATCGCCTGTCCGAAGCCGCGGTATTCAATTCCTTCATACATTCTTCCCAGCACCCTGGCAGTATCGGCAATGCTTTCCTTCTTGCCAATCTGGGAGCCTGAAGGATCCAGATAGGTGGTTCCCAGGCCCAGATCATGGGCGGCAACCTCAAAGGAGCATCTGGTCCTGGTGCTTGTTTTTTCAAAAATCAGGGCTACGTTCTTCCCCTGGAAACAATTGACCGGAATGCCTTTTTTCTTCTTGTCCTTCAAATCAGCGGCCAGATCCAGCAGGTATGTAATCTCCTCCGGCGTATAATCCATTAATTTCAAAAAGTGACGTCCTTTTAAGTCCATAGCAGTCTCTCCTCTCTTTCTCCATTCCTTCTGACGAAAAAGTCCCACATCCTGATCGTCTTTGATGTGAGACTTATCCATGTCTTTTATATAGTTACCGGTTTATTCCCGCGTGCAGCGAACCGGACGGACGCGTCAACGCGCCCACCCGGCGGCGGCACGGGGTTCAAATGCCCCGCTTCTTACGCGGGATATTTGCTGTCAGCCATTGAGCACTTCCTTGGCAGAGGCCAGCATTCCTGCAAGTCCCTGGATTTCGGATGGGATAATGATCTTGGTCGCCTTGCCGTCAGCTGCCTTTTCAAAGGCCTCCAGGCTCTTGATCTTGAGCACCGCATCATCCGCTCCTGCTTCTTTGATAAAACGGATACCGTCAGCTGCGGCCTGCTGTACCTTCAGGATAGCTTCCGCTTCACCTTCCGCCTCCCGAATCATCTTCTCCTTCTCAGCTTCCGCATGAAGGATGGCAGACTGCTTCTCGCCTTCCGCTTCCAGAATCGCGGACTGCTTCTTACCTTCCGCTACAAGGATGGTGGACTTCTTCTCACCTTCCGCCCGGAGGATGGACTCACGTCTTTCACGTTCTGCCTTCATCTGCTTCTCCATGGCGTCCTGGATGGCCGCCGGAGGTATGATATTCTTCAGTTCGACTCTGGTTACTTTAATTCCCCAGGGGTCGGTGGCAACGTCCAGGGACGCGCGCATTTTGGTATTGATGGTCTCTCTGGAGGTCAGGGTCTGATCCAGCTCCAGGTCGCCGATGATATTACGAAGCGTGGTAGCCGTCAGGTTCTCAATAGCCATGATGGGATTTTCCACGCCATAGGTATACAGCTTGGGATCGGTAATCTGGAAAAATACTACAGTATCTATCCGCATGGTAACGTTGTCCTTGGTGATAACCGGCTGGGGAGCGAAATCAACCACCTGCTCCTTCAGGTTCACCTTTCTGGCAATCTTATCAATAAAAGGCATTTTTAATTTCAGGCCCACACTCCAGGTCCCCTGGTAAGCACCCAGCCTTTCCACAACATATGCCTGAGCCTGCGGTACAATCTTGATACATGATGCCAGCAGGATGATGATAAGTACAAGAATAATTAACAGCACAATTGCTCCAGCCATACTACATTCCCTCATTTCTTTCTTCTACGATTAGTTTGACCCCGCTGATGGCGCGTATAATCACGATGGTTCCCCTGGGAAGCTTCACACCGTCCATCACATTCCTGGCGGTCCATTCCTGTCCGTCCACGCTTACCGTGCCGGCGGCCATCAGGTTATCCACTTCCTCTGTGACAATAGCCTGCTTGCCTATCAGGCTTTCCGCGTTGGTCTTGATCCTGTCTCTGTTAAAATACTTCATTGCGATCGGTCTTGTGAAAAGCAGTAGCACCACCGACACGCTCAGAAACAACGTTATCTGCACATACAACGGTGCGTCGAAAGCCGCTGCTATGATTGCGACGAATGCTCCGCCCGCAAACCAGATGGTGGTAAGACCCATAGTTGCAATCTCAATGGCAACCAGAATAATAAGCAAAATCAGCCAGAATACAACCTGGTTCATACAAATCCCTCCTTTTCGGCTTTCCTACATAATACTATATAATAAAAAGATATTCAATCATTTGTTTCAGGCCGATGGACGCAATGCCGCAGTCCCGTTACTGTTCACTCCCTGTTTGTGTCCAGCTTGGGCGGTTGCCGCCGCCCTGTATACAAAGCATCCTTTACCAGAATACATGATTGCCGATAACAATGCCTTCCCGGCTGCCTGCCCGTCTGAAATGGGTGGCGGTTCCCACATTTGTGGAGCCTGCCAGAGCCTCGTTGGCCGCCTGCAGGCAGCTGGCTTTAATATTTCCGCTCTGGATGAGCCTGGCTACCTTGCCGGTTCCCGCAGGGCCGAACTGTCCGGATGCATAGATAACCCCGGAAACACTGTTGGGGTAGGAACCGCTTTTCACCCGGTTGATTACCACCGCGCCTACCGCAAGCTGTCCTTCATAAATTTCGCTTCCCGCTTCGCATTGGATCAGCGCCGCCAGCAGAACAGCATCGCTGGTCCCTGCAGGCACTGCGCCTGAGTTTTCTATATTTCTGCCGCCTGTACGTCCTGCTTTTTCCGATGCCTTCCCATCCTGCGCCTGAAGCAGGGTCTGGGCCTGGGCTTCCTTCTGCGCAGCTTCCCTTGCCGCGATTTCCTCCAGAGTCTCACCCTCGTCCAGTTCGAATTCCACAGTAATATAGTCTGCCGACACATAACCGGTGCGGCCTTCGTAGTCCACGGCCGCCCAATCCGCATTCAGCCGGATGCCATCGCTGAATTCCAGCTCTCCCGCATCCACTATCCGGAAAATTTCTCCTCTTGCAGCCAGATCATATACTGCCGCATCGGCCGCAGGCTCCTTACGGATACGCAGAGTATCCCCGGTAACCGTGGCTACCGTTCTCCCCACCTTCTTAGCCTCCTCCAGCGCTTTCTGTCCGAACAGTAGGAATTCGTCCTTGGCCCAGCCGGTAAGGTCACCTGATTTCAGCTTCGTCCAGCCATTCTTTCTTTCCAGCACCGTTCCGCCGCAGTCCGCGTAAAGGTAGCCTACCTTCTTCGCTTCCTCGTCTGGCTCCTGTCTTACATTCAGCGTATTGGACACGTTGGCCATAACCAGATCGTAATCCGTATCCGCCGCTTCCTCCACGGCCTTTTCTCCGCCAGGTATTCTGTCGGTAATCACCGCTTCTCCCACGGCGCCTGTCTGCAGGGCTTCGGCCATAAGGATATCCTTTTCCCCGTCCTTCTCCGTAGCATCCGTATCCGCGTTCTGCAAATCGGGTACATCCGCTTCCTCATCCAGAATTTCCGCAACGCCCGCCCCCAGCCGCTCTCCGCTGCTTCCCTGCGCGCTGGACTGTGTCCCTGCCATGAGCATACATACGGCGGCAAACAGCAGCGTCCGCCTCATAAAAAATGCAATGCTGTGTTTTCTCAATACTTTCATAGTATAACCCCTGTAAAGTGTTTTACACTTCCCCTCATGCCGCCTGTGCGGCACAGATAAGATATGGGAAAATGGCCGTGCCATAATTCCCGCCGCGGGACAGCCTTCTAATTCCGCTCCGCTTCCCGCCAGATATTACAGACATGTTAACAATTGTTGCAAAATTTGTCAAGTTTTGTAAAAAACAGACATATTAGCAGTAACAACACCAGAGATTTCAACTGTTACTGTTGATAACTTATTTTTCATATGCCGACTGCGGCAGGTAAGAAAAAAGACGGCTGGATATATACTCCAACCGCCTTTTGCTCTTTTGTCTGTTTCGTTTTATCCAATGTAACAGTTCAGAACATCCAGTATTTCCGCCATCCTGAACAGTTACTATTCAATTAATAAAAAACATGATTGCCGATGACCTGCCCATGTCTTCCGTTTACCCTTCGGAAATAAAGCTTATCTCCTACAGGCTCGGAACCTGCAAGCGCTTCAATGGCCGCCTGTCTGCAGGACTGGCTGATATCGCCGGTGGAAAGGGTTCTGGAAAGGCTTCCGTTCCTTACCGGGCTGAACTGGCCGGCCGCATAGATAACATCCGGAATACTGCTGGGATGTTCTGCAGCTTCCACACGGTTCATAACCACGCTGCCAACCGCAACCTGGCCCACATAGGGCTCGCCGCCGGCTTCACACTGGATGAGCGCTGCAAGCAGCTCCACATCCTGAGGGGTAACGCCCGACTGCGCGATAACCGCCTGCTGTGCCGCCTGAACCGCGGCTGCCTGCGCCTGCTCGGCTGCGATTCTTGCCGCTTCTTCGGCCGCCTTCTGTGCTTCCTCAGCCGCCTTCCTCGCCGCTTCTTCCGCGGCCTTCTGCGCTTCCTCGGCTGCTTTCCTTGCCGCTTCTTCAGCCGCCTTCTGCGCTTCCTCGGCCGCCTTCCTTGCCGCTTCTTCTACAGCCTTCTGTGCTTCCTCGGCTGCTTTCCTTGCCGCTTCTTCAGCGGCCTTCTGCGCCTGCTCAGCCGCTTTCCTTGCCGCTTCTTCAGCCGCCTTCTGCGTCTGCTCAGCCGCTTTCCTTGCCGCTTCTTCAGCCGCGGAGTTATCCTCAGCCGCAGAATCGGCTCCGTCCGAACTGCTCTCAGACATTCTGTCCTGAGCGGCTGTGTCGGCGGGATGGGTCTCTTCTGTCTGTAAATCCTGTGTCTGTTCTTTTTGCTCTTCCGTATCGCCCGGATTCTGTGTTTCCTCCGGGTTTACCGGCGCGATATCATCTAATGTATCACTGCCGTCTGTCAGGTGCTCGCTTTCCACCCAGCCGGTGATATCACCGACCTGTACCTTCATCCATCTGCCGCTGTTCTCAAGGACCTTAGCCTGTGTCCCGGATAACGTTGCCAGCACCGGAGAGGTATCATCAGCTTCTGCATGGACATCTGCCACACTGGCCGTTTCAACCAGCATCACACCATTTGCCATAGCGGTTGTTCCGCATGCGGAGCTGAGCACCATAATACCTGTCAGCCATCCGGCAGCATGCTTCCACAACCTTCTGCCATTTGTGTTCATAAATAACCTCCAATTTCAGCGTTCCCTGGGTCAGTGGGAACTTTTTCACAATTGTTACAAAGTTGTTAACAAATGTTACGTCTGATATCATATCAACATTATGCCCATTTGTCAACCCCTCAATACAATCCGCTAAAACTCAGGGTTTTCGACCACTTTTGCGCTTTAAATCAATATTATAAGGAAGTAAAATTTATGTTTTAACAACTATTTTTTATATTATTTCGACATGGTTTTTACATATTATTCTTTTTTTCTTAATATTTTATTGCAAAAAAGTTGCTCCCGCGTACTTTTTTCTACGCAGGGAGCAACTTTTCTTAAGATTTTCTTCAGAAGATTTTCTAATTGTTACAATTATTACATTTTTCTCGATTTTTCCACACAGGTAATGACTGCATCCATTACTGTGCCGCGGAAATTATTTTTCTCCAGCATCTTTATCCCCTGGATGGTCGTGCCTCCGGGAGAGCATACCATATCCTTCAGTTCTCCGGGGTGGCTGCCGGTTTCCAGAACCAGCTTCGCGCTTCCAAGCACCGCCTGGGCCGCGAATTCATAGGCCTGCGCCCGGGGCATTCCTTCCGCTACCGCCCCGTCCGCCATGGCCTCGATAAACAGGAAAACAAAGGCCGGGGAGCTTCCGCTGACTGCGCCCACCACATCCATCATTTTCTCAGAAACCTCCACCGCCTTTCCGAAGCTTCCGAGAATCTCCAGCACCGTATCCCGGGCCTTTGAACCGACCTCCGGTGAGGCGCAGACGCCCGTACATCCTTCCCCTACCAACGCAGGCGTATTGGGCATGCATCTGACCACCGGAAGCCTCTGCCCGAATTTTTCCTGAAGCCAGGCTATGGTTTTTCCCGGCGCCAGGCTGATTATCGTTTTACCTTCCCAGGAAATACCTTTTATTTCTTCAATGACTTCTTCAAAAAACTGAGGCTTTACCGCAAGCACAAGTATTTCCGCCTCTTCCGCCACTTCCCTGTTGGAGGATGCGGTACGGATTTTACAGCTGTCCTCCATTTTTTTTCTGGTAGCTTCCGTTTTCGCACTGCCGCAGATGTCCTCCGGCTTTACGATACCCTTGTCCAGCATGCCGCCGATGACGGCCCGGGCCATATTTCCAAGTCCGATGAATCCTATTGTCATATTCGCTCCTTCCTGATTGCTTCCGCCTTCTGTCCTTTTTCCCGCTGCATTGTTTTCATCCTCCGCGGCGCTGCCTTGCCGCCTCATACATGAGAATCCCCGATGCCATGGCGGCGTTGAGGGATTCCACGCGGCCCTCCATGGGAATTTTGATATAGGTATCAGCCAGCGCGGCGGTTTCCTCCCGCAGGCCGTTTCCTTCATTGCCGATCAAAAAGGCGCTGCCCTTCCGGTAATCTTCGCCGTCGTACCAGCTTTTTCCCTTCAGATGTGCCGCAAACAGACGGATTCCCGCTGCCTTCAGCTGCACTGACGTCTCCTCCAGGGAGGAAACATAGACGAACGGCACCCGGTAAATGCTTCCCATGGTGGAACGTATGGTTTTGGGATTATAAATATCCGCCGTTTCCCGGCTCATGATAACGCCTCCGATTCCGGCGCCCTCCCCGGTGCGCAGTATGGTCCCCAGATTGCCCGGATCCTGGATATCCTCCAGAATCATGAGAAGCGGGTTCTTTGCAGCAAGAAGGTCTGCAAGCGCATATTTTTTCTGCCGCATTACGCACAGGATTCCCTGCGGCGCCGCGGTATCGCTCATCTTGCGGAAGACCTCCTCCGACACGGTTTCAAAGGGCCGTCCGGCCAGCTTCTCCATACAGGCCGCATTCTGAAAGCCTTCCACAGCATATATTTCTTCAATTTCTTCTTCCGGCGCTTCCAGAAACATTTTCACGCCTTCCACCACGTATTTGCCCTCCTGCCTGCGCTCCTTTGCCTTCTGGTTCAGCGCAGCCACTTTTTTAACACGGGTGTTGGATGCCGATGTAATCATTAACTGTTCCTGCCTTTCTGCGGCCTACAGCTGCTTTAACAGCTTTCTGGCAGTCTCGTGGGAAGCAAGCACAATCAGATGCTCCCCATCCTCTATGAAATCATCCGCAGAGGGCATGATGTGGGATTCGCGGCCTTCCTTCTTAATCCCGATGATCGTAACGCGGTAGCGCGCCGCAATGTTGGATTCCCGGATGGATTTGCCCACCCATTCCTTCAACGGGCTGATTTCATAAATACCGTATTTGGAAGAGATTTCAATATAATCAAACACGTTATCCATGCTGAACCTGGCTGCACAGCGCTCGGCAATATCCTTTTCCGGATAAATAACCTCGTCCGCGCCGTTGCGCAGCAGGAATTTGGCCTGGATATCCCTGGTCGCCTTGCTCACCACATGCCTTCCGCCCATTTCCTTTACCAGGCTGGTAATTTCCAGGCTGCTCTGGAAGTTCGTGCCGATACAGATAAAAATCACGTCAAAATTGCCGATTCCAAGGCTGCGCAGCACTTCAGGATTCGTGCAGTCCCCGATTTTGGAGCTGGTAGCGTAGGGAACAAGGCCTTCCAGCTTCCTTTCATCACTGTCAATTATCATGACATCATTTCCCAGGTCGAGAAGGTTGGAGGCAAGATGCTGCCCAAAACGCCCCAAACCGATAACAAGCATAGATTTCATAGTAATTATTTATCCTCCTTAGAATTATCCCACCACAATTTTTTCCACCGGCTGCTTCACCGGAGGCTCCGGCTTGCTTCTGGCAAAAACAAGGGTAAAGGTCAGGCTTCCCAGCCTGCCGCAGTACATGAGCAAAATGATGACGATGCGGGACAACGGCACCAGTTCCCTGGTAATTCCCGTTGTCATTCCCACCGTCCCAATGGCGGAAAACACCTCAAACAGCGCGTCCGAAAGCTTCAGCGGCTGCGCCGACATGATAATGAGGGCCGCTGCCACGGCCAGTCCCAGGTCGATGGTAACAATGGCGCTGGCTCTCTTTACCGCGCTCTCCTCCAGACGTCTGTCCAGAATATTGACTCCATGGGTCCCCCGCACCATGGCTATGGTGGAAAGAACCATGACGACCGCAGTGGTCACTTTCACGCCGCCCGCCGTAGAACCGGGGCTGCCGCCGATAAACATAAGAACCATCGTTAAAAATTTACTGGAATCCTTCAGCGCGGCGGTGTCCACACTGTTAAAGCCCGCAGTCCTGGGCGTTACCGAGCTGAACAGGGAGCCCAATATACTCTCCCTGACATTCATTCCGGCCAGCACATTGTCCTTTTCCATCAGGTAAAAAAGCAGGGCTCCGCCGAAAATCAGTATCCCTGTGGTAATCAGTACGATCTTGGTGTGCAGAAGATATTTTTTGAAATTCAGTCTGTTTCTGTGGATATCATCCCAGACAAGGAAGCCTGCCCCGCCGATTATAATCAGGGCCATAATGGTCAGGTTCACCAGGATATCCCCTTCATACGCCACCAGCGAGCTGTAAGCCTCATTTCTGCCCATCAGGTCAAAGCCGGCGTTGCAGAAGGCTGAAATCGCATGGAAAATCCCCATATAACAGCCTCTCCAGAACCCATACTGCGGCACAAAGCGGATGGATAGCAGCAGGGCGCCTGTCAGCTCAAAGGCAAAGGTGCCCATCACAATCTTGCGGACCAGCTTTACCACGCCGGCCAGTTCAATGGTGCTCACGCTTTCATGGATGGCCTCCCTTTCCTTCAGCCCGATTTTCTTTTTCAAAAGGACCGCGATATAGCTGCCGATAGTGATGAAGCCCAGGCCTCCGATCTGTATCAGGGTCAAAATGACCAGCTGTCCGAACAGGCTCCAGTTCTGATAGGTATCCGCCACCACCAGACCGGTCACGCAGGTGGCCGAGGTGGCCGTAAACAGGGCGTCCAGAAAGGGCATCCATTCCCTGCTGCGGGTGGAAAACGGGAGACATAAAAGAAGCGCTCCCATCAGTATAATGAGGGCAAAGCCCAGGGCAAGCATTCTTGTATACGGCATTTTCTGTTTTTTCTTAGTCAGCATAATTAATCTTCCATCGTAACTGTTTAAATCCCGCACAGTTATCTTCTGTTAAGTCCCCGTAAACAGGCTGCGGGAATCAAAGACCTCGCTGCAAGCAATGAGGTATCAAACTTGCAGCGCTGTAGAGCAGCAGGGTATTTGACCCTCGCGGCAGTCGCCAAATATCCATGCAAGCATGAATACTTGGCTCGTTGCTCGCGGGAATAAACAGGAAGGCGCCGGTTCACACCGGACGCCTTTATTTCCTTTCTGATTCAGCATTCTTAAATTGCAAGCAGCTTGCTGATTCTGTATTCGTATTCCGGAATATCCTTCTGCATTGCCAGCGCATCCTCGATGTCAAAATCCTGGAATTCGCCGTGGCGGTAACCGATAACCCGGTTAGTTTTACCCTCGCAGAGGATATCCGCCGCAAGGCAGCCCATAATGGAGGCATAATAGCGATCCTTACAGGTAGGGCTTCCGCCTCGCTGCATGTAGCCCAGGATCGTCGCCCTGGTTTCCACACCTGTGGCTGCTTCGATTCTTCTTGCCATGGAGGTGGAATGTCCGATACCCTCCGCATTGATAATCAGATGATGGGTTTTGCCCCGTTTTCTGTTGTTGATGATGTTGTTGATGATGTTCTGCTCATTATAATCGTATTTTTCAGGAAGAAGGATATCCTCCGCGCCGTTGGCAACACCGCACCAGAGGGCGATATAACCGGCATTCCTGCCCATTACCTCAATAATGCTGCAGCGTTCATGGGAGGATGAGGTGTCCCTTACCTTATCGATTGCCTGCATGGCCGTATTCACCGCCGTGTCAAACCCGATCGTATAATCCGTACAGGCAATATCCAAATCAATGGTGCCGGGAAGGCCTATGGTGTTGATGCCGTGACGAGAGAGAGCCTGCGCTCCCTGATAGGAGCCGTCCCCGCCGATAACCACCAGACCGTCGATGCCATGCTTATGGCAGATTTCCGCACCCTTCTTCTGTCCGGCCTCCGTCTTGAATTCCTGGCAGCGGGCTGTGCCCAGCACGGTGCCGCCTCTCTGAATGATATCAGAAACGCTGCGGGCCTGCATATCCACGATTTCTTCATTTAAAAGGCCCTGATAGCCTCTCTTGATTCCCTTTACCTTAACTCCGTTGCTGATCGCCTTCCTGACAACGGCGCGGATTGCCGCGTTCATTCCCGGCGCATCGCCGCCGCTTGTCAATATTCCAATAGTTTTAATAGCCTTTGCCATGAATTATCCTCCAGTCTGCCGCCCTGTGCGGTCATCGTGAAATGGTGTCCCGTTTTGCAGCACCTCTTTTTGGCGTCTTTTCTTAACTGATCTTGTTTTTATTTTAATCTATACACGGTTTGTTTTCAATCCTTTTCTCGGATTCCGTGCTTCCGGCGCTGCACATTTGTAACTGTCCCGTCCCTTCACAGTTACTGCCGGAATCCATCCTGAATCGTCCCTGGCGATGGATTTTGGCACTTCTGAATCTCTTTCTTACGGTCAGGGCAGTAAATACGCAGACCTGTCGGAACTGTAACCTGATTTTAAACCACCCTGATTTTAAACCACCCTGATATTGCTTTCCCCGTACAGCTCCGATAATCTGGACACCAGCTCCTTATCCGCCTTCACATTCCTGTTGGGCGGCAGCGCCTTTTTGGCCTTGGGATTTTCCACATAGATAACGACGCCGTCATTTCCGTCGGACTGGGCAAGAAGCTCCAGCAGCGCTTTTTCCGTCTTCTCATATGCTTCCTTTGTGGGGAATTTAATCCACAGTGTCTTCCTGATATCGTCAAAGGCCTGGATGGATTCACAGATCAGCTTGCCGTCCCGATCCTCCTCCGCGGAGGCGCGGCCTTTGATGAACACCTTGCTGTCCTCCGTCAGTTTGGCGCTTTCCTGCTCATAAACCTTGGGAAAAACAACAACCTCCACAGTGCCCACCAGATCCTCCAGGGTCAGGAAGGCCATCACCTTATCGTTCCTGGTATACTTGATTTTTTTATCGGAAATCATGCCGCCTATGGTCACCCGTTCCTGATCACGCACATTCATTTCCCCGGTTTCCTCATCCAGCAGGAAATCCGCCGTGGTTCTTGTAATGTGCTTCCTCCAGGTCTGCTCATATTCCTCCAGGGGATGTCCGCTGACATAAATGCCAAGGACCTCCTTCTCAAAGCCCAGGAGCAGCTCCTTGGAATATTCCCCCACATCGGGCAGGCGGATTTCAAATTCGCCCTTGTCTTCCTCATCCACCAGATCAAAAAGGCTCATCTGGCCCGCCAGGTTATTCTTTTTATTATGCTGCTGGGCATCCATCATCTGCACAAAAACGCTCATAAACTGTTTTCTTGTGCCGCCCAGCCCGTCGAAGGTGCCGGATTTGATAAAATTTTCCACTGTCCTTTTATTGACTTCGGAGTCCGCCATGCGTGTCACAAAATCCTGAATGCTCAAAAACGGGCCTCTTGCCTCACGTTCCGCGGTAACCTGGTCGATCACAGGTCTTCCCACGCCCTTAATTGCGGTCAACGCATACCGGATGGAGCCGCCGGACACGGAAAAACCGGCCTCTCCTTCATTAATATCCGGAGGGAGGATTTTAATGCCCATGGATCGACAGGTGAGGATATATTCGGAAACCTTACCCGGGTTATCAATGACAGACGTAAGCAGCGCCGCCATGAATTCCACGGGATAGTAATATTTCAGATAAGCGGTCTGGTAGGAAACCACCGCGTAGCAGGCCGCATGGGACTTGTTGAAGGCATATTTGGCAAAATCCATCATTTCTTCATAAATCGTCCCCGCAACTTCCGCGGAAATCCCGTTGCTCACACAGCCCGGAACGCCTTCTTCCTCGTTGCCGTAAATAAAGTTCGCACGTTCCTTCTCCATAACCGACTGTTTTTTCTTGCTCATGGCACGGCGCACCAGGTCGCTTCGTCCCATGGTATAGCCGCCCAGATCACGCACTATCTGCATTACCTGCTCCTGGTACACAATACAGCCGTAGGTCGGCTCCAGAATCGGCTTCAGCTGCGGGCAAAGATAGGTGATGCTGGCCGCATTGTTCTTACCTTTAATATAGCGCGGGATAAAGTCCATGGGACCCGGCCGGTACAGGGAAATTCCTGCAATGATATCCTCCAGGTTCTGGGGCTTGAGCTCCTTCATGAAGTTTTTCATCCCGCCGCTTTCCACCTGGAACACGCCGTCCGTCCTGCCTGTTCCGATGGAATCCAGGACAGCTTTGTCGTTAAAATCCACATTGTCCATATCCAGCTTCACGCCGGTATCCTTTTCCACCAGGCGCACCGCGTTCTGGATTACCGTAAGGGTACGCAGCCCCAGGAAGTCCATTTTCAGAAGGCCCAGCTCCTCCAGCGTTGTCATGGTGAACTGGGTGGTAATGCAGCCGTCGGAACCGCGGGAAAGCGGCACAAATTCATCCGCGCTCTCCGGACAGATAACCACGCCGGCAGCATGCATGGAGGTATGTCTGGGAAGACCCTCCAGGCGCTTGCTCATATCAATCAGGACCTTTACCTGCTCATCGGATTCATAGAGCTTTCTCAGCTCCGGATTGGCCTGCAGCGCCCTGTCAATGGTCACATTCAGCTCATTGGGTATCATTTTTGCGATACCGTCCACATAGGAATAGGGAAGATCCATTACCCGGCCCACATCCCGGATAACACCCTTGGCCGCCATGGTACCGAAGGTGACGATCTGCACTACCTTTTCAGAGCCGTATTTTCTTCCCACGTAGTCGATGACCTCCTGCCTTCTTTCGAAGCAGAAGTCAATATCAATATCCGGCATGGACACACGCTCCGGATTGAGGAAACGTTCAAACAGCAGATTATATTTAATAGGATCAATATTCGTTATTTTCAGGCAGTAGGACACAATGCTGCCAGCCGCCGAACCTCTTCCGGGGCCTACCATGATATCGTTGCTTTTGGCATAATTAATAAAATCCCAGACGATGAGGAAATAATCCACATAGCCCATGCGTTTGATAATGCCAAGCTCATAATCCAGCCGTTCCCTGAGCGTACCGTCATCCTCAGGGTAACGTTCTTTAAGCCCGTCGTCGCACAGCTTGTTCAGATAGCCCCAGGAATCATAGCCTTCGGGCACCTCAAAATGAGGCAGCTTTGTCACGCCGAATTCGATTTCCACATTACAGCGGTCCGCTATGGACTGGGTATTCTCCACCGCCTCCCAGGCGTAGGGGAACAGCCCCTTCATTTCTTCCTCGCTCTTTACATAATACTGGCCGCCCTCGTAGCGCATACGGTCCTCGTCCGCCAGCTTCTTCCCGGTCTGGATACACAGCAGGATATCATGGGGCTTCTCGTCCTCTCTATAGGTATAATGCACATCGTTGGTAGCTACCAGAGGGATATCAAGCTCCTTGCTTATGGAAAGCAGCGCCGTATTCACCGTATGCTGCGCCGGGATACCGTGATCCTGCAGTTCCAGGAAAAAATTCCCTTTGCCAAAGCATTCCTGGTACTTAAGCGCCGCCTTTTTGGCTTCGTCTATGAGGCCCTTCTGGATATTCCTGGCCACTTCTCCTGCAAGACAGGCGGACAGGGCGATAATGCCCTCATGGTAACGGTTCAGAATCTCCATATCCACACGGGGTTTATAGTAATAGCCCTCCGTAAAGCCCTTGCTCACAATTTTCATCAGATTGGCATAGCCGGTATTGTTTTCCGCAAGCAGCACCAGATGGTAATACCGGTCGTCCCCGCCGGTCAGCTCCTTATCAAAACGGGAATTGGGCGCCACATAGACCTCACAGCCCAGGACGGGCTTGATTCCCGCTTCCTTCGCAGCCCGGTAGAAATCAATTACGCCATACATCACTCCATGGTCGGTGATGGCCGCGCTGTCCATGCCCAGTTCTTTTACCCGTTTTACATACTCTTTTATCTTATTCGACCCGTCCAGAAGGCTGTATTCCGTATGGACGTGAAGATGTGCAAATGCCATGGATTATTGACTCCTTTCCCGGACAAACATGCCCTTGTTTTTTTCCATTCCGAACCTTTGCTGGAACCAGTCGCATTTACAGAGGAAGGAATAATAGACATTCAGGCCGCAGCCATGCATGGTTTCAAAATTACCCTGTCCCTTTGCCAGGATCACATCCGCCTCGTCCAGAAGCCGCCTCGTCTGTTCATCCACATAGGCAAGAGGTGTCCCAGCCACGCCGCAGCCGTTGCCCGTTACCTTAGTCACCTCGCACAGCCCCACCTGGACAGCGTCCTCCATAGTTGCATCATTCAGGGTATTCTCCCCCCGCACCAGAACGGTCAGATCCAGTCCGGGAAAACGCTTCTGCATTTCTTCAACGACCAGCTTATCGCAAACGATCTCGCCGCAGTTATCAGTTATGTAAACCATTTTATCCGCCTTTTCCAAATCGTCCAGCAGCCGGGCATATACCTGCTCATCCATACGATCCTGCGCCGCCTCATTCAGAAGCTGAAAAAGCGTCTCCTTGTCCACGCTGGAGGCCATGCCGAAATCAATATAATTGGCAACCCGCGCATAGACAAACGCCGTATGCAGCGGATCCTCCCCCGCCGCCATCGCCGCCCGGATATCAGGCTCCACCGATAACATAAGCTCATTAAATTCCTTTTTAATCTTATCATAATCCGTTACCGGGCCGAAAATACCGCGGTAAACTTCATTAATCCTCTCCACCAGAACAGGCGCCGAGTCCTGCGGGCTGCTTTCACCGATAATCCGGGCGACCTGCTTTATAAAGGCATCCCTGTCCTCCTCAGTCCCCATCCCCCTGACTCTCTCTTCCTGCCTGTCCACAAGACAGCGCATACAGGATGCACACAGCTTCATTGCGTTACCTGACCTTTCCGACCCCTGACCAAAACTGCGGGCGCATAACACATTCTTCCTGCCCTTAGGGTTCCTGTTTTCCACAAAAATTATTACTGCAATTACTGTACCATGCGGGGGGGATTTTTACAATATGGAATGTAGGGAGTGGGACGCCTTGAGAGCGGCGGGGGATGGGGGGCGGAAGGGGCGGGGGTTTTCGGGTTCCTGTCAGGCTGGGCATTGCGATGAGCCTTGGGCAAAAATTCTGTCAGTTCCTTCCAGAATTTTAAGTCTCATCTCCATAGCCTGAAAAGGAAACCCGAAAACCCCCCCCCCCTTCCCCCCCC